>Ga0187893_10000081_pt1 | contig 200191 bp, 177 predicted proteins | sample MA1701074metaG_FD_139574 | JGI IMG/M metagenome (GOLD analysis project Ga0187893, IMG submission 139574) | White microbial mat communities from a basaltic lava cave in the Kipuka Kanohina Cave System on the Island of Hawaii, USA - MA170107-4 metaG ...
ACCTGCCCTCCGTCCTCGCGGCGGATGTGGTGGGACCCCGCCCGCCAGCATCCCTCCCGGTAACTGGCAGGGAGCTTCCAGGCCAAGCGGACCAAACACCCCGCTCTGCCTGACACAGGCTGGTCAGCCTGAAAACGCCGCCGTGCCCCGCCGGGCGCCCACGAAGTGGGCGCAGGCGCACCAGCGCGCCCGCTTCAACGCGTCCGCCTGCGCCTTGGCCTCGTCCCACGTCCCCTCGGCTATGCTTGGGGCACGCTCTGACGGAGCCAGGTATAAAATCCCCGGCTCTTCTCTACGCGCTTCGCACTTCGCTCCGGATGACACGTACGGCGCAATACGCCGGGTTAGGAAAAACAATGCCAGGGACACTCAGGGTCGGTGTGGTGGGAGTGGGGCAGCGCGGGCTGAACCACGTCAACGCGCTCACGCAGCTCCAGAAGCAGGAGGTCGTGCAGCTTGCCGCACTCTGCGACCCCTGGGCCGACAACCTCGATGAGGCCAAGGTCAAGAAGGGCGCGCCGCTCTACTCCCAGCGCGGTGTGAAGCTGTTCAGCAACGTTGACGATCTGATCAGGTCAAAGGCCGTAGACGCACTGTGGTTCGTCATGCCGCCAAACCAGCACAAGGGCGAGATCGTCCGCGCCGCGCAGGCAGGCATCGCCATCATGGCAGAGAAGCCGCAGTCCTTATTCCTCGACGAAGTCACCGAAATGGCCGGTGCCATTGACCGCACCGGCGTGCCAGGTACGGTTGGATTCCAGATGCGCTATGACCCCTGGTACGTCAAGCTGCGCGAGTACCTGGCGGACAAGTGGACCGTCTCGATGACGATGATCGTGGAGAGCGACGTCGCCTTCCACGGCCGCAAGCACACGCACACTGAGGAGCGGGGTGGTCCGGCGGACCGCGTGTGGACTGCGAACAGGGCCTGGTCGGGCACGACCATGGTGGAGGCAGGCATCCACCAGACGGACCTGATGCGCTATTGGACTGACGACGATGTGAAGTGGGTACAGGCGGCTTACGTGGAGCGGCCTCAAAAGCTGTGGGCCGCAGAAGGCGACAACCCGGTCGCCTATACGGTGACGTACGGGTTCAAGAAGGGCGGCGTGGGCAACATCATTTTCACGCGCCCGGCGAGGGTCTATTTTTCGGGCCGCTTCGACTACGTCCTGTCCCTGCACTCGCTCGTGAAGTTCGAGGACGATCTTGTGGCTTACTCGTATGAGGGCAAGGAGTACCCGCCCGTCCAGCGCCCTGACCCGAAGTCGGTACGAAGGGTGCTGGCCAGAGGCCCGCACGCGGACGCGATGGGGGAGCACAACACGCTCGCACTAAGCAAGGCGTTCGCAGAGTCCATCCTGCTCCGTAAGCCCGAGATGGCGAGGGCGACATTCAAATCCGGCCTGAACTCCCTTGCAGCAGTGCTTGCCGCAGGCGTGTCCCACGAACGCGGCGGAGAACGCATAGACATCGACGCGTTCACAGGTTCAGAGAAGTACGCCCGCTACCGCAGACGGCCCGTACAGGACTGATGGCCTGCGCCGCAGCAAGCCGCGCAGGGTTACTGGGCCGAGGTGTAAAGGCGTACCGTTCCGCCCCAGCGGCCTATGGCCGCAGGCGCGCAGCTGCCGCCAACCTGGGGCTCTGCCCGGATGGTGATCTCGTGGGACCCAGGCTGGACCGGCCCGAACTGGGTCCTGCCGATCTTCAGGCCCGGCTCAAGCCCGTTAACCGTGAGGATTGTCGCCCCGTTCAGCAGGACGACGTACCGGACAAGCGTGCAGTGCGCGGGTGAAGAGTCGAACTCGAAGTCCAGCCTGGAGCCGGTCTGGACCGATGTGAAGAATGCCGGCTCACAGAAGCGGTCCACGACGACGCACGGCTGGTCAATTACCTGCGTGAACAACTCGCTGAACACCACTGAGGGGGTGGGCTCAGGTGTCGAAGTGGGCGTCGGCTCAGGGGTGGCGGTAGGGGTGGCAGTGGGAGCAGGAGTCGCAACAGAACGTAGGACGATCGCCCGCGGGCCCTGGAGGTTGCACGCCGCAACAAGCAGACCAACGCCAAGCAGCGATAAGGACAAGATTGTGAGCGCCCTACTCAATTTCTTCCGGCCTCCAGAAAGACGGTCACTCCCGGCCTGGGATGGCGCTCAAGCGCGCCCACGGCTTGGCCGCCGGGCTAGGATTCTACAGCAGGAGCACCCAACCGAGAGGAGTAGTCCCGGCCGGCCGCTTAATCACGCGGATGGGGTGCCGCGTCGGGCCGCGCTATGTCCCAGCGACGCGGTGACCTGGGCCTAACGCTCGAACACCTTCGCCGCAGCCGTGAACCCAGTAACTTCGGCGGCAGTCTTGCCCGGAAAGAGTTCGCATTTGAGAGTACGCGTGCCAGTCATCTGCACAAGCGCCACGCCCAGGACCTGGTCCATGTTGCGCGAGGCCACATCGTCTCCAGCCCGCACGCCTGTCGAGCCCAGCCCGTTGCGTGCAGGGTCGTTGGCCGCGTAGTAGCTGAATTGAGTCAGCTCGTATTTGACGAGCCCCGTCTCTATGGTGACGTTGCGAGGGTCTGGCGCGTTCCCTTTGACGCCGAACTGGCGGGCCTGGCCGGAAAAATTCCCGGTCGAGAACCGCCACTGCGTGGGGTCAAGGGCGTCCGGGACTATGGCAAGGTGGCCGTCCCAGTACTTGCTCTGAGTCAGGCCGGCGTAGCCGTTTGTGCCCTGCTGGAACCAGTTGCCTGCGAGCGTACCGTCCACATCGTGGTCAATCTTCCCTGCGCGCGGTTCCACCTTGCGGAGCATCTTTGCAAGGAGAGTTTCGCGCACCTCCGGTGGGAAATACGGGAAGGGGTCCACGGTATGTACTTTCCAGATTTCATAATTGTAGTGAGCAGGCACGATGAAGCCCGGCAGCACAATGTCATAGTCGTAGGCGCCGAAGTCGAGCGTCTGCGCGCCTATCCGTCCGACCACCTGGCCTGCCTTGACCTGGATGCCCTTCCATGGGCCGGTCCGTCCGCCCTGGGTCTTGTTCCATTCCACCTCAAGCGCGGGGTCCAGTGAAGTCAGGAGGTCGAAGTAGCTCGTGAACGTGCAGGAATGCGCAATGTCCATCCGCCATTCGCGCTGCTTGGCCTGACCGGTATCAACGTTCACATCGCGTGGCTGCATGCTGTAAATGACACCGTCCTGGACGGCGCGCACCTCGTACACGTCGCGGCCAAGTGCGCGGTCGAATGGCTCGAAATACATGTGGTCGATGGGCGTCACATGCGCCCCGGCGAGCATGCCGTACGGCAACATGTGCAGGATGTCTTCGGCGCGCATGGGCGAATTGGCAAAGTTGACACGGCCCGTGCCGCTGCATCCCGGGAACCGCGACTGCGAGGCTTGCTGGTTGGGGTTGCCCGATGGTCCAGGCGGAGTTGCAGTTGGAGACGGGGTGCGGACCGGCGTGGCTGTAGGGTTAATGACCGTCGCTGGGACAAGCGTGGAAGCCATAACCGGAACCGGCGAAGGGACAGGTTGAGGAACTGGTGTGGACGTTGAATAGGCTGCCCGGTCAATCTCCTGGACAGGTGTAGGTGTCTGAGCAGACAACGTAGTCGCCGTTGAGGTGCCAGGTGCCGCGGCTGCGTCAGACGGCCCGCCCGGTGGAACGGGATCAGCCGCAGGCATGGGGCCACACGCGGTGGCGCCCAGGGCGTATGTTGTTATGGCTAGGGAGAGCCAGGCAATTGTGGTCTTCATCCCGCGGATTTTGCGCCGCCGCCGCGGTGCGCGCATTGGAGCGCAGACGTATCAGGTCTGCTTGTATGCGACCACAATGCCGCCAGCGATTTGGGGACGCCTTAGGGCTTCCGCTCCGTTCCACTTGCGGGCCTGGCCTGACCCGGCTCTGTTAGCGCTTGTGGCCTTGTCTCGCTCTTGCGCCGCGGCCGGACGAAGTGCCAGTAAAAAAACAGCAATCCCCCAAATATGACGACACTGATCCACGATATTGTCCGGTCGACAAGAGTGACGCTGAACGCCGTCGTGTTGTCCAGGCCAAAGAAGATAAGCAGCCCGGTAAGGCCGGACTCCACAAACCCGAACCCGCCGGGCGTCGGTATGGTCGTCAGCATGGCATTGGCGAGCGCCGCAAACATGATGACTCCGAAGCTTAGTTCCACTCCCACCCCCTCGGCCACGTAGTAGAGGCGGGCGATCTCCAACATCCATCCTGCTGCGCCCAGAGCCAATTGCAGAGGCAAGGCCCTCGGGTGGAAACTCTGCAACGTCCCGCTCTGGAAACCTGCATATGACTTTTGCAGGCGGCCTGGCAGCCACCGTGCCAACCGCATCCCGAATGTCCGCATTACGATCAGCCCCGCGATGAGGGCCGCTACCAGCGCAACAGCGGCGATGACGACACTGACCGGCGCTTCGACCGCCGGGTCAGACGCCAGCAGGGCGCCCGCCACCAGGACGAGGACAAGCACTGCCGCCATGTCCTGCACGCGCTCTGCAAGGACGGTGCCTAGGCTCGCGCTGACCCCTGATTTCGACTCACGCGCCAGGGCCCAGCCCCGGTAGGCATCTCCGAGGCGGAGGAAGGCCACCGAATTGGCGAACCACCCCATCAAGATGATGCCGGACATAGTCAATGTCCGTGGGACCTCAGCGCTGCTGCTCTTCTCCAAGCCTGCAGTACGAGCGATGAGCCGCCACCTCAAGCCCCGGAACCAGAAGCTCGTGTAGTAGAGGGCCAGGGCCAATAGGTAGGGGCCGGGGCGCGTCGACCGCACGTCTCGCCAGACCTCACCCCAGTCAATGTCAAAGAAGCGCACCAGCACCAGGGCCAGCAGCGCACCGCCTATCGCCACCGCGGCTAGCGTCGGGAAAGAAAGCACCCGCCCACGGAGGCGACTGATCGGGCTCAACTGCTCCGTTGCTTCAGCAGGCGTTTGTGGTCCTTCGCGGTTCATGCTCGGCCCGCGGTCATCACGGCTGCGGCCGGGCGGAGAAGCGGACGCTTGTGAGGGGCCCCCGGCCGGCGCGGGTACAGCTCCGGCGAGGGGCTCAACTTGAACCAGTACACGAGCGTGTCTGGCGGGGCCAACCCCGGCCCTCGGACAACCTGCGTGATGGCCGGGGCAGCCCCCATACGCTCAACCGCGTACGCCGCTCCGGCAATTTCCTCGTCCACGTCCGGCCCCTTGGCAGCTATGACAATGCCGCCAACCTTCGCAAATGGCAACGTCAGCTCTGCAAGCTCGGCCAACCTGCCAACGCCCCTGCTGACCACCAGGTCATACGCATCCCGGTGCACAGCGTCGTGGCCTGCCTCTTCGGCCCTCGCCTGCACGACAACCGCCCCCGCAATGCCCAATGTCATGACTGCACGGCGCATAAACGCGCACTTTTTGGCTGACGAGTCCAGCAATGTCACCTCGGCCCCGGGGACCGCCAGCTTCAAGACGAGCCCAGGTATCCCCGCGCCGGAGCCAACGTCCAGCACCTTCCTGGCAGCGCCGCCCGAAGTCGGCATGAACCACTCCGCAGTAGAGGCAAACCCGCCCGGAGCCGGCGTCAGTATTCGGAGCGACCGGATATACAGTTCCTCGCGGACGCGCTCCCAGCCGCGGGCGCCGGTCAGGTTGGCTGCCTCGCTCCCCGCTTCGAGCAACTCGTAGTAACCCTTGAAAAGCCTCTGCTGAGAGACGTCGAGGTGGACGCCCAGCTGTCCGGCCGCTGCGATTAGTCTTTCCAACTTTAGTCCTCGCCCAGTAGCGGAATGCCTCCCGCCCCCCGGCGGCGCCCATACAGCTTACCCGCCGGCGCGTGGGCCTACTCACCGGCCATGACAGCCCTCAAGTTACACTTCACAGACCATGGGACTCGGCCTATCGACGCCGTTGTTGCCGCCCACAACTCCCCACTGGAGCCCCTCTTGCGCATCGCCGTCTGTGCCAGGCAAGTGTTAGACCCCGATATCCCGCCGTCCCAGTTCAAAGTGGACGAAGTGGCCAACTGTGTGGTGCCGCCCCAAGGCATAGCGCCTGTGGTGAACGGGTTCGACCTCAATGCAACTGAAGCCGCTCTACGCGTCCGTGACGCCGCGAGCGGCCAGGGCGTAGAGGTCACAGTGTTCTCCGCAGGCACGGCGTTCGTCCTGGACGTCATGAAGAAGCCCTTGTCCATGGGCGCTGACCGGCTTGTCCTGGTGGACGACGCCGCTCTGGCAAGTGTTGATAGCGCAGCTTCTGCCAGAGTGCTCGCGGCCGCGATAGCGAAGGACGGGCCGTACGACCTCGTCCTTTGCGGCAGGCAGGCGTCTGATTGGGACCAGGCGCAGACGCCCTTCGGGATCGCTGAAGCTTTAGGTGTCCCATGCGTGACGCTTGCCAAATCTGTCACGGTCAAAGGTGGAACGGTGCGAGTTGACCGGGCGCTCCCCGGCATGCGCCAGACAGTGGAAGCGCCGCTGCCGGCCGTGGTCACCGTGAGCAACGAGCTGGGCGAGCCGCGCTACCCTACGCTGCGCGGCATCATGGCGGCGGGTCGAAAGGCGCCTGTTGTCATGAAGTTGCCGGACCTGAATATCGCTGCGGCCGACATTGCCCCACGAGTGGTGTTAAGGCGGCTGTACGTCCCGCAAAGACACAGGGCTTGCGAGTTCATCCAAGGTAAAGACGAAGCTGAATCGGGCCGCCTGCTTGCGCTGCGCCTCAGACAGGAGAAGCTCATTTGATGTTGGCAGGAGCGTCTAAATGACGACCGCACTGGTAGCCGGCGAAATTGCCGGAGGCTTGCCATCGCCGGTTACCCGGCAAATGCTTAGAGCGGCCCGGCAACTGACCGGCAATTTGCCTGTCGCCGCCTTTCTGGGTGGCAACCTCGCGCCATTGGAAAGCTCGGCCGGGTCGCTTGCGGCCTCCAGGGTGTACCTGCTGGAGCACGGGGCCCTCGCGGAAATCGGCGGGGGGTATGAGGCGGCTGTAGACGCACTGGCAGCCCTGTGCCGGGCAACCTCACCGGACGTCGTGCTGCTTGCTAAGACGGACTTCGGCGCGAACACGGGCCCGCGGCTGGCCTTCCGGCTTGGTAGCGCTTTCGCACAGGACTGCACGGCCATTTCTATTGGCGCAAATGGCGCGCCAACGGTCACGAGGCCGGTCTATGGCGGCAGCGCGACTGCGGAGTTCGAGCTTTCCGGCGCCATGCCAGCAATAATCACGGTGCGGCCCGGCGCCTACGAAGCCGGTCCGTCAGGCGCCCGCCCGGAACTGGTCAGGTTTGACGTGTCTGCCGCTATCCGTACCCCAAAGGTCCAACTCATCGAAACTGTCTCCGAAGAGCGGGCAGGTGTACGGTTAGAAGAAGCAGCCGTGGTGGTAAGCGGAGGCCGGGGGCTGGGTGGGCCGGCGCCGTTCAAACTGCTTACCGAGCTGGCAGGCCTGCTCGGAGGTGCCGTAGGAGCATCCAGAGCGGCATGTGATGCCGGGTGGATAGACCACTCTCACCAGGTAGGACTTACAGGCAAGACCGTATCCCCCAGGCTGTATCTAGCCGTGGGCTTATCTGGGGCCAGCCAGCACATGGCGGGCTGCTCGGGAGCAGGTAACATAGTAGGTATCAACCGGGACCCGGAGGCGAATATCTTCAAGGAGGCGAGGTTCGGGGTCGCAGGAGATTGGCAGAAGGTGCTGCCGTCATTTATCTCTACAGTCCGGGACCTGGGCAAACTCTAGCGGACCGACGCCACGGGGCGAGTATTGCGCCTTTGTCGCGCGGTGTGGCATTTGGGGCGTCCCTCCGGTCAGACGGGGGCATGAGCAAGGGGTGCAATGTGGACGGCAACTTCAGGCTTGACCTCACCTCGGTCTTTCAGCACATCGAATCAGCCGAAACCCTTTCCGTCTTCTTCCCAATGCTCCGCCGAGCAGTCGTAATCGACCTCCGCCACGGCCCGCAGGAGGGCCCGCTCGTGCGCGTCATGCCCATGGCAAGGTCCGCCTCCGACCGACTGCGGTCCCTGAAGCGGCTCAGGCCACACCTGCCGCGGGTTTCAGGCATCGTCGCCATACCCTGGGCGGGGTACGTAAGCACAATTGTCTCTTCAGGAGTCTGGGACAAGCTCGTCCAGCGAGTCGTTGCCGCCGGCGGCGAAAAATCGTCCAAAGACATGGCCGCCGCGCTACTGGAGCTCCGTCGCATTGAGAACCATGAGCTTGCCGCCCTCATCCGCGGGGAGCAGTACGAGACCATGTGGGCGAAGAAGGCCTGAGCATCCAACTCCTGCGCTCCTGACGCGTTAGTACCTCTAGTCTGCCGCCTCTCCTGGTGCAAATGCCAGTAGTATGTGGCCCGTCATCGCCGCGCTGACCTTGGTCAGAGACCTGGCCCACTGCTGCAGAATCGCACCTCCAAGGAGGCTGAACATGAGGCGGCCAATATCGGCTACCCGGCGCAATTTCATGGGCAAGGCGGCCGTTGCGGCGATAGCAGGGCTCGTAGGCGGGCTGGTGCTCGGGCGCGAACGGCAGGCGCGGCGGCGGTCGCTCCGCCCGCGGGCCCCGTCGCAGGCAGGACGCTGCGGTTATACGGCAGGTCATGGCATATGCAGGGGCCGGCACGCCGCGCTGGGCAGCTACCGTCCCGGGGCGAGCACAGCGTCTCGTACGGTGAGCTTTTGGCGGCCCCGGACGGCCCGAAGCTGGGCGAGTTTTACGCCAGCGCACTACACATTGGCGCGCCGTTTGGCCCTTCGCCCGTCGCCGCGGTAGCTGTCGAGGTCCACAACTTCAATTTCAAGGACGGGACAGTCGTCGGCATATTCAAATTGGCTGACGAGCCGAGTGCATGTGGCAGTGACAAGATAGCCCGAGTGGTCGCTGACCTCTATGTAGAACGCATAGAGTTGGTGGTGGGCCAGATCTGACAAGCGGTAGCCGCCCGCTCGCCATAGCGGCAAGAGACGATGCCCTCTCGATAATCCGCCCCCATCGGACCATCCCATCCGAACCACCCCATCTACTCACGGGGTCCTGCCGCGGCCGCCTGCACCCTTTCATCCCGGTGCGTAATCAAACTAAGTGCGCGGGTTATTTCACCGCCGCATTTACAAGGAAGCGCTCATGCCCGCCGTTACCGCCGATACCCTCAAACTCCCCCGATTACCCGTCCTGCCTGAGTCCGGCATCAACTGGCGCCCTGTCGCCCGCGTTGTCAGGGCGCGCCAGCAGAAAGAGGGCGAAGGCTTTATCGTCCGCAGGCCCTTCCCGAACCAGGAACTGCCTATGGCTGACCCGTTCTTGCTCCTCGACCACATCGGCGCGGTCGAGTACGCCCCGGGCGAGGCGAAGGGCACGCCATGGCACCCCCACCGCGGCTTCGAGACGGTCACGTACATCATGGACGGCGCGTTTGAGCACCAGGACACCACAGGCGGCGGGGGCCTCATCAAAGACGGCGCGACGCAGTGGATGACCGCAGGCGCCGGCATACAGCACATCGAAAAGCCGCCGGAGGAGGTCATCATCAAGGGCGGCCTGTTCCATGGCACCCAGCTGTGGGTCAACCTCCCGGCTTCGCAGAAGTGGGTCCCGCCGAGGTACCAGGACATCGAGGCCCGCAGCGTCGCCCTGCTTTCGAGCCATGACGGCGCATCACTTGTGCGCGTAATAGCTGGAGAGCTGGCCGGGCACAAAGGCCCGGGTGTCACCTACACGCCGATTACGTACCTGCACGCCACAGTGGCGCCTGGCTCCCGGCTCAATCTGCCATGGCCGAAGAACTTCAGCGCGCTTGTCTATGTGCTTGCCGGCGACGGCTTCGCAGGGCAATCATTGGTCCCGCTCCAGGAGGGCCACATCGCCGTCTTCGGCCCGGGCGAGGTGATCTCGATCAGCGCGGCTGCCAGCCAGCCTCAGGCCTCAGCCAGGGGGTGGGAGGTGCTGGTGCTGGGCGGCGTGCCAATTGGCGAGCCTGTGGCCAGGTACGGCCCGTTCGTAATGAACACTGCGGCCGAGATCTACCAAGCCATCGAGGACTACCGCGCTGGCAAGATGGGCATCATCCCGGCGCAACACATGCCGCACAAGACCTCTGCTGACGCCGCCGCGCCGCGCCCGTAGCCCCTCATCCGATGACGCATGATTTGAATTGTCGGGGCCCGGCTATGTCATTCCGAAGCCTACGGGGCCGAAGAAGCTCGCCTCGCATTAGACGTGCCGATGACCCCGGGCCAACGTAGAAATGATTCTTCCAGAATGATCTACTTCACGCAGGGCGGTGTCTTGTCCCCTCTCCCAGCGGGAGAGGATAAGGGTGAGGGAGAAGTCCTGACCTCGCGTTTGCCCAAACGCACCCCTCACCCCAGCCCTTTCCCTCAAGGGGAGAGGGAGTGAAAGGCGAACACTGCGTCAAGTAGATCATTCTCCGTTCTTCCCCTGGCTTCACGCAGGGCGGTGTCTTGTCCCCTCTCCCAGCGGGAGAGGATAAGGGTGAGGGAGAAGTCCTGACCTCGCGTTTGCCCAAACGCACCCCTCACCCCAGCCCTCTCCCTCAAGGGGAGAGGGAGTGAAAGGCGAACACTGCGTCAAGTAGATCATTCCCCGTTCTTCCCCTGGCTTTCGCCGGCGTCAGAATGACAACTACGCGGCATGGGCCTTGTTCGCCTCGATGATCTTCTGCGCCTCGCTTTGCGGCACCACGTCATAGCGTGCGAAAGTGGCCGCGAACGAACCCCGCGCCTGCGTCATAGAGCGCAGGTCAGCTGCATAGCGGCGCATCGTGGACTGGGGGACCTCCGCCTTGACCTCGGTGAGCCCGCCTCCCTTGGGCTCCATGCCGTGGATGCGGGCGCGCCGGGTATTGAGGTCGCCCATGATGGCGCCTGCGTTCCCTTCCGGCACTAGTATGGTCACGTCCAGGATAGGCTCCAGGAGCTGTGGCCTGGCCTCCATGACGCCCTTCTTGAGCGCCATCGTACCTGCGATTTCAAACGCCATGCCTGACGAGTCCACCGCATGCGAGGAACCATCTGTAATGACGACGTTCACGTCCACGAGAGGGTAGCCGGCCACAACGCCCTCGCTCGCCGCGTTGCGCACACCCTTCTCGACCGCCGGTATGAACTCCTTGGGCACGTTTCCGCCTACTACCTCCTTCGAGAACTTGACACCCTCACCGCGAGGCAGCGGCTCCAGCCGCAAGAAGACATGACCGTACTGGCCGCGGCCGCCGGACTGCTTCTTGTGCTTGTACTCCACGGTAGTCGTCCCGCCGACCGTTTCGCGGTAGGCGATCTTGGGGAGCGACGTGACAAGGTGGCAGTCGAACTTGCGGCGGATGCGTTCCACCGCAGTCTCCACATGTATGTCCCCGAGGCCGCTGATCACCGTCTCTTTGGTGTCTGGGTTCCGCTCGACGTGCAGCGTCGGGTCCTCCTCCTCAAGGCGGGCCAGCGCGTTCGCCATCTTGTCAAGGTCTGTCTGGTTCCTGGGCGAAACTGCCAGGCCGTAGAGGGGACCGGGCAGTTCCGCACCAGGCAGCGTGACCGGGTTGGACTTCTCGCACAGAGTGTCGAACGTCAGCGTCTTCGAAAGCCGGCTCACGACTCCTATGTCCCCCGTGATCACTTCATGCACTGCCACCTGCTCCTTGCCCTTAGGCTGGAACACTTGGCCGATGCGCTCCGCCTCGTGCCGGCGAGAGTTGAAAAGCTCAGCATTGCCCTTCATGGGCGCCCCATAGACGCGGAAGTACGAAAGTTTGCCCACAAAGGGGTCGGCGGCTGTCTTGAATATCAGGTTGGCCTGCGCTCCTTCTGGCACGCCCTCGGTCCTGGCAGCCGGGGCCGGGAAGTAAGCCGCAATGGAGTCGAGCAGTTCCTTCGTCCCGGTGTTGTGCGTGGCGGACATCGCATAGACAGGTACAACGGTGCGCATGGCGAAGGCCGATTTCAGTCCGCCGACCATTTCCTGGAGGTCCAGTTTCTCCTCCAAAATGAACTTCTCGGTCAGCTTTTCATCGGACTCAGCAACGGCTTCCATAAGGCGCATCCGCCACTTGGGGTGCTTTGCCCCGGCCCCGCCAAGCAGGTCAAGGACGGCCTGGAAGTCGGCTTCCTTGCCGTCCACATACTGCACCGGAACATGGTGGCGGCCCCAGGCGTCCGTAATCTCCCGCACCACAACGTCGAAGTCTGTGTTTTCACGGTCAAGCTTGTTGATGACTATCGCCCTGGGCAGGCTGAGCTTTTCGCACATGTCCCACGCCTGGCGTGTGCCAACTTCAATTCCCGCTGTGGCGGAGATGACAATGATGGCCGCGTCCGCCACCCGCAGTCCGGAAATCATCTCCCCTCGGAAGTCCGGGTACCCGGGGGTGTCAATGATGTTGACGCGGTGGCCGTTCCAGTCGCAGGGGAGGATGGCCGTCTGGATGGAAGAGCCGCGCTTCTGCTCCTCCGGCTCGAAGTCGCTGTAGCTCGTTTTCTCTGAGACGCTGCCTTGCCGCGTCGTGCCCCCTGCGGCGAAGAACAGGGCGTCCGCGAGTGAGGTCTTGCCTGCCCCGTTGTGCGCGACCAGCGCGACATTGCGTACCTGCGCGGTGGTGTAGCCAGGCATGAGGGCAGCCTCCTCTCACCTCGCCGCCAATGGCCCGCAGTGGACAGGAGCCGGCGGCAGGTCAGGTGATTACATGTTTCTGGTCTCTTGGTGCAGTCAAATCCGTTTACCTTAAGTGCGCGGGATGATAGCAGGATTTCTCAAGGCAGCCCGCGCCATATGGGTCAACCCTGAACGCCAAGGCGCACCGGCGCTAACGTCGTGGCCGGTTGGCGTCACACTGGCGCTCAACCTCTTTCTGGCACATGAGTAGAAATGGCCTCGCAGGCATGTCGTCCGTTGCTGAAATTGGTCCAGTCACTGCCTGGGTCGATGGCAGTCTGTCGTCTTCGCAAACACAACCGTACCGTGAGCAATTATCTGCCGCTGCTGCCTCTCAAGTGAATACGATAGACGCGGCTGCGTGGAGCGCCAGTCTCTTCTGCGGCCCGCTCAACAAGCGACCGCCCGTCAAGGCCGGCCTGCCGCAGGCGCGCCAGCGCGGTTAAGACCTCTGAATCCGATGGGCCGTGTGCACCCGCAGGTGCGCCTTCAATGGCAATTACAAACTCGCCCCTGGGCTGCGAGAAGTGGTCCATTGCTTGTCGTGCAGTGCCGTGAAAAATCTCTTCATGCAACTTAGTGAGCTCGCGGCCCACAGCTAACCGGCGGCTGCCGAAGGCCTCGGAGATGTCCTCGAAAGCTCCCCGCACCCTGTGAGGCGCCTCGAATAGCACCACCACACCTGGCTCTGTAGCGGAAGCCCGGAGGGTTTCCAGGCGCTCCTTCTTGCCCCGTGGCAAGAACCCCAGGAGCAATGCCCGCCCGGCTGGGAGCCCAGATGCCGAAAGTAGCGCGGTCATAGCCGATGGCCCCGGCACTGGTAGGACTTTGTGCTCCCCCCGCACTGCGGCACACACAAGCCCTGCGCCGGGGTCGGAGATGCCCGGGGTACCGGCGTCGGTGACGAGCGCCACATCGCCTTGGTCCAGCAGCGCAAGCAACTCGGCCAGCCTGGAAGGAGGGCTGTCTTCGTGATAGCTGACGAGCCGGGGCGACGCGCCGATGTGGGCTAACAGCTTGCGCGTGACCCGAGTGTCTTCGGCGGCGACAACGGGCACGGCCCGCAGTGTCTCCACCGCGCGCTGGCTCAGGTCGCGCAGGTTGCCGATGGGCGTTGCGACGACGTAAAGGGTCCCCATGCGGGGGATGCTACAGGAGGCGGCCTGAGGTGGAGCCGCCTTACACGTTTAGCGCGCAGCCCCGGCCACCGCAGGCGACACCGCCATGCTTGTCGCGGCAACATGCTGCTCGTCAGCGTGATAGGACGACCGCACGAGAGGACCGGAGGCGACGTGGCTGAAGCCCATTTTCAGGCCCTCGTCCTTGAGCCAGGCGAACTCGGACGGCTGCCAGAACCTGATCACAGGGTGGTGTTTTACCGAAGGCCTGAGGTACTGGCCCACCGTGAGCAGTCCTACGCCAGACCCGCGCAGGTCTTGCATAGTCGCTATGACTTCGTCCGTTGTTTCGCCCAGGCCGACCATCATGCCTGACTTTGTGGGGATGTCAGGCCGGAGATCGCGGGCGCGGCGCAGAAGCTCGAGCGAGACGTCGTAGCCGCCTTTTGCGCGTACCTTCTTGAATACGCGTCGCGGGGCCTCGATGTTGTGGTTAAGGACCTCCGGGCCAGCGTCCATCACAAGGCGTAATGCGTCCCGGTTGCCGGCAAAGTCGCCTATGAGGACCTCTACCTTGCAGCCGGGCGCAAACCGGTGGATGAGCCGGACGCACTGGGCGAAGACGCCCGCGCCGCCATCAGGCAGGTCGTCCCGGTCCACAGAGGTAACGACTGTATAGCGCAGGCCCATTTGCTGTACGGTCTGCGCCAGCCGCATCGGCTCGCCGACGTCGAGTGAGCCAGGCCAGCCAGTTTTGACGTTGCAGTACGAGCATGCGCGGGTGCAGGTATCGCCGAGGACCATGAAGGTGGCTGTGCGGCGGTCCCAGCAATCGCCTATGTTCGGGCAGGCCGCCTCCTCGCACACCGTGTGCAGCTTGGCGTCGCGGAACCGGCGGGTTAGGTCAAGGTACCCTTCGCTCCCCGGCGCGGGTACCTTGAACCACTCGGGCAACCTGCGTTCAACTGCCAGTGTCAACTGCTACCGCCTGTCAATAAAGGCCACAGCACCCGCGTGGGCATATTCGGTTGCAGAATAGCAGATGCGTCACGTGGCCCAGTGGCGGCAGCCACCGGCCAGGGCATGGGAGCATTATGGGCAGGCACAAGACCATGTACCGTGGGCCTTCTCTCACCGCGGACCTTGGCATCGCGCCCGGGAGCCGAGTCAGCCTCACGCTGGGCCCGCTCAACGAGGAGGGCGAATCGGTCACACTCGTGGACGGCGCGCCCTTCCATGTCGCGGGCGGCATACCCGGCGAGCGGGCCGAGGTAGAGGTCGTCCGGGTCTTCCCTGAGCGTGTCGCATCAAGGGCAGTTAAGGTCCTGACGCCGTCGCCAGACAGGGTGGCCGCACCGTGTCCCTATTACCTGGAGTGCACAGGCTGCCAGCTGCAACATGTCACATATGAACGGCAGCTCGAGTTCAAGCGAGAGCGGGTGGCGTCGGAACTCGCGAAGTGGCCGCAGCTTGCGGGCGCAAGGGTCATGCCTACGCTCGCCAGCCCGCTGACGCACGGGTACCGCAACCACGCGCGCTTCACGGTCAGGAAGGGGGGCGCTGGGAGAAAACCCGAGGGAAGGCAGCCAGACTCAAGCCCGCAGCGCGGCGACGTTGGGTACGTGAACGCAGTGACCCGTCGCTTCGTGAAGGTCGAGCATTGCCTCCTGATGGATCCTCGCATCAACGCGGCCCTTGCAGCAATGCAAGGGCGGCTGCAAGGCATGAGCCAGCTTTCAGTGCGCGTCGGTGTGAACGGCACACACAAGCCAGAGGACCATGCTCACGCCCAGCCCGTCATGCCATGCGGGCCTGGCCTGCTTGTCCAGCCGAAGCTGGCAAACCCTGACGTGCCGCTCACCTCGGGCCAGACCCATGTCGACCTCGAAGTCCTGGGCAGGCGCTTCCGGGTCGCCGGGTCGTCGTTCTTCCAGGTGAACACCGCCCAACTGGAGAATGTCGTACGCCTGCTGCGAAAGGAGCTTGGGTTGACAGGCCGCGAGTCTCTCGTTGACGCCTATTGCGGCGTGGGTACTTTCGCCATATTGCTGGCGACGTACGTCCGGCAGGCAACGGGGATCGAAGATTCCACCGCGGCGGTCGAAGATGCGAGGGCGAACGCTGCCGGCCTTGGCAACGTGGAGTTCGTACTTGGCCGGGCGGAAGACATCATGCCGAAGCTCGACGCACCGGTCGATGTGGTAATCCTTGACCCGCCGCGTGCCGGGTGCCATCCAGGGACACTTGACGCGGTCCGGAGGCTCCGACCCAGGCGGGTGGCGCTTGTGTCGTGCGGACCTGCGGCGCTGGCGCGTGACCTTGCCAGCCTGTGCAAGGACACTTACGCACTATCAAGCGTGTACCCGGTGGACATGTTCCCCCAGACGCGGCACGTTGAGGCCGTGGCGTTCCTACGGCTGGACGGTCAATGACTGTGGTCCTTGCCGCGCAACTCGTGCTCGCTTCGGCATCGCCCAGACGGGCAGAGATACTGCGTGGAGCGGGGTTCAGTTTCACCATAGCCCCGGCAGACGTTGACGAAACAGCCGGGCCGGAAGTCGGGCCCCGGGAACTGGCGGCGGGGCTGGCTTCGTTGAAAGCCCAGGCCGTTGCATTGCAGCGCCCCGACGTCGCTGTGCTGGCCGCGGACACAGTCGTGGCGCTGGATGGAAAGTTTCTTGGCAAGCCTTCCGCGCCTGGGAAGGCGCGAGAAATGCTCATAGGGCTACGCGGCAGGCAGCACACCGTCATCACAGCCGTGTGTCTGACCTGGAGAGGACGAAGCCTGGCGGGCGTGGTAGAAACCGCGGTGCGGTTCAGGCGCTTTTCACGGCGGGAGGCTGATGCTTATGTCTCATCCGGCGCGCCTTTGGACAAAGCTGGGGCGTACGGCATCCAGGACCGCCCCTTTTCGCCTGTGGCGTCGTACGATGGCTGTTACCTGAATGTGGTCGGGTTGCCGCTTTGTCTGACCGGCGACCTGCTAACAGGCGCTGGCTTGCTACCTCAAGGCGTGTCCGCTCCCCTATGTCCGGGCCACGTGGTGGCTGGACAAGAAGTGAAAGCATGAACTTCCTCGGCATCGGCGGCATGGAACTGCTGGTGGTTGGGCTGATCGCCTTCCTGCTCCTTGGGCCCAAGGGGATGGCCGATGGCGCGAAGACAGTGAACAAGTTCATGCGCGACCTCCGTGGTCAGCGGGACGAACTGCAAAAAATCGTCAGGAGCGCTGTCGAGGAAGAGCAGGAGGAAGAACAGGCGAAGAAAGCCCCACCTGTGCCCTCTGGCGCCGTCGCCCGTCCTACCGGCGCCAGGCCGGAGGCAGCAGTCTCCGCCAGCAAGACGGCACCTGATGTGCCTGACCCCGCAAATTCTGCAAATAGCCCGCGGACTCCTGCGGACGGCGGCAAGACATGAGCGACACGGCGGGGACGAGCGTTGAGCGCCAGACGGCCCTTGCAAGGCCTGTCGATGAGAAGCCGGACATCACCGAACGGTCCCTGCCCATCCGCGTCCACCTGACGGAGCTCAAACGCAGGCTTACGTGGTCGGTGCTTGTGTTCATATGCACCACCGTCGTGGCCATCATCTACTACGAGCCAGTCTTCAAGTTCCTGATGCAGCCGGCCGGAGAGTCACTCAACCCGACGATTGAAGGCAAATTCGTCTTCAATGACGTTACTGAGGCGTGGGGCGCCATTGCCAAGGTGGGCATCGTCGTCGGCTTGATACTTGGCATGCCATTCTTCCTGCTGCAGGTCGTCCTGTTCCTGAGGCCAGGGCTGCACCCAAATGAACGAAAGATGCTCTACTTGCTCTTGCCTGCCGGGCTCATTTCATTCGCAGGCGGGGTCTTCTTCAGCTACTACGTGCTGCTGCCGCCTGCGATCCAGTTCCTACTCGGCTTCGCCAGCGAGCTAGCCGAGCCGTTTATACGGATCGGTTCGTACGTCAACCTGATTGTCATGCTGATGTTCTGGATGGGCTTGATCTTCGAGATCCCGCTTGTCATGTACTTCCTGGCGCGCATAGGCATTCTGAAGACGCGCCTGTTGTCACGGTTCAGGCGCTGGGCATACGTGCTTGGGTTTGTGCTAGGCGCAATCATCACCCCGACGTTCGACCCTGTGAACCAGCTCCTCGTTGCCGGGCCGATCATCGTCATGTTTGAGGCTGGCTTCTTGCTGGCACGCCTGGCCGAGAGGTCGAGGTCCAAGAGCGCCGCTCGGGGCCTGGCGCGGGCCAGGTAGAGCGGCAACCTGCCGCTCGTCATTTAGCCGGTAGCAGGGCACGCCGATCAAAAGGGCAGCCGGCCTGGTTGAATATCGCCCGCTGCTTAACGTTTTTCCGGGCGACCAGTACGGGCCGGTCAAACCCATGGGCCCAGCTCATTGCAAGGGAGTTCAGGGCGTGTGGGGCCGCAGCCTGGGCGGCCCTTGCGAGGGCGTGGACAGGCCTCTTGCTCCCACCACGCCCACAGCCAGCCTATTTCGGCTTAAACGCAGCGGCCCGGGACTTGACCCGGGCCGTTGGCATTATGGCAAATGGTGATGAGGTTACGGTTACTACGCTGGCTTGTTTGTCTCAGTGGGCTTCGCGGGGGCGGCAGCGGTGCTCGCCACCTGCCCGGCCTCTGTCTTGTCCTTCTCAGGCTCCTTGCCGGAGATGGCGTCCTTGAAACTCTTCATCGCCTTCCCCATGCCGGAGCCAATTTCAGGCAGGCGCCCAGCCCCGAAAATGACCAGGACGATCAGCAGGATGAGGAAGATTTCGAGCGGGCCCAAGCTCTTGAATATACCCATGACAACTCTCCGGTGATTGGGAGGCCGGTCAACGACAGGCCCAAGAATACGTCGCCGCCCAGGGTGCGTCAAACTACGGCCAAGATGCGGAAAGTAACATTTCAGTATCGGCGCCGTTCACTTCACGGCTCTATCACGTGACCACATGGCTCATGCGTGCCGGAGTGCGGCTGGACACTCGCAGATACGCCGTCACGAAACGATATTAGGTCCTGGGGCCCTAACCCAAGTACCGCCAGACTGCGACCAGGCGGCTGAGGACCTGCACCCGTTCCGCAGGCACGATGATCGGCTTCATCTGGCTGTTGGCCGGCTGCAGCCTGACCTTCGTGCCTTCGGCGTAGAAGTACTTCAGCGTAGTCTCTTCGTCCGGCATGATGCGCACAGCCGCCATCTGCCCATTTTCGACCCTGTCCGTCTGCTCCATGACCACCAGGTCCCCATCTCCGATGAGGGCGTCAATCATTGACGTGCCTTTGACGCGCAACGCGTAGAGTTTCTCGGACGGACCGATGACCGACTGCGGCAGGTCCACGGTCTCTTTGTCCTGAATGTCTGACCAGGCCTCACTCGTGGGCAGTGGAAATGGCGAGCCGGCGGCGATGGCGCCCATAAGGGGGACTGCGAACATCTCGCGCCGGTCAGCCGCCCTGCGGCCCACCAGCTTGAGCCCGCGCGAAACGTCTGCCACGCGGTCGAGCAGGCCGTCGCGCTTCAGCACCTCCAGGTTGTAGGCCACGACCGACGTCGAGCTCACCCGGCAGCCATGCTGGATGTCCCGCACGGTCGGTGGGTAACCGTTCTCGTCCTGGAACCTGGAGATGAAATCGAGGATCTCCTGCTGTCTTTCCGAGAGCTTTCTGTTCACTTTGCTCCACCTCTACTGGAGGCATGTCCGCACGTATGTTCTGGACGCTATCAGAACGTGCGTGCGGGTGTCAATGGGCCGTTGGCAGGCTGCGCTTCGGCCCCCATCTCCCTGATAGGGAGAGGGTCAGGGTGTGGGTCGAAGTCCAAACTGGACCATCGTCGCAAGCCATGCCTCAGGCATCAGCAGCCCGGAGCGGGGCTGTAGCTCAGCGTGCTCACCAGGGTCCCCGCGGGGTCGTACAGGCCGGCAGTGTCCGGCTCGCAGTTGCTCCATATTGCGCTGCCACGGTTGAACGAGTAGCCGCCGGTCTCCGGGTGGATTTGATCCGTATAGACGCGCACTTCAGCTCCAGATGAAAGCGTCCCAGCCGGGAAGATGAACTCCTGGCTCTTGTCCACAGTGTCCTTGAGCTTCCATCCGAGTAGCTCAATGGGCTGGGCGCCGGTGTTCTTGATGGTCACGTACTCATCCGGTTCTTGTGAGCCTGTGCCATCGAAGAAAATAGCAACAATCGCCAGCGTTGCAGGCCCCTGAGACGGCGGTGTGGGACTTGGCGTCGAAGTGGGTGTCGGTAACGGCGTGGAAGTTGCAGTGGGCGTTGCGGTGCTGGTGGCCGTAGGCGTAGGAGTGCGAGTCGGAGTCGGAGTTGGTGAAGGCGAGGTTGTCGGCGTGGGGGTCGGGGTTGGCGAAGGCGCAGCAGTGGGCGTGGGTGTAGGCGTGCTAGTGGACGTTGGGGTGGGCAATGGAGTCGGCGTGGTTGTGGAAGTGGAAGTGGCTGTGTGCACTGGCGTGGCAGTGGGAGTCGCCGATGGGGTGGAAGTTGGCGTGAACGTGGTCGTTGGCGACGGCGACAGTGTGGGTGCGGACGTAGCGGTGGCCGTTGTGACCGCTTGCGCGGTGGCGGAAGGCGGAGGGTCACCGGGCGCGGCAAGACCCACCTGTGGCGCAGGGGCGCCATCGGGAGCAGGAGACGGAGAGACGGCCGCAAGACCTGCCGTTGTGGCAGGCGGAGTTGGCGGGGTTCCGGGTGCGGAGGTGGCAGGCCCAGCAGAACTCAGAGGTGCGACAGCGTTGCCAGCGGAGCCACTTACCGCGTCGCCTGGTCGCCCCGTCTCTTCCGACAGGCAACCGCTGGCAAATAGCCCAATGGCCAACGCCATGATTGCACCGGCCAGTCTGACGCACCGGGAGAGGTCAGGCCTCATCCCGGACCTAGGCGCCGTTATGGCCGCCGTGGCCCTCATGCGGGTGGCGCTCATGGGCGGCAAAGCTGACGCCTTCCAGCCTGTGTGGCGGACCGCCTGGTTCATCGGCCTCACCAAATGCCAGGTAGTGCGGGGGGTCGCCCTCAAACACCAAGTAAGCGCTCAGCCGGGACGAGAGCACGTCATGGCCGCCAAACCATACCACAGCAGGGCCGTTGGTCATGCGCGTTGGCCCGCTGTGCACCGGGCGCTTTGCCTCTGCGATCTCAGGACCGCCGCCCGGTTCGCCAACTCCCCAGGCCTTCACGCCGCTGTAGTCAACCGGCAAGACGAACCGCCACCGAGGTACCAGGCCCTTACGCGGTGACACCTCGACTGCCGCGCGGCCTGGGACACCCTCATAGGGGTGATAGACCTTCCAGTTGTAGCGCGTTGACCCGCCAGACGCATCCTCTTGCGAATGCACATGGGCATCGTGACCGTGGTCATGAGTGTGAGGCGGGCTGTGCTGGTGCGAGTGGCCGCTGTTGCGTTCAGGAGACACGCGGGTGGCAGGTCAGCTGGCCGCGAGCATCTTGTTCAAGCGGTGCATAAGCCTGGACTTACGGCGGGCGGCGTTATTGGGGTGCACCACGCCCTTTGATGCCGCCTTGTCCAGCGCGCGAATGGCCTCGCTAACCGCGGCTGTAGTCGCCGGGGCTTTGGAGTCCTTAGCAACTTCTGCGCGTGCTTTGACGACCCTTGACCGGACGTATGTGCGGACTGATTTGTTGGCTGCTGCAAGCTTCTGCTGGCGGCGGAACGTCTTTTCTGCTGGCATGACCTTACCTTCGCTGTCGCCCGGCCTCTAATACCGGTGTTGGGTGCTCCGCTCACTAGCGATGAGGAGCGCAAAGCAGTAGGCATATCCTGGCTGACTAGCTCTCCGGCGCCCGGTGTCCAATTGTGGTGCGCTGTACGCTCCGCACGCCGGTTATCGTCTCGAGCCTGGCAAACAGGCGGCTCAACTGCTCAACCCCGCTAGTATAAACGGTGAGCGACACCGTGCTGATGCCCGATTTGCCGTCCTCTGCGGACGACATAGAGTGGATATTCACGTTTTCGCCCGAAACCACGTTTGTTATGTCCCGCAACAGGCCGACGCGGTCGTACGCCTCCACGATGAGACGAGCCGGGTGCGCCGCTTCTGAATGGCCCCAGGCCGCCTGCACGATCCTCTCCGGGTCTTCTATGGCCAGGAGCGTCGGGCAGTTGCGGCGGTGCACAGTCACGCCGCGCCCACGAGTGACGTAGCCGGCAATCTCGTCGCCGTAGACCGGGCTGCAGCATTGCGCCACACGGGTGAGCATGTTGCCCTCACCCATGACAACGACGCCGGTGTCAGTAGTGTTCGCAGGAGGCGCAGCGGGTGGCGCTGCCGGCTTTTCTTCGATGGGGGTCGCTTGCTCGAGGTCGCCAAGCTTGCCGATGACGTTGGCGATGCTTATGTCGCCTGAACCCACCGCCTCCGCCAGGTCATCAACGGACTTGTAGCCGAGCAGCGAGGCGATGGCCTCGTCAGGCATGGACACGCTCACGCGCCTGAGGTCCTTGCGGAGCTGCTCCCTGCCACGCTCGATGTTGGCGCCGCGTTCCTGGCGCCTGAACCACGCCCTCACTTTGGCCTGTGCGCTGTTCGTCACGAGGTAACCAAGGCCAGGGTTGAGCCAGTCCAGGCTCGGTCCGCGCGCAGCTTTGGACTTTTTTATTTCGACTGTGTCGCCGTTCTTAAGCGGTGTGTTCAGCGCCACCAGTTTGCCGTTGACCACGCCGCCCACACAGTTATGCCCTAGCTCGGTATGGATGCGGTAGGCGAAATCGAGCGGCGTGGCGCCCGCCGGCAGGTCCACTACGTCGCCTTTAGGCGTGCTGACGAACACCTGGTCCCGCAAGATGTCGGTCTTGACCGAGTCAAGGTACTCCTCGTCCCCGCTCATCTCGCGCTGCCAGTCGAGGAGCTGCTTGAGCCAGGACATCTTTTGCTCGAAGCGGTCGTCCTGGCCGACGTCCTCGCCCTCTTTGTACGCCCAGTGCGCGGCCACGCCCTCCTCGGCGATGCGGTGCATCTCCTTTGTCCTGATCTGGACCTCCACCGGGTAGCCGCCCTCACAGGTCACGGCTGTGTGCAGCGACTGATAGAAGTTGTCCTTCGGGTTGGCGATGTAGTCGTCGAACTGCCCCGGTACCGGCTTCCAGATGCTGTGGGCGACGCCGAGCGCCGCGTAGCAATTTGCCACGGTGTCAACAATTACGCGCAGGCCGGTCAGGTCATAGATATCGTCAAACTTCCGCCCCTGCTCCTCGTAGCGCTTGAGCTTGCTGTAGGTGCTCATCAGGTGCTTGGGGCGGCCCGTCACCAGGGCGTTGACACCTGCCCGTTTGAGCGCACTGTCCAGTTCTTCGGTGACACGCTGCGCGTAGGCCTCGCGTTCGTGCCGCTTGCGGTTGATGAGGCGCGAGGTGGCCTTGTACTCCTTTGGCATCAGGTAGCGGAAGGCCGCATCTTCGAGCCTCCATTTGATGTCCGCCATCCCCAGGCGGTGCGCCAGTGGGGCGTAGATGTCGAGCGTCTCCCTGGCTATGCGCTGCTGCCTGTCCGGGGACAGGTGCGAAAGCGTCTGCATATTGTGCAGCCTGTCCGACAACTTGATGATGACGACCCGTATGTCTTCAGCCATCGCGACGAGCATCTTCCGGAGGCTGGCCGTGCGTGCGGACTCAGACGAGGAGTGCGCGGTCAAGTCCGGAGGTGCATCGCCGGAATCTGTGCCATCCGGGTCAACAATCGAGCGATCGAGGCGGTTCAGCTTGGTGACGCCGTCAACCAGCTTCGCTACGTCCGGACCGAACTTGCGGGAAAGCTCGTCATAGCTGACACCACAGTCTTCCATCACATCGTGCAAAAGGGCCGCGGCGAGCGTGGTAGCGTCCAGCCGCATTTCAGCCAGGTGCAGCGCGGTCGCCACGGGGTGCTCGATGTAGGGGTGACCGGACTTGCGCTGCTGGCCGCGGTGGGCTTCTGTCGCGAACTTGAGCGCGCCCTCAACAAACCTCGCCTTTTCAGGTGGCAGGTAGGAATGGACGCTTTCGATCAACGCTGGGAATGGCACAGTGCGTATTTGCACCCGGCCGGATGTCCGTGGCCGGACCTCTCATAAGGATTCTATCGCCAGACCAACCGCAACCAGTGCGTCCCTGCCGCCATTGTCCTGTTTGACTCGGCGCGCCCGGCTGCGTACTCTCCGAGTTGTTCAGCCGGACTTTGAGCAAGTCAGCAGCCCTGCCAGTCCGCGGGACAGCGCCTGCCGAAATGAACATCAACCACGATGCGCCGGTAACGGTGCGCCGCCAGATTGAGGTCTTCTCGCCGCCAGAGATGGTCTGGGAGTGGCTGAGCCGCGTTGAACTCTGGCAGGAGTGGCACCCCGAGATTTCAGGCTCCCGCTGGCTGGAGGGCAGGGGCCGCAACGGACTGTTCAAATGGCGGCTGCGTAAAGTGGTCGGCATGACGTGCCGCATGGAGTCATGGCAGGAAATGAGAGAGGTGGGCTTCGTGGCGAACGCCTGGTCTTCCACGGTCCGGCAAGTGTTCCGCATGGACGGCGATTTCCGCCGCACTCGTGTCACCGCTGAGGCGTCTGTCGAAGGGCCGGGCTACGGCCTGGGGCTGCTGCGGTCCGCGGTGCAGTCGCAGCTTGAACGCACAAACGAGCTGTGGCTCGGGGCGCTGAAGACGAACATTGAGTCTGAGAGGGTGCGGGCGAGGGTCGGCGAAGTGACATCGCCTGCCGGCCTGCCAAAACGCGGCGTGCAAGCCAAAGGCCGGCAGTCGCAACGCTTCAGGAGGCGTTAGGAGTTATGTACCTCGGAGTGGCCGGCTACGGCGAATGTGAGATCAGGAAGATAGACGGCGCGACAGTCAAGAAGATGAAGGAGTTAGGCTTCAGCTCGTCCAATATCCGCGTATCGGACCCGCAGGCCGTCCTCGACCGCGACATCACGCGTGTGAAGACGATGTTCGCTGACGCCGGCCTGCTGGTTGGCCAGACGAATGGCAATTACGGCGGCGGCCTTTGCAGCGCCGACGAAAATGAGCGGGCCAGCGCGGTCAAGTTCCTGAAGCGCATGGTCAACCTGACGAAGCGCCTGGGCGCGCCGAACACTTACTTCCGCCCGGGCAGCATGAACAAGAAGGGCGCATGGTTCCCGCACCCTGAAAACAGGTCGCACGCGGTTTTCGACCGTCTTGTGGATAGCGCCCGGCAGGTCTGTAAAGTCGCAGAGAATGAAGGCGCCATGATCGCCGTTGAAGGAGGGGTCGTCTGCCCGCTCTATTCGCCCGAACGGGTCAAGGACTTCTTCGATGCTGTAGGGTCCAGGATGATCGGCCTGAACATGGACCCGGTGAACTTCGTGGGCAACATTGAGGACGCCTACGACACTATTAGCCTGCTGAACAGGTTTTACCGGCTGCAAGAGGGGCGCATCGTCGGGGCGCACGCTAAGGACTTCCGGCTTGTTGACGCGCTCCTGCCTCATTTCGAAGAAGAAGTCATCGGCGCGCCAGCTGCGATGCTAGACGAAGTGGCGTTCCTCAAGGGTATGCAAAAGGCATGCCCGAAGGGCCACGTGCTGGTCGAGCATTACACCGTCGAAAAGATGCCCGTAGCAGTTGAGGGCCTGCGCCGCTTCGCACAGAAGGCTGGCATTATCTGGGACACGCCGTAGGTCGCCGGGTGCAGGCATTCCGCAGAAGGCGCGAGCAATGCGCAAACGGCCGTGGAAATTAGAAAACCGCGGCGTAAAGCCGGGCGTAATCAACAACAGGAAGTGGGCCCGCCGGCCTAGAACCGTGCACTAGACCGGCGGCCCGCTTCTCATTTTGACCGGTCCGCGTCGTCCCGAGGCCTCAGAGGGCCGAGGGACCTGGGGCGGGGCTCAATCGTCAGAGCCGTATGCCCCTATCGCGGCGCAGTACTACTCCCACCTGAAAAGGCGCGCCGCTAGGGCGAACATCGCCACTGTCCAGGCGCCAAGCCCTACGAGCGGCGCCCACTGCGACGTCAGGCTTGCGCCGTCGAGTGCCACAGCGCGCAGGCCGTCGGCCAGGTAAGTCAGAGGCAGGAACTGGCTCACCGTCTGCACCCAGTCGGGCATCACACTCGTCGGAAAGAACACTCCGGAGAGAAACATCATGGGCAGCGAGATTACGTTTGCCACAGGCGCTGCCGTGTCCTCGTTCTTCGCCCAGCCGGATATGACCAGGCCTATCGATATGAAGAGGGCCCCGCCAAGCACGGCGAAGGCCGACAGGCTGAGCCACGAGCCGATGTTCTCACCTATGGTCACTCCGAGGACGATGATCCCCACGGTCAGCAATACGTAGGTCTGGAGCATCGAAACGGCCAGGCGCGTGACGATCTGCCCCGTTAGGACGTGGGATGGCGCGATTGGCGCAGCACGTAGCCGCCGCAGGATGCCGCGCGTTTTGTACGCCACAAGAGTAAAGACGACCCCGAATAGCCCGCCCTGCATGATGGCCATGGCTGCTATGCCGGGCACAAGGAACCCCTTGTAGCCCTGGCCCTTGCCTTCCACCTCGGCCTGGGTGACCTGGAACCGGCTTTCGACGCGGTACTGCTCAGGCACCTGGGCTACCTGTTGGAAGACGCCCTCGAGCGTCCCTTCGAGCACGCTTGAAACGATGCCTCGCTCCTGGGGCTTGCGGGAGTCATAGGCGACACTCACGGTGCTTATTTGCCCCGGTGTTCCGAACCCTGCCGGGATTTCGATGACCGCGTCAATGTCACCCTTCGTGAGTTTGTCCAGCATCTCCTGCCTGCTGCCGGTCTCGACGTCCAGCAGCTTTTGGCCGCCGGCACCGCCAAGGGCCGCCGTCAGGGCTTGCGAGGCCTGGTTGTCTGCCCCGTCCACAACTCCCGCTTCTGGCGGAGAAAAGCGGTCGAAGTTCATCAGCCCGAAAATGACCATGATGAGCACCGGGAAGAAGAGTGACCAGAAGAGCGCCGTCCGGTCCCGGAAGTACATCTTGAGCGACGCGGTTATGAGGGCCAGGTAGATGCGCATAAAGGTACTCTACCCTTCTCGCAGGCTATGGCCTGTGAGGTTGATGAACACGTCTTCGAGTGTGGCCTGGCGCGGCTTGCGCTCGTTGCGGAACCCGGTCTTGAGCAGCGCGTCCACCAGGTTGTCCGGGCTGTCAATCGCGACTATGCGGCCGCGGTCCATCACCGCCACACGGTCGCAAAGCTCCTCCGCCTCTTCCATGTAGTGCGTGGTCAGCACAACAGTTGTACCGCCGGACCTGATTTTCTTGATGAGGTCCCACATGTGCCGCCGGGACTGTGGGTCGAGGCCTGTCGTCGGCTCGTCCAGGAAGAGCACCACCGGGTCGTTCACCAGGCCGACAGCGATGGAGAGGCGCTGCTTCTGGCCGCCTGAGAGGGGCTTGTAATAAGAGCGGGCTTTCTCAGTAAGTTCTACGGTTTCGAGGACCTTCATGGCATCTACGTCACGGCGGTAGAGCTTGCCGTAAAGCTCGATGAGCTCCGTCAGCTTCAGGTGGTCAAAGAACGCCGACGTCTGGAGCTGGACTCCAGTGATCTGCTTGACAGCAGCAGGGTCCCTGGACACGTCTATGCCATCCACATGCGCCATGCCAGAATCGGCCTTGCGCAAGCCCTCCAGGATTTCGACGGTGGTGGTCTTGCCCGCGCCGTTGGGGCCGAGCATGCCGAAAACTTCGCCGCGCTTAACCTCGAACGACACGCCGTCGACGGCCTGGAGGTCGCCGTAGCGTTTTTTGAGGTCATTGACCACGATCACGGGGCCTGTGCCATTACCTTTGCCTGTAGCTGGGGATATCATCGTTCCTTCTCCCGGTCTCATTGCACCCTACCTGGCGCAACCGCGCGCTGCTCCAGCGCGCTGGCCGATTCGTCCGCCCACTTTGCCTCGGCTTCCATGTGTAGGATGCCTGCGCTGACAGTAAGGGCGGCGAAGAGCGTTTCGGGCTTCGCCGTCAGCTTTCCGTGGAGTTCCCTGAAACCCGACAGCTTTGCCCGCGCCTCATCAGCCCGGCTGCGAAGCCTCTTTACGAGCAAGGCAGCGTCGCCAGAAGCGCCAAAGAAGAGCTTGAGCATAAGCAGGTCCTTCGTCAGCGAATGCTCGTTCCCTTCCCTGTCCAGCCACCTCTTGAGTGCGGCCCCGCCGGTGGGAGTGAGCGCGTAGAGGCGCTTATCGGGCCTGGCTTCCTGCTCTACTTCACGCACGCTAACCAGTCCGTGACTTTCCAGGCGCCGGAGTTCCGCGTAGACCTGACTCTTTGCAGGGCTCCAGTAGAAATGGCTGATGGACTGGTCGGCGAAGCGCTTGAGGTCGTAGCCCGAGGTCTCGGCACACATGGACATGAGGCCCAGCACGGCATAAGAAGTGGCTGGCAGGTCTGGGGGGCTGGCTGTTGTAAGAGCCTGGGTCATATGGCCTAAAGTGAACTGGTGTCCTGTTAGCTCTAGTCCTAATAGAACTAGAACAGAAAGCACTATATCGAGCCTTACGGCCAATGTCAAGGCGCGTCAACATGGCCCGGTCTAAAATGTGCGCCTCTATCGCCCAGGGAGCGCGCACCACTTCTCACCAGTCATGCCTCAGCCAGCACACCATGCCAGCCTCCCGAAAGTACACCGTTGACGAAGCCAACCGGCTGATGCCCTGGCTGACGCAAACTTTCACTCGCATTCACCAGGGCAGACAGGCCCTTACGCGAGCGCAGAAAGAACTGGAAACCGTCGGCAGGTCGGTGCGCACAAATGGGCACAGGGACATCGACAGGCGCATCCAGACCGCGGGACAAATGGTTGAAAAGCGCCAGGAAGAGTTGCGAAACCTGCTCGCTTCCATTGCTGAGAAGGACATCGAGGTCAGGGATATTGAAATGGGGCTCGTTGATTTCCTCGGCGAGCGCGAGGGCCGAGACGTGTGGCTGTGCTGGCGGCTGGGCGAAACGGAAGTGGGCCACTGGCACGAGCTAGACCAGGGGTTTGCTGCCCGGCGGCAACTGTGATGCCTCAACAGGTACTGACAGGACAACGGCCGGTGTGGGCCCCTTATGCCGTTAGTGAACGGGTGGCGTCTGCCTGTGGGCGCCAGCGGTCTCAATAGCGATGGGTGGGAAGGTTGATGTTTGACCTCGTCATAGAGCAGGCTGATGTCATAGACGGCACAGGCACACCAGCGTTCAGGGCTGACATCGGCGTGACCGGCAGGCGCATCACGGCCATCGGCGACCTGTCTCCCACAGTGGCCCGACGGGTGATACACGCACACGGACTCGTCGCATGCCCCGGCTTCATCGACACGCACGTCCATACCGACGCCGCACTCCTGAATGAGCCGCAGCACCCTTCCGGCATCGGCATGGGGGTGACTACCGAGGTCCTGGGCCAGGACGGCCTGTCGTACGCACCATTGAGCCGGGACAACTACAGGGACTACAGCCGCTATATGTCCGGCCTATGCGGGATGCCCCCACAGGACCTCGACATGTCCAGCATCGCCGCGTTCAAGTCGCACTACCACAAGAAGTGTGCGGTGAACACGGTGGCCCTGATACCGCACTGCGCGGTCCGGCTAGAGACCGTGGGCTTCCATGACCGCCCGCTGCGAGGCGACGTGCTGGACAAGGCGCGCCGCATCGTCCGCAAAGGCATGGAAGAAGGCGCAGCCGGGGTGTCGTTCGGCCTCGGGTTCTTCCCGTCCGCGTGGGCGGACACAACCGAGCTGATTGAGCTGGCGAAGGTCGTCGGCGAAACGGGCGGCGTCTTTGTAGGACAACACCGCTTCTTCCACTTCGAGCGCGCCTTTGGTGGAGGCGGCGCCGCAGAGTTCATAGAGATCGGCCTCCGCTCCAGGGCCAAGGTACATCTTGCGCACTACTTTCCGAGGGCGTTTGGCGCTGGCGGTGCGGGCCCTGCAGCTTCGGCCATCGAGCTGGGCCATGCCGTCGAGGAGTTCACGCAGGACATTGATGCCGCCAAAGACAAGGGGCTCGACATCACGCTCGACGCCTACCCCTATCCGAGCGGCTCGACGATGCCCGTCTGCCGTCTGCCTGGTTGGGCCGTCGGAGGCGGCACGGCCGCAATCCTGCGCCGGCTGAAGTCAAGGGCTGAACGCACCAAGATCATCGAATACCTTGAAGAGCGCCATGGCGACTCAATCGGCGATACGGTGTTCACCTTCCTGGGGTCAGAAAGCGGCCACGCGGGCACGGGCCAGTTGACCAGTGCGCCGGCATCTGGACGGGACGGGCTGTTAAGACTTGAAGGCATGTCCTGGCGTGATGTGGCCAAACAGCGCGGCGTGTCAGTTGCCGAGATGGCCTGCCAGGTCATGGCGGAAGAAGGACTCGCGTGCGGTCTGCTCGTTTCGCCCCCTAACTCTGTCCGGCTCTGGCAGGACACCGAGCACGGCGTGATGGAGCTGCTCAAAAGGCCGGACTACACCGTGGGATCGGACGCCATACCAGTCGGCGGGATGCCGCACCCGCGCGCCTTTGGCGCGTTTCCACGCATCCTCGGCCGGCTGAGGCGCAGACACGGGGCCCGGCTGGAAACGCTCATCCATGCCATGACCAAGCGCGCGGCGGACCGTTTCGACCTCAAAGGCCGCGGTGTTCTAAAGCCCGGCGTGTACGCCGACATCGTGGTCTTCGACCCGGCCCAGGTCAGCGACACTGCGACTTATGAGGACCCGCGACAACGTCCCACTGGCATACCTTATGTGGTCGTGAATGGCAAAATCGCGCTGGACGAAGGCCGCTTCACGGGAGTCATTGCGGGCGAAAGCCTGTCGCCGGGCTAGCCACAGGCGTGGCCCGTAGACCTCAGCCTGGGCGCGGGCGATGCGGATAGAATCTGCCTGCTGGCCCCACCCAGTACACGGAGGCGATATGGAATACGTCAATTTCGGCGCCGCGGGCGTCAAGGTCTCACGCATCGCGTTAGGGTTCGGGTTCCGCGGCCAGAACGACCCCGCGGCAGCCACACGCACGGTGCTTAGGGCCCTGGACTCCGGCATTAACCTGCTCGACTGCGCCAACGTCTACGGCATGATGGACGACCGCGCCAATGCCGGCCGCTCCGAGGAGGTCCTCGGCCGCGCGGTCAAGGGCCGCAGGGACGACGTGGTCATAACGTCGAAGGTGTTCAGCCAGGTGGGGCCTGGGGTGAATGACCGCGGGGCGTCGCGTTTCCACATCCTGCGAGAGGTCGAGAAGTCGCTCAGGCGGTTGGACACCGACCGCATAGACGTCTACCTGCTGCACGGCTTCGACGACGCCACGCCGATCGAGGAGCAGTTCCGTGCGCTGGATAGCCTGGTGCAGGCAGGCAAGGTGCGCTACGTGGGGGTCTGCAACTACCAGGCGTGGCAGGTGTGCCGGGCGATGTGGGTGCAGGAGCGCATAAATGCCACGCCGCTTATAACGGTGCAGAACCCGTACAGCCTGCTGAACCGCCACCTCGAGACCGAAATGTTCCCGCTCGTGCGGTCGCTCGGGTTGGGAGTCATGGCGTACAGCCCGCTCGCGGTTGGGCTGCTCTCCGGGGCATACACGCCTGACAAGATGCCGCCTGAGCACACACTGTGGGGCGGCGAACGCAGGTCCGTATTCAAACAGTACCTATCGGGTCAGGCAGCGGACGTGCTGGCGGCCTGCCAGGAAGTCGCCGCAGACCACAGGGCCACTGTGGCGCAGGTGGCAATGGCCTGGGTGCTGTCGCACCCGGAGGTGACCTGCGCTATTTCGGGCGCGGACACGGAGCAGCAGATCGCCGACGTAACAGGCGCGGCAGACGTCAAGTTGTCACAGGAGGAGCTAAACCGGCTGAACGAAATATCAAGTGGGCTTTCAATGACGCTTGACGGAGTTACGCCGCGGGCTGCGCAGTTGGATCGGCCGGCGAGACCAGAAAGGCGCGCCTGATGACCCCCTCTCCCCCCGGGAGAGGGTTGGGGTGAGGGCATCAAGTACCAGATGCCAAATATGCAGAGACGCTACCCGGCGATGAAGACCACGCGGCGAGCCCGCGAAATGAGAGGCCGGCCCACCGACGCGGAGCGTCTCTTGTGGTCGCGTTTAAGAGACAGAAGACTCCACGAGGCCAAATTTCGTCGTCAGTTCCCGGTGTCTGGCTTCATTACCGACTTCTGTTGTGTTGAACACAGGCTTGTGATCGAACTGGACCAGAATGATCTACTTGACGCAGGGCGGTGTCTTGTCCCCTCTCCCAGCGGGAGAGGATAAGGGTGAGGGAGAAGTCCCGACCTCGCGTTTGCTCAAACGCACCCCTCACCCCAGCCCTCTCCCTCAAGGGGAGAGGGGGGAGAGGGAGTGAAAGGCGAACACTGAGTCAAGTAGATCATTCCCAACTGGACGGTGGACAGCACTCCCTGTCTATCAGATATGACAGGGGGCGTACGGAATCGCTTGAACGTGCTGGATTCAAGGTTATCCGGCTCTGGAACAACGAAGTGCTTTCTAACATTGACGGGGTGCTGCATCGGATATTGGAGATGCTGAACGGACGGGACAGCGAGTGAGGCGCATCCAGGTGGCAGATGCCCTCACCCTAACCCTCTCCCGGCGGGAGAGGGGGAGAAGAGGAACATGAACGTTTTACTTGTTGGTGGGTCTGGGCACGTGGGCACGTTCATCACGCCCTACCTGCACCAAAAACACCAGCTGCGCGTCCTGGACGTGCGCCCGCCTCAGCACAAGAGTGTTGACTTCGTCGAGGGGTCTGTCACAGACGAGGCGGCCATCCGCAAGGCGCTCCAGGGCATGGACACCTTCGCATGGCTCGTCATGAAGAGCCCGCAGGGCGGGTCGGTCACCGACCAGACACCGCAGGTCATCATCGACAACTACACGGTGAACAACCTGGGGTTGCACCTGTTCCTTTGGCTTGCGCAGGGCGCGGGCATCAAGCGCGGCGTGTACACGAGCACGATGTCGGTCCACTACCGGGAACGTGCCTTCTATTACGGCGAGGAGGAGACGGCATACGACACGCCGTCGGCATACGGGCTTTCAAAGGGTTTCGGCGAGCAGATCTGCCGTTACTTCGCACGCTGGTTCGACATGAACCTGATCGGCCTGCGCATTACAGGGCCGCGCACACGCCAGCAGTGGACAGCAGAGCGCAAGACGCCGAAGGGGCGCGAGGGCAGGTCAAAGATATATGTGACCGACGAAGAGGACCTCGCCAACGCCTACCTGGCGGCGCTGGAGGCGGTGCAGACCGGCCACGGGCGCTTCGACGCGGTGTTCATCACAGGCGACGAGAAGGGTGAGACGCACAACATGTCCAAGGCGAAGCGCCTGCTCGGCTGGGAGCCACGGACGCACCTGAAAGTGAGAACGTAAAAACAAAGATTACGCAGATTCCATAGATTTGATATTAAGGATTGGCCGGACCACCGGGCTGTCGCCGCTACGTTGGTGTCCAATTTTCGAATCTGTGAAATCTGCACAATCTTTGTTTCTATCTCGCTATGATCGTCGACATCCACACACATCTGCCCACGCACCGCAACGCCGTGCCCCCGGGCGAGGTGGTCTACATCGAGACCATGCGCACGGGCGGGCGCAACCGCAACACGAACTCCATCGCCGACTACCTCGAAGCCATGAAGCCGTGTGACCGGACTATCGCTTTTGGCGTGGCGCCGGTCCCATGGCGGCCGGCATCAATCGTGCAGCCGTCGAAGGGCTTCCCCGCCCACATGGACCACAACGACATCGCGGCGGAGCTGGTCAAGGCGTCACGCGGCAAAGTCATCGGGTTCATGTCCGTCCACCCGCTCGACCCGGACATTAATGACCAGTACGATCGGGCGAAGGACGGCCTGGGCCTGAAGGGTGTGAAGTTCGTGCCCGGCGCGCAGGATTTTGACCCTGTCGGTGACGCAGCGTTCCGTCTCTATGCGCGCATGGAGCACGACGGCCTGCCTGCCGTATTCCACGCCGGCACCATGCCTTCACACGTGCCCGCGGTGCTGGAGTACACGCACCCACTAGTCTACGACCGTATCGCCGCGGCCTTCCCGAAGCTGAAGATCGTCCTGGCGCACCTGGGCCACCCGTGGCACGAGGACACCACCGCCGTTGTGCGCAAGCACAAGAATGTTTTCGCAGACTGTTCAGCGCAGTTCTACCGGCCATACTCGATGTGGAACGGCCTGCGCCTGTTCCATGAGTGGGGCGTGATGGGCAAGGTGCTCTTCGCCTCGGACTGGCCGGTCACGACGCCCCAGGAAAACATTGACGCCTTCCGCGGACTTGCGAAGTGGGCGAGAGATTACAAGAAGCCGCTGGTGCCGGAGAAAGAGCTTGAGGCCATCATCCACCGCGACTCGCTGGACTTGCTGGGCGTGAGGTAATGGCGCCCCCCGTACTCCCGTCGTCCCGAGCGCAGCCGAGGGACCTCGACGCGAAAAGGCCGCCCCATTCACCCTTCGACAAGCTCAGGACGAGCGGAACGGCCTCTTGTAGCGTATATCACAGGCCCTGGACCCGATTACGTACCAAGGACCTTCGTGCGGGGTCGCAGTCCCATAATTCCTAAGCGTTCAGCGCGGCGGCCGCTGTGGACGTGCCCGACTGCTGCGGCACTGGCGTCGCAAGCGTTGCAGGCTTGTAACGGAAGGGCAACAGGTTGTCGAGCGACGTTGGCCGGGCATTGACCCAGGCCTTGATGGAATCCGCCTCCGCCTGCGTCAGAACACCGTTGGTCACCAGGCTGGCCAGGTGAGCGTCCAGAGCTTCAGCGGGTATCGTGCCGTTGAGGCCCGGGCCGAAGCCGCGGTAGTGTCCCCGGCCATGCCCGCGCCCGAAGCCATGGGCAAAAGCCTTCAAGCTCAGGCCGCTGCCCATGACCTTGTCTGCCACCGCGGGCCGGGCATTCACCCACGCCTCGATCTCGTCTGACTGCACCTGCGTGATGCGGCCGGCCGTAACCGCCGCCGCCAGGTAAGCGTCAAGCTGCTCAGACGCCACCTGGGACTGCGCCTTAGAAATTGCATCGTCCAGCTTGGACCGTTCTACACCCAACTCGGTGGCGAGCTTGTCCAGATAAGTATCACCAGACCCGCCCCTGATGCCCGGAATTCCGCCACCGTGGGCGAGCGCTGCCCCGGCTACGGCCACCGTTGATATGGCGGCGACCGTCAGTCCGATTAACAGATTTCTCTTCATTGCGTAGACCTCCTGGCCGACCTTGCTTTGTATCAGCGCAACTGCTGCACGTCCCGATTCTTGCTGGAGACTGTTGAGGCCGTATGAAGTTAGTTACGCCTCCGTTACCGGCCACGGGCAGGACGCGGTCATGTCGCCGGGTGGAATCTTCACACAACCAACACACGCTTAAGCGGCGGCTCATGGCCTGTTCACGGTAGGGTCTCTACATTCGGTTCAAGCGGGGAAAAGGTGTGGCAACCCGTGTATGAGCTGCCGGAGGGAGGGACCAAATGTTCAAGAAAATCCTTGTCCCGTTGGACGGGTCAGAGTACGCCGAAAAAATCGGCGGTTTTGTAGCCGGCCTGGCAAGGCCGCTTGGGGCGGAGATAGTGCTGCTGGCCGTCGTAGACCCGGCGGAGGTCAGGCTGCCCGAGGCGATGCCAGACCCCGGCCACTCTGTCCCGGGCCATGCGCCTTATGACAGGCCAGGTTACGAGCACCCCGCTCCAGGCATCACAAGCCGCGGCGCCAAGCCGGACGTCTCACCCGGTTTCGGCACGCAGGTCGTGGACCGGGCTGTGGAGTTCGCCCGGAACTACTTGACGCGCGAGGTGGAACGGCTGGACGCCTCAGGAGTCCCTGCAACGTCGCACGTGGCGGTGGGACAGCCCGCCGACGAGATCGTCCGTTACGCCCGCGACGCCCATGTGGACATGATCGCGATGGCCACGCACCGCGAGTCTGCGCTGGCACGGGGAGTGTTGGGGAGCGTAACGGACCGCGTCTTGCACTCCTCCTCCGTTCCGGTCCTGGCAGTGCACCCCAAGAACGCAGGCGCCTTTGCTGGCAACGCCGGAGCCCCAAACATAGTCATCGTCCCGCTTGACGGTTCGCCGCTCTCTGAGGCCGCAGTCCCGGTGGCGCTAGACATCGCAGACGCCTGCGCTTCAGACGTGGTGTTCATCAGGGCCGTCCGTTTCCCGTACTACGGCGTAAGCGGGCCAGGTATTGAGTACTACGCCGGCGACTATGGCATCGCCGAGCAGCGGCGCGAGGCGCTCGAGTACCTGAGCCGCTTCGTGCAAATGGCGGAATCTAAGGGCCTGAAGGCTAGCGCTCATGGCGCCATTGGCAACGCAGCCTTCCGGATCATCGAGGAGGCGGAAAGCCTCCAGGGCGCAATGGTCGTCATGACTACCCACGGCTCAGGCGGGTTCAAGCGCTGGGTGATCGGCAGCGTCACGGACAAGGTGGTTAGGTCCGCCGGTCTGCCGGTGCTAGTCCTGCCGCCCAAAGTGGAGTCGCCCGCTTTTGATAGGCCAGCTGCCAGCGTCCCGGCAACTGTGGGAGGCAAGGGCAGGTGAGACCGGGTGTTGGGGGACCGGTGGAGGGCGGCCCAGACTGACATTTCCGGGCGGTAGGCGGCGCCCTCCAGCTGCTGCCGCCAGCGGCCTGGTGCGGACCTTCTCCGGCACACCCTCTCCCGGTCCGCCGGGGGAGGCGGGAAGCGCACCGGTCCCGGGCCGCACACTGAGCCGGGCCCTGCAAGCGTCCTGGGCCCGGCTCGTCGCGTCTGCCGCGAACGCCAAAGCACAACCTGATACGCCGGCAGCCGTCCTCACCAGCAGGAGCTAATTGCTGCTCGCGACAGCGGCTGGCACAGCAGGCGGGCCACCGTCGCGTTTATGCCACGTTGCCCGGCAGCGGCGGGCGTGCTAGCTTTCGGGCCGATGCCCAAAGACCGCACAACGTCCCGCCCTATGTCTGCAGCCGCACCCCCTCGTAAAAGCAAGGGCCCGTTGGCAGGGATACGCGTCCTCGGCTTCGGGTCATTCATTGCGGGGCCGTTCGCGGGACAGATACTCGCGGACATGGGCGCAGAAGTCATCAAAGTGGAGCCCCTCGACGGAGACCCGTGGCGACAGCAGGGCGCGTTCATGCCAGGCGAGACGCGCGCCTTCCTGCCGCTCAACCGCGGCGTCCGGAGCATCTGCATGGACCTCAAGAAGCCGGAGGCGCAGGAGGTCCTCAGACGCATGGTGAAACGCTCGGACGCTGCAATATCCAACCACCGGCTGGACACCGCGGCAAAGCTACGCATTGACTATGCGTCGCTCTCTGCGATCAACCCGAAGCTGGTGTACGTGGAGGTCTCAGGCTACGGCCCTGAAGGGCCAAAGGCGCAGGAAGCGGGCTTCGACCTCATCATGCAGGGCTTTGCCGGGGCTATCGCATCGGAGGGTAAACTGCGCGGTGGCCAGCCTGACCCGGTGTGGTCGTCTTCGTACATAGACTTCTCTAGCGCATACGCTGCGGCATCTGCCGTCATGGCCGGGATCATAGCCCGCGACCGCACTGGGAAGGGGCAAAAAGCCTCGACAAGCCTGCTCGCTAACGCACTGAACATGCAGTGCATGCGCGTGGTGCGGATTGACGGCAGACCCTCACCAGCGCAGAAGTGGCACGACGGGCGGCTGCAGCAGCTCAGGGCTGAGGGCGCTCCCTATGAAAGGCTGCAAGAGGAATACCAGGACGTGGTGCGGGCCCGCATATACCGCACCTACTACAGGGCTTACAAGACAAAGGACGGCGGTCTTGCGCTGGGCACGTTGGCTATCCCGGCCCGGAAGAGGCTCCTTGCTTACATTGGCGTCCACGACCCTCGGGTGGAGCAGCCAGGGTACGACGATACGACGCCCGAGGCGATCTCCCTTGCCGACCGTACGCAGGCGGAATTCGAAAGGCTATTCGCCCAGCGGACAACCGCTGAATGGGTGCGGGTGCTGAGGGCGCGCGACATACCATGTGAGCCTGTGCGTTTCCTTGAAGAAATGGTTGACGACGAGCAGTCGCTGGCCAATGGATACATCGTCAATGTGAAGCACCAGGCCGGGTTCAGTTACCGGAGCGCGGGGCCCATTGTCCAGTTCTCAGACGGGATGCCGGACCCGGCGCCCTCACCTGCGCCTGGCCAGCACACCCGTGACGTCCTTTCGGACGCCGGCTACTCAAGGGGCCAGGTGGACGAGTTGATAAGGGCGCAGGCGGTCAAGTGAAGGCCCTCACCGCCGGTTATGCGGGGGCTGGGACCACGGGAGAGGTGATGTGACCGACTGGCTGGCGCTGGCGGCAAAACAGCAGGCGTCTCTATTTGGGCTCCTTGAGGAGCTCGTGACCATTGAGTCGCCTACGTCCTGCAAAGCGGGCAACGACCGTGCCGGCCAGTTACTTACCGGCTGCGCGCGAGCCCTTGGCGCGTCAGTTGAAATACACAGGCAGTCCGAGTTCGGAGACCATATCGTGGCGGGGTGGCCTGGCAAAGGCAAACATGGGCTACTTATCGGGCACATGGATACCGTCTGGCCGCTCGGGACGCTTGGGCGCATGGGGTACACGGTGCGGGGAGGCCACATTTACGGTCCAGGCGTCCTGGACATGAAGGGCGGGCTGGCGGCTACGTTGAGGGCGCTTGCACTTGTCCAGGAGGCAGGCAAGTGGCCTACACGCCCGCTAAGGCTGATATTTAATTCCGACGAAGAGAGGGGCAGCCCGACGTCCCGCAGCGTGGTGGAGACCCAAGCGCGTGGGGCCGCCTATGTGGTCGTCACCGAGCCAGGGCACGGCCCGAAGGGCGTCATCAGGACTCGCCGCAAAGGTGTGGGTGAGTTCAGGGTCCGCGTGGCGGGCAAAGCTGCGCATGCGGGGCTTGCGCCACACCGCGGGGTCTCGGCAGTTGTCGAGATCGCCCACCAGATCGTGAAGATGCAGTCGCTCGCGGACCCCTCGGCATGAGCGACTGTTAATGTGGGGCTCGTCAACGGTGGTTCAGCACGCAACACAGTCCCTGCGCAGGCCGAGGCCCTCGTGGACGTGAGGGCGCCAGACGCGGCGCACGCAGAAAGGATCGAGCGCGGGCTGCGGTCTCTCTTACCCGTTAACCCCGCGGCCCGCATCACTGTGGAGGGTGGTTTCCACCGTCCGCCGATGGAACGCAGCCGGGCTATTGGGCGGCTTGTCGAGCAAGTGCAGGCGATGGCGCAAGACATGGGCCTTGAGCTTGTGGAGGACTGCAAAATGTTTGCGGGCGCGAGCGATGCCAACTTCACATCTGCGATGGGTGTGCCAACAATGGACGGCATGGGCGCAATTGGCAGCCACCCGCACGCAGAGGGTGAAAACATAGTCGCCGATGAATTGGTGAAACGGACGGCGCTCCTTGCCAGAGCGGTCTCCGAACTGTAAAGGCCCTTACCCCTGGACCAGGGACGGTGGGCTGGACCGTCCTCGCCGACCGAGGCTTGAACTTGATGGCCAGACTGGTTGACGAACACAAGCACGCTGACAACCGAGACAAGCCATGCAGGGCTTGTGCGCTGGAAAAAGCGCACAAGCTGGGAATGGACCGCATCCTTGTCCCTCTCGACGGCTCTGTCGGCGCTGAGCAGGCGTTGCCGTATGCGGCGATGGCCGCTAAGTGGCTGGGCGCTGAACTGACCCTACTGCACGTAGTCCACCCCGGGCCACCATTCCTCCATTACAGGCCCGGGCAGGTGCGATACCCGGACGCTCCACATGACAGGTCAGTGGCGCTGGCAACCGCGTACTTGCGGGAGATTGCAGCCAGGCTCGCAGCGGTGGGGGTGGACGCACGCTGGGGGATCGCAGACGGTGAAGCTGCACAGATGATATGCGCTCGCGCTACGACCGGGGGTTACGGGCTAACGGTGCTTGCAGTCCACACCCCGGCACCCCTGGGGCGGCTCTTCAGTCCGTCATTCCTTGACCAGGTGTGGAAGGGCGTTGCTGCGCCCATCCTTTTGGTCAGGCAGCACCGGCAGGGCCTCAACCCTGAGCCCATCAGCAAGGAGCCGCGGGAGTTCATAGTCCCGTACGGGCGAGACCCTGGAGCATCGGAGGCGGTGCCCATTGCCGCGGCGTTGGCCGGCGCATCAGGCGCCTCAGTCACTATGATGACTTCCATGGTCACGGTCCGCAGGAAGAGACGAGCGGAGATGGCCGGTGAGTCGGGCGCGGCCGGGGTTGTCGGATGGATGCAAGAGGCGGCCGCGTACCTTAAGGAAGACAGGCTCCAGGTGCGGGTGGAGACACGGGATGGCATCCCGGCACGTGCCATCTCGGCTCGTCAAGCAGAGTCGCCAGGGTCCTGGGTAGTGATGACGTCGGTGATGCTGACGGGAGCAGCCCGGACCATCTTTGGCAGCACCGCCGACGGCGTGCTTCGGTCAGCGCCGGGGCCTGTGTTGATCGCGCCCGCATCCGCAGTAGCCCACAAGCGGGCGGCTCAGGCGCAGGCTGCCCTGGAGCAAGCCACGTTGTCTTTGACAGGGTAGGCCGGTCTTGCTGACCCCTTCTGCCATTAAGGGGTTGTCCCGGGAACCTGGACCTGAATAGCCGTTCCAATCGAGCGCCGGCTGGTTCAGGGCGATCGGCCTGCCCTTTCTCTAACTTACAATCTCGACCGTCTCCTGCACCTCAGATACCTCTGTCAGTGTGCGACGGACGGGGCAGCGGCTTGCGATATATTCCAACCTGCTCCGCTGCTCTTCGTCCAGCTGGCCCCGCACAACCGTTTTGACATCAAACCGGTCAACGGTCGCTGAAGGCGCCTCTTGACCTTGCGGCCTGGCTGTCGCAACTTTCGTGTGGTCTAGGGAGATGTCTATCGCTTCGACCGGCCACCCCTTCCTCCGTGCGTAAAGCAGGAGCGTTATGGCCGTTCAGGCGCCAAGCGCCGCCAGGAGCAGCTCGTAAGGCGACGCACCCGCACCTTCGCCGCCGCCGTGGACCGGCTCATCAGCCACAAATGTGTGCCCTGAGCCTGACGTGACCTGCATCTGCAGGTTGCGGAGCGTCTTGACCTTAACTGTCTCCACGGTAATCCCTTCCTTGCGCCGCTAGGGCAGCCCGGTCATCCATGTTATGTTAGCGGCCCGAAAGCCCACAGCTTCATCGGGGGGAACGAACAGTTGATGGCCCACGGAGACTTTGCAGACATCTTGATAATCGGCGCTGGCGCTTCTGGCGCCGCCGCGGCTTGGCGCCTCGCAAGCTCCGGCTACAGCGTGGTCGTCCTCGAACAGGGCGGCTGGACAGACCCGGCCACGTCCCCGGCCCTGGGCACAGACTGGGAGGTGCGGTGGCGGACCGACTGGCACTACGACCCCAACCGGCGCCGAAGGCCTGAGGACTACCCGGTCAACGAGCGCGAGTCCGACGTCACGCCATTGATGGTCAACGCCGTCGGCGGGAGCACCGTGCATTGGACCGGCCACACGCCTCGCTTCCACCCTTCAGACTTCCGCGTAAAATCGCTCGACGGTGTGGCGGACGACTGGCCCATTACCTACTGGGACCTCGAGCCCTTCTATGACTTGAACGACCGCATGGTGGGTTGTTGCGGCATCGCGGGAGACCCTGCGTACCCTGCGAAGCCTGCCAGGCAGACACCCCCGCTTGCGCTGGGTGCAGACGGCGCACGCGTGGCAGGCGCATTCGACAAGCTGGGCTGGCACTGGTGGCCTTCAGACAGCTACATAAACTCGCAGCCATATGACGGCCGTGGCAGTTGCAATAATTGCGGCCAGAACGGCCTGGCATGCACGCGTCAAGCACGCGGGTCGGCGGACACCACGTACCTGCCGAAAGCGGTGAAGTTAGGCGCGGAGGTCCGGACGCACTGTCGCGTCTTCGAGGTCACCACCGGGCAGGACGGACGGGCAACCGGCGCGAGCTACTTTGACACAGCAGGCGAAAAACGCCACCAGCCGGCGCGCGCAGTCATCGTTGCCGCAAACGGCATCGGCACGCCAAGGCTGCTCCTGCTATCGAAATCGGACCGCCACCCGAGCGGCCTCGCAAACTCGAGCGGCCTCGTGGGCAAAGACCTGATGTTTCACCCAATCGCCATGGTCTGCGGCATCTGGCGCGAGGACATGCAGACGTACAGAGGCGCTATAGGGAACGTCGTCTTCTCGCATGAGTTCTATGAGACCGACCCGCGGCACGACTTTCTGCGCGGCTACGGGTTCCAGATGGTCCGCAGCAGCGGGCCTGCCCTGACGGCCATCGGGTTCAATATGCCCGCGGTGATTTGGGGAGACAAACACCACGAAGAGTTCCACGAGCGGTTTGGCAAGACGTCGCTCCTGGCCGTGGTGTCCGAGGACCTGCCTGAGGAGCACAACAGCATAACGCTGGACGCCAAGTTGAAGGACAATCACGGCATCCCGGCGCCAAAGGTGAGCTACAAGACCGCGCCCAATACTCGCAAGATGCTCGACCACGGCATGCGTATGGCGAGACGGGTATTCGAGGCAGCAGGTGCAGCACGCACCGTGGCGTCACCGCTTGTGCGCAATAGCGGCTGGCACCTCATGGGCACTGCTCGCATGGGCGACGACCCGGCGCGGTCGGTCGTCAACCGTTACGGCCAGGCGCACGATGTGGACAACCTGTTCATTATTGACGGTTCGATATTCGTGACATCTGCCGCAGTCAACCCCACGCCCACCATCCAGGCCCTCGCTCTCCGGGTTGCCGAGCACATAGCGACGGACCGTAGCGACCTCCGGGGGCCTGCTCCTTCATAGACGGCGCGGGAGACCCAGGGGTGGCGGCCGTGAATGAGCGAGCGATATCAACCAGGTCGCTGGCAACTGGGCTGCGGGTTCCCTTACATGCCGGGAGCGCTAAGGGACACTTGATGAAAGTTATCCAGCGTGTTTATGTCTATGTGCGCCGAATATCGTTGTCATTACCCATGGGAGGTGTGAAGACCGGAGATGCGGTTCAGATTGACAACATCTTGGGCACATGCTACTTTTTTCGCACCGCGAACGGACGCACAGGTTGCACGGGCGGTCAGATACGGCGCGGCGCACGGTCCGCAAGAGACAGCTCTTGCGGACGTTGTCGTATATGGCCTTTTGCTCATAGCGCCGGGTGCGGGTCAGGATCCACCGGACGTGCGCGGCACGTGCCGGAGCAAGGGCCACTAGTCGCAAGCCCACGGAGGGGTTTATGTCGCATAGATGGTTCACAAAACGCAGGGCGATGGCGCTGGCATTAGCTAGTAGCGTCCTCGCGGTAGCTGCAATCGCCTGTGGCTCCGCTGAGGAAGCTACAACTGTTCCTGCTGCCACCAAGGCCCCGGCGCAACCCGCACCCGCGGCAACCGCCGCCGCCGCGGCGACTGCAGTGCCAGGCGCGGCAACCGCCACCGCGACCGCCAGGCCAGCCGCACAGGCCACGGCAACAACCGCCCCGGCGCCGTCCGGCGGTCCGCAAGGCAAAGTCGTCTTCGCGACCAACACGGTTGACGCGATCTACGGCCTGCCGTTCCTCGGCCCGTACCGCGGTAGCGCGGGCGGTGACATGGGTATCTACGAGTACATGTTCTGGTACCAGAACGGCGACGCCATGGCGCCGATGATGGCGGAGAGTTGGTCTCTCTCTGCAGACGGCACCAAGGCCACGCTAAAGGTCCGGAAGGGAATGAAGTGGTACGCGCCGAAAGATACACCGGGCGTTGACCTGGGTGAAGCTGACTCCGAGGACATTGTCTGGTGGCTGAACACTGGCAACGCCACCACCAACCCTGAGTCAACGTACCCGGACGCCGGTGACTTTGCCTCTGTGATGCTCGAGGCCAAGGCCACCGACAAGTACACGGTAGAAATTCCGCTTGTGGCGCCCATCTTCACGGGCTTGCCGCTGTCGGCCTTTGGCCTGCACTCCGCAGCCCGTGGTCCGAACTCCAAGAAGGCGTTCGACCGCATGGGCATCAAGTGGGCGAACGAACACGAAGTTGGCACCGGCCCCTTCATCCAGGGCGAGTGTATCGGCGGCGACCGCTGCACGGCGCATGCGGTGACCTCGCACTGGCGCAAGGTCCCGGCCATCGCTGAATACCAGAAGATCCAGGTCCCTGAGTCCACGACCCGTGTTGCCATGTTGAAGAACGGCGCGGCGGACCTCGCGTTCCTGGACTTCAAGCTCGTTCCTGACCTGCTCAAGGACACAAGCAGCGGCTTGCGCTACCTTGAGACCATGCAGGGCGGGTTCGTCGGCCAGTCCATCCTCTGGTCCGGCAACCTGTGGGAAGAGTTCCACGCCCGCACAGGCGCTCCGCTGAAGCCATGGGAGTCCCCAGTCTACGCGCAGGACTACCCGTGGCTAGGCAACCCGTGGGGTGACGGGTCAACAGGTAAGTGCACGGTCTCTGCGACCTGCAAGCCCGCGCCTTACACCGACACGAACAACCCCGCTGGCATGGACGACATGGAGCAGGCCCGCCTGGTGCGCCTGGCGCTGGCATACGCCATGGACCGCGACGGCATCAACAAGGTGATACTGGGCGGCCTCGGCACACCGATCTACTCCGAGTACATCGGCCCCGAGTACCCAGGCTGGGACCCCAAGCGTTGGTCCGGTGAGTGGAGCGCCTATTCGCGCACTCCGACCAAAGCCGGCGGGACAAACGTGGGTGTGCCGTGGCTAATGCCGTTCGACATCACCATGGCCGAAAAACTGCTCGACCAGGCTGGCTACCCGAAAAAGGCTGATGGCACGCGCTTCAACCTGACGCTGCAGGCATACCCTGCCGAGGCAGGTGAGGTGAGCCTGACCGTGGCGGACGCTGTAACGTCACAGTGGTCCAAGATTGGCATCAAAATTGACCAGCTCCGCGAGGACTACGGCGGCGTGATCAGCCCGCGCATGCGGCTGCGCCAGCAGTTCAACCCTGTGCTTAAGAATGGTGACGTACATTCCAACGTGTACCCGCTAGACCTCCCGCCGCCTCCGGTGGACGGCTCTATAAGCCGCCCGGGATGGGGCGTCGGTTGGGAGGCGAAGCCGATCACGGAGTGGAACTTCGCCATCAACGCGACGAAGGACAAAGCTACGCGCGAGAAGATGCACCTCGACTACATTGACTACGCTGTCTTCTGGCAGCTGTACGGTGGCATCTTCCAGGTCCCGAAGGGCCTGACCTCTGGCAAGAGGGTAAAGTCCTGGAATGGCACCCAGTTGCACTACAACAACTGGTCCACGCAGCCTGAGTTCATCGTCCTGAACTAGGACACGTCAAGTAAGGTCCTCGGACGATCGGGGGCCCTCCACAGTTGTGGAGGGCCCCCCTTTGTGAATCCAGACGGACGAGGACCCGATCGGGTTGGCTCACGGTAGAGGCTACCCGCAAAGAAAACGCTTTTGCACGACCAGTCCACAGGCCTTATAGTTGCGTATCTCGATGCGGCACAGATGGCCGGCTTCCTGAGTAGCGGTCAGAGAGAAGAACAGAATGGCCCGTTTCCTCCTTCAGCGCCTGATCACTTCGGTCATCTCTATCTTCGGCGCAACGGTCATTATCTTTTTTCTGACTCAACTGCACTATGACCCGCGGGAACTTTTCATCCCGGACAGCGGCTATGGGCTGACAGAGGAGCAGTACGAGAACCTCAGCAAACGGCTCGGCTTCGATAAGCACCCCGTAATCCAGTATTTGAGCTGGATTGGCCGCACGCTCCGTGGGGACCTTGGTGTGTCCCTCATCAGGCAGCAGCCTGTGGCCCAGATACTGGGCGGCAAGATCGGCGCCACGGTCCAGCTTGCCATTGGCGGATGGATCTTCGCGATCATGTTGGGTGTGCCAATGGGAGTCCTGGCCGCAGTTAAACGCGCCACCGCGTGGGACTACATCGGGAGGTTCTTTGCCATCACAGGGCAAGGGGCGCCGCCTTTCGTGGTGGGAATCATCCTGATACTCATATTTTCCGTCTGGGCGAGGAACACATTCCTGGCGCTGCCTGCAGGCACTCGTCCAGCCAACTTCGACTGGAAGTTCTACATCCTCCCCTGCGTAACGCTCGGCTGGCCTGCGGCGGCCGGACTCATGCGCTTGACCAGGTCGGCAATGCTCGAGGTTCTGGACTCGGAGTTCGTCAAGATGGCTCGGGCCAAGGGCGTGACCACCAAGTCAGTCGTTTGGAAACATGCCTTCCGCAACTCGCTCATCCCTCCACTCACATCGGCGCTCATCATCTTCTCCAACTGGCTACACGGAGCGCTAGTGGTAGAGACGGTGTTCGCCTGGCCGGGCGTGGGATATGTAGCCCTCTTTGAGTCGGTGAATGGGAACGACTTCCCACTGCTCCTCGGTGCAGTGTTCATATACATAATGTTGTTCCTGGTTTTCGCTCTTATGACAGACCTCCTCTACGCACTAATTGACCCACGTATTAAGCTCGGCCAAAGGGCGAGGTAAGTAACCGGATGGCCAAAAGCATCGCTGAAACGACTGCTGCCCTGCCAGTAACGGCCCCCCGCACCTCAAGCGCCTGGTCTCCAATGAGGGCCTGGTGGTTCATCCGCCGCTACCCTCTGATCCCTATAGCGATCCTGGTCCTGCTGCTCGTGACCGCAGTGTTTGGCCCGCTGATGACGCCCTACAGGTACGAGATCGGTGAGATCTATGACCGTCACCTCGGGCTCTTCTCACGTGGTACGACTGGCAACTTCTACCTCTTCGGCACGGACCACGTCGGACGGGACATGTTCACGAGGCTCGTTTACGGCTCGCAGACGTCGCTTAAGGTCGTCTCAGTCGCGCTGGTGACTGGCAGCATCATCGGCATCACATTAGGGGTCGTGTCCGGCTATTTTGGCGGCTGGGTGGACGAAGTCATCACGCGGTTCGTTGACATCTGGTATGCGCTGCCGTTCCTGCTCATAGCGCTGATCATCACGCTGATATTCGGCCGAGGTCTGAACATACTGATGGTGGTCCTGACGCTTGTCGCCTGGACCGGGTACGTGAGGGTCTTGCGTGCGCAGGTGCTGGTCCTGCGCGAGCTCGATTATGTGAACGCTGCCAGAGTGGTTGGGGCTAGCCATGTGCGGATCATGTTGAGGCACATCATGCCCGGCGTGCTGAACACGGCCATCGTTATCGCCACGCTAAACACGGCAGGCCTTTTCCTCGCGGAGTCCGTGCTCAGCTTTGTCGGCGCCGGCATCCAGCCTCCGACCCCGGCGTGGGGCGTCATGGTTGACGAGGGGCGCGACTACATTGAATTTGCCTGGTGGGAGGTGGTTGTCCCTGGGACGGCCATCTTCCTGGTGGTCATCTCCCTGAACTTCCTTGGCGACTGGTTGCGGGACCGCTTCGACCCCAGGCTCCGGCAGCTGGACTAATAATGGGCCATGTCGCCCTTGTCATCCCGAGCGCTGGAGGCCCGAAGAATTTCTTCCCGCCACGGTGCACCGGTGGTGTGACGCAAAAGGGATTGTTCCAGAATGATCTACTTCACGCAGGGAGGTGTCTTGTCCCCTCTCCCAGCGGGAGAGGATAAGGGTGAGGGAGAAGTCCTGCTCTCGCGTTTGCTCAAACGCACCCCTCACCTCAGCCCTCTCCCTCAAGGGGAGAGGGAGTGAAAGGCGAACACTGCGTCAAGTAGATCATTCCCGATTGTTCCCTCGGCTTTCGCCGCGGTCAGAATGACAATAGAGTGCCTGGAACACTGACCAAGACCACGCGGGCCCGCTACAAAGCAGACCCTCTCATTGTCAATGGTCCGGAATTGCATACCTGACTCCGCTAGCAAAGGGCCGTCATTCCGACCCTGAGCGCAGCGAAGGGGAGGAATCTGGGGTTGCGGGACCAGTGAGTATTTGCAGCCCATCCCCAGGTCCCTCCCCCGGATCAAGTCCGGGGTCGGGACGACGGGCAGTGGAGTCAGGTATGTAATTCCCCAGTGGTCCTGGTCCGACGGCCTCTTCAATCAACTACGAAGATGACACCAATCAGGCCGGCGTCGGTCGGTTGTTTCGAGGCGTATGTGTAGCGGCCGGTCTTTGTAAACGTGTGCGAGAACTTGACGTTCTCGGTGATCCCGACGGGTCGCGCCATTGGGCCTGAGTCCCACACCTCGGCCTGGCCCGGCGGGTCAGAAACGGTCTGATGAGTTGTACGCTCAGTGTTCTCCCAGGTGACCTTGGTCCCCACTTTGACCTTCACGACTTCGGGGTCATATCTCCCCGCGTTGCCAATCGTAATTACTACCTCCCCCGTCAGCGGGTCTCCCGGAGGCAGCTCCGCGGTTTGACCTAATGACGCCGTAGCCGTGGCGGCGGGTCCGCTGCCTCCGGCCTGCGCGGTGGCAGTCGCCTCCGCGGCCGCAGTCGCCCGGAGCTCGCCCGCAAAGCCGCCCTGGCCGCCTGCGCCCTGCTCGGAAGATGTTTGAGAGGGGTCTGCGAGCCCTTTGGCGACTACTGTCTCAAATGCCGCAGCGGTAGCGGTGGCGTTCGCGATTTTGTTTTCAGATTCAGCTGTCTGCAGGATTTCAAATTGTGATGGCGCACCGCAGGCGGCAGCGAGTGCAGCCGCTGCAAGCAAAACTGCCATTACGGCGGCAATTGCCCTTGCCGGTGTCATTCTCTTCACGACTCCGCTTGCCGGGTCGGTCCCGGCTTTTTCCGTTGGTCCGTCTGGCTCAGGCGCGTGATGGTCGTAAACGTAATTGCGAGAGTCTAGCACGGCCTGTCTTCTACGTTACGTGTGAGTAAGAGGCGAGGTTTCCCCTCCACCGATCGGACGCACGATTTCCATTCGGTCACCGTCTTTGACCGTAGTCGTGGCAAACTCTTCCTGCTGTAGGACCACCCCGTTGACTGCGACGGCCAGCCTGCGGCCCGCGAGGCCTTTCGACTCAAGGTAGGCTGCCACGGCTATTGGCCTCTCAAGCTCATAGGGTTTGCCATTGATGGTTACCGTTATCATTCTTCGCGGGCCCTTGTCTGGTCCGGGCCTCGAGGCTGCATCAGGGCGGACAGCAAGTCTTTGGCGGCTGTGGCAGGGTCGCTACTGCCGAGTATCGCACTGATCACCGCCACTCCTGCCGCGCCGGCGGCCATGACGCCCCGCGCATTCGCAGGCCCAATGCCCCCAATTGCTACCACAGGGACCTGCACAGCCTGAGCCACCTGGCGGAGGCCGCGCACACCCAACAGCTGGCCTCCAGGGTGGGTGTGGGACCGGAAGATGGCGCCCAGGATAAGGAAGCCGGCGCCGTCACGTTGCGCCCGCGCCGCCCCTTCAAGGCTGTGCACAGAGCGGCCAACCAGCGCCCTGCGGCCGGTCACGCCCCTCGCCTCGGCGACCGTCATCGCGCCTTCTGCAAGTTGCACCCCATCTGCCTGCGAGGCTATCGCGACCTGCGGGTTGCCGTTTACGATGAGCAAGGCCCGCCCGAGCGTAACTTCACGCAGTCGCTTTGCAAGGTCGAGCAGCGCAGCGGCGTCCAGGTCCTTCTCCCTCAGTTGGACCATGTTGACGCCGCCTGAGACCGCTCTGTCAACAGCCAATGCCAGTGCGTCTGTACCGCTGACCAGTGTGCGGTCTGTGACAAGGCAGAGCACCGGGCGCGGGAGTGTGGGGCGCCTATCGCCCGGCATGGCGGGCGCAGTTACCTGCGCGCTGCCGCGGCGGTGGCGGGCGGTGGGACTGACAGGCCTTCCTGCGGGCTGCTCGCCTGGGCGTACTGCTTCCTTGGCATACGCCCGGCCAGGTACGCCTTGCGGCCAGCCTCGACGCCCAGCTTGAATGCCTCGCCCATGAGCCCGGGGTCCTGGGCCTGCGCAATAGCGGTGTTCACAAGCACCGCGTCCGCGCCCAGTTCCATCACCGCAGACGCGTCTGACGGTACGCCAAGGCCTGCGTCCACGACAACAGGTACGTGCGACTGCTCAATGATGATGCCGATTTCCTCGCGCGTCAGGACTCCCTGGCCGGAGCCGATGGGCGACCCGAGCGGCATGACCGTCGCGCAGCCGAGGTCTTCGAGCCGTTTTGCCAGCACTGGGTCAGCGCCAATATAAGGCAGGACGGTGAAGCCTTCCCTGACCAACTGTTTGCAGGCCTCATAGGTCCCGATGGGGTCCGGCAGGAGGTACTTCGAGTCCGGGATCACCTCCACTTTGATCCAGGTGGAGCCAGTGACCTGCCGGGCGAGCCTGGCTGTGAACAGGCACTGTTCGACCGTCTTTGAGCCGGCAGTGTTAGGCAGGACCTGGTACTTCTGCCAGTCTATGTGGTCAAGGAGTGTCTTCTCATTTGGGTTGGAAAGGTCCAACCTCCCAATAGCGACAGTGATGATCTGGGTGCCAGACGCGGTGATGGCAGCCCGCAGGTCTTCCACGGACCGGTGCTTGCCTGTCCCCGTCATGAGGCGAGACTTGAATTTTTTTCCCGCGATAACTAGGTCGTCTGCCATCATTGAACACTCAGGGGACTATCGCCGATGCTCCTCTCCCAGCGGGAGAGGGGCTGGGTGAGGGAGAAGTTTGAACTAGGATGTCGCTGAGCCGCCGGTGCTCACCTGGCGGGCAACAGGGATGCTGAGGACCTGTTCCCATTGTAGCCGGGAGCAGGGGGTGGTCAACGCGGCCACACTTTGGAGATTAGAGCGCTAAGTTCGGCGAACGCGCCTGGCCCGGCACTTCAACGCAGGGCACACGTGCCCTCGCCCGATATAACAACCCAGCACAATGACTTCACTACTGAATTTAGTCCCGAGACCTTTGCGTATCGCTTTGAGGGCCGGCCGGTACCGGTACCGGCGCGCACTGGGCAGACTGACGCACACCGGGGCGGTGACGACTGCGAGGCGGTCGGCGCAGCGGACGCGGCAGGCAGAGCGGCTAATAGTCATGGTTGCAGAGGCGCCGAAGGCCAGGGAGTCAAAACTCGCCTGGGCCGCCCGGTCGCAAGGCTACGACGTCGTGCTGCTGTACCGTAACGCCCCCAATTACTCACTTAGTGCGTATTTTTCTGAAGCGCGGCAGTTCAGGGATGAATGGCACGCGTTGGAATTGGCGGCCGCATACAGCCCGCAGGCCTATCACGTGTTCGCTGCGAACGCTGACCCAACGGCCGAAAACATGGTGCGGTACAAGCCAGGGAGAGTGATCTTCGAGTTCACCGACATGGTGCAGGGCATGGTTAATACCGAATGGTCGCCCCTGCACCACAAGCCCCAGAGATACTGCACCGAGAATGCCGATGGTGTTGTGGCTCGCGACTTGCAGTTGCAGTTCGCACGCAAGCGGTTGAACTACAGCCTATCCGGCCCTGTGTTGTACTTCCCTGATTACTGCTGGGACCGGGCTCCTCTGGCTCTGAAGGCTTCGCCCGGCAAGCGTTTCAATGTTGTAGTGGCGGGCAACTTTGGCCTCGAAAAACGAGGGGCTGCAGACTGGGGATACCTAGAGGTTGCCCGTACTTTCGCCAGGCACGGCGTCCAGTTTCACATATACCCGTACTTCGGCTGGTTTGGCTCGCCAAAAGCCGAATTCCAGGATGCGTTCTCAGACTACATGGCCCTGGAGAAAGAGACAGGCCTCGTCCACCTGCACGACCCCCTGGAAGCGGACAAGGTGGGGGTTGAGCTTCAACAGTACGACTTTGGCATCAACGTCATCTGGGGGCTTGTCGCTGGCCGAAGCATCAAGTCGCACACAATGATACACCTTGCGCTGTGCGGGTCTTCCCGCAACGCCGACTACCTGGACGCAGGGCTGCCGGTGATTATCAGCCCGGAGTTGAGGTTTCAAAGGTCCCTGCTTGGACGATACAGCATGGCCGTGGATGCGGTCCCGGATTTCTTCAGGGACCCCATCCGGTGGCTGGCCTCCGGCTCGCGGTTGGCAACCGAACAGGCAGGCAGGGCGCGGCATGAATTTGCCTTGTCCAGGCACGCTTCAAGGCTCGCGAATTTCTATGGCTCGCTTTAGCAGCAGGCAGAGGTAGTGCGCTATCACTGCCTGTGACGCCCGGAAAACGGTGGGCTCCGGCGCCAGGTGATAGAGGCGCTCCTGCCAAAGGAGCCTCCAAGAGCTATGACGCGTAAGAACCGCAAGGCGGCAAGGACGATAGGTGGGATACGATAGCGTTTTGCGTCCTGGTGCATGCGCGTCACCGGCAACCGAGGTTCAGGACATGGTAGTAACTTCCCAAAGGCAACCCACTTCAGCAGACGCGAGGGAAGCCAACCGGACATATCGCCGCACCCGGCTGCCACGGCCTTACCCGGACCCGTCTGCGTACCAGGCCAACCTGAAAGCCGCGCTTGAAAGCGACCCCCGTAAGAAGGCCAATTACGAGCGCTACCTCGCCGCCCGCAAAACTGCCACTCCGGATTTCTTGCCTATCAAACTCGACATCGAAAACATCAGCCGGTGCAACTTCCGCTGCACGATGTGCCAGGTGAGCGACTGGGGCCCGAAGTTCCAGCGTGCTGAAGATATGGCCCTTGAGCATTTCAAGCACCTCATTGACGAGCAATACGGCCTGGTTGAAGTCAAGGTCCAGGGGATGGGTGAACCGCTGCTCCAGCGGGAAACATTCTTTGAAATGGTCCGCTATGCGCGGTCGAAGCACATCTGGGTGCGGACGACTACAAACGCATCGCTCCTCCACTTTAGGGACAACTACAAAAGCCTGATCGAGGCAGACCCGGGCGAAGTGCAGATATCTTTTGATGGCGCAACGAAGCAGACGTTCGAAGCCATCCGTCGCGGTTCAAAGTTCGAGCTTGTCTACGACAACTGCAAACTGATCAACTCATACTGCAATGACCGCGGCCTCCTAAAGACCAGGATGTGGGCCCTGGTGCAGCAGGGCAATATCGGGGAATTCCCAGAGTTCGTTGACCGTGCTGCGGAAATGGGGTTCCGGCGGCTGACCTACGGCCTTAACCTCACCGACTGGGGCCAGGCGAAGTGGGCGGACGCGAACAAGGCGGTGACGGCAGAGGACGATGTGACGCCGGAAATGGCCCATGCGGCAATGGACAAGGGGAAGCGGTTAGGCGTCGAAGTGACCTTCTGGGACGTCACGAGCAAATACAGCGCAGAGAGCGCCGACAAGCTCTGCGCATGGCCCTTCGAGCGTGCCTTTGTCTCCTCTGATATGAAGGTTGTCCCCTGTTGCATCATCGCCAACCCAGAGGTCTACAACCTGGGCAGCGCGCAGGACTTCAATGGCGTCTGGCAGAGCAAGGCCTACCAGCGGTTCCGCCAGGCGCACCTGGATGGCCGCATCCCCAAAGTTTGCGAACTGTGCTACATCAGGCCGGCAGGCAGTGGTAAGCCACCCCACGCGCCCACAGACGTAGGCCAGGACGCCACCAGCCGCCCCGCCAAAGACCCTGCCCTGGACTACGAGTAAGCGGCAGCGGGGGTCACAGGGTCAACCCGACGAAGCGAGCAAACTTCTCATCTGGACTGGCAAGGCTGGGAACGTCTAGCTCGCGTTTTAGCGCTGAGGTCACCGAGACGGAGTTGTACTTGGCCTCCGCTGCGCACGACCGGCGGATGTCCCGTATTTGTGTGGTTAGTTTGGCGTCTCTGACAACAAGAGCATCCGGCAATGACGCCGGGCGCCTGAGGATACGCTGGGCTTTCATCCCCACCCGCAGACGCAGCCGGGATAGTGGGCCAGGCTCCCTCACGCCTTGGGCGACAGACACGACCGTGGTCCTGTCGTCGTTGTGCCTTATTTCCAAGCCTGCGGCTCTGAACTGCCCCCAGACATGCACCGGGTGCACAGTCGGATAACCCCACCCTTCAAACACGAAGACATGTGCGCCGGGCTCAGTGCTCACCAGGCGGCGCGCCAGCCTGATCGTGTAGGCGCGTCCATATTCTGGCATTTCGCAAAGCACGTGGTTGGCGGTCACAAGGTCCACCCTGAACGGTGGAGTCTCTTCGTCGAACAGAGCTAAGTACTTCCAGTACGGGATGTGGACCGCGCAGGGCCCGTTTCCACTGAGCAGTCCCGCTATTTTTGCGTCCACCGTGGCAAGGTCGTGGACCTTGCCCGGAGCAAGGTGGTTCCAGAGGTGGTTCTGATAGATGTACATCGCCTGCGTGACATCCGTCGCGACGTAATTGTGACCTCTGAGAAGCAACAGTCCGCCGAGGTATCCGGTGCCGGGACCGATTTCCAAGACAGTAAGTTTGCGCCCGGGGTTCAGGCCCTGAATGTGGCGTAAGACGTTGATCGCTCGAATAAGACTACCCGTGGCGAATAGCTTGCGCCCGTAAATCTTTTCAGTGAACGCGGCAACGACGTGGTTGATGCGGACTACCAGGTCCAGTTCTTCCTCTGTCAGCCCGCCGAGCAGTTCATCCACATCCCGTTCAAGCCGGTTTTCGTGCGTGACGTCAACGTAGCGGCCAAGGGCGCGGTCGTCTTGGACACGCATCGGGTATCCAGACTGCATGAACGCCTGCGAGCCGCTGACTTCTATCAGCCGGTTAGGCAACTGAATTAGAGCGGCAGCTTCCGAAGCATTGTATTGAGCGACTGTGAGGAGACCCACAGATGCCCCGCAGTAATATCTCGCCAGCACGGCGACTTGGCTGACATGATCAGGCGGCTGGGCTAATCATAGTGGAATGTTGGTCAACGCTATTCAGGCCGGACTGCTGAATGGACTCGTCCTGACTGAGTGCCATCCTTACTTCTGGACTGACACCCTGGCGATTAGGGCCAGGGCTCTGTCAGGTAGCCCTAAGCAAAGGGACAACAGGACGGTCAATTGCCTGTATTCGGTAGTTTCCGATGGAGAAGGGAGCGCCCACCGGTTTGGCTCCTGCAGGCAGGGGGCCACCTACGTTGCGGGCAGCGCGCACATGGGCGGCAAGCATCCGTCTCAAAGTCCCGGCTGAGGCAACGAGATTGCGGCCCACCTGTCCGTCTAATGTTGGAAGAGCCCGGTCCACTGGCGCCAGTAATTCGCATGGCAGCGCTGGCCTCCATGACCTCTGGAGCCCTGCCGTTTCGATGCCGATCGCGATGTATTGAGCAGCCCTTTGCAGCCCCTCGTCAACAAGCCCGGTACATATTTCCATTAGGTCGGCCGCGGCCTGGACTTCTGCGGAGGACCTCAAGGCGCCTGCTGGAGGCAGACGCACCGTACCAAGAGTTGCGGAGGTCCGGTACGAGAACGGGTGAACGGCAAATGACTGCGATGCCGCGCTGCGCCACCGCTGCCTCCACCTCGCCACAGCGCCAACCGTACACCGCCGCAGTTGGGCATACTGGGCGAAGTTGCTGGCGAACGGGTTCAGGCTTAGCGCCACGGCATCGTCCGACTCAGTGATGAAATCCATGTCTCGAGGGTCAGCAGGTTGCCTTATTGCAAAGTCGTCAGGAACGACACCAAAGTAGCCAGGGTCGATGACAAACGGGTTTAGTTCAAACGTGTTGAAGATGTAACCGTCAGGCGACGGCCACACTATTTCCTCAAGGTGCCTCGGAAATCGCCTGGATGTGCTGAGAGAGCTGGCAGTATAGAGGTCCATATGGACACGGCTCAGTCGGACCATTTCTTGCGGCCCGATCGTTAGCGCCTTATTTCCAGCCCCTTCACGGAGCGCACACAGCGCGGGGACTGCGGTTTCCATAGCAACTCGCGGGTGGACCATAAAGACGACGCGTTTGCCAGCAGCCAGCCGCTGCTCGATGTTGCTCAGCGAGCCGTTCGCCCAAACGGTGTCCGGAGGCATAAGGAACATGCTGTGGTTGCGGGCCCTCGCCCTTGTGACCGCCTTCCCGAACGCGAGGTGTGACTCCATTGGGTCGGCTGGGTCCTTCCGCCACAGGACATTGATCTCCTGTGGGGCCACGTCTCCCAGCCATGCCCACTCTGGACGCGCCTGCAAAAAATCTCGGCCCTCCGGAGTTGTGTACACGGTGTAAGTGATTTGGCGCCGTCGGGCAAACTCAGGCAAGTTGCCAGGTGCTAGGAGGGACGGTATGACGACTTCTGCCAGCAGGTTGAGATAGGCGCGGCCCCAGACGGTGACGACTGCGTCACACGGTTGCTGGCCAACCTGAGAGGCTGCCATTGCTGCTGGCGTAACCTCTGAGGATAGCGGCGTCACGTGGCGGCCGGCGACTGGACTGGTGAGCTTGTCAGGTCCCTCAAGCTCCGGACCACCTCGTTGTAGCTTTCAATACGCGGCAGCCTGGGCTGTGTCGGGACAAAATGGGTTGGGCGGTAGCTGGCCAGGAAATGCAGCGAGGCTGATGCGAAGTCATCTTGTTGAAGAGCAGCCCTTCCCAGGCCCTCGTGGGGGGTGGAAAGTCGCGGGAATAGCCTCGTCGCCCGCCTGTAGGCAGCCACACCTTCACTGGTCTTGCCGAGACGCATCAAGCAGTCGCCCAGCAACACCAAAGCGTGGATATTCGGAGGGGCATCCAACCTGTCTTGTGGAAGACGGGGAGCGCTCCGCAACGCCACTCGCAAGTCAGCCACGGCCCTCTGATCGTCCCCTGCTTCAGCCCGGACCTGCGCAAGGAAAAAGTGCGCTTCAGCAAAGTGCGGGTCCTTCTCAATTGCAAGGTGGAGCAGACGCTCAACTTCGCCAGGTGAGGGAGGGCCTTCGATTTGGTCGAGCAGCCTGAACGGAGCATATTCTCGTTGGCTAACCCCTACCGCGGCACAGTAGTGGCCTGCGATCTCCCGCATGACCTGGGCCGCCCAGTACAGTTGGGCGAGACGATAGGCCGCCTGGGCCTTCCGTAAGTTGCCTGGCCGCGTCAATCTTGTTACAAGAGCGGCCGGCGAAGGGATGAACACGGACCGTCCGCGGAACCGGCCGTAGCCCGCGGTTGCAGCCCGCGTCCGCGGCACGGCAACTACGTAAGCCGCGAGGGAAACGGGCAGCCTCTTGGCCCAGAGAACAAGATAGAGCATGAATCTTGGTGTCTGCACGGATCACTACCAGATGAATGCGATGGATTATCCTACTTCTAGACTGGTGGTCGTAATCAGTCGTCCCCGATAGCCGGCATGTATGCGGCGGACAAGCATCCTGTGGCCTCAGGCAACTAAGTATGTCTACCGTCCTAGTCACAGGCGGCGCGGGTTATGTTGGCGCCGTGCTTGTCCCCAGGCTCCTTGCCGTGGGCCATGCGGTCCGCGTCCTCGACCTTTACATATACGGCGACAGCGTCCTCAGCGCTGTCAAGGGCCACCCTGGCCTCAAGGAAATCAAGGGAGACATCCGGGACCAGGCCCTACTTAAGCGTGTCATCCCCGGCTGCGATGCCGTCATCCACCTGGCCTGCATCTCCAACGACCCCAGCTTCGAGCTCGACCCTGGGCTGGGAAGGTCAATTAACTATGACTCGTTTCTGCCACTCGTGAAGATAAGTAAAGGCAGCGGCGTAAAGCGGTTCATCTATGCCTCCTCGTCCAGCGTGTACGGAATTAAGGACGAAGAGGACGTCACTGAGGACTTGCCTCTAAAGCCACTGACCGACTACTCGAAATACAAGGCCCTGTGCGAGGAGGTGTTGGACAGGGAGCGCGCGCCCGGCTTCACCGCCGTCACCCTGCGGCCTGCCACTGTCTGCGGCTACTCGCCCAGACTCAGGCTGGACCTGTCCGTAAACATCCTGACCAACCACGCGGTGACGGACCGCACTATCAGGGTCTTCGGCGGCAGCCAGCGCAGGCCGAATATCCATATTGGCGATGTGGCAGACCTGTATGTGGAGGCGCTGGAGTGGCCGGCAAAGAAAGTAGACGGACAGGTCTACAACGCTGGATACCAGAACCACACTATCAGCGAACTGGCAGGCATCGTAAAGGGTTGCGTTGGCCCTGACGTGCGCATCGTGACCGAACCTACGAATGACCTCCGCTCGTACCACATCTCTTCCGAGAAGGTGCGGCGCGAGCTTGGTTTCGCGCCCAGGCAGAACATCCAGGACGCGGTGGCCGGCCTGTGCCAGGCGTTCAGCGATGGACTGGTCCCAGGCTCGATGCAAGACTCCCGCTACTACAACATCAAGCGCATGCAAGAGTTGCGCCTGAAGTGATGGCCGGGAAACAGGCGGGGCACACTGCTTCTACGGTCAGCGCGCCAGCCCTGGTCTCCAGCCAGGCGATGCGAGACCTGGTAATTGGTCTCGATTTTGACAACACGCTCATTGATTACGACCAGCTTTTTGTTGAACTCGCCCTAGAAGCCGGCCTCACGGGGATCAGGCCTGCGATGACGAAAAGAGAACTGCGCGACACCGTCAGGTTGCTGCCAGACGGGGACATTGAGTGGCAAAAACTCCAGGCGATGGCGTACGGGCTAATGATCGGGCGCGCAAAAGTGGCAAGGGGCGCGACGGAATTCATCGCGAAGTGCCGACAGCACGGGACGTCCCTCAAGATCATCAGCCACAAGACCAGGCGCGCCGCCCATGACCCGGCACAGTGTGACCTCTGGCAGACGGCGATGGAGTTCATGCGGAGGCATAGGTTCTTCGACCCTGAGGGCCTGGGCTTTCAGGGGCTCGATGTGTTCTTCGAAGTCACAAGGCAAGACAAAGTCAGACGTATCACCTCGTTGGGGTGCCACATCTTCGTAGATGACCTTGAGGAAACATTTGCTGAGCCGGGCTTCCCTCCAGGAGTTATGAAGGTGTTGTTTGCTGCCCGCGGGCCATTTACAGGGCGAGACCTGGTGGTCGCAAGGTCCTGGCAAGAGGCCGGAGATGTCATATTTGGCAGCGGCCGCTGATACGGCCGCGCAAGCGGTGGCGAGAGCCGTCAAGCTCACCTGCGGTCCGCGTGCGCAGCTGGGCGACCGTATCTCGCAAGGTCGCAACAGCCGCGTCTACAGCGTTACTGTGGGCGGCCGCACCGAGTTTGCCGCAAAGCTGTACGCAAAGCCCTCATCCGGACAGGCCGACAGGCTGCTGGCCGAGTTCAATGCGTTGCAGTTCCTGTGGCGCAACGGCGTGCGTGATGTCCCGGAGCCGGTGGCGTCAGACTCTTCTGTGCCTATCGGCATCTACCGCTGGGTAGAAGGGTCTCGGATCCCCTCTGAGGCTGTGGGCTGGCCTGAGGTTGACGCGGCCTGCCGCTTCCTGGCCCAGCTCACCAGCATAAGGAGCGCACCGGGGGCCGAAGGGCTCTTGCCTGCCGCCGAGGCCTGTTTTTCGCTGAACGCCGTTATCGAGAGCGTCCGTGGCAGGCTCGCACGCTTCTCCGGCATGAAGGCTGGGTCTGCCGTCTACCGCGAGTGTCTGCTGTTCCTGAAGGACAACATTGCGCCTGCGCTCGAAACGGCTGCCCCCTGGGCGTTTGAAATGGCGGAGGCCGCGGGGTTGGACACTCAAGCCCCGTTACCACTGGAACAACGCACGCTCAGCCCTTCAGACTTCGGCTTCCACAACGCGTTGCGCAGGCCAAACGGTGCCATAGTTTTCCTAGACTTCGAGTACTTTGGCTGGGACGACCCGGCAAAACTCGTGGCGGACACGCTCCTGCACCCTGCCATGGACCTGCCGCACAATCTGAAGGCGCGGTTTCATGCTGGTTTGCTCCGATCGCTTCCATCCCCGGACAGGCTGAAGGCGGTTGTCCCCATCGTCTACCCGCTTTTCGGGATAAAGTGGAGCCTGATATTGCTAAACGAGTTCCTGAAGGAGGGCCTCGTCCGGCGCGAGTATGCAGGCGGTGGTGAAGTGGAGGCCGGGTTACTGCCTGCCCAGCTACACAAATCGAAATCTATGCTTACTACAGCGATGGCCGCACATGACCGTTTCCCCTACAACTAGCCCCGCTGAGGCGGCCCAGGCCGCGCAGCTAGATGCGCGTTCCAGAGAGCTGCGCCGTCATATCGTGCGGGCCATATCAGCAGCCAAGCGGGGGCATGTCGGTTCGTCTCTGTCACTGGTCGAAATCCTGCGCGTCCTATACGACGACGTGATCAGGCACCGGCCTGCCGAACCAGACTGGCCAGGACGTGACCGGTGCATCCTGAGCAAAGGCCACGGCTGTCTGGCGTTATACGCAATCCTGTCGGACAAAGGTTTCTTCCCCGCCTCGGAATTGGACAGTTTCTGTGCGCCTGATGGCATCCTTGGCGGCCACCCAGAAAAGAGTAAGGTCCCAGGCGTAGAAGCCTCGACAGGGAGCCTGGGCCACGGGCTGTCAATCGGCATAGGCCAAGCCATCGCCGCACGCTATGCACGTCAGCCATACCGCGTTTTCGTGATCATTGGCGACGGCGAGTCGAACGAGGGTTCGATATGGGAGGCTGCCCTGTCCGCGGCCAAACACCGGCTCGAAAACCTCACGGTGCTTGTCGACTACAACAAGCACCAGTCATACGCGAGCACTCGTGAGGTCCTGGACCTAGAGCCATTGTCTGACAAGTGGCGGGCCTTCGGCTTCGCCGCGAAGGACATTGATGGCCATAACGTCTCAGGCCTGCGCGCTGCCCTAACTGCGCTCCCCCTAGAGCGGGGGAAGCCCAGCGCGCTTGTGTGCCATACGGTGAAGGGTAAGGGGATACCCTTTGCTGAAAGCAACATGGAGTGGCACCACAAGAACCGGGTCACTGATGAAGAGACGGCGGCGCTTTACAAGGCGCTGGAGGGCCGCTGATGCGAGGCACCGTCTTGAAATGTGTCTATGATGAGGCGAAGCGGGACCCCCGGGTCGTCTTCATTGGCTCAGACCTCGGCGCAGGCACGATGAAGGAGTTCCGGCGAGACATGCCTGACCGCTTCTTCATGGAGGGCGTGTCCGAGGCGCACATCATCGGTATGGCTGCAGGCATGGCGATGGAAGGCATGGTGCCTTATGTCAACACTATCGCTACATTCATCACGCGCCGCTGCTTTGAACAGAACGTGCTGGACCTCGGCCTGTACAACCTGAAAGTGCGGCTCCTCGGCAACGGCGGAGGTGTTGTATACGCCCCGCTCGGACCAACGCACGAGGCGATAGATGACGTCGCCATCATGCGCACCATACCGAATATGGCCGTAGTGGCGGTGTGCGACGCGGAGGAGATGAAGCGCCTGGTGCCCCAGACTGTTGACTGGCCAGGGCCGATGTACATAAGGCTGGCCAAGGGTGGCGACCCGGTGGTGAGCAGCCCTGCTAGGCCGTTCGAGGTCGGTCGCGCCATTGTGATGCGCGAAGGCGGCGACGCTACGGTCGTCTCGACGGGTGTGACAACGCAGTTAGCCCTGGAGGCGGCAACCACGCTGAGCGCCCGCGGTATCGAGGCGTCGGTCCTGCACTTCCATACCCTGAAGCCTTTCGATAGCGACGCCCTGCTCCGGTACGCCCGCCAGACACAGGCGGTGTTGACAGTGGAAGAACACACGGTCATCGGCGGCCTGGGCAGCGCGGCGGCAGAAGTCATTGCGGAGGGGAATCTCGCAGGACAAGTGAAGTTCCGCCGGATTGGCATACCGGACCTGTTCCCGTCTGGCTACGGCACGCAGGCCACGCTTATGGCAAAGTACGGCATTACGTCCGCGGCAGTGGCAAGCGCGGTTGAATCGCTCACTTCATCCAGGCGGCGTCTGGCCGTAACAACGTAGGACGTACCGCCGTGCGCTGGCCGCTTGCGAGGTGACTCCTCGCAAGCTCACGCCGCGCACATCAGGAGGACTGATTTGGGCCAGTGGACTGACTTCATAACGACCTTACACACCGGCACGAAGCGCAACTATGTGCAACGCGTGGTCGAAAACGACAAGGCGGAGTGCGCGGAAGTCGCCCGGCGTTGGGGCAGGGACTACTGGGACGGCGACCGCAAGTATGGCTACGGCGGTTACAAGTATGACGGCCGCTGGCGGCCTGTTGCGGAACGCATGGCCAAGCACTACGGCCTGAAGCCCGGCGACCGCATCCTAGACTTGGGCTGTGGAAAGGCGTTCCTGCTCTACGAGTTCACCCAGGTCGTCCCGGGCGTCCAGGTCGCAGGAATAGATGTCTCCACATACGGCATAGAAAATGCCAAAGAAGAGGTCAGGCCGTTCCTCAGGGTTGGCAACGCTGTCGCCCTGCCGTGGCCCAGGGCTTCGTTCGACCTTGTCTACTCCCTCAACGTCTTCCATAACCTGTACAACTATGAATTGGACGCTGCGCTAAAAGAAATGCAGCGCGTGGGCAGGGACAACAAGTACATCTGCGTCGAGTCATACCGCAACGAAAGGGAGAAGGCGAACCTGCTTTACTGGCAATTGACGTGCGAGACGTTTTTCACGCCCCGTGAATGGGAATATGCGTTCGACCAGAACGGGTACACCGGGGACTACGGGTTCATTTTCTTTGAGTAGCCCCATACTTGCGCGCCCCTCAGGCGCCTCCCGCATGGACCCTCGGACCACGTTGGCCGCTGTCCTCACGGCCCAGAATGCGCCCCTTGATGTGGCCGAGGTGGGCGTGCCTGATCTTGCGCCGGGTCAGGTCCTCGTGCGTGTCGAAGCCGCGGGCATATGCGGCAAACAGATAGACGAAATCACCGGCCGTCAGGGCCCTGACAAATACATGCCGCACCTCCTGGGCCACGAAGGCTCAGGCACCGTGGAGAAGACCGGCCCTGCGGTGCGCAAAGTGAAGGTGGGAGACCGTGTGGCGCTGCACTGGATGAAAGGCAGCGGCATAGACTCTGAACCGCCGCGCTTCTCACGCAACGGTGCGGTCGTTTCAGCGGGCTGGGTCACGACGTTCAGCCGCCACACCATCGCGTCTGAGAACCGTCTCACGGTCATACCAGGCGACGTCCCACCAGAGGCGGCCGCGCTCTTGGGCTGCGCAGTGACTACAGGGCTGGGCATCGTGTTCAACAACTCCAGCCTCCGGCCAGGCGACTCTATCGCCGTCTTCGGTGTAGGCGGTGTGGGCGTCAATGTGTTGCAAGGCGCCCGGCTGGTCAACGCCTACCCGGTCATCGCAATAGACGTACATGACTGGAAGGAAGAGCAAGCCCGGCGCTTTGGCGCGACGCACTTCATTAACGCTGCGAAGCAAGACGCGCTGAAGGCCGTGAAAGACCTGACTGGCGGCACAGGCGCGGACGCCGCGGTTGACCTGACGGGCAATGCAAAAGTGCGAGAGACGGTTTACGCGGCCACGTCAAACCGGGGCATCACAGTGTTCGCGGGAGTGCCCGAGGCTGGCGAGCAGATAACCATAGAATCGTTCCCCCTGCACTTTGGGCGCCGGATGACCGGGTCGCACGGGGGGGAAACCAGGCCAGATACCGACATCCCCCGCTATATCGGGCTGTGGCGTCGCGGCCAGTTGATGTTGGAAGAACAGGTCACGCACCGCTTCCCGCTTTCCCGCATCAACGAGGCCGTCGCGGTGGTCCGGCAGGGCCGGGCTGGCAGGTGCATGGTCTTGCCGTGGGCGGATTAGACGTGCGTGCCGCCAGGGACCGGGCCCGTGTCGAGGCCGCTGCTCAATCTTCGCTCCGCGTCCTTGTTACAGGCGCGGGCGGTGTCTTGGGAGCGCACATTGTGCAGTCGTTTGCAGGGGATGAGCGCCAGCACCAGGTCGTAGCGCTACACCAGACTCAACCTGGGCCCGTACCGCAGGTTGGCCCAGGACGTGTCCAGGTCGTGGCATTCGACATCTCGGGGCCATGGCCAGACATCCTGCCGTGTGATGTGATCATCCACGCTGCCGCCAGGACACCGGTCAGCGCAGACGCTGGGACGACAGCGTATGTCAGGTCAAATGCGCTCGGCAGCGTAGGGGTTGCCGAGTTTGCCAGAAGGTCCCACGCCACGTACGTCATCTACCTGTCAAGCACATCTGTATACGGGGAAGTGGAGGAGGACGTCCTGACTGAAGAGACTCCCTTCCGGCGCCCGGACGCCTACGGCGCCAGCAAATACATGGGCGAAGTTGCTCTTGCCGAAAAGACCCCGTCTGACCGGCTCCTAGTCCTGCGGCTCCCGGGCGTGCTCGTGCCCGATAACTACACCCCCTGGCCGGGCCGTGTGCTCAGGCTGGCCGCGGAAGGGCGGCCAATCGAGGTCTACAACCCAGGCGCCTTGTTTAACAACGTGACTGACGTTGATGACCTCACCAGGTTCATCCGCACGGCCGTTAACAGCGCCCAGCGCCCCGCTGGGACGTTCCTTGTCGGTTCTTCGGCGCCGGTCCCCGTCCGCCGGGTCGCAGGACTGCTGCGTGACCTGTCAGGTTCCACGTCAAAAATCAGGGAAATCCACAGCCCTCGCCATTCATTCACTATTGCTGTTGATAAGCTGCGCGCAGACGCGGGTTTCATACCGAGCTCAACTGAGGACATCATCAGCCGGTATGTGAGGAGCAGCCGCAGAGGCCCGGCAGGTCGGCAAGTTGTGGAAAGGCCGCGAATGGCAAGGGCTCCAAAGTGAATACAACTAAGATCAAGTATTGGGACAAAATGCTGCCAGTCCAGCCGGCCTACTCAGACCATTACTCAGGCCGTGCCGGCGGGTTGGAGCAAAGCCTCTTCGAGACCATCGCATGGGCCAGCGGGTTCCGCCCGCCGGTAGAGGAGTTTGACCTCGTCCTTTCCAAGAGGTTCACCCTCGAGGAGATGGGGTCCAACCCTATCGCTTTGCGGTTCCTTGAGATGTTGATCGCTATTAGCGGGGCGAAACGAGTGCTGGAGATTGGCTCTTTTGTGGGCGTCTCCTCGATGTGCCTCGCCCGCGCGCTGCCGCCTGGCGGAAAAGTGGTGACAATAGAAAAGTTCGACGAATTCGCGGCAATTGCGAAGGAAAATTTTAAGCGCAACGGTTTCGAGGACAAGATCGAGCTCATAGTTGGAGACGCACTTGAGGAAGCAGCAAAAGTCCGCAGGCTAACGAAGTTTGACCTCATCTTCGTTGACGGCAACAAAGAGCACTATGACGACTACTTCCGGATGCTTGAGCCGGCGTTGTCTCCCGGCGGACTGATGGTTGTTGATGACTGTTTCTTTCACGGCGATGCGCTGAATAAACTTCCCGGCACTGAGAAGGGGCGAGGGGTACGGAAGCTGCTAGAGACGGTTTCTCAGCGCGGTGACTTGCAGCGGCTGGCGCTCCCCATATCCAACGGGCTGCTGATTATCTGGAAGCCCCCTGCAGCCCTTGGGCCCGCGAAGACGCAACGAAGCAGGACCGCGCACAGAAACAACATATAACGGCATTGTCCTTTGCGGAGAGGCTCGCTGTGATGGCTGGAGGCCCCGGAAGTGGCGTTCGTCCAAACTCTGAGGACCAAGACAGCGACGCTTATTGCATCAGTCGCGCACCCTTTCCTGGCGGCGCTCGCCCCGGCGGTCAGGGAAGAGGGCGCACTATCTTGGCTGCGCCCGGTCGCAATGCCAGTGAAAAGGCTCGGCTCGCGCGCTTACCGGTCTATGGTGCCCAACCCGTTCACTTACGATTGTCTTACTCTTCATTACCCTCCGGGCTCTCAGCTCATAGTTAAGATGCTCATCGAAAAGCGCTATGAATCAAGCACGATATCGCTTGTCAAGCGGTTGCTCAGTCCTGGCGCAGTGTTCGTGGACGGCGGTGCTAACTACGGCCTTTACTCCATGGTCGCGGCCGGGGCAGTTGGCAACTCAGGCAAGGTATTTGCCTTTGAGCCCGTTGCCGAAACGTATCAATCGCTCCAGAAAAACACCGGGACCAACGGATTCCAACACATAGTTGAACCTGTGCAGGCAGCGCTGACGGAAAGGGACGGGCCGGTAAGGCTCACGGTTAACGCGGACATCATATACGCAGCGTCCGTTTCCTTGAGCGCTGACGAGGCTCAAGGCGGTCAGCGCCGCGATAGCGCCGGCGTCAGTGGCGAGGTTGTGGAGGGCGTGACGCTTGACTCTTTTTTCGCCAGCCGTGGCTGGCCGCGCTGCGATGTGATCAAACTGGACGTCGAAGGGCACGAGACGGCTGCGCTTGCTGGCATGAAAGAGGTGGCACGCCGGAACCCGCAGTTGCGCCTCGTAATCGAATTCAGCCCGCAACTGCTCGATGAGAATCAAGTCGCAGCGTATTTCGAGATGCTGCAAAGCCTCGGCCTGTCGCGGGTCGCAGTGATAGAGGATGAAGGGCTATTCCGCCTCGACCCATGTGCTGACCGTCAGCAGCTGGTGCAGGCAGCACTCGCCCGTGAGTCACAGAATTTCAACCTGCTGTGCGAGATGGAACGGCCGGAGGGAGTTGAAGTGTCCGGCTTGTGGGCGTCAACTCACAAAGTGAACGGCCAAACACCCTGATGCCCAAGAAGCTCCTCATCATAGGCGGAGGGTTTGCAGGGTGCGCCGCAGCCCACCAGATCAGCCTGAAGGGCGGGTGGGACGTAACGCTCGTCGAACGGCAAAGCAAGCTCGGGGGCGGGGTGCGCACGCTCTACTGGGGTGGGCACCCGTACACAATCGGCCCCCGACACTTCCTGACGCCGCACGAGTACCTGTTCTCCTACCTGAACACGTATGTCCCCATGCGGCGCATCCCTGAACACGAGTTTCTGACTTACATTGAGCGCGACCCCGGCTTCTACCACTTCCCTATCCATGTTGACGACATTGACCTGATGCCGGACAAGGACCAGGTCCGCCGGGAGATTGCCGCGCGGCCCGGCGTCATCGAGGCCCGAGACCTGGAGGACTACTGGGTCCAGTCCGTAGGCCGCACGCTTTATTCAAAGTTCATAAACAACTATTCCCGCAAGATGTGGGACGTAGAGTCCAACACGCAGATAGACCAGTTCAGCTTTTCACCCAAGGGCGTGGCGCTCAAGTCCGGCCCAAAGGCCGCGTGGACGGAGGCTATTTCAGCGTTCCCCCTTGCGTTCAACGGTTACGACGACTATTTCACCATTGCTACGCAAGGCGTGACAGTGAAGACGCACACAATGGCGGAGGACTATGACACGGAGCGGCTGGGCATCAAGGTGGAGGGGACCTGGCACTACTACGATGCCTGGGTGAACACCATCTCTCCTGAGACCATCATGAAGTATGCGTATGGCAAACTGCGCTGGCTGGGCCGTGACTTCATGCGCATCGTCCTACCCATAAAAGAGGCCCTGCCAAAGAACGTGTACTTCCTCTACTACGCAAACAGCGAGCCGTTCACGCGCATAGTCGAGTACAAGAAGTTCTATAACGGGTATGAGTCAGACACTACTCTCCTTGGCCTCGAGATCCCTTCGCACTCGAATGAGCTCTACCCGTACCCTGTTACGGCCGAGCAGAAGAAAGCCCAGCGCTACTTTGACAATATGCCCGGTAATATCCACAGCATTGGCAGGGCAGGCATCTACAGATACATTGACATTGACGACATCATCGCCCAGGCCATGGAGGTGGCGAAGAGGCTGTGAGCCACCACGCATGGCAACTGACATGAAATGGTGCAATCATCGGACTGCATTGCCGCTCTCACGCCATAATTGTCCATGCCGGGCCGCCCGGCGCCACCTAATGCAGTCGCCTTGGTAGCAGACAGGTGAATGGCCATGAGGCACATAGTCACAGGCGGCGCTGGTTTCATAGGCAGCCACCTGGTTGACCGGCTGCTTTCGGGCGGGCACGAGGTCGTGGTCATTGACGACCTGTCAAATGGCCGCGAGGACAACCTGAGGCAACACAGCGGCAATGGCCGCCTCCACTTCTTCAGGGCAGACTGCGCCGACTTTGAATCAGTTCGCCCGCACTTTGACGGCGCAAATACCGTGTTCCACATCGCGGGGCTGGCAGACATCGTGCCTTCCATTGAGCGCCCGTTGAGGTACCACAGGGCGAACGTGGACAGTACAGTTAGCGTCCTTGAGGCAGCGCGGTCAGCAGGGGTCAAGAAGTTGGTCTACGCTGCCTCGTCCTCCTGTTACGGCATACCGGATACCTATCCCACTACAGAGTCGGCGCCCGCACGGCCGCAGTACCCCTATGCGCTCACGAAATACCAGGCCGAACAGACGGTGATGCACTGGGGCCAGGTCTACAAACTCCCGGTGACATCGCTCCGGCTGTTCAATGTCTTCGGCCCACGGACCCGCACCACTGGGACATACGGCGCCGTGTTCGGAGTGTTCCTTGCACAGAAACTCAAGGGGCAGCCATTCACAGTTGTAGGCGATGGTACTCAGACTCGAGATTTCACGTTTGTCACTGATGTGGTAGACGCTTTTGTAAAGGCAGCGGAATCTCCAGTCCACCAAGAGGTGATGAACGTGGGCTCCGGGAACACATACAGTGTGAACCGGCTCGTAGAATTGCTTGGAGGCCCGAAGGTCCACCTGCCGAAGCGCCCGGGCGAACCTGAGTGCACCTTTGCAGATATATCGAAGATACGCAGGCTGTTGGGATGGCAGCCCAGGGTCAGCTTCGAGCAGGGCGTCAAACTGATGCTTGAGCACATAGGCGATTGGCAGGACGCCCCGGTCTGGACGCCCGAAAAGGTGGCCGACGCGACGAGGGGCTGGTTCAAATACCTGGGCGATGGCAACCAGGGCTCGCAGGCGTCAGCAATGGCGTCAGCTCCCCGGCAAAGAGGTGACAGGTGACGCTCACTCGTAACGGTGCGGCGAGCAAGATAAAGACTCTCGAAGAGCTTGCCTCGATCATCGCCAGACACAAGTCGGAGGGCAAGAAGGTCGTCCTCTGCCATGGCGTGTTTGACCTGGTCCACCCTGGACATATGCGCCACTTTGAGTCTGCCCGGCGGCAGGGGGACATACTTGTGGTCACTGTCACTCCGGACAGGTTTGTTGGCAAAGGCCCGGGGAGACCGGTCTTTCCGGAGGCGCTTCGGGCGGAGTTCCTGGCCAGCCTGGCGGCAATTGATTATGTGGGAGTCAACAGGTGGCCTACGGCGATAGAAGCCCTGAAACTCCTGAAGCCCAGCGTGTACGTGAAGGGCAGCGACTACGCCGACCCTGAAAGAGACCTCACAGGCAACATCGCCCGCGAACGGGAAACCGTGGAAGCAGGCGGCGGCCGCATTCACTTTACCGACGAGATAACTTTCAGCTCGTCTGCCCTCATCAACCAGCACTTGAGCGTCTACCCGCCTGAAACCGCGCGATATCTGGAGGAGTTCCGCCAGCGGTACTCAGCGGATGAAATAATCAGCCGGCTGCAAGGCCTCAAGAAACTGCGCGTGTTAGTGATAGGCGACACAATCCTTGACGAGTACCACTTCTGCAACGTGCTCGGGAAATCGCCCAAAGCCAACGCCCTGAATGCACGTTTCCTCTATTCAGAGCTTTACGCGGGCGGCGTTCTGGCAGTAGCGAACCACCTGGCCGGGTTCTGCGGCGATGTAACGCTTGTGACTTGCCTGGGAGAGCAGGACCCGCGCCGCGAGTTCGTGACTGGTCAACTGAGGGGCAACATAGGACCGCGCTTCGTCTTGCGACATGACGCGCCTACTACAGTCAAGCGGCGCATAGTTGAGCCGGCACGTTACACCAAGATGTTCGAAGAGTCCTTCATCAGCGACGGCCCGCTGCCCGCAGGCCTGGAGGGGGGGCTCATTAAGGATATTGAGCATCTGGCAGGCCAACATGACCTAGTGGTGGTGGCAGACTTTGGCCACGGGTTCCTGAGCAACCGGACCGCGGAGTCGGTCTCCAGGTCTTCACCATATCTGGCCGTCAACGCGCAGGCAAATAGCGCCAATTTTGGCTACAACTTGATCACAAAATACCCGCGTGCCTCGTACGCTTGCCTTGACGAGCCGGAATTACGGCTCGCCAGCCATGACAAGCATGGACCTCTGAACGAGATTATCGAGTGGACGTCGCAGGCGTTGCAGGCTGACATGATTAGTGTCACCCAGGCTCAACACGGCTCTACCACCTACACACAGCGGGACGGTTTTGTCAAAACGCCGGTGTTCTCAACACGTGTGGTGGACACGCTGGGCGCGGGCGATGCCTACCTTGCCCTGACAGCGCCATGTGCCGCGGCTGGCGCTCCGGCAGACCTTATTGGGTTCATTGGCAACGTGGCAGGGGCGCTGAAAGTAGAAATCATAGGTAACAAGTCTTCTGTCGAGCCGGTCCCGGTGTATAAGTTCATCACCACGCTCCTCAAGTGACCACTCACAGACGTACCAGCAGCGCGGCCACGCCAGCGCCGCGCCAGGAACGGCCTGGCAGAGTACCGGCTGGCATTGCCACAAGGTACCTTGACGACCTGAGGCGAGTCCTCGCGAAGATTGAAGTAACTGATACCAGCGGAAAGCAGGCCGCGCTTGATGACGGCGTGGACTGGTTTGTCAGCCTCATCACCACGCTCCGGCCGGGCAGGAAGGTCCAGTTCATAGGCAACGGCGGATCGGCGACACTCGCAAGCCACGGAGCGCTGGACTGGTGGAAAAACGGCGGCATCCGCGCCGTTGCATATAACGACCCTGCAAATTTGACCGCGGTGTCGAATGATTTTGCCTTCGAGCAGGTGTTCGAGCTCCAGATCGAGCGCTTTGCCGATAAAGGCGACCTGCTTGTAGCGATAAGCAGCTCAGGCAAGTCAAAGAACATCCTGAGAGGGGTGGCGGCGGCGAGGAGGGCAGGGTGCGCCGTATGCACGATGTCCGGCTTCTCTCCCGGCAACCCATTGCGGCAGCTTGGCGACCTCAACTTCTACGTCCCCTCTAATAGCTACGGGTTCGTCGAGGTCTCACATTCAGCCCTGCTCCACTGCGTAATGTCCATACTGGCGAGCCGCCTCACTCGGGCCCCGTTGGACCACTGGGCCTGACAGGATGCGATGGGAGGGCCCAGGCCCATGGGGGCCGGATAATTGGGCAGGCCTGTAGACTTCAGGAATGGCTCAGTCCCATTTCACCCCACCCTCCGGCTTCGTACCCACAGGCCTGCTAATTGACCTGGACGGCACGCTTATCGACGGAGCATCAATGATGACGAAGCGCGTTGAGGATGCTGTACGCGCTGCGGCGCAGGTCGTCCCCGTGGCGATCGTGTCAGGCAGAGAGCCGGACGACGTGGCGCATTTCGCGCGCCACCTTGGCCTGACGTGCCCGCAGGTGGCAGACAACGGGGCGCGAATTGTTGAGCCTGCAAGCGGCCGGACTGTGCATGAGGTCCCCATGTCAGTGGCTGATTCCAGGCGCGTGGTCGGAGGCCTCGAGGCGCGGCGCCTGCGTTATTACGCTGTAGACGACGGACGGGTTGCCCGTGCGTGGACAGAGTTCAGCGCCTGGCGTGTCACGGTTATTGCCGCCCACGCCGTGGATGAGGCCACCTGCTCCAAGCTTATCGCTGACCTGGCAAATGGAGAGGCGCAGGCCGTGCCTTCGACAGACGCCATCGGGGCCTACTGGTACGCGAACTTCACTCGGTCAGGCGTCTCAAAAGGATATGGCGCGAAGTATTTTTCGAGGCTCACAGGAGCCGATTTGCGAGGGACAGTAGCAATAGGCGACAGCCACAACGACTTGCCGATGTTCGCTGAAGTGGGCTTGCCAGTGGCTATGGGACACGCTCGGCAAGATGTCAGACAGGCTGCCAGGGTGGTGGTCGGGAGCCTGGCCGAAGACGGTGTGGCAGAGGCGATAGAGAGTTTCGTCCTGCGTCCTGACAAATGGAGCAGGAGGGCGGCAAGAGGCTAGCCGTCACCCACGGCGGCAGGCTCATTCGCGTCTTTTCGCCTTTCTTTCTTGCGCTGCTCCTTCGGCGGTTTGTCTTCTCGCGGTCGCCTTTCAGGCGTCCGTTGCTCTGAGCGTTTCTTTTTGTCTCGCCTGAGGAACACTGCGCGAAGACGGCCGCGCCTCTTTGAGCGAGAAGTTGCCGCGATGGGAGCGGGCTCGCTGGCCTGCACGGCGGCTTGCTCCAAGTCTGGTCCAGCCGAAACAACCACTGGACCTTCGGCCAAGGACGTGGGAGCGGCTATTTCAGTACCATCACCAATGCTGTCGCCACCGGTCATCACATCCTGTGAGGCTGCCTTTACTTCCTGCGTCCCTGCTCCATGGTCTGGGCGCTTCCTGAGACCGAGGCGGAGCGCTCGGCGCCAGGCGCGCAGTTCGCTGCGGACCGCGCCACGGGTCTGACCGCGGTACTCACCCATCCTGCGGTACTTGTTGCGGCGTCGCTTGACAAGGCCTGAGCGGCTTTCGTCCCGGAGTTCAATGAGCTCCAGTATCAGAGTGCGGCGCAACATGCGTGCGGCTTCATCAGGCGAAGCCTGAGCGCCTTCAGGAGGTTCGGGGACAACGGCGTCAACCACGTGCATCTCCAGGCAGTCCAGGGACGTCAGCTTGAGCGCTCGTGCGACATGCTTCTCACCATCGGGCTCACGCATCTCGGATGCCGCGCCGTCTTCAGGAGAGATCGGCGTATAGATGGCGTTCTGCAGCATGAGCACGCGGTCGGCCACGCCAAAGGCCAGCGCGGCCTCCGACCCACCCTCACCAATGAGGACGGAAATTGTCGGGACCTCGGCCTTCAGCATGGTGCCGATCATGCCTGAGATGGCGTTGGCGAGCCCGCGGTGCTCCATGTCTATGCCCAGCATTGGCCCGGGTGTGTCCACCAGTGAAACGATTGGCATCTTGAACCGGGCCGCAAGGTGCACCATACGAGCAGCCTTACGGAAACCTTCGGGCGTGATTTCTCCGCGCATTTCCGCAGGGAGTCCCATCGCCTCTCCGGTGGCGCCATCTTCGGCTGCCTGCGCGGGCCGTTCCTTTTGCTGCGCGATCAGCGCCACAGGCTCAGCGCCCAGGCGAGCGAAGCCCGTAATGACCGAGCTATCATCGCCAAACAGGCGGTCACCATGCAGCTCAACAAAGCCTGAAAAGACGCGTTCAATGTAGTCTCTTGCCTTTGGCCTGTCGGGCCGCCGAGAAAGCTGGACCATCTCCCATGGTTCGCGCGGGCTTAGCTTTGGCCGAGTGACACGTGATTTCTTCGCTGCTTCGGTCTTGAATTCGGGCGACAGGTATTCGAGCACGGATGCAAGCTCGTGCTTAAGCTGCTCCCGGTCAACGATGCGGTCTAGCTGGCCATGCGAGAAGAACTCTTCAGCCGTGTACCTGTGGTCCGACCCGTCTTTCGGCGCAGCCTCGACGATCGCCCTGTAGGGCGCGAAGCCAATGCTCGACCCCGGCTCAGCGAAGATGATGTCTGCTTGGGATGCGAAACTGGCGAGCACCTGGCCGGTGGCAGGGTTTCCCAGCACAGAGATGAGGGGTACCCCCTCTTCGTGCAACTCGTCCAGTGACAGCACGGTCTTCGCCATCTGCATCAGCGAAAGGACGCCCTCCTGGATCCGGGCGCCGCCGCTCGTGACAACTGCCACCGCGGGCAGGCGCTTCTTGGTGGCGAGCTCAAGCGCAAGGGCGACTTTCTCGCCCACGACCAGCCCCATGCTCCCGCCCAGAAACCCAAAGTCCAACACGATGGTCACGACCGGTTGGCCCCCGATCAGGCACGTGCCGGTGACGGCAGCCTCCTTGAGGCCAGTACGCGTCTGGTCGGAGAGCACCCGAGAGCGGTACGAGAGGCGCGCTGAGAACTCAAGCGGGTCCAGGGACTGAATCCACCCGGACGTCTCTTCGAAGGAGCCTTCGTCCGCAAGCACGGCAATACGTTCCCGCGCCGTCATGTGGTAGTGGAAACGGCAGCGCGGGCATACCCGCAACCTCACGTAAAGCTCATCGTCCATGAGGCTGGCGCCGCAGGCAAGACAGCTCGGCCGCAGCCCTTCCAGGTCCAGCGCTGGATGCTCCCGGACCTGTGTGTCTTCCGGCCGGTCAGGAAAAAGTCGGGTAATCTCGCTCAACGCGGTCCTCAGACCGAGGCAAGGGCGTGCTCACTTGTCTAGTTTGGCACAAGTTGCGCAGTTTGGTGCGCGTTCGCGTCGCCTGACAGTCGTTTCACGGGGAGAAACTACGTGCCTTTTTGACGCCCCGGTACATGTACATACGCTTGTGACCACCCCCGGGCCTTGCTGAACTGAGATCGCAGTCTGGCAGCTTCGCCCGAAACGGCCCAGCCGTCATGCTGTCAGCGCTCAGGACCTCATCAGCACTTGGCGGGGCTTGCCAGGCTCGCCGGGGCCAACGACGCCTTTCTCCTCAAGCTCGTCCATCAGCCGGGCTGCCCGCGGGTAGCCAATGCGCAAGCGGCGCTGTAGGAGCGACGTGGACAGCGTTTTCTGTGTGTGCGCAAGCGCCTCGGCCTTGTCTACGAGGGACTCAGACGAGTCTTCGTCTCCGGCCATGCCGAGGGCCGCGAGCGCATCCTCCTCAGCCTGCACCTCAAGCTGGGGCAGCTGTGGGCCAGGGTTGGCCCGCCAGAAAGTGACAACCGCCTCGATCTCTGCGTCGCTCAGGAAGGCGCCCTGGACGCGCTGCGGCCTGGGTTTGTCCACGGGCAGGAAAAGCATGTCGCCGCGGCCCAGAAGCTTCTCTGCGCCCGGCGAGTCAATGACGGTCCGAGAATCAATCTGGGAGCTCACTGCAAAGCTGACGCGGCTCGGGAAGTTCGCCTTGATCAGGCCGGTGACCACATCTACAGACGGCCGCTGAGTGGCGACGACCAGGTGCATGCCTGTTGCCCTGCCAAGCTGTGCCAGGCGTACAAGGAGCCGCTCGGTATCGCCCGCGGCTGTGAGCATCAGGTCCGCCAGTTCGTCCACCAGGACAACGATGTACGGCAGTTTGTTCAACGCCTTCTGGTTGTAAGAGGCGATGTTCTTGACCCCGGCAGCCTCAAGGGTCTTGAAACGGCCCATCATCTCGTTCACCAGGGCCCTCAAGATGGGCACCGCGCGGCCCGGCTCTACCACCACCGGGTTGTAGAGGTGTGGGATGCCAGCATACGGCGTGAGCTCTACGCGCTTGGGGTCAATCATCACCATGCGCACCTGGTACGGCGTGCGCTCCATCAGCAGGCCGGTGATGATGGCGTTGATGCACACGCTCTTGCCGGAGCCGGTGGCGCCGGCGACAAGGAGGTGCGGCATCTTTGCAAGGTCAGCGTAGACCGGCTCGCCGCCTGTGGAGAGGCCCAGGGGCACGGGCAACGCTGCGGTGGATGTGAACTTTTTGAATTCCTCAGTGTCCGCAACGGACCGCACGGTGACCGGGGTGGGCCGCTGGTTCGGGACCTCTATACCTACGACAGCCTCGCCAGGGACAGGGGCCTCGAACCGCAGGCTGGGCGACTTCAACGCCAGCGCCAGGTCTTTTTCGCGGTTCAGTATCGTGTCCACGCGCACGCGCTTGGATGCCGCCGGGTCTGTCCCCGGCTTGAAGTCCCAGCCTGGCTTCAGGCCATACATCGTGACCGTCGGGCCGACGCGGGCAGTGTCAATAGACACGTCTATGCCATGTTGGCCAAGCGTTTCGACAATGAGTTGTCCGGTGGCATCAATCTCGGCCTGCTTAACGCCGCCGGGAGGGGCAACTTTGAGGACGTTCACTGCAGGCAGCTTCCACTGGTAGTTTGGCGGCGGCGTCACGGGCTCCGCAGGCGGCGCCTTGGACGCGGGATGCCCATCTGGTGTGGGCGCAGATTTCTGCGTGACGGCCAGGTGTGCTGGCGCCTGCACCGGCCGGACGACCGTACCGGACACGATCAAAGGCATCACTTCGGAGGTCCCAGCGTCGCCAACCGCGCGAGCCGCGTCGGCTGGACCTACTGCGTCCATTTCGTCAGCATCATCCGGGCTGCTCTGCGAGATCGCTTTTGCGACTCGTGGCATATCAGCCTCAGCCGTCGTCCCCTGGCCGGCGGCTTGCGCCTTCGACTGGGCCTTCTTGAACCGGTAGGAATCGAACCTCTGGTAAAGGCGTGAGACGCCCCCGGCTACCACGCTGTAGGCGGCGATCGCCGAGTTCGTCAGGCCCAGGCTCACTCTGATGGCCGTGGGCGGTGAGAACAGCGCCGCAGAGATGGCGTACATCACGGCCACTCGCAGCGACGCCAGCGCGTATTGGCCAGGGGTGATATCCCACTCCGACCTGTCCCACAGTTCTGGTGCGCTGGCCAGTACAGTGCCGAGCGAACCCCCGAGCCAGTCGCCCAACGGGGTGCCAATTGGCGCGCGGAACATCCCGAGCGTGCCGGTGATGGCGAACGCAAGGCCCAACGCGCCGGCGAACCACTTCCAACGGTGCACGAAAAGTCCGGGGCGGATGTTAAGTACGACAGCAGCCGCTGCGCCCCAGACGAAGAAGAGAGGCGCTCCCCAGCCTGTCGCGCCCGCATAGATGTCCTTCAGGGGCAAGCCCAGCACGGCCGCGGCTATCGCAATGACCGCTAGGGACCGGCCCGTGCCTGTAAAGACGAGTAGGTGAAAGAACCTGGTTGCCGACCCGCGCTTCTTGCGCCCACCCTCTCCGCCCGGCAGGCTCCTCTCCTGGATCCTTGCCGCGGCCTTCTGGTACGGCGTGGGCTTCGGTTTCACTTCGGCTGCTGGCACAGCGCGTCCACCGCGCTCAGCATGTGTGATAGGGCGCGGGTGAGGGCGCTCCGGCTTGTGCTCTTTTTCTGGCAGGACGGCGGTAGGCATACCGCGATGATTGCTCATATAACTTACCGCTGTGTTACCTGCCGGAAGTTGTGCCGGTTACAGTGACGCCTTGCCAACGGGGCGCTGCGACGTCCCCGAGCCAGCTCGCGTGCTGGCAAACGCCGGTTCGAGACGCCGCCGGTCGTTACACGTCTATCGAGACCGGGTAGATGAGCGGCTTGCGCCGCGTCCGCTTGGATAAAAAGCGGGCCACATTCGACCGCACCAGCTCTTCGAGCTCTTTCCACTCTACGGGTTTGTATCGTGCGCCTTCAAGCTTGGGCTCTAGGTCTTCCAGCGTATCTTTGAAAAGGCGCGGGGCGTCAACAGCATGGACAAAGCCGGTGGATATGATCCTGGGCACGCCCACGACCTTGCCAGTCTTCGAGTCGCGGGCTAGCGCCACTGCCACAATTCCGTCGCGGGCAAGCGCGCGGCGCTCAACGATCACATTGCCAGACTCGTCCCACACGCCGAGGCCGTGGACGAATATATGGCCCGCCGACACTTTGTCGACCACCTTGCCGCTGTCGTGAGACAGTTCCAGCAGGTCACCATTGGTGATGAGGAACACGTTCTCTTCCGGCACTCCGTGGTCTATGGCGAGGTCGGTATGGGCCTTCAGCATCCTGTACTCGCCGTGTACGGGAATGAAGTAACGCGGCCGGGCGATGTTGAAGAGCATCCGCATCTCATCCCGGCGGGCGTGACCAGAGACGTGTGTGTGGTGGCTGCGGTTGGTGATAATTTTCGCGCCCACGCGAGCAAGGTCGTCTATGGCCTCGTACACCGCCGTTTCGTTGCCCGGGATGATGTTCGACGACAGGATGATCGTGTCTCCCCGCTTCAAGTCCACGTCAGGGTGCTCGCCGCGTGAAAGTCGCACGAGGGCAGACGCGGGCTCGCCCTGGCTCCCTGTGGTCATGTAGACGACTTTCGAGTCTGGCAAGCTCGCAGCCTGCGCGGCCGAGACCAGGAGACCCTCAGGCAAGTCCAGGTGCCCCAGCTCGCGAGCGATTTTGACGTTGCTCGTCATGGTCCTGCCCAACAGGGCGAGCTTGCGTCCGAGAGCGCGGGCGGCGTCGGCTGTTATCTGGATGCGGGCTATCTGGGAGGCAAAGCTGGCTACGAAGACCCGGCCAGGCGCTTCCGATATAAGCCGGTACAGGCTCTCAGCCACCGTCCGGTCCGAGCCCGAGTAGCCCTCCTCCTCGGCGTATGTTGAGTCCGCAAGGAGCAAGAACACGCCGTCGCCACATATTTTCGCCAGGCGCGCGAAGTCTGTCGGGTCCCCGACGACAGGGTCATGGTCCACCTTCCAGTCACCGGAGTGGAGCACCGTGCCGAGCGGAGTACGCACTGCAATACCGCAAGCATCTGGGACGCTGTGGCAGACTCTGAACCACTCAACTTCCAGCTTGCCTGCTCGCACAGGTTTGCCAGGCCTGGCCAGACGCACGTCTGCACCGTTAAGGATGCGCTCTTCCTTGAGCTTGTTCCGGATGAGTTCCACCGCCATGGCTGGGGCGTAGACAGGCGCATTTAGCCGCTTGAGGAAATGGGCCACCGCACCGATATGGTCCTCGTGTCCGTGGGTGATGAAAAGGCCGCGGAATTTTCCCTTCCGCTCGATGATGTAGTCGAAGTTCGGGATGACGACCTCTACACCAGGCATGTCTGCTTCCGGGAACAGCACTCCGGCATCTATCGCGATCAGGTCCTCATCGGTCTCCAGCGCCAGCATGTTCTTGCCAACTTCGCCGAGGCCGCCAAGCGGGAGGATCTTTAGTTTTGACTTAGGTGAGGTCCGTGGTGGCATAAGTTGGAAGTCTACGCTGTGAATGCCGTGGTGCGGCGCCGGACGGTTCCCTTTCCGGGGGCCCGGCTAAAGGTGGGTGTCAGAACATTGAAAGTTGCTGTTGTTCTCGGGCCTGTGTAATTGCAACCGGCGGGGCCGCTCCGGCGGCTGTGTGACTGGGGCCAGTGGTCGCTAGCGGGGACGCGGCGGGGGCAGATGCCAACGCGGGCGCGGCCTGCTTAGCTTGTAGTACAGGGACCTGTCTGGCCGCAGCAGTGATGCTTAGGGATTCAATCAGCGCCTGTGGCAACCGTTTGAAATCCGCCGCCAGCGCCTCCATTACCACCGCTGACCTCAATGCGGCCGCTGGGTGATACAGCGGATAAACGGCAGTCGACCGCCACTGCAGCAAGCGTCCGTGGTCCCGGGATATCTTGGCCTCCGGGAAGAAGCGGACAAGCGAGTGCCGGCCCAACGCGACTATGACGCGCGGCCTGATCAACTGCAATTGTGCTTCAAGATAGGGCCAGCAGGCCTCCACCTCATCAGGCAGTGGCTCCCGGTTGTCTGGGGGCCTGCACTTCACGACGTTTGTGATGTAGACGTCTTCCCTCTTAAGGGGCACCGCGGACAACATGTCGTCGAGGAGCTGGCCTGCGCGACCTACGAACGGCCTGCCCTGTTTGTCTTCGTTGAAGCCCGGCCCCTCACCAACGAACATGAAGGCGGCAGATGCGGAGCCTTCGCCAGGCACCGCGTTAGTGCGGCCCTCGCAGAGGCGGCAGAGACGGCATGCCCGGACAGCCGCGGCGATGGACTCGAGGCTGTTCCATGAGTTGCTGCTAGTAAGACTGGTAAGAGAGGTCAAAGCTGTCTGAAGAGCGGTGGCCAGTACTACGCCATTGGGCCCAGACTGTGGCTGGCATTGCCCGACACAGTACCACACACCGGCTGAGGATTAAAACGAGAGGCCCCACCTCACCAGCGGGGCCTCCGAAGGCACATAAAGTGGAGCCGTGGGTCAGTCCTTGACGCCGCGGGTCTTAAGGTAGTCCACAGCATTTTGCACGGTCTTGATCTTCTCGGCATCTTCGTCCGAAATTTCAAGTGGCTTATCAGAACTGCCAAACTCCTCTTCGATCGCCATGATCAATTCGACCACGTCCAGAGAGTCAGCATTCAGGTCTTCGGTAAATGAAGCAGCAGGCTTTACCTGGCTGATGTCCACACTCAGTTTTTCGGCAGTGATCTTCTGCACCCGCTCCAGGACTTTCGTCATATCTTTTTGTCACCTCCGGACACGGTGTCACATTTCGTCTGGGGGCCTCACGGCCGCCTCTCAGGAACCGCGCTGGCAGCGTGTCGCCTTAATGGCGCCTGGCCGCGAGCCTGATGGCCTGGGAAGGGCCACTTGCCACGGCGGCCACCTATCCTAGCAGAGCGCCGAGCACTCCGTGGACAAACCTTGCCGAACTGTCCGACCCCAGCAACCGGGCGATCTCCACAGCCTCGGTGATGACCACTCCTCGCGGGGTCTCAGGGTGGAGCGCCGCCTCGGCAAGCGCTACGCGCAGGATGTTCCTGTCTACCGCGGGTACCTGTCCTGCAGGGAAGGCGGTGGCCACTGCTCCGATGCGGCGGTCGAGCTGAGCCCTGTTCTTTTCGACCGAGTTGACGAGTTCCGTCGAAAGCGCCGCGTTCGCCGCGCTAAGGCGTACCTCCGCCCCGAGTCGCAGGCAGGCTGCCATGCCGGAGTGGCCCGACAGGTCAGACTCGAAAAGCGCCTGCACAGCCACCGCCCTGGCGCCCCTGCGGCCCGAAGGCATCCGCTGCTGGCGCTCGCCAGCAGGTTCACCCCCCGCGATGACGGCCAGCTTGTCAGGCTGTGCGCCTGCGGGCGTCTCATCCAGGTCCATCTCGTCGTTTTTGGGATGCTGTCGTCGCATTGTCGTGTCCGGTTACAACCTCAAGTTATCTGGTCATGCGGCTGCTCGTCCGGCCTCGCCAGTCTGGCTCGTGGCCAACGGTAGGCGGAATATGACACCGCGTCGGCAGGTTGGCGCCTCCCAGCACAGAGGCGCCGTGCGAAAACGGAGGCGATGCAGGTCCCGGTGATTTCAGGCTGCGCGGAAAGACCTGACGGACGCTACGTCTCCGATGTTCACCACTTCTGCGTCCTTTTCGATGCGCTTGATCAGGCCTGAAAGCACACGGCCCGGCCCGACTTCGACGAACCGCCCGGCGCCTCGTTCGGTCATCGCACTGACCGACCGCTTCCACTGGACGCATGAGGTGAGCTGCAGGCGCAGTTCTTCCTTGACTTGCGCCGCGGTGGTAAGGGGCTTTGCGCTCACGTTGCCAATGATGGGGGACTTTGGCGTATTGAACTTAAGCGATTTGATCATACCGTTGAGGCCGTCCTGGGCCGGCCCCATGAGGCCAGAATGGAACGCGCCGCCGACAGATAGAGGTACTGCCTTGCGGGCGCCGCGTGCAGCGGCGAGGTCAATGGCGCGGGCGAGGTCCATGTGGTCGCCCGAAATGATTATCTGTTCGCTGCTATTGACATTTGAGATGTAGGTGCCCGTCTCGCGGCACACCTCTTCGACTGTGGTCTCGTCAATGCCGATAAGGGCCGCCATACCGCCTGGCCGATCATCGCATGCTTGCTGCATCAGGAGGCCCCGCTCCACAACGAGGCGTGCAGTGTCTGCGATGGTGAGCACGCCGGCAACTGCCAGCGCGGAATACTCTCCCAGGCTGTGGCCTGCAACGAAGGCCGGCGTCAACTGCTTCCCGGCGGCTTCTTCCATGGCTTTCCACACGGCTAGCGATACGGCAGTGATCGCCGGCTGCGCGTTCTCCGTGCGGCTAAGTTCATCCGTAGGACCATCAAATGTCAGCTTGCTGAGCTTGCGGCCCAGGATTTCATCAATCTCCTGGAAAACTGCCCTCGCTGCGGTGGAGTTTTCGTAAAGGTCTTTGCCCATGCCGACGGCTTGAGAACCCTGGCCGGGGAAGACAAACGCGGTGCGCGCGAGGACAGATGGAGACATTCAGTCGTTTACCTCCCCAAAATTACCCTGCGTTGGGCGCCTCTGGCAGGCTAACCCGTGGCCCCTTGTTGCTTCCCCGCGGCCTCCCCGCCTTCCGTTGGAGATTGACGTGTAACGTACCGGCCCTTGCCAGCAGGGCCGTAGTAACCGCACTCCCGGCATGCCCTGTGTGGCAGGCGAGCCGCGTTACAGGCCGGACAGACCGAGAGGTTGGCAGGCTGAAGAAAGTGGTGGGCCGACCGGCCGCCCTTGCGGGCGCGGGTGTGCTTTTTCTTTGGTAGCGGGGGCATAGAAGGTTCTCCGGTCGCGCCATAGAGCTATTTGCGAGAGTTTGCCTGAAAACCGCCCAGTTTGGCAAGGGCCTCCCAGCGAGGGTCGGCCGTCTGACCGCACTGGCAGGCCACCTTGTTACGGTCCGCCTTGCAGACCAGGCAGATCCCCTTGCAATCCGGTTTGCAGAGCGGCGCTATGGGAGTCAGGGCCGCAAACGACTGGACAACAGCATCCGAGATGTCCAGGTTATTACGGTCATCTATCCAGAGGACAGGGTCGAGCGGGTCTTCTTCGTACTCTGAGCTCCTCTGCTGGCCTCCCAGGTCCTTGTTGACCGGGCGGTACTCCTCTTCAATCCTGGCGCGTAGCGCCAGGTGAGCAGGCTCAAGGCACCGGCTGCAGGTCTGCACCGTTGTTGCCTCAAGTTCGCCGGTGACCAACACCGTACGGTCGGTGCGCATCAATTTTACCGAGCCGACGATGTCCGTGAAGCTCCCGTGGACCTCTGATTCTAGTGACTCCCGCTCAATGCGGTACTTGCGGGCGCTCCCAGAATTGTCCTTGAGCAGACCGGCGACGTTGAAGATCATTTTACGGGCGCATTAGCAGGGCTTACCCGAGTCTCTACGCGGCTCTTCCCCGTCACGAGAAGACAGGGGCGGTGACTGCTGGCGCCTAACAGGGAAGGCTAGTATGGGGCGGGCGTTTGTGTCAAGTTTCACGAATGCAAGCAAAGACCTCCGCGAAAACCGCACCCGGCGGGTGCGCGCGGCGCCGGTTGGCAGGATGTTTGCGCTCGACTGGCCGCTTGCCAGGGTTGAACCTGGCGACCAGGCCATCATCACTGGCAGCCGCGCCGCCTACCGCTTTAGCAGGCCCCTCGCTATTACCAGCCGCTGGACTTCAGAGGTGCCTTCGTAGATTTCCGTCACCCGCTGGTCCCGGTAAATGCGCTCTACTGCGCTGGGCCTGAAATAGCCCACGCCTCCGTGGACCTGTAGCGCTTTGTGCGCCACGCGGTGCGCCGCCTCTGACGCGAACACCTTGGCCATCGCCGCCTCAACGCCGTGTGGCAGGCCCGCGTCGTAGAGAGAGGCGGCGCGCCAGGTCATGAGGCGCGCGGCGTCTACGTCCATCGCCATGTCAGCCAGCATGAACTGCACGGCCTGCTGCTCGGCGATGACCTTGCCGAAGGCTTTGCGCTTTTGCGCGTAGTCGAGCGCGGCCCCGAATGCCCCCCGCGCCAGGCCCACGCACTGGGCAGCGATTGTGACGCGGCTTGAGTCCAGTATATTCAGCGCCAGGTGGTACCCCTGGCCCTCATCGCCAAGCCGGTTGCGTTCAGGCACGCGGCAATCCTGGAAGACGAGCTCAGCTGTGGCGCATCCCTTCATTCCCATCTTGCCGTGCTGGGGGTTGACGGTGAACCCGGGCGTGCCGCGCTCGACAACGACCGCGCTTATGCCGCGGTAGCCAAGGGCGCGGTCGTGCGTGACAAAGACAACGAATATGTCTGCCACCGACCCATTCGTGCAGAACAGCTTCGTCCCGTTCAGGGCGTACTCGTGCCCCTGCCTTTTCGCAGTCGTCTGCAGGCCAAGCGCGTCAGAACCAGTCTGAGGCTCGGTAAGAGAAAACGCGGCGACCCTGTTTCCTGAAGCGATGTCTGGTATCCAGCGCCGCTTCTGCTCAGGCGAGCCATGCCTGGAGATGGCCGAACCGCCGAGCGAGACGTGCGTCGCCAGCACGGTGCTGCTCGAACCACAGGCGGCGGCGACCTCTTCAGTGACGATTGCCATCTCACGGTAGCCGCCGCCCCCGCCGCCAAAGCCCTCGTCCAGGGTGAGTGCGGTGAATCCGAGGCCCGCCATGCCCTTGAACTGGGCGGCAGGGAACCCCTCGCTCCCGTCAACCTCAGCAGCCTTTGGGGCCAGCTCCTTCCTGGCGAACTCCTGTGCCGCCTGCCTGAGCATTTCCTGTTGTTCAGAGTAAAAGGGTTGCATGGAGTCGCCCCTCACCCGCTCCCTCTCCCGGCGTGAGAGGGGTCATGGCTCGCCGCGGCAGGCCGATGATAAGCGCGACTGGACCCGCGAGGAGCAGCAGTCAGGAGCCATTGCTCAAGGGAATCACATCGCATCCGCGAGCGGGCCCGGGTACTCACCGACTTTATGGCCGAGCTTGTCGCGCTTGGCGGCTACCTCCCCGATATGAAAGTAGTTGTGCGTCACGCCTCTGTACAGGATGTACCGCAGCGTCGCTTCAGGCCACTGGTAAGTCGGCGGGAATTTTATACGTTCCAGGTCTGCGTCCGTCAGCGGCTCCAGGTAGGCGCGCAGGCTTGCGCGGACTTCCTTAACCGCTGCCAGGATGCCGGGCCAATCATCGGCCTGGCCCGTCTGCCAGAACTGCTGGTATTGCCGCGCGAACAGAGGGTGCATCTCTTTGCTCCGCACACGCGCATTGATATGGAAGTCCATCAGCGCGGTGATGTGCAGGAGCGTGCCTGCAAACGACGACCCGCCATCGTGCTTTTTGAGGGCGTCCACCTCAGTCAGGCCCGCGTAAACGCGGTCGGCATTGTCCCATGTGTCGAACATGAGGGCCACAAGTTTGCTCTTAGGCACAGTTGCCCCCGTTAACCGCGCACACGCACAAGCTCCCGCCGCACTCAGCCTACATCGCGTCCGCGAGCGGTCCTGGGTAGTCGCCGACTTTGTGGCCGAGCTTGTCCCGCTTGGCAGCCACCTCGCCGATATGAAAGTAGTGGTGGGCGACGGCGCGCATGACCAGGTAACGCAGGTTAACCTCGGGCCTCGGCGGCATGGGCGGCACCCTCATACGCTCAAGGTCGGCGTCTGTCTTGTTTTCGAGGAATTGCCTCACGCTGGCTCGTATGTCCTTGACCGCCGCCTGGACCTTGCCGAAGTCGGTACAGTCGCCATAGTTCGGGCTGCCGGACTTGTACGGCGCCTGCGCGAAGGCCGCGTGCGGCTGTTTGCCCTGCGCCCGGACGTTGAACGAGCCGTCCATGCCGGAGGTGATGTGCGCCAGGGTCCACCCGAAAGCGCTGCCGCCGTCCCAGCGGTTCTTCGCGTCTGCTTCCGAGAGGCCAGCGAAGACACGGTCGGCGTCGTCCCATGAATTGATCAGAAGAGCGACGATCTTGCTCTTTGCGGCCATTGTTGTCCTCTCTCCACCGTCGCAGGTGTACCTGGACGCTCAATAATTGTGAAACGCCACTTTACTGTGTGCGAGCATCTGATGCTATTGCGACACGTGAGCCTGGGTCCGACGCGGGGAACCCTAGAATCAGCGCGCAGGTTGCGAGCCTTCACATGCGGATCATCGGGATAGACCCTGGACTGGAAAGCACTGGCTATGCGGTGGTGGACGATGCTGGCCGTGTGCAGACACCCGTCGAAGGCGGTGTCATCAAGACGAAGCCGTCGGATGCAATTGAGCTCCGGCTGCTGACGATTTATCTGGACCTGAAGGCGGTGCTTTCACAGTTCCGCCCGCAGGAGATGGCGATCGAGGACTTACATGCCCGCTACCAGCACGGGCGCACCGCCATCCTGATGGGCCATGCGCGCGGCGTCTTGTGCATGGCAGCGGCGGAGGCCGGCATCCAGGTGACGCACTATGCTCCCGCCCGCATCAAGAACCTGGTCACAGGCTCAGGCAGTGCGGACAAGGAGCAGGTGCAGAGGGCTGTCGCCGCCCGGTTGGGGCCAAAGGCAGAGTCGAAGAACGAGCACGTCGCCGATGCCTTTGCGATCGCCGTCTGCCATGCGATGATGAGCAGCAGCGCCGCGGCCAGGGTTGCCAGGACGGCCCGCACTGGCGCGCCCCGCCGCCGGAGCGTGTTGGCGCAGCATTGATAGCTCGATAGGTCTTCGGTCGACAGATGATCTCTTACCTCAAAGGCACAATCCGCACCCTGAGCCGGGATCCCGCTAGTGCCGTTGTGGTTGCAGGCGGCATCGGGTATCAGGTCGTGCTGCCCGTCTTCGTGTACCAGTCGCTTTCTGCCGAAGGGATAGGCGAAGGGAGCGAGGGGGAGTTCGAGGTTTATTACCACGTGACCGACAGGCAGCCGAAACCGATGCTGGTGGGTTTCCGCCGCACCCACGAGCGTGATTTTTTCGAGCAACTGCTGGAGGTCGAGGGCATCGGCCCCAACCGTGCCGCCCAGGCCCTGGTCTTCCCGCCCGCAGTGATAGCGCGTGCAATCGAGAAGGAGGACCTGGCCCTCCTGCAACGCCTGCCTGGGGTCGGCGCCCGCGGCGCGCAGAAAATGATCGCAACGCTGCGCGGCAAGGTCACCGCCACTGCCCTGCTGCAGCCGGAAGAGCCCTCACCGCTCGCCCGGAAGCAACCAGCCACAACTGATATCCGCCTGGAAGCCGCAGACGTCCTTGTGAACCTGGGGTTCCGCCAGCTAGAGGCTGCCGATAAGGTGGACGAGGCGCTGCGCCGCAAGCCCGAACTCGTGACCGACTTGCAGGGGTTGATCCGCGAGGTTTTCCGCGCCCAGGCGGTGCCGCAGTGAGCACTGGCAGGTGGCCCTCGGGGGCCGGCATTGAGTCGACGCCATGGTCAGACCTGCCATGACGCGGGAAGTCGTCACGGGTACAAACGCAAACGGTTCGGCCGAGCCGGCGTCGCCACGAAAGCGTGTGCTGAAGCAGGCGGCTGGCGACGCGCTTACCGCCCCTTTGCAGGTCCCATCTGTCGCTGCACCCGTGCACCGGGCCGCAGACCCCGAAGACGAACGGCTTGTGCGAGACCTCCGCCCGAAGCGCTTCTCCGAGTACATCGGACAGCGCAGCGTGATGGACCCGCTGACCATCGCGGTGAAGGCCGCGGTCAAGCGCGGGGACCAGCTAGACCACATCCTTTTTCACGGGCCGCCCGGGCTGGGCAAGACCACGCTCGCCCACATCATCGCCCGAGAAATGGATGCGGACATGACACACACGTCCGGTCCGGCCCTGGAACGCCCCGCGGACGTCGTGGGCCTCGTATCGAACCTGAAGAGGGGTGACGTCCTCTTTATTGACGAGGTCCACCGCCTGTCGAAAGCCGTGGAGGAGTACCTGTACTCGGCCATGGAGGACTTCCGCGTGGACTTCGTCACTGGCGCAGGCGCCTTCGCCAAGACGATCAGCCTGCCGTTAGAGCGGTTCACCCTTATCGGTTCCACAACACGCGCCGGGATGCTGAGCGCGCCGCTGCGAGACCGCTTCGGCCTGACATATCACCTCGAGTACTACACAGACGACGAACTGACTCAGGTAGTGAAGCGGTCCGCTGGCATCCTGGGCGTTGCAATCGAGCCAGACGCCGCGGCTGAGGTCGCCCGGCGCTCACGGGGCACGCCGCGCATCGCCAACCGCCTGCTGAGGCGAGTCCGCGACTTCGCAGAAGTCAGCGGCCGCGGCACGGTGTCAATGGCAACGGCGCAAGAGGCGCTGCGGCTAGAGGGTGTCGACACTCTGGGCCTGGACAGGCTCGATAGGAGCTACCTGCAGGTGCTCGCAGTGAACTACCAGGGCGGGCCTGCGGGTGTCGAGGCGCTGGCCGCGTCACTGAACGAGGAGCAGCAGACGCTGGCAGACGTTGTTGAGCCGTTCCTGCTGAAGGCCGGGTTCATCGTGCGTACGCCCGCCGGGCGCAGGTGCACGCCGGCCGGGATGCAGCATGCAGGGGCCGTGGGGCGCGGCCCCCGGACTCAGCACGTCGAGCAGGGCCGGATAGTGTAGGTCGGCTGTTGACCTGGGCCACAACAAGCCATCCGCTGCGCGATACCACTGTAGAATCTCCCGGTTGCCCTCTTCATGATCGCCAGACTGTGAGGCTGCATAGACATGGAAATCAGGCCCAACCGCGTCAAGCACAAACTCGCTAATGGAGAGGCCGCATTCGTCCTCGGTGGAGTGGCGGACCCAGACATGATCGACCAACTCGGTCCTTATGGCGCGGATGGGTTCTGGCTCGAAGGCGAGCACGGCCCGGTGGACTTCGCCAACGTCTCAGAAATGTCACGCGCTTGCGACCTCTGGGGCGTCACATCTGTGGCCCGCATCCACCTGAACGAGTACGGCACGATTTACCGAATGCTGGACCGCGGCGCCCAGGGCCTCGTAATGCCTCACGTGAACACCAGGGCGGAGGCAGAGAGCTTCGTGCAGGCCGCCAAGTTCGCGCCCATCGGCAAGCGCGGCATGTTCACTTCCCGCCAGGGCTACGGGGTGCCCGACTACTTCAAGCGAGCCAACGATGAGACTCTGCTCGTAATACTCATCGAGGACATCGCCGCAGTGCGCGTCCTCGACGACATCCTGGAAGTGGACAACATAGACGTCTTCTTCGTTGCGCCGTCGGACCTTGCGACCTCGATGGGCCACATCGGCAATGCAGGGCACCCTGATGTCCAGAAGACGATCAACGGCGCGCTCCAGAAAATTGTGAAAGCTGGCAGGACAGCGGGCGGGCTCCCATCAGCCGACGCGGTGGACAGGTACCTCGATATGGGCGTGCGGTTCTTCCTTGTAAACGTGACCCCCTGGATAGAGGCGGGTGTGAGGAGCTTCGCGGCGAAAACGGCTGCCGCAAAAATTAGCGGCAATCGGCGCTCCGCCGGGGCGCGCAAGTGACCGTAAGGGAGTTTTGCTCAGCGGTTTCCCGGGCCCCCCGCCCGGCAGGGAGGGGGCTGATATTTCAGACGGCGCTCGTCATCGCCATCGCAGGCGCGCTGGCTGCTGTGGCCGCCTGCCGCGGCGGGGGCGCTGCGCCCAAGGGCACGGTGACTATACCGGTCATTACGCCGACGCACTCGGTGCGCTTTTGCCAGAACGAGGGTTACCCCGCGGAGGCTCCACAGTTCGGGGACAACGCCACGATCGCCTACCAGTCAAAAGACGTCCCGTTTGGGGGCGGCGTCGCAATCCTGAGGTACTTCGACCACGTGACCGGGACCGGCTCGGCGCCTGTATCCGACTCCATCCTGCAGGTGCGCTATACGGGCTGGCTCAACGCGGACTGCATATTCGACACCAGCTACTCATCAGTTGAAGCAGAGCCGGTGGAATTCCCGCTCTCCGGAGTGATCACCGGCTGGGAAGAAGGCATGAAGGACATGAAGGCGGGCGGCAAGCGGCGCATCGAAGTCCCACCTGCGCTTGCTTACGGGAATATCGGCTTCCCGCCTGTTATCCCGGCAAACGCCACACTCATCTTCGAGTTGGAACTTACCGGTGTCCTGTCCCCTGCCGATGCAACAGCAACGGTGACCATCATCCGCACCGCGACTGCGACGGTCCGTGACGCTACGGCCACGGCCATCGCCGCCACCGTCACGGCTCAGGCCACGCCTGTCACGCCTACCGCATCTGCCTCGCCCGGGCCACAATAAGTCCTGAGCGTCATCGGGCGGCTTCTCTACGAGACGTGGAGACCGTTACCCTGTCGCTGCACGCCGGGGCGCCGCCGCGCGTGGCCGCGGACCTCAACGAGAAGGAGCCATTCAGTTGAAAATCACCAAAGTCGAGACCATCCGGTGCGACGAGTTCTGGCATGTGCTCTGGGTCCGTGTGCACACGGACAATGGCCTGGTTGGCCTGGGTGAGACTTGGTACCTGCCAAGAGCGGTATCAGCCGTTATACACGAAATCTACGCGCCCATGCTCATCGGCAAAGACCCGATGGACCGCGAGGCGATGTGGGCCCTGATGTTCGGCCACACCGAAGGATTCGGCTACGCGGGCGCGGAGTTCAGGGCGCTCTCTGCTGTTGACACCGCTCTGTGGGACCTGGCGGGCCAGGCTGTCGGTCAACCCATTTACAACATGCTGGGGGGCAAGTGCCGGAGCAAGGTCCGCATCTACAACACGGTGGGGTCTTACGGTGACATCCAGGACAACGAGTTTGAACGCAAGGACCCTGTCGGCTTCCTGCAGAGCCTCCTTGATGAGGGCATCGGTCTGGTCAAGGCGTATTACCTGGGCCCATACGCGGCGCAGTCAGGAGGGAACTACATTAGCGCCAGGGACTTACGCGCCGCCCTGGCGCCCCTTGCCCGCCAACGCAAGGCGCTCGGCGAGCAGATTGACATCGCCCACGACGGCGGCGGGCAATGGCAGCTCGCCCCCGCAGTCACAATCACGAAGGCGATGGACGAATACAACATCTTCTGGCAGGAGGAAATGATCCGTCCGGTCAACGTGGAGACCCACTTGAAGCTAGCCGAAGAGACCAAATCGCCTATATGCGCGGCGGAACGTCTGATATCAAAATGGCACTTCCGGGAATTTATCGAGCGCGGAGCAGCGGAAATAGTTATGCCGGACCTCATCTGGACCGGCGGCATTACGGAGACCAAGAAGGTCGCAACCCTGGCGGAGACGTACCAGACGCCTATCGCGCCCCATGACTGGACGGGCCCTGTCAATGTCTTCGCCTGCGCCCACATTTCGATGGCCTGCCCGAACGTGATGGTCCAGGAGACTAACAGGGCTTACTACAGGGGCTGGTATGACAAGTTCGTCGAACCGAACATCACTATCAAGGACGGGTACCTCCACGCTCCGGAGGGACCAGGCCTCGGGACGAGGTTGAAGAAGTCTGTCCTGGACCGCGGCGATGTCCATGTGGAAACGACAACGGACGCCGCGGAGTGGAACTGGCCCGGGTTCAACGAACCAGGTCAACGAGAAGGGCACTGGTACCAACCCAGGGTCCCCGCGAGGACAAAAACGACTTCCCGGCGGAGGCGCCAAGTTTGAAAGACCAGCGCAAGAAGCCGACCAAGGCAGCTGCTAAAGAGGACCGGACTGCGAAAACGTCCGTTCCCGGCAACGCGACCAGCAACACTCCGTTCTTGCGGACGTGCGATCATCGGGGGTCGTGGTCGGTCTTGCGCGCAGCCGCGTCGCCGCGGACATGGCTCCGCAGTGCGTCCCAGGCGCGAGTAACGGCCCGCGGCGCACACGTTGCTGCCGGAAGCGTGCCGATACAGGACGGCCAGGGACTCAGACCTGAATGCGCCATTGGCGTGGGACGAGTGGTTGAGGCCCCGCCAGCCCCACAGGCGACCAGCCGAAGGGCAAATTTGCTGAAGGCCGCGCCATCAGGGGGTCAGACGCCACCAAGTGCCGGCGCGCCGCGTGGGGATGCGGGGGCAAACGGAACCCAGGGACGGAGACCCGAAATGGACGGCGGCTCAAAGATCTTTTTGCTGGACTTGGACCAACAGGGGGCTGTCGTAAAGCAGGCCGCCGAACGGCCTTACGCGTCGGACGATTTCCTGCAGCGTGAACTCACACGCCGCCCCGAACTCATACCCGGTGACGAAGTTAACCCGGACGCCCCGCGCAGGTGGATGCTCATCGCGCGGGAGGCGCCAGCCTGGCGTCAGCCGCACGACTGGGCCTGGGACCATTTGCTTTTAGACCAGGACGGCGTACCGGGCTTCATCGAATGCCGGTTTGCGCCTGGGCCTGAACCTGAGCGCGCAGCTCTGGCCCGCCTCATGCAAATGGCGGCAGACGCCCTGCATATCTGGCCGGAGGGCAAGGCGCTTGATGCCGCCCGGACAATGTTCGCCAGGGCGGGCCAGTCAGTGGAACGCGCCACGGCAGATTTCGTCGAGACTGACAGCGAAGCCCAGGTAGATGCGTACTGGACGCAGGTAGACCGAAACCTTGCAGAGGGGCGCGTCAGGCTCATCATGGCCGGACGGTCGTTCTCTCAGGAGACGCGGCGTCTGGCCGGTTACCTGAGCGCTCAGATGGCCCGGACTGAGCTCCTGACCGTGGAGATCAAGCTTTACGAGACGAAGAGCGCACTGATGCTCGTGCCACGGCTGGTCAACCAGCCCAAGGTGCGCGCTCAGAGGCCGCCGTTGGCTCAGAGGCGGTTGTCGCCCGAGCGCCTTGTCGCATCACTCCCAGACGCCACATACCGGGGGCTAATGCAGAGGTTCATGTCCGTGAGCGCAGACCTCGGCCTTGCCTTAGAGGCGGGGGACTCCGGCCTGTCATGGCGGCTGCCGTTCAACGGCGCGCCGGTGGTCGCGTGGTTCTTCCCGCCCGGCCAGCAAGGCCCGGGGGGCGTCTCCGACCTGACGCTGGGTTATGACGCCAGCGGGGAAGACAGGCTGCCTGAGGAGACCGCAGTCGCCCTGCACAGGTTCGTCAACCGCCTGAAGGCGGTCCCGACGGGCGCCGAGCCACCATCCTGGCTGCACGGTGTGCGCTTCTCGGAAGCCGCGGCCATCCACTCAGAAGAGCAAATACTCGACGCGGTGCGTCGTCTGGTCAAGAAGGTGCGAGAAGACGAGGAGTAGGGGCTGAGCATCCGGCGGGATGCTAACTCACGCACTCTTTCTCAGTGCCGTTGCCAGCCTCGCAGGCTTGGCGGACGGTGGCCTGACAGCATATCGGTTCTTTGCAGTTGCAGGCACTCTGCTCCTGCCGGTATCACCTGGCGCTGTCACCAGCGGCTCGCCGGCCATCCTGGCACCCACCCTGCGTCCTGCGACAATCTTGCCAAGCTCAGCGCGGCTCAACCCGAGCGCGAGAAGCCCGCTTACGGCCAGGTCCAGAGACACCGACGGGTCTCCTGCCTCAATCTTGGCGACCCTGGACTGACTGGCGCCCATCCTGGCTGCGACTTCCAGTTGGGTGAGTCCGGACTCGCGGCGTTTCCTCCGGAACGCTGTCAAGAGCTCAACGGCGATCTCGATATACGCCATCTCGGCATCGCTAAGCCCAAGGAAGTCTTGGACAGAGCCTTCGACCTACCTGCCTGTGCGAGTTTCTTGTTCTTGACCGGACGCGTGTCACGCTCCCATGCGACGGGTATCACCCATTCGGCTTGACGGCCAGCTTGATGCCTTTGCCTTCCCCCGAGTCCTTGATCGAGTCATAGACGCGCTCCAGCGGGTAGCGCGCCGAGATGACGCCTTTGAGGTTGAGCTTCGCAAGCTCGGTGACTGTGCTGCCAAAGGCGTTGCCACGGCCAAACGCGCCGCGCAGGACCACTTCCTTGTAATGCAGGTCGTAAAGGTCTGCGGGCAAAGTCGTCCCCTTGTTGGACACTCCGATCATGAGCACCTGCCCACGGGGCCGCACGATGTCTATCGCTTTCGCCACAAGCTGCGGCTTGCCGACCACCTCGACTGCGATGTGTGCGCCCTTGCCGTTGGTCGCATGCTTCACAACCTCACCCAGGTCCTCCCTGGACGGGTCATGCAGGACATCTGCTCCCAACTGCTTTGCGAACTCGCGCCGGGAGGCCACCGGCTCGGAGGAGATCACCGTCTTCACGCCGCGCGCTTTCAGCGCCGCGATGGTGAAGAGGCCCATGATGCCCGCGCCGATAACGACTGCCACGGCTTCTTTTGGGATGTTCAGGAAGCCGACCCCGCTGTAGCAGCATGAGGCCGGCTCAGCCAGTGCGCCCATCTCCAGAGGCATGCCTGAGGGCAACCGGTGCGCCGATTGGTCCGGCACGACTGAGTACTGGGCGAACGCGCCGGTCGAGCGTTCGGCCTTCTCGCAGCGGCTGAAATTCCACTCACGACAGTTGTGGCACTCGCCGCAGTGGCTCGAAATGTCGCACGCCACCTGCTCGCCCAGGCGTGATTTCGCCACACCCTGGCCCACCGCGGTAATCGTCCCGCTGAACTCGTGGCCGAGTATCTGCGGCGGCTTTGCAGGGAACAGGCCCTGCGTTATGTGCACGTCAGAGCCGCACACTCCGACCGTGTCTACTTTGACGATGACCTGCCCCGGACCGGGCGCGGGGTCTGGACGCTGCTCGATGGTGAACTTAGGCCCGCCTTGCCAGACTGCGACTTTCATCTGAGTTGCTCTCTTTCCTCATATTGATTGAGCCGGTGAAGTATAGGCGCAGGATAGAATCCCGGATGGCATCAAACAACCCCTGTCCAATGAGGATGGATCACAGATGAGCAAAATCAAGATCAGAGACATCCGCGTCATACTCACTGAGCCGGACAACATCCGGCTGGTCATCGTCAAAGTCGAGACCACCGAGCCCGGCCTGTACGGCGTCGGCTGCGCCACTTTCACGCAGCGGCCAACGCCCGTGAAGGCCGCAGTCGAGGACTACCTAAAGCCGTTCCTCGTCGGCCGCAGCGTGGATGACATCGAGGACGTCTGGCAGTCGAGCTACGTGTCGTCGTACTGGCGCAACTCTGGCGTGCTGAACAACGCCATGTCAGGCGTGGACGAGGCGCTGTGGGACATCAAGGGCAAGATGGCGGACATGCCGGTGTACGGCCTCCTGGGCGGCAAGGCCCGCGAAGCCGCGCCGGTGTACGTACACGCATCTGGCGCGACCCCCGAGGAGACTGGCGACAAGATGGAGGCCTTCATGGAGCAAGGCTTCCACCACATCCGGGTGCAGGTGGACACGCCGGGCTATGCCACTTACGGGACGCGTGGGTCGAAAACCAGTGCCGCAAAGCCGCGGTCGAAGAAGGAACAGGTGGCGAGCGGACCCGTCCCCATCACGACGTGGCTGCGAGAGTACGACCCGAAGAGGCTCTATGCCCACCCCGGCGGCGTATTCGAGCCGAAGCCGTACGTCCGCTCAGCGCTGGGGCTGTTCGAGTACATCCGCGGCCGCTTCGGGTACGGCGTCGAGATCTTGCACGACGTCCACGAGCGCATCCCGCCCATCCTGGGCGTGTGGCTCGCGAAGGAAGTCGAGAAGTACCAGTTATTTTTCCTGGAGGACCTCTTTGCGCCCGAGGACAACGACTACTTCCGCATCGTGCGCCAGCAGTGCTCGACGCCCATCGCCATGGGCGAGCTGTGGAACTCGCCCCACGAAGTGATACCGATGGTCAAAGACCAGTTGATTGATTTCATTCGTATCCACATGTCGCAGATGGGCGGGATCACGCCGTGCCGGAAGATCGCCGCGCTGGGCGAGCTGTTCAATGTGCGGACGGCGTGGCACGGCCCGGGCGACACGTCGCCTGTGGGCCACGCTGCGAACCTGATGCTGGACCTGAACTGCTCGAACTTCGGCATCCAGGAGGCGGCGTTGTTTGGCGAGCGGACGAAGGAGGTTTTCCCCGGCTGTCCAGAGGTGCACGACGGGTGCATGTGGCCGAACGGGAAGCCGGGCCTGGGTATAGACATCAACGAAAAACTGGCGGCGAAGTACCCCTTCCGCGAGCGCGCCTTCGGCGGCGCCTGGGACACGGTGCGGCGCGCCGACGGGACGGTGGTCAAGCCGTAGAGCCAGACCCTTTGCCCCCAAAAGAGGCGAGCATTCATCCCCTCTCCTCTCCGATGGAGAGGGTCAGGGTGAGGGGGCCTCTTGGGACGGTGTGGGGTGTCCCTTCCACCTCTCAGGGGGAAGGTCAGGATAGGGGGTCGTCGCCATGTCCCCTCTCCCTGGGAGGGAGAGGGTTTGGGTGTGGGTTGACACTCGCCCTCAACTACGTGGGATTTCGCTCTGTAATTCCCTCTCCCGCTGGGAGAGGAGGACGACGGGGCCCCTCGACTTCGCTCGGGGCGACGATAATCGGACTGAGGCACAACCCACACCCAGACCCCCTCCCTGTCAGGGAGAGGGATCACGGAGTCTTTCGACAGGCTCAGGACGAACGGAGGCGGGCCGCGGCTATTCGCCGGCGGCGATGCCGAGCTGGACGATGTTTGACTCTTCGTCCTGTTTGAAGCCGCACACTTCCACGCACGTGCTCTGGTACCCGGCGCGCACAGAGGCGAACCCGGCGCGCTCCAGACGGTTGCGCATGCTCTTCACTGAACGTCGGTAGAAGCGGTCGAGGAAGCCGTGCTTGCCGGGGTAGACGTACTCGCGGTCCACGAGGATGTACGCCACGCCCCCCGGCTTGAGGACGCGGTACATCTCGCGCAGCCCGCGCTCCTGGTCTGGCCACATCTGGAAGCTCATGGTCGAGGCGACCATGTCGAACGTACCGTCAAGGAACGGCAATTTCATGGCGTCGGCCTGCAGGAAGGTGGCCCGGTGCCCCACGCCCATCTTTTCGGCATGCTTGCGGGCGTCATCGAGCAGCAGCGGCTCGACATCCACGCCTACGACGGTTGCGCGGGGGGACGCCAGGCATATTTGAATTGGCAGGAGGCCGGGCCCGGTGCCGATGTCGAGGACATGGCCGCGGAATGAGACTTCGGCGAGCCTACGCCTGGCGGTGTCCAGGAAGGAGCGCCGTCCGCCGCTCCGGAGCAAGAAAATGCCGCGCAGGTCATGTGTGAAGGCGCGCTTGTAGGCGGTGATGCGTACCGCGGTGCGGCGTACGTCGAATATCGCTATGGCCTTTTGCGTGCCTGCGCGTTGCACTCTTTGCGGTCTCCTCTTGAGGTACGGGGCCCCTCGACTGCGCTCGGGGCGACGATATCTTGCGTCCGGGGCGAGGTGTGTTGCGTGTGCGGCTGTACGTGTCCCTGGGCCGGTGGCGCCGGCCTGTTGTCTGCCCGGCTGTGGCGGCCGCTGTCCAGTGCGGCTCCCACTAAAAGGCCGGGCGGTGATTTCGCCCGGCTGACCGCGGGCTATGGCCAGCCCTGCATTACAAGAAGTTTCAGTCCGATTCTATGCGATGTCTTGGTGATTTTCACGAATCGGGGCACGTGTTTCGGACAATCTGTAACGCGCAGTGACGCGTCGAGAGGGACGCGCGCTGGCCTGCCGGATGCTCGGAGCGGCGCACAAGACCAGGACAAAAACGATCGGACCTAGGTCCCGCTCAGTCTGGCTCGTGGCCCCTGTTGATCGTCAACGTATCGAGGTCGCGAGTCGTCACGAACGGCACGTAACCTTTGGCGAAAGATTTCTTGTAAGCGTCGTCAATGTTCGCAGGGGCCGTGGCATAGTCAACGGTTAGTACCAACTTGCCTGCAGCTCTAAAAAGGTCCAGGTCGGACTCGATTTCGGCGGTGGCATCTGCCGGCGTCCGCACGTTGTCCTCGTCGTAACCGTAGTAGGTGTCCTCCTGCCCGATGCCGTCAACGCTGTTCAGGTAATCCGGCACCAGCCTCGCCAGCGCCGCGCCGTTTTGCGGAAAAATGAGGAAGTCAATGTCAGGGCGACGGGCGTGGGCAGCGATTGCGGCCACGAAAGCGGCCATTTCCTGAGCGGCCGAACCACGGCCCTTGCTCTCGAAGTATTCGAAGCCGTCAATAATGTCCAGGTACGCCCCATCGAACCCGGCATCAATCAGCCGGTCTGTGTAGGCGAAGATGATCTGCTGCCACTGTGAGTCCCAGTACTGGACCTTGTGGTTGTGGACCCATGTCGGGTTCGGTTGGTCCAGCCACCTTGGGTTGCCTGCCCGCCACCCCGGTTGCCAGTAATAGCGATATTCCTCTGCTTCGCCGATGCTCATGTAAGCAAGCACGATCTTTGGTCCGCCTGGACTGCGCTTCAGGCCCTCTATCTGCGCGCGCGTGTATGCACCCGCTTCTGTGCCGTCGGCGGAATAGTCCATCACTATCATGTCGTAGGCCGATCGGCCAACGGCTGCCAGGTCAAGCTCCTGAAGTTGATAGAGGAAGTCGTTGACTGCTTGCAGTTCAACCGGCTGGACGTCGCCGGGCAGGACGGACGGAGTTGAAGTGGAAGTGTTCGGTGCCACGGTGGGTGCTTGCGCACCCTCATCGACGTCTGAGCCGGCGCATGCGGAGGCGGCGAGCCATGCGAACGCAAGCGCGCCCCATGTAATGGTTGCCCTTCTCTTCCTCATGCGCCAACCCTTGTTGAAAAATTACGGACGGTTGCTCGATGGGCCGAACGACGCTCATTGTAAGAGCGGCAAGCTGGAACTGACCGTCTAGTTATTGCCTGCGGCGGCAGCGTTGACGCACGCTACGCGTGGCCGTAAGGTTCGCTGAATTGACTGTGACGCTGACCGGTGTTGTGCAAAGTGAGTGACGATGATGAGGACCACAGCCCGAATTCTTGGCCCTGCGGCCGTCCTGGTCTCCGTGCTCGCCGCCCTTGCTTGCGGGGGCGCAGCTGAACCCTCTCCAAGCCCCGCGCCAGAGACTACGCAGGTCCCAACACTCGGCACAGCTACTGCTTCGTCTTCAGCTGCAGCAGGCTCGCCAGGTGCCGTCCCGGCGACTGCTGCTACTGGCGCCACACCGCCTGTGAGCGCGAGCATCAACTGCGGCGGGCCCGATGCCGACGGTGACCGGCTGCCAGACTGTTTCGAGAGGTCCATTGGCACGTCGGTGTTTGACCCCGATAGTGATGGTGACGCACTGACCGACTACCAGGAGGTCGTGAACAAGGCGTTCGACAGGGCCTCCAACAACTATCAGTTCAACCCCTTGATCGCTGACATACCGCAGATAAGTTTCCTGCTGACGAGCGTGCCTGAGATTTCTATCACCTATACGACTCGGGATGAGAAGTCTTTCACCATCACGAACACGGAGGAGACCGAGACCGCCAGCCAGGTAAAGACGAGCGAGACCAGCGAGGAAAGCCAGGCGCTTGAGGTCGGCGGCGACCCGTTTCCCAGAGGTTCGGTCTCGGTCACCAACAGTTGGACCACAGAACAGACGCGAGAGAACCGCAAGGCGTACAGCGCAGCCGTTGCACAGACGTCTACTAGCGCAATTGAATCAACCGGCGGGGCGATCGCGGTTACCCTGAAAGTCAAGAACCGTGGGTTTCAGGTCGTCACGTTGCAGAGCCTGACCGTCGCGGCGCTACAGGTGTCGCCCAGCAACCCGTCTGCTCTGGCGCCAGTCGGGAACCTGCAGTTCGATGGACAGTTTTCGCCCATCGAAATAGTCCCGAACGGCGAGTCCTCTGGCACGCTCATCTTCAGCAGAGAACTGTCGCTCGGCAAAGCGCTCGATCTGCTGTCTGACTCGGACAGCATCGTCCTCCAGGCGTCCGCGTGGCAGGCCACAGATGCTGACGGCCGCTCGTACACGCATAGCCTGACCGACATCGGCAGCAAAGACGCCCTGGTCATCATTGACTACGGTCCGAGGAGCGAACGAGAGACAGGCAGGGCAAAGGAGACCTACTATGTATCCACAGTCGCCGACTTCGACCTCAAGCGGATAACGGCCGCCCAGGCGCTCAAGGACATCCTCAGAGTGCCGTACACGGCGGGCACGACGGCATGGGGCGTGTCCGGCTCTGTGCCCGCGACACGGAACGGCCTGCTGAGCGTCCGCGGCGTGGGCACGGACCCCATGGTCCGCGGCCACTGGCGCGTGGTCTACGGCTCCCTCGGTGAAAGCGGCGCGACCAGGACGGTCAAAGTCTTCGACAACCTGGAGGCAGCGTACGACTTCGACAGCATCGAGCTCCGCAAGGGCTATTCGCTGATGCTGGTGTACGTCGAGGACGTGGACGGCGACGGTGTCCTCTCCAGGGAAGAGTTTGTGCACGGGACGTCGGACAGCAACGGTGACACAGACAGTGACGGCCTTACAGACTTCGATGAGATAAAGGGCGGCTGGACCTTGCCTGTGGCGCGGGCGCTCGAACGGAAGGTCTTCTCCGACCCGCTCTCCGCAGACTCGGACGAGGACGGGCTCAATGACGGCCAGGAGAAGCAGCGCCTGACGGACCCACGCAACCGCGACACCGACGGCGACGGCATCCGGGACGCCAGCGACACCGCGGTCAGCCCCGGCGATATGTATGAGCGGACCTATTTTTCTTTCAACGGGGACCTGACCAATGTGGCCGGCGGCGCGGGGACCGCGTCGATGGCGGGCCCGACATTCGGTATCGACCGCTTCGGCAGAGCTGCGAGGGCTCTATACCTGAACGGGACGTGGAAGTCGCCCGTGGTCCAGCTCCCAACCCCTCCTCCAACTGCTCCGCCTGCGCCTCCCGCGGGTGCTTCACTTTCGCTAGCGGGGGTCATCGCCAGCCCGTTGACACGTGGGGCGGCATGGTCATTCTGGATGCGGCCGGAAGTGCTGCGGAACCAGGGCATCATGAACGTCCAGGTAAAACCGTTTGACCCTGAACGCAACATGATGTGGATGGAGGCCAACGGCGCCCTGAGTTTCGGGGGCGACGACGTTGGGCGGCACCTCATTTTTACGCGCCAGCCCGTCGCAGCGGCAGGAGACTGGGTCTTTGTGACCGGAGTGCTGTCTGACGAGGACAACATCCCGGGGGCAGAGCGCTTTTCGATTTACATCAATGGCCTGCTCTTTACGAGCGTAGTAGATGGGCGTGCGTGCTGCGTCACACTGCCGGCTGCTCCGTGGACATTCGGCGCACCGTATCCACTCGTCCCGGACCCGGCGAACTCGGTCTCGTTTCAGGGCTGGCTCGACGACCTCCGGATCTACGGACGCGCCCTGAGCGCCGCAGAAGTGGGGGCCCTGTACCGGGAACGCGCAGCGCCGTAGGAAGCGACCCGGCCCGGACGGCGGCGAATGTTGATCCGATCCGAGCGCGAGGTGAATACCTGCTAGAGCCGCTCAAGTAGCTGTTCGTAATCATTGGTACTCAGCCCAGCGTCTCTGAGAATCTTCCGCAGCAGCGGCCGAAGAATGACCTGAGATCCATGGTCGGGTATGACGACAATTCGGCCAGCACTATTACGGAAGACGTTATGGCTTCCTTCGCGTCTGACCCACGTGAACCCTGCTGCCTGGATGACCTTGCGCAGTTCTCTGAACGGGAGCAGGCGAAGCCTCATCACGCTGAGACCTCGACCCTCCATGTGCCAACAAAATCAGGCAGCGGTTCTTCGGGACCGGAGGTCTTCAGATAGGCGACTATGGCCTCGCGCATGTTTGTTTCGAGGCCAGGGAGATCTGGCGCCTGGGAGTAGCAGCCGGGAAGCTCGAGTACCTCGCCTATGAGCCATGAACTTTCGGGGTCGCGTTCCACAACGATGGTGAAGGTCCTTTTCATATTGCATGCCCCCTACGGCATTCTACTGCCTGGGCCACGTGCCGAAGTGAGTTCCGGGGGCGCGGTCGTCTGCGGTCTGCCCTCAACCTGGCCTTCACCCAGAGGGCGGGCATGACGGCGTGGTAAGCATGTGCCGCAGGCTAAGGGAATCGTCACGCCGCGACATAGAGGTCTTCGGCTTCAGCAAGCACCTTGTCGCGGAAGTAACGGCTGAGGAAGCCGGGCGTGTTCAGGTCCACCTTTCGGCCGAGGATGGCCGAAAGCTCGTCCTGGATCTTGAAGAACTCGAGGCCGGGAGTGTGTCCAGGTTCGAACTCGACGAGCACGTCTATGTCGCTGGCCGGGCCGAAGTCGTCGCGCAGGACCGAGCCGAAGAGGGCAAGCCGCCGGATATGGTGGCGCTTGCAGAATGTGGCGATCCTGAACCTGGGGAGTGAGACCGGGGATTGGTTCATATGTCAAGTGTAGCCGAGCAAGCGGCAGCTTCCGCAAAGGTATGGCAGGACGCGGCGAGATGCGCGGTCGCGGGTTGACGACGGCGTGATGCTGCCGAGAGCCGCCCCGGCCGGGTACCCACGTCGTGGGTGCGGGCTGGGAATGGACCTCCGCTTCAACGGAGCCTCTGCATTGCGCCCTTGCCCAGGGCGCGTGGGCGCGCGTTGCCTTTGCCTGGCGCGCGTGAACTATTCGGTGGGCGTCGGGCGCCCGCGAGGCATCAGTCGCCCCGAGAATTGCGGTGGTCCCGCACCGCCTGCCCGGTCGCCGTAATGGCAGGCGGTGTGACCGTGAGTCTGTCTGTGGGTCGTACGGCGGCGTCACGTTCCCTGTATCGAGGGCGTTGCGGCCGCCGAAAAGGTGTTTGCCCGGCCTCCAGCCGGGGCGGCTCAGTGCAGCACGGTTTGTTTGCCTGTTGTTGGTCTGAGTAGCCGGGTGTAACAGCGCTGTTGTGCTCATTATTGGAGCGGCTGCGCCCCGGGCGTCAAGGTCGGGGTGGCAGGGGGGGGGATTGCAGGGAGCGCCCCTGAAAACATCGCAACAGGTACACAGAAGTCGTGCATTGCAGCCGACATGGCCTCGACAATCGGCTAAGTCGCAACTCTACGAACCATCGATCAAGGTTTCAGTGGATGACGCTGTGGCAAGCGGCTCAATCAAACGATCTGGTACCCAGATCCGTTCACGCCTATTACCGGTATCCAGCGAGATTCTCTCTGACGTTCGCAGCAACCGCAATCGAAGAGCTCTCGCGCCCGGGTGAATTGATACTCGATCCATTCTTAGGTGGGTCGACTTCACTGGTGGCCGCTGTGGGTTCGTCGCGGAGCTTCGTAGGAACCGACATCAATGCCATCTCAATATTCATTGGTCGTGCCATGCTTGCACGCCACGACGACGACGCCCAGGCGTCCCTGCAGCAGTGGTTGGCCGTGCAACGAAAGCGGTGGTCATACCGGCAACCTGGCTTCGTAGATACCTCTAATGACCCACGGCTAACGAACGCCGTAAACATTCAGACTAAGGCGATAATCAAGGCCGCGGGTCAAGTCCTAGCCTCCATTAAGGAACTGGACAAGGAGCAACTGCAACAAACCGCAACTTGCGCGCTACTCAAGACGTGTCAGTGGGCTCTTGACAGCACCCGTGACATTCCGTCGCTGGAAGCGTTCAGGCAGCGATATTCAGATGTCCTTTCGATCCTGTCAACCCGCGCGAGGTTTTTTCATGCCCTTCGCCACCAACTTGCTGGTCTGTCCTGGGGAGTCCATCAGACCTCAGCGGAGGCAGTTCCGACCTTGCCGGAGTTCGCGGGTGACAGACGGCGCGCCGCACTAATCGTAACCAGCCCACCCTACCCCGGCGTTCACGTTCTTTATCACCGATGGCAACTGTCTGGGAGAAAAGAGTCGCCGATGCCGTACTGGATAGTTGGCTCTCAGGACGGCATGTCCGAGGCCTACTACACGATGGGCGGGCGATCTGGTACCGGTCAACGGTCATATTTCGAGTCGATGGAGCGCGTCTATTCGCAATTGCGAGCGGTGTTAAAGACTAGGGGCCACATAATCCAACTAATCGGTTTTTCGGAGACCGCCTATCAGTTGCCCCGATTGCTGCTCGTCATGAAGCGGGCGGGATTCAAACTCGTGAGCGACCAATCACTCATCTGGAGAGATGTGCCCCGGCGCAGCTGGCATGCACGGCAAACAGCAGCCAGTGGTGCGCGTGAGGTTGTCCTGACTCATCAAGTCAGGTAGACCACCTATTCGTCGTCCCCGGTCGCTGCTAGGCGTGAAACATCGGACTCATGTAAGGTTCCCAGAGCCTTAATCATCGGCAGGAGAAACGGCGCTACAGCCCGCGTGGTTTGTGCCACCTTGGATTCGACTGATTCACTGTCGTCCGTTTCAGACGCAGCGGGGTTGCCCTGCGCGCTCAGCGCATCCTTGATCACAGCGAGGCCCACTAAGACCGATCCGTAAATGAACCGCGCCTCCAAGATTGACGGTGGCTCATCAGTGTACTTAATTTCCGTCTGTAGGTAGATATTGTCCACGTTCACTTTGAAGTCATATACCACCGCATCAGGGTTTGCCTCCGACTCGCCGCCTTGAACTGCCATACATGCCGAGAACTGATCCATCTTGTGTTGCTTCCACTCCTCTTGCCGAATCTTCGTGATTTCTGGGAAATCTATTCCCAGCGGAGCATCTCGATCGTCGCCTGGATCTTCTCCCCGCGGCTTTACGGGACTAGGCCCAGTTGGTCCTGATGGTATATCGGGTGTGACCACAATTTCCGCGGTGTTTACGAACGGTTCAAGGAGAGTCGGATCGGTGATCTGCAGCCTCACCTCCACCTTTTCGTTAACGTGCACCATGGGAGGCAACTTGAAATTCAGCGCGGCTCGACCGCTGTGAAGGTTAAGGCTGGATTGCGCTCCTACGTTTTCGGTGCCATTTACGCGGATTTGTAGGCTTGACGAACCCGGATTGTCGGCGCGATCGAGATAGTCGTTGACAACATCAGTCTCAAACACGATTCTGCAACGATGATTGATGGGGCATGTCCTTCTCAACACATCTCCATAGTTGAGCTTCTCAAACCGGAAATATGTCGGGTGGGTGTTCAGTTTCAGTAGTGCATCTCCTGCTCGAACCCGCTGCGGCTTGTGAGGGATAGATAACCGCCGACCAGGTGTAAACAGCGCAGATAGACTTGGAGAGTGCTTGATAATCTCGCGGAGAACATCTTCTAATGGCTTCGAGTCGGCCAGTTGTTCCGCTGCTTCCTCCTGTTTCCTTCTTTCTCGGAGCGCTCTCAACCCCTCGTGATTGCGGACGCTTTCGGCAAGTTCTTCTTCGAGGTTCCCCTGAATTTGCCCTTTCCGTAACCGATCCCTGCTAGGCATAAAGAGCTTCTCTCGAGTGCGTGCCGAGAGGCCTGAGCAGTCAAGATAGATAAGCAGCGAATCCCCAATGCGGCCCATCCGGACGACGGTCCTGCTGAAGAAGGTCTTAGGCAAGTAGCCATGAGTCTGGCCATTGACCGCAAGAATCACGCCTTCGTTATTTCGGTAAGTATCCGCCCGATCTTTCTTGAAAGCGAACACCCGACCAGTTACACCCTCGAGACCTCCATCTCCTTCTATGCTGAAATGGACAGCAGAGGGGAAATCGACTTCCAGATTCCGCTGGCGCTCACCCGCTAAACGGTCCAGAAGCCCCGTTACGTCCGTGTCGTAACTGCCGCGACGCCCAGGGTAGTCTCTGCACTCGTGGAGGCGAACTGGTACCGCCATCTCGGGCATAAGGAGATCAAGACGCGAGAGAAGCCCGTCTCGCATCAGGATATTCGAGCGGAATCCCGTCGCGTCATACTCATACATCTTTATGGTTGTACCCCACGAAACATCCCGTGCGTATGGTCTGTTGCCAGACGGCATCAGCGGAAGTTGATCCGCCTCAAAGGCGAGTACACCACCCCGCTTCGGTCTGTCTTTGCAATTCACGGGTGCGAGATAGGTATACACCGAATTCTTTTCGTCTTTTAGAGGATTCTCGCGTCGGACAATCGTGAAACCCCACATTCTGGAGGTGTCGTCCAGTTCGCTCATAGCAGCAACAACATTCGGGTTACGCCTCGTGATTATCAATTGCAGATTGTGTGTACCGCAGAACTCCAGCACACCAGTTCCTCCCATGTTGTATCTCCCTTGAACAAATGCGATCTTATCTTTATTCTTTTTGTCCAAGGAGAGTAACGTCTCCGGCATCCTATTTGGAGTCTGGCCCTCACCCATGTCGCTTACTGTGAAACACGGTCGCTGGCGGGTACCGGTTGCAGCGAGGGTGATCTGACGGCGCACGTCTTTACCACTAAAGAATCGCTTTACGGCCATTGAAATACTTTTTGGAGCTGCCGACGAGTCTGGTCGCACTCCGCTTTCCTGACAAGCTCCCATCAGGTACGCATCAATGGAATTCACGACTTTTTCGACGATGGCAGCATCCGCTCGGCTCTGTTGATTACCTATTCGAGAATAATTGCCGTCATTGTCGCCGTAGTAGCGCCAAGCCTCAGACATATCCCAATAACCTGCTTGACCCAAAACTCTGACTACGGAATCTTCTGAATCGGCCTGTAGCAGACGAAGAAAGAGTCTTTGGTGGTCGCGTCCGTCCATTCCGCACCTCTGACGAGCTAGAGCTTCTGAGGTTCTGCTTACTTCTTCACGTTTTGATCTCTCTCCTATCGGGGACGACCCGCTAGCCCACCCCCAGCCCCCGCTCCACCTCGGTCAGGCTCTCGTCCAGGGCGTCGGCGAGGTGTTCGAGTTCGTCGGCGGTGATGGTGAGCGGGGGCGCCATGGGGACGATGAAGGCAGGGACGCGCAGCCAGATGCCTCGCTTTTTGAGGGAGGCAGTGAGGCGGGAGTTGACGCCGACTTTGGGGTCGAAGTGTTCCTTGGTCTTGCGGTCCTTGACGATCTCCAGCCCCTGGATCAGGCCCGCGCCGCGGGCGTCGCCGACGACCGGGTGCTTCTCCTTCATCTCAGCCATGCGGTTCTTGAGCTGGAGGCCGCGCACGCGGGCGTTCTCGACGAGCCCCTCGCGCTCCATGATCTCGATGTTCTTCAGGCCCGCCGCGGCGCCGGCCGGGTGGCCGGTGTAGGTGAACATGTGCTTGAACGTCTTGTCCGGGCCGCCTGAGAAGACGTCGGCGACCTCCTTCGTGGCGATGGACCCGCCGTAGGGGAAGTAGCCCGACGTTATGCCCTTGGCAAAGGACATGATGTCCGGCGTGACGCCCACGAAATCGGCCCCGAACCACTTGCCCAGGCGGCCGAAGCCGGTGATCACTTCATCGAAGATGAGCAGGACGCCGTACTTGTTGCAGATCTCCCGCACGCGGCGCCAGTAGCCGGGGCCGGCCACGACGCCGCCCAGCGGCTGCGAAACAGGCTCGGCGAGGAAGGCGGAGACGGAGTCGGGGCCTTCGAACAGGATGGCGTCTTCGAGGGCCTGGGCGCAGCGTTCGGCGCACTCCTCGGGCGTGCGGCCCCCGTACTCGCAGCGATAGGGGTTGGGCTGGCCGATGTGGGACGCGGCGTGCGCGGGCACGGGCTGGTAATCGGTGCGTGGGAAGCCAGGGTGGCCGCCGAGCCACTGCGTGCCGATGGTGCCGCCGTGGTAGGAGCCGCGGCGTGAGATGACCTTGTAGCGCCCTTTCTGGCCGGTGCGTACGTGGTAGGCCTGGGCCATCTTGAGCGAGGTCTCGTTGGCCTCGGAGCCGCCCTGGACGAAGAAGGTGCGGGAGAGCGACCCGGGGGTGATCTGCGCGAGCTTGGCGGCGAGCCTGATGGTGGCGGGCGCGGCGGAGGCGTAGACGTGCATGTTGACGTCGCGCAGTTGCTCGTAGACGGCGCGGGCGATCTCTTCGCGGCCAAAACCTGTGTTGCGGAAGTACATGCCGGCGATGGCGTCAATGTATTCGCGGCCGTCAATGTCGGTGAACTTGATGCCCTTGGAAGCGACGGGTATGCCGGGGCCGCCTTCTTCCGCGAGCTGTGCGGCGTTGTTCATGCCGACGAAGAGGTGCTCGAATGCGGCGGTGCGCAGGGCGCGTGGGTCTGTGGGCGAGGGGACGGCGGTTTTGGCTGGTGGCATGTAGCGGCTCCGTGGAGGTGGTTTCAGGACGATGGCGGTGAGTATAGCCGGTCTCATCTCTCCGGTGATTGGCAACGGGGCCCTCGGCTGCGCCCGGGGCGACATGGGGCGGCATCCGTTCGTCCTGAGCCTGCCGAAGGGCGAAGGTGTGACGGGGCCCCTCGACTGCGCTCGGGGCGACAGGACTGAGGCCAGACCTCCTGACGAAGCAAGGTCGAGGCAGCATGGCCTCTCTACAATGCGCCAGTGCAGACATTTCAGGCTGGACCACCTTGAAGCGGGCGGCGAGTGTTGGCGGGACGCTGGGCGCGTCGTTTGGCGCGGTGTTCGCCGCGTTTTACGCGCTGGCGTCGTGGCTGGTGTGCAGCGGGCGGACGAACTGTCCCAGCTCGTGGCAGCCGTACCTGTACGTTGCCCTCGGCGTGTGGGCGGGCATCACGCTGATAGGCGTTGGCGGCGCGGTGGCGGCCGTCTGGTTCTACAGGATTACGAAGGTGTAAGTAGGGGCGGCCCGTATAATCCGGCGAGCGAGATGCGCTTGACCCCTCACCCTGACCCTCTCCCGCAAGGGGAGAGGGGACGAGAAACGGGGCCCTCGACTACGCTCGGGGCGACGGGTGCGATGGTGACCCCTTACCATAACCCTCTCATTACAAGGGGAGAGGGGACGAAACGACCCACACCCGACCCTCTTCCTGGAAGGGAGAGGGGACAAGGAACAGGGCCCCTCGGCTGTGCTCGGGGCAGGCAAGCTCAAGGTGACGTAAGTAGTCAGATCCTGAGACAAGCTCAGGATGAAATATGAAAGTGTGACCAATGCCAGAGACTAGCTTCGACCTTGTGGTGATCGGCGCCGGGCCGGGTGGGTACCACGCCGCCATACGCGGCGCGCAGCTCGGCCTCAAGTGTGCAGTAGTCGAGAAGGACGACGGAACTGGCATCGGCGGCATGGGCGGCGTTTGTCTGAACTGGGGCTGCATCCCATCGAAGTCGCTGCTCAAGAACGCCGAGCTTGTCAGCCACCTGAAACACGCAGACGAGTGGGGCCTGTCCCTCAACGGCTTCAGCGCGGACATGGGCAAGGCAGTAGACCGCAGCCGCAAAGTGTCGGGCGCGCTGACGCAGGGCGTCGGGATGCTGATGCGCAAGAACAAGGTCGAAGTGTTCAAGGGCAAGGGCACACTCAGGAGCAGCACCATCGTCCAGGTGGAGGGTGGGCCGGCCCTCACCGCGAAGAACATCGTCATCGCGACCGGGGCCAGGCCGCGCAGCCTCCCGGGGCTGGAGATTGACGGCAACAAGGTCATTTCGAGCCGTCACGCGTTGGCGCTGCGAGACAAGCCAAAGGCCATCGCCATCGTTGGCGCAAGTGCAATTGGCTGCGAGTTTGCCTATTACTTCAACGCCTATGGCGTCGAAGTCATGATGTTCGAGGTCCTGGGTCACCTCGTCCCGAAGGAGGACGAGGAGGTCTCGGTTGAGCTGGAGCGGCAGTTCACGCGCCAGGGCATCAAGTTCGCCACCTCCGCCAGGGTGCAGGGCGTGCAGGAGCGGGGCGGGCGGCTGGTCGTTAAGTACGAGGCCGCTTCGGGAGAACGAGGCCCCTCGGCTGCGCTCGGGGCGACAAGTGAGTATGTATGCGACAAGGTGCTGCTCGGGGTGGGCGTGCAACCGAACTCGGACGGCATCGGGCTTGAAAGCGTCGGCGTAGCCTCAGACCGCGGGTTCATAAAGGTCGACGGCCACATGCGGACGAACGTGCACGGTGTCTACGCGGTGGGCGACGTGACAGGCAGGCTCATGCTGGCGCACGTGGCGTTCTCGCAGGGCGTGGTCGCGGCAGAGGCCATCGCAGGCCGCGGGCCGGAGGCCATAGAGGACTACACGTTCATGCCGCGCTGCACGTACTGTCTGCCGCAGATCGCGAGCATTGGCCTGACCGAGGCGGAGGCGAAGCAGAAGGGCGTGCCGGTGAAAATCGGCAAGTTCCCGTTCCGGGGCGCAGGCAAGGCCGTAGCGATCAACGACTACAACGGCTTCGTGAAGGTCATCACGCACCAGCAGACTGGCGAGCTTATCGGGGCGCACATGATTGGCCCAGACGTGACGGAGCTTATCGCCGAGATGGGCGTGCTGAAGAAGCTCGAAGGCACGAATGTGGAGCTCGGCGCGCTGACGCACGCGCACCCGACGCTATCAGAGGCGGTCAAAGAGGCGGCACTGGCGGTGACTGGCGAGGCGATACATTTCTAGGGGCGGTGCGGTACGCCCTCGACCGGCACCCTCACTCACTCCCTGCCAGGAGAGGGGACAGAACGTGGCCCTTCGCCCCCTGCTTTCGCGAGGGCGGGCAGGCTCAGGGCGAACGGGGGACATTAGCCCAGCGTAATTGCGTAGCGCAGGTCGGCGCCGGTGGCGTCTATGCGTGAGGCGCCGTCGGGCCGCCAGCCGGCCTTTTCATAGAAGTGCCGCGCCCTGCGGTTGGCGACAAGCACCCAGAGGACTGCCCGGGCATAGCCGCCCCTCTTCATGCCCTCGACGGCCGCTCTGAGGAGGTGGCCGCCTATGCCCTGGCCGTAGAAGTCGGGGTCGAGGTAGAGCTTGTAGACCTCGCCGGTATCCTTCGGCAGGTCCTCTGGCGTCCTCTTGCCGTATGAGATGAAGCCTGCAATAGGACCATTTAGTTCTGCCACCAGCACGGCGGCCCCGCGGCCAGAAGCGGCGATGGCCTTTTCCCAGTGCTGCTGGTGCTCGTGGATGTCGAGTGCGGCGAGGATGGCGTCCGGCACCATGCCGCGGTAGGCCGCGCGCCACGAGCGGACGTGGATGTCCGCGATGACGTGCGACTCTTCAGGCCGCGCCGGGCGGATGAGCGGCGATGGCTCAACCGAACCAGACGGCGACCTACCTGCAGGCTGGGGCATTCGTGCCTTCATACCCAAGTATGTAGCCGGAAAGGGTGGCGCGGGCATGGGTACAACGCGCAGCGCAGGTTTGCTTGGAATGCCTAATGCCTGTCAGGAAAAGGACAGGGACGGCCGGGTACGAACGCATGGAGGCCCTGATACGTGTCGGGCCGGGCCGCGTGCTACCCCTTCCAGGCGGCAAGTTCTTCGGCGAAGGTGAACACCGCGGGCAGGCCGCCGGTGTGCAGGAAGACGACGTTTTCGTCTGACTTCACGTTGCCCTTGCGGACCTGGTCTATCAGCGCCGCCATCACGGTGCCTGTGTAGTTGGGGTCGGTGATGATGGCGTCGGTACGCGCCGCCAGGTGGATGGCCTCGGCGACCGCGGGCGTCATGATGCCGTAGCCCTCGCCGACGTACTGGTCGAGCACGGTCATGTCCTTCTTCGAGAAGGTGACGGGCAGGTCGAGCAGATCCTGGACGTCCTTGTCGTGCTGGAAGATATAAGGGTCGAGTGTTGGGTCGTATGTCACGGTCACGCCGGTGAACTTCCAGTCGAGGCCCAGGTTCTTCGCCGTCAGGATGAGGCCGCAAAGCGACCGTCCTGCCACGCCAAAGAAGTGGGCCTTTGTGATGCCCAGCGCTTCAAGCTGCTCCTGCAGCTCGAGGCCGGCCTGGACGAACCCGACCATGCCCACAATGCGTGGCAACAGGTGGTCTTGCAGCAGGTAGACCTTGCTGCCCTTGCTCTCCATCTGCCGCTGCAGCCTCAGCGCGTAGTCGTGGGCCTTCTCCGACTCCTTTTCATCGAGCAGGTGCAGCTCTGAGCCAAGCAGCTTGTCTATGAGCAGGTTGCCCTGCATAGGCCTGCTTTTTGCGTTCTTGAGGACGAGGACGTAGCGCATGCCCATCTTGTTTGCTGCTGCGGCGGTCATGCGGGCGTTGTTTGAGTGGTAGTCCATGATGTTGATGAGCGTGTCGTAGCCCTCGTCGCGGACGTGCGCCATCTCGAACTCGTAGTGGCGCGCCTTGTTGCCGCCGAAGGCCAGGCCGGTCATGTCCTCTCGCTTCACCAGGATGCGTGGGCCGGGCGCGCCGCCGGGGCCTTTCAGCTCCGTTGACAGGCGCGGCATCTCCTCGAGCGGTGTCGGCAGGTGGGCGATACGGACGCGCGGGAGTTTTTCGATTTTGGCCTTCAGCGCTGCGCGAGAAAGGAAGGCTTTGGGCATGGGACCCCTCCAGGCGGGATTGTAGCGCCGCGGCAGCGGATATTCGCTGCGCTGCACGTTGTGAGTCCCGCGCGGGGCGTTGCTATACTCCGGAACTCTTGAAATGAATTACATAGCTGACTTCGCCAGCATAAACCGTCATTCCGAGCGCAGCGAGGAACCTTGGGCTGCAGGGCCCAGTTTGTACGCACCAACCCCACCCCAGGTCCCTCACTACGTTCGGGATGACGGGCGGCGGCATCAAGTACGCAATTCCTGATTCTTCGGCCGCGTCCGCCTCTTAGGCCCCGGAGTACTCAGTATGTTGTCTGCCGAAGCCGATAACTCAGTCCCAGGGCACGCAGCAAAGCGCGCCGCATGGCTGCGCGCCGAGCTAAACCGGCACAACCACCTGTACCACGTCCTGTCGCACCCGGAAATCTCGGACGAAGAGTACGACGCCCTGATGCGGGAGCTGCGGCGCCTCGAAGAGGCGCACTCACAGTTGCGCACGCCAGACTCTCCCACGCAGCGCACAGGCGCGCCGCCCGCGCCTGAGTTCAGGCAGGTGGAGCACCCCGTCCCGCTCCTGAGCCTGAGCAATGTCTTTTCGCCAGAAGAGCTTGCCGCCTGGCATAAGCGCGTGCTGGACCTGCTCGGCGCTGGGCAGGTGGACATGACGTGCGAGCTGAAGGTTGACGGCCTGGCGCTCGCGGTGACCTATGAAAGCGGCGTGCTGGCAAGGGCCGCGACGCGCGGCGACGGCGTACGCGGCGAGGACGTGACGCAGAACGTCCGCACTATCCGCGCCGTGCCCTTGCGGCTGAGCAGCCGAAATGTGCCGGGCATCGTCGAACTACGCGGCGAGGTTTATTTCCCGAAGGCGCAGTTCAGCCGCTTCAACGACGAGCGTGAGGCGGCGGGGCTGCCGCGCTACGTCAATGCGCGCAATTCAGCTTCTGGTTCGCTGCGGCAGCTTGACTCGCGCGAGACGGCAAAGGCGCCGCTCGATATGTACTTCTATGGCATCGGTTACCTGCGTGGCGGCGAGATGCCTGCGACCCAGTGGGACCTGCTGCAGACGCTGCGGGAGTGGGGTTGCAAAGTCAATGACTGGGCACGACAGGCTCGTTCCCTCGGAGAGGTGACCGCCGCATATGAGGATGCCAGGTCCAGGCGTGACAGCCTGCCGCTGGGGATAGACGGCGTTGTCGTCAAAGTGGACCGCCTGGACTTCCAGCAGAGGCTCGGCTATGTGGGGCGCGAGCCGCGCTGGGCCACCGCGTATAAATTCCCGGCGGAGCAGGCCGTCACGCGGCTCAGGAAGATCAGCGTCAATGTGGGCCGGACGGGCAGCCTGAACCCCTTCGCCGAGCTTGAGCCGGTGTTTGTCGGCGGCGTCACGGTCAGCTCGGCGACGCTGCATAACGAAGATGACGTGCGGCGCAAAGACATCCGCGAAGGCGACCTGGTCATAGTCCAACGGGCCGGTGATGTCATCCCCCAGGTTGCCGGGCCCGCGCCCGGCAACGAGCGCGGGCCCGATAGCAGGCCGTACTCGGTCCCCGGCGCATGCCCTCGCTGCGGCCAGCCCGTGTTCCGCGATGAAGGCGAGGCTGTCGTTCGCTGTGTGAACGCGCGCTGCCCTGCGCAGTTTGAGCGGCTGTTGATGCACTTCGCCTCGCGCGGGGCGATGGACATCGAGGGCCTGGGAGAAAAGGTGGCGATAGCGCTCATCACCGCCGGGCTCGTGACCGATGTCGCAGACGTGTACACGCTAAAGGAAAGTCGCGAGCAGCTGGCCGGACTAAACCTGGCAAACGAGGCCGGGGCGGGGGGCGAAAAGCGGCGGCTTGGCGAGAAGCGGGCAGACACGGTCCTGGCCGGCATCGAACTGTCAAAGTCACGGCCGCTCGACCGGGTATTGATGTCACTCGGCATCCCGCACATCGGGAGCGAGAACGCGTCTCTGCTGGCCCGCAACTTCAAGTCGCTGAACAGCCTGATGCTGGCTACGGCCGAGGAGCTGGATGCGGTCGAAGGCATCGGGCCGGAGATCGCAAGCGCGGTCGCTGCGTGGTCCGCGAACCCCGTGAACCGCGAGGTCGTTGCGAAGCTCAGGGCGGCAGGCGTCAACCCTGTGGACCAGACGCCAGAGCCGCCCGCGGACCACCCGCTGCGCGGCAAGACCGTGGTAATAACCGGCACGCTCCAGAAATATTCGCGGCAGCAGGCGCAGGACGCAGTCAAGGCCGCAGGCGGCAAAGCGGCAAGCAGCGTGTCGAAGAAGACCGATTACGTGGTCGTGGGCCAGGAAGCGGGGTCGAAGGCAGATGACGCACGGCGGCTTGGAGTGCGTACTATTTCAGAGGCGGAGTTCGCATCGCTGCTCGCGGGCGGCGAAGCCCATTGAGCGTGGGCGATTTCCCCTTCAGTAGCAAAGAATTTCCAGCGCTGGAACCATATAACCAGCGGCTCAGCACCACGCGGTGCGAGAGGTGCTTTCCGGCAGGAAGAGAGAGGACGTGGAAAAGCTCTTGCAACTGAGCGCCGCGGCTGACCTGGCGGCCCTTTCAATTGTTCTGAACGACGATGTCATCGCCTTCTTGCGCCAGTTCCTGCGCGGCGGCACAGGCGCGCCAGAGCGGACCGGCGCGTGAACGCAGTGTGTCTGGCATGAGGCCCAACCTCAGCGGGGCCATACACCGCCTGTTCGGCAGCGATCCAGAGACGCAGGTTCCCAGGGGCCAGCCGTGGGTTATCGTTGGCCTTGGCAACCCTGGCCCCGAATATGAGAAGACGCGCCACAACGTGGGCTTCGAGTGCATTGAGGAGCTGGCGCGCAGGGCGCACGTCAAGCTCGCGCGTGCAGACAGGAGGGCCCGCGCCTCGGAGGCTGTGGTCGAGGGCCAGCGAACAGTCCTCGTTGCCCCACGCACTTTCGTCAATGAGTCGGGCGTCGCGGTGAGGTGGGCGCTGGACCGTTACCACAGCGGCCCTGAGAGACTTATCGTCATACTTGACGAGATAAACCTGGAGCCGGGCGCAGTCCGTATACGGAGGACAGGGAGCGCGGGCGGCCACAACGGCATGAAGTCCATATTGGCTACGCTGGGTGGGGCAGACTTCGCCAGGGTGCGCATCGGAGTCGGGCGGCCTCATTCCGCAGCCAGACAGGTTGAGCACGTATTGAGCATATTCTCAAAGGCAGACCGTGTGGTTTTGGACGACGCTGTCCGGAAGGCGGCTGACGCTGTATGCGCAATAGTCCGGGACGGCATTGAGTCTGCGATGAACCAGTTCAACTGATGCTGAGATTGATCTCCACCAGCCACAGCCTTCAGTCCGGCTTGCATGTCCGCCACCTGTCGCGGGTCTTCCTGACTGCCGCGTGCTGCGTTTTCGCGGCATTGAGTTGCACGAGCGGAGCAGGTACCGTAGCACCGTCCTCCACGGCCCCAACTGACCTCTCTCCGGCGGCCTCATCGCCGGCTGTAACTGCTAACGCGCTCCCTTCGCCCTCGCCAGACAGACCGGGCGGCCCGGTGCCTTCACAGGTGCCATTCCCTACCCCGAGGCCCCCTTCACCTTCCGCGACGCCCAGGCCGCCGGGCCCGCCAGCCATAGTGCCCACCGGCGGGCCCGTCGTCAGGCGTCAGGAAATACCTTCGCCGCCAGCGCGCGACATATATGAGCTTGGCCGCAGACTGATCCTGAAGACCAAGGAGCCGCCGGCCCGCATCGTGGACCCGCCGCCGCCAATACTTAAGGAGGGCGACACTCTCCGGCTCTGGATCAACCGTAGCAATGGCAACGTCCAGGTTGATGCCGTTGTGGCGAGGGTCAGTGCCAACGCATACTGGCTCTTCGACACGTCGGTGAGCGTTGACCAGCGCGGGCTGGACACGGCCGTGAACGATTTTGAGCAGACGATCTGGCCCAGGGTCACCGGGGTCTTTGGGCCGGTCTGGACGCCGGGCATAGACAGCGACCCGCACCTCCTCATCATGCACACCAGCCTGCGCCCGGGCGTCGCGGGATACTTTTCCGGCGCAGACGCCTACCCCCGCTCCATCCAGAAACATTCGAACGAGCGCGAGATCATCTACCTGAGCTCCGACAGCGCCGCGCCCGGCACCCGCACCTACCTGGCGACGCTCGCCCACGAGCTGCAGCACGCATCTCACTGGGCCGCCGACCCGGACGAGGACACCTGGGTGAACGAAGGGTTGTCCGAGGTGGCCTCAGAGGTCGCCGGGTTCCGCGTCACCAGCGTTGCCGCGTACCTGCGCCAGCCCGATACTTCGCTGACTGAGTGGGCGCAGCAGATATCCGACTCATCGCCGAACTACGGTGCGTCGGCGTTGTTCTTCGAGTACTTCCGTGACCACTACGGCGGAGAAGAGGCGCTCAAAGCCATCGTGAAAGAGCCTGCTGAAGGGCTTGAGGCGCTGGACCGTTACCTTGAGCGGTCGGGGTACAGAGAGAGGGCCCTGGACGTGTTCCGGGACTGGCTCGTCGCTACGTACCTGGATGAACCTTCCGGCGCTTACAGCTACCCCGGACGTGACCTGAGACAGGGCGTCCGGTTGCGCACGGAGTTCATCCTGACCCCCGCGACTGACGAAAGCTCTCTGCCACCCCTGGGCGCGCGGTTCTATTCTGTGGCGATCGGTTCGCCCGAGGTGCGCCTTGAGTTCCAGGGCGACGCGGTGGCGGAGATATTTCCGGCCCGCCCCACGAGCGGCGACAGTTGCTGGTGGGGCAACGCGGGCGATGCAATAGACACAACGCTGACGCGGCGCGTGGACCTGCGTGGGCTGCAGTCCGGGTCAACTGCGACATTGAAGTTCTCGGCGTGGTTCGACATCGAAGAGCAGTGGGATTACGCATACGTCATGGCCTCTACGGACGACGGGTCGACCTGGGAGCCGGTCAAGACGGGCTATTCGACAGACAACAACCCGAACGGCAACTCGTACGGCCATGCCTACACCGGCACGAGCCGCAGCCTGGCCCCCTCCGGAGTGTGGCTGACTGACTCTGCCGACCTGAGCGCATACGCCGGCCAGGAGGTGCTGGTGCGCTTCGAGTACATAACGGACGATGCCGTCCATGGCCGCGGGGTGTGCTTTGACGATTTTTCCATCCCCGAGCTTGGCTGGCAGGACGATGCGGAAGCGCCTGGGGACTGGACGGCGGCAGGCTTTGCGCGCATCAGCAACCTGATCCCTCAGGACTACCTGGTGCAGGTAATCAGGCAGCCTTCCGGCGGACAGGTGACCGTTTCTCAGGTGACCGTCCGGCCAGACGGGACAGGAGAGGCCACTATCTCCGGCCTTGCCCCTGACGAAAAGCTGACGGTCATCGTCAGCCCCGTCACCGCAGGCGTCGCAGGCTCTGCGAGGTACTCGCTGAAGGTGGCGCGCGGCGGGTAGCGGGTCGCGCAGGAATCACTTCGGCCCAAACCGCACTGTACACAGTGACCACGAACCTGGAATGCCCAGCAGCGACGCTGGGAGTTGAAATCGCTACGCCGCGTCCCTTACGACGATCTCGATGCGCTTCCCGAGCGCCGCCAGCGCCTTGTCCAGCTGGTCGTGGCGGGAGGCGTGGAGCACATCGAGGAGCCGGTCTACCTGCTTTGGGTCCTGGCCGAGCCTGCGAGCGAGTTCCGCCTTAGTTACGCCTTGACGGCGCATTTCCACGTAGATGGTGACTTTCGTGGCCTCTAAGGGCGGCAACGTGACCGTGCGTTGGCCGGGCTTATGCCTCGATGGTGTTGGGACCGGGTCTCCATCTGCGATTTTCGCTGAAATGATGGTGACCAGGGCGTCTACGGCATGTCGCAACGCGTCTTCTTCGTCGTTACCAAACGTCACGCCAAACATGCCGTCTCATGTCAAGACACATCTGTCGTCCGGGCGTCATGCCTCACTGCATTCACACCTCGCTCAGGCGCACCTCCCTGTGCTCCTCTGCGCTCTTCATCGCAGCCAGGCAGAACGCCAGGCAGTGTGAGGCTTCGTCGGCGTCTAGCTGCGCCTGCTTGCCGTTGGTGATGGCCTGCGTAAACTCGTGCGCGCCGCGCCGGAACGAATCGCCCCAGTCGGTCTCCATATCGTGATAGTCGGACTGCCTGCCTCCCCGGAACACGACCACCGGCGGCAGGTCCGTCATCTTCGACGAGCAACGAGTAACCCAGATGATGCCCCGTGTCCCAGTGATTTCGACCCACTCATCTACCGGGTAGTACTTTGTGGGTATCAGGAACTCCAGCGAATTGAGCAGGTCCCACGAGCCAAACTTCTCAGCGCCCTCATGTTTCCAGACGACCATCGAAGGCGTGCCGGGCCAGCGGCCGCTACCAGCTGACGTATCAGCCATGGCATGTACCTTTTCGACCCTGCCCATGAAAAAGGGGACGATTGAGGTGATGTGGTACCCGTAGTCGAGGATGGCCGGCGCCCCGCCGCCGGTCTTGGGGTCAACGCGCCACACGCCCGACCGCGCCGGTATCTCCCAGCCTCCTACGCCCTGACCCTGCACGGTCTTCACGCGTATGGACAGTGGCTCGCCAATTTCGCCCTGTCCCATGATGGCCTTGGCGCGCATGTACGGTTCATACGTACGGTAGTTCTCAAAGACGCGAAAGAGCCGCCCGCTCTTCTTGGCCGCAGCCGCGATCTTCCGAGCCTCCTCCATGTTCAGGCACATGGGTTTCTGGAGCGAGACGTGTTTGCCTGCGGCCAGGGCCTCGAGTGTGACCGGCATGTGCAGGTGGTGGGGCAAAAGGATTTCAACGGCGTCTATGTCCCGGTCTGCGAGCAATTTCCTGTGGTCTGTGTATACCTTCTTCAGGCCCCATTTCTTGGCCTGCAACTCGCCGATGCCGCGGTCAACGTCTGCGATCGCAACGAGCTCTCCTGTGGGGTTGTCTCTGTAGCCGAGCTGGTGGAGGTCAGAGATCCGTCCAGCCCCAATAAAGCCGACTCGTACCTTTGCCATGCGTACCCTTTGCTCCTTCGCTGTTGCAAGGCGGTGCCAGACAGCAGCCGCATACCTTACTCCGGTTGCCTGACTTGCCGTCTGATATCATACTCATATGATCAAACATTCATATATTTCTTCCGTAACGCCCGAGCGTTTTGAAGAGGAGTGCATCAACCCTGAGCACGTCCGCCCGCTCCTGGGACGGGTGATAGACCAGCCGGCTGCCGAGAAAGTAGTGAGGATGTTTGGTCTCCTCGCCGACCCGACGCGGGCCAGGATTATCCATGCGCTGAGCATCGCGCCCGAGCTTTGCGTCTGCGATATCGCACTCTTGGTGGAGGCGAGCCAGTCGGCAATCAGTCATCAATTGCGGCTCCTGCGGTCAGAAGGGGCAGTCTTGAGGAGGCGCGCCGGGCGAGTGATTTACTACTCACTTGCAGACGGCCACTTCAGGCACGCCCTCTCAGATGCGGTAGAGCACGCGCTCGCCACCGACGCACGTGAGGCATCTGCGTGAACGCCTCTACGGCATCAAGAGCGACCGCTTCTGGCGCCAGGGCGTTTGTGCTGCACCGGGCCTTGCAGCTCGAATACTTCACTATTGGGTGGAACGTGATTGAAGGCGTCGTCGCGATATCCGCAGCCCTCGCCGCTGGCAGCGTAGTGCTGCTCGGCTTCGGCATTGACAGTTTCGTGGAAGTGTCGTCCAGCCTGGTAATGATCTGGAGGCTGCGGTCTGAAAACAGAAATGGCGACCCTGAGCATGTAGAGCGGATAGAGCAGCGGGCCAGGAAAGCCATTGCGGCGACGCTGTTCTTGCTTGCGGCTTACATCATGTACGACGCGACGATGAGCCTGGCACTCCGCGAAAGACCGGAACCATCGGCGGTAGGCATCGGGCTGACCCTGGTGTCCGCGTCCGTGATGTGGTGGGTCTGGACTAACAAACGACGGAATGCCAGGCGCCTGCATAGCCACGCCATGGAATCTGACGCCGCCCAGACGAGCATCTGCTGGTGGCTTTCTCTGATGACCCTGGCAGGGGTCGGTCTTAACGCACTGTTTGGCTGGTGGTGGGCGGACCCCGTCGCTGCTCTGGCGCTTGTGGTATTTGTCGGGCGAGAAGGCTGGAACGCGATGCGAGGGAAAGATTGCTGTGGACCGAGCCTCTTCACAGCGGAGAAGTGAGCTTTTTGGTGGCGACACTCACAGGACGCGCATAGCCTTCGTGACGTGGTCTGTGAACGTGTGCGGCTACAATCGGCTTGTGTTGTATGCAAGCATGATGGTCAGGCGCAGGTTTTTCAGATGTACTTTGGCTGGCCGCCGCCTGGCCGCTATTGCGGCGCCTGGCCTCATAGTCCTGGCGGTCCTCGCCCCTTCTCTTGGCGCAGTCTGGGACCACCACTTCGCGGAGAGGACAGAGAACCATGCGCACATTTATCCAGGCGGCAGGCCCGTCGCTCACACGCATACCCCTAATGCGCCGCACGTGGAACCGAGCATCGTCACAGAAGTTGACAGTGGCGCAGTCGCAGTGCTCAAACAAGGCCCTGGAGTGCAAAGTGCGGTCGTACTAATAGGCCCCTCCCACATCATTCAAACCGGTCTTGACCCTGCTGACCCCAAGGCCGTGCTGCTTGTTGCGTCTGTGCGCCCAGAAAGGCGACTTGCTAGCCGCTCAATCGCGCCTCCCGAGGAGCCGCCGAAGGTCTAATGCCTCGGCTTTCCGGCGACCCTTAATAATGGCCTCGCGAGAGACTACGCAGAGGCCGTCAGTTATTTCAGGAGGCCATCCGTGAAACTCAAGATGTTCGCGCGCTATGCGCTCGTGTTTGGTAGCGTGGCTGCCTTACTTTCCGTTTCCGCAGCGGCGTCTGCCCACGAAGGCCGGGAGGTGGGGGAGTACGAGTTCACCGTAGGGTTCCTGTCCGAGCCAGCGTATGAAGGAGAACCAAACGGTGTGTCATTGCGCATCGAAAAGCATGGAGACGATGTCCCAGTTGAGGGGGTTGCGTCTTCGGTCAAAGCCGAAGTCACTCACGTTCCAACCGGCACCAAGAAGGAGATGACCTTGCGTGGGGCGTTCGGAGACCCAGGCCATTACGTCTCCAACTTCATACCCACGTCGCCAGGCGTGTACACATTCCGGTTCACAGGAGAGATAAGCGGCTTCAAGTTCGACGAGTCGTTCACATCTGGCCCAGGCACCTTCTCCGAGGTCGCCGCGGCGCGGGATGTCCAGTTCCCGGTGCAGGTCGGTTCGGGCCGTGAGATCGAAGGCGTGGCCCGGAGTACTCAGTCTGTGGCGCAGTCAGCCGAGGACGCGGTTGCGCGCGCGTACCCTGGCCATCCTGGGCCTTGTCGTTGGGGCAGCAGGGTTGGCAATGGGCGGCGCCAGCATCGCGATGAGGCAGAGGAGGAAGTAGGCGCTTGGATATGCCGCGGCGCGAAACCTGGCCGTTCCGGCGTGGCTTCCTGACCGCCAAAAGGCAGGTCCGGCGGTTTGCCGGCCGGGACGCTGCCGACTATCGCGTCGCGGCCTTTTCGCTCCCTGTGCTCCACGGCGGCGGGACAGGCCTCTGGGACGAGCTCCTCCCGCTCCTCGGCGTCGTAGCTGTTGTTGGAGTGCTCTTCGTCCTGACCTGGCGGTCTGGGCGAAAAAAGCAGATCGCTCGCCGTGCCCGAAGGGGCCGCAAGTGACCGGGGCAGTCGTTATGTGTCTGGCGCGCAACCGACTCGTGGCACTCTTTGTCGCATCGCTGGCGATAGCGACAGCGCTTTACGCGGCTGTGGGCAGCCAGACTGTCTCAGCACATGCGAACCTGCTCCGGTCATCGCCGGCGGCTGGCGCTTCGCTCCAGTCTGCGCCTGACAGGGTCATCATCTGGTTCACCGAACCCGTCGAACCTACCTTTAGCGAGATCAGCATCATAGCGGCTGATGGCAGGCGGATTGAAAGCGGTGTGGCCCGCGGCGATCCTACGGAACCCACGGCACTAACGGCAGAACTGCCCCCGCTACCTGACGGCACTTACACCGTTGCGTGGCGCAATGTTTCCACCGTCGACGGGCACGCCGTGCGCGGGTCATTCTCGTTTTCAATAGGACAGCCCGCGCCAGTCCAGGCAGCCTCCCGCGGCGCGCCGCTGCTCCAGTCCAGGGCCGACCCCTGGCAGAGGTGGGCACTGTTCCTGGGTGCCGTGCTTATCGTCGGGGGCCTCGTGTTCGAGTTACTGGTTGCCTCGCCAGCGCTGGGCGCATATGACTCAGAATCGCCAACTGGCAGAGCGGCCAGCAAACTCTCAGGGCGGATGGTGGGACTACTGGCCGCCGGGTTCGCGCTGGTGGCCGCAGGCATGGCTGGCCAACTGGCTCAGCAAGTGTCACTGGCTACAGGCGATCCCCTTTTCCGCGTGCCCGGCAGAGCAGTGTTCGATGTGCTGGGCGGCTCGGTGTGGGGACGGTTGTGGACCGCGCGGGCCGCGCTTTTCGCGCAGGCAGCAGTCTGCGTTTGGGCCGCCGCACGAGCACGCCGGGACCAGGACGAAGGCACCGTCCCTGGGCTCTTGTCAGATTCGCCGTTTGCGGGAATTGCCCTGGCCCTGGGCGTAGGCGCGCTCGGGGCCACGACACTCATGAGCCACAGCGCCGCCGTACCTGCTGACGTGCGGTGGCCTGCTGTGGCCAACGACTTCCTGCACATTACTGCCGCGTCAGCATGGGCAGGTGGCGTCCTGTGCATGGCGTTTGTAGTGCCTGTTCTGCTAAAGATGCCAGAAGGGCATGACCGCCGGGCCGCTCTGTCGGCACTCGTCCAGCGCTTCACGACAGTAGCCTTGCTAAGCGCTGGCAGCGTGGCAATCACGGGCACCTTCTCGGGGTGGATGCAAGTCACCGAGCCGTCCGCGGTGAAGAGCCCCTACGGCTGGACGCTTGTGGCAAAAGTCGCTCTCCTAGCCCCTCTTGTCCTGGTGGCTGTGGTCAACTCCTACGTTGTTCGTCCGAGGCTCGCAGCGGAGGACAAAGCAGGTAACAGGCTCTGGCGCCTGGTGACCGTAGAGGCGGCCCTGTTTGCGTTGGTGCTGCTGGCCGTGGGCTGGCTCGCAAGCATGGAGCCGGCGCGGCAGTACGCCAGCCGGACACAGGCCGCCGTGCAGAAAGACGCCAGGTTTGAGACCGAGGTCGAGGGGGCGCGGCTGGACATCACTGTCACTCCGGTGGAGCTGGGGTACAACCTGATAGCCGTCAAGCTGCGGGACCGCCGGGGCGACCCTATTACCGACGCCACCGAAGTCCGGGCCCGCCTGGTCTACAGGGGAGAGGACCTTGGGGCCGAGTTTATCTCCGGGCTCAACCACGGAGACGGCCTGTGGATAGTGCACGGCGCGCCGATGAACGTGGCCGGCGACTGGCAGGCCGAGGTCGCGGTGGTCAGGCCTGGCGCGTTCGACGCCCACGCATCCTTCGGATACGAGCTGCGTTCCGGCGGGACGGCCGCGGACCAGATACGCCCCTCTCGCAGGGCCACAATGGCGCTGTTTGGCGGAGAAGTAGCGCTCCTGGGGGCGCTGGCAATCGTCGTCGGCACGCCATACAGGCGGAGCGCGCGGCGGCTTGCGTTTGCCATGGCAGGGCCGGGCCTGGTCGCCGTGGTTGTGGGCCTCTCGGCGGCAATTGTGGTCTTACTTGCCGGGAGCGATGGCGCCAGCGCCGACGCCAACCCGGTGCTGCCCACACAGGCCTCCGTGGACAGCGGACGGGCCACCTACCTTGCCAGGTGCGGGCAGTGTCACGGCGAGACGGGGACCGGCGACGGCCCGGACGCGGCCGCGCTCACCCGCAAACCAGCAGACCTTATCGTCCACGTCCCGCTCCACCCGGACAGAAAACTCTTTGAGTTCATACGCGACGGCATCCCACAAAGCGGCATGCCCGGCGAGGCGGCGACACTTTCAGAGCGGCAGATGTGGGACCTGGTGAACTACCTGAGGACGTTCACTGAGGCGAAGTGACCGGTCACTTCGGAGTTCAGACTTCCCCCTCACCCAAACCCTCTCCCACCGGGAGAGGGGACTTTGGGACCGTCACTTAGCTGCGCGGCGCGGCTGTTCCGGCAGACGTCCGGTCAGCCCGACCAAAGTCGTCCTCGATGCGGACGATGTCATCTTCGCCGAGGTAGTCGCCTGTCTGCACCTCAACGATCTCCAGCGGCTCGACTGTCGAAATGTTCTGGATGCGGTGGTGGACTGTCCTGGCGACTGCGACCGACTGCCCGCGGCCCAGTGTGAACGACTTTTCGCCGATGGTGACGCGCGCCGTGCCACGGGCCACCACCCACAGCTCGTCCCGGTGCCGGTGCCACTGGAGCGAAATCCGCCTCTGTGGCAGCATGTGCAGCCGCTTGACCTGGTACCCCGCGCCAGAGGCGAGAGACTCGAACCAGCCCCACGGCCGCTCGACGCGGCTGGTGGCAGGCTTGCCGTCTTGAAAGGTAACTGGCGCCTGCTCGGTCACTTGGGCGCCTGTCTGTTGCTCCGGCGTACTTTTCATGCATGACATGTTAAGGCACCGGTGGCCTCATGTCGTGGACACAAAGTCGCGGATAGCCAGCAAGGGGGCGCACGTCATGCTCCCTCGCTGGCAAGCAACTCACGATGACCAGTCGCTAGGCTACACGGTGCAGACGTAGAAGACGTGCATCGGGTCGTCAGGGATGCGCTTGATCTCGACGTGCTTGAACCCGGCGTCCCGCAAGTACTCCTGCGCCTTCTGCTCACCCCACATCGTGCCCACTGCCTCCCCACCCTGTGAGAGCGAGACGGTCATACAGTGCAGCGTGGACGCGGCGTATAGCAGGGGCGCCATCGGGTTCGCGATGTTTTCTTCGAGTTTGCTCGACCCGGCCATGTCCATCATCAGGAACACTCCGCCCGGCTTGAGGGCTTGAGCGATGTTCTTGAGCACCTGCCGTGGCTTCGCCATGTCGTGGATGCAGTCGAACGCTGTGACGAGGTCGAACTTGCCGGGGATGCCCTTGGCGACGTCATGGACATCGAACCGGGCGTTCTTCAGGCCCCACTCAACAGCCTCCGTGCGTCCGGCTGTCACGCCCTCATCCGAAAAGTCCAGTCCCAGGAACCGGCTCTTTGGAAACTCCTTCGCCAGGACGGTCACGGCGTGGCCTTGGCCGGTCGCCACATCCACGGCGTCTATGCCGGACTTCAACCGTTCTGTGACTCCTGGCGCAAACGGGACGATAACGCTGACAAGGGCCATATCGAAGAGGCGGGCGCTCTCCTCAGCCTGCAATGGCTGGAAGTTGCCATACGCTGAATACGGCACGCCCCCGCCGTTCTTGAACGCTTCGGTGAGCGGCGGCTCCACCGCGCCCATAATGGCCGTGTACTGGTGGAAGAATGCAAAGTTGTTTGGTCCCGCTGCGCGTGTGAGGAACGCCGCGTGCTCGGGCGGCAGCCGGTAGGTCCGGCCTGCGGGGTCGTATTCGATGACGCCGCCCGTGACCATCGTTGCGAGCCACTCCCTTACGTAACGTTCCTGCAGCCCAAGCGCCTTTGCGATTTCTGGGCTTGTTGCCGGCTTCATGCCGGCCAGCCTGTCGAACATGCCCAGCCGGTGTCCGATGCTGAACAGCGGGCTCATGAATGCTCCGCTCACCGCGCCGAGCATCTTGCCTGCGAATGCCTCCATCTTCGACTGGTCCAACTGCGTCTGTCCAAGTGTCTGAGTAGTCATCTGATTTTCCTCCTGATTTTCTTGCTCGTTGAATGTGGTCCGGCGCCCGCCGGGCGGCCGTTTAGCGGCACGTCCGGCGAGCGGGCCGGTGAGCGCAATTTAGGTTGGGGCCGGGACCTGGGGATCCGTGTCAGAGCGGAACTTTCAGTCCGGCCATGGGAGCGGGTGGCGGTCAACACGTAGACCGCCGGCCTAAGCCGACCGATCGCTATGCGCGCACCGCTCGCCGTGTCGCGGCCCGCCTGGACTCCAGCGCCTTCTTGATGCGGCCGAGTTCCTTTTTCACCCCGCTCTTGGCGTCCAGCGACATCAGCGGCTCCAGTAACTTCCAGGCGCCGTTCATCTCGCAATTGGCTTCGAGCGTTAGAAGTGTGCCCCGAGGAGTCTGTTCAAAGGTGAACGTACCCTGATAGTCCACCGGCTTCGATGTCGCTGCGAAGGCTAAGGACTTGCCTGTGTTGAGGTCTGTCACCATACAGACGGTCCGGGCCTTCCTGAACACGATGCGCACGTCCTCTTCGAACTTCGTGCCGACCATAATCGGACCTTCGGTGACTTTGCCGGACTTGACCACACCGGCCTGCCACTCCGGCGCGTTTTCGAAGTCAGCGACGTAGTCAAAGACCTCTGCCGCCGGACGGTCTATCAAGACGCGGGTATTAATACGGATCATGCCGCTGCCTCCCTTGGGATTGGTGTGACGCAGGGCCATCTTCCAATCGGGGGGTCAGCAAAACATGGGATGAACATCCCATCTTTGGGGACGTACCGGAGTGCGCTACGGCCCTGGCTAGAGGAGCAGGCCGTTCTCGGCCGCGAACATGACCGCGCCTGCGCGGCTGGTAACGCCGGCCTTGGCATAGATGTGTTCGAGGTGGTGGCGCGCCGTGCTCTCGCTGACAACGAGCGCCTTCGCCATCTCCTTGCTCGTCAGTCCACGAGAAACGAGCCTGAGCACCTCAACCTCGCGGTCCGTTAGCCCCCCTGGCCACTGCACCCGGGTGGGAGCGCGTGCAGGACTTCCACCGGTTTCCTGCGAAAGGGCCGCCAGGCAAACGGGGTCGAACTTGGTCCCGGACTCCCTTTCGAGTTGTTGCTGAGCGTCGTCAGTAGACTGCGCCGGTTTGCCTGGCCGGTCCTCGGTGAGCTCCTGAAAGGCGTCCGCCAGAGCGACGATGCGGGCCGTCATAGGGACCTGGTCTCCGGACAGGCCTTGCGGGTACCCGCTGCCATCCAGCCTCTCGTGGTGCATCGCCCCGATGCGGCCCATGGCTTGCAGCGCCGGAGATCGCGCCGTTATACGCTCCGTGTAGTACGGGTGCAGCCTCAGCTTTTCATTCTCATCCGTTGTAAGAGGGCCTTCTTTGTTGAGCACATGCGCGGGCACTGCGATCTGACCCAGCGCATGCACAAGCGCCGCACGACGGGTCAGTACAACATCAGGCTCAGGCAGCCGCACCCGCCGCGCCATCCCCTCTGCCAGGCATGCCACATTTCGAGAGTGTGTGGCAACCCGGGAGTTCTTGAGGTCCACGAAATCGGCGAGGGACGAAGCAACGTCGTCGAGGTCGCGGTCGCCGATGTACCTGCGCGGTTCAGGTTCAAGCGAAAGCGCCAGGCCCCACAGGTCATCATGCTTCAGGTCCTGCCAGAGTGGGTCATCTGCTGATAGGGACCTCAAAGCGTCAACCACTTGCGGGTCAAACGACTTCTCGCGCCGTTTCGTTGCCGCTTGTATGGCCGCTTCCTGCCCGGTGGTCGAGAAAAAGACCTCGAACACCATTGCGGCGTTCACTATGCGCGTCGGCAGCGGGATATCGTCGCGCCTCAGTTTGTGCGGTCCCTTGCCGCCCCATGTGTCGCATATCTGGAACAGGCTTTGACGTGTGGCCTCTGGCAGGCGCAGTCGTCCTGCGATCGTGGAGCCAACATCCGAGCAGCCATGTTCGACCTCTGCAAACGCCTTCTCTCCTTGCATGAGGAGTGCTAGGAAGTGCATGCCTCTGGAAGAGACGGACGACCCCGGTGACGCGTGCGACCAGAGGCACCCCATCACTTCCCGGAAGTTGTATGGGTCGCACAGGCAGAGGTCCCGCTGGGCGACAAGCTCGTCGCTTGCAAGGTACGCCGCAAACTGCGGCGAGCCCGCGGTGCAGCCGGCGTGCATCAGGAGGCTCGTGTAATAGACGTCGGCCTGTTGGCTCAGAGAGAGCTTCAGGCGGTCGGCCACCCGCATGGCGATCAGGCATGTGCGGAGGAGGTGTCCCTCAGGCTGGCCGCGGCCGATTTCGCCGCCAGCGGCGAAGATGCTGAGGACTTCGGCGAGCCTGAACTGGCCCTGTTGAAGAGTTGGGTCTGTAGGGGATGTGGTCAATACTCTCGTCCGCTAGCCGGCTGACGAGATGGTAACTCCCCGCCAACAAGGCCGTGACTGAACGCATATGCCGTCGCCGATGCCCGCGCCGCTTTGCCCGACGCGCCAGTCTTGCCGTAGATGTTCGATATGTGCCGTTCGACGGTGCGCACGCTGAGGACCATGAGAGTTGCGATTTCGGTGTTGCTCTTGCCGAGCGCGATCAGTTTCAAGATTTCACTTTCGCGCGGAGTCAGGACGCTCGCCTGTGACGCAGCGCTGCCGGGCATGGGCCGGCTCGCGGCGAGTGAACGCAGCAGAGCGGCAGCCTTGTCGGCATCGAGGGCCGCGCCGAGCTTGCGCAGTGTGTCAAAGGCCAGGCTCCCCTCATGGATTGCTGCCGGTACACGCCCCAGCGACTGCAAGCAGCGTGCAAGGCCCAACCTGGCGCGCGCCGTCTCCTGGACAGCTCCCGCCCGGCTGAACGAGTCAACGGCATCTTCGAAGCGCTGGCGCGCAGTCTCCCACCGTCCGTTCGCTTCCTCCAGCAAGCCCGCGCTGAACGCGGCCCCAGCTCTGAGCGGGTCAGTGCCCACAACCGCGGCAGTCTCCTGAAAGTCGACCTGATAGCGCGCAGCCGCCTCAAGATCACCCTGCGCCACGCGCGCCCGCACCATCACGTCAAGGCCACCGGCGCGCTCGACCGCATTGTCCAGAGGGAGCCTGCGCAGGTAGCGGTCAGCCAGGTCTATCGCCGCCTCCGAGTCCCCTTCCGCCAGCGCCAGGTCCGCCCGCGTTAGTTGGGCCAGGGGCGCATGTTCGACGCTCCGCAAGAGCGTTGCCGCCTCCCTCACCTTCCCCTGCCGGAGCCGGAGGTCAGCCAGCCGCACGATGCCTTCTACGACCATAGGTTGCCTGATGCGGGTCATGTCATCAATAGCGGTGGTCAGCTCCTTTTCGGCCTCGTCCCAGGCGCCGCGCCACATGAGGACCACCGCGTGGTGAGGCCGGCAGAAGGCCGTCAGGATGCCAAGGTTGTGCTCCTCTGCGAATTCGCCCAGCCGGCCGCACCACTGCCCGGCCCGCTCGTAATCACGCACGCGGTCGCATGCGTCAACGATGTAGCAGTATGCGGTGCCCGCCATGTTCGGGTCAGAAACCTCGCCTGAGATCAGGGCAACACCGGCTTCGTCCAGCTTCCGCATGCCGCCAGCCACCTTGCCAGAGCTAACGAGGGCCAGACCATCAAGTGCAAGGGAGAGGGCCTCGAGGTCCCGCAGCTTTAGCTGGCGCGCCATCTCGTGCGCCTGACGGGCCTGCCTGATGGCGGTCTCGGTGTCGTTGCGGAGCATCAGGGCGAAATGGGCCTCCATGCAAGTGAGGACCGCAAGCTCCGGCGACGGGTCCATCCCATCGAGGAGCCTCCGCGCACGGTAGAGCCACCCCTCGGCGACCACACTCTCACCGCGGAACTCAAGGACGTCCAGGGCCAGCCACTCCGCCATGCGGGCGGCGCCTCGCCTGTCCCCGCGGTCCAAGTAAAGGCGCAGGGCGTGCTCGCGCCCCTCGATGGCCGTCTTCCCGTCGTGCAGCCACGAGGCCGCCTGCGCCAGCCCCTCGAAAGCTTCTGCGCGTGGCGACTCCTCAACTGCGCTCTCGAAGCATTTACGCGCCTTGACCCAGTCGCAAGCGACAAGAGCGCGCTTGCCAAGCTCGATCAGGCTGCCGGAGCGGTCGGACGGTGCGTTGAGAGTCATGCGGCCCCGCAGGTTTCTGGAAGCGCGCGCTATGGTGGACTATGTGAAGTACACGACTGACAGGTATATCGCAGTGTGGATGGCGACCATCGAGTAGATTGACCGTGTCTTGTCCGACACGTACCCGAACAGCACGCCCGTGAACGCGGTCGAGTAGAACTCAAGCGCCGGTTTGCTCGTGTGCGCCAGGAAAAACACGACGGTCTGGAGCACGTTCGCCCGCTTGAACCCCAGCCTGCGCTGAAGCGCCAGGAGCAGGTAGCCTCGAAGCAGGAACTCCCAGGCAAACATATACAGGAAGACATCGAGCACAAGCTTCGGCGACATCGTCTTGCTGCCGTAGTAGCTGCGCACTCCCGGCGAGATGCTCGCCGCGACGCCGACGACCAGGATGCTCAGCAGGATGCCTATGACCGCCGCGATTGTGCCCTTCTTCCAGTCGCCAACACGCAGGCCAAAATCAACGACCTTTTTCCGGGTGACGAGGATGACGATGACCGGCAATAACAGGAAGAAGAGCAGGGCGTCGCCGCTCCAGCTCGTGAAGCCGCGCCGTGCCAGCAAAATGGCGGCCGCCGAGACGGCGATGGGCAGCACGTAGCCCACCACCTGTCGCGCCAGGGCTGGGTACCGGCCGGGCAACACGAACTGAGTCCTAAGGACCGACTGCACAGTGGCCCGCAAGCCTACAGCCTTCTTTCTCCTGCCGCTAAACAAAGGGCCGGAGGGTTGCTCCGGCCCGGGTTCAGGCTGAGATGGAGCGGGAAACGGGTCTCGAACCCGCGACCTTCTGCTTGGGAAGCAGACGCTCTACCAACTGAGCTATTCCCGCTTGTTGCTGCTCAGCCAAGGTTACTGAGGCAACGCCTGTCCGGTCAATCTACCCACACCCCAACCCTCTCCCTCAAGGGGACAGGGGATGAGTGGCGGGGCCCCTCGACTGCGCTCGGGGCGACAGGCGCATCTTGCTTGCCTTTGCTCATACTGCGCGGCGGGGCCCCTCGACTGCGCTCGGGGCGACAGGAGACGGGCGCCCGCTCACGCCTGGCCACCACCGGGCCGCCTGAGCGTTTCCACCTCTGCCCGGAGCCTGCGTACCTCGTCGGCAAGGTCATCGGCATCCTTCCTTGAGCGGTCGTCGCCCCGGTCGCTCTTGACGAAGAAGGCAGCGAGGTTGGCAGCCACCGCGCTGAACAGGGCGATGCCAGCCACCATGAGCAGCACGCCGACGCCGCGCCCGATGCCGGTTACCGGGAACCTGTCGCCATAGCCGACAGTGAAGACCGTGGTAAACGCCCACCAGACGGCGTCGCCATAATTCTTGATGTTGCCGCCGGGGGCGTCCTGTTCTACGGCCAGGACGATTGTGGAGCAGATGACGACTACGCCCATGGCGTATGCCAGCAGGAAATCTGGCGCGGCAAGGCGCCTGGTGTGTCTGTACGCCCTCAGTCCGAACACCACGACGCGCACTATCCGCAGCGGCCGGAAGAAGGGCACGGCCACCGATATGGCTTCGAGCCAGTTGACCCGCAGGTACCGCCGCTTGTCAGGGGCGATGGCGACTTTCGTCAGCATGTCTGCCGCGAATATGCCCCAGACCATGTAGTCGAGGTCGTTGAACACCCTTTCTTCGCCCGGTGTCAATTCAAAGATGTATGGCCCCAGTATCAACGGAATCATCAGGAACGAAAGGATGAGGAGCGGCACTTCGGTCAACCGCTCCAACCGGAGGAGGAGGGCTTCCCTTCGGTCCCGATTTATGGGCTGTGCTGCTTCAGTGGGCATAGTGGGCTGGGGTCCAGGGCTCGCCGGAGGATGACACGGTGAGTCCGACCGGCCTGCCGGCGCCGGAGTTCATTAGGAAAATCGGCCGGGGGAGTCTCCAACCAGTGACTTCGCCCTCACCCTAGCCCTCTCCCACCGGGAGAGGGGATGTCCTGAGACGGCTATACCTTGAACCTCCGCCAGTCGCGCTCGAAGCGCTCTTTGCCCCGCATGCCTGCCGCAGTGGCCCCCTTGAACTCTACTTTCGGCGCGCCGCTTGCCAGGAACGAACCCGATACGCTGCCCGACTGCGTGCCCGAGTACGCCAGGAAGCAGAGGCCTTCGCCGGAGTATGGCGGAGGCGGCTCTGTGCCCACGATGCGTGAGGCGATTATCCTCGCCGCGGTCTCGCCTTCGCCTGATGCGAACACGCCAGCCTTGGGCATCGGGCGGCCGTTTGCCATTGGCACGACGTTCACGTCGCCGACTGCGAAGACGCTGGGGAACGACGTCTCAAGCGTCGCTGCATTCACCGGCGTCCACGGCTTGCCACCCGTGAGGCCAGACTCGGCGATGGCGCCTGGCGTTTTGTGTACTGGGATGGTAATGACTACGTCTGCGTCCAGCGTCGAGCCGTCGGTGAACATGGCGGCCCGTCCGTCTTTCGAGACCTCTTTGACGGCGGCGCCGGTGTGCAGCGTCACGCCGCGGCTGGAAAGGGCGTCGGCGATCTGCCTGGTTGCCTCCGGGCCCGCAACAGCCAGCGGCGCAGGTTCGGGCGTGTAGACGTGGATGTCCACTGCCTTTCGCACGCCAGACCGCCGGAAGGACCAGTTGAGCAGTAAGGCAGCCTCGAATGGAGCAGGCGGGCATTTATATGGCAGGCTCGACACCGCGACGACAACCCTGCCGCGCCGGAAGGTGCGGAGCTTGCGCCGCAGCTTGCGGGCCTCGTCAAGGCCATAGAACGAGTAGGCGGATTTTGAGCCGGGCACGGCTGACCAGTCGTACTCTGCGCCCGCCGCGACGACAAGGTAGTCGTACTCGAACACGCCTCGTGTCGTCTTCAACGTGCAGCCCAGCGTGTCTATGCGAGTGACGTCTGCCTGGACGTAGCGGACGCCGCGGTTTGCAAGTCTGCCGAGGGAGCGGCTGAGCTTGTCAACGGCCCGCTCGCCGACTATGAGCATCGGGAAGCCGCCGCATATGAACGTGCGGCGGTTGCGGTCAATGAGCGTGACTTCGTGGTCAGGCGGGAGCAGGGCGCGAGAGGTAATGGCCGCCTTCGCCCCTCCGAACCCGCCGCCGAGTACGAGGACCTTTTTGCCAGGCATTGTCTACCTCGCTCATTGGACAGCAACATCTCAGGGTTATGAGGGTACCTGACGCCTGCGCAAGGCGGTGCAGAGTGTAAGATTGCGGCCTCACAGGATTTGATCACAGGGAGACGTCGCGCAAATGGATTCAGAAGCACAATCACTACTCACTGAGCTGACCGCCATCCACAAGAAGGTCAGGGCGGCGGTCGAGAAGTTGGGCGACGCGGGTGTTGTCTGGCAGCCGCCTGCGCCGGAGACGAATTCGGCGTCGGTGATCATCACCCACATGTGCGGGAGCGAGATGCAGTGGGTGGGCGAGTATGTGGGCGGGAAGCCAGCCCGCCGCAACCGGGACATGGAGTTCAAGCAGCCGGAGAGGACCGCGAAGGGCCTCATGGCGCTGCTCGACAGGACCGATTCGGCGTCACGCGAGGCATTGTCAAAGCACACGGCAGCATCGCTATCGAAGCCTGCGACGGCAACAGGTCGGCCGGACTTCAAGGGCACCGTGCGTGACTGCGTGTTGCACGCGCTGACGCACGAGTCCGAGCACGCCGGGCACCTGGAGCTGACCGAGCAGATGTGGCGCGCACGAAAGTAGTGGCGCCTAGCACCGTGCCTGAAAGGTACAGCCAGCAGAAAGCCCTCGCCGCCGCGCTCGATGCGGCCAACGCGGCGTCGAAGCTGCTGCTCACGCGCTTCGAGTTGTCCCGCGGCCGGGCGTTGAAGCAGTGGATGAAGTCGCCGGGCGCCCTTGTGACGGACGCGGACATTGAGTCCGACCGCGTTATCGCTGAAACGCTGCGCAAGCACGGTGTGCCGGGGCGGATACTTTCAGAGGAGCGCGCGTCCGGCGGGCCGGATGATGGCCTGTCCTGGCTCATAGACCCGCTGTGCGGCACGTATCCATTCTCGACGGGCATGGTCCACTGGGGCGTGAACATCGCGCTCCGGCGCGGCGGCCAGTTCGAGGTAGCGGCGCTGGCCCTGCCCGCGCTCGGCGAGACGCTGGCGATGAGCCGCGGCAAGGGCGTCACGAGGAACGGCAGGCCGTGGCTGCCAGACTCGTCATCCTCAATGGTTTCCGTCCCCTCTCCATCGACGGGAGAGCGTCAGGGTGAGGGTGCGTCGATAGGTACTCGAATACGAAGAGCGGCTCCCCCACCCCGGGTCCCTCGCTCTGCTCGGGATGACGCGGCGGCGCGCGCCGTGCCTTTTGCGACAGCGAAGCTCTCTGATGTCTCTATCGGCCTCGAAATAGACGGCGGCGAAACGTGGCGAAGGCTCATGCGGCGGGGCCTCGGGTGGGTGCCGCAATGCGCACAAGTTAACACGTTCGCATCGGCCGCGTACCCGCTCGGCCTTACCTGCCTGGGGCGGCTGTCGGCACTCGTCATATATGGCGTCGAGCCGGTGCACATGGCTGCCGGCGCGGCCATCGCCCTGGAGCTGGGACTGCGAGTCACGGACGCCACTGGCGGACGCATTGACTGGCGTGGCGACGGCGAGTTGCCGGTCGTCGTGGCAGGCTGGCCGGAGGTGCACGCGCAGCTCATCAGGGCGATGCGCGCCTAATAAGGGCGCTGTTTGCTCTGCCACATGGCCGCGTTCGGCCTTGCGGTACAGGACGGGGTCCCTCGGCTTCGCTCGGGACGACGGGCGGGCGGAGTTGACGCAACAACGGCGAGCCGCTATCGTCGCCGGACGCCGTGAGCACGCAGGCGGGGCCATTCCGCCCGGGGCAGGCGTCCAGGAGAGTCGTTTCCATGCCGTACAACATCAACCACATCCACCTCAAGTACTCGGACCCCAAGAAGGCCGCCCAGTGGTTTCAGAAGGCCTTCAATTTCACCATCGTCTCTGAGACGGTGCGGCCCTTCGGCGACACGTTTGTCGTGACGAAGAGCGAGAACGGCGTCCAAGTGAACATCTCATCGGAGCGGGTGCAGAACAACGCCAGGGAAAAGCTGAACCGGGCGGACGCCGACGCTCACTACGGCCTGGAGCACTTCGGGTTCGACTCTGCCGACATTGACGTTGACATCAAAAGGCTGACCGGCCTGGGCGCGACTCTCAAGGAAGGGCCGATCAGGCTCGGCGACGGCCGCGCGATTGCCTTTCTGGCGTGCCCCGGCGACGTGCGAGTGGAGCTGATCCAGCAGCCAAAGAAGTGACCCCGGCGCGCCGGGGTCATCCTGAGCGCAGCGAGGGTGAGGGATCTCTTGGCGGTCGTCACCTTGAGCGGAGCGGGTTGTCTCTACGCGCCCGGCCGCTTTTCAGCATCAGCTCGAGCTCCAGCTCGTCCCTGAGGGGGATGCCATCCTTCCCCACCTTAGGGATCTTTTTGATCTTCCTTGCCTTTGCAATCGAGTTCCTGTAGAGGGCGGCCAGTGTCCATCCGCGGCGCTGGTAGAAACGCAGCGCGTGCATATTGTCGTTCGTGGTGGTAAGCCTCATGCGCTTGCAGCCCGCCGCTTCGGCCTCTCCTCTGACCGCATCCAGCAGGGCGGTGCCTATCCCGATCCCTTCGTGCAAGCTATTGAGGCTCACGACAGAACACTCGGCGCCTTCGATGGAGTAGGTCACCAGCCCAGCTACCTGGCCGCCCAATTCGGCGGCCAAGGCCGGCAACATGTCTGCCTCGTAAATGCGGCCAGCATCAACTACGGTTGGTGAACTCCAGGCCTGCTTCAGGATGCGGACCACTTCTGGCCGGTCCTCTTCTTTGGCGTGCCTGATCTGGAACCCAGACATGGTTCAAACAAGTTCCAGGCTGGTTGTAATGACGATACTGCTGCCGATAGAGCGGTAAACCGGGCAGCGGGGCGGGTGGTGCTGATAGGCGCGGTCTATCGCGTCACGTTTCTCAGCCAAGAGTGTTTTGTCCACCTTGAGCCTGTATGTCACGTGGATTCGCTTGAGCACCAGTACGCCGTCTTCCTTCTCGACCTCTCCCAGAGCACCGGACGAAAGGTGGCCTTCACCGGCTGGTACCCCGCGGGCCTCAAGGGCCCCGCCAAACGTCCCGGTCAGTCAGCCAGCCGCCGAAGCAACAATGTAGTCGAGGGTCGACGCGTGTGGGCCCCCGATAGTCGCGGGGTCGACGCCGTAATGTTGGGCGATCTCCGAGTGCACGCCGAAGTACACCGGCTGAGGTTCAGCAGGCAGGTGCGCACGGCGCAGCGGACCTTTTATCCGCTCTATGCGGACTTGGGACTGGTAGACGGCCTGGCTTCCCATGTCCTGCCCCCCACCCCTGAATCAAGTTCAGGTCAAGCTCTCGCCCTCTCCCGGCGGGAGAGGGGACGCAGACTACTGCCCCAGAGGCTCGTCCACGCCCTGCAAGAGCGCAATGATGTACCCGTAGCAGAAGGCGAAGGCGACGCCCTGCGGGTCACGGCCGTCTATGTGGGGCACGTGGTCCGGCATGAGCATGTACTTGTAGCCCGTCTCCTTGTACGCCCGCATCGCTTTGAGCATGTCTACTGAGCCCTCGTCTGGGAACACTTCAACAAAATCCAGCTTCTTGCCCCGTATGTTGCGGAAGTGGACGTTGAATATCTTGTCCCGCTTGCCGAACCAGCGGATGACGTCATAGATCTCCTCGCCGGGCGAGTCGAGCATCTCTGAAACGGTGCCCTGACAGAAGTTCAAGCCGTGGTAGGGGCTTTCGTGCATTTGCACAAACTTCTTGAGGCCATCTACCGTACCCAGCACGCGCGTCACGCCCATGTAGCCGGGCGGCGTGTAGGGGTCGTGCGGGTGGCAGGCCAGCCGCACCTTGTTTTGCGTGGCGACGGGCACGACGTGAGAGAGGAAATACTCGATGCGTTCCCAGTTGTCCTCGACGCTCACTTTGCCCGCGCTCGTCGGCTTCTCCTTCTGGTCAGCCTCGGCCCAGCGAAACGTGGAGTTCATGGAGCCGCCTCGGCCCTTGGTGTCGGGCGTACGCGGGATGCCTATGAGGTTCATGTTGTACTTGACGGCCGGGATGCCGACCCTGGCGCAGTTCTCGATGAACTTGTTGATCGCCTCAATCTCCCTGTCTCGTTCGGGCGACTTTCCTAGCATGACGTTTGGCGTCTCAGACTTCGCGGTGGGCGAGTCTATGCGGGACGAGTTGAGCGGCAGCGTGGTCATGTCCAGGGTGAGGCCAAACTTTTCGACCTTTTCCTTGTAGGCCTCGAGGACCGGCCTGGTCCAGGACCACCAGTTGCCCGGCGGGTAGCCGCAGATGTGCTTTAACCCGAGCTGCGCCCAGACCTTGTAGTCAGAGTCGTCCCTTGCGCCTACCTGAGTGCCAACATACATGTGTGTGCCCTCACCCCAACCCTCTCCCAAAGGAGAGGGGATTTGTTTCGTTCTCCGCCAGGAAAGGGGTCCTTATTGCTGCTGAGAGTGGGAAGGATAACAGGCGCGTAGCCACTACATGAACCGTACGGGCTAAACTGGCGCACCTGGGGGAGTCTGCCATGCGCGCAACCGAACTTCAGCACCTGTACGACTACAACTACTGGGCCGATGCCCGGGTCCTTGACACAGCCTCTCAATCGGGCCAGGAGGCGCTGGCCAAGCCTGCCGGGCTGGCGCAGGGGGGCATGCTGGACACCCTCGTGCATGTCCTCCAGGGCGAATGGGCCTGGCGCACGAGGTGCCAGGAGGGAAAGTCGCCGTCGTCGCTTTCGGGCCTTGGAGAGTTCCGGGACCTGGCTTCGCTACGGAAGCGGTGGTCCCAGGAAGAGGGCGCCATGCGGCAGTACCTGAGCGGTCTGAATGAGGTGGACCTGGACCGTGTCGTGCGATACCGCTCGACACTCGACGGCCGGGACTACGCCACCCCTCTCTTGCAGATACTGCTCCACCTTGTGAACCACGGCACGCAGCACAGGGCGGGAGTTGCCGCCGAGCTTACGCGCGCAGGGCACTCGCCGGGAGACATTGACTACATCGTCTACATCAGGCGCGTGAGGGAATTCGACTTCGGCCGGAAGTGGGTGTGACGGCGACCCGTCGTCCCGAGCGGAGTCGAGGGACTCCGTTCTTGCGAGCCGCATGTTGGCAGGCATGGAGCACGAGGTCCCTCGACTCCGTCCCAGTTGCACAGTGACTTCGCTCGGGACGACGGGTGGCGCGCTACGTGCTGGTTCTTGCTGATGCGACGGCCTGTTTGATGAGCTCGTCCGGGATGTCGTCGAAGGACGAGTAGTTGAGCGTATACAGGCGTGCATAGAGGCCGTGGTGGGCCATCAGTTCGTCGTGCGTGCCCTCTTCGGTCTTTCGTCCATCTTGCAGGACGATGATCCTGTCAGCCCCACGCACGGTCGCCAGCCTGTGAGCTATGACCACGCCTGTACGGCCCTCAAGCAGCTTCTTCAGGGCCTTCTGGATGAGCATCTCGGTATAAGAGTCAATTGACGCAGTTGCTTCGTCCAGCACCAGCACTTTGGCGTCGGCAACAATGGCCCTGGCGAAGCTGATGAGTTGGCGCTGCCCCAGTGACAGGTTGCCACCGCGTTGTTCCAGGACAGTGTCATAGCCCTGGGGCAGCTTCATGATGAAATCGTGCGCGCCCACAGCCTTCGCCGCAGCCTCAACGTGGTCGCGTGTGACCTCGGCCTTGTTGTACTGGATGTTCTCGTAGACGGTCCCTGAGAAGAGGTACGGGTCTTGCAGCACCATGGAGATGCTTCGGCCGAGAGACTCCTGAGTGACGTCCCGGATGTCATGCCCGCCGACCAGGATGGACCCGTCCCAGACGTCGTAGAAGCGGTGCATCAGCGCAGTGCAACTCGTCTTGCCTGACCCGGTCGGCCCCACAAGCGCCACCATCTCGCCTGGCTTCACCTTGAAGTTCAGGTCCTTGAGCACAGGCTGGTCCTTGTAATAGCCGAACGTCACGTTGCGGAATTCGATGGACGGTTCAACGTCCCTCATCACGCGGGCGTCAGGCTTGTCCTTCACATCCACAGGCACGTCCAGCACCTCGAAGATGCGCTGACCTGACGCCATGGCGCGCTGCAGGACGTTGTAGTGCATGGTGAGGGCCCGTATGGGCTCGAAGAAGCGCTGCACATAGAGCATGAACATGACCATCACGCCTACTTCAACCTTCGAGTCCAGTACCCACGTGCCGCCGATGACGATGACCACCGCCAGCGCCCCGCCGGTGAGGAGGTCAACAACCGGAATGAGCACCTGGCCGAGCTTGGTGGCCCGCATCTGGGCGTTCAGGTTGTCCGTGGTGAGTTCGTTGTAGAACTCAAAGTTGGCCCGCTCGCGCACCATGCCCTGCACCACGCGCACACCGTTCACGTTCTCGTTCAGCGCGCCGTGCATGATCGAGCTTGTCTCGCGCGCCCGCATGAACGCTTTGCGAGCGTAGGGCAGCCAGACGATGCGGACGATGAATAGCGCAGGCACGACCGACAGCGTGAGGAGGCCCAGGCGCCAGTCGAAGACGAGCAACACGACGGCGATCCCCAGTAATGTCACGAGGTCGCCGATGGCGTAGACCGACGTCTCCAAAAACTCCTGCAGGGAGGCAACGTCGCCTTGCAGCCGGGACATCAAGCGGCCGACTTCGGTCTTGTCCATAAAGGACAACGAGACGCGCTGCAAATGGACGTACATGGCCCGGCGCAGGTCAAACAGGACCCGCTGTGCAACCTTGGCCACATACCAGTCCTGTACGTACACGGCTGCAAAGTGGAGCGTGATGCTGCCTGCCAGGAACCCGACTATGGCCGTGAGCAGCCGGCGGTCGCCGGTACCAGGCAACGCGTGGTCTATGGCAAAACGGACGATCATCGGGAATGCGATGCCGGTGGCCGTAGCCAGCAGCACGCCTGCGACAGCGATGGCGAGCGGCCTGCGATATGGCCTCAGGTATGAGACGAACCGTCCGACGATGCGGCCATCGAATGCTGCTCCGAAGACCTGCTCGCCCTGGGACCGGCGCGCCAATGCGGCTACCCGTCGCCGGTTCATGGCGTCCTGGGGCGACCCCCGTGTGGTCGTGGCCTGCCTCGTCGTCAATTCAGCTGTTACTCCTGTCTGTCCGCAGTCCCATCATTCCGCGCCAGCGCCCTGAGAGCGACCGTCGGGCTTTGTGGTGAAGCCCTCCCGGACAGGCGCCCGGATGCCCCTGGAATCCCCGTTTCCATCGTGGGGAGCCTCGTGCTGCAGGCCCAGCTCTCTCGAAGGCTGTATCTGTAGCTCGAAGAGGGCCCGGTACTTGCCGCCTATTGCGAGCAACTCTTCATGTGACCCGCGTTCCACAATGTGGCCCTTCTCTATGAACAGGATTTCATCGCAGTGCATAAGCGTGGACAGGCGGTGAGAAATGATTATGACGCTGGTAGTCGTCATCACCTCTTTGAGCGCGGCCCTGATCCTGTTTTCGGTGGCGGCATCAATGGCCGCTGTGGAATCGTCAAAGACCATCACAGCCGGGTGCAGCATGACGCTGCGGGCGATGGACATGCGCTGCCTCTGGCCGCCAGAAAGAGAGACGCCCCGTTCACCGACGATGGTGTCGTAGCCCGCAGGCAGCCGCTTGATGTAGTCGTGCAGCTGCGCCTTGGCCGTGGCGCTTTCCACCGCTTCCTGCGTGACGCCTGGGTCGCCGTAGGCAATGTTGTCGGCGATTGTGGTCGTGAACATGAAGGTGTCCTGCTGCACGACCCCTACGGCGTGGCGCAGGGATTCCAGCGTAATTTCCCTGATGTCCTGGCCGTCAATGGTGATGCGGCCCTTTGTGACGTCATAGAACCTTGGGACGAGGTGCGCTATGGTGGACTTTCCGCTGCCCGGCGGACCAACAATGGCTATCGTGTGACCCGGCCGCGCTTCGAACGTGATCCCCTCCAGGAAGCGCTCGTCCCTGAAGCCAAAGCTCACGTCCTCAAAACGCAGCACGCCCTGTGTCACGCGGAGCGCCGGAGCGTCAGGCTTGTCCTTGATGTCCGGGTCCAGGTCCAGGAGCTCAAAGACGCGCGCGCCGGAGCTCGAGGCCCGGGCGTAGGAGTTCACCATGAACCCGAGCTGCCGGACAGGGTTCATCATGAGGCCCATGAAAATCATGAACCTGGTAAGCTCGCCCACCGAAATGTCGCCGTTGATGACGCGCAGGCCGCCAATCCACACCAGGCCCGCCCATGACAGCAAGAATATGTAGCCCATTGCGGCGTCGTTCTGCACACGGACGTGGATGGCCTTATCCATGCGCCTCAACGAATCGTCTGAGATGGCATCGAACTTCTTGACTTCGTGCGGCTGCGCAGCAAACGCGCGGACAACCCGTATGCCCCCGAGGTTCTCTTCCATGGCGCGAGTGAGTATGCCGAGCCTCTCCTGGATGTCGTCCCACATCGCACGGAGCTTTAGCCGGGTAGATATCGCCCGCCAGGCCACGAACGGCGTAAAAGAAAGGGCCACCAGCCCCAGCAGCAGGTCCGTAGACAGCAGCAAGTAGGCGCCGGCGGCGACGAGCATCACGATGAAGACAGTGCGGAATATGCCGCCAGGATAGAACTGCCGTACGTGCTCAATATCCAGGATCCCAAGGGTCATGAGGTCCCCCACATGGGCGCGATCGTGGTAGCTGAACGAGAGGCGCTGGAGTTTTTCGTAGAAACGCATCCTGAGCCTGTAGGCGACCCGCTGCGCGACCGCCTCTGCCATATCTGTATGGACCATGGCCGTGAGGCCGCGCAACACGCTGACCGCCACGAGCAGGCCCGCCGTTGTGATCAGGGCGCGGCGCGCTTCCCCTCTGGTCGCAGCTTCACCCGTCACGAGTGAAAGCGCGGTATCTACCGCGTCGCGGATGATGCCGGGGATCCACAGTTGGAAAGCGACCGAGGCCACGATGGCAACCAGGGTCAGGGCCACGAGCCACCTGTGCTCAAGCCCCATCTGCATGGTCCGCCAGATAGTCCCGGCTTTGATCTGTACTCTGCTATCCGCGCTGTCTTGCCTCGGCGCTTCTACCGTTGTGCCCCTGCCTACGGGGGCCGCGGCAGGGCGGGCTGTCCGTGTGCTGGCCGTAGTAGTCCCCTTTAACCTGATGTGCTGAGCGGCGCATTGCCGCGTTGATGATCGGTCATTGGGCTCAAGGCTCCTGCCTCTTTGCCCCCTCGCGAAAAACGGGCCGACTTGCCCGCTCAAGAAGTATATTCCCGCGCTCGGCAACGCTACGCAGACGCCGTTAGCGCACCAGGTTGGACTTTGATTCGGGCCCGCCCGCAACGGTGCCCCTCACCCAAAACCCTGTCCCGGCCGGAGAGGGGCTGGCTGGGCTATCGCCGTGTTTCTAGCGACCAGGCTGCCTCCCGGTGTCGGGCCGCGTGCGGATGGTTGCTAACATTAGCGCTGACAACGCGCCAAACGGACATCCCAGGACTGCCGAGGACCGATGTGGCCCAGTCTTCAGCTGCACGTATGCTCCGGGGCAATGAGGCCGATGCCGCCGATGCCTTTGAACGCGTCCAGAGCGTGCCAGCCATCAATCCCCACAGCTTGCGCGCTGTACGGCCAGCGGATGTCTCAGCACTGGAGGACATTGAGCACGAAGCCTTCCCCACCCTCTCTATCGCGACACCCTTCCGCCGCGAAGTGAGGAGGGAAAACTCCCTGTACCTGGCGGCGGTGCGGCCGTGGAGTAGCCAGGAACAGAGCGAGTACGGTATGCACGTAGCATATACGCTGGGGCTCCTTGGCCGGCTGAGGCGGCTGGTCGCCGACCTGCTGTTCAAGCGCGCCACCGGCATACAGCCAACGGCCCACGAATACATCGCCGGTGTCGTCGGCCTCTGGTTTGTGTCGGACGAATGCCACGTGGTGATCATCGCCTCCAGGTTGCGCGAGCGCCGGAAGGGAGTAGGTGAACTCCTGCTCATCGGGGCGCTAGAGGCGGCGGTCTCCCGGGGCTCTCGCACGATGACGCTGGAGGTCCGCGCTTCAAACGAGGCCGCACGCGCTCTGTACAGGAAGTACGGCTTCCAGGACGTTGGCCTCCGCAGGCGGTACTACAATGACAACAACGAAGATGCGGTGATCATGACTACCCCACCCATCCAGAGCGAGGAGTACCACAAGCACTTTGAGCTCCTGGTGCGGGCGCACACCAGCAGGTGGGGCCGGTCGGTCCGGTCCGTCGCCTGAGGCTGTGAGCAAAAAAGCCATCCTCGCGGCCTGTGCACTCACCATCCTGGTCGCGGCGTGCGGTCCGGAGGGGGCCAGAGGACCCGAAACCGTAAGCCAAGCTTCTCCGGCAGTCTCCCAGGGCGACAGAAGCCCTACAGCGGCAGCGGCTACCCAGACAACTCCTCAAGTCCCGGCGCCGACGCCCTCGCCTGGACCCCGGCGGGGTGGGACCCTGCGAATTGCGCAGGGCACAGACCCAGGCTCGTGCGACCTGCACACGCTGCGCGGCGCGGGGTACACGTCCGTCCACCCGTGCAACCCGATGCTCTCTCAGATAGTACGGGTGCTGGCGGGAGACCTTTCAGCGCCAGTGCAGCAGGACCTGACTGACATACAGGCTGACCTTGCGGAATCGTGGTCAAGCTCAGGCGCTGGGACGGATTGGACATTCAACCTGCGTAGGGGTGTCGTTTGGCACGACGGCGCCCCGCTGACGGCTGACGATGTTAAGTTCTCGCTCGACAGGGTCATTTCTCCGCCCCAGGGAGTCCAGGTCGGCAGGGCCGGTGTTGTCGCCCGGTACGTCAGTAGGACAGCGCAAGTGGAAGTTGCTGATTCATACACGGTGCGTATCAAAACAGACTATGCGGCGCCTGCGTTCCTGCCATCGCTGGCAAACGTATACCTCTCTATTTACCCGCGGCAGGCCACTGAAAGGCTCTCGCCTCCCTCAATGGTGAACTTCACGTCCGTCATTGGTACCGGGCCGTTCAAGGCCGCGGGTGCTGTGCGGGGCTCCTCCTACAAGCTTGCTCGCTCCGATGGCTACTACGGACCCGGCCTCCCTTACCTGGATGGCGTCGAGTTCCTGGTCATGCCGGAACCGGCAGTGCGCCTGACCGCACTGAAGACCGGCAACGTTGATGCGGTCGCGATCATCACGGAGGACGAATCGAGGACGCTTAATGCAACACCGGGGACCAGGCAGTTAACGGTCGGTGTGTCCCCTTCCGCTGGCGGCAGCACGGTGCAGATGAACCTGACGCGCCCGCCCTTCGATGACCCGCGCGTCCGCCGGGCGGTGAACCTTGCCATATCGAGGGACGAGGCCAACCAAGCGCTGGGAGCGGGGCTGCTTGGCGGCATAATGCCACAGGGCGGGTTGTGGGGGTTTCCGACCCTGGATACCCGGGTCCTGCCAGGAAACGGTTGGATAAAAACTTCAACAGCGCGGTTCCTTACGGAACAGGACGTCGCGGTCCGCCCTCTGGGCGCGTCTCGTGCCGAAGCCGTGCAACTGCTTACAGAAGCAAACCTCTCCGCCGGCTTCACAGTGAAGCTCCATGTCCGCGCAGACCCCTTCTCGCAGACCCTTGCGGACTTCGTCGCCGGTCAGCTTTCGAAGGTGGGCATCAAGGCTGAAGTCACGCCAGTTGAGTTCGTTGCTTACCAGGACATGCTGGCAAAGCACGACTTCGCCATGATCGCCCATAGCCACTCATTTGCGCTGGACGACCCTGACTTCATCCTCTTTGACCACTACTCCTGTGGAGGCGTTGAGAACTACCCTGGCCTGTGCGACCAGGAGCTGGACGAGATGATCGCGCGTCAGAGCCGCACGCTCGACTACGCTGAAAGGAGGCGTCTGGTAAACCAGATCCAGCTCAAAGTCTGGGAGAAGGACGCCAAGGTATGGTTCCAGTGGACGCTGCGCCGGACGGCACACGCTTCGGACGTCCGCGGCCTGAACTTCGGCGGTACGAGCCTCTACCAGGGCCGCCGTCTCGAGCGTGTTTGGCTGGAACGGTGACCTCCGGGCGCAAGCGTGAAAGGACCGCCGAGTTTGCCGCCTGTCCCGCCGAGGCTTATCGAAGGACTCAGACTTCGGGGCGATCTCGTCCCCGGTAACTGTCCGGCTCCTTCTGCCTGTTCCTAATGAAGTTGAGTGCCGGGGTCTCCACGTACATGTGGGCCGACTTCGCAGGAGTCGGCGAGCGGTACCTGGGGCGCCAGGAGAAGAGGACAAAGCTAAACCCTGGCCGCGACGTGCTCCTGACGCTCGCATGGGCCCTTGTGTACCACACATCCCTGTTCGGAAGGCGCCACGTTGACCGAGTGCTACGAGCCGCAGGTCACCCGCCCGCAGCCAGGAGGGAGCGCTCCTGCCCTGGCTCAACGTGCGCCAAAACGTCGAGTTCGGCCTGAAGCTCAAACGGACGCCGGCGGCGGAAACGCGTGAGAAAGCAGACCGCTGTCTCGACCTCGTGCGCCTGCGGAGCTACGAAAAACTACACCCACATGAGCTTTCGGGCGGTATGAAGCAGCGCGCCCAACTTGCCCGCGCCCTCGCGGTCGAACCACGGATGCTGCTCATGGACGAACCGTTCGCTGCCCTCGACGCGCAGACCCGCGAGCACTTGGAGGAAGAGCTCCAGGAGATCTGGTCCCGCACACAGACGACCATCCTCTTTGTCACGCACAACGTCCGGGAGGCCGCCGTGCTGGGCGATCGCGTCATCGTAATGAGCGCATCCCCGGGCCGGGTGAAATGTGAGATACCTGTCCCACTGCCGCGCCCCAGACAAATGGACTCCTACCATGTGACCGGTGTGGCGGCGTGGGTGCGCGCAGAGCTTCAGCACAACGAGCCAGCGACCCGGCTGGAGGCGGAAAATGTCCCTGCCCACTAGCACAGCCCGGCAGGCCGCTTTTGCGGACTGGAAGCGCTGGTCAGAAACGGCTTACGGGCGGTTCCTGATCTTCATAGCGTTCCTGGCTCTGCTTACAGGCATTTGGCAGCTAGTCGTCTCGCTCGACATCTGGCCACCCTACACGCTGCCCTCGCCGGGCAAGGTCGGCGAAACGCTCTGGCTTAACACTACGAACGGCCGCCTGCCCCAGGCGATAGGTATAAGCCTGCAGCGACTTGCCATAGGCTACGTCATCTCTGTCGCAATAGGCACACTGCTCGGCAGCCTCACCGCGACATACAAGATCGTGGACAACACCGCTGGCACGCTCATCCTTGGCATGCAGTCTCTGCCGAGCGTAGCGTGGCTGCCCCTCGCCGTGCTGTGGTTCGGCCTCAACGAGCAAGCGATCATCTTTGTTGTGCTCATGGGCTCGCTATTCGCCGTCGCTATCTCCACCAGGTCCGGCATCAAGAACATCCCGCCGATTTTCAACCGCGTAGGGCAGACCTACGGCGCAAACAGGTGGCAGATGTACTGGCATATCGTCCTGCCGGGCATGATGCCCGCGCTCGCCGCGGGCCTGAAGCTCGGCTGGTCCTTCGCCTGGCGGGGCCTCATGGCTGGCGAACTGCTGTTCATCGGGCTAGGCCTTGGTCAGATGATGAGCATGGGCCGTGACCTCAACGACATGAGCCTGGTCCTCGCCACCATGCTCGTCGTGATAATCCTCGGCCTGGTCATGGACCAGCTGGTGTTTGGGCGGCTCGAAGCCCGAGTGCTGGAGCGGCGGGGGCTGTCTCAGGCGTAGGTGGCGCATATCCGTCCGTACCTGTTACCACACCGGTCTTTACTTCGACGAACACACCTATCCACACAGTGGACGGGTCAAGGGGCTGGAGCGCGAACTGTCTGCGCGACGACTAGGTTGCCAGTGCACCAGTCGGGAGGGTGCCTGGAGTCGAGTCCGGCGCTCCCGCGCTCCAAAGAATTGAATATCGCGGTGATGCCCGGCCCGTGGGCGCCTGCGGTCCGGCGGTCGAGTGAATTTCACCGAGCGCACTAACATCGTCAGCAGTTCGCGAAGGATAGGCGAAAGGCTCGCAGGGGATTTGATCCAGAATGATCTACTGCACGCAGGGCGGTGTCTTGTCCCCTCTCCCAGCGGGAGAGGATAAGGGTAAGGGAGAAGTTCTGATCTCGCGTTTGCTCAAACGCACCCCTCACCCCAGCCCTCTCCCTCAAGGGGAGAGGGAGTGAAAGGCGAATACTGCGTCAAGTAGATCATTCCCATTTGATCAAATCGGAGATGTGACTAGGCTGAGACCGTCGCGGTGCAGTGGGCGCAGCGGGTGGCCTTGATGTTGATGGTCGAGAAGCAGTGCGGACAGGACTTTGTCGTTGGCGCAGCGGCGGGCTTTTCCTTCTCGCCCATTTTCTGCACCCGCTGCGCCGCCCGGAAGAGCATGAACAGCGCGGCCGCAACAATGAGGAACGTTATGACGGCTGTGATGAATTTGCCGTAGTTCCATGTGACTGCGCCTGCCGCCTTGGCCTCGACAATGCTGGCGTACGGCCCGGCGGTCTTGCCGTCCTTGAGCACCACAAAGAAGTCCGTGAAGTCTGTGTTGCCGAGCAAGATGCCGATAGGTGGCATGATGATGTCGTTGACCATGGACTGGACGATGGTGGAAAAAGCCGCGCCTAGTATGAAGGCGATGGCCAGTTCCAGCACGTTGCCCTTAAGGATGAAGTTGCGGAACTCCTTAAGCACTGTGTCCCACTCCACCACGCGACAAAGCCCTGCGCTGCTGCCTGGACGGGCAGGCGGGGAACATCGCAGAAGGCCTAACTTCGCAATTCCGTCCGAGCCAGTGGACTGCCGATGACGACAGCATTATACCGGTCCATAGGGTACTCGACACTCAAGTATTGCCTGTACGAGGACCCGGACCGGCACAACAACGTACATCGCAGCTCGGAGCAAAGCCACAACGTCAAAAAGCCGGCACGCTTTGGTACATGCAACAATCTAGCTGATCTGTGCGAGCAACGGCTGGACACGGCGGCTCAGGAGCGCCTCCTCCTGCAGGCACGAGACGCCTTCGATGCCGAGTCTTCGCCCGGTACTTTCACCAGCGGCTTCGTCTGACTACAGTAGGCGGACTATGGGCGAGTACAGGTCCATGGAGGGCGTGGCAGTCTAGGTGGAAACGCATGGCCTACCGACACGACAGGCCATGAACATTCTGGGACCGTCCTTGAGCGCCTGAAAAACCAACGATGCCGGAGCACACAAGCGTCGACCTCCTGCGTGACCTCGCCCTCATCATGGTGCTGGGCGCGGTGGCGACGCTTATATTTCACCGCCTGCGACAACCTGTCATCCTTGGCTACCTGGTCGCAGGGGTAGTCGTCTCGCCTTTCACTCCGCCGCCTTTTTTTGTCCACGATCCGGCCACGATCAGTTCGCTTGCCGACTTCGGGATCATCCTCCTGATGTTCTCGTTGGGCGCCGAATTCAGCGTGAGCAAGCTGCGCAAAGTTGGCACTGTCGCGGTGATCGGCGGCGCCATACAAGTGCTGATCGTCTTCGCGCTCGGATATCGGGTGGGGTTGCTGCTTGGCTGGGGAGACGTGACATCACTCGTTCTGGGGTGCGCTCTTTCAATCAGCAGCACTGCGGTCATCGTCAAGCTGTTCCAAGAGCAACGGCGACTTGACGAGCCAGCCAGCCAGGCGGTCATAGGGATACTGGTCTTTGAAGACTTCGCCGCAATAGTGATGATCGCAGTGCTCTCAGGCTTGGGCGCAACAGGCCAGGCTGCCATTTCGTCGGTCGGCCCAGTCCTCGTTGACTTGGTGTTGTTCCTGGCCGTCGCGCTGGTGCTAGGGCGCACGGCTGTACCTTGGCTGTTTGCGCGCGTGGAGTCGGCGGGCAGGCAAGAGATCCACCTCATCAGCGCGCTCGGACTTTGCTTCGCAATGGCCATGTTCTCGCGGTGGCTGGGACTTTCAGTGGCGGCGGGCGCCTTTGTTGCGGGCGCCATGGTGGCTGAGTCCGGGCGGGGCGAGCGGCTTGCACCGTTGGTCGCGCCGGTCCGCGACATGTTCGCAGCCCTTTTCTTCGTGGCCATCGGGATGTTATTCGACCCATCACTTCTCGGCGAATACTGGCCGCACATCCTGCTATTTACGGCGCTGCTCATTGCCGGCAAGGTGGTGGCAGGCACAACTGCGACATTCCTGCTCGGGTATAACCACCGGGCGGCGTTGCAGGCCGGGCTAAGCCTGGCGCAGATCGGTGAATTCTCGCTGATCATCGTCAAGGTCGGGCAGGACTCCGGGGCGGTGCCGGAGTTCCTCTATGCGGTGGTAGTGGGCGTGACCATCCTGAGCACGTTGACGACACCGTATTTGATGAGGTCGGCCTCGGTGATCACAGCACGCATCGAGGGCATCATGCCCACTACAGCGGCGCGGACCTTGGCCGCGGTAGAGGCTACACTCGACCAGGTCCGGGCCGGAGGGGTGTACCGGATTGGGTTCAGGGCAGCGGTGCAAAAACACTTCACGGGTGCGGTTGCTGGGCTATTGCTCTTCACGGTGGTGGTTGCCGCTGCGCGGGTGGCATATGAACAGCGTGAGTCGCTGAGCAACGCGGCCGGAGTATCGGTGCTGTTGCTCGTTGGACTGCTGCTTACAGTGGTCGCATTGGTGGGAGTCGCGGCCCTGTCGCTCGTGGTCTATCAGGTCAGGAGGTTCACCTTTGCCGCGGCAAGGCAACAGGTGCGCGAGGCCATTCGCCTGCGGAAAGTGCCGTCAATGGCATTGGCGCTTATCGTGAGCCGCAATGCAGCGCTGCTCGTGATTGTGGCTGTTGTGGTCGTCATCCTCGAGCTGTTCCTGCCGGCTGCAACAGGTCTGCGGACCGTCCCTTTGTTGGTCCTCGCAGGGGGGTTCCTTATCGCCGCGGCGCTGATGTGGGATTCGGTCCTTGCCATCAACCGGCGCCTTAGTAGCACGCCCGGGCTGCCCGACGACGGAGGGGAGTCCGGACCAAGTGCAGACGGCGATAGGAAGCCAGGTTCCGGACCGCAGTCTACCTAGACAGTCAGCCGCTTTCACCGGTCGTTCAAGCAACCATTGGAGCAGCCAAAAAGTAGCCGGCTTGCTCAAAGCCAGCCCGGAGAAACACACGAGTGCTACAGTCCCTGTCAAAGGTCAGGACCTTGGCGCGCTGAGTGCCCATAGACCAGCGAATTGTGCGATGCCAAAGCAGTTCGTTGTGAACGTAGAATTGCCTCCGGGGGCACGGCTCCTACTTCAGGGCCGCCGAATGGGGCTACTACATAGTCTCGGTGATGGGCGACTTCTCATGGCTCATATCCAGCCAGCGGAGCTTTGAACGCAGCCGGGGTTATGCCGCTTTGCGGTCCGCGAGAGTCTCCGTGGGAGCATCCGTTGACGAGGTGGCGATATTGGGTATCCAGAACCGTACAGTTGTGCCGATGCCCAGCGTACTTTCGACTGAGATCTCCCCACCGTGGGCCTCGATAATCCCCTTTGTAATCACGAGGCCGAGGCCGGTACCGGGCTGAGATCGCTTGGCTGCGTCCGACGAGCGGAAAAATGGAGTGAACAGCCTGGCGAGGTCAGCCTCGGAGATGCCTACGCCGCGGTCCGCGACGGCAATCATGAGCCTGCCGCCCTCCGATTCCGCTGCGACGTCAATCGTAGAACCAGTCGGAGAGTATTTTGATGCGTTGCTGACTAGGTTAGTCATGATTTGGGCAAGCCGGTCTCTGTCTGCACTAACGACCTCGAGCTCACCGTGAGCCTGGATATTCAGCTTCTGCAGCTTATCGGCGAGGATGGGTCCGAAGGTAAGCGCGACCTCCTCCAGGACACCGTGCGGGTCAAGCGCGGTGCGTTCCAGGCGCAGGGAGCGGCCTTCGATCCTCGACATGTCCAGCAGGTCTCCGATTAGCCCGTTTAGACGCATCGCATTCCGCCGCATGATGTTCAGGTGTTTGAGCTGGCCCTCGTTCAGGTTGCCCTGGCGGTTGCGGAGGAGCAGTTCATTGAATGCAATCAGGCTCGTGAGCGGCGTCTTTAGTTCATGGGAGACGGAGGACAGCAGGTGGCTCTTGGCCTGGCTGATCCGGAAGAGCTCAGCGTTCTGGCCGTCAAGGCGGACGCGAGCGTCGCGTTCTTCGGCCAGTTGAAGCGTTCGTTCGTAGAGCTGTGCGTTGGCAAGGGCGCCGCTGATGTGTGCGCCGATCCGCATCAAAAGGTCGAGGTGGTTGCCCGACAGTTCGTCAGGTTTGGCACAGCCTGCGATAAGGACTGCCACCACCTCCCCGTTCTCGAGCACAGGTGCGATGATGAGCGACTGCATCTTGCAGCCGGCCTCGACGCTAGTGGTCTCGTGGTTGTGAGGAGCGCCCGTTTGCGGCCGGACGAGGGCACATCCTCCATCTCGAAGATGCAGGCCCTTCTTGAGGTCGAGCACGGCGTCTGTGAATGGGCGCGTGAACCGGACGATCGAGCCAGGCAGCCATTCACCGGTTCCGGTTGCCGACGCATGCGTGACTTCAAGAGTCCTATCGGACCTATTGACTTTGCCTAGGATGACCAACTCGAATGGGATGAGCCGCTTCGCCTGCTCAACGAAGTGTTCGAACACCTGGCTATGGTCGAGCGTTGAGCCGACTAGCTTGCCGATCTCGGCGATAGCAGAGGTCTCGGACCTGAGCAGCTCCGCCTTCCGCCGCTCTACGTTCAGCTTTACCACGAGCCTGTGGGTCAAGAGGGCTGTGCCAACGATAAAGATGACGCGCAGTGGGAGCTGCTCGACGTCGTAGCTCCCGGGGCCGTAGTAAACGTAGTTGACGCCAGAGATCCAGGAGATCCAAAAAATGGTGTAGATGGCGCCAAAGAACCAGCCGAGCCTGACTACGCCGATCATCAGCTTTGGAAAGAGCATGAGGTACAGGTCGTTGGTCTGTTGCGCGCCGGCGAGCGAGGACGCTACGCCCCACCAGCCGAGCATGGTGACGGCGTTGTCCAGGGCGAAGCCAATGAGGAACGTCTCTCGGACGTGACCCCGCTTGAGGTAGAAAGATAGAGCGGCGTCATAAGTAAGCGCAGCGGCGCCGCCGGCGTAGACCCAGAGGTCCGCTCCGGTGCCGCGCAGGAATATCGCCGCGCCCAGGAATACCGCCACGACCACCGCGACACGGCCGACAATCCAGGCCCACTCGACCGCGGCGCTGGTGTTGACAGCAACATCGACCTGGCGGGCGAAGAACGCGCGGGCCCTGCTACGTACCGGCACACCGTCCCTCCTGGAATCGGTACGCGCACGGTGCGGGCCCAGTCGAGTTAGGGCATCGAGTAGACGCATGCTGACGGTCCACACAAGTCCGGTACGTTCACCGGTATTCCATACCAATATGGCACCCGCCGTTCTCGTCCTGCGCTCCGGAGAGGACGGGACAGTGAGACATACGGCTCGGAGGGTGCGCCGCGCGGCTCACGGACGCAGCGGCTCAAGATATGCCGGGACGCCGTCCCGAACGATTGCCAGTGGCCGCGATACCCAAGGGGCTGGTAAGTGCACTCATTTGAGGTTACACGTCGAGTTAGATTGCGATCTGCGGGTGTTCCTCAAGCGCCGTTGGGCGAGTAACGCGAGACCCTGCCCGTAATCGAACGCTCTAGGGTGGGGGATGTTGCCCCCGGGCCATATACAGCAGGTTTGGTGGCGGCTAAAAGTCTGCATTGCCTCCTGGATGCAACACCGCTGTTCACGCTGGCTGTCATCATGGCCTTTGCTGCCATCGTTGAACGGTATTGCAACCACTGCCACCTCTAGTGCACAGGCAGTAGTTATACTGTCGCGTCTGCAACCGGAAACCGTAGGCAGTGGGTCACAAGGCTGACTCACTGTTCAAACCTGTTGCGGTCTAAAGGGGCACCCGCATGACTGGGTTGCGGCTTAGGAGTTTGCGTGCGCCTTCAGCTATCTTCACGGCGGGCATGACGGCCATCGCTCTTGTTGGTGTGGCCGCATGTGGCCGCGTCAGAGGCAGCGGTGGTGCTTGAGCAGGGTGAGGCGATTGGCCAGGGGGTGAGTGCGCTGCAGCGGAGGAATTAGCTGGGTACCTACTAGGCGACTATGAAGGCCGCTTATAGGAGATTCGGTTGTTGCGCTTTTTGCAGTTGAAGGTGGCCACGGCGGCCCTGCTTGTCACTGTTGTGGCCGTGTTGGCGGCGTGCGGCAAAACTCAGGGCGGCGCGCCCGCCTCCACACCACCTGTGGCGGCCAGGGGCGTCGAGTTTGATGTGCAGTCATTCTCCCTGCCCTTCCGGGCGATAGCCGTTGAGTTCGATGGTGAGCACATTTGGGTGGCGCACTATGAAGACGCGGCCGTCAGCAAGTACAGCCTGTTTGGCAATCGCATAGGGCTCTACGAAGTTGAACCAGAGCCAATCTGGATGAAGTACGACGGCGAAAACATGTGGGTGGCCTCATTCTCTCAGGGCAACCTCACCAAGCTGAGCAAGGACGGGCTGCTGCTCGGCAAGTACCCCACGGGCCACTCTCCGGGCGGGATGTACGTTGACGGGCCCAACCTGTGGGTGGCAAACGGCATGTCCGACCACATCAGCAAGCTCTCACGCGCAACCGGCGAAACCGTGGCCGAGTACCCGGTGGGCAAGGGGCACATGCCAGGTACGTTTGCCGTCCAGTTTGATGGTGCCTACCTGTGGGTCGCCAACTACTTCGAGGACACCATTCAGCGCCTTACGTTAGACGGGCGAGTTGCCTCAACAACCGAGCCGGGCTATGACCCGGTGTCCCTGGCGTTTGACGGCAATAACGTATGGGCTGCGCTCGTTGATGGCGACGCCGTTGCGAAGCTGGACAGCGAAGGCAAGGTTATAGCCACTTACCCGGTCCCACGCGGGCCGCGCCAGGTGCTCTTCGACGGCGCCCACATATGGGTCGCCAGTTTTGACGATAAGAAGGTCACGCGCCTCAAGCTGGACGGGACCATTGACGGCCAGGTTGAGGCCGGCTCTGGGCCCTGGGCCATGGCGTTCGACGGCACCCACATCTGGCTGGTGGACTCAGTCGCCCCCAGCCTGTACAGGCTAGGCCCAGTCGCCTCAACCATGCCGCTGCCCAAACCGGGTCCCAATACGGCCGTCGCCAAGGCGTTCAGCCCTGAGGAACGCTTGCCATCCGTCGCTCATATAGGAGGCGACCTCTGGGTCACTAACAGCAACGAGGGCACGCTCGACCAGCTATCCGCCGGGGAACGGAAAGGCAGCCACAAGGTTGGCGCCGGGCCCACAGCTATCGCTGAGGTGGGAGGAGAGGTCTGGGCTGCCAGCGCAGGGGACGGCACGTTGAGCAGGCTGGGGCCGGATGGCGCCGTGATTGCCACTTACAAGACCGGGGCAGACCCTCGCGCACTTGTCTACGACGGAGAGCATATATGGGTGGCAAACGCCAGGGATGGCACCGTCTGGAAGGTGACGCGGGGAGGCGAAGTCGCCCTGTCGGTACAGGTGGGCAGCCGGCCAAGCGCGCTTGCATTCGACGGTGAGCACATCTGGGTGGCCGTCACAATGGACGATAAGGTGGTCAAGCTCGCCAGGGACGGGGCTATCGCTGGGTCCTACTCGTCCGGTGGCTGGCCGGTGTCGCTGGCCGTCGAAAACGGCCACATCTGGGTCGCCAACTCCAAGGACGGGACCGTGACCAAGCTGTCGAAGGACGGCCGCACACTTGGTGAATACCGGGTCGGTGAAACGCCTGTCGCGGTGCTCTTCTCAGACTTCCATGGCGAGGGCCACATCTGGGTCGCCAACCTGGCAGATGACACCGTCATGAAACTCACACTCGACGGGCACCGGCTGGCCGTCGTCCGGACCGGCGAGAGGCCGTCGGCCATCGCGGCCTTCGGAGACATCCTGGCAGTCGTCAACTCAGGCTCGTCGAGCCTGACCAGCGTGCCCCTGGTTACGGGCGGCGAAGTGATGATGTAGGGGCCTGCCAGAATAGATGAGACGACCATGCAAATCCGCCAGCGCGAGGAAGAACGGCGGAACCAGGCTGCCAGCACGATGACCAGGTTGTCAATGCACTCTGGCAGGTGCCGGGCGTTAAGTTCGGCCCTCCCCGTCTCCACAACAGACACCTTTCAGCAGTCCCCGGCTCTCTGTCCGGGGGCCGTGTGCTTCTCATGAGTTCGACGCCCGACCCATCCACAGTCGTAACCGCCTGAAACAGCGGCACGAATGCGGCCTTCGGTCTGATTGCGACGACGGGACGTGACTCTTTCATGTTCACGTACACGGCGTCCAGGAGCGTCATCAGCAGGTCCCGCCGCTTGCAGACGGTGGCATTGGTCCAAAGTCGGGGCAGTCGCGTCATCGCTGAGGAGGCGCGCGCGGAGTTCAGCAGTGTAGCGGGGGACAGGCGGTGCTGGAGCTATGCATAAGCGCCCGAAGCGGACTTTGTGTACGCTCCGCACAAGCGTGTGTCGCGTCATGTGGCGTTGCAGGCCGACGGACCACGCCGGTATGCGACGTGAAGCGTAGTGAGACCTTTGCAACAATGTCCGGTGACCAAGGGGGTCCGCATGACCGACCAGATCAGCCCGAAACAGTTCCACGAGTCCGAGGGCGTCGAGGATTGGCGCGTGCTCGGCGACGGTGCGTGCGCGTACTTCCGGACCGGGTCGTTCGTGGCAGGTGCCCGGCTTGTGCAGGCAATCAGCAAGTTGCCGGGTGTCGACGACCACCGCCCCGACGTTGACCTGCGGCACGACGGTGTGACGGTGCGTCTCATCACGATCACCGATGACTACACCGGGATGATTCGGCGCGATGTCGAGCTGGCCCGCCAGATCTCGGCAGTTGCCCGAGAGTTGCGCCTTTCCCCCGACCCGTCGGCGGTCCAGAGCCTGCTTGTCATCCCGGGCGCGACCGTCACCGCCAAGGTGATGCCGTTCTGGCGGGCCGTGCTCGGGTATGAACCTCGCCGCGACAGCCCCGACTCGGACCTCGTCGATCCGCGCAGCCGGGGGCCGTCGTTCTGGTTTGAGCGAATGAAGGAGCCGCGCCCGGACGGCCGCGGCGCGGTCCACGTCGCGATATGGGTCCCGTACGAGCAGGCGGAGGCTCGCATCGCGGCCGCGCTCGCCGCGGGCGGCCGGATGGTGCGCGACAAATTCGCGCCCTCATGGTGGACGCTGGCCGACGCGGCGGGCAACGAGGCCGACATCGCCACGACGATGGACCGCGACTAGGGACGCAAGCTCTCTCGTTCGCGCACTCACAGCAGCATCTGTCGTTCATCAACTTCACAACAGTTTTGAACAATCACGGGGAGAGATCGACGAAGCAGGTCCTTTGGCGAGACTCCGGCACAATTGGTCGTGCAGGGCGTGCACGCGCACCGGCCATTGAAGGAGGTCCGGAATGAGGCTGAGCAGGAAGGTCGCCATCATCACGGGTGCAGGCAGCGGAATCGGCCGTGCGGCGGCGGTGCTCTTTGCGTCAGAAGGCGCCAACGTCATCGCCGCAGACATCAACGAGGTGGGCGTTGCAGCCACTGAGGCTCAGGCCAGGCGGATGAAGGCTACAGGCACGGTCGAACCGGTCGCTGCCGACGTTTCCAAGTCGCGGGACATGGCCCGCCTTGTCAAGACCGCGGTAGATAGCTTTGGCGGCATCGATATTGTGTTCAGCAACGCAGGCATCATGCGGGGCGGGTCCGTAGTGGACCTGCCGGAAGAACACTGGGACGAGCTATTCTCGGTGAACGTGAAGGGCGCCTTCTTGCTGGGCAAGCACGCCATACCCCACATGCGCCGCCCGCCGGCGGGCACCGGCCGGGGCGGGTCGTTCATCATCACCGCCTCGGCGAACAGTTTCTACGCCGAGTCAGACATCGCCGGGTACTGCGCGACGAAGGGTGCCGCTTTGCAGCTCACACGTGCGATGGCGATAGACCACGGCCCTGAGGGGATACGAGTCAACTGCATCTGCCCGGGGTGGATAGACACGCCGATGGCGGCCCCGTTCCTTGAGGAAAACCTGAAGGGCAGGGAGTTCGCGGGCAAGATCGCCCCGGCCGGGAGGATCGGCAGGCCAGAAGATGTTGCACAGGTTGCCCTGTTCCTCGCCAGCGACGATTCCGGCTTTGTCACCGGCGCAGCCTACGTGGTGGACGGCGGTTGGACGGTCGGCATGACGAAGGCCGTCGCCTTGGTGTGAGCAGCTCCCCCAAGAGTAGGGTCGGGGGCATGGACGTCGCTGGCCGGCCTCAAAGGTACAGGTCCAACGGCGCCTCCGAAGTCAGGCACTCGTTGCCGTCCTCGGTGATCACGTACTGGTCTTCGATGGAGATGTTCAGGTCTCCGTCCGATGTGAACGTGACCGTGGGTTCCAGGGTGACCGCAATACCTGGCTCCAGCACCGTCTGGTCCTTCTCGTACAGGTAGGGCGGCTCGTGGACGACCCTGCCTACCCCATGTCCTGTATACGGCACAACCGGCCTGTAGCCCGTGCCCTCGTAGAGCTTCAGCTCCATGCTCCTGATATCGGAGGCCCGGACGCCCGGACGCAGCTCCGGGCCGAGCGTCTCCACCATCCCGCGGACAAGCCTCTGGGCCTTCTCCATCGCAGGCGTTACCTTGCCGAACCCGATTACCCTCGACAGGTTGCAAATGTAGCCGTCGTACTTGCCCTGGACGTCACAGCGCACGAAGTAGCCAGGCTTGAGGACGGCATCGGTCGGCACAGGAGTCCCGTTGATCAGCTTGGCGCCGCATGGGCCGAACATGATGTAGGCCCGCTCTGCCGACATTCCGTCCTCTAGGAATGCCACGGTGAACTTCGACGCTAGCTCCTTCTCAGTAATCCCTGTCTTCAAGTCATGCATGAGCTTGAGCCAGGTCCGGCTCGTCCGCTTGCATGCCTCTCGGGTGCGCCGTATCTCTTCCGGCGTCTTGACGAGCCGCATCCTCCAGAGGACAGGCTCGGCGTCCACGAACCTGGCCTTCGGGAGGAGCTTCTTTAGCCGGTCAAGATAGGCAGCGCCGATGTACCGCATTTCGACTGCGATGGTCTTCTTCGCGAACCCTTTCTCACCGAGGACCGCGGCAGCGGTGTCCGCCGGGTTGCCTGGCGGCGGGTCTTTTTCCTTCCAGGTCTGGATGTAGTAGCCCGGGCCCCAGTAATGGCGTTCCTTGATCCACGGGTCTGCCCGTTCAAGTACGGTGGTCTCGTCGGCGCCGGCGACCATGAACGGCCCGCGAGACGGCTCCTTGGGTACGCCGCAGAGCGTGTAGTGGACGGTGTCCAGGTCCCACAGCACGTAGAACTCGTCTGAAACCGAATACCAGTAGTCGGACAGGTAGCCGACGTTCGGACGGCTTGAGGCGACGATGATGTCGACGCCGGCCCGGTCCATGATGAGCGACGCCCGGTCGTAGTCGAAGAGCCTCACTTACTCGCCTCCTGCCTGTATTACGGGGGACCACGGCCAGTATTAGTCCGGACGGGGCTGACATGGATACGATACCGCTGAGCGCAGACCGCTAGTGGCTCTTGCCATCACCGCGGTCCTCGCCGGGCCGTCGCCATAGTATGCGCAGCCCGACCCGCTAGCCCTGGAACCAGCGCTTGCGCCTCGTGGTGGCGAACTCCGCCTTCTCCGAAGCGAGAGCTCGAGACGGACCGAAGAACGGGCCCGTCGGGCTTGGTCCGGTCAGGAAATTGGCGTCTACCCTGCCGACTCTCCCGTCGCCCAGCTCAACATAACAAGAACCCGCGCCGTCATAGGGAGCGGCGGAGGCTCCGCCAGTTAGCCGCGCAGCAATATCGGAAGCGACTGCCCTTGCCGCGCTTTCTGCGAACACGCCTGCCTTCGGTACCGGCGCGCTCGTGACGTCGCCGACTGCATAGACGTATGGGAAGCGTGTCAGCAGGTTCGATGGGTTGACCGCGACCCAACCATTGACCGCCAGTCCAGACGCTTCGACCACGGCCGGTACCCGGTGGACTGGTACGCCCAGGAAAAGGTCGTATCTGACGTCCGGGCCGCCTTGGACCCTGGCGGTCCTGGCAGCAGGGTCCAAAGCAGTGACGAGCCGTCCCGGTAGGAACTCTATGGACCGCTCGGCAAATCCCCGGAGGATGGTTTCCGAAGCGGCAGCAGAAACCGGCACCGGCGAACCGAACGGGCAGAGCACGCTGATAGAGACGGCCTGCCGCAGGCCGCGGTCTTTGAAGTAGTCGTGAAGCACAAACCCGGCCTCGCTCGGCGCCGGCGGACATTTGAAGGGCGTCCCCAGCACGCCGATCACGACCTTCCCTTCCCTGAAGGCGGCGAGGACCGGCCGCAATCGTTCGGCCCCTGCGACCGAGTAGAACTCGTGACCACCTTCGATGAACCCTGGCGTCGCCGCCGGGTCGAGGTCCGCCCCAAGAGCGACAACGAGGATGTCTGGTTCATACGTGCCACGGTCCGTAACCACGTGCCGGCTGACCGGGTTTATCGATGTGACGCGTTCCTGGCGAAAACGGACGTTCTTCTTTGCAATGTCCCGGTAATAGGCGCTGACCTGAGCGGTCGTCTGGTGTCCCGTCATAACTTCAAACTTGGAGAAACCGAACACAAACGAATCGCTCTGGTCTATGAGGGTGACTTCCACCCTGCCCTGCAGGGCGGCCGAGAGCCTCGCTGTGAGTTCCAGTCCACCAAACCCGGCGCCGAGGACTAGTACCTGTTTGATCATTGCAGGCCGGTCTTCCTTTCCGGTGCGGAGAACACTGGACCGTCACCCAACCTTTGACTCTGGCAGATTCTATTCCCGCTGTGCCCCGGAGTCTCATCGCTGCGTGGCCTTGAAGGGCCGGAGGACGCAAAATGACCTGGCAGAGCGACCTTCGCTACGCTATCACGCAATAGTCTGACACCGTCCTGGACAAGGTCCCTGCGATTGCGAGGCGACCTGGGCAGGACTGAGGCCCAGTGCCTGCCACCTACCCAGTCAGCCAGACCTTCTTGGGTGACGGAGTCAGGAGCCTCGCCCCGGTAGATGTCACGACGAAGTTGTCCTCCCACTGCAGGTAGCCGGCCTCTCCGTCTCCGAACGGTATCTCGATGGCGCCGCACATCCCCTCGACCCAGGGAGTCTCGTCGGCAGGGGCCATCGTCGGGTATTCGTGGACGGAAAACCCCAGCCCATGGCCGACGTAAATGCCCTTCTCGCCGCCCACAGCGTTCGACAGCGGCCTCCTGTACTTCTCGAAGCCGAGCTCCCGCATGGCCGTTTCACCGGCTGCGCAGAGGGCGGCAGAGGTCACTCCAGGTCGGATTGCCGCAAAGATGGCATCAATGACCTGACGAGTGCCCTCGGAATACTTTTCAATCTTTGGCGGCAGGCGGGAGCCCACGAAAGCATTCCGGTACATGTCACAGCAGTAGCCGTGATATACGGCCCCGCAGTCAACCTGCACCAGGTCCCCGGGCTGTATCTTCCTGTCCACCGGCGACGGTGTCATCTGAAGCACCCGTGCGGCCTGGAGGGACATGTAGCTCTGGTTTGTCGAGTAATAGGGGTCGTCGGCGCCAAGCCTGAGCCACTCGCCGACCATGATGTTCGCCACTTCGCGTTCAGTCATACCTGGCCGTAGTGCTCCGAAGCCTGCCTTAATCCCGGCTTCAGTGATCTCGCAGGCCCTGGCGACCCTGTTCACCTCCTCTGGCGACTTGACCATCCGCACCCTCCCCACGGACTCATCGGCGTCGGCAAACCTCGCTCCCGGCAATTTCTCCTTCAGTCCCGCGAACTCAGGCGGAGTCATCCTGATCACCGATCCAGGCCCAAGCTCCATGCCGACAACGCCGTGATCGAGCTTCAGTTCTCTGAATGCATCCGCGACAAGTTCTAAGTTGGCTTTGCCGGCGGAGCCCCAGACGCGGACGCCTTCCACCCAGCTTGTTTCCCGCGCGTTCACAACGTGGACCATGTCTACGAATAGCAAAGGCTCACGCCCGGCGGGCACGACGAGCCAGAAGCGTTTTTCGCCCAGCCGCCACGAAGGGGTGGTGAAACCCGTCAGGTACTCGACATTGTCCCGGGTGGTCAGTAGGAGCCCGTCCAGGCGTTCAGATGCCATTGCCTTCTGCAGCCGCGAGTAGCGGGCTGAATATTCAGCGAGTGGGAAGTCGAGGTAAGTTGCCTGTCGCATCGCACCGTCCTCACTGGTCTGTGCCCGTCGATTTCATCGGTCACGTGGGTGAGGCCCGCCTTCTGCTTCATGATGCCGCATAAGCAGCTCCGACATCGCTGGCGAGCCGGAGGTCGCAAGCCTCGGGGAAGAGGAGTGGCACGGTGAGTCCCGCCTTGTGGTATGTCCTCAGCTTGGCAATGCACTCGTCTGGCGTACCCACAGCACCAAAGACCGAAAGCATCTCCTTCGTTATCAACCTGCCGGCGTCCTCGCGCTTTTCTTCCTTCCAGAGCCCTTGAACGCGGCTCACCTCCAAAGGATCGAGGCCGAGTTGCTCTACCTGTTCCACCGGGAGGGTGGCGACCTTGCGCGCCAGAAAGGTCCTTAGGGCTTCTGCGGGCCGACCACTTTCAGAAGGTGAAAACAGCACCAGCCCGACCGATTCGAGCGTTCCAGGATCACGGCCCGCAGCAACGGCCGCATCGCGAAATGCCTTGGTCCAAGCCTTGATGCCCGGGACCGGGATGGAATGTTCGCATATCAGGCCGTCCCCCAGTTCGCCAGCCAGCCGGACCATCTTGGGCCCGCGTGCGCCAATGAAAATCGGGATCCGGGTACGCGGGTATTTAAAGTCCCCAAAGGGCCAGCCGAACGCTTTCGGGAGGCTAACTCGCCGATCGAATACGATGGCTGGACGTCCATTGACCACCACCTCTTCGCCCTGGAGAGAGCGACGGACCAACGTGACCGTTTCCCGCATGAGGGTAAGCGATCTGACCTCGTCCGGCGACTTGCCGATCATCGGCAGCCAGGTCAGGCCCGCCCCGAGACCGAGGACCATGCGGCCACCAGAAAGCTGGTCTAGCGTGGCGAATGTGTTGGCCAGCAGTGTGGCGGCTCGCGTGTTGGGGTTGATGACGCAAGTCCCCAACCGGATTCGCTCAGTGGCGAGGGCGTAACAGGCGAGAGGGACAATAGCGTCCGGGCCGTATACATCCTCAGCCTGCCATGCGCTCTCGAAGCCGGCGGCTTCGCACCTCTTTACCGCGCTCACCATATCTCGGACAGAGTAAGGCGGGCCGTTGAAGGCAATCCCGACGCGCGCCATGACTCAGCCTCAATCCCGGGCCTTCGCCGACATGGCCGTGAACAGGTCGCTCAGAGGAAAAGCAGCATGATTGTAATGACGAATACAGGACCCGGCTCGCCTTGGGCAATCGCTCGGCGCCGGCTTCAGCGCCCGGGTAGGGACCTAGCCTCCTGTGGTTTCTTCAGAGGGTCCGGGGAAGACGTCCCGCTCTCAGGTCATAACGCGCCTGCCTGGGTTACACTCCCATCCACCTGTGACCACTTCGCGCGCTTCGCGTCTGGCCGCGCCCAGTTGCCAGGAGCACACCCTCATGCCCACCCGTCCATTTACCGGCAACCCATCGCAGGCCATAGTTGAGCAGTTGGCCGCTTCCGGTGTCAAGTACGTGTTCTACAACTCCGGCTCGCGGGAGGCCCTGTTCTTCGACGCGCTCCACGCCCAGGGTCAGGTCCACGGCATCCTGGCCCTCCATGAAGGCAGCGTGACCGCCATGGCGGGAGGCTACTCGCAGGTCAGAGGCGACCCGGCGGTGATGTCCGTGCACCTCGGCGCCGGCCTGGCGCAGAGCATGGGCCAACTGATCAATATATGGTCGGGCAGCCTGCCGGTCGTAGTAATCACCTTTGCCGGCGACACTGGCAGCTACGCTGACCGCATCTCACTCGACCTCGGGCATAACGCCGGGCCGGCGTCCATCACCGCGCCGCTGACCAAGGCGAACTGGACCGTGATCGAGCCTCACGGTTTGCCCGCCGTAGTAGAGCGGGCGATAAGAGTCGCGACGACTCCGCCGATCGGTCCCGTGCACATCGCTCTATATGACAGGCTGCTCGGGCCGGGACCGGTGTCCACCAACATCATCGGAGGTCCGGTGAGGCCCCTCCGCGCCGGATACCCGTCGGATGCTGACGTGGAGGAGCTGGCGCGGGCGCTGCACGAGGCGGAGCGTCCTGTCATATATGTGGGAGATGGGGCCTGGAAGAGCGGGGCAGAGGGGAAGCTGGCGGCCGTGGCCGAATACTTCGGCGCAGTAGTCGCCTCCATGTGGGGTGACCTGCGGGGCGTGCCAGTCGCACACCCTCAGCACGCGGGATACTTCTGGCAGCCGGTGATTGACTTGAAGCCAGACCACATCGTGTGCGTGGGGGTGCGGCATGGCGGCGCAGGTCACCCCGAGGACTACGCTCCATTTGCCGGGGCGAAGCGGACCGTTGCGGTCGGGTCGGACGTGGAGATATTCGAGAACGTGCCTGGGCTGGACCGCGCCATTTACGCAGATGAGTTTCGGGCACTTGAGCGGCTGGACGAACTGGTAAAGAGTGAGCCCGAGCCAGCGCGATATGCTGCCCGCCGCCGGTGGGCCAGGCAGCAGTCCGCCACACTCCGGGCTGAGCGCAGGCGCCAACTCCAGCCCGCGCAGCCGGTGCCGGGCCGGGTGCGGCCCCTCGCGCTGCTCGACGCCGTAGACGCCGCCGTTGAGCGGGCTGGCGGCGGCTACATCACGACCGAGCAGTTCGCGGTCCCACTAGAATGCGTGCAGGAAAAACAGGGAGGAGGGTCGGTCGTTTACATCAGGCCCGCAGGCGGCTCGGAAGGGTTTGGCATGGGCGCGCCGCTGGGCGCCAAGCTGGCCGCCCCAGACAGGCCGGTCGTAGGGCTCGTCGGCGACGGCTCCGTTTATTACTCCGACTCCGCTCTCTGGACCGCCGCCCACCACCGCATACCGGTCCTGTATGTGATCGCGAACAATGGCGGGTACGGCATCGTCGCCGGCGCGTTTGACAGGGCTGGAGGGACGATGCACAGAGACCGCACGTACGCCGGGGTTGTGTTGGACCGTATCGACATCGTCAAGATCGCGGAATCGTTCGGCGTCGAGGGAAAACGAGTCGATGACGAACGGACGGTGGCTGACGCGATTGCTCGCGGGCTCGACACGGTCGAGAGGGAGGGCCGGCCACTGCTGCTAGACATCAAGCTGCCCCTGGGACTGCCGGACGGAGGAAAGGCCGCGGTTCAGTTTCAACTGGGCAAGGGCTGAAGTGCGGACCGGCCAGTGAAAAAGCGAGTACACTGCCCGTCCTCTGTTTACCTTAGTCCCCACGCCCCTTTTGCCGCTACCCACCCATCACATAGTGTGGCCGCACCGGGACCCAACGCGGGAGAGGACTGAGGTGAGGGAGAACGCTTTGTCCTGAGGTCGAAGATGGGCATGATGTTCGGGTGGCCGCCCAACCTGTCCATCGCCTGCGCCTCACGCACCACACGCTGCCTTGCTGCCTCGTCCAACCCCTCCGTCTTGATCAGCGCAAACGCCACGTCCCTGTCCAGCACCTCATCGTACGCCAGGTACACCTCATTCTTCCCGCCCTCACGAAGGAATTTCTTCACGACATAACGCCCCGACGCGAACGAGGCTGGCTCTGAAACGGTCGCACCTGCGGCCTGGGCAGGCTCACGAGCAGCAGCGACTGAACTACCAGTACTACCGGCCCCGCGCTTACCCGTTTCGAAATAAAAGCGGCCGTCGTCGTTCGAAGGGCCGAATGGAGCACGGCGCCCGCCCGTGCGCGAACTGTCTCCCAATCGCCGCGTTTTGTCGCAGCCTCTGTTTCGTCCAGGAGACCTTCGGTCTGGCGCTTGCCCCTCTCGCTCGGCATCGCGCCGGGATATTACTACCCGGAAGCGAGCGATACCTCAGGTAGCCAATGCGGCGGTGGATGCCCCAATTGTCGTGGAAGGCCGCTCCTTATACCACTTGGACACACCGTCTGGGCCTCAGTGGGCGGCAGCGAGCGAATACACATCCGGACATACTTCCAGCTCGGACGTTAAGGGCGCCGGAGGCAGGCAGGGTGATGCGAGCTAACGGCTATGTCTCGTCCGCAACATTTCAGCACCACGGCACATTGCAGCGAGCTTCAGATACGCCTCGTCAAAGTTCATCGGGTTCTGCGCGCTTGGTGAGAACCCGCAATCAGGGTTGAGCGTGACCCTGTCGGGCGGCAAATACCGGAGTGCAGCTTCGACTCTGCCGATAACCGTCTCGGGGTCCTCTACTTTGGGGTCGCAATGGTCGATCACCCCCAGCCCGAGGACCTTGTTTCTCGGGAACCTGGCCAGCACCTCAACACCGTGAGACTGGGGTGCGGAGAACTCCATTGCAAAGCGCGTGACCTTGATGGCGCCAAGCGCGTCGATGATTGGTGCGTAGCCGCCGTCTGAAAACCTCTTGCGGTTGAAATGGGCATGGCACAGGTGCATCGAGGTCGGAAAATCTTTAACCGCCTCAACCACGGCGTTGACCATCCTGATACAGAGGTCGATCTCCTTTTCCATGTTGTTCACGCCAATCCGCTTGCGGTGTTCGGGGTCGACGAGCATGAGGAGCCATGGTTCATCAATCTGGATATGGTCAACTCCTGCTTCCACAAGCGCCCGCACCTCACGCTGCAAGATTGGCACACACGCATTCATGAAGTCTTCCCGTGTGGGGTAGGCCGACCTCGATAGTTCTGAGTGCCAGGTGCGCCATCCCAGGATGTAAGGCGACGGGATGGCGACGATGGTCTTCCGGCTGGTCGCCTCAACTAGGAAGCGCGCAGCATCCGCCGCCAACAGTCCCTTCTGGTGGAGAGGCGAGACCACGGCGGGGTCCATGATGGTCCTGGAGACGCTGGGCACGGCCTCGAACTTGAACCCGTCCACGTGTTCGCAGAAGACCTTGATATAGCTTTCACGGCGCCACTCACCGTCTGACACGTAAGTCAGCCCTGCCCGCTCCTGCATCCTGATGGCCGATGGGATTGCGGCATCGAGCAGGTGGTCTGATTCCTGCACGCTGAGCCTGCCGTCGCGGCGGTCCTCGATGACGTCCTTGATCCAGCGCGGCCTTGGCAGGCTGCCCACTACGAATGTCGGGAAGAGGTGGTTGTCATTCATATGGGTGATGTCACGCTCGCTAGTCAACGCTCCGCCAGACGACGCAATAGTATGCCTGGCTTTGGGCGCCTATGCGGTCAGCGGACCTGGGCCCTGAAAGTCACCACGCCTCCCGGTGCAACGGTCACCCGCGCAGCACCGCGCCTACGACCGGCCCAGGCGGTCGCTTGCCAGTCACCTCCGCAGCCAGCAGGACCCGCGTCAATCGCCCCGGAACGCGTACGTGAGAGCTACGGCGGGTTAACCCTTGAAGTCGAGGAATACCTCAGTCGGCGGTGGTGGCGGCGCCTTAGGGTCGAGGCCGTGGACAGCGCGCAGTACTGCATCGAGAAACCAGGTGTCGAATTCCGAAACTCCGGCAAGCATCGCTGGCATCACACTGGCAGGGTCCTTCGCTTCCATATGCACGACGGCCATGTCGCCTTGTGGCGTGTGCTGCAGAGACACGTGCTCGCGCTTGATGCCGAGCTTCTTTCTGGACTCTTTGTAGGCGACCCAGCGCGGCCCCTTTATCTCCGCAACGGCCCGACCCCAGGCGTCGGTCTTCCCAGGGAGTATCGGCACCGCGAAGCTGAACTGAGACAAGGTAACTACCTCCTGTGTGACCAACTTGCCCTGACCAGATGACGCCCCTCTACGAGCACCGGTCAGAGAGAAGCCATCGTACACCGGTTGTCCTCGCGCAGACGGGCCTGGCCGCGGACGAGTAAATGATGCCGAAGTGCTTCTATGCCGGTCATACTTTGGAGAGGTCTATCTACGACCAGGTGGCCGGTGCGGAGGCCGGCATGGGTTGGACCTGGGCCTGCGCGGCCCCTTCTCTGCCCACCTGTAACTCAAGCCGCCGCAACCCTAACCAGTAGATCAGGGACGACGCTAAGTAAGCCGCAATGACAAAAGGCGTCGTATAGCCGCCCGGCTCCATGAGCCGTGAACTGAGGCTGATGGCGGGCGCAGCCAGCCGGGGCATCGCGACGATTCAGCGTAGTGCGGCACTCGGCTGGCGCCTGAAAATGCTACAGACACACAGTACGAGCTTATGCGGGCCTCCGGTCCAATCCGGAGCGCAAGTACGCGCGGAAATTTAGGCGGCTGTCCGTAGCCTCGACCTTTCGTCACTGGCCGGGGTGGATTCTTGGGATGAAGCAGCGCGGCGGGACCAGATGGCGGCTGCCAGCACGAGCACGATGAGCGCGACGCCGCCTGCGGACACCCCGGCAATGGAGACCCAGCGCAGCGTCGCTGCGCCCGACTTGAGGCCGTTGACTATCTCCGCGTGTGCGACGCTGCTCATGGCGTCCAGCCCAACGAACACGGGGGTCATGCTTGTGGAAACCGCCAGGGTGTTACCGGTGTGGTTGGCAGCAGCCAGCGCCGTTCCCCCGGCATTTGCCAGGCTGACGGTGCCCTTGAACGACCCCTCGAGCGCTGCAAAACCTGCTCCCAGTGCCGCAGTGGCCGCATCGACCTCCTCGATGCCGGCAGCAGACAGTACAGCGGCGTGTCCCAACAAGCTTTGCCGTGCCTGTTCGAACTGACCCTGAGCCGCGTCGGCAAGCCCTGATGCCGCCAGGGAATCGGCATACACGGCCTGAGACCAGGCGGATTGAACTCCCTGGACTGCGCCGTCAAGAGACTTCACGTAGAGGTGGGCGTCCCGCACCGAGCCGATTGAGCCAGCCGCGGCGATGCCGACTGCTGAAACGGCCACCAGCACCGCGGTCAACGCCGCGCCACCCACATAGGGCCACCAACGCTTGCTACCAGACATGAAAAGCCTCCTGGACACCTCTAAGGAGCAGGACCACCGGCAAAGTCCACACAGATGACGGGGCCAGTTCGCCATAATCAGCTAAACAAAGCGACAGGAAGTCGCCTAGGGGGCATCGCCCACTCGGGTTAGGGGACTCGCGCAGGAGCGGGGGGGACCCACAGCTATTGCCTCATGGTGGTCTGGCCCCTGCTTTGGACCGAGGTGCTCAGCACGCGCTCTATAGGGCTGCGAGATGAGTTCCTCGACCTGGGCGGCGACTCCCTGAAGGCCTCGCGGCTACTTGGCCGGGTCGAACACAGGTTCAAGGTCAAAGTCCCCTTCGCCGAATTCTATGAGGCTTCCACCGTCGAAGCTCAGGCCGCCCTTGTGTCTCGCTTGATCAGTACGGCGGGTGAATGAACGGACGGACGGGCGCTCTCGCCGGCCGGGAGTTGGCCGAAGGCACTGCCGTACAGTTCAGCTACATACTCGGACAGGCCCTGACCGGTTGCACGCCGGGTTGTTCGTCCACCGGGACCATATCGACGTCAGGGGGCTGGTACCCTTCGACGTCCCTGACGCGTCCACTCACGCGTCCCGTCCTGCGAGAAGGTCAGAGCCTGCCCCGGACTTGGTCCGGGGGTGAGGGGTCGTAAACTCGCAGCTTCTCCCTCACCTCAGTCCTCTCCCGCAGGGAGAGGAAAGTGCGAATGGTGCCGGATAGCGACCTCAGTTGACCTCATACATCGCCCGCCGGGCACTGCTATCTCTCCTCGCGATGTGGCTGCTAAGCGTGGTGGTCTTCATCATCCTGCGCATGGCGCCCGGCGATGCGGCAGTGGCAGCCCTGGCACGTGCGCCCGGCGAAGGCGCGCTCAATGTGGAGCAGCTGGGCGCCAAGAGGCGCGAGCTGGGCCTCGATAGGGCGTGGCCGGTCCAGTACGCAGCGTGGGCCGCAGACATCGCCCGCCTGGACGCGGGGCGGTCGGCCGCTACCGGGCTGCCGGTGCTAGACGAAATCGTCCCGCGCCTGTGGGTGACTGCCGAGCTTGTCCTGCTGACCCTTGCGCTTGTCGCAGCGCTCGGGCTGGGGCTTGGAGGCCTGGCTGCGGCACAGAGAGGCCGTGCCGCGGACGTAGCTGCGCGGGCCCTGGCGCTTGTCAGCCTGTCTGCGCCCGCGTTCTGGGTCGGGCTCCTGCTCATCATTGCGGTGGCATCGTGGACAGGGATATTCATTGCATCGAGTTTCGTGCCGCTGTTTGACCACCCGGCCGCCAACCTGAGGACCCTTGGCGCCGCCGCGTTAGTGCTTTCGATAAGGCCTGCCGCGCTTGTGGCGAGGGTGGTACGCGTGTCTACTGTCGACGCGTTGGCCCAGGACTTCGTGCGCGCCGCCCGGGCGCGCGGCTTGAGCGAGCGAGCCGTGCTCTGGCGCCACGCTTTCCGTTCGGCTTCATTACCAGCGCTGACAGTACTTGGGGCCGAGGCCGTCTACCTCCTTGGGGGGTCAGTCGTCATCGAGCAACTGTTCGGGCTACCCGGCATAGGACGGGCCGTTGCAGCCGGGGTGCTCGAGCGCGACTACCCGTTGGTGCAGTTCGCAACCCTCATGTTCGGCGGCGCCGCCCTGACCGTGAACCTGGTGGCAGACGTGGCCTATGCAAGGCTTGACCCCAGGGTGCGGCTGGCATGAACGTACTGATGGCAACCGCGCAGCGCGCGGCCGCGTCCGCACCCGGCAAGGCCGGGTTAGCGCTGTTCGCCGTCCTGCTTGGTGCGGCTGTGACCGTCGCTGTCGCCGGGCCTGACCCGGCCTTGCAGGACCTGGCAGCGAGGCTAATTGGGCCTGGCGCGGGCCATATCCTCGGCGCGGACCACCTGGGCAGGGACCTCAGCGCGCGAGTCGCATCGGCGCTGCTGGGGTCGATATCTGTGGCGGCATCGGTAACTTTGCTCGCGGGCGTTGGCGGAGGAGCGCTGGGCCTGGCGAGCGGGTACGCGGGAGGCTGGTTTGACGTCGCAGTCCAGCGCGTGCTGGACGGCCTGATGGCATTGCCGCTCATTGTCCTGGCGCTTGCGGTCGTGGCGGCCGCCGGGCCTACAAGGGTTGGCGCAATCGCCGCGTTGTCGCTCGCGTTTGCACCAGTCGCAGCGAGGACTGCCCGGGCGTCTGCTCTAACGGTCAAGGCCTCGGGATACGTCGAAGCGGCCCGTGCGACAGGTGCGAGCCCCGCTTCGACACTCCTACGGCACGTGCTGCCGAACGCGGCTGCGCCGCTCGCTATCGTGGTGTCCACGCAGTTCGGTGGCGCCTTGCTGGCCGAGGCTGCACTCAGCTTCCTGGGCGCGGGCCCGCAGCCGTCTCTTGGCGCATTGCTTGGGCGGGACGCGCAAGTCTACATGTACGCGTCGCCATGGACGGTGGTCTGGCCAGGGGTGGCCCTGGGCCTGGCGGCGATGGCTGCGAACCTGACAGGCGATGCTGTGGCGGACGCTCTGGGGACGCCAGGGCAACGGGGTCGTGAATTGCCGCCTAAGTCGCTGACTGACGGTAGAAGAGCGCGAGCACTATGGACACTATGACGGTGATCACCACCGCCCACAGCAGCCACGCCTGCTGAACGCGCTTGAACTGCTCCATGCTGTGCCAACGGCGCGCACGCCACGCCCACTCGTTGGCCTTGAAGCCAATCAAGATCTCCGCGGCAATGAACGAAAGTCCGCCGGCCCAAAGGGCTGAGCGCGTCAACAACAGCACTGCCAATCCTGCGACGCCGATCAGGATGGCGAGGGGGACGCCGTTTCCGAGGCCCCACACTGGGCCCAGCAGGAAGGCCGCCCAGTTGAAGCTCTTGAGGGACTGAGGGAGCACCGCATTAGGCTGCCCGGAGTTGTTTGCCTCACCAGTCTGGACATTCTGCTGCGCGGGGCGGGCAGGCGGCTGCCGTGGCTCGGTACGCCGGGGGGCCTGCTGCGTAGAGCTGCGGCCTGTGTTGGCAGGTTCGACGCGAGGCCGGGGAGAGGTGGCAATCGGTGTTCGCGCAGCTGCTGGAGAAACCCGGACCGGCGTCTCAAGCGTGGCGCCACAGTTGACGCAGTAACTTGCCCGGGCCACGTTCGGTGATTCGCACTTCTGGCATGAGATAAGGCCCATCGGCGGCGGGCTGTCCGGGTCTGGCCGGTACAAACGCTCGCCGCAGCGGGCGCAGGAATAGTCGCCCTCAACGTTCCTTGTGCCGCAGTGGGGACAGAAGGTGGTCCTGTTTGGTCCAGACGCCGCAGCCTGTTGCAACGTTTCCACTCACGGCGGGGCGTGGGTCACCAGCGATGACTGCGCTCACCCGCACGTACCTATTGTCGCGCCTCGAGTGCCTTAGTAGGGGCGCGGGGCTACGCGCTACTAAGTGACTGTCCCAAAATCGCTCTCCCGCTGGGAGAGGGCCGGAGCCTGCCCCGGGGAAGGCCGGGGTGAGGGAGAAGCTCGGACCCGAATGTCATAGAGACGACACGCCGGGGTCCATGTGCGCCAGTATGTCATCCAGTTCATTTCGTGTGGCGTCGTCAATGGCCGGCGTTGGGGTGCGGACCGCTGCGCCGTCAAGCAGGCCGCGTTTGGCCATGATGTGCTTGCGGATAGACAGGCCGATACCGGCCTGGTTTTCATACCTGATGAGCGGCAGCCACCTGTAGAAGACGTCACGTGCGCTTTCCGTATCGCCTTCCGCTAGCCTGCGCTGTACGGCGACCAGCACCTCCGGGTAGGCGAAGCCGGTCATCGTGCCCACGGCGCCGCGCCGGAGCTCCTCGAACAGGAACGCGCCGCCCAGGCCACCGAACACGCCCATCTTCTTGCCCGTGGCCGCAAGGACGCGGGACACCTTTGGAGGAGTCGGTGGGTCCTCAAGCTTCAGGTACTTCGCAGTGGGCAGCTCGGCGTTGAGCTTCGCGATGAACTGCGGGTCCATGTGTACGCCGGTCTGCTCTGGCAGGTCTTGCACGACAAGCGGCAGGTCCGTAGCCTCAGCGATGGCAGCGTAGTAGCCGAATGTGGACTGCGGGTTGGGCTTGGCAAGCCGGGCGGGCGCGGCCATCACAGCCGTGGCCCCTGCTGCTACTGCCTCTTTGGCCCGCAAGGCGGCCACCCGGTTGCTCTCTGACGATATACCCACGGTTACAGATAGACGCCGGGCTGCTCCCTTCCTGCCATTGCCCGCCTGCTCCGCAGCCCTGATGACCGCGCCCAGGACCTCCCTGCGTTCATCGTCTGTAAGCCTGTGCGCTTCGCCCATGACGCCGAGACAGACGACGCCGCGGCAGCCCGCGAGCGCGGCGCAGTTGACCAGCTTGCGGTACGGAGCTGGGTCCACCACTCCGTCCTCCAGGAACGGCGTGGGGAGCATGAAGTGGATGCCATCTAGTGAAGTAACTGACACCTGCTGCCTCCGGACGTGCTGTCGGGCTGGAACGGGCCCGGTAACCGAGGGGAGCGTAATATCGTCCGATGCCACAGGCCCACGGCTGGCACATTTCGCACTCCCGTTGCGCCCGGATTGTACGAGCGCGCAGAGCGCTTTGTAATTGAGCGCGGCCCGCCCTGCTCCGACGAAATTCTTCTACGGCTGGGTCATCGTCGGCGTCATGGCGGTGGCGAGCGCGGCCAACATGGCGATGGTCACGCTGAACTTCGGCCTGTTCGTCAAGCCTATGGGTGACGAACTTGGCATCGGGCGCGCCACGTTCGGCTGGGCGCAAACGGCGAGGCAGTTTGCCACATCGGCCACGAGCCCACTGACGGGCAGGCTGCTCGACCGCTACGGCGCGCAGCTGATGCTGCCGATGGCGACGCTCGTCACAGGCGGGGCGATAGTGGCGCTGGGGTACTCGGACTCCGCATGGCAGCTCGTGGCGCTGTTCGCAGCGATGGGGCTCGCAGGCATGAGCGGCCCCGGCGCCATGATGACATCGGTCCCCGTTATGAAGTGGTTCGTTAGGAAGCGGGGCAAGGCCGTCTCCTTCATGTCGCTGGGGATCCCCATTGGCGCACTGATATTTGTGCCTCTGACCCAGGTCTTCATAGACCTGTGGGGCTGGCGCGGCGCATTTGTAGCCCTGGGGATCATCGGCGCCGGGGTCGTCGCTCCACTTGGCCTGATCTTCGTGCGGAGGCAGCCCGAGGACATGGGCCTGCTCCCAGACGGCGCACAGGCGCTGCCGAGTGCAGCGAGCGGGCCGCGTCCTGATGTGCCGGAAGAGCACTCGTGGACGGCGCGTGAGGCGGTGCGGTCGTTTGCATTCTGGCGACTGGTGGCGATCTTCAGCATGGTGATGCTGGCGACAGGGATACTAGGCGTGCACCGCATACCGTCGTTCCTGGACCGCGGCCTGAGCGCACGGCTCGTGTCGTTTGCGACCGCGTTCGACGCCGTGTGCGCCGGCATCAGCACGTTCACTATGGGGATGCTCGTCGGGAAGCTGCCGTCGCGGCGGCTTGGGGGCGTTGGGTTCGGCCTGCTCGCCGCAGCAAGCGTGCTGACGATCTACGCCAACAACACGCCGGTCATGGCCCTTTCGATGGCGGTGTTCGGCCTCGGAATCGGCGGGATGATGTTCCTGCAGAACTTCATGTGGGCCGAGTATTTCGGCCGTGCGCACCTGGGCAGCATCCGGGGCGTCGCCACGCCGGTGATGCTCGTGGTCGGCGGGGTCGGCGGGCCCCTGGCAGGGTATGTGTATGACGCGACCGGCTCCTACAACAACATCTGGTGGGCGGGAGTCGGCCTGATGCTCCTTGGCGCAGTGGCGATGGTCCTTACCAGGCCTCCCAGGAGGCCACACGCGCCCCCGCCGTCTGCCCCGTGACTAACTGGCCCTGTCTTCGTGCTGCGCCTCCACTTACGGATGTGCCTTCACCCCAACTCTCTCTCAAATACGCATGGTTCAAATTGCCGGGACTCGACCATGTCATCCTCGTATCCTGTGTAGCGGGAAAGGGCCTGGGTCGGCGTCAGCAAGGGCAATCTTGCAAGGCCTCTACGCCTTCGACAAGCTCAGGCAGTAAGAAGCCCTCTCCCACTGGGAGAGGGTGCGGGTGAGGGCTTCTCAGTGCGACATGAGCCTGGCGCGACGCAGCGCGTCGTTCCACCCTGCCAGGAGCGATAGCCGCCGCCCTTCGGACATCTGCGGCTCGTAGCGACGCGACGACTGCCACAGCGATGCCACCTCGCGCTCGCTCTGCCAGATGCCTGCGCCGCGGCCTGCCAGGAATGCCACTCCGAGCGCGCTGGCTTCCGGCTCCGCAGACACCTCGACGGGGCGGCCCAGGATGTCTGCCTGGAACTGCATCAGGAACTCGCTCGCCGTCTGCCCGCCGTCGGCACGGACCGGCTGCGACGGCGCTGAGCGACGGGCCGACTCGTCCATCGCAGCTACTACGTCCCGCACCTGGTATGCCGTCGCTTCAAGTGCGGCACGGGCAATATGCGCGCGCCCGGCGCCGCGCGTCAGGCCCGTGATGGTGCCGCGCGCGCCGGCGTCCCAGTGTGGCGCGCCGAGGCCCACGAACGCGGGCACAAAGTAGACACCGTCGTTGCCATCAAGCGACTCTGCCAGCCGCCCGGCCTCGGCGGCGTCGCGGATGATGCCCAGGCCGTCTCTCAGCCACTGCACGCTAGCGCCGGCAACGAACACGCTGCCTTCCAGGGCATAGGCCCGCTTCGACCCTGCCTGCCACCCGAGCGTGGCGAGCAGGCCGTGGCTGCCCCAGCTGCGGTCACCCTCTCCCCCGGCTTCCGCTCGGGGCAGGCTCTGGCCCTCCACCGTCGAGGGGGAGGGGACACGCAGCTCTGCGGACCGCGGGTCTCCCTTCTTCCCCCGGTTAGGGGCAGTTGGGCGCCCCCGCGCCGACCGGGTCGAGGGAGGGGGCATCGCCGGCCTGCTCCCCGTCACGCTCAGCACGAACGCGCCGGTGCCGTAGGTGCACTTCGTCATGCCCGGCTCGAAGCAGGCCTGCCCGTAGAGCGCGGCGTGCTGGTCACCTGCGACCCCTGTTATCGGTATCTCCGCCCCCAGCACGTCAGGCGACACCACGCCGAAGTCACCTGCGGACGGCCTCACTTCGGGCAGGACGGCCTCCGGGATGTCAAAGAGCGAAAGCAGAGCCGGGTCCCACTGCAGGTCGTGGATGTTAAGCAGCATCGTGCGGGATGCGTTCGTGACGTCCGTGGCGTGGACTGCCGTGTCGCCCCGAGCGGATGCGCCCGCAGGGCGCAGCAGTCGAGGGGCCCCCTCTCCATTCCAGCGTCCCCTCTCCCCTTGAGGGAGAGGGTCAGGGTGAGGGGTCCCCATCGTCAGCCTGAAGAGCAGCCACGAGTCCACAGTGCCAAAGCACAGCTCGCCCGCCTCGGCGCGCCGCTGCAGCTCAGACCTGCCGCGCACCCTGTCAGGCCAGTCTGACGGCCCGCCGTCGAGCAGCCAGCGCAGCTTCGTCGCCGAGAAGTAGGGGTCCAGTACGAGACCGGTGCGGGTGCGGATGTCTGCCGCGTGGCCCTGCGCCTCCAACCGGCGGCACATGGCCGCGGTACGCCTGCACTGCCAGACGATGGCATTGGCGATGGGCCGGCCTGTCTCCCGCTCCCACAAGACCGCCGTCTCACGCTGGTTGGCGATGCCCAAGCACGCGATGTCGCGTGCGCGCAGGTGGGCCTTCTCGATGGCCTCGCGGCTCACCGAGACGGCGGCCTGAAAAATCTCCTCCGGGTCGTGCTCGACCCACCCCGGCCGTGGGAAGCGTTGCACCAGTTCGGCCTGCGCCGCGGCGATGGGCCGCGCGTCCTGCGAGTCGAACACGACCGCGCGCGTGGACGTGGTGCCCTGGTCTATGGCGAGGATGTGGGGCAAAGCATGCTCAGCGCATTCACTGGGACTACTCTGATTGCCTACCGCTTCGTCCCAGCGCGTAGATCAGCGATTACTTCGCGGATTTCTCGCACTGAAAGATAACGCGTATTTCCGTCGAAATTGGGATCACGCTGCTGCAAGATGCCCATAAGGTCACCGTAGCTATTGAATACTCCGCCACCACTCATGCCAGGCGCAGCCGCCGCGTCCATTTGGCCGGTCAATATCTCTCCTGGAACTACGTTCCACAAGACCCCTAAGCGCCCAAACGTAGCAATCGGTGTAGTAGTTGATATGTCGGGGTTGTACGCGAGCACAGCGGTCTCTGCTCCCAAAGTTTCTACGAGTCTCTGGTCTGCTCCAGAGCCCACGACATCGCTGGTTGGAAGTGAGATCCAAGTGCCCCCAGTGGCTGGTTGGAATGTCAGCAGTGCGATGTCGCGCAGCTGATCATATCCACGTACGATCGCAAAAACCTGCCCAACACCTTTGATGGAAACGTTGGCGCCAGATGCGGAACCGACTACATGTTGTGCGGTAAGTATTTCAGTTTGGGAAATCCTTACTCCTGAACCTGTGGCAAATCCAGCTTCTACATAAACGATCGCATCACGCAGGCGTGAGAGATGTGCTGATATATTGGCCGGTGGCTCGCCTTGGGGACCCTGCGGGCCTGTGGGACCTGTATTGCCTTGGAAGCCTCGCGGGCCCTCAGGCCCTTGAAGCCCAGTCGGCCCTGATGGCCCCTGCGCGCCGGTTGAACCCGTTGGGCCTTGAGGACCTGCCACCCCCTGAGGGCCTTGAGGACCTGCCACCCCCTGAGGTCCTTGAGGGCCAACAGATCCTCCCGGGCCTTGAGGTCCAGGAGGGCCCGGTGGTCCTTGGCAGGCACCAAGTGCAGCCACCACTACAACAGCAATTGTGAGCCGCTTAATAGGCGAACGGCCTATTATCCTCACGGCCATCGTCATCACATCACCGCCTCATCGAGCGCCTTCATGTCGTCTACGGTCATGCGCCAGTCGGCGGCCTTGGCGTTCTGGGACACCTGCTCCGGCGTGCTGGCGCCCGCTATCACCGAACTGACCACCTTGCGCCCGAGCAGCCAGGCGAAGGCAAGCTCGTGCACCGTGTGGCCCCGGCTGTCTGCGAACTTCGTCAACCTCTCGACCACCTCGAAATTGCGGTCCGAGAGCCACCTCTGCGCCGCCTGCGCGGTGCCCCGGCCCAGTCGCGTGCCTGGCGGTGGCGGCGTGCCCCGCATGTACTTGCCGGTCAGGACGCCGGACGCCAGCGGGAAGTACGGCAGCACGCCGAGGCCGTACTTCTCGCACGCCGGCAACAGCTCCGCCTCCGGGGCGCGCTGGATGAGCGAATACTCCGGCTGCGCACTGACGAACGGCGTCAGGCTGCAGGTGCGGGCCGTCCAAGCCGACTCTGCCACCTGCCAGGCGGCGAAGTTGGAGCAGCCCAGGTAACGCACCTTGCCGTCGCGTACCAGGCTGTCAAGCGCACGCAGCGTCTCTTCGATGGGCGTCACCGGGTCCCAGCGGTGTATCTGGTAGAGGTCTATGTAGTCGGTCTGGAGCCGCTCCAGGCTGCCGTTGACTGCCTCGATAATGCGCTGCCTGGACCCGCCCTGGCCGTGGGGGCCATCCGCCCATTTCATGCCGAACTTGGTGGCGATAAGGGCCTTATGGCGCGTGCCGCCTGCAAGCGCGCGGCCTATGTATCGCTCGGAGACGCCCGCGGAGTAGATGTCTGCTGTGTCCAGTAGGTTTATTCCTTCGTCGAGTGCGGCGTGGACGACGGCCTGGGTCTGGCGGTAGTCCATCCTGCCGCCGAAGTTATTCGTGCCGATGCCTATTTCGCTGACTTCGAGGCCGGAGTTGCCGAGGTGGCGGTAGAGCATGGCCCAGTTCACGCCTTTCATACAGGAGGGTATGGACGCAACAGACGGCGGATTATAGCTTGGTGCTCATGTCATCCTGAGGGCTGGAAGCCCGAAGGATCTCTTTCGGGCCGTCATATACCTCAGCCGCGGCGATGCGGCGTCAACCGTGCATCAGGTCCATGTCCCCGGCTCCACCGGGGTCCAGAATTATGTGGAGGGAGGTCTGACATGCCGGCTGTCGCACCATCGTGGACGAAGGGCCTGGGTGCAAACGCGCTGCCCTGGCTTCTGGAGCAGGACGACTCCTGCCCAGGCGTGCGCTACTTTGCGCTGACGGAGCTGCTTGGCGAGCCTGCGGACAGCAAGGAGGCAGTGGCCGCCCGCCGCGCCGTCATGAAGACCGGGCCGGTGGCGGAAATCCTTGCCCGGCAAAGGCCCGACGGCACGTGGGGAGACAAACCGTACGGCCAAAAGTACACCGGCACCTACTGGTCGCTGATATCGCTCTGGCAGCTTGGGGCTGACCCAGGTGATGAGCGGGTCCAAGTGGCTTGCGAGAGCATCCTCGATACCGGCTTCGCGCCCTCTGGCGTCTTCAGCAGCTATAACGCCTCTCAATCAGGCTATATCCACTGCCTTGGGGGAAACATGGCCGCCTCCCTGGCAGCCCTTGGCTCTAGTGGTGGACCGGCCCTGATGAAAGCGGTCGAGGGTGTGGCGCGCATGGTCACCGGCGATGGTGTCCTGCCGAAAGGAGACAAGGTCACTGCCGCGAAAGGGCCTCTCCTCCAGCCGCGCTTTTACTCTTCCGGCACCACGGGGCCCGGTTTCCAGTGCATGGCGAACAAAGGGCTGCCGTGTGGTTGGGGCGCGGCGAAGGTGCTGCTGGGCCTTGCTGCCGTGCCAGAGTCTCGGCGCTCTGAGCAGGTCGAAAAGGCGCTTGGTCAGACCGTCGAGTTCCTTTTGAGCCGTGACCCTGCGGTTGCCGACTACCCCACAGCGACCAACCCTAGCTCCAACTGGCAGAAGTTCGGCTTCCCTGTCTTTTACGTGACCGACTACCTGACGGTGCTCGAAGGCCTGGCACTTGTAGGGAAAGTGGGCGACAAACGCGCGGCCCACGCCGTCGAGGCCATGCTTGCAAAGCAAGACGAACAGGGGCGCTGGGCGCGCGACTACGCGCCGCGCAGCCCGGTTGGCTTCAACCCCGGCAAGGTCGGAGCGCCAAACAAGTGGGTGACATTGCGGGCGCTGCGAGTATTGAAGGCGTGGGTCGGATAGGCCTTGGCTAGACCCTGCTCGACGCATTCTGGACCTTTGCTCTGCTGACCGACAGCGAGAAACGGGGCCCCTCGACTTCGCTCAGGGCGACAAAGTTAGAGCGCCTGCCAATAGCGCCGGCCCTGGAAGCGGACAAGCCTGCCCCAGCCGGGCCTCGGCAGGTGGCTCGCCAGCACGTACATGCCGTCCCGCTCCGCCATGTCTATCACGCGCTTGCGCGTGGCGCGGCCCATCGGCCCGTCCGTGTCCGGCGAGTAGGGCTGGTCCGTCTCCGTGACCTGCATGGGCGACCCGATGAGGTCTCCCAGCACGACGGCACGTTCATTCTGTGAGGCGATGAGGAGGCTCATATGGCCCGGCGTGTGGCCAGGTGTCGGGAAGGCCGTCACGCCCGGCGCAAGCTCGCGCTCGCCTGTGAGCAGGTCGAGCCTGCCCAGCTCCGACAGTGGCAGCACGGAGCGCTGCATCGTAGGCCCGGCACGCCCGGCCAGGATGTCGGGTTTTGTGAAGTGCTCCCAGTCCGCCTTGCCGAAGGCATACTTCGCCCTCTGGAACATTGGCCTGAACTTGGTGCTCTCCCGCAGAAGGTTCCAGCCGACGTGGTCGCCATGCAGGTGCGTCAGGAAGACGGTGTCCACGCTGTCCGGGCTGACGCCCTGCGCCTTCATGTCGGCGAGGAGCTCCTTCTTGCCGTCAAAGCCGAACATCTGCGCCTCGGGGCCAAGGCCGGTGTCGCAGATGACTGTTTTGCCGCCGGAGCGGATGGCGAAGACGCCGATGTTCGTATTGAACCAGTTGTGCTTCTTGCCGTCGCGCTCTATGTCAATGAAGCACTGCGGGAAGCGCGTGTGGTACTGCTCCCAGAGCGATAGCGGCGTCTCAGGGAAGAGCGCCTGCTGGTCGCACGGCATAACGCCGTCGGAGAGTCCGGTGATTGTGATGTCCCCGACTTTGAGAGTTGGGCCAAGCTGCGGTGGCACGAGGGCTCTGTCTCCATGTGCGCCGCCTGTAGTGTCATTCCGGCGATCGGTCAGAGCGGGCGCCGGAATCTAGCTCAATCCGAGCGGCGCGCCGTAGTCAGAGCTAGATACTGAGCACCCGCCGCTGCGCTCGGGGTTGCTCAGAATGACATGTTCGCGCAGCCTATATCGTCCCCGCCTTCCGGAGATCGCGCAGTCCCGCGGCGTAGCGTTCCACCGTCTGGTCAATGTCCTTGTCCGTGTGCGTGGCGGACAGGATCATGGACTGCGGGTGCGTCCACAACCCCTCGTTGATGATGGCAAGCTGCAGCTCATCAATCGTCGCGTTGCCAACCGGCCTGCCGCCCTGCTCGGTGCCCGCGGGCACGGCGTAAGGGTCGTCCGGGTCCACGTCTGCGCCCAGGCTGACCATGACGATGGACGACATGCCGTATGCGCCGCCGGGAATTTCCATCTGCTTCAGCACGTGGTTGATGCCGGCCCGCAGCCGCTTGGCCTGCTTTTCGGCTGTCTCCCCGATGGGCTCCTTTTCGACCAGGCCGAGCGCGGTCGAACCGGCCGCCGCAGAGAGCGGGTTGGCGTTGAACGTGCCAGGGTGGCGGACGCCGTTCTCGCCGATCATGTCCAAAATGTCCGCCCGGCCCGCGACGAGGCCCCCGGGCAGGCCGCCCGCAAGGATCTTGGCGAATGTGCTCAGGTCCGGTTTCACGCCGTAGTGGCCCTGCGCGCCTGACTTCGACCAGCGGAAACCGCTGACAACTTCATCAATGATGAACAGCACGCCGTGCTTGCGGCAGAGTTGCTCGACGCCCTTAACATATTCGGGCCGGGCCACGTCGTTGCCCTGCCAGATGACCGCGCCGATGTCCTTGCGGCTGGCAAGCGTCTTCTCAAGCGCCTCCAGGTTGTGGGCCTCGACGAGCACCATGGAATCGCTCGTGCCCTTTGGGATGCCGTACCTGCGGTCCGTGTCGGGGTCGGTCACATACTCGTCGTCCGACCAGCCGTGGAAGGCGCCCTTGAACTTGACGACCTTCTCCTTGCCTGTGAAGCGGCGGGCGATGCGGAAGGCCATCATGTTGGCCTCCGTGCCCGAGGAGACGAAGCGCATCTTCTGCACAGATGGGACCAGGCGTTTGACCGCCTGCGCCCACCTGACCTCGTGTTCCGTGCCCGACGAGAGGTGAGTGCCCTTCGCCATCTGGTCCTGGACGGCCTTGACCACTGCCGGGTGCGCCTGGCCCAGGATCATCGAGCCGTGTCCCGTGCGGAAGTCAATATATTCGTTGCCGTCCACGTCCCACTTGCGCGGGCCCTGTCCGCGGACCATGTAGACCGGGTACGGCCCGTACTTGCGGGAGACGTGTGTGACGCCTTCAGGGAAGAGGTCCTTTGCCTGCTGCGAGAGCACTTTCGACTTCGGGTGGAGCTTTTCGTATTTCTGTCGGATAGACGATGATGTGGTCATTGAGTGCCCCCATGGCGCGCGTCCTCTCTCCCTTCAAGGGAGAGGGTGTGGGTGTGGGTCGACGCTGACAGCCCCTTGAACTCAGCGGGAGTTCTACACCTTGTAGGGTTGAGGCGCAACTGGGCTGTCCGTGTCGCGCCAAATGCCATAATTGGGTTTTCTGTCCATGCCCCCTCTCCCTTCCAGGGAGAGGGCGTGGGTGTGGGTCGACGCCGACAGCCCCTTGAACTCAGCGGGAGTTTCTACACCCTGGGGAGCGTGGGCGCAACTGGGCTGTCCGCGCCGCGCCAAATGCCATAATTGGGTTTTCTGCCCATGCCCCCTCTCCCAGCGGGAGAGGGTCAGGGTGAGGGAGAAGTCTGATCTCGTATTTATCCTCATGCACCCCTTACCCCATGCCCTCCCCTCAAGGGAGAGGGAGTGAACTTCATACATCATTTCGGGGAATGATCGCCGAGATTCCGCTAGCGCACTCACGCGGTAACTTGTTTCTCCCATGACACAACACACCCGCCGGCAGACTGACAATGCCACCAACAAGCCACGCTCTTGGGCGGCGCCCAAACGCGTCGTCCTAAAGTTCGGCACGAACTTGCTCACCGGCGGCAGGGACGCGCTGGACGAGGACGTCATCCGAAGCCTGGTCGGGCAGGTGGCGGACATCCGGCGCAGCGGAATCGAGGTGGTTGTCGTCACGTCCGGCGCGGTGGCGGCGGGCAAGCAGGCCCTGGCGCAGACGCCGCACAAAGAGCGACTGCAGGCCAGGGCAGTCGTGTCGTATCGGCAGACCCTTGCCGCGCTGGGCCAGGCGCGACTGATGGGCGTTTACGCGCGCATGTTCGCAGAGCACGGGACCGTCGTCGCACAGGCGCTCATCTCGCGCGGGGACATCCAGCTCCGTGCCGGGCAGCGCAGGGCCGGGTACCTGAACGTGCAGGGCGCCCTGCACGCGCTCCTACAGGTAGGTGCAGTCCCCGTCATCAACGAGAACGACGTCGTGGCCGTCGAGGAGATCGAGGGCGAGGTCTACGGCGACAACGACCGCCTTTCGGCGATGGTCGCCAACCTCGTGGACGCAGACCTCCTCGTCCTGCTGGGCGAGATGGAGGGGCTGTTCACCGCCGACCCCCACCTGGACCCGGAAGCGCTGGTCATCCCGGTCGTGGACGAGATCACCGCTGACATCGAACGCAGGGCGCGCGGCCCGCTTGATGGCCGCGGCCGCGGAGGCATGGCGAGCAAGGTCGAGGCAGCGAAGCTGGCGACCGCGTCTGGCGCAGACGTTGTCATTGCCTCAGGCAAGACGAAACAGGTCATCACGCGCATCTGTCGCGGCGAGGAAATTGGCACGCGGTTCGCCGCTAGGGCCACGGGCGTCGAAAGCCGCAAGCGGTGGCTGCTGACTGGCGTGACGGACAGCCGGGGCGCGGTGGACGTGGACGCAGGAGCGGCAAAGGCGTTGCTGGAAGGCGGGCGCAGCCTCCTGCCCGCGGGCGTGACAGGCGTGGACGGCAAGTTCGAACGCGGGGACCTCATCGTCGTCCGGGGCCCGGACGGCCGCATGATCGCCAGCGGCCTCGCCAACTACGGCGCCAAGGAAGTGGCGTCCATCAAAGGCAAGAAGTCTGGCGACGTCGGCGCCGTCCTGGGCTACGAGTTTGGTCCCGAGGTCATACACCGCAACAACATGGCGCTGGTGTGAGAGTGTCATTCCGTGTGGGACGCCAAGCACGAGCCGAGGATCTGGGTTGGGGCCACAAATCACACACCCGCCGCGAGGGGACGAAGCTAAGGACGGTCCGTACGACCGTCGCGCTGATGGACTAGATGTATCCCATGGCATACAATAGCTGGTGACAGAAGTCAGGCAGACGGAAGTCTTCGTCCGTTGGTTCGAGGGCCTCAAGGACCCTGCGGCACGCGCACGCATTCTTGTGAGGATTCGGCGTCTCTCACTTGGGAACTCCGGAAACGTAAGGCCAGTGGGCGGAGGAGTGTCTGAGATGCGGGTGGACTGGGGGCCGGGTTACCGCGTGTATTACGCAGCACGAGGCAAGTCGCTCTTCATCCTCCTGGCTGGCGGCGACAAGTCGTCGCAAGCAAGAGACATCAGGACCGCTCTGGAATTGATCAAGTCGCTTTGACGCCGCGGAATGGACGTATGAAGGGAGGCACGGACCGGTGAAGACCAGGACAACGACCAAACGCTGGGACGCGGCGGCGCACCTGCACACCGGAAAGGACATGGCCGCGTACCTGGAGGCGGCGCTGGAAGATGGCGACCCTGCGCTGGTGACGGCTGCCCTGGGCGACATAGCCCGCGCAAAGGGCATGACCGAGGTTGCCCGGAAAACAGGGCTTGGCCGTGAAAGCCTCTACAAGGCGCTGTCGTCGGAGGGTAACCCGGAATTCGCCACGATACTCCGCGTCGTCGAGGCGTTGGGGCTGAAGCTCCGCGCCGTACCCGAGGGGCGGTGACGGCGCGTTCGGATAGTGCCTCCGGGCGTGGCAACAACGACTTTGCTGACATCGAGGCGGTCACAAGCACGAGGGCTGGCGACGTTGGCGCCGTCCTGGGCTACGAATTCGGGCCGAAGTCATCCACCGTAACAACATGGCGCTGGTGTGATGAGGTGCAAACCGAACACTTAACATGTCATCCTGAACTTGTTTCTGGATCTCACGGACGATTCATGAGGTTGGGGCGACGCGCAGGGCATCTTGTTGGAACGATAAGGGTAAGATTGGCCGACTGTCCGCTAATTATCGAGTCCTTTCCCCGGTGTAAGTCGCTGCGAGGAATTCGTTGCCCATCGACGAACGCACATTCGTGGCGGATGCTGCCTCCATGGTCAACGAAATGCTTTCCCAAAAGCCCGGGTTGCCTTTCGAACGCGCCCGGGTCGAAGAGCACGTCGCAGGAGGAAGAAAGCGCATTGACTTCCTGTTGTCTTTAAAAAGTGGCAATAAGAAGTTCCTGACGGGCGAAGTAAAGATGCCTGACCGTCCTGGTGGGACCAGTCCACACGATCACCTCCTCGTGGAAGATGCTTTCGAGAAGGCATCCCGGCACGGCTCCGAGTACTACTTCACCTGGAATGTCCGTGAGTTCTTGCTATTCAAAACACATATGGCTGGCGTGCCCTATATGGATCGTCTGGTACAGGAATACAGCGACGTCGCGCCAAACACCAGGAATAGTGAGGACACCGACAGGGCCGATGTCAAGCAAGCGGTCCGGGATTTTTGGACGCGGTTCCTTGATGATCTTGCCGGGTTCGCCGCTGGTAAGCCGATTAGAAACCTGCCGTTGGACAGGCGGTTTGTCCGCCGCCTTGAAGCCGCCCTTGACGCCCCGGTCACACTCACCGAAGCGGCAATCGCGGACTTGCGCCCAAAGGACAGCAGTTTCCGGTCACGGATTGACACATGGATGCGCGATCAAGGGTGGGAAGTCAGCAACCAGTCGGACGCTCTGAGAGCAAACATCGGCCGCGCCGCCCGGCTCACTTGCTACGTGCAGTTGAACCGCCTCGTGTTCTACGAGGTTACCCGGCGCCATTTCCAGCAACTTCCACCGCTGTGCAGACCGCCCAAGGGGACCTTGCCTGTGGCTTATCGTGAAGCACTTTCGTCACAGTTGAAAGAGGCCATTCAGGCATCTCACGACTACGAGACAATCTTTGCCACCGATGACGAGACCGGCGGCGAGCTTCCGTTCCTGCACTCCGGCTCAACAGACGCATGGGCTGTCGTCGTAGAGGATGTAGAGCAATTCGACCTTACACGGATTGACTACGACGTAATAGGCGCCATGTACCAGGCGCTGATCGGGCCTGCGGAACGGCGGCGCTACGGCCAGTACTTCACTTCCGTAGAAGTCGTGGACCTCATCAACGCCTTTTGCATCAGGAAGCCAGACGCCCAAGTACTTGACCCTGCATGCGGCGGTGGAACGTTCCTTGTGCGAGCCTACGCCCGCAAACGCACCTTGTACGAAAAGGCGGGCACGCCAGCCAACCACCAGTCCCTGCTGTCTGAAATCGGCGGTATTGACATCGCCGCATTCCCTGCGCAGCTCTCAACCATCAACCTCGCCGTCCGTTACCTGACCGCCGAACCCAACTACCCGCGGGTGTTCAGGAAGGACTTCTTCCTGACAGATCCGAAGCAGCCCGTGGCGATCCTCCCGGTCGGCCGACAGAACGGACGGCCTGTTCCGACGAAGATCACCATCGCTGAAATGGATGCCATCGTCGGCAACCCGCCGTACATCCGGCAAGAGGACATCGGCGACAAACAGAAGGCACGGCTTCGGGCGCTCGCCAAAAAGGCCGGCGCTGCCCTTTCAGGCCGGTCGGACATCTACGCGTTCTTCTTTCCACATGCGGCCAATTTCCTTAAGAAAGACGGGTACATCGGGCTGGTGACAAGCGTGGGGTGGCTCGACACGGGGTACGGCGAAGACCTCCAGCGATACTTCCTAGACAACTTCAAGGTCATAGCCGTCATGGAATCGCAAGTCGAGAAGTGGTTCGAAGACGCACGCGTCACCACGATGGTCACCATCCTCCAGAGAGAAGAGCGCAAGCCCCGGCGCGCATCCAACCTTGTCCGGTTCGTGCAGCTGCGCAAACCGCTTGCCGAAATCTACTCGCACGTCCTCAAGGGCAAGCCCAGCACTGACGACGAAAAGACCCGCCAGGGTGACATGGACGCCATCCGCGGGCTGATCGAAGAAACCGACTCGGACACCGAGACCGATTACTGGCGGATGCGGGTTGTGCCACAGGGCGATCTCGTGCCCGGCAAGTGGGGCCGTTACATAAGGGCGCCGCAGGTCTACTTCGACCTCCTGCGCATGGGAAAGGGACGACTTGTACTACTGTCTGAACTGGCTGAAATCCGTAGAGGTTTCACGACAGGCGCGGACAGGTTCTACTGCGTCCGGGATGTGACCGAGGAGGAAACAGAGAAAGCATCCAACCCGGACGAGTTCAAGACGAAATGGGGGATCAGCCAGAGCGAAACTGGCAACGTACGCATAATCCGGGACGGTGAGGACGGGCACCACCTCGTCGAGGCGCGGTTCCTTGAACCCGAGTTCCACAGGCTTACGGAGGCTAAACGGCCCATCGTCAGCGCGAAAGACGTGTCGAAGCACGTGATCAATGCCTCTGTCCCGCGCGGCCAACTGCGCGGCACGCACTTCGCCCGTTACGTGGAGTTCGCGGAGAAGCGGGGGTGGAACACCGGAGCGACAATCCAAGCGCGTGCCCGGACGCAGCCTTGGTATGACCTTAGGCTGCGTCTAAAGTCAGAACGGGCGCAAATGTTTTGGCCGAAGGCTCAACAATACCGCCACCTCGTGCCGTGGAATGCCGACCAGCTTCCAGCGAACGCTAACCTGTACGACGTGTGGGCGCGGGAACCTATTCAGGCTAGAGTCCTGTGGGCCATTCTCAACTCGTCCATTGTCGCTCTCCTCAAGCAGCACGCAGGCCGATCCGCTGGCATCGAAGGCGACCTGAAGACCGAGGTCGAAGATGTGGACGCTATGCAAGTCCCGGACGCGCGCCTCGTCAACGAAGCCTTGGCTACGCGACTGGTGAACGCTTGCGTAAAGCTATCGAACCATGATTCGGCGAGGTTTCTCTACGAGGAGTTCGACCTGCGCGAGAGGCAGAACCTCGACGACGCTGTGTTGGAGATGATGGGCATAGGCAACAGGGCAGAGCGCGACAGGCTGCGCAACGAGCTTTATGGAACCTTGCGCTCGCTCATTAAGACGACACGGGAACGAGAAATAATCGCTCAGCAGGACCGTTCACGGACAGGCCGCTCTGGAGACTTGTCCACTTCAGCTATTGCAGACGAACTGTGGGATGGCGCCATGGAGGACATTGATCTGCACCAGTTCCCGGATGACTTCGTACACAACCGCGCCGCCCTTGAGGAGTTTGACCTGCCTTCAGGCCCCGTTCAGGTTGGGCGAGCGATGATGGACACTGGAAGGGACCTGCGCTCCGGGACAGCAAGGTTTGGAGGGAGTAAGGGAGAGGTTATCGAGTTCGGCCATGCGGCAAGGGCTGAGTTCGCAGAGATACTTGTGCGGACGGGCCACGGCGGCCGGATCGGGATACCGAGAGAGAAGGAAGCAGAAGCAGCGTGTACGTCGTATCGGAAGTATGAAGCTGAACTGGAATCCAGGTTCCTCGAACTGGCGAAAGAGCGCACCCGTGATGAGCGGCGGCAGGCGGCGATCGCACGCCACCTGCTGCAGAAGGCGCGGACCTGGCGTAGGGAGTGAGGGCCGGTCCTGGAGTGCAGGTCCTGAATCAAGTTCAGGATGACATGAGGCGGGGCCTGTCGTTTCTCTACCCAAACTGCGCTGACCGCTTCGTGAGCGACCCCATGACGAACCCGGTGACCGGGAATGTCGTCGCTCCGCCGCCTTCGACGGCTGCGCCCAGGGCGACGATCGCCGGCACGAAGTGCTCGTGCGTGGGAAGGGCGTAACGCACGCCCGGCGCTTTCTCGCGATAGGTGACCAGCGAGTCCACGTCTTGCCGCCCCAGCACGTTCGCCGACCAGGCGTCGAACTCTGCCGCCCATGACGGCGTCGGCGCGTCCGGGCGGCGGTCCATCGTCCGCAGGTTGTGCGTCAGGAACCCGCTGCCCACGATCAGCACGCCCTCGTGCCGCAACAGGGCCAGTATGCGGCCCAGGTCAAAGAGCGCCCTGGGGTCCTGTGTAGGCAGCGACACCTGCAACACAGGAACGTCAGAGTCCGGGTACATGGCGGCCATCGGGACGTACGCGCCGTGGTCGAGTCCGCGGTCCGGGGCCTCGGCGACGGGCTGCGTCTTGCCGACGAGCTGACGCACCCGCTGCGCCAGTTCAGGCGCGCCGGGCGCAGGGTACTCGACCTCGTAGAACTGCTCCGGGAAGCCATAGAAGTCGTACACGAGCGGCACGGTGGTTGTGGCGCCTATCGTGAGCGGCCGCGCCTCCCAGTGCGCCGAGAGCATCAGGACAGACTTAGGCCGGGGCAGGTCCTTCGCCCACTTCGCCAGGTCTGCGAAGAGGCCCGACAGGCCGCGCGGCTTGGTGGGCGTGGCCGGGTCGTGGCCCGTGAACCCGAAGGAGTCGAGCGAACGCATCTGCCCGTCCGGCCCGGTGATGAACGGTGCGCCGTGCGCCAGGAAGATGGCAGGCATGGGGCCGGTTGGTGCGATGTCGTGCTGGGTCTTTGAGATGGAGATACTGTCGTGCATTGATGCGTCCTTCACCAGTGAGATGCGCTTCGCCACGGCGCGGTTTGCATCAAGATAATGCACTGGCAGAGTCTGCGAGTGTGTCCTTTATCATTGCTGGCATGTCATCTGCGGTCGAAACCCTCCACGCCCAGGCGAAGGCCGCCCGGCACGCGTGCCGCGCGCTCGCGGCCTCTTCGACCGCGGCCCGCAACGCTGCTCTGAGCGCCCTCGCATCGGCGCTTGAGGAGCGGCAGGGCGAAGTCCTCGCCGCCAACCGCAGGGACCTCGACGCGGCGAAAAAAGATGGCCTCGACGAACATCTCGCCGAACGGTTGATGCTCAACCCTGAGCGCATTGCAGGCATGGCGAAGGCGGTCCGGGACATTGCCGCGCAGCCGGACCCGGTGGGCGAGGTCATCGAGTACCGGCTGCTGCCGAACGGCCTGCGGCTCGAGCGCAGGCGCGTGCCGCTCGGGGTCATCGGCGTGATTTACGAGAGCCGCCCGAACGTGACCGTTGATATCGCCGCGCTGTGCATAAAGTCCGGCAACGCCGTCATCCTGCGGGGCGGCAGGGAATCGCTTCATTCCAACTCGTGCCTGGCCGGCATCGCGCGGGACGCTGTCGCGTCTGCCGGGCTGCCAGCCGAGGCCATCCAGTTCGTTTCGTCCACCGACCGCGCTCTGGTGGGCGAGATGCTCCAGATGAAGGACGAGATAGACCTGATGATTCCCCGCGGCGGTGCGGATCTGGTGCGCATGGTGGCGCGTGAGGCCAGGATGCCTGCGATAACCGGCGGCATCGGCGTGTGCCACACGTATGTGGACGCGGCGGCGGACCTTAATAAGGCAGTGCGCGTCGTACACAACGCCAAGGTGTCTCGCCCGACGGTCTGCAACGCGCTGGACACGGTGGTCGTTCACAAAGCTGTGGCGAAGGCGTTCCTGCCAGCGCTTGCCGACGGCTTCGCCCGCGCCGGGGTAGAGATGCGGTGCGATGAAGCGTCAATGCGCATACTCACCTCGATACCCTCTCCCTGCCAGGGAGAGGGTCAGGGTGTGGGTCGAAGTTCCGCCCTTCATAGGGGACACAACCCTGTCATAAAACCCGCCGCGCCGGACGATTTTGGGCAAGAGTTTTTGGCGCTCGTCGCCTCGGTCAAAGTCGTGAGCTCATTCGAAGAGGCGCTGGAACACATCGCCCGCTACGGTTCCGGCCACTCGGAGGCGATCATCACCGAGGACGCAGCGGCCGCGGAGCGGTTCCTGACTGAAGTTGACTCCGCGACGGTGTTCCACAACGCATCCACCAGGTTCAATGACGGTGGTGAGTTTGGCCTGGGCGCCGAGGTGGCCATCAGTACGAACAAACTGCATGCCCGCGGGCCTATGGGCCTCCGGGAGATAACGAGCTACAAGTGGGTGGTGCGCGGCGATGGCCAGGTGCGCTAATGAAGCGTGGGCCGCGCCTGGTTGACCTGGGGGCTGGCATGTGAGATAAGGCCTCTCACTCTCCCCAACCTCCTCCCGCTCGGGGAGGGGTTTTGAGATAGTGAGTTATGTGTGCCACCACGCCGGGGTTGTTGCTCGGCGCGCCATTCCAGGGACCCGCAGGGCGTGTAACCTTTGGGTGTCCGGCTAGGGGAGGGCCGAGCCATGGCAGCCTTCTATTTCGAACGCGAGTGCCGCACTCCGAGTTCCGAGTGCTACACCATCCTGGAAGACGGCAACCCCGTGGGCCGCCTCGACCTGCATTACACGGCGACCATGGTCCACGCGACGCTTGTAGTTAACGAGCGGCTGACGCAGGAGGCCATCCAGGACCTCATTACGATAGTTGATGAGGACCTGGTGGACGCCGTTGGGATTGAGCGCGACGAGTTTGTCGTGCACGTCCACCAGGGGCGGGACCTGGGAGTGTGGTCGAACAATGAGTTCGGCCCCGCCGAAGGCACCGAGGGCGGCCAGGCCCAGGAGGGGGCGTAAACTAGGGGTCATCCGGCTTTGTCTACATCCTGCCAATTTCATCCCCTCTCCCCTTGCGGGAGAGGGTCAGGGTGAGGGGTCATAAATTCGTAACTTCTCCCTCACCTCAGTCCTCTCCCACTGGAAGAGGAGGATGTATACAAAGCCGGGTCATCCAGAAATGTCATGCTGAACTTGTTTCAGCAACTCTGGCACATTTTTTGACTGCCGGTTCTAACTGGTCAGCTAATACCCCTCGAACATCTTCCCCCACTCCGTCTTCAACGCCTCGCGCACACGCCGCCGGCCCACGAAGCGCAGCCAGTATTCGTTGTGGTACATGTTCGAAGCGAAGTAGGACCACGGCGCGACCCACGTCCGCAGCAGCATGTTTTCGAGCGGCTTCAGCGGCCCGTGGTAGATGAGCTTCTGGCCCCTTGAGGCGAACGTGTTCTCGCCCGGCGAGAAGCCCCAGTTCACGCCCTTCACGTCGTCGCCCAAGTACTCGATCTCAGACGGGTCGGCAACGCCCAGGCCCATCTCGTGCGCGATCTTGAGCATCGGGATGGTCATGGGGTCGAATCCCATCATCTTCGCCGCCACTGCGTCAATCGCCACCTGGTCTGCTGACGCAAGGATGACGTCCTTCGTGTGGATGCGCATGGCGCGCGGGCCGGGGCCATCGCCGGCGAACGTGCCGTCCATGACCGCGAAGAGGCCAGTGTGTATCTCCTTCTGTATCTGGAGCAGGTCCACGAGCGTCTCGTGGATCTTCGCGTGTGTCCAGTGGCGGTAGCGGTGCAACAGGCCGCCAAAGGCGTTTTTCATGGCGCCGGTCATGGTGGTGAAGACATGCGTCTTGACCGTGGGCAGCTGGATGATGTTGGTGCCCGGAAAGACCTCGGGGATGTAGATCTCGCCGCCGTAAATCTCATCCAGGGCGATCATCTTCGCCTTTGGCTGGTAGCGCACCCAGCGCACCGGCGGCATGTCCAGCACGGTGTGCGGGACGCCGTGCTTGTCTTCGACGACTCCCTGTTTGTTTTTGGCGCGGCCCTCATAAGGGTCAACGACTACCGTGCCGTTATGCGCGGCGACGATGTCCTGCCAGCCGTCCGCCTTGAGCTTGCGTATGACGCCATCGAGCTGCCAGGGCGCGGTGGAGCAGGCGGGGTAGTAGTGCTGCCATGAGATATTGACCTTAAGAAAAGTCTTGCGACTGGGGGTTAGGGCGTCCCTGTAGCCTGCCAGGTCCATAAGCCGGGCGTAGTCTTCGAGCACGCTTTCAGGCTTGGTGTAAAGGACCGCTACGCGGCCGAGCTTGGGCTGCGCGTGCGGGACGTCCGGCCCAGTCAGGATGCGCGAAGGGTCTTTCTCTTTGATGGTGGTCATGCAGCAGCTGGACTCTTCGTTCTTCGACGCTGACCCGACCGGCGTGCAGACGGCCTGGGCTTCGGCGCCGCGACCATCGCCTGGTAGATGAATGGCATGTATCGCGGCTCAGGAACAGGCTTGTCTTCGGCCTTTGCCGTTTCAAGCCACCCTGCGACTGCAACCTGGATTTCCCGGAGGGCCTCCTCCGGGGTGCGCCCGAATGCAGAGCAATACTTAAGGTCAGGGACGTCTGCAACGTAGCACCTATCTTCATCGCTATAGAAAATGTTGATGTGGTATCGGTGCTTAGTCACTCTCGAATCTCCAGTTTGTACTCTTCGATCGGGGCTGATGCACTTGATGCCGGTCTCCGCCTTTTCATCCCCTCTCCCCTTGAGGGAGAGGGCTAGGGTGAGGGGTGTGTGAGGTCAGGCCTCTCCCTCAGCTACACTCTCTCACACTGGGGGAGCGATACCAGCCGGGTGCCCGGCATCACGTATATCAATCCCCTTCGATCAGCCTGAGCAGCTGTTTGACCTGATAGTCCTTCGCTTGACCATTAACCGGCTGCAGGTTCAAGACTTCTGGCAGCCGTTCATGCACGAAATAGTGGTGGCTGCCCCGGACCCTTGACAGCCGGAACTCGTAAGCTTCCACGAGGCGTACAAGATCGTCAAACCTGATGTTTTGGACATGACCTCTCTTGATGCGCTCCAGCAGCTTCCGGTTATCCACTAGGGCTATGTCCTTGACCATGCGAAGGAGCGGCCCATCCGGCTGGCTTCCTGCGCCGATCCCAGAGTATAGCCAAAGGACTCATGGCCCTTTACGCCCACACACCCCTACTGTTTGGCGAGTTCATGCCGGACCCGGCGCAGTCAGGATGCGCGAAGGGTCTTTCTCTTTGATCGTGGTCATGCGGCGACGGCTTTGGCGCCCCCTTGCGAACCGGAGTTACTGCTTGGGGCCTTATATGCGGGCCGACGCGCAACATCCACTTTGTGGGCCTGATAGATAGCCGGGCGACATCGGGGCCTTGGTACGGCTTTACTCATAGACCTTGCGGCATCAATCAAGAGCTCAATGGCGGTTTGGACGTCATGCACGGCCGCTTCAGCGGTCTTGCCCCAGGCAGAGCAGCCTTCCAGATCAGGGACATCCGCGATGAACGCCTTGTCCTCTGCGCTGTAGAACACGATGATGTGATACTTGTACAAATCAGTTCTCCGTCGAGATGAGTATAGCCGAGCACGCTTTGGTCATTGACTCCCACACCCACATCCTGCCTGACGAGTTCAAGCGTGACCGCGCGCGCGCGGCCGCCGCCGATGCCACGTTCGCGGCGCTTTTTGCAGACGCCCGTGCCAGGACAGCGTCCGCAGACGACCTGCTATCCAGCATGGACGCCGCTAACGTCGATGCCTCCGTGGCGGCTGGCTATGGCTGGACCGACCAGGGCATAGCCCGGCTCGCCAACGACCACACTCTGGAGGCGGCGACGCGCCACCCAGGCCGCATCGTCCCCTTTTGCAGCGTCAACCCTCTGTGGGGCGAAGCGGCTGCACGCGAGGTGCGCCGCTGTGCTGAGCTGGGAGCGAGGGGCATCGGGGAGCTCCATCCGGACACACAGGGTTTCGCGGACGCTGGCCCCAAGACGCTTGCAAGACTGGCGCCGTTGATGGAGGCTGCAAAGTCTTACAAGTTGCCGGTGCTCGTCCATGCTTCCGAGCCTGTCGGCCACACCTACCCCGGCAAGGGGACTTTCACGCCGGAGCGCGTGCTGGCGCTGGCCCAGGCTTACCCTGCCAACACGTTTATATTCGCCCACTTTGGCGGAGGCCTGCCCTTCTACGCAGCAATGCCAGAGGTGGCGGAGACGCTGCGAAATGTGTACTTCGATTCTGCCGCGCAGCCACTGCTCTACCGACCTGCCGCTTACACAGCGTCGGTGGCAGGCGCAGGGCCAGAGCGGCTGCTGTTTGGCAGCGACTTCCCGCTCGTCTCGCAAGAGCGGGCCCTGCAGGCAGCGCGTGCGGCCCGGCTCGGCTCGGGCTACGAAGCCGCGGCGCTGAGCGGCAACGCTGCGTTCCTCTTCGGCCTCACCCATCATTCCGGACGTCAGTGAGGAATCTTGGGAGGGGGGCGAAAATGAACTCCGCCCAGGTCCTTCCTCCGGATCAAGTCCGGGGTCGGGATGACGGAGGTGAGTGGGGATGATCTCCTCAGTGAAAGAGTGAAAGTCGCGCTATCTTGCGGGGTGGCACACAGCCAGAGTTGACGCCCAGCCGACGCGGCTGCCGGGTATCAGCACGGGAGACGCCCGGCTTTCTACCTCCCACACTGCGGACAAACACAGGTATGTCCGCTGGGAGGACCGCCATGGAACAACCGGCCGCAAGTAATTATGAAGAAGCATCATCAAGCATGGCCGCGGGGATAGTCGGCCTGTTGTCGTTCCTCGCCATCGTCGGCCTGGCGCTCGCCAATTACCTGACGTAGGCAAAGCCGGGCGACTGACCTGAAAAGGCTATTGGCTCGCGCCAGCGCGACGGCCACCTCTTGCGCGCCGACGCTGTTGCGGTATACTCGGTACGAAATGAATTCCACTCCTGCGACTTCCCTGAACAGCCCCTCCTGCGTGTGTTGTTGCACATGTCCTGGCGCAGGGGGCCTTGTGGCGCGCTGAGCCCATAGGCTCATCCGTTAGCAATAACTGACCCCCTGCGGCACATGCCCAGGGGGTTGTTTTTTGTCCGCCCGCAGCCCCCGACAGCCAGTCTGGTTTCCGGGGCGGCATGTAAGACGGACACAACACTGTGACTAACATCCTCAAGATCATTGCCGCAAAGGTGCGCAAGGTCATCGAGCCGCTCCAGGGCCTGGGTGTGGAGCCCGGCCCCTGGCAGGTTGCAGGCAGCCAGCCGCTCAACAAGCGATAACAGCGCGGATAGCGCGACCGGGCCAGCCTATGAGCGGGCGCAGGCCCTTTGCGCGACCATGCCCCGGTGCAGACTCTGCCTGACCTGCTGAAGCCCGGGCTCGACATCGTTTTTGTCGGCATCAACCCCGGCCTCCGTTCTGCCGAGAACGGTCACTACTTCGCCCACCCGCGCAACCGCTTCTGGCCTGCCGTGAACGCGGCAGGCGTTTTCAACCCGCCGCTGTCGCCTGAGACCGGTCACCTCGCCCCCGGCCAGGGCATCGGCTTCACCGACGTCGTGAAGAGGCCGAGCGCCAGCGCTTCAGCCATACGGCCAGTCGAGTTTGTTGCGGGCGCGCCTGTCTTGAAGGCGAAGCTCCTGGCCGCGGCGCCCAGGGCCGTCTGCTTCAACGGCATGACGGCCTATCAGCAATACATGCGTCACGCAGAGGGCGTAACGGACAAGTTCGAGTTCGGGCGACAGACGCAGCCCATCGGTAGTGGTGTCGCGTTTGTCGTGCCTAGTCCCAGCCCTGCAAACGCTGCGTTTTCGCTGGAAGACCTGACCAGCTGGTACAGGCAACTCGCGCAGCTCAGGGTCGAGCTTTGTGGGCCGGGCCGAAGCGGCCCTGCGAACGGCGCCTCGTGAAAACCGTCCATTTCATCATGTGGCCCATCTACCGCGTGGCGGACGCCACCGTGAAGCTCGTCCTCGGTTCGCCCTTGCACTTCCTGCTCAGTTGGCAGTTCATCATCCTGGAGTTCACGGGCCTGAAGACAGGCCGCCGGTATCGGGTTGGCGTCAACTACCTCCGGCGCGGCAGCACGTTGCACTGCATGTCGCACCGGAAGCGACTGTGGTGGCGCAACCTGCGCCGCGGCATGGCAATCGTCGTCGTGTACAAGGGACAGAGGCGTCCTGCCATTACACACGTGGAGGAAAATGACCTGGCTGCCATCGGCGCCGGGCTAACGGAGCGCGAATTCCCGCGCCGCCTGCTTTACCGTGCCCGCGCGGAAGATAGCGTCCTCATCAAGGTTGAGCTTGGCGGGTCATAGGCCGCAGTCCAGGGAGGTTTCCCCGGCAGAGCGACAGTTGTATTATCTGCCGCATACCGGCCCTCCCTTCCGGTCCAATGAGACGCTCGCCCAGGAGTGACACCATGCCCGCCCCGACGAAAGAGCAGACCGAGCACTTTAAAGAGTATGGCTTCGTGCCGATCAAAGGCGTCTTCGACCCCAAGGAGGTCATCGAGCCGGTGATTGAGGAGTACCACGAGGTCCTCGACAAGTTGGCGCAAGACCTCTATGCGAAGGGCAAGATCAGTTCTCTTTACCGCGAGATGGACTTCGGCGAGCGCATCACTACCATCTACGCAGAGTCAAAAGAGGTCCACAACTCCTATTTCGACTTCTCGCTGCCGCTCGTCGGCTGCAAGCCTGACTCCCCGTTCTGGGCCGGCCCGGCAATCTTCCGGGCGCTGACGAATGATGACCTGCTCGATGCTGTCGGAGGGTTCGTCGGCCCTGACATCTACTCAAACCCCATCCAGCACGTCCGCATCAAGCCGCCAGAGAGCCGCGCCCCACGTGACGAGAAGGGAAACGTCATGTTCGGCGTCACGCCCTGGCACCAGGACCACGGTGTCACTACGGTCGAGGCCGACCAGACCGAGATGCTCACAGTATGGTTCCCGCTGATGAAGGCGACCACTGAGAACGGCTGCCTGAAGGTGGTGCCTGGCTCGCACAAAGGGGACCTTTTGACGCACTGCCCCGGCTATCAGGGCGCAGCAGGCCTGCAGATCCCTGAGAAGTTGTTCCACCCGGACGACGCTGTCCCCATCCCGCTTGACCCGGGCGACGCCCTGTTCATGCACAAACGGACCATCCACTCGTCGCTGCCGAATATGTCAGACCGCATCCGCTGGAGCTTCGACCTCCGCTTCAACCCGGTAGGCCAGGACACGGGCCGCGGCGCCTTCCCGGGCTTCGTTGCGCGCAGCCCGTCCTCGCCCGAAGCGGAGCTCCACAACCCGGACGAGTGGCGCAGGATGTGGGCCGAGACCCGCGCCGTGCTGTCACGCAGCGGCGACCCCGGCCTGTACAACCGCTGGAGCTCTGACGCGCCCATCTGCGCGTAGGAAGTAACCTTAGTAACCCTCCCAAAACCCCTCTCCCAGCGGGAGAGGGCCTGGGTGAGGGGGAAGTCTGAACTCGACTGTGACCCGTCAAAGTCACCCCTCTCCCAGCAGAAGAGGGTCTGGGTGAGGGAGAAGTTTGTACTGGTATGCATGCTCTTGGAAGTCTATCCAGGCACTTTTGGGATAGTTAGAAATGCCCTCCATGCGGCCTGGGACTTCGAAGTCCCAGGCCGCAGTGTTGCGCGAGCCGAAGGGCAAGCTCCCCGTCGAAGAAATAGAGGTAGCGCCGCCAAAACACGGCGAGGCGATGGGCAAGGCACGCTCGGGGGGCCTCTGTGGACAGCACTCGAACCTTTTTAAGGTCTGACCTGGTGCCCCGGCTGAGGCAGCTAATGGCAGGGTGCTGAAACCCCTGTTTCCGCCAGAAGACCCGGCCCCAGTAGACACGGAGTCGGTCCGTGTTCTCGCGTCGTTGGCCTCTCCTTCCGCAGCTTGCCAGGCGGAAGGCAGCAAGCGGCTCACGGCGAGTCCAGCGGGCTGCGCACGGCAAGCTTGTTCTTCCTGGCCACGTGAGTGTATATCATGGTCGTCTGTAGATTGGCGTGGCCGAGCAACTCCTGCACCGTGCGGATGTCGTAGCCGTTCTCGATCAGGTGAGTGGCGAAGCTGTGCCGGAGGGTATGCACGCTCACCGGCTTGGCGAAGCCGATGGTGCGAGCGGCCTGCCTGACCTGCCGCTGGAGAGTATCAGGCAGCAGGTGATGGCGACGAACAGTGCGCGTCCTTGGGTCCACAGAGAGATTCCGGGCGGGGAACAGCCAGAACCATGGCCACTCGGTCCCGGCGTTGGGGTACTTCCGCTCCAGCGCGTCAGGCAACTCAACCCCTGGCACGTTGTGCGAACGGTCTTCATCGTGCACCTTGCGAATCTCCTTCAGGTGCTCTATGAGAGGAGAGACTAATGAATCCGGGAGGACTGTGACCCTGTCCTTGTCCCCCTTTCCTCCATGGACCGTAACAGTGCACTGCTCCAGGTCCACATCCTTGACGCGCAGCCGGAGACACTCCTGAAGGCGCAGGCCGCTGCCATAGATAAGCTGGGCCATGAGATGGGGGACACCTCCCATCTGGCCGAACAGCCGCTGGACTTCAGGCTGCGTGAGGACGGTGGGGATGCGCCGACGGTAACGCGCTGCGACGGCCTCAGCGAGGTTGCCGGGGTCGCGCTCCAGCCCGCGGCGGATCACAAACACCAGGGCGTTCAGCGCCAGTTTCTGCGTTGCCACGGAGACCTTTCCCTCGACTGCCAGAGAACTCAGGAAGCGTGTAACGTCGTCGTTGTTGACCTCTGACAAGGCCTTGGCCTTGGTGAACCCTTCGAATCGCCGGAGCCACCCGAGGTAACTCTTCTCGGTGTGGAGCGATTTGTGCTGCAAGCGCATGACGCGACGCACCTTCTCGGCGAGTTCCTGCCATGCGGCATGGTCAGCCTCGACTGACGCCGGCCCGTGCTCGGCGTGCTGTGAAGACAGGAAGTAGCGATACAGGCGCAGAGCATGGCGAGCTTGCCTGACCTGCCAGTCCTCGCATTGTTGCTGGAGTTTGGACAGCGCCTGCTGCTCGGCCTCCGACGACAGTGGCTTGCCCACGGGCCATTGAACGAGTTCGTACGCCCGGAGCACCCAGCGCATGTAATAGGGGACATTGCGCTCCGGGACATGAGCGACGCTTGCCAGATATTCTTGAAAGCCCGTCATAACTCTAATGGTTGAGTATACAACTTGCGGTATAATCGTACCTCCGCCGACTCAACCCGTCAAGAATGCGCCTGAAGACAAGCAGATCGGTCCATGACCCCGCACCGTTGACACGTACCAGAGCCGGGGCTAACATTCGCTCGAAACAGAATACGGATAATACGGATAAAAGAGACTGTTAGCCATCCAGAATCAATGACGAAGACCGCAAGAGTCACAGAGGGAGACCTCTTCGACGCGCAGCTACTTCATGCGCGACCTGGGGGCGCAAAAACACTTTTGTTTTTGTTTATTCTTTTGGTATTTGGGTACTACCTATACAGAGAGGTGGGCGTTGCTCCCGGAACGCTAGCTGGTGGCTTTCTCGGGGGTCTGGTTGGGTTCGTTGGGTACTTCGCGCTCTTCCTCAAATTCAAGTGCAAGAAAATTTATCGACAGCAGAGGAATCTACAACTGCCGTACGAATTCTCCTGGGACAGTTCGGGAATCGAGATGAAAAACGAAATGGGTAAAGGACGGATAGAATGGTCAGACTTTGTGAAATTTAAAGAAAGCAAGAAAGTCATTCTGCTCTATCAGTCAGACGCACTGTTCAACATAGTTCCAAAAACAGCATTCGAAAATGAACAACAGCTTTCTGAGTTTTCGAGCCACCTGCAAAAAGTGCATGGCTAACAACCGCGTCGAGCGGACGCGGTGGGACAGCGGCGTGTTTCCTGTAACTATCGTGCCCCGCGCCGCTCACGCGGAGCGTTAGGCGGCGTCGGAGCGCGGAACGGGAGTTACACCGGTGACGGAACTACATCCTCTCAGGGGCGGCCTTGAATTCGAGCCCACGCTCGAGGTTCTTGCCAAAGAACGCGCCGGGGCACCTCTCACCGTGTTTTCTGGAGGTAACAACTCCGGCAAGTCGCTCGTCCTCAAGTGGCTCAAGCACACGATGGGTAAGACTGCGTACATGCTCGGAACCAATCGCTTCTACCATGTGTACCACTTCAGCACGGCCTTGAGCGATCCGCGCGATCTCGACAACTTCGAGAGCCAGTTCAACAGCCACATGTGGAACGAGCAGTACAACTACGAGCAGAACTTCTTCGACCTCAACAAGATTATCGTCAGCCTGTCGGACGATCGCCGCAAGCAGCTGTTCGACCTGTGCGGTCGCCTCATCGGCAGCTCGTTTTCGCTCCGCCGAGTTGACGAGAACAACGAACTGAGCGTTCGCTACATCGATGTCGATGGACTAAACCTGTCTGTCTCAAGTACGGGAACCCGGCTCCTCATGACGCTTCTCGGACTGTGCATGGACGACCGCTTCAAGAGCCTCCTCATCGACGAGCCTGAACTTGGGCTCAGCCCTCGCGTCCAACGAGCTCTCGCCGCCTTTCTGCAGGATACGGACGCTCGCAGAGAAGCTTTCCCGCATCTCAAGCAGGTCGTCCTCGCAACGCACTCGCAGATCTTCCTTCACAGTGCGGAGATAGACGCAAACTATGTGGTCCGAAAAGACTTCAGGAAGATCACGTTGGCGCGCGTGCGAAGCATTGCAGACTTTCATCGTCTGCAGTTCAATCTGCTCGGGAACTCGTTGGAGGGCCTCTTTTTGCCGTCTGCAGTCGTTTTCGTGGAAGGCGAAACCGATCAAGTGTACATTGAGCGTGTCGTAGCCTTGCGCTACTCAGGTCGCAATGTGGTCGTCGTACGAAGTGGCGGTGATCCCAAACGCAAGCTGGCGACACTGCGTGAGACGCTCGGCGATCTGCAGAAGAGCCCGCTGCGGTCGCGGCTCTTTGTCGTAAGCGACAGCGTCCACGCCAAGGGTCTCACGGCGGATCTCGAATCCATGGGTGTTCCGCGCGACAATATCATCGTGTGGAAGCGAAACGGAATTGAGTTCCTGTATCCAGCGGCCATCATGTGTTCGACCTTCGCGTGTACTCCTGACGCGCTTGAGGCGCTCGTGATCTCTGACGACGCGGTTTCTCTGAACGGCATCACCAAGAGAAAGAAGGAGCTCAGCGCCGAGGTCATGAGGTCTTTGGAGGCGCAGACCGTGTTACCCCATGAACTGGAGCAGGGGCTTCTGAGGCGCATTGAATCCGCCATCGATTGATTCAGTATCGCTGCCTAACAACAGCATGCAGCGGACGGCGCTGCGCGCCGCCGCTGATGCTGAGCGTTCGGTGGCTTCGCCGGTGCCGGGGTCCCCCTGGGGTGGTACGTTCAGCAACCCCCACGATGGGCTTTTGGCCCGTCAGGCGCTATCGAACAAGGTAAACAACCGACCGGACGACGGTCTCGGCGACCGCTGTCCGCTCCCGGCGGTGCCGTCAAGAGTGAGAGCAGGAAAAGGAGGGAAGCACAAATGAGTTCGAATCGGCGCCAGAATGCGAGTCCGGACGGGCGGGCCTTCGACTTGAACATCGAGACGATCCTTGAGAACTGGGAGACCTATCACGCCGTGCGAGAGGTCATCGCCAACGCAATCGACGAAGAAATGCTCTCGGGAACGAAACCCATCCGCATCTACAAGGATAACGGCGTTTGGCACATCAGGGACCACGGGCGGGGACTCCGATACGAGCACCTAACGCAGAAGGAGAACGAGGAGAAGCTGAAGGACCCGCGGGTCATCGGCAAGTTCGGGATCGGCCTGAAGGACGCGCTCGCCACCTTCGACCGCCGGAAGGTGAAGGTCATCATTCAATCGCGGCACGGCGGCATCACAATCGGAAAGTCGGAGAAACATGGC
>Ga0187893_10000082_pt1 | contig 198112 bp, 229 predicted proteins | sample MA1701074metaG_FD_139574 | JGI IMG/M metagenome (GOLD analysis project Ga0187893, IMG submission 139574) | White microbial mat communities from a basaltic lava cave in the Kipuka Kanohina Cave System on the Island of Hawaii, USA - MA170107-4 metaG ...
CTCGACGATGTTACCTTGCTGCGCGTCGAGCAACTTTATCCGTTCCCGCAAAAAGCCATCGCGCAGGAACTGGCGCGGTATCCGAATGCCGCCATCGTCTGGTGCCAGGAGGAGCCGCGCAACATGGGCGCGTGGTTCTATGCGGGCGAGCAGATCGAGAAGGCGCTCGCGGAAATCGGGCACAAGGCAGGCAGACCGAAATATGTAGGCCGCCCCGAAGCCGCCTCGCCCGCCACGGGCCTTTTAAAGCGGCACCAGGAGCAGCAGGCGAAGATTGTTAAAGAGGCGCTGGGGGTTTAAGTCTTTAAGCGGCTGGCTGCATTTCCTCGATGTCAGCATCACCGACCGGCGGCAAATCGCAGCGGCGGATGTGGATGAGCTGGCGCGGATTGCCCAGGCGCATCAGGCCCGCGGGCAGCAAGGCGGCCCGTCAATTTCAGCGTAATTTCAGGACGGGGTTGCCACAAGCCGTCCCGGTATGCGCAGTTTAAGGGACGGCCTTGTTGCGGGCGGCGTTCTAACGGAGCCGTCGAGATTCATTCGTTCTTGTGCTTCCCTCATCATTTTCTTAAATGCCGGATCGTTTTGTGGATTGGGAACGCCGTAAGCTTTATAGATGGCGCGAACGGTGTCTATTAACGCCTGCGCATCCGGGTACAGACCTGTCGCAGGATGAGGGAAAGCCAGGATAATATTGCCGTCTGTTCTAAGCGCCGGGTCGCTTGAGGACGGATAAGTACAATCTATCGGAAGAGGCCGCGCACCCCATTTGATGTATTTGTCCACGCGCTTTTGCGCATCGTAATCGTCGTCATGCGGCCTGGAAGGGTCAGGACAGTCGAGGAACCAGCCGCGCAGCGGGCTGCCGTTTTCCTCCGCCATGTCCAGCAAAGAATTTTCATGAACTTTGAACAACATATGTCCGAGGCCGTTGACGCGGTATTCCGGGGCTACAACGATGTAGCATAGATACCCTGTATCTATGCTCTTGTGGTAACCGCTTACAAGCATGCTGGCGATTTTCGGAGCATTTCCTGAAAGATCAAACCCTGCGACCGCGATGCGGTAGTTCACCGGTGAAGCCGGATCATCCAGTTGTTTTGTCCATGTGTGGATGCTGTCTTCGCCGTTATCCAGCGAAAAAGCTTTCAGGTAGACGTCCTGGTAAGCCTGCTGGAGAAGGGGCAGTTTTTGAGCAAGATTGCTTTGGCCAATCATTGCAATCTCATAATTTCCTGCCCATAAATCGCCAAGCGAAACGAGCTTCGCAGGCGCACCGGTTCTGGAGTATTTACTCATAGCCGCAATATCCTTCTTCGGCCACGTGACCGAGCAGCACTATACATAAGACAAGACGCGAAATTAATATGTTTGCGCCTGCCATGTCAAAGTTTTATTTGAGGAAAGGCGATTTTTTTACACACAGGATGAACGAATGAAAATAGTCTATTCCGACAAGCACAAACTCCATAATCCGGAACTTGAATTATCCCCCGGATTTTTCGAGCCTTATCATGAAACGCCCGACCGGGCGCGGTTCATTTATGAGGCGGTGCGGGAGCGCGGAGTTGGGCCTTTTGTTGAGCCGAGCGCATTTTCCATGGATGCTTTTCTGCGTGTGCATGATCGCGGCTACCTGAAGTTTCTGGAGACGGGCTGGGATGAATGGCAGAAGACAGGTTTTGAAAAGGATGTTTTTGCCTATGCCTTTAATGTGCAGCATCCGGGGAGTCCCGTGCCGGAGACGATCGGCGGCAAGGTCGGCTATTATACGGCCGATGGCTGTGTGCCTTTGACGAGGACGAGTTGGGAAGCGATCAGGGTGTCGGCTTTTACGGCTCTCACGGGGCATAAGTTTATGGCCGAAGGTGATTCGGCGGTTTTTGCACTGTGCCGTCCGCCGGGGCATCATGCCACTTCCTCCGTGGCGGCGGGTTACTGCTTTATCAATAATGCCGCGCTGGCGGCGCAGGCTTTTATTGATAGCGGGGCGAAGCGGGTTGCGGTGCTGGATGTCGATTATCACCACGGCAACGGTACACAGGATATTTTTTACAACCGCAATGATGTGTTATTCGTCTCCCTTCATGCCGATCCGGCTTTCGACTATCCTTATTATCGAGGTTATGCGGCTGAAAAGGGGGCGGGGCAAGGCGAGGGGTTTACAGTCAATTATCCGCTTCCGCTCAAAACGGCCTATGACACGTATGGCGAAGCGCTTGCCGATGCGATAGAAACTATACGGCATAAAGGGGCAGAGGCGCTGGTCGTTTCTCTTGGGGTGGATGCTTATAAGGAAGACCCGATTTCGCGGTTTCTCCTGGAGAGTGAGGATTTTCTCCGGCTGGGTAGCGCAATCGGGGCGCTGGGCGTACCGACGCTTTTTGTTATGGAAGGCGGCTATGCCGTTGAGCAGGTCGGGGTGAATGTTGCCAACGCGCTGGCCGGGTTTCTGGACAGTTTCCGGCGTTAAGCTTGATTTTGTTTCACAAACAGGACAAATTGGGTTGATGATTTTATAGCCAACTCAGGATTTAATTCATGACTCAAATCGTTGTCCCCACCCTTGGCGAATCCGTGACCGAAGCGACGGTTGCGCAGTGGCTTAAGAAAGAAGGCGAGAGCGTGCAGGCCGATGAGCCGGTGGTCGAGCTTGAGACCGACAAGGTGACGCTGGAGGTCAACGCGCCGCAGGCGGGGGTTATCAGCAGGATCGTCGCCGGGGTAGGCTCGTCGGTCGGGGTCGGCGCGGTGCTGGGCGAGATCGGCGAGGGAAGCGCCGCCAACGATTCAAAACCGAAGGCCGCCAAGAAAGAAGAGAAGAAGGAAGAGCCGCGCAAGGAAGCGCCCCAAAAAGAAGCTGCCGGGGATGGCGACAAGCTCTCGCCCGCCGTGCGCAAGATGGTGGATGAGCATAATCTCGATCCCGCCAGGATCAAGGGCACCGGCAAGGATGGCCGCCTGACCAAGGAAGATGTGCAGAATTTTATCGACAAGCAGGGCAAGGCTGCAGAAACCCCTGCGCCTCAAGCGGTGAGCACGCATCCCGTCAAAGAAGAAAAAGTGAAACGCGCTCCCGGCGCGCATGAGGAGCGGGTGAAGATGACGCGCCTGCGCCAGAGAATTGCGCAGCGCCTTAAAGAGGCGCAAAACACCGCCGCGATCCTGACGACTTTTAACGAAGTTGATATGGGCGCGGTCATGGAGCTGCGCAACGAATACAAGGAAATTTTCGAGAAGAAGCACGGCGTCAAACTCGGTTTCATGTCGTTCTTCGTCCGGGCCGCCGTCAACGCGCTCAAGGAAATCCCGGCGGTCAACGCCGAGATCGACGGCGATGAGATCATCTATAAGAACCATTACGATATCGGCGTCGCCGTCAGCACGCCGCAGGGGCTGGTCGTCCCGGTCGTGCGCGATTGCGATTCCAAGACTATGGCGCGGATCGAAAAAGACATCATGGATCTGGGCATAAAGGCGCGCGACGGCAAGATCGAAATGGAAGACATGATGGGCGGCACCTTCACCATCACCAACGGCGGGGTGTTCGGCTCGCTCGTTTCAACGCCGATTTTGAACCCGCCGCAGTCCGGCATTCTCGGCATGCACAAGATCCAGCAGCGCCCGATGGTCATGCCGGACGGCTCCATCGCCGCAAGGCCGATGATGTATCTCGCGCTTTCCTACGACCACCGCATCATCGACGGGCGCGAAGCGGTCACGTTCCTCGTCCGCATCAAGGAAGCGATCGAGGACCCGCAGAGATTGCTGCTGGAAGTTTAGTTTCTGACTAAATCTTGACGTCAAGCCCCTGAATTAGTATATTCGCCGCGCATTACGGAGCAACTGTAAGTTGCTGATCGCGGCATATCAGGAAGAACTAATGTCAGGTACTATTTTTAAAGAAGTTCGCTATGACCTTTCATCGCTTATGAATTTCATAGAAATGGGAGATATTGGTCTTCCGGATATACAACGTCCGTTCGTCTGGAAAAATGCGAAAATCAGGAATCTTTTTGATTCTATGTATCAGGGATACCCGATTGGGTATCTTCTGTTCTGGCAAAGTAGCACCGCCGAAAATGACGCTCGCAATATTGGCACCGATAATAAGCAGAAGTCACCGCGTCTTCTCATCGTGGATGGGCAACAGAGATTGACATCCCTTTATGCCGTTATCAGGGGCATCCCTGTAATTCGTGAAAATTACAGTCAGGAAAAAATAGAGATTGCCTTTAACCCGCTTACTGAAGCATTTGAAGTTGCAGACGCCGCCATCCGCAAAGATAAAGCCTATATTCCAAATATTTCAGTTCTGTGGTCTAAGGAAACAAATCTTTTCAGTGTCGTAAATGGTTATCTGCAAGAACTGTCTGGCAACAGGGAACTTTCAAAACAGGAAACCGAAAAAATCCAAAATTCGATTACGAGACTTCATAGCCTGCTAAGCTATCCTTTTACGGCGCTGGAACTGGCCTCAGATGTGAGCGAAGAGCAAGTTTCTTTAGTGTTTGTTCGTATTAACAGCGAAGGTAAAAAACTTAATCAGTCGGATTTTATTCTAACCCTTATGTCCGTTTTCTGGGACGAAGGACGCACGGAACTCGAAGAATTTTGCAGGCATTCGCGAATTCCCAGTACTAGTGAGCCATCATCCTATAATCATTTCATACAACCAGACCCTGACCAATTGCTAAAAGTAAGCATTGGCCTTGCTTTTAAGCGGGCGCGACTGAAATCTGTTTATTCCATTCTGCGTGGCAAAGATTTAGAAACCGAAGAATTCAGCCCGGAAAGACGGCAGGAACAATTTGCAGCCCTGAAAAAAGCGCAAACGCATGTTCTGAATCTTCAAAACTGGCACGACTTCTTCAAGTGTATAAAGCAAGCGGGATTCCGCAGTGGCGACTGGATTACATCATATAACAACTTAGTGTTCTCCTATGTCTTATACCTTATAGGCAGGACTGAATATGACATAGATCAGCACAATCTTAGACAGACGTTGGCAAAATGGTTCTTTATGTCGAATATCACGGGCCGCTACACCAGTTCTCCGGAATCCACAATGGAATTCGATTTGGCGCGACTGCGTAGTGTTCATGATGGCGAAGGATTTTTGAATGTTCTGAATTCTATTGCAGATAGCACCCTTACAAATGATTTTTGGTCTATATCTTTGCCAAATCAGCTTGCAACATCATCTCCGCGCAGCCCATCCCTCTTTTCTTTTTATGCAGCGCTTAATCTTCTTGATGCAAAAATATTGTTCTCAATGCATAAAGTGTCGGAACTGATTGACCCGGCGACACGGGCTAATCGCTCTGATATTGAAAAACATCATTTGTTTCCCAAGGGCTATCTGAAGAAATTGGGAATTACACAAAACAGGGACATAAATCAGATAGCTAATTTTGCTCTTGTTGAATGGAGTGACAATTCGGATATACGCAATAAGGCTCCAGCAGAATATTTATCTGACTACAAAAACCGTTTTTCGGGAAAAGAGTTACAACAGATGTATTACTGGCACGCCCTTCCTGACAATTGGGAGAGTATGGAGTATTCTGAATTTCTGGCGGCACGAAGGGAGTTAATGGCCAAAATAATCAAGGAAGGTTATCAAAAACTCTCTTCTGGCAAAGGGCAGGAAGAAAAACCATTGATTATCTCATTGGAAGATATCATTAGCGGAGGGGAATCTACAAACGTCGAATTTAAAGCAACATTGCGCATAAATCTTCATACGGGCGAAAAAGATTCCAGAATGGAAATGGGTTGCCTGAAGACCATAGCCGGATTTTTAAACGGAAAAGGCGGAACTCTTATCATTGGAGTGAAAGATGATGGAGAAGCTGTCGGTATAGAGGCTGACGATTTCCAAAATGAAGATAAGATGTACCTGCATTTGGTGAATCTGATTAAAGAAAAGATAAGCCCATTGCACATGATGTATGTTCATCCACACTTTAAGGACTATGATGGGCATCGTGTTCTGACGGTGGAATGTAGTACCGCTAACTCTCCAGCATATTTGATAGATGGAAATCAGGAAAAGTTTTATATAAGGACAGGCGCGTCTACCACGGAACTCACGGCAAGCCAGACACAGGAATTTATAAAGCGTAAGTTTGTGGCCTAATATGGTTGCTAGCTCCCCGCCTTCGCGGGGGTAACGATTTTGGTTGTTCAGGAATTCGGGCCAGCCAGCACCGGTTTGCATCGCTCGATTTTCGCGGCCTTGTGTTCCGGGATCAGTTCGGGCCTGTCCTTGATATAATCATAGTGCTTCGCATTGTCGGGGTCGGCCATGAAATATGCGCACGAACGGTATTCCGCGGCCTTTGAGACGCTTTGCGCCATTGCCGCAAAGACCTGCGCGCGCGTTGCAAGGGCGGCCGGATCGGCGAGATAGTTTGTAAACCCTTTGGCATTACCGAGAATAGTTTCTATATCGATCTCGATGCCGCCTTCCGCCGGGCGGGGAAGTTCGGTTTTTGCATTTGCGCCCAGGTCATTCTGTATGCGTTCGACAATGCCGGCTGCGCATCTGGCGAGTTCAGAAGTCTGCCACTCTACGTGACGATCCTCTACTGCAATATCCGGATATTTTTCCATGATGTTGATTTGATCCCGGTATTGTTGATAAGGAGCGAGGCAGCCGCTCAGCTTCGTTTCCTCCGGCGGGGTCGCCATGCCAAGGCTCAGGCCATAAGGCATAAGCGCCATATAAACCTGAAGCCTGATGTTTTCGATTTCCTCTTCGCTGATCTGACCGTTATGATCGCGTTTGTACTCCCCGATTATTTTTTCTCTGGTTTCCGCGGCGACGTCATTTACAATTTTTTTCGCCTTTTCAATCGCCGCCCGCATGTCCGCGTTGCTTTTTTCGGAGGCAAGACGGATATCTTCCTCCATTTCATGGTAGGGGGCATACAAGGCCTGCGCGCAGGCGCGGAACTGTTCGTTGACGGGATAGCCTGCCTGCGCCGGATCGGTGGGCGCGGATTCCGCAAGAAAAGCGCAGGCATCGGGGAGTTGCGGCGCAGGCGTTGTTTCCTGCGCCAGCGCCGGCAAAGACAGTCCGGCGGCAACGGCGAAGGCTACCAGCATTCCGGCGCGCATTTTCATTAGCTTCTCCCCAATTGGTTATGAAGCTGTTTTAAAGGGTGTGATTGGTTGTGTCAAATCAAGCCAATTACAGCTCAAAAAACGTCAGCACTTCCGCCTTGCCGAAGGTCATCATCGCGTTGAAGGCCCAGTCATCGCGCGCCTTTGACAGGCTGCGGACGGTGACGCTGGTGAGGCCCGCGCCGATGATGTTGACCTGCTCGCGCGCGGTGGGGACCTGCGTGCAGAACAGCAGGCCGGGGGCGATCTTGAGACCGTGGCGCGGGGCCTGCATTAACAAGCGGTTCACGGGTTCCTGGATGAAGCTGTATTTGCCTTCGGGCGGGTGCTCGATCTCGTCGGTGTCGGCTTCCATCGTATACCCAATAGCAGGATGCGAGCGGGCGCATAGGCCGAATGCGTCGCCCCGTTTGTTCTTCGCCAGCGCGACCGCGAACTTGCGTCCCTTGTGCTGCTCGGTTTTCAGGCCGACCAGCGCGCGCAGCGCGGCGTCGTTCGCGCCCTTGACCGGCTCGATCTCGACCGGGGCTTCTTCTTTCGGCGTGAAGGTTTCGGGAATTTCGATGATGGGGGTGAGCTTCTTTTCCTTGCGGTTCAGCTCATGGACATTGATGCCCGCGCGCTCGCAGATCTGCATCGACATGTTCTTGAAATGGTGGCCGCGCCGTTCGGCGAAGTCCTTCGAGAAACCCTTGTGGTCGATATAAATCGTTTTAATCCCGGCTTCGGCCATGTTCTTCGCGCAGTTGGGGCAGAACGGGTCGGTGATGCACAGGCTCGCGCCGTGCGTATAAGGGGCGGCGAGGATGCAGGCGGTTTCGGCATGCACCGTGCCGCTGCTGTTGCCGATGTCCTTGCCGATGCCGATCTTGTCGGCGATGGGTTTGGGCCAGTAATTGGTTTTCGAGACGCTGTAAGGCTTGCGGTTCTGGTCGGTGCCGAAGATGGTGGCGGCGACCTTGCTGCTGGGATGCCTGCTGGTGCCGACGATATCGACGGCTTTTTGCATTTCATCGAAAGAGGAGAAGAGCATGGTTTGAGTTCTACCCGGGGATTGTATTTTTTCGCTCTTCTCTTTATAAGCAATTTCATAATTAAAAGCGACAGGGGAAAAACCGTTATGCACGACCATGCCTATTATATGAAGCGCGCCTATGAACAGGCCCTCAAAAGCTATAACGAGGGCGGCTGCCCGATCGGCGGGGTGATTATCGACGAAAACGGCGCCATTCTGGCCGAGGGCCATAACCATCTGGTGCAGGAAGGCAATCCCATCATCCACGGTGAAATGGACGCAATGCGCAAGGCGGGGCGCATGGCGTCGCGCCGCCATACCACGATGTACACGACGCTTTCCCCCTGCATGATGTGCGCGGGAACCATCGTCCAGTTCAGGATCGGGCGCGTGGTCGTCGGCGATACGGTCAATTCGGCTGGAAACGTCGATTTTCTGCGGGAGCGGGGGGTTGAGGTCATTGTGCTGGATGACCCTGCCTGCGTTGCGCTCGTTAAGAAATTCCGCGAGGAAAAGCCCGATTTATGGCTGGAAGACTGGGGCGGGTCTTAAAATTAGAAATTCCTAATCCAAAAACTTGCAAATTTTCATAATTAATGCTAGAAACCTGCATCTGACTTAGCGTAGAAAACTGAGCGGGTTTCATGACCGGCGAAGAAAAAATGCAGGTTTCCCCATTGTCCGCCCTCCTGAACCGGGCCGAAGACATGCTGCGCGCCTTGCTGGCCGGTGAAAAACCCCTGCTTGATCCGGACGGCAGCTATCCAGACCGTCTTCTTGTATCCCTTCTTGAAGATATGGACGCCGCGCACGATCTCGACAGTCCGGCGGAATTTTATTACCTGACGCAGCAGGATGTCCTGAATGGCCGCCATATCGACAAGCTGCGCATCAATACGCAGGTTCATCCCCTGAATATCGACCTGATCGCGGAAGCGGAGGAAATTATCGGCGGTCTTGACGGGCAGGGCATTAAAAACGCGCAGGTGCTGGGCGCCGATTTTTTCAGCGAACACCGGGCGGATAATTTCATCCTGTCCTCGCGCGGCGCGCTGCCGGCGCTGGGTCAGGCTTTAGCGCTTATTAACGAGGCGCTGGCAGGAAATCAATCGCGCAGCCTGATCGTCGATAACAGCAACGGGCGCTGGACACCGTTCCTTGAAATGACCGGGCTTGCGGATGAATCGGTTGCCAAAGCGCTGAATGTCCATGTCGTCCGGCATAAAGCTGATATTGCCGCCGTATTGAAAACAGCGGGACGGGAACCGGCAAAGCAAATTCCGGCGGCAAGGAAATTGTTCAATTCCGGTCAAAGACCTTACCTTGCCTTCGATACGTCGAGCGTTATTAAAAGCACCGATGCCGTTAACGTCATAAAAAAGAACGGCTACAACGCATTTCTGGTTCATAGCAATGTCGTGGGCGGGCATAGCAGCAAGGGGCTGGAATTCGCGGGATCATACGGCGGAAACACGCTCGACAAGCTGGTGACAACGCTGCGGTACAAGGCGACGCTCGCGCCCGGTACGCTGGAGCAGGATCTTGATGGCCGGGGCGAGAGTGTCGAAAACACTTTCCTTGTCGTCGCCGACAGCGGCATATCTTTTTGCAACGAAGAACTTTTCGCCCAGCCGGAGTTTAACGGCGTCAGGGATCTGGTCGTACCGGGCGCTCCCGTGCCGGGGCCGGAAACGAAACCCGTTCTGGTGCGCCTGGGATCCACGGATGATTTGTACAGAACCATTGAAAAAGCCATCCGGCGTGCAGGCGACAAGAAAGATGTCCGCGTTTGCACGGATACCTGCGTGTGGCTGATAGCGCCGCTGCAACAAAACGATCCGGATAATCCCGTATATTTCGCGATCAAGAGCGCCCGCCGGAGCATTATCGCACCGGAGCCGAAACCGCCTGGCGCCGTCAACAGGACGGGGAAACATTATCAGATGCCGGCGGGTGCGGATCAAACCCTCGCCGAGCTGGAAGCGGCAAAAAATCCGTTTGCATGGCAAGAAACGTCGTTCGCCAGTTCGCTGCATGCGCTTCTCCGTCAATGCGGCGCCGGGCAGCGCGCGCCTGCGGTGAAACCCACATTCAATATCGCCGCCAAAAACTATACAGTGCTCGCCAATCACCATATGGACGCGCAGGAAGACCGGGCCGAGCTGGAAGCGCTCGACGAAGCGCTGCGGCAGGTGGGTATGAAACTCGCGGAGAACGTCGTCGTGCCCCGTTCGCTTCAGGACGTGCGCGATTTGATCTTCCAGAATGACGGTTACGTCATTATGCCGGGCCGGAAGGAAATGGATTTTTACCTGAACGGCCTGTTCCAGACGTCCTTGCTTGCCGGAAAGCAATTGAAGGACAGGCATCTCGACAACAAGTATATCGAGCATCTCCGGCGCGTGGAGATGGACAGGGGAACGGTCACGCAGATTCTCGACCATATGAAAGCCGCCGGCATGATCGCCGATCATTTCGATTTTTATTTCCGGGAACGGACAGCCATTCCGGATCTGGTGGCGTCCTTCGCCAATGCCGCGCGGAAATATCAACGCTATCCTTATATTCCGCAGCAGCCGCGCGTGATTTTGCCGGACACCGGGCGCGACAACGTCACGTTCTTTCTGTCGGCGAGCACGGATATTCCCGAATTTCTCGATGACGCGTGGGCGGCATCGTACAATTTCGCCCGCAACGGCTTCGGTATTTTAAGCGGCATGGGGCGCCATGCGATGATGGGCGTGAATGTTTACGCGCCGCTGCTTCTCAAGGCGCAGGGCCACGACGTGCAGGTGGCGGGGGTGCAGGATCCCTATGCGATGATTACGGAAGGCTGGCCGATCGAGTTCATGCGCAAACTCATGGGGCCGCAGCATGCGCAGGTCGCGAACGATATTTTCGAGCGTATCCAGGTCCTCACCGAGGCCGATCAAATCAAGGACACGGAACGCCGCAAGCTGATCGTCGTGCAGGGCGGCGGCATTGGCACGCTGCAGGAGCTTTTCGCCGTGCTATGGATGAAACAGGTGACGCCAGGCCTTGAAAACATGCATGTCATCATCCAGAATAGAAAGCGCCTGTTCAGCGACGGCACGGTGCAGGGCGTTTACGATAAATTCCTGGAGCATGTTTCGCCCGAATACATGCGGAAACTGAATATCCATGTCTGCGAAACCGTGGAACAGACCCTTGCCTTTGCAAGCGAAATCACGGGACGCGCCCTGACATGGCATGACGTCCCGCGTCCCGTCGGCGGCTATCCGTTCGAGAAAGAAAAAAATCCCCGTATTGCGGACTTGCGGCTGTAATCCTGCTTTTATCATATGTCAATGCCCGCTCTCCCTTGCCCTTCGGTGGAGGTTAAACTAAAGTCTTCGGGCGTAAGCCATTAACCAGGAATTTCCCATGTCCGAAAAATCCTACGATGTCATCGTTATCGGTTCCGGCCCCGGCGGGTATGTGTGCGCGATTCGCTGCGCGCAGCTTGGCCTTAAAACGGCCTGCGTGGAAAAGCGCGAAACGCTCGGCGGCACATGCCTTAATGTCGGCTGCATTCCCTCGAAAGCGCTGCTGCAGGCATCGGAGAAATATGACGAGGCCAGCCATCATCTTGAATCTTTCGGCGTCAGGGTCGAGGGCGTGAAGCTCGATCTCAAGGGCATGATGGGTCACAAGGACAACGTCGTCGAGGCCAACACCAAGGGCGTTGAATTCCTGTTCAAGAAGAACAAGATCGACTGGCTGAAGGGCGCGGCTTCGCTCGCGGGCAAGGGCGAGGTGAAAGTCGGCAAGGACAGCTACAAGGCAAAGCATATCATCATCGCCACCGGTTCAGACGTCATCAGCCTGCCGGGAATAGAGATCGACGAGAAAACGATTGTGTCCTCGACCGGCGCGCTCGACCTGCCGAAGGCGCCGAAATCGATGGTTGTCATAGGCGGCGGTTATATCGGGCTTGAAATGGGCTGCGTGTGGCGCAGGCTCGGCGCGGACGTGACAATCGTGGAATTTCTGGATCGCATTCTTCCCGGCATGGACGGCGAGATTTCAAAGGAAATGCAGAAAATCCTCAAGCGGCAGGGCATGAAATTCAAGCTTGGCGCGAAAGTGACGCAGGCGAAGCCTTCCAAGTCCGGCGTAAAATTAACACTGGAGCCCGCAAAAGGCGGCGCGGCGGAGGAAATGGAAACCGACGTGCTGCTGGTCGCCGTGGGCCGCAAGCCCTATACGGAAGGGCTAGGCCTCGATAAAGCGGGTGTGAAGCTGGATGAGCGCGGGCGCATCGTCACCGATGGGCATTTCAACACTTCCGCGGAAGGCATCTACGCCATCGGCGATGTTATCGCGGGGCCGATGCTCGCGCACAAGGCGGAGGATGAGGGCGTCGTGCTCGCCGAGATGCTGGCGGGGCAATCAGGGCATATCGATTACAATCTGGTGCCCGGTGTCGTCTACACCCACCCGGAAGCGGCGCAGGTCGGCAAGACGGAGGAGCAACTCAAAGCCGAGGGCGTTGAATATAAAGTCGGCAAGTTCCCCTTCACCGCCAACGGCCGCGCGCGCGCGATGAACGCGGCGGAGGGTTTCGTTAAAATCCTCGCCCACGCCAAAACCGACCGCCTGCTCGGCATGCATATTATCGGGCCGGAAGCGGGAACCCTGATCGCGGAAGGCGTGTCGGTGATGGAGTTCGGCGGCAGCGCCGAGGACATCGCCCGCACCTGCCACGCGCACCCGACGCTGGAAGAAGCCGTCAAGGAAGCGGCGCTTGCGGTCGCCGGGCGGCCGATTCATATCTGATTCTTTCTTCTCCCCCTCCCTGAGGGAGGGCAGGGGGAGGGTTTAAGGTGTTTGAATTATTTTTAGACACCGTAAACCCCCACCCTAACCCTCCCCCTCAGGGGGAGGGGATTTCTAGCGGTCTAATTCAACTTATATCCCGGCGGCGGCGCCAGCGGGCTGGGCGCAGGTTCGGCCTTGCCTTCATGGATGAGTTCGTTCAGCCAGTCGAGGCCTTCGCGAAGCCCTTTCGCGAAATTGTCCCGGTCAAGCGGAAACGGGAGCGCGAGTTTTTCTCCATCGGCCACCATGGTGACGCTGATGGATTCTCCCGATTCCAGTTTTTTGATGATGCTATCCATGGCGGAGCCCATCATTATGCGGGCCGCTTCATGCGCAAAACTTTCGTCTTCCCGCGTCACGCCGGGGCGGCGCATTTCGGCGATATGCGCTTTATATATTTCCAGCATTTTCGGTTTCGATTGCAGCATATGCCCGCTCAGCTCAAGATAGAGTTTCAGCGCCGTGCTCATTCCCATGGTGCGCGATCTGTCCGCATTGAATGTTTCCGCCAGGGTTTTGTATTCCCCGACCAGGGTTTCGTCGTATTTGCTGACGGCGCTATGTGTTTGCGTCAGCAGTTTTATCATCAGGTCAAAGCCTTTGGGTTCCGCGCTCATAACACCGGCCCCGTCACGCAGCCGTGCTCGACGATTTTCTCCACCAGTTCGTCGGACATGCGGCCGTAAATCGTCATGTCGCCGTCCTGTTTGTTCTTGTTAACGTCAAAACATTTGCGGTCGATTTTGAACAGAGGGCATTGCTTGCCGGGAAAGTATCCGGATCCCTCCACATAACCGGTGACGTTGCCGGAGAAAAGAATCCGGATGACGTCAGTGATGCCGACCTTGACATTGAATCTGACGGAGTTGTCGCCGGGATGCTCTATCTTGCTCATGACGGTGCGGTAACCCGAGGAGCGCTGCATTTCGACCGGCGCGCCCTGTGAATCGCAGCGCGGGGGAAATTCTTTGACCTTGGCCTGCGCGCCCGCCGGGGCGACAGCCACGGCAAAGGCCAATAGCAATGACCTTATTTTCATATTTTTTATATCCCTGTTCTTTTTTCAGGGATTGTAGCCTGTCCGGCGGACATGGCAAGAGGGGGATGATTAAAGCGGCTGCCAGTCCGAATTATAGGCGAGGTCTTCTTCGGTCGGCCTTTCCGGGGCGTAAGCTTTTGCGCGGAGGTCCGCCAACTCGTCGTTGTGCCCTAAGTCCGGGTGAACGCCCAGACCCATTTCCGCCATCAGGGCGAAGAAATTTCCTAATTTTGCCTCTTCCGTCATTGCTGCCTCCAGCTCTGTATGTTCATGTGGAGACAAACCTTAACCGGTTATTTGTAATATGTAAAGAAAAAAATCAGGGCGCAGGCCGGGGCGTCAGGACGCAGCCGTATTCGTTAATGGCCTCGATGATGGGGGCGTTGACCTGCATGGTGATGCGGACTTTGTTGCCGTCCAGCGGTTCCCGCGTCGTATAGCCCCTGGGAACGTCGATGAACGGGCATTGCTCGTCGCCATCTTTTTCCGGGCCGGGGTAAAGGGCGGCGGTTTTCGCCCATATAAAATCCCATTTTTTGATTTCATCCTTATTGAACCAGAACTGTATGCGCTCGCCGTCCAGCACCTTGTAGTCGCAAATCGGGATCCGGACGCCGGCGGTGCCGAGCTTTTGCAAGGTGATTTTCTCCGGGAGAGGGAGCAGTTCGTTGGCCGCCGCTACGCAGAATACGCCCAGCGCGGCCAGTCCGAAGGTCATGCCTAGTCTTGTTGATGAACGGGGAATGGGCGCCTCTCTAAAAACGCGGACAAGATATAATCAAATATTTCAAATCTCAAGTTAATTTCATTTTTTTTCCCGCGGGTGCGCCTTTTTATAAACGGCGATCAGTTCTTTCGCGTCGACCTCGGTGTAGCGCTGGGTCGTGCTGAGGCTCACATGGCCGAGCAGTTCCTGAATTTCGCGCAAATTCGCGCCGTTCTGCAACAGGTGCGTTGCGAAACTGTGGCGTAGCGCGTGGGGGGTTGCGGTTTCGGGCAGGTCCAGCTCGCGCCGCATATCGCGCATCGCTTTTTGCGCGACGCCCTGAAGCAGCCGCCTGCCGCGGGCGCCGAGGAATATGGCGCGGCCGGGTTTTTGCGGGAAGGGGCAGGATTTGAGATAGTCCTTCAGCATGTATTCGACGATGGAAAGCACCGGCACCTGCCGTTCCTTGCGGCCCTTGCCCATGACGCGGACGAAGCCGTCGCGCGGCATATCCTTTATGTCGAGCGAGAGCGCCTCGTCGATGCGCAGGCCGCAGCCGTAGAGCAGCGTGAGCAGCGCGCGGTTGCGCCGTGAAATCCAGGTTTCATCGCCGGTATCGCCGACGACGGAAATCGCCTGCTTTTCGTAAAGCGGGCGGGGCAGCTTGTGCGGCAGCTTGGGTGTGCGCACGGTTTTTATCGCGGCGTTGTGCATGATGCCCTGTTTATCCAGCCAGCCGAGGAAATTCTTGATCCCCGAGAGCGAGCGCGCCCTTGTCGCGGCGCTCGCCTTGTCCATCGCGCGGCGCGACATCCATGCGCGGAAATCGCGCAGGCTTATGTTTGAAAGGTCGTTGAGGGAAGGGGAGCGGCCCAGATGCGACACGAGGAAAGTCACAAACCCGGCAATGTCCCCCGCATAGGCGCGCAGCGTGTGGCGCGAGCAATGTTTTTCGTACCGCAGATAACGGTCCCAGTCTTCAAGCGCTTTTGCAAGATCCGGCGCGCAGATGGCAAAGGTTTCGGGTTTCATTTACTGGCGGTGGGAATTGGAAAGGGACGATACTCAATCCCATTATAATAAAATTGTCATCCCGGCGAAAGCCGCAAGAAATCCCTTCCTCCTGCCGCTCTTTTACTCCGGCCAGCTTTCTTCCGGCCAGTTGCGGGCGCCGTGGATGATGCGCAGGACGGTTATGATTTCATGGCCTTTGCGTTCGCCGCCAAGAGCATAGGCTATAATGTAGGGCAGGCGGCGTACGGTTTTTTCATAGGTTCCGGCTACGCGCCCCTTGTGGCCTGTGGGCATGGCGATAAGAGATTCGATGGCGCGGTCTATCGCGTCAGCGACATTGACGGCGGCGGCGGGATTGTCCTGCGCGATATATTTGACGATGCCGTCAAAATCATCGAGGGCGGCCATCGACCACTCCGCCCGTCTCACTTTGATTTTCCGGCTTTTTTGATGGTATTTCTGATGCGGCGCATGGCTTTGTCATGAGGCACGGTCCGCCCGGCCTTCGTATCCTCCATGCCGCGTTCGATGCCGGCGACGATCTCCAGTTCGCGCTCGACGTAATCCGCGATGGCTTCCCCGGCGAGAAACGATTTGGTGCGGCGGGTTCGCTCGGCCAATTCGCCAAGACGATCCTTGATTTCCGGCGGCAGCCGGAGGGTCAGGGTCGTGCTTGACGGGTGTTCATTGTCCGATTGTGTTCTCATGTGTACATGATAACACATAACGGGAGGGGAGACAATATCTTTAACAAAAAGCCGTCCAATTATCTAAATATCCAGCCACGCGCGGAAACAGCGTTCGATGACCCCGCCGAGGAACAGCGTCAGTTCCGTGCCTTGTCCGGGCTGGAAAAGGGCGGGATCGCGGCTGCCGAAGGCCAGCATGGCGGAGGGGCCGCCGGGGGCGATGCTGAGGCGCAGCAGGGCCTGCGATTTCACAAGCCCCGCGCCGCCGCCGTAAATGTCCTCAAGCCCCTTGATGTTCGATTCAAGGACGATTTTGCTGTCTTTCATCAGCAGGTTGATCGTTCCGGCGGTGACGGCGTGGACGCCCTGCAGATTGATATGCGGCAGGGTCTCGCCGTGCGCCTCGACGATCAGCGCAATAATGTCGATGTCGAGCAGCGCGGTCAGGTCCATGACGATGGTGTGAATGAAATCCTCGAAATTCCGCGCTTCCAGCATCAGCAGCACGGCGCGGTGGATTCGCGCCTGATTGCTCATGTTGGCGCGGCTGGTTTCGACGATCTCGCGCGCTTCCTCGATGATGCTCTTGCGGTCCTCGCGCAGGCGCTCGACCATGAATTTCTGGAAATCGACGACGCCCTTGCCCTTGTGGCCGCGCGGCGCGGCGAGCAGGTCGCAGGCTTCCGGGTGCTTGTGCAGGAAGTTCGGGTTGTCGCGCAGCCACGCGATGACGTCTTCTGCGGAAAGCGGCGGGGATGTGGTGTTGTCCTTGCTGGCCATGCTGTCTGACATCAGAGAGTTGTCCTTATGGAATCAGTTATATCGCCAGTTTATCACAGGGGAAAGCATAACAAAGGTTCGGAAAATAAAAAAAGCGCGGGAAATCCCCCGCGCTTCTTTTGGATATTGTCGCGGTTACGGGCAAAGCGGCGAGGGCGCTTCGCTGACCGTCGTTTTGAAGTCGAAGTGTGCGGAAACGCCTTTCGCTATGAGGGCCATCAGTTGCTGGCTCATAGCGCCGGACAAAGCGAAATCTTCCCCCGAAGGCTCAAAGCCTTCTTTAATGCCCGCCGCAAATTTTTGCACTTCCTCGCCCGTCCTGACGGCCATGGCGGCGTCCAGCGGCGCGCCCAAGGCCACCGCTATGGTTTCTTTATAAACGGCCACGCCCACATCCAGCTGCGCCTGCTGAATTGTCTGGCCTCCGGCGGATCCGGATATGGATGTGGACAATGTAACGACATAGCCATCGGAAGTGCAGGCTTTATGGGCCGCGGAAAAAGTCAGCGTATCGCCCGTCTGCGTTGAACTGATTTCATCGTCCATGGTTTCAGGCGCGGCGGCATCCTGTGCGTAAGCGGAAACTGCGCCCATCATTACTGTGCCTGCAAGCAGGCTTGCAAAAGTTCTTGAAAGATTCATTCTTATTCCCTTGTCATATGTTAAGTTAGTATGACAAGGGTTTTAATCGTTTTTGAAGATATGTCAATAGAGGATTACGGGCTGCAATCGGGTCCGGCAGCCGGGGTGTCGCCTTGCCTTGTAGCGCCCCAGCGGGGCGGATGTTTTGTCTTATAACGCGCCAGCGCGTCGTCATAGTCTTTCTTGTACTGCCGGGAGAGGGAATCCTTGTCATCCCAGTAACAGACAGGATGGCCTTCCGCGGTTTTCACTGTGTAAGTGGTTATGGCGACCCCATGTACGGAGGCTATTGCGGAGAACTTCGGAGTGTAGGGTTCGAATCTATATCTTTTTGCTTCCAGCTCTTCCCTGATTTCAGGGACCGGATTGACCGGGCTATGCTTCAGGTCGTCGATCCAGTTGGCCGCTGCCGCGAACATTTGTCTGAGGGAAATCATGTTGTGTCTCCTGTGAATGGCTTTTAAGCGGAAAGAGGAGCGGGCGCTCCCGGTTTTGCCTGATATTCTTCCGTGCCGGGAATGACCGCGGGCGCCGACAGGCCGCATTTGGCATAGGCCTCACCGGCATCCGCGAGGTATTTCTCCTGCACGGCGCGCGGCGCGCAGGATGAGCAGACATATTCTCCCTCGGGGGACAGTAGCTGCATGAAAGATTTGCTGACGCCTACTTCAGGGGCAACCGGCGGCAGTATCTGCCAGCGGTAGCCTTTGCCCAGCAGTTGCGCGGTCACCTGTTCCGGAAGCCGGGGCAGTTCGTATGGCCTCAATGCCTCGTATAACTCATGTCCTAAAGCGCGAAAAATCTGACGCAGCATTTTGATCCCCTCCTTCGGGCAGGGGGATTTCTAGCATAAGTCAGAGCAATATGTCCAGAATCGGGTCTAAAGAATGCTCTGGCCGGTCTTTTTCCAGTCCTCGACGAAGGCGGCGAGGCCCTTGTCGGTCAACGGGTGGTGGTAGAGCTTGCGGATGACCTCGGGCGGGCAGGTGACGACATGCGCGCCCATTTTCGCGCTTTCGACGATGTGGACCGGGTGGCGCACCGAGGCGACCAGGATCTCGGTGTGGAAGTCCGGCTGGTTCGCGTAGATCGTGACGATCTCCTCGATCAGGCCCATGCCGTTCATGCCGATATCGTCGAGCCGCCCGACGAACGGGGAGATAAAAGTCGCGCCCGCCTTGGCGGCAAGAATGGCCTGCGCCGCGGAAAAGCACAGCGTGACGTTGACCATCGTGCTTTCGTCGGACAATACTTTGCAGACTTTCAGGCCCGCGGGGGTCAGCGGCACTTTAACAGCGACATTAGGCGCGATCTGCGCGAGCCTGTGGCCTTCCTTGAGCATCGTGTCGTAATCGGTCGCCGCGACTTCCGCGCTCACCGGGCCGGGAACGACGCCGCAGATTTCCTCGATCAGCGGGATGAATTTCTTGCCGCTTTTCGCCACCAGCGTAGGGTTGGTGGTGACGCCGTCGAGCAGGCCGGTTGCGGCAAGATCGCGGATTTCATTGATGTCGGCGGTGTCGACGAAGAATTTCATTATGGGGCTCCTTGGAATTCCGTGCGGTGTCATCCCGGCGAAAGCCGGGATCAGGTTGCCGCAAACTCTTACCAGATCCCTGCTTTCGCAGGGATGACACCTTAATAAGACCTTGGGACGTAGCCGTCAAGCTGCCTGGCAGTAAGAGGGCTTGATCGCCCGCAGCCAGCTTTTGTCGATTTCCACGGTGATGTTTTCTTCAGGCGTATCTTTAATGGCCTGCGCGATCTGCCGCATGGATGTATGAAGCGCGTGATAAAGGCTGCCTTTATGAGATTCGGCGTCAAAACCGATGCGCAGCCATTCGGCGGTCTCCTGCCAGCCTTTGGCGACGGAGGCGTTGGTTATTGCCGCTTTCTGCGGCATCAGCGGCGCGACGATATCCGCGAGCTGGCGGCGCGACAGCGTTACGGTTTTTGAACTGCTTAAATTAAAGATAGACGATAGCGGCGATAGAAATTTCATCTTAACTCTCCCTGTTTAATTTATTTTTTTTATGAACGCTCATCATGCCATAATCGGATCATGAATCAATCGCTGCTTTTTGAGGTTTCCGAAACCGCGCCGGAAACGCTGATGAGCGTTCTTGTCCCTTACCCGGTGGACAAGGCCTACAGCTATGCGGTGCCGCGGGGGATGGAAGTGCGGCCGGGCGATTATGTCACCGTGCCTTTGGGGAGCCGCGAAGTGCCGGGCGTGGTCTGGGGGGAATCCGCCGAACAGGTTCCCGCGAAAAAACTCAAAAGCATCATCGCGAAATGCGACTTCCCGCCGATGCCCGAAGCGCAGCGCAAATTCATCGACTGGGCCGCGCAATACAATATGGCCCCGCGCGGCTTCGTGATGAAAATGACGATGAGCGTGCCCGCGGCGCTGGAGCCGCCGAAGGGGGTGACGGGGTATCGGATAAGCGGGTGGGTCCGTGAAATCCTAACCTCCCCCCCACCCAACCCTCCCCCCGTTGGGGGGAGGGAAGAAAAAGATAAGCCCTCCCCCCAACGGGGGGAGGGTTGGGTGGGGGGGAGCTACCGCCCCAAACCATCCAGCTTGCTGAGAAAAAACTCCCAGGAACTTCGCAACAATTTAACCGAAACGGAACAGAAACTCTGGTTGCAAATCAACAGGGAGCAGCTTGGCCATAAATTCCGCCGCCAGCATCCCGTGCCGCCCTATATCGCCGATTTTGCCTGCCTGGAAAAAAAGCTGATTGTCGAACTGGACGGGGGCCAGCATTCGGAAAAGGCTGCATATGATGAAAAACGGACATTGTTTCTGGAAGAACAAGGTTTCAGGGTTTTGCGTTTCTGGAATAACGAGGTTTTAGAGAATATGGAAGGGGTGCTAAGCATCATCGCCGGCGTTCTTGTTTCCCGCCCCCCCACCCAACCCTCCCCCCAAGGGGGGGAGGGCTTAAGGGGGGGAGGGTTGGGTGCGGGGGCCTCTCCGTCGCTCAAACATGAGAAATTCCTCCAACAACTCTCGCCGCAGCGCCGCCAGATACTGGATATCCTCTCCGACGGCCTCCCCCGCCGCGCCGCCGAGATCGCGGAGCAGACCGGATGTTCGCCCGCCATCATTAAAACCATGCTCAAAAACAACCTGCTGGAGACGGTGGAAATTCATTCCGCCGCGCCCTGCCGCAAGCCCGATCCCGCGCAGTCGGGCCCCGCGCTCTCGCAGGCCCAGCAGCAGGCCGCCGATGCTCTGTGCGCCCATGTGCGGGCAGGGCAGTTCAGCGTTTCCGTGCTCGACGGCGTCACCGGCGCGGGCAAGACCGAGGTTTATTTCGAGGCGGTGGCGCAGGCGCTCGCGCAGGGCAGGCAGGCGCTGATCCTGCTCCCCGAGATCGCTCTGTCCAACGCTTTTTTAGGACGGTTCCGCGCGCGCTTTGGCTGCGCGCCCGCGCTGTGGCATTCGCACTTAAGCGCGGGGCAACGCAAGAACACATGGCGCGGCGTCGCGGAAGGGCATACCAAGGTCGTCGTCGGCGCGCGCTCCGCGCTGTTTTTGCCCTACCATGACCTTGGCGTGATTATCGTCGATGAGGAGCACGATCCCGCCTACAAGCAGGAGGACGGGGTGATCTACCACGCCCGCGACATGGCGATCGTGCGGGCGCATATGGGGAAAATCCCGGCGGCGCTGGTGTCGGCGACGCCGTCGCTGGAGACGATGAGCAATGTATGGAACGGACGCTATCAGTTGCTGCGCCTGCCCGAGCGCCACGGCGCGGCCGCGCTTCCGGCGATGAACGTGATCGACATGAAGCAGGACAAGCCGCCGCGCCAGCATTTCATTTCGCCGGTTTTAAAAGAGGCGCTCACGCAAAATCTCGCGGCGGGGGAGCAGAGCCTGCTGTTCCTTAATCGCAGGGGATACGCGCCGCTCACATTATGCCGCACCTGCGGGCACCGGATGAACTGCCCGCGCTGCACTGCGTGGCTGGTCGAACACAAGCAGAAGGGCAGGCTGTCGTGCCACCACTGCGGCTATTACATGAACACGCCCAAGGAGTGCCCGGAGTGCAGCGATACCGGCAGCTTTGCCGCCTGCGGCCCCGGCGTCGAGCGGATTTTCGAGGAGGTGAAATCCTATTTCCCCGAAGCCCGCACGGTCATCCTTGCCAGCGACACGGCGGAGGACAACGAAACGCTGAAGGCGCTGCTGGAAGATATCCGGGACCAGAAATACGATATCGTCATCGGCACGCAGATTATCGCGAAGGGGCACCATTTCCCGCGCCTGACTCTGGTCGGGGTTATCGACGCGGATCTCGGCCTCGCGGGCGGGGATCTGCGCGCGGCGGAGCGCACCTACCAGCTTTTGCACCAGGTGGCGGGGCGGGCGGGGCGCGAAGCGCTGCCGGGGCGCGTTTATCTGCAAACCTTCCTGCCCGGCAACAAGGTGATGCAGGCGCTCTCCGGCCACGACCGCGACGCGTTTTTGGAAACCGAGGCGGCGGAGCGGCAGGCGGCGCACATGCCGCCCTATACGCGGCTCGCCGGGATCATCGTTTCCGGCAAGAACGAGGCGCTGGTCATGGAAACGGCGCGGGAGCTTGGCAAATGCGCGCCGCAGGGGCAGGGGATCAGGACGCTGGGGCCGGCGGAAGCGCCGTTCTATCGCCTGCGCGGGAATTACCGCCGCCGTCTGCTGGTGCAGGCCGATAAAAACCTTAACCTCCAGCAGGGCATCGCGGACTGGCTCGCGCAGGTGAAAGTGCCTTCCACCATCCGGGTTTATATCGATATAGATCCGCAGAGTTTTTTGTAATCTTACTAATTCACCCGTCCCGGCTTGTCGAACAGTGAGGTGTTCTTGTCGTCGGTGTAAATCCCCGTTGGAGCATCCGGGTTGTGGTAGTAGCTGTATATGACATTGATCCAGGGCGGCTCCTTTTCCCAGCCGAGGTAATCCTGAAGCGACTGGCGGCCGACATTTTTAAATACGGATCGTATCGTATTATCAAGCGTGATTGTGAACGGATCTGAGAAATTAGGTGAGGCGAGGTAATTGGCGACCACAATTCCGCCGGGTTTCAGCGCGTCTTTGACCTGTATGAAGAATTCCTGCGTCACCAGATGTTCCGGCGAGCTGCCGGGGCCGCGGAAAAGGTCGATCATGATGAGATCGAATTTCCTGTCGTTCTGGTACAGAAAAGCGCGGGCTTCCAGCGGCACGAATTTCTTGTTGGGGCCGAGCTTCGCATCTAAAAATTCGTCCTCGGCGATCTGCTGCAGATCCGGGTCGAGATCGATATAAACATAATCGTTCTTCATGTCGTTCATGCCGAGCGTGAAGCCGCCCGCGCCCATGACGAGGATTTCGCGCGGGGGGCCGCCGTCCCAGATCAGCGGTTCGATATAAGTGCGCTCGATGAACTGGATATACTGGAACATGGAGCCGACGCCGCGCTCGATGCCGGCGGCGTTGGTATGGTCGATTTTCATGAATCTTGTCCGCTCGACGTCGGTGACCTGGATCAGATGGTGCCTGTTGTTGGCGACGACATCATGCTTGCGCATGACCGCGCCGCTGTTCAGCGCAAACGCGGCGGCAAGGCAGGCGAGCGCCGCCAGCAGCTCAGGGCTGATGCGCCGCTTTGAGAGGATGATAACGGGCAGCACGAGGCAGGCGACGGTCACGGCGGCGCTGGTATGGACGCCGAGCCATGTCATCAGGACGAGAGTGCAGAAAATCGCGCCCATGAAGGAGCCGAGCGTCGATATGAAAAGGATTTTCCCCGCCATCACGGGCAGGCGGTTTCCCGCAAAATAGTTGCTTACGAGCGGCACGGTCTGGCCGAGCAGGAAGACGGGATAGACAAGAAAGAGAGCGGAATACATTGTCGTCAGCACGAGGCGGTTGTTGATATGCCAGTCCCGGTAAGCGACATCGAACAGCCAGTCGAGCACGGCATAGGACAGGCCGGGGGTCAGAATGACGGCGGCGGTCACAAGGTTGAAGATCAGTTTTTTGCGGACCGTCGCCCTGAGCCTGCCGTTTTCCCGCGGCCTGAACCGCCCGCCTGCGTAATAGCCGAAGGCGAGCGGCATCAGCACGGCGGCGATGACGATCGAAACCGTGTCCGTGCCGCTGCCCGTGAACGGGATCAGCAGGCGGATCGCCAGCAGCTCGGTCGAGAGCACGACATAGCCTTCGAGGAAGATGATGAAGAATAAAACTAAGGGAAGCGGCATAGTTAACCTCACTCGTCATGCCCGCGCAGGCGGGCATCCGGTCTGTACCGGCTTGCCGGGCCCCCGCCTTCGCGGGGGTGACGGTTTTTGTTTTTATGGTACACTATTTTTTTACCTTGGGACTCCATCCATGTCCAAGCCTTTACCCAAAGAACTAACATCTTACGACCTGCTGAAAACCTTTGCCGTGGTTTTCATGGTTGTCGACCATGTCGGGTTTTATTTCTTTCCCGACGACAACTGGTGGCGGGTCGCGGGGCGGCTGTGCGTGCCGGTGTGGTTTTTCCTGATCGGCTACGCGAACAGCCGGGATCTGAGCCCCCGCCTGTGGGCCGGCGCGGTCATCCTGATCTGCAGCGATATTCTGGCCGGGCTTTATTTCTTTCCGCTCAATATCCTTGCGAGCATGCTGATAATCCGGCTGAGCATCGACGGGCTGATGCAGCGGGCTCTGCGCTCGGTCAGCCATTTCTGGGCGGTTATCACGATGCTGTTCCTGCTGGCCATCCCTTCGGGCATGGTTTTTGAATACGGCACGCTGGGCTTCATTCTCGCGATTTTCGGCTATCTGCTGCGGCGGCGCGATGAACTGAAATTGAAATACAAGGAGCTGCTGAATCATTACTTCGCCTTCTCCGCCGTCGCATTCATCGGGTTGCAATCCGTCTTGTTCGGGTTTGAAACGCCGCAGCCGATGGCCCTTACCGCCGGGATCATGGTGGTGATGGGGGCGCTTTACATGTTCAAGCCGGTCACGCTGCCCAAACTTACGGAAAAAATGCCCCGGCCATTTACATGGCTTTTGCAGCTTGCCGGACGCAGGACGATGGAGATTTATGTCGCCCACCTGCTGCTGTTCAAGATACTCGGCGTGATCTACCAGCCGGAGCGGTTTGCGCTGCTGGACTGGGATCTTTTTTACATGGGCGAAGATATTTAAGCCAACCTGGTCATTATGGTACGGAGAGAGCCGTAAAACGCTCGAAAAGCCCTTGCACATAAGGCGTTCCGTATGTTAAACCCACGCGGAATATATATGCGTAACCCAGCGGGAAACCAAGGTGGCCTCAGGATCTTCAAGCTTAAATCTTATCGCAACGCGCTATATCGCCGCCCTGCTTGATATGGCGGAAGAAGGCAAGCTCGTCGACAAGGTCGAAACAGACCTCCAGGAACTTGCGAAGATGATCGAGGGTTCGCCGGAACTGGGCAAGCTGATCGCCAATCCGCTCATCAGCCGCGGCCAGCAGCGCGAGGGCATCATGGCGCTGGCGAACAAGGTGAAATTCCAGAAACTGACCGGCAATTTTTTAGGCGTCGTCGCCGACAACCGCCGGCTGGACATGCTGCCCCACATGATCGAAGCGTTTCAAAAAGAGCTGCGCAAGCGCCGCGGCGAGGTCGAGGCGAAGGTCGAGACGGCCTATGTCCTCACTCCCGCGCAGACGGACGCGCTGCAAAAACAGCTTTCAAAAGCGATGGGCACGAACGTGACCCTGAACGTGGAAGTGAACAAGGAATTGCTGGGGGGGATGGTCGTCACCGTCGGCTCCCGCATGATCGACGATTCCGTGCGCCGGAAGCTGGAACGCTTGCAGCGCACGATGAGCGCAGGCTCGAACGAAAATCAAACCAAACTCAAAGAGGTCGGATAATGGAAATTCGTGCAGCAGAAATCTCTGAAATCCTGAAAAAGCAAATCGCCGAGTTCGGCGCGCAGGCGGATGTGGCCGAGATCGGGCAGGTGCTCAGCGTCGGCGACGGGGTTGCCCGCGTTTACGGCCTCGACCAGGTCCGCGCCGGCGAGATGGTGGAATTTCCCGGCGGCATCAAGGGCATGGCGCTGAACCTTGAAACCGACAATGTCGGTATCGTTATCTTCGGCGACGACCGTTCCATCAAAGAAGGCGACATCGTGCGCCGGACGGGCGAGATCGTGCAGGTTCCTGTTGGCAAGGCGCTGCTTGGCCGCGTCGTCGACGCTCTTGGAAATCCTATTGACGGTAAAGGCCCGATCAAGACGAAGGATTACAGCCGCGTTGAAATCAAGGCGCCCGGAATCATCCCGCGCAAATCGGTGCATGAGCCGATGCAGACAGGTTTGAAAGCGCTCGATGCGCTCGTCCCCGTCGGGCGGGGGCAGCGCGAACTTATCATCGGCGACCGCCAGACCGGCAAGACGGCTGTGGCGATCGACACGATCCTCAACCAGAAAAACTTCAATTCCTCCAAGAACGAGAAAGAGCATCTTTACTGCGTCTATGTCGCCATCGGGCAAAAACGCTCAACGGTCGCGCAGCTTGTGAAGGAACTGGAAGAGCAGGGCGCGATGGAATACTCCGTCGTCGTCGCCGCCACCGCGTCTGATCCCGCGCCGATGCAGTTCCTTGCGCCGTATTGCGGCTGCTCCATTGGCGAGTGGTTCCGCGACAACGGGCTGCACGCACTGTGCATTTATGACGACCTGTCGAAACAGGCTGTCGCCTATCGCCAGATGTCGCTGCTGTTGCGCCGCCCTCCCGGCCGCGAAGCTTATCCTGGCGACGTGTTCTATATTCACTCGCGCCTGCTGGAGCGCGCGGCGAAGATGAACGATGAAATGGGCGCGGGTTCGCTGACCGCGCTTCCGGTCGTCGAAACGCAGGCCGGCGACGTGTCCGCCTATATTCCGACCAACGTCATTTCCATCACCGACGGCCAGATCTTCCTGCAGACAGATCTGTTCTTCAAGGGCATCCGCCCGGCGATCAGCGTCGGCCTGTCGGTTTCGCGCGTCGGTTCCGCCGCGCAGATCAAGGCGATGAAACAGGTCGCGGGCAAGATCAAACTTGAACTTGCGCAGTACCGCGAAATGGAAGCGTTCGCGCAGTTTTCCTCCGACCTCGACGCCTCGACGCAAAGACTGCTGGCAAGAGGCGCGCGCCTGACGCAGCTTTTGAAGCAGCCGCAATACTCGCCGATGGCGGTTGAGGAGCAGGTTGCGGTGATCTATGCCGGGACGCGCGGCTTCCTTGACAGGGTTCCGGTTCAACAGGTCAGCGCTTATGAAGCCGCGCTACTGACGGACTTGCGCGCTTCCGGAAAAAACATTCTCAAGGCGATCCGCGAGAAAAAGGCGCTCGATGAGAAGATCGAGGCCGATCTCAACGCGTTCCTTGAAAAATTCACCGCGGGTTTTGCCGTGGTGGAGAAGGCGGCGTAACGAATGACCGGCGTTCCTGAGCAAGTGATGGATGAGATAAAGGAAGCTGCCCGTGGCAAGGGGAGCGCCTTTCTTTTGTCTTATCGGAAACATCGAAACGATAATTCCGCTTGCGTAGAGGAAGGCCATGTTGCGATTACGCCCGGCCTGAAGCTGGAGGAAGCTTTTCAGATAGCGGCCCTGCATCCCGATCTGGAAGATCATTATCTGGAAGTTGCCGGCGTGTTTGATCTTGCTGCCAACCGGGAAGTGGAGAATTATCCTTTAATTATTCGGGGCTGCGCCAAACCTGTTGCGGGGCTGAATTGAATGAGTGAAAGATTCCAGATCAGCCTGATTTTGACCAGCGCTTTTTCGGAGGCGGCGGAGACGGATCTGGGAAGCGTTCTCAGCCGCTTCGGCATGGTCATGGAGCGCGGGCAAGGGCAAGCCAATGAAATGTTCCTGCGCACCGCCGGTCAGAACATGTTCGAGGATAAAGGCGCGGTAAGCAGGCTGCTGTCCGAACTGGAGCAGCTTGAAGGGCAGGGCATCGTGGAAGAAGTGAAAAAGGTGCCGGAACCCCGCGTGGATATTCACTGGACGCGATGATGAAAGACGATTTTGACGCAGCGCGGGAAAGAAAAACGCCTCTTGTAAAAGGCCACGAAATTATGGGCGATGAACTGGAATATCAGGTCAGGTTCAACCTGACTGCGGAATTCACGGAACTGGCGCGGAATCATCCGGCCAGCGAACGCTTTGCGCCGCTCTATGCCGTGCTGAAAAAGCACAACGCCACGATGAAGAACCAGTATGACGCCTTCGCCGATTTCTGCAAGCTGGCGGAGAAGAACGGCGATACAGATACCGTGCTTTACAGATGGACGAAAGCCACCATCGAAAAGCCGGAAAAGAAAGAACAATACGCTCCCCGCTACACGGTCTATGCCGACGGCGGGAAAGAGACTTACAGCAAGGAAGTCGCCGATGCGGTTGAGGCTGATCTGAAGCCTCTCATCGGTCTGGGAATTATTACCAAGGTGGACAAATTCGATACCGACCCTGCGAATAATCCGCAGGCTCCGGCAAGGTTTCATGTATGACCGTACTGAATATGAAATTTTTTTACACCGTCATCCCGGCGAAAGCCGGGACCCATAGGGAGCCGGTATGACGCAAAAGGAAGCATTTTATGTATACATCCTGGCCAGCAAAAGATACGGGACGCTATACATCGGCATGACCCTGAATTTGCTAAAGAGAATTTGGGAACACAAAAGCGGAGAGATTGAAGGGTTTACGAAGAAATATAAAGTTGACCAGCTTGTCTGGTACGAACGGCACGAAACGGCGGAAAGCGCGATTAAAAGAGAACGGAATATGAAAGAGTGGAAACGCCAGTGGAAGATAGAATTAATAGAAAAATCGAATCCCTATTGGCATGATTTGTACACGAACCTTGCTAAAAGGGCTAACGGATAGAAACTATGGGTCCCGGCTTTCGCCGGGATGACGAGAAGAGAGAGAAATCAGGTAACAAATGCCAAGCTTGAAAGCATATCGCGACCGCATCGCCTCCGTTAAATCGACGAGGAAGATCACCTCGGCGATGAAGATGGTTGCCGCCTCTAAACTGAAAAAGGCGCAGGAGCAGGCGCAGGCGAGCCAGCCTTACGCGAGCGCGATGGCCGGGATGATGGGGCGCGTCGCCGCCAATATCGTTCCGGGTTCGGTCAATTCAAAGCTTCTGACGGGGACCGGCAAGGACCATGTGCAGTTGCTGGTGGTCGTCACGGCGGACCGCGGCCTTTGCGGCGGGTTCAACGGCAACCTTGCCCGCGCGGCGCGGCAGGAAGCGATGGCGCTGGAGCGCGACGGCAAGCAGTACAAGTTCCTGTGCGTCGGGCGCAAGGGGCGCGATATTCTCAAGCGCGGCTACGAGAACAAGATCGTCAAAGTATTCTCCGGCATCGGCAATAAAAACCGCATCGCTTTTTCCGAAGCGGACGAAATCGCGCAATATATTCTTACGGCGTTCGATGCGGGCGAGTTCGATGTGTGCAAACTGGTCTATAACGAGTTCCGCTCGATCCTGACTCAGAAGCCCAAAGTGCAGCAGCTTATTCCGTTTAAGGCCGATGAAGCCGCCGCCGATAAAAAAGGCGAAGCGAAAGCGGCGCCCGAACAAAAATCTTCGGCCTATTCTTTCGAGCCGGAAGAGGAGCAGATTTTAAATCAGCTCCTGCCGAAAAATCTCGGCGTGCAGATCTTCCGTTCGCTGCTCGACAGCGCGGCGGGCGAGCAGGCGTCGCGGATGACGGCGATGGACAACGCGACGAGGAACGCGGGCGACATGATCCGCAAACTGACGCTGCAATATAACCGCGCGCGTCAGGCCGCGATCACCAAGGAACTGATCGAGATCATTTCCGGCGCGGAGGCGGTATAGTGAATCATCCGAGGCTCAAAAACATACAAGTTACGCCGGAAATGCATGACGCTTTCTGGACGGCGAGCCGTGAGATGCGCGAAGCTTTTGAACTCGCGGCAGAGCCCGCCAGCGATGAGCGCGTGATCGAAAACCGGGTCGATCTCCAGATGCTACTTGGCGACAGCGCCGAACAGCGTGAAGGCGTCAGGCTGAAGCTGTTCGATATTTTCGACAAGGCGCACCAGGTTCTCATGCGCGACAAGGAAGCAATGAAGCCGTCGGCGCAAGCCATGTTCCGCGAGCTTGCCTTCTGGAACACTATACGGATTGTGGCCGGTTTTACCGTGAGCGACATGGCCAAGTCGGCACAGGCGGCGCAACGGGCGGTGCACGCGGAAGCCGTATGGCCGCGCGGGATGACGGTGCGGCCGCGCGAGGGCGGGGAATTCGTTCCTGCTTCGCAAATGCTCGCGCAGATATTGCCGCAGAGCGATTATATCCGCTCGGGAATGGCGTGATGGACCGCGCGGCGACGGAAAATGTGAGGTGAAGTTAAGTGCGGAAAAGAATTTAACCGCCAAGGCGCAAAGACGCCAAGGCTGAATGAATACTGACTTGGCGCCTCGGCGTCTTGGCGGTTTAAACTTAAAAAGGAAGAGGACGATAAAAATGGCTAAGGCAGCAAAAGGATCGGTTGCACAAATTCTGGGCGCGGTTGTGGACGTGCAGTTTCCCGAAGGGGAAGTGCCGGCGATCCTGAACGCGCTTCACACGACGAACGACGGCAAGACGCTGGTGCTTGAAGTGGCGCAGCACCTTGGCGAGAACATCGTGCGCACCATCGCGATGGACACGACCGACGGCATGGTCCGCGGCGCGGAAGTAACGGACACCGGCGCGCCGATCTCGGTGCCGGTCGGGCCTGAAACGCTCGGGCGCATTCTCGACGTCGTCGGCAACCCGATCGACGATGTCGGCCCGGTCAAAGCCAAAAAGACCTATCCCATTCACCGCCCGGCCCCCGCCTTCATCGACCAGGCGACGGAGACCGAGCAGCTTGTCACCGGCATTAAAGTCGTCGACCTGCTCTGCCCCTACGCGAAAGGCGGCAAGATCGGGCTCTTTGGCGGTGCAGGGGTTGGTAAAACCGTGACGATCATGGAGCTCATCAACAACATCGCGAAGGCGCATGGCGGCGTGTCCGTGTTCGCGGGCGTGGGCGAAAGAACCCGTGAAGGCAACGACCTTTACCACGAAATGATGGAATCCGGCGTTATCGTGCCGGGCGATTCCCAGAAATCCAAAGCCGCGCTGATCTATGGCCAGATGAACGAACCGCCGGGCGCGCGCGCTCGGGTGGGCCTGACCGGACTTACGGTCGCCGAATATTTCCGCGACGAGGAAGGCCAGGACGTTCTGTTCTTCATGGACAACGTGTTCCGCTTTACGCAGGCGGGTGCGGAAGTGTCCGCTATCCTTGGCCGCATCCCGTCCGCCGTGGGTTACCAGCCGACGCTTTCGACGGACATGGGCGCGTTGCAGGAGCGGATCACCTCGACAAATAAAGGCTCGATTACCTCCGTTCAGGCCGTTTACGTTCCGGCGGACGACTTGACCGATCCCGCGCCCGCGACGACGTTCTCGCACCTTGACGCGACGACGGTTCTCTCGCGGCAAATTGCGGAGCTTGGCATTTACCCGGCGGTCGACCCGTTAGATTCCACCTCGCGGATTCTCGACCCGCGCGTTGTGGGCGAGCAGCATTACAAGTGCGCGGCTGACGTGCAGAAGACGCTGCAAACCTATAAGGCGCTGCAGGACATCATCGCGATCCTCGGCATGGACGAGCTTTCGGAAGAAGACAAGCTCACCGTCGCCAGGGCGCGGAAAATCCAGCGCTTCCTGTCGCAGCCGTTCCACGTCGCCGAAGTCTTCACCGGCTCTCCCGGCGCGTTCGTCGCGCTGGAAGATACGATCAAGGGTTTCCGCGCCATCGTTGACGGCAAATACGACCACCTCCCCGAAGCCGCCTTCTACATGGTCGGCACGATCGAGGAAGCGGAAGCGAAAGCGCGTAAGATGGCGGCGGAAGCGGCATAGTTTTAAACCGCCAAGGCGCAAAGACGCCAAGGAGGAAAGTATAACGCGAAGGCCCGAAGGATCGAAGCAATCTTCGCAACTTCGGTGTCTCGCGTTAAATTGATAGCGCGCCTTTGGCGCAATTTAGAATCTTGGCGCCTTGGCGTCTTGGCGGTTAAAAAGGACTAGAACTATGGAAGCACAAACATTCAATTTCGAATTGGTCTCGCCGGAAGAAAAACTGATTTCCGCTCCGGCGAAGATGGTCGTCATTCCCGGCGAGGAGGGCGATTTCGGTGTGCTGCCCAATCACAGCGCGCTGGTGTCGAGCATTCGTCCCGGCGTTATCCAGATATTCGTCAACGACAATGAACCGCCGCGCCGCATTTTCATCGCCGGAGGCTTTGCCGACGTCACGGCGACAAGCTGCACCGTGCTGGCCGAGGAAGCGGTCGAGGTCAAGGATCTGAACCAGTCAGACCTAGAGCAGACTATCCGCAATCTGAGCGAAGACCTCGGCATGGCCGCGAGCGATGCCGACCGGGCGCGGGTGCAGAAAAAACTCACCCTTGCCAAAGCCAAGCTGGGAGCCGTTACCGGGCGTGTAGTCGCTTAAAGAGGAATAATTTCCAATGGAATCGCTTTTCTGCTCCCCCTCCCTGAGGGAGGGGGCAGGGGGGAGGGTTTACGGTGTTTGACTTTAAACCCAGCACCGTAAACCCCCACCCCAACCCTCCCCCTCAGGGGGAGGGAGTTTTAACCACCTCTTAAATCCAGCCTGTCATAATAGAATTAATTAATTAATATATTAATCTTTACAGGCATTTAGAGTATGGCCGAAGAGGTCACATATGTATATCTGCGCCTTTCCGCCGGTGCGCGCCACAGCCAGGTCGATTTCGAGGAAATCGAGCGGCTGGCGGGCGGGCCGGGGACGGTTTTAATTCAGAAGGATGCGCGGGACGCCTCGATCTATTGCCTCGTCCTGCCCCATGAAATCGACCCCGCGCAGGCAAACCGCATCGTCAGCGCCCTTGCGACCACACCCTATATAGACGAGGCGTGGCATAAGCCGGTGGCGCTTTCCGAAATGAAGTTCGATTAAGCCGCCAGCAGCCCCGCAACCTTGATATAGGCAAAAGACGTATCGTTGATCTTGCGCACCGGGCGGATGCCGGTGATGCTGTTGGTCAGGAACACGGCGTCGGCCTTCAGCAGCCTTTCAACCTGGATATGCTCCTCGCGCGGGTTTTGCTTGCGGATGATGCTCTGGCGCATGACGCCGTCGAGCACGCCGTCGTCGAGCGGCGGGGTGATGACTTTTTTCCCCTCCACCATGAAAATATTGCTGGTCGTGGCGCAGCACACATTGCCCTCGCCGTTTAGCATGATCGCGTCGTCCGCGCCTTTTTCCTTCGCCCGCATAAGGGCCAGCATGTTTTCGCCGTAGCTCAGGCACTTGATGCGCGAGAGCGGCGAGCGCTGGTTGCGGCGGAACGTATCGCTGATGAGCGCATGAACGGGCGCGTTGTTGCTTCCGACATGGCTTGCCTGCATGATGATGGTCGGCTGCGGGCTTGCCGGCGGCATCAGGCCGCGCTCGGCCGGGCCGCGCGTTATCGTGGTGCGGATCGCGTGGCGTCCCTGCGCGCAGCCATTTTGTTTCAGCAGCGCGGCCGCCGTCGCCGTGAAATCAAGACTGAATTTAATGTCCAGAATATCCGCGTGGCGTACCAGCCTTTCGCCATGCTCATCCGCCATCAAAGGCTCGCCGTTCACCGCCAGCATCGTGTCGAACACCCCGTCGCCCAGCGTCAGCCCGCGGTCGGTGATGGAGACATGGGCGTCCTTTACATTAATAAATCTGCCGTTGATCCAGATGATGTCGGTCATGGTTTTGTAAAGCGGTTGTATTCCATAAAATTATAATCTACTCTTCGTCAGTCTTTATAGTATTCATTAATTTCCGGAAAGAAAATATTAATGGCTAAAAGAACTTACGACCTGATCAAAAAATTCAACGATGCCGCTCTTAAACAGCAAAGGCGCGAAGGCTGGCTCGACGCGATGCGGGACTTTCAGGAGCTTCGCAAGAAAACGCAGCAATGGCGGCTTGGCTGTTCCGGCCATCCTCTCGACGGTCTTACGGAAGAACAGGCGAAAGATTACGCATGGGCCGAGTACGCCGAGATGCAGGAGCCGATGCGGCGGTTTCTTGAGAGCGCGGACAGGGGCTATATTTTCCTCGTCTCCGACCGGTTCTATCAGGAAAGCTATAATTCGGCGATCAACAGGGCGCAGGAAGATAAATTCGATGACCGGAAAGTCGGTTACGATTCTTTCTGGTATGAACTGACGCAATTCCTTGAAGAACATATCGACGAAAGCAACCGGCGATATGGCGGCATTGAATGGCATTGCTACGATGCCATACCGCGCGAACTGGCGGCGTGCATCCGGATGAAGGCGCTGTGCGGCCATATTCTGAATGGCGATTCCGCCGATGCGGCTTTTGACAAAACATTCACGGCTACCGCTCCGCGCTCGTGGTTTCCACCGACCGCGCTTACGAATGTCCTGCCCGATGAAAAACGGCATGAGGCGGACATCCTTGAAAACAAACGTAACCAACTTAATGATAACGCCATCTGGCTGTATGCGAGTTGCTTCAATTATAAACAGTACGGCATGGGCGAGAATTTCTCAGCCGGGGACATAGAGCGCAATCGCAATTTCATCGCTTTCTGGCTTACCGCCTTTATTCATGAATACGACCGGGCGCTGCCGCATCTGTGGCCGCCGGAAAAACCGGAAGAACTGAAAAGCCTGATCGATCTTATCGCGAAGAATTTGGATCTCGACCTTGCCGAACTTCGGACAAGGGAACCCCGGCATGAATTGCCGCTGCACCCATCGTGGGTTTTGGCTTCGGCTTTTAAAGAAAGAGGCTATTTCCTGGACAGAGTAGGATTGCGGGAGTTGCCGCTTACGAGGCTGCCCCGCGCTTTCCGGATCGTCGATCCGCCGCAGCCTTGAAATCAAAAACTTTCGGCGCGGCGGTAAAACGCGAATACAGGTTGCGGTACGCGAGGAAATTTTTTCATTGATTGCTCAGCGATTCTAAGTAGTATGCTAGCCGGGTAGGAGGGAATTCATGAAGATAACGCCCCGTAAGCTTGCCGCCGTATTTGCCGTCGTTGCCGGTATCGTCGGCTATAATGTTCTTGAAAATATTAACGACAGCAATATAAAGAGCGCTCAAGGCCGGTGTTCCAGCCTTGATGAATGCAAGGAATCCGTTGAGCAGGCAGGGAACCGGGCGCGGGACATATTTGTCCTCGGATTCGTCGGCCTTGCCGCCTTGGGGCTGGGGGCGGATCGTCTTGCCCGGCGTTATGACGCCGGCGAACCCAAGGGACCGGGCTAAGTCACCCGGCGTTTGCCGATTTCCTCTTGCGCTCGTTCCACTCATCGGCGATGGCGATGAAATTGCGGATTATGTCGATGCCGTAAGGGGTCAGCACGGACTCGGGATGGAATTGCAGGCCGTAGACAGGGAAGCGGTTGTGCCTGACGCCCATGACGATATTGTCGCCTTCGGTCATCGCGGTGACTTGCAGCGGGGATTCTTCCGAAAGTTTGATAACCAGCGAGTGATAGCGCGCGCCTTCCAGCGGGCTCGGCAGGCCCATGAACAACTCGTCCGCATTGTGCTCGATCATGCTGGTCTTGCCGTGGCAGGGATAGGGCGCGGGGACTGTCCGTCCGCCGAAAATTTCGCCGATGCACTGATGGCCAAGGCAGATGCCGAGAATGGGGATGCGCCCGGCGAAGGTTTCGATCAGGGGCCGGCATATTCCCGATTCCTTCGGGGTGCAGGGACCGGGCGAAAGTATGATCGCTTCCGGCGCCATGTGCTCGATCTCGTCCAGCCCGATCGCATCGTTGCGCATGACCTGTCGCTGCCGCCCCAGCTTGCCGGCATAGCGGGCGAGGTTATAGACGAAGGAATCGTAATTGTCGATCAGCAGTATCATCCCGTCTTCGCCTTGCGGTTTCCGGCCGTCTTCTGTTCCAGATAAATCTCGAAGCTTTTGAAAATCGCCTCGGCCTTCACCATCGTTTCATCGTATTCGCTGAACGAAGCTGAATCGGCGACGATGCCGCCGCCCGCGTTGAAGCTCACGGTGTGGCCGTCATAAACGAGGGTGCGGATCGCGATGCTGGTATCCATCGCGCCGTTGAAACCGATATAGCCCATCGCGCCGCAATAAGGGCCCCTGCGCGTTTTCTCAAGCTCCTCGATGATCTGCATCGCCCGCACTTTCGGCGCGCCGGTGATGGAGCCGCCGGGGAAGCAGGCTTCGAGCAGGTCCGCGGGAGTTTGATCCGCGCGCAGCGTTCCCGTGACGATGGAGACGAGATGATGCACCTGCGCGAAGCTTTCCATGCCGCAAAGCCGGGGCACATCAATCGAGTGGTCTTCGCATACTTTTGAAAGATCGTTACGCAAAAGGTCGACGATCATCGTGTTTTCGGCGCGATCCTTTTCGCTGTTCTCGAGCTGGTTGCGGAAGAACTGGTCGAGCGATTCCTCTTCATGGCGCGGCGCGGTGCCCTTGATCGGGCGCGTTTCCACCTGCCGGTTTTTCACGTAAAGAAAACGCTCGGGCGAAGCGGAGGAAAGCGTCACGCCGCCGAAATTCATATAGGCGGCGAACGGCGCCGCGTTCACGCGGCGCAGAGTCAGATAATGCTCCCACGGATCGAAGCCCGCGGGCAGGTCGGCCTCGAATCTTTGCGAAAGGTTCGCCTGGAAAATATCGCCCGCGTGGATGTAATCGATCACGCGCTGGATCGCGCTTTCATATTCATCGCGCATATGCAGCGCGTACCACTGGCCGTCCCGCTCTACCATCCCCCCGCTTGCGGGGTGAGCAAGGGGTGAGGTCGCCAGCCGCATAAAATGCTGGTGGCGCAGCGCCGCGATCCGGTCATCGGACGCATGCACCATGTAAACGCCTTTTTGCTTTTGATGGTCCCAGGCGAAAACCTGGTCGTAAATGCCGACGGCCATGTCGGGCATCGCGGGATTATCGGTCGTCTCCTCGGGCAGTGTTTCAAGACTGCGGACAAGGTCGTAGCCGAAAAAACCGGCGGCGCCGCCCTGAAAAGGCGGCAGGTCTTCGCGGCTTTCCTTGTCCAGCCCGTAGCTTTCAACCCGGTCGCGGACGATCTGAAAAGGCTGCCCGCGGAAAGATAATTGCTGCTCGCGGTTGGTGACGGTGATTTTGCCGTTTTTAGACTCGATCATTTCGACGGGCTGGAAGGTTATGAAGCTGTAGCGGCCCAGTTCGTGAAGCTGGTCGGCGCTGTCGAAAAACAGGCTGTAGGGCATGCGGCTTAAGGAAGCGAACAGCTCATGGGGCTCGGCCTCATCGCATGCAAAGCTGTGCAGTTTCATTAACTTTCCCCACGGATCAAGCCTTTTTATGCCGCCTTAACGGCGCGGGCGCAACAGAAAATTGCCAATGAATTCAGATTCCTGAAGGTTCCGTGAAATTATTCCATGCCAGCCATGCGCAGCTTTCAATGGTCATAATCACCGGAAACTGATAAAACCCGGTCATAAATTGCGGGTATGCCCGCTATAAAAACCTTAAAAATGGAGTGTGTTTTATGCCTTATATCTATTGTGGCGTTACGGGATTTCCCGTTTGCGATTACGAACCGGACCTGCACCAGCAGTTCATCGATGCAACGCAAATGACACCGGCTGCCGATGTTGCCGCTCCCGAACAGGCTGCCGTCGTTATGGCGGAGCCCGGCCCGGAACCGGGTTAATCCCGCCGCAGGAAATTTTTCGTTTCTTCTATCGCTTCGGCGAGGCCGATGCGCACGACTTCGACGCCGTCGGGAAACGCGCCGCATAATCTTGTCGGCAGGCCGCTGTCCAGCATCACGAACACGCCCCGGTCGGCGCCGCGCCGCACGAGCCGGCCATAGGCCTGCCGCAGCTTGAGGCGGGTAATCAACTCGTCATAGCGCCGCCCGCCGAACGCCTCGCGCCGCGCCTTGTGCAGGATCGCGGGTCGCGGCCAGGGGACGCGGTCGTAAACCAGCATGCGCAGGGATTCACCCGGCACGTCGATGCCGTCGCGCACCGCATCGGTGCCGAGCAGGCAGGCATTGATCTCCTCGCGGAAAATATCGACCAGCGTTCCCGTGTCCATTTCATCGCCATGCTGCGCGTACAGCGCAAGGCCCGCGTCTTCCAGCGGCGCGATAATCCGCTCGCGCACCGCGCGCAGGCGCTGGATCGCGGTGAACAGGCCGAGCGCGCCGCCGCCGGATGCCTTGAACAATTCGCGGTAAGCGGCGGCGACCTGGTTCATGTCGTCCTTGCGCACATCGGTGATGACGAAAATTTTCGTCTGTTCCGCATAGTTGAAGGGCGAACTGACTGCGAACTGCACAGGGTTTTTTGAGAGATAATCGATGCCGGTGCGCTCGCGCGCGACGCGCCAGTTTTCATTGTCATCCTCCGTGCCGTCGCGCAGCGTTGCCGACGTGATGGCGATGCCGTGGGCGAAAGGAAGCACGGATTTCGCGAAAGGCAGCATCGGGTCGACCCAGTGGCGGTAGAGGCCGATGTCGATCGCCTTGCCGTCGGCGCGCTCGATTTCCATCCAGTCGACATAAAGCCCTCTCCCCTCGGGGAGAGGGTTTGGGTGAGGGGGATGTGACCCGTTTTGGGTTAAGGGCTTTATGTCCCCCTCACCCCTTCCCTCTCCCCGTTGGGGAGAGGGAGATTTTTGCTCCAGCGTCTCCAGCATCGCCACCCATCCCGCCAGCGTATGCTCGCTCCGCCGGTCAAGCCCGTTCGCCGTCGACTCCAGCCGCTTTCTCGTATCGCTGTCCAGCGTCGCCGCCTGTTCGGAAAGGCGTTCGCGCAACCGGCGCGAGAGACTGCGCATCGGTTTTTGCAGCGCGCGCAATCTTGCTTTCAGCGCTTCTGCCGCTTCCTCCATCCCGTCGATCAGCGGTTTGGTTTCCGTTTCCAGCGAATAGGGGCCATCGCGTCCCTGTGCGCGGGCGAACACCTGCTGATAGACGAGCATCAGGAATTTTTCCGCTGGCCCGTCCGGGGTTCTGTCGCGCATGCGCCGCGACCATCCGTGCGCGGGCAGCGCGCGCGCCTCGTGCATGATGGCTTCAAGATCCGCTTCCATTCCTCCATTGCCCGCTACCAAATCTTCGGCCCTGCGCTTCAGGCCGCGCGCGCGGCTCTGCCTGCCGCCTTCCGCGCCCCTGATCCAGCGGCGCAGATCCTGCGCCTCGCGCGCCGTCAGATGTCCCGCGAAAGCATTGTCGGCGGCCTCGAACAGGTGATGCCCTTCGTCGAAAATATAACGCTGCGGCAGCGGATCGTCCGGTCCCGCGACCACCGCCTTTACCATCACCAGCGCGTGGTTGGCGACGACGATTTCCGCATGCTGCGATTTGCGCTGGGTGCGCTCGACGAAACATTTGTGATAGTGGTCGCACGCGGAAAAAACGCACTCGCCGCGCTTGTCGGAAAGGCCGAGCGTATGCTGATAGCTGAGCAGGCCCGCGAGCCAGCCGGGGAAATCCCCGCCCTGCAGGTCGCCGTCGCGCGTTGCGCCCGCCCAGCGCGCCATCAGTCCCGCGGCGATGGCCTGCCCGACATCTTTCGCCAGCGCCGCGCCCGCGACCATGTCTTCGAGATTGAGCAGGCAGAGATAATTCTCCCGCCCCTTGCGGATCGTGACTTTTGCGTTCTTGACTTCCGGGTGCGGGAACAGGCGGCTTAGTTCCTGGTCGATCTGGCGCTGGAGGTTTTTGGTATATGTAGAAATCCACACCGTTCCCTTGTTCTTTTCCGCCCACACGCTGGCGGGAGAAAGATAGCCGAGCGTCTTGCCGACTCCGGTTCCGGCTTCGGCGATGACGATATGGGGTTGCGGAGAGTCTCCCCCCCTTGCCCCCCCGCTCGCGGGGGGGAATTCTTCAGCTTCTTCTTCTCCCCCCCGTTTACGGGGGGGCGGGGGGGGAGCGCTCCCCAAAGGCGCAAACATCGCCGCCATCTGCGTTGCGTAATCTTCCTGCTGCTTTCTCACTTCCGCGCCGGGCCCCAGCGCCTCCGCTAGCTTTTGCCTGCTTTCCTCGCCTGTCACGGGATGATGCGCGGGCGGTGCGGGCGGGGCCTGCTCGCTCCATTCCGGCATGTGCTTCCATATATTGAAGGCCGTCTTGCTCATGACGGGCAGCGCGGGGTTGTATTCGCTTCCCAGCGCCGCGCACACGAACGGCGTCCACGGCCAGCCGTGGCCGTTCTGGCCCATCGCTTTCGCGATCTCCAGCGGGTCGGCTTTCTTGTCGTGCCGTTCCTCGCGCTGGAGGTCGGCGAGCAGCGCCTGCGCCGCGTCCAGCAGCGCGAGCGGATAATCCTCGAATTGCCGGGGGGCGGCGATTCCCAGCGCCTTCGCGAGTCCCGCCGGCGTCGGCACGCAGAACGAAGCCGGATGCACGAAGGCGAACAGCTCCAGTATGTCGAACGCGAGCAAATCCTCCGCTCCCAGCCGCTGCCGCGTATAAGGGGCGTGACAGACGATCACCGGCTTTTTATGCACGGCAAGCTGCGCCTGCGCATGGGGCAGGGCGCGCAGTTCGCCGTCGGATGTCAGCAGCGCCGCCTGCCGGGTGTTGACGCACAGGACGGGCGCGTCGGGCAGGGCAATCGCGGGGCGCTGTTTTTCGAGGGGCTGGGTGGACATGCTACAGAAATAGCATGCCGCGGGCCGGTTTAAAACGGGTATTGCTTACTCAGGGTTTGCGTTTGCCGAAAACCCTGTCGAGCTCTTCGGTGTATTGTTCCGGCTCCGGTGCTGCGGGCGCAGGGGCCGGGGACGGTTCTGCCGTTGGCTTGGCGAAGGAACAGGTTGCAAAGGCTTCTTCCAGTATTTCCGGATCGATGGTGGCGCTCATTTTTTCCCCCAAGTTAATGAAACGAACCTTCTATAGCCCAATCTATAAATTATGTCAATTTTAGTCACATCCCCCCGGGTATGAAATCATAGCTTGCATAATATTGCCATAACAATTAAATATGGTTTCCGGAAAAGGAAAAAGCCCATGACACCCACGATGCCCTCGATAGACGATCTGAGACAAAAAGCCATTGACCTGACGGCAATAGCCGCCCGCCATTTTAAAGTTTTTAAAGCAAAATGGATGCCCGTCTCGACGCGCGATTTTTTTCATGAAGCCGTAGCTCCGGCGCAGCGGCTGGAGAAGCAAGCGCGTAAAGAATATTTAGATGCGGCGAATAAAATATCGCTGGAAAGGCTTGAAGGCTTTGCCGAAAGTGTAAACGATGCAGGCGTTCCGTGTGCGGGCGCTGCAATGGAAGAATTGCAGCAGGCGTCCGCCAAAGGCATAGGCAAGCAGGGCATCTGGGATCTGGTCGTCAGCAAGCAGATCGGCGAAACTTTTTATTTGCCGGATTTTCCTCTTCCTGAGGACAGCGACGGCACCGATCTGGCCTGGGCAGTTGGCAAAGCGATGGTTCGTTATCTTGGATCCGGTCAACCGGCTTTCCGGGAGAAGCTTCAGGAATTGTTCCAGCTTTGCGAAAAACACAACATGGCCATCGAGTTTCGCTTCCCGGAAATTTGCGACGGCAAAAAGGTAAAGGGGCCGGAATACGTACTCCGCCTGCCCGAACTGACCGGCGGCGCGGTGGGCTTCACGAAAATGGAGATCGTGGTTTCACCGTTCGATACGCATTACAAACCCCTGACCGTTGGCCGCCAGGAAAGCATTCCCGAAGCCAGGGAAACCGGCGAGCAGCAGAGGAATCGTTTCAGGGATTATATTTTCAGCCATCATCTGGTAACGGGCCTTCATCCGGACGGCGGCCTGCGCAGGCTGGTGACCGGCAGGAGTTATTCTCCGTAGAGCAGGTTAGTTACCGCTTCACCAGCACTTGATAGAACACGAACCCGCGGCCCGCGATGGCGCTGTCGAGGCAGCCTGCTTCGGCGCCGTTCATGCCGTCGATGACGGAAGACGTGGCGAAGCCGCCCTGAAAGGGGTCGGTGTTGAAACCGTTCGCGTCGGCGGGGATGCCGGAGATTTTCAGCATGACGTTGATCTGGGCGCAGAGAGTTTCTTTAAGATAGCCGAGCGCCATGACGAGTTCGGGAGCAGTCGATTTCACGCCGAGGACGTCGTTTTCGCCGAAGAACTCCCACTCGCCGTAATGAGGATCGCCGCTGTGGTCGGAATCCAGCCATTCGGAATTGGGCTTGCGGTAGGATATGCCGCCGCCGGAACTGCCGTAGATAAGGCAGTCCGAGGACGAGCAATTGGGATTCGCGTAAAGCGCGGCAGGGATGAACGAGACATCGAAACTCATCTGGCTCTCGCCGATGCCGGTCATGCGCAGCTTGTCCACCGCTTCCCTCACTGAAGAAGTATGGCGCATGATGTCGCTCGCGTTGATGCGGTGGCGCTCGATATTGCCGCTTTGCTCGGCGGTGTCGGTCGAGCGCGAGATCGTCGCGGTCAGCGCCGCGAGCAGGGCGACGGTTAAAAGGATGATCCAGAGGGCGTTGCCGGATTGGTCATTAAACAATTTCATCTCTTCATTATAATCCACTCGTCATCCCGGCGAAAGCCGGGATCCATAGGGCAGGAAAAACAACCACAGATTCACACAGATGGACACAGATATCTGTGTGAATCTGTGTCCATCTGTGGTTTCCTAAAATACTGTATGGGTCCCGGCTTTCGCCGGGATGACGTTAAAAATTCTTGGTGTCCTGGCGCCTTGGTGGTAAAACCCTTTTATGTACAAAATTGACCGCGACATCGCCCTGAAATGCAAAACCTGGCCGTTCGAGGAGGCCCGCAAGGTGCTGGCGCGCACGGGCGGGAAAACGCCTGAAAAAGGTTATGTCCTGTTCCAGACCGGCTACGGCCCTTCGGGCCTGCCGCATATCGGCACGTTCGGCGAGGTATGCCGCACCTCGATGGTGCGCTTTGCGTTCGAGCAGCTATCGGACGCGCCGACGAAACTGATCTGCTTTTCCGACGACATGGACGGGCTGCGCAAGGTGCCGGACAATGTGCCGAACAAGGAGATGCTCGCGCAGCATATCGGCAGGCCGCTGACCTCGATCCCCGATCCGTTCGGCAAGTTCGAGAGTTTTGCCCATCACAACAACGCGAAGCTGAACGAGTTTCTCGACTCATTCGGTTTTGAGTACGAATTCAAATCCTCGACCGAAACCTACAAATCGGGCGCGTTCGACAAGGCGCTGCTGAAAATGCTCTCGCTGCATGAAAAAGTGAAGCAGGCTGTGCTTCCCATCCTCGGCGAGGAACGCTCATCTACCTATTCGCCGTTCCTGCCGATTTCACCCAAGAGCGGCAAGGTGCTTCAGGTTCCTATCCTTGAAATCAATGTGGATGCCGGGACGATCGTTTTTGAAGACGAAGACGGCGCGAAAACCGAAGTGCCCGTCACCGGCGGCCATTGCAAGGCGCAGTGGCGGCCCGACTGGGCGCTGCGCTGGTATGCGTTCGACGTCGATTACGAAATGGCGGGCGAAGACCTTATTTCCTCCGCCGAGGTCGCGGGCAAAATCACCGGAATCATGGGCGGCAAGAAACCGGCCGGGTTTCATTACAAATTATTTCTCGATGAGCAAAACCAGAAGATTTCAAAATCGAAGGGCAACGGCATCACGGTCGAGCAATGGCTGCATTACGCGCCGAACGAGAGCCTTGCCTATTATATGTACCAGCGCCCGACATCGGGCAAGAAACTCTATTTCGACGTCATCCCGAAGGCGGTCGACGAATACATCACCTTTGCCGACAAAGTGCCGCAGCAGGCGGGCGAGCAGGAAAAGATCGCCGACAATCCCGCACTCTATATCCATGCGGGGAAGGAGCCGTGGCACACGCCGGTCAGTTTCGCGCTGCTACTCAACCTTGCGAGCGCCGCGAACGCGCACGATAAGGACACGATGTGGGGTTTCATCAATCTCTACAAGCCGGAAGCCACGCCGGAGAATTCGCCGTTCCTTGATCACCTCGTCGGCTTTGCCGTGCGCTATTACAACGATTTCGTGCTGCCGGAAAAGAAATACCGCCTGCCCGATGAGCGCGAGCGCGCGGCGCTGGAGGATCTTGCCAAGCGGCTTGAAAAAGCGCCGGACAATGCCGACGCCGAAACGATCCAGACGGAAGTGTTCAGCGCCGGCAAAGACAACGGCTACGAGAAAGAGGAACTGCGCTCGTGGTTCCAAGCGATCTACGAAGTGCTGCTCGGCCAGTCGCAGGGCCCGCGCTTCGGCGCGTTCGTCGAGATCTACGGCGCGCGGGAAACGGTTGCGCTTATCAATGACGCGTTATCGGGAAAGCTCGCGAAAGCGGCCTGATTATGTGTGCAATTCACTGAAATCAAAGCCCTGATCCGGGTATCCGGCGCCTTCCTGCCCGTATTTATCGCCTTTTTTAACCCGTTTGCCGGGCTCCCAGTAGGTGACGAGTTCTTCAAGGTCGGGCCGGTCGCGTTCGGCGGGCTGTTCTTTCGGGGTGCCGAGATAGATAAAGCCCGCGATATGGTCGCGTTTGTCGAGGCCGAGTTCCGTGCGCACCGTGTCGCTGTAGGCGTACCACTCCGTCACCCAGTTGCTGCCGAAGCCGAGGGCGTTGGCGGCAAGGCATAAATTCTGGCACAGCGCGCCGGCGGAGAGCACCTGTTCCCACACCGGGTTCTTGCTCTTGCGGATGCGGCTGACGACGGCGATCACCACGGGCGCGCGCATGAAGCGTTCGCGCTCCAGTTCGATTTTCGCGGGGGCCGCGTTGCGGTCCTGTTCGCGCCAGCCCCATTCCAGCAGTTCGCCCGCCTGCTGCCGCGCCTCGCCGCGCAACACAATGAAGTACCACGGGAACAGTCTGCCGTGGTCGGGCACGCGGGTCGCGGCCTTCAGGATGGTGGCGATCTGCTCCTCATCCGGCCCGGGTTCCGTCAGGGCCTTGATGGATACGCTGCGGCGCTTCAGAAGGTAATCGAGAAGCTCGGATGAGGGTTTTGCGGCGATGATGTCGGTCATAATATGAATCACTCCAGTTTTGCCAGATTATAAACATTTTCTTCGTGCGCTTTTCCAGCTTTTCTCACTTCGTGTTAAGCCTTATAAAGGTATATGAGCGAAATCACCGATAAACCCGAAAGCCTCGCGGCAAAGATCATCGCCTTCCTCGCCAGGGAACTTGCCGTCCCGGCGGAGAAGATCGGGATGCTCACAAGATTGAGAGAGGATCTCAGGCTCGACGGCGTGGACGCCGCCAACCTGATCGAAGCGTATTCGCTGATTTTCGATGTCGATATCGAGGCGTTCCGCGCCAACGACTATTTCGCGCCGGAGCAGGGCCCCCGGCCACTTTTCTCCCGCATCCTGTGGATTTTCGGCAACGGCAAGGCGCTCAGGACGCTGACGGTGAAAGATCTTATCCTTGCCGCCGAGGCGGGGAAGCTGGTCTGATCGTATATCAGTGGCAAGGTCCTACATCGCAATGCCCCACATCACAATGTCCCGGATCGCAGTGGCCTGTATCGCCGCAATCGCCCGTGCCGCCGTGATGGGAGATCGGGACGCAGGCATAAGGACCGGGATCGCAGTAACTGAGCCAGCAATCGTTGTTCTCTTTTTCGCTGCCTGATGATCTTCGCTTTTCCTTCTTCTCTTCATTATAGGCTTGCGCCCTGCTGACCAGCCGTTCCGCATGCGCCGCCGCCATGCCGAATTGCTGCTGGACGATCAGGGCGGCCCGGCCCGCGTCGTTAGCGGCGGCAATATTGAATATCGCGGACATCTGCCGGCATTTCTCGAAATATTGCCTTTGCATGGCAACAGCCTGCATAACCGGATAGCGCCGGAACACCCGCATGCCCATCGTCGAGCAGGTGGGGCATCCCATCGCGCCGCAGGCGCATTGGTAGCTTTTGAGATGCGAAAGATGGGTGCGGTAAAACCTGATTGCCGCCAGCGCCATGCGGCTGAAAAGGGAAGGCTGCCTGCCCGGAAGCCTGTTCAAATTCTGGTCTGGCTGTCAGTTCGCCTGTGATAGCTGTCATGATCGTCTCCTTAAATACGGAAACTTTTTTGCATAAAATTGATGCGCTTGGCAACAAAAAAATTATCCCGGCGAAAGCCGGAAAGGGCCTTCGCCGGGATAATGAAAAAATCACAGTACTACTTCGTCGCCAGCTTCTTGCTCAGCTTTTGCATTTCCTTGATGTTGTGCTCCAGCACATGCTTGAGCGCGGAGCGCAGATGCGGCTCCAGTTCGTTATCGCCGCTCGGGGACATCGAGATCACGCGGTCGTACAGGGCCTTGGTTTCCTCGGTGACGTTCAGCGTGATGACATGGTCGCTCAGCCTGTCGTCGATCAGGTCCCTGATGAATCCGCTCATATTGACGTCGAGCTCGTGCAGTTTTTCGTACTGGTCCTCGCGAACCATCAGGCATATGCTTTTCATGTTCCGGGTCATAATTTTCTCCTTTTTGACAGCATAATATAAAATCATAGCAGCAAATATATATAAATTTGTAAATGTGAGATTTTTTCATAATTATCAAAGTGTTATATGTGTTTATATAAGAGTAAGGTGTCATCCCGGCGAAAGCCGGGATATGGTTCGATCTTGCTCAAACGGTTGCCCGATCCCGGCTTTCGCCGGGATGACAAGTGTGGCCGGGATAACAGGTGTGGCCGGGATAACAGGTGTGGCGGGATAACAGGTGCGGGGTGAGATTAATGCAATCCGTATTGCGTCTGTTTCGCCGGCGCGATTTTGCCGCGGCTGAGATGGCCGTCGATCTGGCAGTTGGACAGCACGTCGTGCAGGAAAAGATCGAACCATCCGCTCGCGGGTTCGCTCAGCGAATAGCCCGACATAGCGCCGGGAATCTCCTCATGCGGGATCGCGAAATCGGCGGGGGGATATATGTGATACTCGTCGTTGCCCAGCGGGAAGGGGGCGACCGTGAAGGTATAAAGCTGCTCGCCGTATTCGGCGTCCTTCGCCAGAAGCTGCATGTGGGCGACTTTCGTGCCGGGAATCGGCTGAACCGAAAGCAGGCTAACTCTTTGATCCAGCAGGTCTGCCTTGCCCGTCAGGATGCCGATCCGCTCGGTCAGGCCGCGCTTCCAGATATCGTATTCGATTGCCGTGCAGGCTTTGTAAATATCGTTGCTCATCATCACTGTCCCGGTTATGAGAGCATAATAAATTTTACATAATATGTCAAATTTGAGAAAGGGCGGCTTCGGGCATTTTCGCATTTATCTAAAAAAAGAAACCAATTTTATCATTTGCTAACAAGGCCTTAACCCGGATTGTTTATAATATGGATAATGGGTTTACGATATCCACAAAACTGACTTTTCTAAACCATCCCGATTCAACAGAAAAAAATACATCCTAAGGAGGATTGTGAATGAACATTCTTATCGTTGAAGACAGCAAGACGGAGGCGCATATTCTGTCGCAGACGCTCCACCGTATCATGGAGGACAAGCCGTCGATCTGCCATGTATCAACGCTCGGCGAGGCTTCCGCGCTGCTGGAGGAGCATGTGGGCGATTTCGACCTCGTGTTCCTTGACCTGAAACTGTCGGATTCGCCCGACTGGGAAGACACTTACGACGTCGTTGCGCCCTATACCAAAAAAGTGCCGGTCATCGTCATGTCGGGCAATGACGACGGCAAGGTCGCGCGCGAAGTCATGATGAATGGCGCGGAAGACTATATCGTCAAAGGCGGCAAAAAACGCAATATCGAACTGCTGAAAGAGACGATCGATTTCGCGCTGTGCCGCCACAAGGCGGTGCGCGAACTCGCTGACGCCGCTAAACAGGGCGAGCAGTGCGTCCACTGGCTGACCGGCGGTTATTCGGTCGAATAAAACGCTACAGACAACTCCAGAAAATCGGGACGGCGTCGGGCTTCGGGTCTGGCGCCGTCCTGACATTGGTTGGAGGCGGCGTGGCGATGCCGTCCTGAAGTTCTTTATTGCCGGAAAGACGGGCATCGCGGCGTTTTTCTTCCATGGCGGCGGCCTGCCGGAAGCCCAGATCGAGATCGCTCATTTCACACTCCTTTGCCGTTTGCGCACCGTATAAAAGGCGGGAGTGTGAAAGTCAATAAAATGCGTCAGCCCTGACTGATAATTCCCACTTGCAATCGCGCAGGGTACCGGAGACGGTGAGTGCGACCCTAGCCCTGTGCCTGAAGAAATTGTCATGGATATCGTAACCCTCGATCCAGACCTCCTCGTGCTTTGCGGGAAGGGCAGTCCTTTTTTGCGTTTCTTCATAGCAGGACAAATCCTGCGCTGTCAGGCGGACACAGGCAAGATCCGCCTCCCGCTCGATGCGGTCTTCGCTGAATGTCGCCGGGTACAGCTTCCGCGTATGGGGAAGCCGTATGTAGAATTTCACGTCGCGGGGGTTGCCGAGGCCGTTTACAACATGCGCATTTGTAGCGAACAGGCCATTGTCCCTGTCGATCAGGACAGCGTTGGCCGATCCTTCCTTGTTGGCGGCCTCGTCTACAGCCACGATCTGGAATACATGATGCATCGGGCTATATAACTGCGGTTTATGTATTATGTCAATATAAATCGCGCTCGCGTCTTGGCATTTCAGGGCTTTAAAGCTATATCTTTCCCATGTCAGAGAGCGCCGAAAAACAGCAGCTTTTCACCTATGAACCGGATGCCACGCACCCGTTCACGGTGCATTCCGATTTCAAGCCCGCGGGCGACCAGCCGCAGGCCATCGACAAGCTGTGCGAAGGCCTGCAAAGCGGGCTGACCGACCAGGTGCTGCTCGGCGTCACCGGCTCGGGGAAAACATTCACTATGGCGCATGTGATCGCGAAAATGCAGCGCCCCGCCATCATCATGGCGCCGAATAAAACTCTGGCCGCGCAGCTTTACGGCGAATTCAAAAGCTTCTTCCCCCATAACGCGGTCGAGTATTTCGTGTCCTATTACGATTACTACCAGCCCGAAGCCTACGTTCCCAAAACCGACACCTATATCGAAAAAGATTCCTCGGTGAACGAGCAGATCGACCGGATGCGCCACAGCGCGACGCGCGCGCTGTTCGAGCGGCGCGACTGCGTCATCGTCGCCTCCGTGTCCTCGATCTACGGTTTGGGCTCGAAGGAAGACTACCAGGCCATGACCTTCGACATCAAAAAGGGCGACCGGATCGACAGGCAGGAACTCATCTCGCGTTTTGTCACGTTGCAATATGTGAGAAATGACATCGCGTTCGAGCGCGGCGCATTCCGGGTGCGCGGCGACACGGTCGAGCTGTTCCCCTCGCACATGGCCGACAGCGCGTGGCGCTTTTCGTTTTTCGGCGATGAAATCGAGGCCGTCGTCGAGTTCGACGCGCTCACCGGCGAGAAAATCGCGAAGATGAATAGTGTGCGCATCTACGCGAATTCCCACTACATCACCCCCGGCCCGACGATGCAGCAGGCAATGCGGCAGATTAAAGAAGACCTGAAGGAGCGCCTTGCGTATTTCGAGTCGAACATGAAACTGCTGGAAGCGCAGCGCCTGTCGCAGCGCACGCAGTTCGACCTTGAAATGATGCAGGCGCAGGGCTTTTGCAACGGCATCGAGAATTACTCGCGCTATCTCACCGGGCGCGGCCCCGGCGCGCCGCCGCCGACCCTTATCGAGTATCTGCCGAAAGACGCGATCATGTTCATCGATGAGTCCCACGTCATGGTGCCGCAATTGCGCGCGATGTATAACGGCGATCAGAAACGCAAGGGCGTTCTTTCTGAATATGGGTTCCGCCTGCCGAGCGCGCTGGACAACCGCCCGCTCAAATTCGAGGAGTGGAACAATTTCCGCCCGCAGACAATATTCGTGTCCGCGACTCCCGGCGAATGGGAAGTGGAGCGGGGCGGCGGAATCGCGGCGGAACAGGTCGTGCGCCCCACCGGGCTCGTCGATCCGCCCGTCGAAATCCGCCCGACCGAGCACCAGATCGACAATTTGATGCACGAGGCGAAAGAGGTCATCGCCAAAGGCGGGCGTCTTCTCGTAACGACGCTCACCAAGAAAATGGCCGAGGACCTCACCGAATACCTCACCGAAAACGGCCTGAAAGTGCGCTATATGCACAGCGACGTCGACACGCTGGAGCGCATCGAGATCATCCGCGACCTGCGGCTGGGGCAGTTCGATATATTGGTCGGCATCAACCTGCTGCGCGAAGGGCTGGATATCCCCGAGTGCATGCGCGTGATGATTTTAGATGCCGACAAGGAAGGCTACCTGCGCTCAAAGACCAGCCTGATCCAGACGATAGGCCGCGCCGCGCGGAACATCGACGCTAAAGCGATCCTGTACGCTGACCGCGTGACGGGCAGCATGCAGGCCGCCATCGAGGAAACCACCCGCCGCCGCGAAAAACAGCTCGCCTACAATAAAGAACACGGCATCACGCCGGAGAGCGTCAAGAAAAACATAGGCGATGTCATGGGCAGCGTGTACGAGCGCGACCACCTGACGGTGCCCAAAGTCCTCGGCCTGTCCGATCAGGAACAAGCCGCGCTGGAAACGCCGGAAGGCCTCGTGAAATACATCAGGAAACTGGAAAAGAAAATGCTGGAGGCGGCGGGGAATCTCGAATTCGAGGACGCCGCCCGCATCCGCGACGAAATCCGCAAACTCGAACAGGCCAATCTCGGCCTCTAATAACCTTCCCTCGCCCCAACGGGGAGAGGATAAAGCGCGCGTAGCGCGTAATGAATTAAAACGCAAAGGACGCAAAGTCGCGCAAAGTAATGCGGCGCGCTTTGCCGCAGACCCGATTAAACTTTGCGCCCTTCGCGTACTTTGCGTTTTAAAATTTTTTGCGCCTTCGGCGCTTTTCCTTCGCATCTTCGCGGTAAAAATCCCATACTCAACACTGGTATTGACCACCAGCATTAAATATGGTACATTATACCATACACAGATATGGGGTTTGGAGCCATGCGCAGCAAAGATAAAATGCAGAAAATAACCGTGGAAGTGCCGGAGGCGCTGCTGGCTGCCGCCATGAAATATACCGGCAAGGGCAAGACCGGCGCGGTGCAGGAAGGCCTGCGCCAGCTCGCGCAGATACAGGCGCAGCGGGAGTTTCTTAAATTGCGGGGAACATACAAGCCCAATCCCAAATATCCCACGCTTGAAGAAATGCGGTCGTGGGAAGACGAGAACTTTGATAAGTACAATCAATGATCGCCATCGATACGAATATCATGATCGCTCTTGTAAAAGGCGAAAGCGGCAAGGACATTCTGGCGCTTGCCTACGAGATGGGCAGGCAACCGGTGGCGCTGCCCCCCGTCGTTCTCGCGGAATTCCTGAGCCACGCCGACCTTGGCCGCGATCTTCAGGAGAAAGCGGCGCTGTTCGACCTCCTTCCCGTAACGGACGGTTACTGGCAGCGCGCCGGGCTGATGCGCGCCGGGCTGATCAAAAAGAAACTGAGTCCCAAACTCCCCGACACCCTGATCGCCCAGAGCTGCATCGACCACAACGTCCCGCTTCTCACCCGCGACGCGGGGTTCAGAATGTTCGAAAAACACGCGGGGCTGGAGTTGTATAGAAGCAAATAGGGCGACCCCGACCCCGGCATCTACCCGCCACCGCCCGCACCGCGAAGCTTCAGCGAAGCACCGTCATCCCGGACAAGCGAACAACGTGAGCGCCGATCCGGGATCCAGCGTAAATGCGCCGCGAAGCGGCGGCAAAATTTTTTAACCACAAAGCGTCCGGGGGCACAATAACTATGGGAATAACCCCCATAGTTATTGTGCCCCCGTTTGATGAGGAAGCAGCATTTCACAAAGAAAAATATATGCTGTTCTGCATTATCGTATTGTGTTTAATTGCAAAATCCGCAAATTTATAGCCAGCAATTTATTGATATGAAAAATCGACAATACGCACAGTTTAACTGCTACGATGCCTTAAATATTTCGCCTTCAGCATCACCGGGCGAAATTAAAAAAGCACATCGGCAGGCGAGTTTAAAATCACATCCTGATCGTGGCGGTTCACATGAAGCACAAATAAAAGTGAATTTAGCTTATGAAATATTATCCGACCCTGTAGAGAGACAGGCGCATGATCTTTTTTGGAAAATAGGATCGAAAACATATAGCTATAAAAAATCTTCCAATTCTCAAAAACACAAATCCGAATCGAGTTCGTATCCATTTCAGCAAGGCTCGAATAGCAATGAACCTCTTGCTGGTTTAAAACAGCGTTTTTATGAGGAAGTTGAAAAACAAAAAGACTCTATTTGGAAGAGCTTGAATGAAAGGGTTTCAAAGAATGAAAAAATTTTTGCAGAAGCTTTTCAAAAAGGAAAAAAAGGAATTGGGGCTTCGTTTTTATATGGCTTGGGATGGGGTGTTGCGGCATATATTTCTCAAGTACCGCTATTGTATATAGGGACGGCTATATGCAGTTGGTCGGTCTTTTCAAAATTACAGGGTATAGAAATAGCGGCTCAAAAGTTTTCAATATTTGATGTGGGCATTGATGAAAAAATCAAAGCGCATGCTCGCACAGTGGCTCAAGATGAGTGTAAAAATCAAATTAATAATATTGATAGTCGCTGGTCGTCTATAGCATTACTTGCAGAATTGCTTATGCGACCGTCTAGCTTTGACGATAGTGAAGAACAGGTTGCCCGAAGAATAACTGCATCCTTTTTTCTTATGGGGTATAGGCCCGCTGAATATTACCAGGATCATAGAATCTTAACTTTTACTGATGGTGAGGAAAGGATAGTCGTTCGTTTTAGGCATAGAACAGGACAGGCAATGAACATTACCTATGTGAAGGCTCTTACATCTGTAATGTCAATAATCAAAGCGGATCGAGCATTTTTGTTTTGTTCGCCGGGTTTATCCGGCAATGCGGCCGATTATGCTCGGCAGTTTCAAATTAAGTGGTATTCTCTTGATGATATGAACACTTGGATAGAACAAGTTTTAAGGTCTGATTATAACGGGCCTTCGGGAGATCTTTTTGAGGGTATAGATAATCTTATAAGTTTTATAAAGAGAATTTATGCAGTTATTTCTCCCTATAAAAAAAGTTCAAGGCGCAAGAGACACAGGAGATATTGATAGCATATTCCGGAAGAGAAAAAGCCGGGACAGTGGAAAACCGGGACAGTGGAAAACCGGGACAACATATATTTCTTCTCTGCGCTCTCTGCGTACCCCTGTTGTTTAAAAATCCTCTTCCCGTATTCCCGATGTTCAAGCGGTGCTGCCGCGCCGCCGCGGGGATGACAACGTGGAACTGGCAAGGTAAACTCCCTCCATGACCACAAAACCCAAACTCATTATCTTCGCCGGGGCAAACGGGTCCGGAAAAACGACGGCGGCGGAGCATTTGTTGCCGCGGCTGAAAATAAAAGAATTTGTGAATGCGGACGAGATCGCACGCGGGCTCTCGCCGCTCAACCCGGCGGGGCAGGCGGTGGCGGCGGGGAAGCTGGTTCTCTCCCGCACCGCCGGGCTGATCCGCAAGGGCGGCTCCTTCGCCATCGAAACCACGCTGTCCGGCGGCCATTTGAAAAAGATCATCGCCAGGGCAAAGGCGGCGGGCTATGCCGTCGAAATGCACTATATCTTTTGCAGCGATATCAACATCAACCTGAAGCGCATCAAAAACCGCGTCCGGCAGGGCGGACACCATGTTCCCGCCCCCGATGTGCGGCGGCGCTACTGGCGGAGCCTGCGGAATTTTGAAATTTATGAGGCTTTATGTGATATTATGGTGTTATACGATACGACCAGAGAAGGTCTGAAAGAATTTGCGATGAAAAAGGGCGATGAAGATTATCTGATCTACTATCCCGATCTCGCGGAAAGATTTCTGGATCGTGTGAAAGAGGCGAAAGATGTTGCTCGATAAAGGCCGCGTCACGAAAGCAAAACCCAAAAACGTCCTCGCGGGCGCGATCGATATCGCCATCGAAAAAGCCGAGCGTTTCGGCACATCGCTCGTTATCAAGCGCAACGGCAAGGTCGAGGAAGTCACCCCGGCGCAGATGCGGCGGATGTTGAAAAAGAAGAAGTCGTGATCCGTCTTCGCGGTAAAAATTTTTCATGCCATATGTCGACCAGATCCCGGCTTTCCGCCTTCGCCAAGGCTACGGCGGACAGGTCGCCGGGATGACACCAACGGGGCGGGGATGACGCCAAGGGGGCAATCTCAATCGTTGAAAAACACCCCAGCTTCGGACGCGGATCCGGGAGTGGGAAGTTTTTTCACAAGGCTCCTGAACGCGGGTTTGCCTATGGTTTCGGTTTTTTCAAAATTGTAAGGGACGGACTTGCCGGGGTTTGAAACGCGGATGCCGTTGATTCTGTTATAACGGACGCGTTCCGGTTCGCGCGACAGTTCTTCCGGGTCGCCGTTGTAGCGTACTTTTACGCTGCCGTCCTCTGCGCATTCGGTGAAGAAGGGGCCTTCGGCCCCCGGCGCGCAGGCGGCATGGGAAGCGGGGATGGCCGCCGCCAAAAGCATTGCGAGCAAAACGAAAACGGCAAGACTATGTTTCATCCGGGCCTCCATGACCCGATTGTACACTTAAGGGCGGGGGATGTGAAGCACGGGCAGGGGGGGCTAGACTAAGCCCGCCGGGAGCGATAAAACTGACGGGAACGGTTTCCGTTCATGCCCTGTTGGGGTAGTGGTGAATTATTTACAGATTTTGAAGGAGAAATGCCATGCCGAGAAGCGTTATCAAAGAACAGGCCGAGCGCAAAAACTTTGGCCGGCCCGACGAGGTGCGCGAATTCCCGAAGGGGCGCGTCGAGCTTGTCACTATCGGCGGGGCGACGGTCGGGCGCGCGGTGTTCGAGCCGGGCTGGCGCTGGGCGGAGTCGGTCCAGCCGCTCGCCTGCACGAAAAGCTGCGAGGCGCCGCATTTCCAGTATCACGTTTCCGGGAAGCTGATGGTGAAAATGGATGACGGGACGGAAATCGAATGCGGCCCCGGCGATGTTTCGCTGCTCCCGTCCGGCCACGATGCCTGGGTGGTCGGCAACGAACCGGCGGTGATCGTCGATTTTCAGGGCATGATCGATTTCGCGAAGCAGTCGCGCGGATAGGTTTTGGACTGTTGGACTAAGCCCCGCCCAGCGTGAAATAAAAAACCGAGCCTTTGCCGGGTTCGGACTCGATCCATATCCGGCCGTTGCAGCGCTCGACGACTTTCTTCGCGAAGGCCAGCCCCACGCCGGTGCCCGATGCGTCGAATTTTGACGAGGAGGGGAGGCGCCTGAACATCCGGAAGATTTCCGCCTGGAATTTCGGCTCGATGCCTATGCCGTTGTCCCTGACGAAAAAGACGTTGTATTCGCGCCCGTGCGGAGCCTGTACGCGTTCCCTGAACCCGATCTCGACAAGCGGGGCGGGCTTGTCATTGTACCTGATGGCGTTGGTGATGAGGTTGCGGAACAGTTCCGTGACCGCGGCCCTGTCGCAGGCTATTTCCGGCAGAGGGCACAGGATTTTGATGGAGGCGTTTCTTTCTGCGAGCAAGTGTTCCAGCATTTCGCGTATGCTCTCGATGATTTCGCCCATGCCGGATGTTTGCCCGCCGGTTTCGGCGCGACCGAGGCGGGAATAATGCAGAAGGTCGGAAATCATTTCCTGCATGCGCAGCGCCATGGTTTTCAGCGATAAAAGCTGCGCCCTCCCTTCTTCGTCCAGAATTTTTTCGTAGTCCTCGATCAGGAAGCTTGCGAAGTTGTGTATGCCGCGCGCGGGTTCCTTCAGGTCGTGAGAGACGATATGGACGAAATCGTCCATGTCCTGATTGACGCGCTGGAGTTCATCGGCATAACGCCGCAGATTTTCTTCCGCCGTCCGGCGCTCGGCGATGGCGGCGCTCATCACAAGCCCCGTCGCGGCGACGACGAGCATGAATATCTCGACCAGCAAAAGACTTTGGGAAACGGACGAGGACGCGAACGGCCCCTGTCCGCCGGTCGTCGCCCAGACGGCCATCGCCGTCGCCGCGAGCGTCACAAGCGCCGTGCCGCGCTGGCCGAACCGCATGGCCGCCCAGATAAGGAAAGGAAAGACCGCGTAGACAAAAGCCTGCCCGTGGATCCTGACGGGAAGAAAATCGGTAAAAGCGACGGCAAAGAAAATCGTCAGTCCCGCCATCATCAGCAAGGCTTCCAGAACCTTGCGCGTTGACGGCAGGGGCAAGGGCCGGCTAAACCATGCCAGAAGCACGGGCGCGACGATCAGCGCGCCTCCCGCGTCGCCCAGCCACCAGAGCAGCCAGAGCGGCCCGTATTCCGTCCACGGCTGCACGCCGCCCACGCACAGGCTGGTCACGCCGATTGTCGCGGCGATCATGGTGCTGACAAGCGCGGAGAAAAACAGCAGGCCGAGAACGTCCGCGATGCGGTCCATGCCGTTATCGAACTTTGTAAAGTGCAGCAGCAGCCACGCGCCGCAGACGGCTTCCAGCGTATTTCCCGCGGCGATGCCGAGCGCGGTAATGAGCGGCTCGTTCGCGGTAATATTGGTCGCGAACGCGCCGAGCCAGATGCCGGGCCAGACCTTGCCGCCCAGCAGCAGCAGGGCCGCGAGCGCAATGCCCGTCGGCGGCCAGACGGGCGTCACCTGCTCCGCCGTGAACGCCACGGTAAAGCCGAGCTTTGAAGTCGCAAAATAAACCGCGGCCAGGCCCAGCATGAGCAGGGCCAGCCTTGGCGTTATTTCCGGCACAATCAAGTTCCGCATTCAGGGTCTCTTTTTGCCTATAAGGTCAACGCTTTGTCAGGGAAAATGGTGCGGATTGCCTGCGGATATAGTCTATATCAATTATACCGCATCCGGGGGCGAGCGCCAAACGACTGGCGCGCACAATGCTCTTGCTCTTGACCCCGAAAATTTTATAAACTTGTTCCATGTTTATTCCGAATTTCCGCAAAGGCATTTCCGTCATCGGCATCATCGCCGCCATCGGCGCATCGTGGCTGATCCACCACTGGCCGGAGCTTATGGCCGGTAAGAAAAACGATCTGCCGCCTACCGTTATGGCTGCGCCTGCCGCCGTCGTTCCCGACGCGGTTCCCGTCATCCCGATTTCCTCCCCGGCGCCGCGCACGCGCGGGTATAACGATTAGGGCTTCCCCCGGCGTTTCCCGTCATTTCTTAAGAAAATATTAATGCCGGCGGATTAAACTGTTACGTATGAAGCCGGGCGATATTGAACAGCAGATAGAAGATATTGGCGCGCAACTCGAGGCCCAGGGCATCAGCCCCGCGGATTTCAGCAGGGGCGGCCAGCCCATGGCGGACTGGAAACAGGTGCTGGGCGATCCCGATGCCGCCGAAATGCTGGCGGAGTACGCGGACGGGCCGGTGGCAACACAACTGCGGCAATTGAGGGACGACATGCAGAACAATCCGCGCGAGGCTGCAATCGCGCTGGAAAACGATTTCAAGGAACCAAAACCCGCTCCGTCCGCGCCTGCCGCGACGCCTTCTGCGCCGGGCGTGTCGCTGGTCTGATTGCAGACTTAACCGAATAAAAAACACGGGCCGCGTTGCCGCGGGCCCGTGCCGTATTTGTTGCTACTCAGGAAGCCCAGAGATGCAGTTTCTTACTGCCGGTATTCCCCTGGCTTTCCTGATCGCCATCCTGCTTTGCTCAGGCGGCTTCTTTCAGGTTGCAGGCGCTCGTTTTGCCTTTTTCTTCCTTCGTGTCGTAGCTGATTTTCTGGCCTTCATGAAGGTTTCTCAGACCTGCCTGTTCGACAGCGCTGATGTGGACGAATACGTCCCGTCCGCCGTCCTGGGGCTCGATGAATCCAAAACCTTTTTGAGCGTTAAACCATTTTACTGTACCGGTTGCCATGAATAATCTCCTTTGTGCAATTCGGTGTATGCCGCGCCCCGCAACCTCGCGGAACGCTTGTGGCAAGTCTGATTGCGGCTGCGCATTGTTAATTACGCGAACCTCATTAGATGACCGATACCCAGGTCAAACCGAACTTTTTGTAAGGGGAAAATCCATGCCCGGGACCATGAAGGTCAAATGGGCTCTTATAAAAGGTCGTATCGAAATAGAGTGGTCAAATCAAACCGCTGCCATTAATGCACGTAAAACTATATAAAGTCAAGGGATTAATAATAATGCGTTTTGACAGGGGAGTGATCTTCGCCGGAATCGGGTTTATAATCCTGCTCCGGCGGCGTTCGGTTTTTTTAAAAAAACGGGTATTCAGACATGAAAAAATTTCTTCTCTGCGGCGCGGTTGTGTTTGCGTTGTCCGTCTTTGCCGCGGCGGGTTGCTTCGCGCAGGAAGATATGAGCGCCGATAAACCCGATGCGGCGCAGACGGCGTTCGCGGACGCGCTCGCATCCGCGAGCCGGCAAAAAACAATGACGCAGTTCTGGAACCTGGTCCATCCTGACTCGGTTGCCTGCCTGTCCGATGAATTCAAAGCGGTGAGCGAGCTGATTAATTTCGGCGACACTATTAAAACCCCCATTCCCGCCGATTACAAAGCGATGGTAGGCCCGATCGATCCGCAGGAGGTCACGGAGTTCTTCACGACGATCTTCGGCGCCGATGTGAAAATCCCGGTCATGCCGACGCATGCGCTTGCGCTCATCTACGATGAGAATGCCGGCATATGCAAGGCGGCGACGGTGAACAAGATGATCTATATCGCTGAGAAAGACGGGAAATGGTACGAGGCCATGCCGTGCCCCGCCACGCTGCCTATGACCGCTACCGACCTGAAAAGCAAGATTGATGCGGACGAAAAGGCCGCCGCCGAGCGCTTCGCCGCGCTGACGCCTGAGCTGAAGGAAGAGCTGCGCAAGGAACTGACGGGCGATGGCGGCAAGATCGCGGCGGTCAAGAAAGCGGCCGCGGCGCAAGGGTTGAAGTTTGCCGAAGCAAAGAGCGTTGTCGAGAAGCTTTGCCGCGAGAAATAATATCTATTTGTACTCAAACACGTCATCGCCCGATAGTTTGCGGGGGAAACCTATCGTGAGTTCCTGTTCCGCCTGCACATTGCCTTTCAGCTTCGCGTCGAAAAAAAGCACCACGGCTTCGGCGACGAGTTTCTGGTAAGGAACGTCGCTGGTTTTCATGCCGCGAACGATGCTGCCGCCGAACGAATAATGATCGGCGCCGCCGAGCACCAGCAGGTACTGGCCGGGGGCCGCAATGTTCCTGAAAGGCATGGTGCGGGTAACGGGATCGAAGCCTCCGGCGGAGAAAGGATGATCGTCCTTCGTGCCCGTGATGTGGAAGACAGGGATGGTTACGTCTTTATAGACGGCGGTGAGGTCCGCGTCCGGGGCGCCGAGATAACGGTCCGGCACGTTCGGGCTCAATACCACGGCGGCCTTGATGCGCGGTTCATGGAAAGAGTAGCCTTCGAGATCCGTTTCTTCGCCGGCCGCCGCCATCACGCTGCGTCCGCCGTAGGAATGACCGGCCATGCCGATGCGGCCCAGATCCATCATGCGGTAAAGCGGATTGCCGCGCTGCTGGTTCATGGCCTCCAGTTCTTCGAGCACGACCGGCAGATCCTTGAAGCGGTCCATGGCAACGCGCGGGTGTCTTGAGGCGTGGCGCAGCGCCTGGTTTATTTCCTCGGGGTCGGTCTTGCCTTTCCAGATTTCAATATCGGAACCCGGATGCTGGATGAAAAAGGCGATGTAGCCGTGCGCGGCCAGCGCTTCGCCCAGATAGGGGGCGGAGGCGGTCGACCCGCCGAGGCCGTGCGAAAATATGACCACGGGCGATTGCGATTCCAACGGTTCGGGCGCGTACAGTTTATACAGAATAGTGCGGTCGCGGTTCGCGTCGTAAAAGTATCCTTCGCTGAGGGTGACGCTGGCGGCGTCCGCTCTGACCGCCAAAACGCAAAGAAAAACGAATGCCAGCAGAAAAGCCGCCTGTCTTAAACCGCGCATTTTCGCTCCTTTCCGGATAACCGCCTGTCCATCCCATGATTTTAACACGCAAAGCCCCTTCTTTTTAACCGGAACTTTCGGGGTCGCCGGAAGTTGGCGGTCTGGAAGGAGTTCGGCCATGTCAAAACTGAAGGGGATCGTTTATTCAGGCTTTTTGCTGGCGCTGCTGGCGGCTGCCCCGTTCGCATCGGCGCAGGAGCAGGAAGGCCTGGTTCTCGACAGCCGGGGGCAGGTCGTCGTTTCGGGAATCATCGAGGACGTGTATTTCAACACTTTCACGCTGGAGCAGGACACCAATGAAAACAACCTGCCGCTTACCGTTACTCTGGAGAATTTCGATCTTTCGGTCATCAATGCGATGGACAACCTGATTTCCGAAGGTACACCCGTCACCGTCTACGGGTATTTCACCGGCGGCGGCAGACTGGCCGCGAACAGGATCGTGCAGATACGGTAAGAAACTTAAAAAAGGAGCGTTTCATGAAGATAGCGTTATGCGCCGCGCTTGCGGCGGTTTTTCTCGCCGGTTTCCCTGGTGTTTCCCAAGCGGTTGAAGACGATCGGCGCGGTGTGCTGCCCGCGGGGCGGCAGGCCATCGTGACCGGTTCGATCCTCGATATCGATCCCGACGGCCTGACGATCGACAATATGGGGCGCGAGATCGAGATCGATGCCGAATCCCTGATCCAGGGCGCGGGAGACATGAACGATTATTATGACGAAGGGATGATCGTTACGGTCGAAGGCATGCTGACCGACGAGGACAAAATCGCCGCAAGCCGCATCACGCAGGGGGTACCCTTTGACTCGCGCTATAACGACATTCCTCCCTATATCGTCAATAATCCCGGCATTATCGGGGCGGACGAGCTGGATTAAGCTGCTCTTTTGACATGGTGATTTCTTCCTGCTAAAACTGCGAAAAATCAGTTTTGTGGGGAGATTCATGAATAAGATGAAAAGCGCCGTTGCGGCCGTGGGGCTGCTGTCGATTTTTACCGGGGCCGCGGATGCGCTGGTTCCGGTCGTTTCCAATGACAATAGCTTGGGCATCCTGTTTTCCACCGCGCTGGCCGCCGAAATGCATCCGGCGCAGAAACTTGTGCAGGATGCATCGGCCCAGATGATCGCCGCGCTGAACGCGAATGCGGCGGATCTGAAACGCAATCCCGCGCATATCCATGATCTGCTGGAAGATAATATCCTGATGCATATCGATTTCGAGAAAATATCGCTGCTTGTGCTGGGCAAACATGGGCGCACGGCAACCGTGGAGCAGCGGGAGCGGTTCACCGCTGAATTCAAAAAACTTCTTATCAATACATACTCCGATGCCGCGCTGGAATTTTCGGGAGAAACGATCACCGTCAAGCCTGTGCGCGGCGCTAAGCCCGACAGCGCCATGGTCGACACTGTCATACAGCGCGCCAGCGGCCCCATCGATGTTTCTTATTCCGTATACCTTACGCCCCAGAAGGAATGGAAAATCCGCGATGTTCTGGTCGAAGGCGTCAGCCTGATGCAGAAATACCGCGGCGAGACCTCCTCGATCATCGAGCGGAGGGGTGGAATCGATGCGCTCATCCAGGAACTGGTGAATAGAAACCGCTCCAATTGCGCCGCTCTGAAATTACCAACCTGCTCTCCGATGTGATAAAATAGGAGGGATGGGGGACCGCGAATTCAAACCGTTGCTGGGCACGTTCGAGCTGGCGCTTTTTATGGCGGCGGGGGTGAAGCGGTTTCCGGTCAATCCCCGCGCGGCGCGGATTTCATTCCTTGTTCCTATCGCCCTGCTGTTTTTCTGGGTTTATCCGTTGCATCGCGTCCCGACCGAAATCCTCGGGGAGCGGGGATATGGCGAACTGGTTTTGATTCACGGCGGAATACTCGCCATACACCTGACGGTGTTTCTTTTCATTCTCTGGGCGGTCGCGCGGCAACTTGGCAAGGCTGAGAGTTTCTGGCCGGTGGTGACGATGAACAATTTCTGCTCCATCGCCGGGTTCGTGCTGATGCTTCCGCTGTTCGCGATGGTGATCGCGGGACGGCATACATGGGAAGAGATATTCAACGCCCTTATCCTGATCTCGTTTTACGAACTCGCGCTGACCGCCTATGTCATCACGCGCGGCATGAATGTGCCGTGGCAGTTCGGCACGGGACTCGCGTTCGTGTCGATGTTCATCGCGAACAGCGCGTCGACGACGGTGTTCGCGCTGGCGGGGATCGGGTGATCTTTTTGTATATCCGCGAATTCTATAAGAGCGGGCGTTTCGGTCGCGGACGCGTACATGATCGCGGGCATCGCCCAGCCTATCGCGGCGGCGCCCGCGGTCAGCCCGATGAAGAAAGGCATGAGCCGGGGCGCCATCGCGCTTCCGACAATACCCAGCAAGCCGGGAACTATCAAAAAAGGCGCGGCATAGCCCAATGTCGCGCCGGTGATTATCGCACCGGCGGCCAGGCCGAAAATTCCGCTCAGGGCGGCATTTCTTATGCTCATATCGATAATTCCGGGGCGACGCCGAGTATTCTATTTGCTTTGTTCTGGTCGGTGACGATACCGACGTTATGTTCGGCGAAAATCCTGCGCGCCATCCGGACCAGCGATGCGTTCGTCTGTTGCTTGCCGTACATGACGGGCGCGTCCTCAAGGCCGGTGCGGAAAATATCGACAGGCAGGAGCCTTTCCGCCCTTGCGTTCCGGTTATGCTCGACGACCCATTCGATGACTTCGCGGTAGTCGTGCCCGTCTAGCAGCCACTCGCCATGTTTTCTGGGAGATCCCTGCGCAGCCTCTTTCGGCATGATGACCGCGCCGACCGATACCGTGAAGTCAAGCCCGGTTTTTTTCTGCAAAGCCGTCAGACGTTCCATCGTGGTCCTGAAAACGTCTTCGTCGATCGGCAATTGCCTGGAGAAGCCGAGAAGCACCACCGCGTGGAGCGTACCGCCGACGGCGCCGAGCCTGAAGCCCGGATCGTCGGTCAGTTTGTCGAGCGTGTTCAGCATGTCCGCATGCATAATTTCAACTTCGTGCCTGATATTATTCCGGATCGTCAGCGCCGCGAGCTTGTTGAAATAGGCTCGGACGGTTTCCGGCCAGCGGCGGGCATGGGCCGATGTTCTCGGGTTGTTATCAAAATCGGCGATCATTTCATCGGTCAAAATATCCGGTTCCGTGGCGATGGTCAGGAAATCGACGCCGCCCTTGACCGCCGGGATGGCGCGGATCAGTTCGGCCTGGGCCACCTCGATCGGCTCTAGCGGCAGGTCGGTCATCTCCAGTTCCTCCATTCGCGCCTTGATCGCGGTATCGACATCTTCTTTCCGGCTGGTGGGGCCGCTGATGTACACTCGTTGGTTCCACAATTCATCCCTGATTGCGTCGATGCAGGCCTCATAATCGGCGGGGTTGGCGCTTTGCCTTGCGGTTTTCGGATTGCGGGCGTGCAGGTGGAAAAATCGCGATCCCTCCTTATAGGCCGCGAACGCATCCCGGGCGACTTCGCGCGGGGTGATAGGCATGTGTTTCGCAAGGTGGCCGGAAGGAACCCGCGCAGGATCTCCATCCGCATCCTTCAGGCGGTCGGGGTGGAACCTGACGCCCGTGAAGGCAGTGGACAGGACGATTTCTGCGGGAAAGCGGCTTGGTTTTTTCCGCGCCGAAGGCGAATAACGCAAACCGTCATCAAAATAAGAGGCCATGAATTCTCTATCTCCTGTCCTTGAAAAATATGCTCTTACCATAATCTTAAGAAGGAGGGCAAGAAAATTACGTATATCCGGAACCTCCTGCGGGCGCCGGGGGTTGGCCCTGACGGAAGGGAAGGCGCTCATGTTTAAACGGCTGGTTTTTGCGGTTTGCGTACTGGTTGCGGTTGCCGGGAAGCCGGCGCGGGCGGATGACGTCATGATCCTGAACGATGCTTCGGGGATCATCGCCGGCGGCAGGGTGACAGGCATCGGCAACGGGATTTTCACGATAGACCATAACGGCCGGGAAATCGGCGTATCCACCGCGGAAATTGAAATCGGCAGGGAAACGCTGGATGCGCTTGTGCAACTGGGAGCTTACGTCACCGTGCAGGGCAGCATCGAGCGGGGCAATGTCATCGAGGCGAGAAGGGTAATCCGCAGCGAGGAGCCCCCGATGATAGGGGAAGAAGCTTTGCAAATGCTGGGCGATGAGGGAATCGGCGATCTGGGGCGGGGCCGCGCCCCGGACAGGGACCGCCGCGCAAGAAGCGGGACCGGCGGGCGGGGTTCGCCCTGAATACCGGCAGAATAAATCCATTTTTTTATGGGCATTTTTTGGTGTAAACTGGCCTCTAGTCTTTTTTAGGGGATTCCTTCCATGAACGATCTTTTCACACCCAGAAACATCATTGTAGTTATTATCGCCATCGTCGGCGCCGTCATTATGATGGCAATCACCGACGGCTGATCCGCAAAGCCACGGATTTCCTGACTTTTTAAAAAGCTGGCAAACGCCCCGGCTTTTGGTATGCTCCTGCTTTTCCTGTTTGCGGGGAGTTTATTTATGCGGCTTTTGACGGTTTTCCTGTTCATATTTGCGGTCGCGGCGTTGCCCGCGCGGGCGGCGGATAACATGATTATCATCAAGAACAAGGACGGTTCGGTCACGGAATATGAAATTCCGGAAGAATCCCGCAACCGCCCGGTGGAAGTGCAGCGCCCGGAGCCGCAGCCGCAAACGCGCATCCAGATGAAAAGCGAGCAGAAGCCGCAGGAATCTGTAAAGCAGGAGGCGGAGCGGCCCGCGGAACCGGAACAGCCGCCTGCCGCGGAACCTGAAAAAGCGGAAGCGGCGCCGCCGGAAGAGGCCGCGCCTGTGGAGCAGGGGCAACTGCCTCCCGCCGAACCTGCAAAGGCGGAAGCGAAAAAGGAACCCGTAAAGGAAGCCAAAAAAGAAAAAGTCGCGAAAGGCCCGTCGATACCGGTCCCCGGCCGCAAGCCGCTTTTGCCGCAGCAGGTCCTGGAGACGGCGCGCAGCCTGCCGCCCGATACCGCCATTCCCAAAAGTCTTGCGATATCCATCGCCATCCAGCACGCGCCGCCCGCGCGCGATTTCAAGGTGCTGCGCGAGATGCATGACGGCATCCCGGTTTATGCCGTCGTCTTTAAAACAGAAGACGGCCCGCACACCGTCATGGTGGACGCGCGTAACGGTGAGGTGGTCAACTAATTCGCCCTCTCCCTGTGGGAGAGGGCAACGATGCTTGGCTTTTCCTCTTGAAAAGCCATAGCTGAGTGGGTGAGGGGTTACGGTGTTTAATAATCGGCATCGTAACCCCTCACCCAGCTTCGGCTAATCCTGCTGCGCCAAGGGGCTACGCAGGATAAGCCTTCACAACCCTCTCCCATAGGGAGAGGGATAGAAAGGATATAAAGCTATTCTCTCCTATCAACACATCTATCATGCAGGCGGTTCCGCCGATCTGCACAAGCACAGCATTCTGTGCGCGGTGCTCGACGTTTTGCGCAAACGTCACCGCGCGCTGACCTGCATGGAAACGCACGCGGGGCGGGGGCTTTACGATCTTCAGTCGGCGGAGGCGGTCAAGACGGGAGAGGCGGCGAGCGGCTGGCTCGCGGTTGCGGATACGCCGGAAAAATTGCCGCCGCAGCTTGTCGAGATCGTGCGTGGGTTGAACGGCGGGGCAATGGGGCCGCTTTATCCCGGATCGCCGCTCGTCGCGGCGCGGATGCTGCGGCCGCAGGACAGGCTGCATCTGATGGAGCTGCATCCGCAAGAGCATGCGGCGCTTTGCGAAACGTTCAAGGGCGATGAGCGCGTCACCGTCGAAAAGAAGGACGGATATGAAGGCGTTCTCGAACTGTGCCCGCCCGCGCCGGGGAACGGCATGGCGCTGATCGACCCGAGTTACGAGATCAAGGAGGAGTATCTGGGCGCGGCAGCATTCATCGACCGGTTGCGCAACCGCTGGCCGGAGGCGGTCATCATGCTGTGGTATCCGCTATTGCCTGCGGGGCGGCATGCGGAGATGCTGGCGCAGTTGAAAACATATCACCGCGAGGCGCTCTATAACGAATATCAATGGGCGGAGCCGGGAGTGGAAACGGGAATGTACGGCAGCGGCGCCGCGCTGTTTAATTTTTCCGGAGCAATACAAGGATTTTCCGAAATTTGACGTTTGGGCTAAAGGCAGGGTATAAAATCTCCCATAAAACAAGGGGGGGCATGAATGCTATCGGATCGATTCAAACTCATGCAAATCACGACCCAGGTTGTCTGGGGAGAATTAAGACAAGGCGAACTGGGCGTCCTTGTCAAAGTGCTCGATAACGTCGCGAAAGAAGAAGTAAGCCTTATCGTCACGGAAGCCCAGCTTCGGGAGGGTGCGTACGGGAATAGCGGCGAAGCCCTCTGCCAGATCCAGGATGCGCTGGAGGCGATCAGTCAAGAAAGGGGCCGGCGGCTGGAAGGGGGCGGTATATATCGGGGCCCTCTCGGCGTCTTAATCCCGGAACGCGGGCATTAATGGGCGGGGTTTTCGGGCGTCTTCGGGTGTTCGGGTTTTTTTGGCATTTTCCCGGTTAGTTCCGTCAATTCCCGCTTCAGCCGCGCCTTGGTCAGCATGCGCTGCAGACGGCGCTCTTCCGGGTCGGGGCCGTTGTAAAGCGTGATCGAGGTCAGAAGGGGCAGGACGGCGAGCAGCGCGAGCGCGAGAATATCCATGCCGTGGGCGCCGGGCGCCATTACCAGCACGAAAATAATCTGGATGGCGCTGGCAAGGTAGGCGGCGTATACAAGCATCTTGTCCATAAGACGGAAAGCCTTTCAGTTCTAAAAAACCCCTATCCATGTTATAGATGATCGGTGTGTTTCGTGCAAAGGGGGTTTTCCATGATGCGGCTTTTTCCCGTCGTTCTTTTCCTGACAGCGGCTATTCCAGCGATATCTTTCGCGGCTGAATTTGAAACCGGCAGCGATATACGCGCGGTGACCGTTTACACGAGCCGCGCGAAGCTGACGCGGCAGGCGGCGGTCGAGATTCCGGCGGGGGCGCATACAGTGATCTTTAAAGACCTGCCCGCGGGCATTCTTACCGACTCGTTGCGTATCGAAGGGAAGGCGGCGGCGCAAGTCACGTTCGGCGCGCTCGCGCACAAGCAGGAGGCGAAGGCCGAACTGGCCGCGCCGCGCGAGAAGGAACTGCGCGCGCAGATGGACGCGCTGCAGGACCAGCGCCGGATCATCGAGACGGAAAAGGCGGCGCTCGCGGCGCAGAAAACATTCATCGAGAATATCGGCACACAGGCGATGTTGCGTAACGAAGAGGAGATCGCCGAGATCAATCTCAGACCTGAGCAGTGGGCGGCGGCGGCGGAAGCGATCCGCGCGGGGCTTGCGGATGTTTACGCGAAGGATGTCGCGCAAAACATTAAATTGCGCGAACTCGACAAAGAGATCCAGAAGGTGCAGATGGAGATCAACCAGCTCTATACCGGGCAGCACATGACATGGCAGGTCAGCGTACCGGTCGAAGCGGATGCGGCGACGAAACTGACGCTCGATTTAAGTTACCAGGTCGACAATGCGACATGGGCGCCGCTTTACGATGCGCGGCTCGATACCGATAAAGGCGCGTTAGAGCTCGTCCAGTACGGCGCGGTGCGGCAGCAGACGGGCGAGGACTGGAGCAATGCCGCGCTGACGCTGTCGACGGCGCAGCCGCATCGCGGGGCGGGGTTGCCGGAATTACAGCCACTGTGGGTGGATATGTGGCAGGGCGGCGTTGCCGGGGGAGGGATGAATTTCCGGGGCGCGGTCATGAAGTCTGAAATGGCGGTCGCGGAATCGACGATGATGGCGATGGATGCGGCAGCGCCGCCGCCGATGGCGGCCGCGGAATTCGCGAAGGAGCGGGATGCGGGTTTCCAGCAAGCCCAGATCGAGACCGGCGGGTTCGTCAGCGAGTATAAAATTCCGGGGCCCGGCAATGTTCCCGCCGACGGCACAGAAACAAAGCTGATGGTCGGGTCGTTCGAGACGGAGAACCAGTTGCAGATTCAGGTCAAGCCGCAGATGTCGACCGAGGCCTATCTGGTGGCCAGAAGTAAATTGAAGGGCGAAGCGCCGGTATTGCCGGGGCAGGTCAGCCTGTTCCGCGACGGGGCCTATGTCGGGCAATCGTTCCTGCCGCTGCTGCGGCCCGGCGAGGAGCAGGATTTGTCGTTCGGCATCGACGACCAGGTTTCCGCCGAGCGCCGCGTCATGAAGGACGAGCGCAGCGAGGACGGCGTGATCGCGCGCGACAACGCGATCGAGCGGCATTTCGTGACGGAATTGCAGAACCTGCATGCAAAACCCGTCGATATCGTGGTGCTGGAAACCATTCCGGTTGCGCAGAATGAGGAGATCAAAGTCGATATCATCAAGAATGCAACCACACAGGGGTTTGTCGCCGACAAGGACAACATCAAGGGGCTGCTGGAGTGGAAGATGAAGCTTGCGCCGAAAGAGGAGAAGGCGGTCAATCTCGGCTGGAAGGTAAGCTGGCCGAAGGATCACCAGTTGTCGGGGATTTAATCTTTTTTTCTTCCCTCTCCCCGCGGGAGAGGGAGATAAAAAAACACGGGCCGCGAAGCCCGTGTTTCGTTATTCGCAATCAGGTCGCTTATTAAGCGGCTTCCTGAAGGTTCGTCGCGCTGGTCTTGCCTTTTTCGGTCTGCAGCTCGTAGCTGACTTTCTGACCTTCGTGCAGGCTGCGCAGCCCCGCTTTTTCAACGGCGCTGATGTGAACGAACACATCCTTGCCGCCGTCGGACGGCTCGATAAAGCCGTAACCTTTAGTGGGGTTGAACCATTTTACTGTACCGGTTGCCATGTGATTTCTCCTTCGCAAGTCTCGGTATTAACGCCGCCCGCAACCGCGCGGGAAGCTCTTTTTCGTCTGATAGTACCGAACTTTTAGAAAGGGAATATCCATGCCCGGGCTTTGAATACATATTAAAGACGGGCGGTCTTCTGGTCTTCAAAAAGGTCGTGTCGTCAAACTTGAGGAGAAAATACCCTTATTTCCCTAGATTCGTCAATGTTTTTAATGAAAAAGGCTTAATTCCGCCTTTTTTTACTAATAATTTCTTCAGAATTGATGGATAGACTTATGTATATGGAATAAGGCCAAAGATGCTGTAAAACAAGGGGTAGGGGGTTCCCGTGATGCGAGTAAAGACACTTATATTCTGCGCGGCGCTTTTAGCGCTGCCGCCCGCCGCTCAGGCCCAGACGCTGATGCCTGAGGAGATCCAGGAGATCGCCCTGCAGAAAGTGCCGGGGAACGTCATGGGGACCGGAGAGGCCGTACATAACGGCGTAGTCGTGACCGAGTACCAGATCGAACAGCAAAACGGCCAAATCATGGAGATCGCGGTCGACACCGCCAGCGGAAAAATTATCGAGCTGAAAGTTGTGCAGATGGCTCCCGGCGAGAGCCTGCCCAATCCGCAGATCACCAAGGACAAGGCGCAGAAAATAGCAGCGGGACATATCAATTCGACAGTCAACGGGCTTCGCCCGGTCGAAATTCTGGAATCCGAATATACTATCGTGAATGAAAGACTCGCTTATATCGTCGGCATAAAGAGAGGCGTGAAAATTTTCGAGGTCGTGGTCGATGCAAACACGGCGGCGGTCATCTCGTCACGGGAAGACATATAACAGACGTTTCTAAACCGCTTGGCGATAGCGGGTGGACGATGTACAATACAAGGGTCGGCGATTTGCCGGCCCTTCCTTGTTTTGGCACTTCTGCCGGAGAGATCATGATGAAAAAACTTTTATTACTGGGCGCGATTGCGCCCGCGTTGTTACTTGCCGGATGCGGCGAGGGATGGAATATGCAGTCTTATAACCGTACGCCCTACGGCGACAGGACCGCAGGAAGCGGCGTTGAATATGTGCGCGCGCACATGATGCAGGAAAAGGGGCCGGTGATTAAAAAAGCGATGGAACCGAAAAAAGAATCGGTCGTTGCTCCGGCAAAACCGGCAGAGAAAAAATCGGAAGCGCCCGTCGACAATCTGATCGGCAGCGGCGAGAAATATTTCCGCGACTTGCAGAAAAAATGAGATCGAAATTTTTTTCTACAATTTGTAGAAAAAGTTTGGATTTATTTTCAATTTGCAATACACTGTGAATATCTATGTGCGTTCGCACACTCTTCTACTTAACTTGACTCAAACACACAACAACCTGACAGGAGTTCTAAAAATGGCTGTAGCTAAAAGAAAGACTGCTAAAAAGAGAGCAACGGCGGCGAAGAAAAAGCCGGCAATGAAAAAGTCGACGACGAAAAAGAAAAAGTCGAAGGCTTCGAGCGCCGCTAAAAAAGCGACGACCGCCGCTCGCAAAGCGAAAAGAAAGCCCGCGAAGAAGAAGAAATAGTCTCTTCGCTGGATATGAATTCAACAGGGGGCCGAAAGGCTCCCTGTTTGCTTTTGGGCGTAGTCATCCCGCCTGCGCAGTCTCGTAGCCGCTTCGGCGCGGCGAAGGCCCGGATAAGGGCTGCGCCCTTTCCAGGATGATTGTTTCAGTCTTGTTTGCTGAAAATACTATCCAGGAAGATCCCCGTATACGCCCACGACCTTTCATCCGCCTTTTCATTATAGGCGGAGCCGCCGGAGGGGTCGTCGCCCGCTTCCCTTTCGGTGAAGGAATGGACGGCATCGGCATAATCGATGAATTGCCAGTCGGCATCGGCGCGGTCCATTTCGGCCACGAACGACTCGATTTCCTCTTTTTTGACGTTCGGGTCGGCGGCGCCGTTATGCACCAGCACGGAAGCTTTGATCGTGCCCGGCCCGGCGATGGGAGCCGGCGTTGAAAGGCCGCCGTGAAAACTGACGGCGCCGTGGATATCCGCGCCGCTGCGGGCGAGTTCGAGCGCCATCGTGCCGCCGAAGCAATAGCCCATCACCGCGATTTGCGCCTGTTCGTTATTTACATTCACGCGGGCGAAGCCGAGCGCGGCCTGCATGCGTTTACGGGCGAGAGCGGAATCCTTTTTGTATTTGCCTGCCTGCGCGGCCGCTTCCTCGCGGGTGCGGGGGCGGATGCCTTTGCCGTACATGTCGACGGCGAAGGCATGGCGGTAGTTTGCGGCGATCTGTTCCGCGCGGCGTTTTTCGTATTCGCCAAGGCCTTTCCACTGGTGGACGATCATGACGACCGGCGCGGTTTCACCGCCTTCGCATTCGGGCGTCACCCAATATCCTTCAAGTTCGGTTTCGCCGTCGAAGTAGGTCACGCTTTGTCCTTTGGCGTAGGCGGAAGCGTTCAGGCACAGCAGCAGCGCCGCAGTCAGCAATGTTTTTTTCATGACGGGCTCCGGCAGGTTTACAGCAGCGTTCAATCGTTATAACGCCGGACGCGGGGTTTTGGTTCGGCGTCGGCATCGCCTGAAGCGGGTTCTATCCGGGCGAGAGCCTCCAGCGGGCCCATGCAGCCTCTTGCGTTATAGATGCCTTCCATGAAGCTGCGGCGCTTTTCGGCGTTGTCCTGCAGGGCCATCGCGTTTTCGGCCCGGTCGTCGGTGGCTTCGCTGACGAGATAGCCGGCGGCGAGAATGCCGAGGCCGCCGGCTAACGTGCCGACGAAATAGGAGCCGACGGTTTTGGCGACGCTGACGCCGGCGCCGGTGATCGCAGAGGATTGCCGCGTTTGTTCCGCGTCGAGGATCAAATCTTCCATCGCCGTGATTTCATGCGAGATTTCGTGGCAGTTCTTTTCAAGGTCGCCAAGCTGGCTGACTTCAAAAACCGGGAAGTCGGCGGCGCGCGCGCAAGCCGGCGTGAAGGAGATCATTGCAAAACAGGCGATGGCTGTCAGCGCGGCTCTCATTTTCTTGCTCCCCAAGTTTATATTTTACTTTTAAGGGTACACAAGATGATGGAACACGCAAGACGCGAGGCGTTATTTCCCGAAGTTGTGAACAGGGGCAAAATAAAAAAGCACGGCGCGGAGCCGTGCTTTTGAGAATTCAGTCAGGCCTTGTCAGCCGGATTCGGCCAGATTGGAGGCAAAGGTCTTGCCTTTTTCCTGCGTCAGTTCATAGCTGATCTTCTGGCCTTCGTTCAGGGTTCTCATGCCCGCTTTTTCCACGGCGCTGATGTGCACGAACACATCGTTTCCGCCGTTGTCGGGCACGATAAAGCCAAATCCTTTTGTGGGGTTAAACCATTTAACCGTACCGGTTGCCATTAGATTTCTCCTTTATTACAGTCTAGTCATTTAAAGTCGGCTTGTGCCTTAACTCCCGCTCAAACCGACTTTTAAGAAGAAGAACCGGAAAGGCCGCTCTTTTAAAATCGTCGATAGTCAGAGTCTATAGTCAAACCTATGGGAAAGTAGGCCATAGGAAACGCCTGCCGTCAAGCCGGAATCTGCCGGGAAAAGTTTAAAGTTGCCGCCATAACGTTTTGTTCTCTATAAGAAAAGTCGTAATGTTTGTTTCTGGTCTTTCGGACCGGAGTATGAGAATATTAACCGATCTGAACGCCGCGCCATAAGTCTGCATGAAACATTATTTTCTGATTTTAATGATTACCTGGGCCGCGATGCTTTTCATCCTCGTGTCCTCATGGGGCCTGTTGCTGGCCGGCTTCAATTTTGGCGACTTCACGATCTTCATCCCCATCATGTTCGCCATCGCGGGCGTTGCCCTGCTGTCCAAAAGCAAATGGTTCGATGAAAACGTGCGGCAGCCGCTCGCGGTAACGCTCGAGTTCGGCAATGCCATCGAGGTCATCATCCATGTCCAGCTTTTCACCATTATATGCGGCGTATTCGGCCTGGGGCTGGGCATTGCCGCGATGACGTCATTCTATCCAATGGGGATCAGGCTGCTGCTCAAGGGGTTGGCCGCAGGGGAGGTGGAGTGGCACAACTTCGCCAAATACACCCCGATGTCGGTGCTGGCGGGATTCAGTTTCGGGATACTGCTTTATTCCTTTTTATTCGCCGATGCGCGCAACAAGAAATGGATCACGAGATGCATCCTGATCGGCGGGTTTCTCGTATTCTTTATCCTCGGCCTGCTTTTCGGCGGGGACCGCTATTTCTTCGTTATTTCGGGTTGATAAATTTTTCCAGCAGATCCTGAAACGCGAGCTCCATTCTTATCAAGCCCGCCCTGCGGCTTTTTTCAAATTCCTGCTCATGCGGTTTGATGTCCGGCGGCGGATGGCGGCCCATGTCTTTCACGGCCTTTTCAACGGCTTTCGCCGCCGTCTCAGGATCCGAGGCTTCGCGGAATATGCGGCGGATGCTTTCCTCCAGCTTTGCAAGCCGCACCGCGAGATCGCGCCCCATGTCCCCGACGGCCTTGCGATACATGATTTCGGCATCGCGTTTTAGTATCTCGCGTTCGCGGGCGGCGACGGCGCGGATATTGCCGATTTCTTCGGCAAAGATATCGTCGATGGCTTCGCGCACTTCCTGTTGAAAGGCGGCGCTGGGCCGGCGCCTGTCGGCAGCGTCGCGGTATTCGCCGGTGAAAACGGCGAGATGCAGGATCTCGGCGAGGCTTATGAGCTTCCGGGTTTTGAGGGAGGGCTCATCTTCCGGCATATGGATTTTCCCTGCTCTTCTTTCATGCATGGTCGCAGAAATCCGTTCCGGCGCAAAACGACATTTCCCGGCTTGCGTTTTTTCACAGGAAAATAGCAGTTACGAAAAACCTGTATACCGGGTTTTAACGGAAGCTGCGCCTTAATGGATACAGACGCTAAAGGTTATGACCGGTTCCGGTATTCTGAATTGTGGAAAATAAAAAGGCGAGGCGAACATGCGTGTGTGGGTTTTAAAGCTGGTGGGATTTTTAATGTGGAGTCTGTTCCTCTTCGCGCCGTTCGTCGTCAGGGCCGAGGACGGTTTCGATACTTATATGATGAAAGAAATCACCTCTGACGCTCCGGCGGAAAATGTTCTGCTGTCTCTCGGCGGGTTCGACCTGCAGCTAGATAACCGCGACAATCTTCAAATGCCGATCAAAGACAAGTGGTCTTTCAAAGTCAAGGCGGGCAGGGACAGCGTGCTGACAAACGACCAGCCGGCGCTGATCCGCCACGACCGCGTTCCGCTCGATGACGGCAGCAAGGGGCTGCGCTTCGGAGTGGGATTGAATTATTCGTTTTAAATTTTTGATTCCAATATCCGTTATCCTCCTTACACTTTTTCCGCCACGAACGCTACGGACGCCACGATACTGAAATCGTGGCGTCCGTAACGTTCGTGGCGGTGGTATTTTTAACTGCGAGAAATTCGCTGAAAATCCAAAGTAAATTTTAAAGGTTTGCTTAATAAAAGTAACGCGCCCTTAAATTTCATTTGTTACCATAATAATTATAGTCGCCGGTTCATTCATTGGGCCGGCAGGGTTCAGGGGGTTCCTGGGCCGGACAAAAACTGGAAATCTACACATCTTCGAAGAAAGGAAAGGGTGGGTCATCATGACTCTATCTGTTGAAACAGTCATTGTCGTCTCGCTGATGATGGCGGTCTTTGCGGCCGTTGCCACAGTCGGGAGCAGCCTGTATCTGGGGGCGGGTTACGAACGTCTCCGGGCAGGATTTGAAACGATCAAAAAACAAACCGCGTTTTTCAGCGAGGCGATCCTAAAGCTCGATCACCGGGTCGACTCGGTGGAAAAGCAAAGCGGTTACTTCTTCCAGGCGATCAGCAATCTCGAGCACCAGTCGGCAGCGCCGGTTCAGTCCGACGTCCGCTGGCAGCCGAAGCTTGCGCCTGAGAAGGCCGATGAAAAACTGATACTGGTCAGCAAAGACGATATGCTTCATATCGACACTGGAAACCTGCTGTCCCCGGTCAGCTTCATCCCCCAACCCGCAAAATCGCTGACGGAGCAGTTTACCAGCGAAGCGCGCCCCGAAATAAGAGCTCACTTCCACTAACAACAAAAACGAGTCTGTATCAAAACTGGCGGCGCGGCCTGAGGCCTGCGCCGCTTGCTTTTGTGCCGTGCGGAAATGAAAGCAATAAAGTTTCGCGGCGGAGAAAAAAGAATAGAGAATTATTTTGCCGGAGAACGGAAAGAATTATCGTTTCGTTCCTATTTACCGGCCAGGCGAGATAATTCACAGTCTCTGTTTTCTAAATGGTAATACATGATGGTTACTGAGAAAGACCCTTCTTTTATTTGTGCGATGCAAAAGACGGGAACTTATACTTAAGCAATATGTTCTAAAACTGTCAGTTTACTGTTTAAGCCCGGAAAGGGGAGTATCGTAAATGCCAGACCAGCTTATCAATCCCATCGTTGAAGACATCACCGCGCAGATCGTATTGCATCCTGAATATAGCGGCCATGAAAAGCTTTTCCTGATTACGGACGGCGCCAGCGGGCTGAATGCGAAGATCGCGATCCACAGCCTGGTCGAAGGGCGGGCGCTGGGCGGATGCCGGCGGTGGGAATATGAGAGCGATGCGCACTGGCGCGCGGACGTGCTGCGCCTGTCGCGCGGGATGACGCGCAAGTCCGCGGTCGCGGGGTTGCCGCTCGGCGGCGCGAAGGCCGCCATCAATCACGGCAATCCGACCGGCCTCATGATGCGGGCTTTCGGCAGGGGGATTGCGCTGATCGAGAAGAAATACGGCATGAAATATATCACCGCCGAAGATGTCGGTATTACCGAGGAACTGCTGAAGGAAGCGAAGAAGGAAACGGACAATGTGCGCGGCATTACGCCCGAACAGTCCGGCGCCGAACTTTCCGGCGGCGATCCGGGGCCTTATACCGCCTACGGCGTTTTTCGCGGCATGAAAGCCGCGGCGAAACACAGGCTTGGCAAAAGCAGCCTTGCGGGCGTTACCGTCGCGGTGCAGGGCCTTGGCGATGTCGGCTATTATCTTTGCGATTTCCTGCACAGGGAAGGCGCGAAGCTTTTCGTCGCGGATATCAACCGGGACCGTGTGCTGCGCGCTGTGCATGAGTTCCACGCGGCGTCGGTCGATCCGTCCCGCATCAAGGGGCTGGATACCGATATTTTCGCGCCCTGCGCGATGGGCGGCGTGCTGGACGATTCAATCGCGGCGAAAATCGTCGCGGGTTCCGCGAACAACCAGCAGAAGGACGAGATCAACAATGCTGAAAGCAAAATGCTCAAGGCGAAAGGCATTCTTTATGCGCCGGACTACGTCATAAACGCGGGCGGGCTGATCTCCGTCTGGCATGAGGGCGAGCCGCGCGAGAGCGTCATGGACATGGTCGGCAGGCAGGTCGAAATAACGTTAGAGCGGATATTCGCCGCCTCGGAAAAACAGGGCATCGATACGGCAAGCATTTCCGATGAGCTTGCGAAGAGGATGCTGAGCGAGAAAAGATCCGGCGAGTTTGTCAGGGAAAGCGCGGCGGCCTGATATTTTGAAATCCCCGGAAACTGGCTGTCAGATTGGGTTTGCGCAAGAAAAAGCTTGCAAAACATTTGCTGTTTATATTATGTTCTCCATTCTATATGTAAAACATTAGTGTGGGGAACTGCGTAAATGAGTACTACTGACAATCAAGTTTCAAATGCCGTCCTTGTCGGACGGCTTTCCATCGAGCGCTGCCAGACGCATGTCGCGCATCTTCATGCGTTGATGCATCTGTGCGAGCCGCCCTGCTTCGGCATGGACGAACTGGTGGCGGAAAGCGCGCGGCGGATCATGCAAAATCTGGAGAGTGAGCTGGAGCACAGCGCCGAGGTTATGGGACTCGAATTTTGAGCGAGGAGCAAGTCATGCTTTTACCCGCAAGGCCGTTTCATAGGATTGCAGATAGCTGCGGACGACTTTTCCGGCGGCGTATGACTTTGTGTATTCTTCCTGTCCCGCGAGGGCGAGTTTCTGGCGCAGGGCGGCGTCCGGCAAAATCCGCTTGAGGGCTTCGCGCCATTTCAGGGCATCGCTTCCCTGCGTCAGCCAGCCATTTACGCCGTGGGTTACAGGGGTGTCGCCTTCGGGCATGCCGCTCAGGACGCAGACGCCGCACGACCAGGCTTCGAGCGTGAGCCTGTCGACGCCGGTTTTGCGGCGGGGGACGATGCAAAGGTCGAGGGCTTTCAGCAGCGAGGGCCAGTTTGTGTCATCCCCGGCCTCGATAAAATGGACGCGGTCGTACACGGCCTGTTTCCTTGCTTTTTCCAGCAGGGCATCCTTGCCTTCGCCCCGGCCGATGATCCAGAAATGCAGTTCGGGTATTTCGCGGATCGCGCCGAGCGGCGCGGCGAGGCCGTACTGGCCGTTCAGGTCGACCATCGCGCCGATCAGCGGCTTATTTTCCGGCGTGTCGAAGTCCGCCCGCGATGCGGGAGCGATTGCCGCGTGGCCGTTGCCGACGAGGGGCGCGACCGGGAATACGTTGAATTCCATTTTTTTCCCGGTCTGGCCGTAGCCCGCTGACAGGACTATGTCGGAATGCTTTTTTCCGTCCGGTTGCGGATCGCCGGCAAAGCCAAGGCGCAGGCCCCTGCCTTTGATTTTTGCGGCGACCATGCCGGAGTCGAAAGAGTGCGTCTGAATGATGTGAGGATCAAACTTATCAGCGAGGCGCTGTCCCGCCTGCGGGGTGCGCAGATCGAACATGCCGCTGAATTTTTGGATATCGCACGGAATGGACAATGCGGCGCAATGCGCGGCAAGGCGGTTGCTTGCGCTCATCATCACGCGCTGGCTGATGCCGAGCGCGGCGAAGGCGGCGATGAGGTCCGCGAAACGGTTCTCCATTTCGAGGGTGCAGTCGGAGGATTTTATATGAAAAATTTTCATCCGGTGGCAGATGTTTCTTTTTTTCCAAGTTTAGGGTTTTTACTGTAAACTTGAAACCGGATTCGTTTAACTAAACCCGTCCGGAGATTTACTGCATGTGGTTGGCCATCTGGGGCTGTTTTGCCGTTTTTATCATGGTTTTCGTCGGCTGGACGCTGGTCGTACTCCTGCAGCAGAAAAAAGCGTGGGCGGGTTTTGCCAAAAAACACAATCTGAAGTACCAGCCGGGAACATTGATGACCTCGCCCGTGGTCACCGGCGAGATCGGCAGCTGGAAGATTTCTCTTTATTCGGGGGTGCAGCAAACCGAAGATGTTCGCGGCCAGCGCTTTGTCACCGTCCTTGAATTCCAGATGGGCAGGGGGATGCCGACGGGCGGGGCTATTGCGACCAAGGAATTTTCCGGGTTCATCGACAGCCTGATTTTCGACAAGACTTACAAGCCGGAACTTGCGGAGTGGGACAAGTCGTATGTCGCCCGCACACGCAGCAGAAAAAATTTACAAGCGTATCTGTCCAAGGAGCGGTTGCAGCTTCTGCACGGCCTGTTTGCGATGAAAAATTCGGCGGTGTTGTTTTTCTTCGATGAAATAGAAGCGGTGCTGCGGATTGAAACATCCGATCCGCTGCGGGACGAAACGCACCTGAACAAGATCGTCCAGCGCGTCATGACCACGGTGGAAAGGCTTACGCCCACCGAAGAGGAAAAGAAAGTCTTCAGGCAACTTTTTCTGGATGAGAAAAAGCGCCGTGAATCCGGGCTGGATGAGGACGATGACGGGCCGGTTCCTGAATTTACGGAGAAGCCCGTCCAGCCGGCAGCGAAGCCGGAACCCGCGCCGCAGCCCGCAGCTGAGCCGGCGCCCGCCGCCAAGGAAGAAGCGCACAAGCCGCATCTGAAAGAGAAAAAACCGAAGAAGCCGAAGAAGTGAACGATGTTCTTCCCTCTCCCTGAGGGAGAGGGTTGCGCAGGCTTGGTGAGGCCGAAAGGCCGAACCTAGCCGGAGCTGGGTGAGGGTTTACGGTGGTAAACATTCGGCACCGTAAACCCTCACCCACTCAGCTAAGGCTTTTCCAAGAGGAAAAGCCAAGCTTCGTTGCCCTCTCCCTTAGGGAGAGGGATTTTATTTGATATTCGCGTAGAAAAATCCGTACGGCGGCAATTCTATTTTGCCGTTTTTCTCGTTCCCGCTCTGCGGGGCGGTGAATGCCGGAGGGCCGGAAATATTTTTTGGCGCGGCCACCGTCTTGCCGGACGCTGAAAGATTAAACAGGCAGTAAAGAGCCTGCCCGTTATGACGGCGCGTAAAGCCGAGGATTTTATCATCGCCCGTATCATGAAATTCAATTTCGCCGGATACAAGTTCGGAGCGGGTCTTGCGCCAGTTCATAAAGTTCCGGGTGAAATTCAGAGTCGAATCCGCGCCTTTTTCCTGCTGCGCCACGGCGAGCGGGAAGTGATCCTTGCCGATAGGAAGCCAAGGTTGTTTCCCGGCGGTGAAACCCGCGTGATCTTTCGCGCCGTCCCAGGGCATCGGGGTGCGGCAGCCGTCGCGGCCGGCCCAGTGAGGGTAAAGGAATTTGCCGAAGGGATCCTGAATCTGGTCGAACGATATTTCGACTTCGGGCAGTCCCAATTCTTCGCCCTGATACATGAAGGCGGTGCCGCGCAGCGAGCAGAGCAGGGCGGTGAGCATCCGTGACAGACCGGGATCATGGCCGAATTTTTCCGTGTGCATCCGGCTTGAGGCGCGGGGGACGTCGTGGTTGGAAAAGGCCCATGATGCCCAGCCGTCTTTGGTCGCTTTTTCAAATTCCTCGACGGCGCCGCGGATCGCTTTCGCGGTGAGGTCGGTGATGCGCAGATAGCGGAAATTGTAGGTCGTGTGCAGCTTGTCGCCGCCGGAGGAGTATTCGGCGGAGAGCTTGACGCCGATGTCGCGGTCGCCGATTTCGCCGACGGTCATCGCGCCGTATTCGTTCAGAAGTCCGCGCAGGCGCTTGAGGAACGCGATATTTTCGGGGCGGTTTTTATCGTAGATGTGGTCCTGCATGCCGTAGGGTTCGGGGAACGAGCCGAGTTCGATTTTCGCCGGGTTGTCGCGGAGTTGCTTGTCGTGGAAATAATAGTTCGCGGTATCAAGGCGGAAGCCGTCGACGCCGCGATCCAGCCAGAAGCGGCATTCGTTCAGCACGGCGTCCTGCACGGCGGGTTCGTGGAAATTGAGGTCGGGCTGCTCGGTCAGGAAGTTGTGCATGTAATACTGGCGGCGGCGGATATCATAGGTCCAGGCGGAGCCGCCGAATACGGACTGCCAGTTGTTAGGCGGGGTGCCGTCGATTTTCGGATCGGCCCAGATGTACCAATTCGCCTTGTCGTTATCGCGGCCGTTGCGGCTTTCCTTGAACCATGGATGCTGATCGGAGTTGTGGCTGATGACCTGGTCGATGATGACCTTGAGGCCGAGGCTGTGCGCTTTTGCCAGCAGCGCGTCGAAGTCGGCGAGATTGCCGAACTGGGGATCGACGTCTTTATAATCGGAGATGTCGTAACCGAAATCCTTCTGCGGCGAGGTGAAAAAGGGAGAGAGCCAGATGCCGTCGACACCGAGCGAGGCGATGTATTCGAGTTTTTCGGTGATGCCTTTGAGATCGCCGATGCCGTCGCCGTTCGTGTCGAGGTAAGAGCGCGGATAAATCTGATAGATAACCGCGCCACGCCACCAGTCGTTTTTTGCACTTTTGGACATTGCTCTCCCCTAATTTCTTATTGTTCCCCGGATAAACGAAGGACCTTAGTTTTTTGGCCAAGGTTCTTCGTAAAAACTGTTATTAAGCCGTAATTACTCGGCTGCTTCCGGTGTGCCGGTCGCTTCGGTTCCCGCGGCGGGTTCCTCCGCTTTGGCCGAGTCGGCGGCGATCTGCATTTTCACGATCGTGTCCGGGTTCGCGGGCGGTTCGCCCTTGGCGAGGGCGTCAACGTGTTCCATGCCTTCGGTGACCTGGCCCCATACCGTGTACTTGCCGGTCAGGAAGCTGCAGCCCGTGTCGGTGAAGCAGATGAAGAACTGCGAGTTGGCGCTGTTCTGGTCCTGGGTGCGGGCCATGCCGACGGTGCCGCGCTTGTAGCCGTACTGGCTGAATTCAGCTGCAACGTCAGGATATTTGGAATCGCCGGTGCCGGTGCCCGTCGGGTCGCCGGTCTGCGCCATGAAGCCCTCGATGACGCGGTGCCATTTCAGGCCATCGTAGAAGCCTTCGCGGGTCAGGGTCTTGATGCGCTCGACATGTTGCGGGGCGAGATCGGGTTTCAGCTCGATCGTGACGCGGCCGCCTTTCAAGTCGAGATAAAGGGTGTTCTCCGGATCCGCCGCCTGCGCGGTGGCTGCTGCTGCTGTCATGACCAATAAACTCCATGCAGTAAGGGTTAGTTTTCTAAACATTCAGTGGGTTCCTCATATGAAATGATTGACCGGGGATTCGTGCCACAGCGGGGCGTTGAATGCAAGACGGGTTATATGACTTTAAGGCTTTATCCGCGATTTATCAGACGGGCCCGGTGGCGGCCGGTTTGGCAAGCATGTCCTTGAGGGTTTGCAGGCAGGAGCAGCAGCGCGGGGATTCGCCGCCGGAACAGGCGCGGTAGACCTTGCCGACGGTGGCTTTGTCCGGATTGTCCTTCAGATATTCCTGTACGTCGCGGTCGTTGAACGGGTTGCAGAGGCAGATATACATCGGTTTTATTGGCTCTTGTTGCGAATGATTATCACTATAGCTATAATGAAAATCATTCGCAAGTAGAAAATGCAAGGATAATTGCTTTTAAAATAACAATGTCATCCCGGCGGAAGCCGGGATCGGGGGCTAAAACGGCAACCAGATCCCGGCTTCCGCCGGGATGACAGCATGGGTAGGGAAGGTCAGTCCTCATCCTTCGGCTGCGACTGCAACTGGATATAGTTTTCCAGACCCTGCGTTTCGATCATCGCGAGCTGGGTTTCGAGGTGATCCTGATGCTGTTCCTCGCTTTCGAGGATTTTGATCAGCATGTCGCGGGTGACATAATCGTGGGCGGTTTCGCAGTCGGGGATCGCGGCCCTGAGGTCGGGGATGGCCGCTTTTTCAAGCTTCAGGTCGCACTCCAGCACTTCGCGCACATTCTGGCCGATGAAGAGTTTACCGAGTTCCTGAAGGTTGGGAAGGCCATCCAGCATGATGATCCTTTTGATAATCATGTCGGCGTGCTGCATTTCCTCGATCGATTCCTTGTATTCGTGGCGGGCCATGCGTTCTGCGCCCCAGTTGTCCAGCATGCGGGAGTGGAGGAAATACTGGTTGATGGCCGTCAATTCGTTTTTCAGAACCGCGTTCAGGTGCTTGATAACGGTTTTGTCGCCTTTCATGGAGCCTGCCTTGCCGGGGGTCAAAATGTCCGCACCAGAATAAATGGCGCACGGCTCAAGGCAAGAGGGAAATTTTCAGGCGGCAAGGGAACCGGAAAATCAGATTTCGCTGCCCTTGAGCAGGGGGGAGATTTTCACATGAAGGGTTTCGCGTTTTTCAACGCCGTCGGCGCGCCGCGTATAGACCGTCAGGCGCTGGGTATCGCCCGGCGCGCCGATGGGGATGACGAGACGCCCGCCGGGTTTTAGCTGGCGCAGGAGGGCCAAGGGAGGTTCGCGCATCGACTGGCGCACGAGAATGGCGTCATAGGGACCCGCTTCCGGCCAGCCGAGCGTGCCATTGCTGTCGCGGGCGACGATGTTGCCCCGCCGTTTCACGGAAAGCAATTTTTCCGGCTCCAGCGGGTCGATCTGGTGGATGGAGTGGACGGTCCGCGCGAGCCGGGCCATAACGGCGGCGTCATATCCCGCGCCGAAGCCGATTTCCAGCACACTGTCGTTTTTTTCTATCTCCATCAGGTGAACCATGATCGCGGTGATGAACGGCTCCGGGATCAGGTAATCCTGCCCTTCGACCGGGAGCGCGACGTTATAATAGGCAAAATTGTTGTAAGGCCGGTCGATATACAGATGGCGCGGAACGCGCGCCATGGCGCGGATCACGTTGTCATCGATCCCGAAAACGCCGCTGTGCATGCCGGTGAGGATGGCGGTGACCTTGATTTCACTGCTCAGCGCGTGGCGCTTCAACGCCATGTGGCTCTGGTCGCCGACGAGGAAAAGGATCAGGCATATGGCGGAAAAAAAGGACAAAAGATCGTTGGCCCGCGCGAGCCTGTATTTGTGCTTTTTGTAGAATTCCGTTTTTCTGAATCTGTTTTCGAGCATACGCACGGTCTTTTATCAGATCCCGCGGCGCACTAATCTGTTGATTTTGTTTGTTATTTTAAAGGCGCGCCGAAAATTGCCTTCTTATAATTATAAAAGAGAAGGGCCAATATTCCGTTAACGCGCGGTTTTGAGTACGGGTTCCGGATTCAGCTTTTGCCGAATACGCGTTTGAAGATCGTGTCGCGGTGCTTGGTATAGGAGGAATAATCGCCCAGCGCGGCGAGCGTTTTTTTGCCGAGCGCTTTTGCAACGCCGGGGTCTTTCGCGAGCAGGTCGAGGAACTGTTTTTTGCCGTTGCTTTCCCATACTTTCATCGCGTTGCGCTGGACCATGCGGTAGGCGTCCTCGCGGCTGACTCCGGCCTGCGTCAACGCGAGCATGGCGCGCTGGGAGAATACAAGGCCGCCGAGTTTTTCGAGATTGGCCTTCATGGTTTCCGGATAGACGATCAGTTTTTCAATCAGTCCGGTCATGCGATTGAGCGCGAAGTCGAGCGTCACGCAGGCGTCGGGGCCGATATTGCGCTCGACCGATGAGTGCGAAATATCGCGCTCGTGCCACAGCGCGACGTTCTCCAGCGCCGGGACGACGGCGGCGCGAACCAGACGGGCAAGGCCGGTGAGGTTTTCAGAGAGGATCGGGTTGCGCTTGTGGGGCATGGCGGAGCTGCCTTTTTGGCCTGCGCTGAAATATTCTTCGGCCTCGCGCACTTCGGTTCTCTGCAAATGGCGGATTTCGATGGCGAGGTTTTCGATGGAGCTTGCGATGACGGCGAGCGTTGCGAAGAACATCGCGTGGCGGTCGCGCGGGATGATTTGCGTTGCAACGGTTTCGGGCTTGAGGCCCATTTTTTTCGCGACATATTCCTCGACCGACGGGTCGATGGTGGCGTAGGCGCCGACGGCGCCGGAGATCGTGCAGACCGCTATTTCCTCGCGGGCGCGTTTTAAACGCTCAAGGCCGCGGGCGAAGGCGGCGTAATGGCCCGCGAGCTTGAGGCCGAAGGTCGTGGGTTCCGCGTGGATGCCGTGGCTGCGGCCGATGCAGAGCGTGTCTTTATGTTCCTTCGCGCGTTTTTTCAGCGCGGCGAGCAGGGCTTCGAGGTCTTTAATCAGCAGGTCGGCGGACTGCGAGAGCTGCGCCGCGAAGGCGGTGTCGACGACATCCGACGATGTCATGCCCTGGTGGACGTAGCGCGAGTCCGCGCCGATATGCTCGGCGACGGAGGTCAAAAAGGCGATGACGTCGTGCTTTACTTCCTTTTCGATTTCATCGATGCGGGCGATGTTAAAGCCGCCTTTTTTGCGCAGGACTTTGGGAACGCTATCCGGGATGACGCCGAGCTGCGCCATCTTTTCGCAGGCGAGCGTTTCGATTTCGAGCCAGATTTTGAACCGGTTTTCCGGCTCCCAGATCGCGGCCATTTCGGGGCGTGTGTAGCGTGGTATCATGAGGGGTAATATACACAAATGTTTTGCGGTGCGAAGCGGAGAATCATAGTGCGGTTGGGCACCCGTTCTTAATTTATGTCAATTAAATCGTTTTCAACCGGTGGAACGGATGCTCAGCGCCCGCGGCTCATCGCCGTGGCCCTTGATGAAGGCGATCAGTTCGTCGGTCGCCTTTTCGAGATTTTCTTTATTTGTCGTGCGCAGCACGAGGCTGAGACCAAGGACGCCGCCGCGGTAGTGCGGGTAGCTGCCGAGTTGCACATCCGGGTATTTTTCCTGCAATCCGGCAAGGTCGGCGGCGATGATGCTTTCCTGCAGCGTACAGGCGACGGTGTTGGAGAGAATCGGCTTGCCGGAGCGGATCATGCGCAGGACGTGGTCGAGCATCGCCTGCATGATGCGCGGGACGCCCGCCATGACGTGGACGTTTTCAAGGATGAAGCCGGGGGCGGCGGTCACCGGGTTGGGGATGAGCGTCGCGCCCGACGGGATAAGGCTCATCTTGGCGCGGGGGGGCGTCAGTTCCTCGATGCCGTAATGTTCTTCCAGCATGCGGAAGGCCTGCGGGTCGCGCACCAGTTCGCGGCCGAAGGCCTTGGCGATGCATTCGGCGGTGATGTCGTCGTGCGTCGGGCCGATGCCGCCGGTGGTAAAGACATAATCGAACTTCTTGCGGAGGGCGTTGACGGCCTCGATGATATCTTCCCCCTCATCGGGGATGAGCCGCACCTCGCCCAGCAGGATGCCGTGGTCGGTCAGGCGCTCCGCTATCCACGGCGTATTGGTGTCCTGCGTCCTGCCCGCGAGGATTTCGTTGCCGATGATGATCAGCGCGGCGGAATATATATCCTGTTCAGCATTACCCATTTTAATCCATTGGGAAATAGATACCCGCTTGCCCCCTTAATTGGTTGCTTTTCGCCCGTTTGAACGGTAATTCATTGGTACGGCAAGCAACAGACAATATCTAAAGACTTATGAGTATATAGGCAAGCACAGTATGACAGAGAATGCACAGGCAAAATATTCGGGCGAAGGGGTGGAACTCCACGGCCCCGCCGATTTTGCCGGCATGCGCAAGGCCGGGAAGCTGGCGGCGGAAGTGCTGGACTACATCACCCCGTATGTTACGCCCGGCGTGCCGACCGAGGAGCTTGACCGGCTGTGCCATGAATACATTCTCAAGCATAACGCCGTGCCCGCGCCGCTGAATTACAAGGGCTATCCCAAGTCGATCTGCACTTCGATCAACCATGTCGTGTGCCACGGCATTCCGGGGCCAAAGAAGCTGCTTGACGGGGACATCGTCAATATCGACGTCACCGTCATTCTGGATGAGTGGTACGGCGATACGAGCCGCATGTACTGCGTCGGGGACAAGGCGCCGGTGAAGGCAAAGCGCCTGGTCGACGTCACTTACGATTCAATGATGGCGGGGATCGAGGCGGTGCGGCCCGGCGCGACGTTAGGGGATATCGGGTCCGCCATTCAGGAAGTAGCGGAGCGGGCGGGCTTTTCAGTGGTGCGCGATTTTTGCGGCCACGGCATCGGCAAGGTTTTTCACGCGTCGCCCTCGGTTCTGCATTACGGCGAGGCGGGGCTGGGTATGAGGCTCAGGCCGGGGATGTTCTTCACCATCGAGCCGATGATCAACGCCGGCGACTGGCCGACCAAGGTGCTGGCGGACGGCTGGACGGCGGTGACGCGCGACCGGTCGCTGTCGGCGCAGTTCGAGCATACGCTCGCCGTGACCGAGGACGGGTTCGAGATTTTCACGCATTCGCCGAAGGGGTGGACGAAGCCGCCTTATTCTTAAGACACCACAGATGGACACGGATAAAAACAGATGAACAATAAAACTGTCTTTCCCGCGAAAGCGGGAATCCGGATGGTTCGTCAGATCCCCGCTTTCGCGGGGAAAGCAGTTTGTTTGGGTTTAAAAGAATGACCGCTGAAACGAAGAAAGAAGATGTTAAGCCTCATCATTACGGGCATCGCGACCGGCTGCGGGAGAGGTTCCGCACCGGCGGGCCGGATGCGCTGCCGGATTATGAGATACTGGAACTCGCGCTTTTTCTTGTCATACCTCAAAAAGATGTGAAGTTGCTGGCCAAGGAGTTGCTGACGAGATTCGGGACTCTGGCTGGCGTTTTGAACGCGCCGGAATACGAACTGGAGAAATTTAAATATTTAAAAGGCAATTCGATTACGGCCCTCAAAGTCATTCGCGCCCTGTCTTACCGCATCATGAAGCAGGAGGTCATGCACAAGCCGGTGCTGAGTTCATGGTCGCGGCTGATCGATTACTGCGCAGCGACGATGGCGCATGAAACGCGCGAGAGTTTCCGCATCCTGTTTCTCAACAAGAAGAACGAGCTGATGGCCGATGAAATCCAGCAGACCGGCACCGTCGACCATACGCCCGCCTATCCGCGCGAGATCATGAAAAGAGCTTTGGAACTGGGCGCGACGGCGCTGATCCTGTGCCATAACCATCCGAGCGGCGATCCCACTCCGTCGCAGGCAGACATCGACATGACCCGCGCCATCGTTGCCGCCGGGCAGACATTCAGCATCGTCATTCACGACCATATCATCGTGGCGCGGAACGGGACGAAGAGTTTCAAGACGATGGGGTTGCTTTAACTTCCCTCTCCCGGTGGGAGAGGGCAACGGAGCTTGCTCTGCGTAGCTTTAGCGAAGCAGGGCTTAGCGGAGTGGGTGAGGGGTTACGGTGGAAATCATTTGGCACCGTAACCCCTCACCCAGCTTCGGCTAAGCGCAAGAGCGCTAAGCCTGCGCAGCCCTCTCCCAATGGGAGAGGGGTCAAAAAGTAAGTCGCGTGTATCCGGTCACCGTGCTACAATAATCGTATATACATTTCTATACGAAAGTGCGCGATGGCCCTTGAGACTGAATTACCGCTGGTATCGACGGTCGCCACAGGCCTCAGCCTTGCGTTCTTTTGCGGGCTTGCCGCATCCAGGCTGCGGATTTCCCCTATCGTCGGCTATCTGCTGGCGGGCATTATCATAGGCCCCTACACGCCCGGTTATATCGCCGATATCAAGCTTGCCAACGAGTTGTCGGAGATCGGCATCGTGCTGCTGATGTTCGGGGTCGGGCTGCATTTTTCCATCGGCGATCTCATCAAGGTGCGGAAAATCGCGGTTACGGGCGCGGTTGTGCGGATCGTGCTCATTACCGCCGCGGGGGCGGGGCTTGCGTCGCTGTGGGGATGGGGGCTGCCGAGCGGGGTGCTGTTCGGCCTTGCGCTTTCGGTCGCCAGTACCGTCGTGCTGCTGCGGGCGCTGGAGGAGCAGAACCTGCAAAATTCCATCGAGGGGCGCATCGCCATCGGCTGGCTGATCGTCGAGGACATGATCATGATCCTTGCCCTCGTACTCATTCCCGCGCTCGCCGGGGCGGGGGGCGAAGGGGGAGAGGGCGGCGGCATTCTCATGCCGGTGGGCATTGCCATCGGCAAGGCCGTGCTGTTCGTCATCGTCATGGAGGTGGCGGGGCGCAAGCTTTTGCCCATGCTGCTGACCATGGTCGCGCGCACGGGATCGCGGGAACTGTTCACGCTGGCCGTGATCGCGGCGGCGGTGGGGGTTGCGTTCGCGGCGTCGAACCTGTTCGATGTATCGCTTGCGCTCGGCGCGTTTTTTGCCGGCATGATAATTAACGAATCCGACATGAACCATGAAGTCGCGGAGCGGGCGCTGCCGTTCCAGGACGCTTTCGCGGTTCTGTTCTTCGTCGCGGTGGGGATGCTGTTCAATCCGGCCGTGCTGCTGGAAGCGCCGCTTCAGGTTCTCGCCGTTACCGCCATGATTATCGCCGCGAAATATGCGGCCACGTTCCTGATCCTGCACGGCTTTAAATATCCGCTGCGCACCGGCCTTTTGATCTCCGCCGGTCTTGCGCAGATCGGGGAATTTTCCTTCATCCTCATCAGCCTTGGCGCGGTTTACGGCCTGTTGCCCGAAGGCGGGCGGGATCTCGTGCTCGCGGGGGCGCTGCTTTCGATTGCGCTCAACCCGTTCGTGTTTTTACTCTCGCGCCGCCTGTTCGATTTTGTCGGGCGGCGCCCGAAACTGTCGGAAAAATTCAACATGCGCGATGACGATCTTGCGCATCTGCGCGGCGATGAAAAACAGGCGCTGCGCGATACCGTCATTCTTGTCGGCTACGGCAATCTGGGGCGGCAGATATTCCATGACGTGCATTCCGCGCACATCGAACTCGTCGTGATCGACAGGATCCGCGAGAAAGTCGAAGCGCTGCGCGGGCAGGGTTTCCACGCCATCGCCGGCGAGGGCGGCCATCCCGAGACGCTGCAGGAAGCGGCGATCCAGAAAGCGTCCGCCATTGCCGTCGCCGTTCCCGATCCTTACGAGGCCCGCCGCATCGTCGATACCGCCCGCTTCCTCAAACCAGACATCAAGGTGCTGGTGCGCGCCTATAATAACGAGGAACTGGATTATTTCGAGGAGAAGCAGGTAGATCTTGCCCTGATGGAGCGAAGGGAGATCGGGCGGAGGATGGTTGAGTATCTGAATGAGATGCGGCACCGGAAGGCCTAGGCCGGAATTTATGAAAGGATCACTCCCTGACCTCCGGCTTTTTTTTGGCCTTGTTCCTGCGCTCTTGTTTTTTCTTATCCGGCTTAACCCGTTTTTTGTATTTCGGCGTCCGAAGATCTTTGGCTATGGGGTTTTTGGTCATGGCTTGCGCTTCTTCGGTCTGGGTGGATGTATCAATCCGCTAATCTTTTATTTACCCGCCCTCACTGGAATTTAATCAATAACCATTTGAAATATTTTAGATATACATAGTGATGTTTTGGTTTCTGCCCCCAAACTTGCCCCCAAATCACAAAATCACGGCGTTTTTTGTTCATAATAATTCGCCGCCATTCATCATTGTATTTTACGCCCTGTGCCTATAAAAACAATCTCAGTTTGTCCGTTTTGGGCAGGCTGGGGCTTTTCAACCCCGCTATGAACGGTAGCGTGTCCGTCATCACGCCGCTTCTCGGTTCTGACCGGGGAGCGGCGGCGTATGTCCAAGACCCCGGTCTAAAGGCCGTCGCGGTCGTTTCATAGCGGCTTGAAAATCTCCGGTCACCAGAGCAGGACGGCTCTGGTGATTTTTTTTATGGGGAGACTGATATGAAAATATTTTTTGTTTTTGCACTTTTTGTCTTAACAGGCTGCGTCACAGATCAATATGTAAGCGAAAAAAACATGTGCGAACACAAGCCAACATGGGTCGAATATGCACAATGCTTAAATAGGATCGGTGCCATTCATTATAGCGATGATCCGCTCGAACGAGAAATGATCGCCTACCAAAATTTTTTGATTGAGAAAGTTCAAAACAAACAAATGACACCAGCGGAGGCCGAATATCTCCGCCAACAAAAATGGAATCAGGCCAAACAGCAACACAGTACGCCTAATTATTACTCTGGCTCCAGCAACCTGAATACAACAATCCAACAGAACAATAATCTGATGATGGAAGCTATAAAAAACAATCAGAAAAACAGCGCCATGCCATCAGAACCCTTGTTTAAGTCGCCGACCAGTACGGATTGCAACCCAAACGGTTACGGCGGGATCACATGCACGACTTATTAAAAAACAAGCCGTCACTCTTCCTTTTATCAATGCTATGTATATTTTTTTCATTTTCAACACTGGCAGAGACACAACAAGAAAGTGATGCAAGCGGTTTCCATGAGAAAAAAATCCCATACAATTTTTGTATGTCAGACGAAGAACTGAGAGCCTATCTTCTCATCGCAACAAGTTATTCATGGGGCAAGGGTGTGGGGGGCTGCTTTCTCAAGTATCCAGACCTATCAGAAAGTTTTGATATAAACTCTATCTTAAAATCTTTTGAACGGGCAGATCAGCAATTTACACATAATGCAAATTCTATTGTAAAGCCTGTTTTCCAAAGAGTGTATGGAAACGACGCTCAAGCAGCATACATAAGCTGGCTAGAAACTTATTCAACCAATTCCTATTCAAATATTTTGAATTACAGTCACAAGGAGTGTGAAAATTACATGCACGGCATAATGGCTATATTCGTAGACAAAAACTATAAAACTCCTATGAATGTTGTCATTAGAACTGCGTTTCCTTCCGCAAGAGTAGCCATCAAGGATTGTACAAAATGAAAAGCTGGCGTCTAAATGAAAGACTAAAAGAAAATGCAAAAAAGCACCGATCTTTGCTAATTATTATGACAATTTTTTTCCTGCTATCGATTGGATATATCTATGGCTTTGAACGCCTATTTTTAGGGTTTGCTATTATTGTTACTCTAGCCTTCTGGGGTGGCTTGATCTTTGCTTTTGCCCATGATTTTGAACTTGGTTGGAAGACAACAGCTTTAATTGTCATTGTGTGGCTGATGTTCATTTTAGGCAGAGCGGAGAACAATAACTATTCCGATGAAGAATGTTCACAATCATTTGATTTAAGAGGCGCATACTGCGAATAAAAATAACCCTATGTAAAAGACCCTCTTAATATTTCCAATAATTTTTTCGCTTCTGCGTATTTTTTCTTTCGCTCTTTTGTGTACATGCCGTGAACAATTGGCCTGCCGGTCGATTTGCCGCCGTGCATCCGGCAGCGTCCGTTTTTCATGGCTGGATTGCGGCAGGCACTTCCGGTTGTCCGGCAGTGAGCACCACATCTTGGATGCATTGCCAAAGCCGCTCTTGCCTCGTGCATGGGGTTATTCATTTTTTGTCATCCTCCCCCCGGTATGAACCTCACCGTTAATGACAGCCTGCCCGCCATCAGTAACCTGAACATGCTGCACGGTTACGGTCTGTTGGCCCCCAGTATGCAGCCTGTTCACGGTCAGCATGGCTTTCTGGTAAGTATCCATAAGTTTTGCTGCCGTATTGATAAGGCGGCATTTTTCTACAGGATCGCGTGTGTTGCCCGCCTGCGCCATCAAATCAAGACTCATCCTGTGCGCCGCCGCCATCTGGTGCGCCAGCATCTGTTCTGCTGGATTTTTTGACGCTATGGCCTCCGCAGTGTCCAGCGCCATATTCAGCACACCGTTCTTGTGAGCCAGTTCCAGCCGGTCAATGCTGGCATCCAGAGTAACTCGATCCGGGTTTTTCAGCGTCAGCGTGGCAGTGGAAATGCATGAGGCATCGGCGGGAATAAGTTCCCCTCCCATACCGCGCTCAGGAATTTCTTTTAGTGTCAGATGCGCGTCGGCTGATGTTTCCAATCTGTTCGCTATTTCATATTTTATCCCGGCAAGATAGGGATTCCGGTCGGAATTGTCCCTGACGTTAAGCCGTATCTTCTTTGCAGAAAGTTTTGCTGCATGGGCTTCTGCGTTTGTGTTCACCTGACCATCTGCATATATTTTCACTGCTGCTCTCCTTCATACAGCGCCATGCAGTCCTCAAAGGCTGCCGCCTCTGCGTCCTGCCGGGACATGCCAGCGTCAAATTCCATGATCGCGGCGCGTTCTTCATAGGCTTCAATAAAGTCTTGTGCAAAAACAGGTGTACCGGGTGTCACGGGTGTACCAACGCTGATTTTATTAGGTTTTTCTTGATACACATCGTTTTTCCTATGGTGTACCGGATGTACCGCTTCGCCGGGTGCTGCTGATACACCTGTGACACCACGCCTCGCCGGTAATGTACCGCTAGCATCCTCGCCAGAAATGCAACATTTCCGGCGCTTTTCTATTGCTGGTACACCTGTTACACCGATTTCAGGCAATAACTGCAAAAGCCTTTCTCTCATGGCGCAGCCTCCCGGTAGCGGGCAGGCATGAGGCGAATAACCCGTATTTGCCCTATACCCGGCAATCTTACGGGGCGCGTTGTCTTGCCGTCACTATCCGGCACTACCAGCCCGGCCTCGATAGCAGCCCTGATGACGCCTTGTGCGTTACGGGAACCACCAAGTATTTCAGATTGCAGAGTGTTACGGGTGATTAAATATTCTACCCCGTCGTCCGTCGTGCGCTTCCATCCGGCCCGGTCATGGATTTTTTCGGTGATGTTCTCTACGTCCTGAAAGCGGCTATTACCGTGCTTTTCAATGAAGGCTAGAATCTCCCTGATACCGTCCTGCGCCTCATGACTGCCAGCACCGCCACGGGCAACAAGCCAGTCCTTGAAACACCGGGCGGCGGCGCTGCTGGCTTCCTTGTCCGGCCACGGAACAATGCCGAAACTTGCTGCTAGTTCTCCGGCCATTGCCACCAGCGCGAAACGGCGAGCAGCGCGCGTCACCTGTCCATCTGCATCGGGCGGCACATGCGAGTCCATCCATTCTTTTGTCAGGGTAGATATGGCTGTCCGCAGCTTGTCGCCATCCATAGCGGCCAGTTTTCCCAGCCATACGCTCGCAGCATGGCCCCGATTTTCTTCCGTCGCCTGACGCAGATATTTTGCCAATTCGTCTGCGCTAGCGTAGCCGTGCAACTCTTCAAACAACCTCATGCCCTGACCGGCATCGGCGGGAATCTCGATCATGCGGACAGTCTGACCGGCCTTGGCTTTTTTCTTGCCTTCGCCAATTTTTTCCGCAAGGCCGATTTCGCCAGTGGACAGGAACATAAGCCGAAACTCGGTCGTATCCCGCGCCACGCCGTCGCGGTTCGCCCGGCCCTTCGTTTGGCCGTTCCCCAGCATATAGGCCATCTGATCGGCTGCGCGTCCGTCCACCTGTCCAAGTTCGTCAATCGCCAAAAAGCCGTCATTGGCAAACCGCGCCCAGCTTTCCGCCGCGTTATCTGTTGTGCGCCATGATCGCAACGGCAAGCCCCATGCGGATGACGCCGCGCGCAGGGCGGTTGTCTTTCCGCCGGACGATTCACCGGAAAAGTGAAAACCACCAGAACCTTCATTGGCAAAGTAAAGCAGCGACCCCGCAAAGGCGGCAGAGATGGAAAAAATAAGGCGACTGTTGCCCTGCGCATAAGCGGCCACGTTGTCGCGCCAGCTTTCCAGCGTTCCCTTTTTATCGAGTCGGGGTAATGCACCGGACGCCTGCAAAAGCATCCGGTCACTTCCCTGTCCGTAAACTGTGCCGTCAACAGCGATATACCGCTTGCCGTGCCAACCGGGAAGATTTACAGACACTGCCCGTGCTGGCGGGTTCGCCGTCATGATATAGTCGTGCAGTGCATTTTGCGCTTTCCTGCCACCCCGGATTCCCAGCCCGTTATCCAGCAGGAAACGCCGGTATTCTGCGCCGTCGCCCGCCAGCATGTTATTGGGCATAGCCCATTCATGCGACCTGCCGTCGGGATCGCTCCAGACCAGCACACGGCCCCAGTTATTGCCGCTATCATCACGGGCCAGCGCTTCGATATAAAGCGGATCGCACACCGCAATATCGCCATTTTCATCCAGCCTGAAAACACCGGCGGGACGGACGGAAAAACCATACGGCACATATTTTTCCGGTCGGGCAGTCTCGATTGCAGCCCGCACAGCCTCCGACCCCTGCTGATTGTCTATATTTTTCAAAACAGCTTCCTGAGTCATTGCGCTACCGTCCGGTAAAGATCATTGAAATCACCGGCAATGGGGGGAACGGCCAGCAACGCGCCAATGGCGGCGGCGGCTTCCCTTGCTTTGGTCAGGCCGGGATTGTCGGGGGTGTTTTCGTCATTGTCCGCGCACAGCGTTATTTCGATACACGGAAACTTCGCCCGTAACGCCACCGCCACGGCCAAAAGGTTTCCGGCATCGAAGGCCATGGCCACAGGAAAGCCCGTGGATTCGTGGATCGTGGCGGCAGTTGCGTAACCCTCGGCAATACAAAGGGAGTCCACAGGGCTTCCCAGCACAAAATAACAGCCCTTCTTACGCCCGCCTGATAAAAACCGCTTATTGCCAGCATCATCTATGAATTGCAGACTGTGAAGATTCCCGGCACTGTCGCGCATGGGGATAACCAGCAATCCCTTATGAAGGCGCAGGCCGTGGCATTTGACGCCCTTTTTCACCAGATAGGGGTGATTGTCCGAGGCAGGCTGGGCCGCTTTCCAAAGCAGCAGAGCCTTGTCCTTTGCAGCCCAGCGCCGTTCGGTTTCCTCGGCCTCGCGGGCCTTTTGCGCCTCGATCATGCGGCGGCGGTTTTGTTCCCGCTGTGCCTGTGTCAGTTCCCTGTCAGATTTCGCACACCACGTTTCCGAGACGCCGCGCTTCCAGCAACCGAAAGCACCGGCGGGCAGTCCATCACCAAAAAGGATATACCATCCGTTTTTTGATCCCGGCTTATCGCCCTCCACATGGAAGCGGTGCAGCTTGCCGTTCGAAATGAGCCCCTCTTTCGTCGGCAGGCACGCTGCATCCATTGCAGCTTTGAAATCCAGTTGCTGGTAAGGCACAGGTTTGTTAAGGTGAAGGCGTCGATATTGATTAGCCGCTTGGTTCCCGCCAGCGGCTTTTTCTTTTTCGGGAGTCATTATCACACCCCCAGTTTTTCGGTGGGGTAGGATTGAAGGCCGGAAAGGAAGGCATCCAAATCATCTTTCAGGATGATTGTCCTTTTGCCAATCTTGCGGGCTCTTAGCTGGCCGGAATTTATTAGCTCATAAAGTTTTGTTCTGCCTAAGCCAGTTGCTGCGCAGGCTTCTTCGATGGATAAAGATAACTGCATATGGTTTTTCCTTTGAAGTTTGAGATTTACAAACAGTGGTAGACTGCTGTGACTATCAAAGGATACGCATGTATCGTCGGCTATTCACATTGGAACGGATTGGCTTTTTTCAGCGTCTGGTACAATACGATATTTATAATAATATTTGGTCACCGTTTCCTTGCTCAGAGAGATGCCCATTTTCTCAAGACACCACATGATAAAATCAATGCCTTCCCCGTAAGGCTCAGTATTTTCATCCCCTCGTTCCCTAGCAATCTGCGGTTCCTTGCTAAAAGATTCCCTGTAGATTTCGGGCAATTTACGCCCAATAATCCATTGGTCAGGCGTCAAACCGAACGATATACCCTTGTTATAATAATCGGAATCCATGACAGCCCGATCATTTTGCAATTCTTTCTGCATATTTTTAGCGACAATTCTGAGAAAATTAATATCCCGAGCAATGTCTTGCAGATGGTTGGCAAAAAACGGGAAGCTGAATGGATTCTCACCTCGGGCTCTTTTCAGCACTTCGCTAGGAATAGCCCATTTCGTATGACCGAACGCCATAGTGGACAGTCCCCAATATAAATTGTCTTTTCTTTTAGGTTTTTCTTCTTTTCTTTTAGAGTTAGGATAAAATGCTTTCTTTCCACTCCAATTAATCTTGATTTCGTCGTTCTCGTCGATCCCTAGAATAGCGCATAGCTTACTGGTATGTTTAATAATATCCGAAAGATCTTCCTTGAAAGATTTGTCGAACTTCGCGGAACACCTTTCACCAGTTATAATCTCCTCCATCATTAAATCTCTGGCTAAAATAGCTCTGTTAAGTGCTAAATATAATTTTTCAGGATCAATATCCTTACGGTTGACGCACTCTAGGTATGACGCTGTATCTGAGAGAGAAAAATTTCGCATATGACATTCAGAATTAGCGTTAGTACGATTTTTTCTGAAGATTTCCTGATCCAGTTTTTCCCACTTCTCGATAGAGATGGCTGTGTTAAGTTTCTTTTTGGCTTCAGCCGTCATAAAAGTTATGCCCTCTTTCTAAAATTACCGGCGACTACTTTTCCCTGACTGGAAGCAGAATCCAGATAATCCGCCCAATGCTGCATCATTTTGCGGCGCTTATCGAGAAACTGCGTCCGGTCATAAGCTTCACCCAGCGGGCCGGAAGCTTTGTGCGCCAGTTGCCGTTCAATGATTTCGCTGTCATAGCCCAGCCGTTCCCGTATGGTGGTGCGGGCCAGCGCCCGGAAGCCGTGGGCTACGTGCTTGTTTTTGTAACCCAGCCTGTGCAGGGCGCGGTTTACTGTGCCGTCCGACATGGATTTGCGCGGACGATGCTGCGAGGGGAAAACCCAAGGAGTGTTCAACACTCCGGTTTCTTCCTGCTGCTCTTTCAGGATGGCAATGGCCTGTTTGGAAAGAGGCACAATATGGTCACGGTTCATTTTCATGCGCTCTGCCGGGATAATCCATTCCTTTTCTTGGAAGTCGATATCTTCCCAGCGGGCCCGCCGAATTTCCCCCGGTCTTAGGAATGTCAGCATGGAAAGCCAGATAGCGCGACGGGTGCGTTCAAACAGGCGGGCCTGATTACGCTCCAGCGCCTTAATAAATTCCGGCAGTTCCTTGGCATCCATAGCGGCAAAATGTTTTACCTTGCGGGTTTTCAAGGTGCCTTTCAGGTCGGCGGCAGGATCGCGGGAACATTTGCCGGTAGCTATGCCGTAACGAAACACCATGCCGCATGTCTGCTTGACGCGGGCCGCGAGTTCCAGCGCCCCGCGCTTTTCTACCTTACGCAAGGTTTCTAGCAATTCGGGAGCATCAATGGCGGCAATCGGCCTGTTCCCGATATGGGGGAAAATATCTCGTTCCATGCGTTGCATGATATGGCGGGCGTGATCCTCGCTCCAGCGTTCAATCTGCTTTTCATGCCATTCACGTGCTACGGCCTCGAAGGTGTTTTGGGCGTTGCGGATTATTTCCCGTTTGCGCTCCAGCTTGGCCGCCGCCGGGTCTATGTCTTTGGCCAGCTTTTTTTTTATTTCTTCCCGGCCTTCGCGGGCCTCAGCAAGACTGACATGCGGATATGTCCCCAGCGATAAGCGGCGCTCATTTCCCAGATAGCGGTATTTTACGCGCCATAGCTTGCTGCCGTTGGGCATGACTTCCAGATACAGACCGCCACCATCAAACATCTTGTACGCCCTGCCTGTGAAGTCTTCATCAGGCTTATTGGGGTTTATCCCAGTCTTCGCGCCTTTGCACTTTGTGTCTGTTAGCGTCATCTTGCCCCCTTATGTTTCAGCTTGCCCCCATATCTTGCCCCCATTTTTTGCGGCTGTAAATGTATTCATGATTGTTCATTTGAGCGGTAATGAAAAAAATCCCATATTTTCAGGGATTTTTCGGTCATTCGCGAATGTTAGTGAACGTCAGTAAAGTGGAAGGTGGTGGCCCCGCCCGGAATCGAACCGGGACGCCTTTTGGGCTCACGATTTTAAGTCGTGTGCGTCTACCTGTTCCGCCACGGGGCCACGCAGCTAAATAACCATAGTTCGCTTCAAGGCGCAATCTTAACGGTATAGCTAGAATATGGCGGCGAGATTTCCAATCACCGCCCGCCCCCTGTCCGTCAGGTAGAGTTCCTTCCTGCGCCGCTCGGCGGGGGAAATCGCCACCCGCACCAAATCGAACGGCATCCCTTTCTGCCGTTTTTCCGACAGCGCGCCGACGATGCGCGAGACGGTGGAGAGCGGCATGCCGGTTCTGGCGGACAGCGCGGTCAGCGACAGTCCTTCCTCGATCGCGATCTCGGCAAGGCATACGGCGTATTGCAGGGGAAACTCAGGGTCGATCTTTTGCAGTTCGCGCAGCAGGCAGAGGACGGCGCCTATTTCCTTGTACATCACGTTTTCCATCCGGTTTCCTCGTGTTAATGCAATGGCCCGGCGTATAGATCGCCCGGATATACGGCATATCAAAAATCACCTCCTCATTGCAACCATGAATTGCAATCAGAGGTTTTGCCGAAAACGCAGCATCGCATTCCAGATGCACGGCAAACAGCCGGGCCATCCTGAAATAGATCATCATCGTTCATTCCCCACACACAAGTTTTTTTGTTTTACAACATACGGTTGTATTTATATGGATTTTTTCACGGTTTTTTGTCAAGATATTTTCATGCGATTCGCCTGGGGGCGGCGCCGGGATCGCTCCATTCCTGCCAGGTCCCCGTCTGGCTGCCGATCTTCAGATGACGGTCAAGAAAGATCACGGGCAGCGGCAGGCCCTGCACCACGACCGGGGGTTTGGAGAATGAGCATATGGCTCCGTTATCGCCGTGATAGCGGCAATCCTCGATGATTGCCGCGTCGATGAAGTTCAGCGTAAAGGTGGAGAGGGTCGAGAAACGGCACTGCCGCATGACGCAGCCCGTAATGTCGGTTGCGCCGAACGATGCGCCCTCGAACCCGCAATTTACCAGCGATGACAGGCACAAACAGGCCGCATGCAGCGTTGCGTCCGTGAACGATGCGCCGTCGAGTTGCGCTTCGGAAAGGTTTGCGCCGGTCAGGTTCGTCCCGTCGAGCCGGGCGCCGCGCATGAGCGCGTCGTCAAGTTCGGCGTTGGCGAGATTGGCATGGCGCAGATCGGCATGGTCGAGGCAGATTCCCTCCCTTACCGCCTGCTCGGCGCAGGCGCGGGCGGTTGCGAAAACTCCTTCGTAGATGACTTCTTCTGTTCTGTGGTTTTTTATGTGTAGACGCGGCATTGCTTTGTCCTCCTGCAATCCTTTTTGTTATTTTATACACAACGTATAGTTGATATAATGGAACTATTGTCAAGTAAAAAGTGTACAAGGGGTTTTTATAATAATTGGTGTCATCCCGGCGAAAGCCGGGATCGAGTTGGAATTTACCCGATCCCGGCTTTCGCCGGGATGAGTTATTCATCCTATCTAACTGATATTGCTTTATATTTTATAAAGCGGCAAGGCTGGAACGGTGCGGCCCGCGCCGGACAGACCGCGTAAGAATCCAAAAAACAAAAGGTAACAGCCAATCAGGGGCGGCTGAAAACAGGACAGCGAGCCTCGCTGTACCAGCCCGCCCCTTACTTGCCAGCCATCCGATGCGCCGCTGGCGCGACTGAATCGGAGAAAAAGGAATGGTTCCCGCCGTTTGCGAATCTGCGGAACCGTTCCCAAGCGCCCGATTGCCGAGGCAAGGTGATAAAGGGTGCGCCTCAAAAAAAGACATGGAATCTATTTAAATCAAATCATTAGCGCAAATTTATAGCTGTAAAAACAGCTTTGAGAAAAACCATGTTTTGAGCATATAATCCACAATCCAAATTCAAGGCGCTGGAGGATTTTTAATGAGTCAGCATAATTTAGCTGGGCAGATAATGAATTTACTATATGAAAACAGTAAATTGCTCTGTGTATGGCTCGAAAAACACCTCCCCTCTATCGAACCTCGTTGGTGGGAAAGCATGGTTCTTCCCGCCCTGTCTTATCAGCAACGGCAACGCGCCGAAGCACAGGGCTTCACAAACCTTAGCCAATTTGATTTGGCAGCCTTGCTGAGAATCTTGGATCAAAACTGGTATCCCATATCACAGCACCGAAACTTGACAACGCAAGATCGTCACTTCGTCAAGGAAATGCAGACTATTCGTAATCGCTGGGCGCATATGAACGCCGATGGCATAGACCCTGATGATGCGTACCGCGATATTGATACAATCCAACGTCTAACTTCCCTCCTTGAAGGAGATAAGAATCTTTTAGAAGAAATAAAGGTACTGAAAACCAAAGCCCTCGCCTTCAATAACAGCGTAGCTTCCTCCAAAGAGACAACAACTACAGAGACAATCCCGTTAGCAAACGAAAATCAAAATCTTCATGCCGTGCCGATGGCTATACAAGTGGGAAGCCTTGTTTGTCTGATAAGTTCACCGGATAAACAGGGAGCAGTTATCGCGCTTGAAGGCAGCGCCCCCGATGCCAGATGCACGGTTTTCATGGATGGAAAACCCCAACCCTTTTATCTCTCGCAAATACAGCCTATCGCCGATAATCAGAAAAAGAACATTGTGCCTTTGCCGGAGTTGCATAGCCTGTTGACGTGCTTGCAAGTCAATCACCCTTCAATGGCTACGCTTTATTCGCTTAATGCAGCAAGGATTGATTTTGTACCATATCAATTTCGTCCTGCCCTGAAAATTATTCATGCAGATCAGCCGAGAATCTTGATCGCCGATGGGGTTGGTGTCGGGAAAACGATTGAAGCCGGGCTTATCATGCGCGAATTGCAGGCGCGAAATGAAATTAACTCTGTGCTGATTATTTGCCCCAAGCCTCTTATTACAGAGAGAAAATGGGAACTTGAAATGAAGCGGTTTGATGAGCGATTTACCCAACTGGACGGGAATAGCTTACGGCTTTGCATAGAGGAAACGCATGTAGAAGGCGATTGGCCGGAGCAGCACAAGAAAACGATTATTCCTTATTCATTGTTTGATGAAAAGAATCTTCATGGGGAAAAAGACGGTCGAAAGAAACGCCGTGGATTGCTAGACCTCGATCCCCCGCCAAGGTTTGATCTTGTGATTGTTGATGAGGCCCATCATATAAGAAATGCCTCGACATACGCACATGATGCGGTTCGTTTGTTCTGCGAACATGCGGAGGCTGTCGTTTTCTTGACAGCGACACCTATACAGCTTGGCAATCAGGATTTGTTTACGCTCCTGAACGTCCTTCGCCCCGATCTTGTCATAGATCAAGAAAGTTTTTCTCATATGACGGAGCCGAATAGCTTTACAAACCGCGCTATAAAAGAGGCTCGATCAGGCGGAAACGACTGGCAGGGAAACGCTGTTAAAGCCTTGCAGGAATCATCTAGCACCGCTTGGGGGCAAGCCATTCTGTCCGGAAACCCGGAGTTTCAGGGGGCAGTACGCGACCTGACGGAAAAGACATTGAGTCGCGAAGAACGAGTTTCCATGATTGGAACGCTTGAATCGTTCCATAGCCTCTCACGCATCATCAACAGGACAAGACGGCGTGACGTGGGGAGTTTCTGCACACGGCGACCGGAAACAGTTGAAATCGCCTTCACGCCCGACCAGCAGGAGATACACGATCAACTACTGGATTTTGAGGCGAAGGCGCTTTCTACCTTGCACGGACAACAGAACGTAAAGTTTATGATGTCCACCATCCGGCGGCAGACGGCCAGTTGTATATTTGGCCTTGCCCCCTTTATTAAAGACATTCTTGAGCGCCGCCTGTCTGATCTTGATTTGTCTGAAATTGGAGAATATGAGGAAACAGGACAGATTGACGATTTTATATCGGAACTTCGTAGCCAAGCGGAAAGTATTGCCGCAAAAGCGCGAACATTACCGGAAGACGACCCAAAGTTTGATGCTCTGGCTGATGTTATTGCTCAAAAACAAAGGCAAGACAATAACAAGGTTATCATTTTCAGCAGTTTCCGGCATACGCTTTCTTATTTGGAGCGAAAACTGAAAGAAGTCGGCATACGCCTTGCCGTCATTCACGGCGGCGTTAAAGACGAAGAGCGCGCTTTTCTCAGGGAGAAGTTTGAGCTTCCTAAAGAGAATGCAGATGCCATAGACGTTATGCTTTTCTCGGAAGTTGGGTGCGAGGGTTTGGATTATCAGTTCTGCGATATGATGATTAACTACGATTTGCCGTGGAACCCCATGAAGATTGAACAAAGAATTGGACGCATTGATCGGCGTGGGCAAAAAAGCGAGGCTGTCTCCATATTCAATTTCATCACCCCCGGAACGGTTGATGCTGACATATACATACGCTGCTTGCAAAGGATAGGAATTTTTGAAAGCAGCATTGGGGACTGCGAAAGCATCCTTGGAGACATTAGCCAAGAAATAAAGAATATCGGTGAGAGCGTTGAATTAACGCCAGAAGAACGCCAAAAGAAACTGGAACAACTGGCGGATAACGAAATACGCGAGATACAGGAACAAAGAAAACTGGAAGACAAAGAATTTGAATTGTTTGGCATCCGTGTCCCACAGGGGCAAATAGAAGCAGAAGTTCAAAAGGCCGATAGTTATTGGCTAAGACCCTCATCCCTCCAAAAGTTTATTGAGAGTTATCTGACAAAGCGTTTGGGGAAAGGTGATTATATTTTGGGCGAAACCCTGTTAAAAACCCTCCGCATTTCTCAGGAAGCGCGGCAAATCCTGCTTGATGATTTTCTAAAGCTGCCTAAGAAAAAATCGCCCACGCATCAATCGTGGCATACATGGTTGAAAGGAGGAGATCAGCACCTGTCAATTACCTTTGACTCGGCAACGGCAACAGACCAACGCAATGCAACTTTTTTAACCCCTGTACATCCTCTTATTCTTCAGGCGGCATCTTTCATGGAAATGGCTGAACCCGTTTATATAGCCATGAAGATCAGCAATCAGGGGGTGCCGACCGGAGATTATCCGTTTGCAATTTACGCTTGGGAGTTTCGTGGGTTGCGTTCCGAGCTGCAAATGGTTCCTGTATGCAGTAACGAGATACTTCAAAAAGACCTGACGGACTATTTGGAGTCCGGCGCTTCTGTAGAAATTTCTGAAAGCAAGTTTAATGATGGTGTTTTTGGAAATCTTGATAAAGAGCATCATAAGCTATGGGACATAAAGAAAAAATCACACGCGGCGCAAACGCATGAAATGTGCGCTTATCGACGCGAAAGTTTGAAAACCAGCCATACGGGACGTATCAGTATTCTTACACGTCAACTTGAAAAGGCGAATAATGACAATATCCGCCGCATGAAACAGGCTCAAATATCGAATGTTCAGGCGGACTTCGAGAAGAAAATGAAATTGATCGAAATAGCAGAGAACGGCGCAGATATTCATGCGCGGCCTGTTGTTTTTGGAATCTTGAGAGTGACGGAATAAAAACATGAGCCATAAAGAAGATATTTTGGCGGTACGCCGAGAAAGAGAGGACTTAGCGCGTGTTCTAAAGAAACATTCCGGCATCAGGAAGATTGTTGAAGACCTTTATCCAGATAGCGCCCACTTTATATATGAACTCCTCCAAAACGCAGAAGACACCGGCGCCACGGAAACTTGTTTCACTCTCACACCAGACAATCTACGCTTTACGCATAATGGACGATCATTCAATAAAAGAGATATAGAGGCTATTACAGACATTGGCGAAGGTACGAAAGCTGATGATGACGATAAAATCGGGCGCTTTGGTGTCGGCTTTAAAGCCGTATTTGCCTATTCAGAAACGCCCCGCATTTTTTCTTCCAGCTTTTCATTTGAAATTAGCGAACTTGTCTTGCCAAGTCCCCTCGATTCTAGGGGCAATTTAGGAAACAAGACTGTTTTTGAATTTCCTTTTAACAATCCAAAAAAAGATACCAAGGTGGCATATGCTGAAATTAAAAAGGCATTTGACGACCTTGCGGAAATTACGATTCTTTTCCTTCCCAATATAGAATCGATAAGCTGGGAAATTGAAGGAAGCGTATCTGGTGAACTTTTGCGTATCCATCATTCTGACGCTCATTATGAAATAATGAAGCAGATAAATGGCAGAACAACGACAAGCGCCCATTTCTTGAAATTTGACGCACCTGTAGAAAGGCTTGAAAAACAAAAAGTTGCAATAGCGTTTGAACTTGATTTCCTTACGGAAGGACAAAGCTATAAAAAGAACGAGTCTTTGACCAATCAGTTAAAAATTGTCCCTGCCAAGCCGGGGCGGGTGGCCGTGTTTTTTCCTGCCGAGAAAGAAACCTCGAATTTGCGTTTTCACATTCATGCGCCCTTCGTGCCGGAACTTAGTCGCGCCAGCATCAAGGAAACGCCCGCAAACATCCCTTTGTTTGAGCAAATTACGCGCCTGACAACGGATTCTCTGCATAAAATCAGGGATATGGGCTTGCTTACAAGGGATTTTCTGGCAGTTTTGCCAAGCTCTCACGATGATGTTCCAGCGCGATACGCAGGGATACATACAGCCATAATCCTTCATTGTTCATCATGTGGTGCACGTCAAATAAATCGCGGGGGTGCTGGCGATCGAGCGCGGCACATATCTTCCCGCCGAACAATTCCGCATGGGATACGACATTGACCGCCATAAATCGCCCAAATTCTGATTCCACCGCATCGGCAACGTCCATCATGCGCGGCGGTAACAGATTGCCCCGGATGGTGGTATTCACTTCTACCTTGATTTGCGCGTTTTGGATTTGACAGGTCAATTTGGCTTCCTGTCCGTCACTTTGCGGAACCAAGGCAACCTTGGAAGCGGGAATAGCGGTTTCCACCCGCGCTTTGACGCGCCGCAGGGCATCGGCAATGCCCGCAAGCGCGGTGGTGCGGTCGTCAAACGGCAGCCAGGACAAATCAATGTCCACCGACAGGCGGGGCATATCGCGGACAAACAGGTTTATGGCCGTGCCGCCCTTGAGGGCAAAAGACTCCTCTTTTGCCACATGAGGCAAGACTTGTAACAGCAGATCGACTTGGGCGCGGTAGCTTTGCGAAATCATAATTTTACTAACTCCTCTGGCACGGTCAGGCCGTAACGGGAAACGTAAACCCCGCCCTTGGTTATGGCCCTGTCCCCCGCGCCCAAATCGAATTTGGCAGTATCCAGCATCTTAAACCAGTCATGCCCGGCTTTTTCCGCCATGTAGAGAAACAGCCGCTTGACCTTGACCGAGCCGCATTGTTCCAGAAGCGGTTGCAGCAGCTTGGGCCGCAGGGTCGTTAATCCTTCCATCACCTGATAGCACTCCACCAGATCGACCGTATCGGGCGACAGGTGCAGACATTCCAAAATGGCGCGTTCCGGCGCGGATATTTTGACGGAGAACGCCCCGGCCCAATAATCCGCCAGCGCAAGGCCGAGCGGCAGGACGGATGTTTTGCAATGGTGGATTTTCTGCCCCCAATCGCGGTTTTTGAACCACGCGGGCAAACTGGTTTTCGGGGGCGAGAACAGAAAGACGGTATCTGCGCCAAGGCGCAGATAATGGGCGTAGCCTTGCAGGGCCAGCGCGGTCAACGCCCCGGCATGGACGGCCAGCCCGCTTTGCGCTTGGAGGGCGTATAAGCCCCCCTGCCATGTGACTTGTTCGCCGGGGCGTTTGAAAGCCCCTGTGCCAGATGTTTCCAGCCAGCCGCTTTTGCGGTAGTGTTTCTGGAGGTCGCGGGATATGCCGCGCCCTTCCAGCCACGAAGCGACATAAACGGTTCCCGGCAAATGAGAATCCAGCAGTTTCTTTAATTTTTCTCTGTTTTGGGTATCCATACTACCTAAAATACGATATTTTTAATGAAATCGCCAGCCTTTTCTTTTGGGGCGGGGCTATCTGTTCCCCATTGCCATCCTCAAGAATCAGCTTATAGTCCGCAAAAGTAAGGGGTTAGCGGCCCCAATATTTCCGTAAAACAATCCTTAATTTCCCCCTGCTATCCTGAAAGTAAGGCCTAAGAAGCACTTACGCAAACTGCGTTTGCCCGGCTTCGCCGGAGTGCTTTTCAGTTGCGGCCCTGCCGGGCCTGTGGCGGCTTGCGCCGCCTGTTGCGAAAACTGCCCGGCTTTGTTTTGGAGAGCCGGGCAGTTTTCGCAACGTGAACAATGATAAATCGCCCGCGTAACCGGAAAGGCTTGGGGAGCCTTGGCGATTTATCATTGTTCATTGCGGGTGTTTTCCCGGTCGGACGGCCACTCTGCCGTGGCCGCCGCCGCATACCGTGCCGGGGCGGTGCTGCACGATGAACGGCGGGGCTTTACGCACCGCTACCACAACCGCAAGGGCGTTGTGGCCTCGTTCATCCTCACACCACCGCAAGCCCCTGAAACCACCCGCGACCGCCTTCTTTTGTGGAACGCGGCAGAAGCGGCAGAAACCCGCAAAAATTCCCGCGTGGCGCGGGAGATTATTTTGGCCCTGCCGCATGAATTGCCAGCCCCGGCCCGCGAAGCCCTTGCCCGCGATATGTCCCTGTGGCTGGTGGAACGGTACAACGTGGCCGTTGATACGTCCCTGCATAGTCCTGTTGCCGGGGATGGGCATGACCCGCGCAACCATCACGCCCATCTTTTGTTTACCACCCGCGAGGTTACAAAAGACGGGCTTGGCAAGAAAACCCGCATCCTTGACGACCGGGAGCAAGGGCCGCAGGAAGTCGAGTTAATCCGCACCATTTGGGAAACGCTTGCCAATGCAGCCTTGGAACAAGCGGGCCTGTCCCATGCCAAAATCGACCGTCATACGCTGGCCGATCAGGGCATAGACCGGGTTCCGCAAATCCATATCGGGCCGGAAGGCAAAGCCGCCAAGGAAAAGACTGAAGAAAAGGAGGATGAAGAAGACGAAGGCGACAAGGACGGGGGCGAGGAAGAAGGCAAATCCGGCGGCAAAAGTGGCAAGCAGGGCGGCGGTTCCGGCGATAGTGGCCCGGCCCCTACGCCAGCCAAAGAGTCCGCCGAAAAAGAAGCCGCCAGCCAGAAACGGGACGTTGATTATAAAGCCATAGACCAAGGCCGCACCCGTTCCGACCTTGTGGAAGAAATCAAGCGGGTGAACGCCGAGCGCGGCAAGTGGCCCGCCGTTCCTCTGGCCGAGCAAATCAGAGCCATCGAGAAGGAAATGACGCGGCTGGACAAGAAAGTCCGGCACTTTAAAAACATCTATGCAAAAACCAGCCTTCCTGCCGCAATTAAAAAGTCCATTGTTGATATTATCCGGTTTTCAAAAGAACTTCTATTTACCCGTATCCTGAGCCGCGAAGCCTTGCGCCTGTCTGAACAGGAATCGCAAGCGCGTATCACGCGGCAGAATTTTCGTTACGGGCGGTCATACAGGACAGGGATTCACGAACAAATCCAGACCATGAAAACCCGGCTGTCCATGCTGGAAGAAAGCCATGAACACTACCGCAAATATAAATCATTCGTGGATGGAATAGAAAAGACTCTGGCCGAAAATCCGGCAATAAAATTCACAGAAAATGCAAAAACAAAAACGATTACCGACCTTGAGTTTTCTACAAAACTCAAACTGAAAGCCGAACTACTGCGCGAAGGCATACCGGAGATATTCAGGCCGCCGAAAGAAACGCCGCGCATAACGGAGCCAATCAACAAGAAAAGCACACTACCGCCAGCAAAAACAAAAGGGCCGGATTTGAGTCCCGCCGCACCGCCTCTAAAGGCCGATGCAGAAAAATCCGCACCAGCGCAAGGCCCGGAGCGCAAGGATTGGCTTATTCCCGCGACAGATAAAACCCGCGCTTTGCAGGAGCGCATAGATAAGGAACTGGCAAGCAGGACTTCCGCGCCGCACCCGGATAAAGCGCCTTCACCCATGCGGAGTGCGTTTAACGGCGCAAGCCAGAGCAAGCCACCGGAGAAAGTCACGACAACCGAATATGTGCGCGAAAAAGTGAAGGCGGAAGCCGCCGCCATACGGGAGAAAATGCCCCCGGAATTTAAAGCGCAACCCTATCCAGACAGTACGCCCAAAAGCGCCACCATGTCCGGCGCGTTCAACCGCGCCAGCCAAAGCCATCAACCGGAACAGCGCACGACAAATGAATATGCCCGCGAGAAGGTCAGGGAAGAAGCTGCAACAATCAGGGAAAAGATGCCGCCGGAATTTAAGGCCGAACCTTACCCCGCAGACACGCCGAAAAGCGCCAGAATGTCGGGTGCGTTTGACCGCGCCGCAACCAACGACACAGACAAACCCAAGCCATCACAGAATCCCGAACCTGATTTTGAGCCGTAGGCTTTCCCCCTGCATGGACAAAGCCCCAAAAACGGGGCATATTCAGGGCATATCTTTTATAATTGTGCAGGATCGCCTACACAATATCTACACAGGCGAAAATGGTGCATTTTATCTATTTATTTTCAAATAGTTATAATGACTGCCACATATCGCCGGGATGACACCATTAACTCATTGCTCTACATTCTTTCCATGACACAGAACGAAACATCACTCGATCGCGGGGCGGAGCTGATCCGGCGGCTGGCGAAGACGCTGCCGGACACGCCGGGGGTTTACCGCATGCTGAACGAGGCGGGCGACGCGCTTTATGTCGGCAAGGCGAAGTCGCTTAAAAGGCGCGTCGTAAGTTACGCGAATGTCGGGAAGCTGCCGGTGCGGATCAGGCGCATGGTGGCGGAGACGCAGGAGATGATGTTCGTCAACACGCACACGGAAGTGGAAGCGCTGCTGCTGGAATCCAACCTGATTAAAAAACTCAAGCCGCGCTACAACGTGCTGATGCGGGACGACAAGTCGTTCCCTTATATCTACATCAGCGGCGATCATGACTTCCCGCTGCTGGCCAAGCATCGCGGGGCGCAGAAGCGCAAGGGCAATTATTACGGGCCGTTCGCGAGCGGCGCGGCGGTGAACAGGACGATCCTGACGTTGCAGAAGGCGTTCATGCTGCGCAGTTGCTCGGACACGGTGTTCAGCGGGCGGACGCGGCCCTGCCTGCAATACCACATCAAGCGCTGCACCGCGCCGTGCGTTGCCAAGGTGAGCAAGGAGGAATACGCGCTGCAGATCAGGCAGGCGAAGGCGTTCCTGTCCGGGCGCAGCACCGAGGTGCAGGAGGGTTTTGCGAAGCTGATGCAGGAGGCGAGCGATGCGCGCGATTACGAGAAGGCGGCGCAGTTCCGCGACCGCATCCGGGCGCTCACCGCGATCCAGGCGCACCAGGACATCAATATCCGCAATCTCGGCGACGCCGATGTCGTGGGGATGCACAAGGATGGAAACAAAAGCTGCGTGCAGGTTTTCTTTTTCCGCGGCGGGCAGAATTTCGGCAACCGCGCGTATTTCCCGCGGCATATGGCGGAGGATACCGAGGAAAATATCCTGAGCGCATTCCTTGCGCAGTTTTACGAGAACAAGCCGATCCCGGGCGAGATCGTCGTCAGCCACGATCCGCTGGAGAAGGGGTTGCTGGAAGAAGCGTTCACGTCGCGCCGCGAGGGGCAGAAGCGTGTCCAGATCACGCTGCCGCGAAGCGGGGCGCGCAGGAGGCTCGTGGACTTCGCGATCAACAACGCCCGCGACGCGCTGGAGCGCGAGCAGCTCAGGCAGGCGGGGGAAAAGGTTTTGCTAGAGGGCGTTGCGGCGCTGTTCGGGCTGGAGGAAGCGCCGAAGCGGATCGAGGTTTACGACAACAGCCATATTTCCGGCACGAACATGACCGGGGCGATGATCGTCGCGGGGCCGGAGGGTTTTCGCAAGAACGCCTACCGCAAGTTCAATATAAGGCAGGCGGATGAGTCGGACGATTACGGGATGATGCGCGAAGTGATGACGCGCCGCTTCAGCCGGGCGCTGAAGGAAGAGAAGGGGCTGGGGACGGAAGACTGGCCGGATGCCGTGCTGATCGACGGCGGCAAGGGGCAGCTATCGAGCGTCATGGAGGCGCTGGAGGAGCTTGGCATCGCGGAGCAACTGACCGTCGTGTCCATCGCCAAGGGGGCGGAGCGCAACGCGGGGCGGGAGAAGTTCTTCATGCCGGGGCGCGATATGTTCCAGCTTCCCGAGAACGACCCGGTGCTGCATTATCTGCAGCGCCTGCGCGATGAAGCGCACCGCTTCGCCGTCGGCGCGCACCGCACGAGGCGCTCGGGACAGATCGCGAAATCGCCGCTCGACGATATTCCGGGCATCGGCGCGAAACGCAAAAAAGCCCTGCTGCGCCATTTCGGTTCGGGGGAGGAAGTGGCCCGCGCGGGAGTCAAGGATTTGCAGCAGGTGGAAGGGGTTTCAAAGGCGGTCGCGGAGAAGATTTACAATTATTTTCATGAGACTTGACCGTCATTCCCCGGATGAGCCGGGAAATGACGGGGAAGCCTTACGGCTGCGGGTTGGTCTGGTGCTGCATCAGCCAGTCCGGCTGAATCCATTCCACGAAGGGCATAGCCTTGATTTTCTGCATGAACTCATCGCACGGAACCGTGCGGTCGACGGGGACGATCCGCAGTTCGCCGTCATATCTTTGTCCTACCTCCGCCACGAGGTTTTCTCCTGCCGCGGCATTGAAATTTTCGGGAGTCAGGGGCGCGAAGGTCGGGAATTGCTTCAGAGTGTATTCGCCGTTGAACAGCGCTCCCCGGCAGACGAGAGCCCTTTGCGGGGCTTCCTCCTGCGCGGCCGCCGGAGTGAAAGCGGCGGCGAGGGCGATGACGGACGCGGCGAGTGTTGAAGCTGCGTATTTCATAAGATTCTCCTATAATATTAAAAACGAATCTGGGCAGTTAGAGCGCAAAAAGCTTTTTATGCCAAGGGGCTGGCGGGCGAAAAAGTTTCATGGAGAAAGATAAAAGAAATCAAAGGGTTTGAATTTTTTCTTATCCGGCGTCCGAATCCCTCTTGCCGCTAACGCCCGTCGCTGGTATGGTCGGCCTTATCCAAAAACTGACTGTTTTTTCAAAAGAGCGCTGTTTCAGGCGCCAGAGATTTTCTTGGTTTTAGTGACACTTAGCAAGGAAGTAGCGGCATGTTTCATCGTCCGAGAACAGAAATAATAAAGGAACCTGTACAGCAGAAAGCCGTGCAGCAGACTGTGGCCAAAACGGAGCAGAAGGAAGACGTAGCTCCGATCCTCCGCGAGGCCGCGGTAGCAAGAACCGCGGAAATCAAACAGGAGGCGCAAGCCCCCGTATCAGCACCAACACCAGCCCCCGTACAAGTACAAGCGAAAGAGGAAAAAGTTATGATCAACGACCACTCCGACCGTGACAGCGATTACCGTTCTTCCATGGAGCCCCCCGCAGGCGCGCCGTTCCAGCGTCCGCCGCAAATGCAGCGCAGCGTACCGGGCGGTTTCCCGGGCGCGTATGCGGCTCCTGTTTCGCACAGCCCGTTCGAGTCGCGCAACGAATCGCGCGGCAGCGTTTCTTCCGACGAGCGCCGCCTGGTTATCGGCCAGGGCATCACGATGTCGGGCGAGATCGAGTCCTGCGATTACCTGATGGTCGAAGGCACTCTGGAAGCTGCTCTGAAAGGCGCGAAAATTCTCGATATCGCCGCCTGCGGCACGTTCTACGGTTCGGTCGAGATCGAGGAAGCGACGGTTGCGGGACGCTTTGAAGGCGAACTGACCGTCAACGGCCGCCTGACGATCAAGTCCGGCGGTTCAGTTACCGGTTCGATTTCTTACAAAGAGCTGTCCGTCGAAGCCGGCGCGACGCTCGACGGCAAAGTCAGCCCGCTGGCTTCCGCCGGAGTTGCCAAAATGGAAGCGTCGAAAAAGTCCATGGCGCCGAAAAACGACAATGCAGGCCGGATGATGGATAGCTCCGAACTGCCGTTTTCGGGCAGGACCGCGGCGGCTGCCGAGTAAAGAAGGGGAAGGCATGCGGGCCTGTGCCTAAGCGCAGGCCCGTGAAAGCCAAATGACTATCGGGTTCACATTGTCAGGAAGAAAGCTTCCGGTGATTTATCGCTGGGCAAGGCGGCATCGCTATTTCGCGCATGCCGTCCTGCTGGCATGCGCCTTTATTGTCTTTCCCATCGGGTTCATCGGCGGGGCGAAAGTAACCCAGTTCGTTTCGACCAACCGGGCGCTCGCGGCGACGCGGGGGATCGTTCCCGGACCTTCCGTGCTCGAAGAAATGTCCGAAAGCGAGCGCGTCCGGCATGCGGCGGTGCTGAACGGGCTGGTGACGGAAAAGCCGGAAAAACTGCTTCAACTGGTCGCGCAGGATTTTCTTGTGATGTTCCGCGAGCCAGACCTCCGGCGCCATGACGGGGCTTTGAGCGTGTGGCAGTACCGCACGGATGCCTGTGTGCTTGATGTTTTTCTCGATGGCGGGGATACCGGCTCCGTTTCCCACTATGAAATCCGGCCCCGCAAAACCGCCGTCTTCGACGGCGCGGACGGGCAGGATGTGCCGGTCGATCAGTCGCAGTGCCTTAAGTCCATTTTCCGGCAGCAGAAGTCGGCCTGAGTTTTTTCTGAAAATTATTTTTGGTGTCATCCCCGCGAACGCGGGGATCTGGTAAATTCGAACCCGATCCCTGCTTTCGCAGGGATGACACCGTTAGGGAGTCAGGCGGTTTTTTCGTCGTATTCACACAGATCATAAACCGGACATTCCCCGCATCTGGGCTTGCGGGCGACGCAGATATAGCGGCCGTGCAGGATCAGCCAGTGGTGGGCGTGGAGTTTGAATTCATCGGGCACGGCTTTTTCCAGCGCCGTCTCGACCTTTTCCGGGGTTGAGCCGCAGGCGAGGCCGGTGCGGTTCGCGACGCGGAAGATGTGGGTGTCGACGGCGATGGCCGGTTGGCCGAACGCCATGTTGAGGACGACGTTCGCGGTTTTTCTTCCGACGCCGGGAAGCTTCACGAGTTCATCGCGGCTTTGCGGCACCTTGCCGCCATGCTCCTCGATCAGGATTTTAGAAAGGGCGATTATGTTTTTGGCTTTGCTGTTAAAAAGCCCGATGGTCTTGATGTAATTTTTTACGCCGTCCTCGCCGAGCGCGAGCATTTTTTGGGGCGTGTCCGCCACTTTAAATAAAGCGGGGGTCGCCTTGTTGACGCCCTTGTCGGTCGCCTGCGCCGAAAGGACGACGGCGACCAGCAGCGTGAACGGGTTGGTGTGCTGGAGTTCGCCCTTGGGTTCGGGATTGCGCTCGCGGAGGAGGGAGAAGAATTTGTGGACGGCCTGTTTTTTCATGGGTATCATGCTAGAGCAGAAAACGCGCGGTTTCTACCCGCAAGCGCGCTTGCCGTTATTGACTTTCTGAAAAATCTTGCTTAAAGATTACGAAAACAGGAGAGACGTCATGGATATCAAACAGCTTTTCAACCAGGCTTATCAAGCGGCCTTGCGGCCCATCGATCCCATCGACAGCATGCTGGCCGAGGATATCAGGACGCTGATTGCGGACCTGAATGAGAAATGCAAGGGTCTGCTCCGCTTTAAGATTTCCGACATGTTTACCAGTCATGACTCGCTGACCCTGCTGTGCAGCAAGGACGGCACAACGTCAATGACGGCTGTAAAAATATTTATAATCGCCGGCGCAGAGGGCCGATGCCTTACCCTTAGTCATCCTTTCGAGACAGGACGCCAGTTGTTCGATCTGAGCGATAACGCAGAGTTTGAAGCTATCGAGGCCGAGATTGTCAAGAAGATTGCCAAAAGTTTAGCTGAAGCCGAGATGAACGAGGGGTTGGCCGCGATGATGAAGGCGAGCTTTGGCTGATCCCAAAATCCGGGTTGGCGGCGGACGCGGTCCTGGCTATATCTTTCCCATGACCATCGCCAATCAAGTCATTGCTGAATCTATAGATTATCTTGTTGCTCATTATAATGAGCAGCCGGATCTTGCGTTTCTTGCGCGTCGGGCGGGTTATGAAACCACGCATTTCCAGAAACTCTTCAGCGAAAATGTAGGGATCAGTCCCAAGCGGTTGATTCAATATATGAATATGCTGCATGCGGGGGAGCTGCTGGATGCAGGCTGCTCGACGCTGGAGGCGGCGCATGCCGCCGGATTGTCCGGCACAGGGAGGCTCTACGATCTTTTCGTCAGTTGCCAGGCGGTGACGCCGGGCGATGTACAGCACGGGGGGAAGGGACTTACGGTGACTTACGGTTATCATCCGACCCCGATCGGCGAACTTATGATCGGCCAGACGCCGCGCGGAATCTGCTATCTCGGCTTCCTTGTCGATCAGGATCGAAACGTACCGTTTCAAAAAATGAAGAGGCATTTGCCGCATGCGAATTACAGCGCCAACGAGAATGAAACGCTGCAAGCCGCCGAAGCGATCATGCGCATCTGGCGCGGGCAGGGGGACAGCGGGAAGAAGCTTCGGCTCGATCTTCACGGTACTAATTTGCAGATACAAGTCTGGCAGGCCTTGCTGAAAATTCCGTCCGGAGAAACGGTTACGTATAAGGACATCGCGGCGCAGCTCGGCAGGCCGAAAGCCTCGCGGGCGGTCGGCAATGCCGTGGGGGCCAACCCGGTTTCGCTGCTGATCCCCTGCCACCGCGTGATCCGCGCCACCGGCATCATCGACAATTACGGCTGGGGCAGCCCGCGCAAGAAACTGCTGCTGGGGCTGGAGGGGTTGCAGGCCTGCCCATGAGCGTCATCCCGGCGAAAGCCGGGACCCATACAGTTTCAGGAACCACAGATGGACACAGATTCACACAGATATCGGTGTATATCTGTGTGAATCTGTGGCTGTTTTTACTCATTTTTCTTGCTCATATAAGTGCTATATATAATATCTTTCAGCTATGGAAAACAGCACCAGAGACAAACCGCTGGGCGAATTTGAAGGGGGTGATTTTAACTCCATCGTCGAATTCACGGCGGCGGGGCACCGGGAAGTCGCGCCGGTTTATATGAAGGACGAGGATACCGGGCTGCTCGCGGTTTATGGTTCGCACGGGCTTTACCGGATGGGCATTTTACCCGGCGGACGGCCGATTGTGCTGTATGCCGCCGACCCGGACGATCTCAACCCGGCGGTGCACCGGGATCCGGAGTTCCGCGAAAAATACGCTCCGGGCTATTATCTCGACCCGAAGGAGATCGACGACATCGAAGTCGTCGAGGCGCGCCGCTCCCGCACCCATAAGAAATGGGTCGCGCAGGCGATCACGACCCACAGCTATTACCAGAGCGAGGTCAAGACCGAATACGGGTTCCTGCGGCGCGTGGCCGAAGACATGTGGTTCAGCCGCGCCATCGCCTATACGCTCGATCCTGCCTATTACTCCGACGGCACCATGGTTACTGCCAAAGATGGAACGCGGCTGTTTCATTTGCGCTGCTATACCACTGCCGGAAAGGGGACGCCTTTTACCGACGATCATGAAAAGGCGATCCGCGAACGCAGGGCGCTTGCCATTGCCAGCAAGAAAATGCTGATCCGGCCCGCATACGCGGAACGCATAATTCACGAGGATTTTCTCAAGCGCGCCGAACTGGTCATGCGCGACATGGATCCCAACAGGCTGGGGCAGATCAAGGGCGAGCCCGGGCTTTCCAGCACGCTTGCGCCGCAAACCGGCTTTGGCGGCAAGCTCAGGCATATGGGCGTGCATTACTTTGTCCGTCTCGCGCAGGGGCTTCAGCAGATGTACCGTGACCTCAAGGCGCAGGTTGTGGTCATGGGGCTTTCCAAAACGCTTTTGCTGTCGGTTATCAAGATCGTTTCGCAGGGATGGCGGGCGGGGATCGGCCAGGTTCGTGACGGGCCTGATCCAGCCTTTGCTGGATGCCGTCAAAAAGGCGAAAGTCCTGACGGGAAGCAATGAGGATATCGGCTTTCTGTTCTGGAAGCCCGAACGCAGCAGCCTGACCGGGAACCGCCATTACTGCCGGATCGATCCGAAAAAAGCGATGCTGGTCCGGTTTATGGGTTTTGATGAAGCCGATATCCGTCCCTCGCGCGGAACGGCGCTTCGGACCAGCCTGCCGAACGACTGGGCGGAGGATTACATCCTGGGAACGCTTTATTCTCCGGTCGGGTCAGTCATCGAGCAACGTAAGATCGGCAATATGAAAGTGCTGCATATCAACGAGCAGAACGGGCTGGAGCTTTACCATTTAATCGGCCGGAAGATGACGTTCGCCGTTTACCGGCCCGAAAACGCGCAGCCCTATGCCGAGGAAGTGCCGCGGCCCGTCCAGCGTATGCTGAAGGAAAAAGGGTCTGTGGTCAGGGTTTGGGAAGATGAGGCAGGTGAACTGCACAGCGAGGCGGTTCCGCCGGAAAACTTTATTACCGCGATCGGGTTGCAGACGGCCTGCGCGCAGTTGTTGGCCTCCGTTCCGGATTCCGTCCACGATATGTCGTTGCTGAAAAAGTTCAACGACCGGGCGGAAGCGAAGCCGGAAGCCAAAACCTTTATAGGCAGGATGCTGAGCAGGGCGTTTAACAAGGCCGCGCCGGCGCTTCGGGCCATAAAGCTGCTGGGGCCGGAACCGGACGGTTCGCAAAGGCTTACGGCGCGGACGCTGCGGGCGCAGCTTGAAGACCGGGAAGTCATCGTCAGCAGGCCTAAAGGCCCAGAACATCCCGCATCGAGTATAGCCCCCGAGGCTGATCCTTCACCCATAGCGCGGCACGGATAGCGCCTTTGGCGAAGATGGCGCGGTTCGCGGCCTTGTGACCGAGCTCCAGCCTTTCGCCTTCGCCGAAGAAGCTCACCATATGCTCTCCCGCGACATCGCCGCCGCGCTGGACGGCAAAGCCTATTGTTCCCGGTTCGCGTTTCCCGGAGCGGTCGAGGACAACCCCCCTCTCCCCTTGGGGAGAAGGTTGGGGTGAGGGGGAAATAATGCCTGCGGTCTGAGTCATGTCCCCCTCACCCAAACCCTCTCCCCGAGGGGAGAGGGCTTTCAGGCCTTTCTCCGCCGCCTTTCCCAATGCCAGCGCGGTGCCGGAGGGGGCGTCCACCTTGTAGCGGTGATGCGTTTCGGCGATCTCGATGTCCCATTCAGGCCCAAGGCTTGCCGCAGCCTGCTCCACCAGCGCGAGTAGCAGGTTGACGCCAACGCTCATATTGGCGGCGTAGACGATGCTCGTCTCGTTCGCGGCGTCGCGGATCTCCTGCGCCTGCTGCGGATTTAATCCCGTGGTGCCGATGACCAGCGGCTTGTGATGCTTGGCCGCGAGCCAGACATGTTTGGCGGTGGCCTCGGGCGTGGTGAAATCGATCAGCACATTCGCGCGGCTGAACAGCGCGTCGGCATCCGTCGTCGTAAAAAAATCCGCGGGCGCGGGGGCTCGCACGGTGCCGCCTGCGAGCGCGACGCTTTCGCCGAAGCGCTGCTCCCTGATTTCCCGCACGATCAGGCTGCCGACGCGGCCCGAACAGCCGAGAACGCCGATTTCGGCGGTATCTTTTGCCTTGACCGTCAAGCGCCGCTCCCCGTCACAATCTGTATGGCTTTGCTGATCCGCTCATGGACTTCGTTGGTGAAGGGCGGACGGACAAGTTCGTCGCGCGCGGCTTTCAGCATTCCCTCGATATTGCCGAAGAAATACCACTGGCTGTCGAACGGGCGGTCGCTTTTGGTGACGATGACTTCTATGCCGAGGCTTTTGCAGTTGAGGGCCAGCATATTGCACATGCGGTCGATGCGGTCGCGGCTCATGCCGCAATCCTGGATGCCGAGAAGGACGCCGCCGTATTTTTCCTGGAGGGACCTGAACTGCACGGGAACCGAGGAAGGGCGGCCGATATTGACGCGCACTTCGCTTTTTTTGTCCACGAAGCTGTGGGACGGCAGACCGTGATGGAAGTCGAGATCTATAAAATCTTCAGTCATAAGCGGTCATTCAGCGGTATAAACTCCGAGCCCGAGTATAGCCTTATTCGGTCAGGTCGTCCCAGAGTTCTTTCATTTTGGTCATGAAGCCCGAGGATTCGGGGCTGTGTTTGGTCGCGGCGCTGCCGCCCATGGTTTTATCCAGCTGCTTTAGCAGGTCTTTCTGCTTGGCTGAAAGATTGACCGGGGTTTCGACGGCGACCTCGATATACATGTCTCCCTTCGCCTCGGAGCGCAGGACGGGCATGCCCTGGTTTTTGAGGCGGAATTGCTGGCGCGACTGCGTGCCGGGCGGGATTTTGACGCTGGTTTTCTTGCCGGCGATCGTGGGAACCTCGACATCGCCGCCGAGCGCGGCGACCGTCATCGGGATCGGGACGCGGACGTAAAGATCGGCGGCTTCGCGCCTGAAGAAGCTATGCGGCTTGACGGCCAGCAGCACGTAAAGGTCGCCGCTCGGCCCGCCGCGCATACCGGCCTCGCCTTCGCCGGCAAGGCGGATGCGCCGCCCGGTATCGATCCCCGGCGGGATCTTGACCTTGATGGTTTTCTCCTTGCGGACGCGGCCGCTGCCGGCGCATTTGCCGCAGGGTTCGCGGATGATCTTCCCCGCGCCGCCGCAAGTGGGGCAGGTGCGCTCGATGGTGAAAAATCCCTGCTGGGCGCGCATCCGGCCCGCGCCGGCGCAGCCGGGGCAGGTGTCTTCGCCCGTTCCCGGCGCCGCGCCCGATCCGCCGCAGCCTTCGCAGGTTTCGTTGACGGGGACCTTGATGACGGCTTCCTTGCCCTTGTAGGAATCCTCGAGCGAGATTTCCATCGTGTACTGCATGTCCGCGCCGCGGCCCGGCCCGGAACGGCCTCCCGCCGCGCCGCGCCCGCCCATGAAATCGCCGAACATGTCCTCGAAAATATCGGAGAAGGCGCTGCCGAAGCCCGCGCCGCCGAAGCCCTGGGCGCTGAACCCGCCCGCGCCGCCCTCGAACGCCGCGCTGCCGTACTGGTCGAACGCGGCGCGCTTCTGCGGATCTTTAAGAATGTCGTACGCCTCGTTGATTTCCTTGAATTTTGACTCGGCGTCCTTGTTGTCCTTGTTCTGGTCGGGATGGTATTTTTTGGCAAGGTTGCGGTAAGCCTTCTTGATGTCATCCGGGCTGGACTGCTTGCTGACGCCGAGTACTTCGTAAAAATTCTTGCTCATTTTTTATTTTATAAGTTTAAACCGCCAAGGCACCAAGACGCCAAGAAATTTTATGCTTGTCTTGGCGTCGCGGCGCCTTGGCGGTTAATTTTTTTATCAGGCCGATTTCTTGCCCTTCTTGTCGTCGTCTTCGAGGGTGAAGTCGGCATCGACCACGCCGTCATCGGAGCCGCCGGCGGGTTTGGATTCCGCCTGCGTCTTTTCGTTGTCGGCGGCGCCCGCATTTTCTTCCTGCGCGGCGCGGTAGGCCATTTCGCCGAGCTTCATGCTGGCTTCCATCAACGCCTGCGTTTTCTGCTCGATAGCGCCCTTGTCGTCGCCGTCCATGATTTTCTTCAGGTCTTCCAGCGCCTTTTCGGCCTTGGCTTTTTCATCCGCGGGCACCTTGCCGCCGACTTCCTCCAGATTCTTTTGGGTCTGGTGGATCAGCGATTCCGCCTGGTTCTTAGCCTCGACCAGCGCGCGGCGCTCCTTGTCTTCCTCGGCGTGCACCTCCGCGTCCTTGACCATCTTGTCGATGTCGGAGTCGGAAAGGCCGCCGGAGGCCTGGATGCGGATCTGCTGTTCCTTGCCGGTCGCCTTGTCCTTCGCGGAAACCTGCACGATGCCGTTCGCGTCGATATCGAAGGTGACCTCGATCTGCGGAATGCCGCGCGGAGCGCCCGGGATGCCGACCAGATCGAACTGGCCGAGGATCTTGTTGTCCGCCGCCATTTCGCGCTCGCCCTGGAAGACGCGGATGGTCACGGCCTGCTGGTTGTCTTCAGCGGTCGAGAAGACCTGCGACTTTTTCGTCGGGATCGTGGTGTTGCGGTCAATAAGACGCGTGAATACGCCGCCCAGCGTTTCGATGCCCAAAGACAAAGGCGTTACGTCGAGCAGCAGGACGTCCTTAACATCACCTTGGAGGACGCCCGCCTGAATGGCGGCGCCGTCGGCCACGACTTCATCGGGGTTGACGCCCTTGTGCGGCTCCTTGCCGAAAAATTCTTTCACCGTCTCGATGATCTTTGGCATGCGGGTCATGCCGCCGACGAGTACGACGTCGTCGATCTCGGATGGCTTGAGGCCCGCGTCCTTCAGCGCCGCCTTCAGCGGGGCCTCGGTGCGCTTGATGAGGTCGGACACGAGGCTTTCCAGCTTCGCGCGGCTCAGCTTGACGTTGAGGTGTTTGGGGCCGGACGCGTCCGCCGTGATGAACGGCAGGTTGACCTCGGTCTGCGTCGTGCTCGACAGCTCGATCTTGGCTTTTTCAGCGGCTTCTTTCAGGCGCTGCAGCGCGAGTTTGTCGTTGCGCAGGTCGATGGCCTGGTCCTTTTTGAATTCATCGGCAAGGTAATCGATGATGCGCTGGTCGAAGTCCTCGCCGCCGAGGAACGTGTCGCCGTTGGTGGATTTAACCTCGAATACGCCGTCGCCGATTTCCAGCACGGAAATATCGAACGTGCCGCCGCCAAGATCGTAGACGGCGATGATGCCGGAATCTTTCTTGTCGAGGCCGTAGGCCAGCGCCGCGGCGGTCGGCTCGTTGATGATCCGCTCGACTTCGAGACCCGCGATCTTGCCCGCGTCCTTGGTCGCCTGACGCTGGGAGTCGTTAAAGTAGGCGGGTACGGTGATAACGGCCTTGGTCACTTTTTCGCCGAGATAGCTTTCCGCCGTCTCTTTCATCTTTTGAAGAACCATGGCGGATATCTGCGAGGGCGATTTTTTCTCGCCGTTGACCTCAACCCATGCGTCGCCGTTCTCGCCCTTGACGATTTTGAACGAGGCGGTCTTCATCATTTTCTGGACTTCCGGATCGTCGTAGCGGCGGCCGATCAGGCGCTTGACGGCGTACAGGGTGTTTTCCGGATTGGTGACGGCCTGCCGCTTCGCGGGCTGGCCGACAAGGCGTTCGTCGTCCTTTGTGAAGGCGATCATTGAAGGCGTTGTGCGCGCGCCCTCCGAATTTTCTATAACTTTAGGCTCCTTGCCGTCCATGACGGCCACGCAGGAGTTGGTCGTACCCAGGTCGATACCGATAATCTTGCTCATTTCATCCTCTTCTCTATTGGCAAATACATCACGGCCCTGCATAGGCGCCGTTACGATTCCCACTCAATTGCATTTACGGTCATTTATGGCAGAAAAATATAGCATAATGAAGCATAAATACCAGAGGGGACGGCAAAAGATTACCCGCTCTGCGGGGCTTCTTCCGCCATCATGAACAATTTATACGGCTTAAGGTTCAGGGCAGATCACAAATTTATCGCTAGCCGTTGCCACCGGTTATTACACTATGTCAATTTAAGGATCAAGCCTGCGTGTCGATATTGCCGCCGGGACGGTCGCCGCCGCCCTGGCCTTCATCCTTGGCGACGCCGACGCGAGCGGGGCGGAGGAGGCGGTCGTGCAGGAGATAGCCGGGTTCAATGATCTGAACGATGGTTCCGGAAGACTTGCCGCTGCCGGGCATCTCGAACATCACCTCGTGGAAATTGGCGTTGAAAGGTTCGTGCATCGGTTCAATTCTTTTGATGCCGTGCTTTTCAAAAGCCTTCAGCATTTCCTTGTCCATCGCCTCGATGCCCTCGATCATGCCCTTGATACGGTCATCGACGGATTTCAGTTCCGGCGGGATCGAGGCGAGGGCGCGGGCGAAATTATCGGCGAAGTCCAGCATGTCGCGGGCGAAAGCGGCGATGGCGTGCTGGCGCACGTCCTCGCGCTCGCGCAGCAGGCGCTTCCTGGTGTTCTCGGCCTCGGCCATGGCGCGGAGCATCTGGTCCTTCGCCTGACCGAGTTCGGCCTCGAGCGCGGCGATGCGTTCAGCGGCGGGATCGAGCTCAGGCTCCGGCTGGAGTTCGTGGTGGCCGGGCGCGGGAGTTTCCTCTTCCGGCCGGTCGTCCTCTGGATCGGGCATGTCTGCTTGCTTATTCATAACCTTTATTCATACATGCCCGGCGTCTTCGCGTAAACTACCATTTCAGCCGGCTCGTATTCGTCCTGGTAGAGGCCGTAGATCCGTTTCGTGGTGGCGATGGCGCCGATGGGCTTGCCGTCGACGAGGCCGGGATCGTTGCCGGTCATGGTTCCGGCTGTGTCGACGAAATACTGGTATTTCTTGCTGGTCATCGGGGATTCAAAATCCTTGTAAACCGTTTCCAGCGGGGTCAGGCCCTTTTCCTGCGCAAAAGCGCGAAGCCAGCCGATGATTTCCGGCGTCGCTTCCTCGCCCGGCACCCAGAGCATTATAGTTCCCAGCGGGTAGAACCAGTAGACGAGCGAGGTGTATTTGCCCGGCATGCCGTGGGGCTTGAAGCGCCGCGTGACGGTAACGTCTGAAGGATCGGGCAGGATCATGACCCGGTTGTCGTAAAGCTTGACGTTATAATAGTTGGTGTCATTTTCGTTATGCATGCGGATCTGCTGGGTCTCGTTTTTGACGAGGTCCTGCCGGTTCATGACGATATCGGCGGTGGGGATCTGCATATGCTGGTTGCACTGGAAATGGGCGTATTTCGGCTGGTCGCGCATGTCGACGGTCAGGCCGAGAATATTGATGTCTAGATATATGTCCCGGTATTCCGTTTCAAACCCGTAGTCGCTGATCTCGGCGCAGCCGGTGATGGCGTTGCGGTCGGTGATGCGCAGGATGAACTGGTCTTCGGTCAGCTCGGGCTTGCGGACGAGGGCGATGACGTTATCGCCCGGCAGGCCTTCCCAGTATTTGGACGAATAGGGAACCCCGTTCGGGTCGAGATCGAAGCCGCTGCCGTATCTGTCGGAATTGGGCAGGATATTCTGGCCGGAACCGCCGGCGCGGGGCATCGGGTTTTTTCTGGCGTAAGGATTGGGAAGCGTTCCCCTGGGGCCTGTGTAGGGGCTATCGACCGACCCGGCCGCCGGGGCCTGCGCGTGGAGCGGCGCTGGAAAAGCCAGAACGGCCAGACATAATAAAGGCAAAAGCTTTCTAAAATTCATGGAATCCTCGTGAACCCAATAACGGTGAGTTAGTTTAACGGGAAACGGGCAGGGGCGTAAATCCCCTATGGGGAGTTATCCTAGTTCCTGATTGGAGAAAGCGTCATCCCGGCGAAAGCCGGGATATTTCTGTGTCAGGCCCAAGAAGATCCCGGCTTTCGCCGGGATGACGATTAGGATCCCAGTATCTTTTCCATCACCTTGGCCGTGTAATCCAGCAAGGGGATGACGCGGCTGTAGTTAAGGCGGGTGGGGCCGATGACGCCGATGGCGCCGACGATGCGGTTTTCCCGGCTTTTGTAAGGTGAAATGACCATCGACCAGCCGGAATGCTCGAACATCTTGTTTTCGGTGCCGATGTAGATTTGCACGCCGTCGGCGCTTTGGGTGGCTTCCAGCAGGTGGCCCATGGTTTCCTGCTCCTCCAGCGCGGTCAGCAGCGCCCGCGCGCGTTCAAGGTCTTCCACCGCCTTCACGTCGGCAAGAAGCCTCGATTGTCCGCGGACAATGATATGGCCTTCGGAACTGCCGGAGGGGGAAAGAGCGATGCCGCGCTGGACAAGCGTCGCCGTAAGTTCGTCAAGCTGCGCCTTGTGGGAAGTGATTTCCAGCGCGATGATCCGGCGCGCTTCGGCCAGAGTCCTGCCGGCGACGCGGCTGTTAAGGTAATTGGACGCGGCGGCGAGACTGGCGGCGGGGGCGTCGCAGTCGGTTTCCATGACCCGGTTTTCGACAAGGCCGTTTTCCAGCACCATGACGACCAGCACACGGCGCGGGTCCAGCTGCACGAACTGGATCTGGCGCAGCGGCTTGTCCGATTTGGGGGCGACGACCAGCCCCGCCGCCGAAGAGAGGCCGGCCAGCATGGTCGATGCCTGATCGAACAGGGATTCCATCGAATGGCCCGCGGTCTTGCAGCGAACCTCGATCTGCTGCCGCTCGTCCTGCGTCAAATCGCCGATTTCCATCAGGCCGTCGACATAAAAGCGCAGGCCTTTTTGCGTCGGCATGCGGCCCGCCGAAGTATGAGGGGCGCAGAGAAGCCCTTCATTTTCAAGGTCGGCCATGACGTTGCGGATGGTGGCGGGCGAGAGGTTCAGGCCCGGATGCCGGGAAATAGTGCGCGATCCCACCGGTTCCCCGGTATCCATGTAGGTATCGACGATATAGCGCAGCACCGTTTCGGCGCGTTCGTTGAGTTCGGTAATCATGGGTAAAAATATGATTTTTCTTGACAAAAAAAGCAAATCTTTCTAATTTGCGGCCATATTTACGTAACTCTTACAAAGAGGTGTTCCCTATGACTTATGCGAGAAATGAAGATGCTTACGGTATCGATGCCGATGCGCGGCAAAAAATTAATGAAGCGGGATTTGATGTGACCGGGGAAAATGAGGGACTCAGCCGAGTGTTCCTGTCCTCGGCGCGTTCCGACCTGCGCGTTGTCATGACCCCGGGCGACCGGAGTGGCGGCGTTCTCAATTTCGGCGATTTACAGCTTCAGCAAAGGGTTGATGACGCCTGGAAAACCCGGCAGGAAATTTCCAAACAGGGCTTTGCCGCAGGCGAGCAAGAGTTCAAAATCAGCTTTAATTGACAATTCCTGCTCATGCCTTACAGTCTGGCGCATGAAAAGGATCAGATCATGAAAAGACCATCCGGGCGGGCGGCGGACGCTTTGCGCCATATCGAGCTGATTACCGGCGTTTCCAAACATGCCGAGGGCTCGTGTCTTGTGAAGTTCGGCGATACGCATGTGCTGTGCACGGCGACGGTCGAGGAAGGCGTGCCGCACTGGCGCAAGGGGTCGGGGCAGGGCTGGGTGACGGCGGAATACGGGATGCTGCCGCGCTCGACCGGCAAGCGGATGGACCGCGAGGCCGCGAAGGGCAAGCAGAGCGGGCGGACGCTGGAAATCCAGCGGCTGATCGCGCGGGCGCTGCGCGGGGTCGTCGATCTCGGGATGCTCGGCGAGCGGCAGGTGCGCATCGACTGCGACGTCATACAGGCGGACGGCGGAACGCGCACGGCGTCGATTACCGGCGGCTATGTCGCGCTTTATAAAGCGATGCAGCACATGGTGAAGATGCGGCTCTGCACGAAGCTTCCGATCACCGACAGCGTCGCCGCCATTTCGTGCGGCATCTATCAGGGTGTGCCCGTGCTCGATCTTGATTATGCCGAGGATTCGGAAGCGGAGACGGACGCGAATTTCGTGCTGACCGGCAGGGGCGGGGTCATCGAGATCCAGGCGACGGCGGAGCAGGATCCGTTTTCGGATGACCAGTTTTTCAAACTTTTCCAGTTGGCGAAAGCGGGGTGCGCGGATCTTGCGCACTTGCAGAAGATCGCGCTGGAGCCGTAAACATTCCGTGTCGTCCATCCCGGCGGAAGCCGGGATCAAGTAAATACCAACCCGATCCCCTGCTTTCGCAGGGATGACACACCAAGGGGAGCAAGTTGCGCAAATTCACCGGCGGCAAACTGGTTCTTGCCACTCATAATAAGAACAAGGTCAAGGAGATCGGCGATCTGCTGGCGCCGTTCGGCGCGGATGTGGTCAGCGCAGGAGATCTGGGTTTGCCCGAGCCTGAGGAGACCGGAAGCACTTTCACAGAAAACGCGATCCTGAAAGCGAAGGCCGCCGCGCTGGCAAGCGGGCAGGCCGCGCTGGCCGATGACAGCGGGCTTGCGGTTGCGGCGCTGAACGGGGAGCCGGGAATTTATTCGGCGCGCTGGGCAGGGCCGGAGAAAAACTTTTCCGCGGCGATGCAGGAAGTAAACCGGCGGGTCGGCGGCCACGATGACCGCTCGGCGGCGTTCGTGTGCGTTCTCGCGCTCGCCTGGCCGGACGGTCATGTGGAAACGGCGGAGGGGCGGTGCGAGGGAACGCTGGCCTGGCCGCCGCGCGGGGAAGGCGGGTTCGGGTACGATCCGATGTTTACGCCGGAAGGGTTTGATCGCACGTTCGGCGAAATGGAGCCGGAGGAAAAGCAGGCTGTCAGTCACCGGGCGAGGGCGTTTAAGAAGCTGGTTGAACTGTATTTTTCTGCTCCCCCTCAGGGGGAGGGAACTATTTCCGCCTTTAACCGTTAATTCCCCGTCCGCAGGAATCCTTTGACAGACGGCTTGTTTCGGGTCTAACTTATGGCAAACAAAGTTGTTAACGGGTTTGTGAGGCAAGTTGGAGCGAGTTTTCTTGCCTGTTTTAGAGAACTTGTATATTGAGAAACTGATACCTAAGGAGATCCAGACATGACAAAATTCAAATCGCGCATTATTCAAACACAAGCCGGGATGACAGCGGCGCTGCTGGTGGGCATGAAAGAAGCCGAAGCCAACACGTTCAGCGATATCGCCGCCAACATCACCCGCTCGGTCGAGGAACTGCCGGGGATGATTACGGGCTTTTCCTACCTGTTCGGCCTGCTGCTGGGCGTTCTCGGCGTTCTCAAGGTCAAGGACCACGTCGAAAACCCGAGCCAGACTCCGCTGAAAGACGGCGCGATCCGGATGGCCAGCGGCGGCGCGCTGTTCGCCTTGCCGATCGTCTATGAATCGATGGGCAACACGATCGGCACCACCGGTGTCCAGGTCGCTCCCGCGATTTTGAACCGCGTGGAATTCCAGGTCCGCTAGACCCGGATTGAAGCAATTACGATCCCGGACGCGCTGGGCGTTGTCCGGGATTTTTTTGTCTGTCATCCCGGCGCAAGCCGGGATCGAGTTAATACCAACCCGGTCCCTGCTTTCGCAGGGATGACAGCCTGAGGAAAGAATTTTTATGAAGACAATAAACCCGTTATTTGGAATTTATATCCACTGGCCGTTCTGCGCGGCCAAGTGTCCTTACTGCGATTTCAATTCGCATGTGCGGGAGTCGATCGACCACGGCGCATGGCGCGATGCTTACCTGCGGGAAATAGATTATTACGCGGAGCTGACGCCGGAGCGCACAGCGACCTCGATCTTTTTCGGCGGCGGTACGCCGTCGCTGATGGAGCCGGAGACTGTGGCGGCGGTCATCGACCATGTGCAGAAGCGCTGGCATATATCGAATGACTGCGAGATTACGCTGGAAGCCAACCCGACTTCGGTTGAGGCGGACAAGTTCCGCGCGTTCCGGCAGGCGGGCGTCAACCGCGTATCGCTTGGCGTACAGGCGCTTGACGATGCCGATCTTAAATTCCTCGGGCGCAAGCATAATGTCAGCGAAGCGCTCAAGGCCCTTGAAATCGCGAATGAAAATTTCGGGCGCTTCAGTTTCGATCTTATTTACGCAAGGCCGAACCAGTCGGTGAGCGAGTGGAAGCAGGAGCTTGAAAAAGCTCTGGAACTCGCGGGCGGGCACTTGTCGCTTTATCAACTGACCATCGAGCAGGGGACGCCGTTTTTTATCCAGCATGAGCGCGGCGAATTCAAAGTGCCGGAAGACGACGCGGCGGGCGCGCTGTTCGAGGCGACGCAGGAAATTCTGGAGAAGGCCGGGCTGCCCGCCTACGAAATCTCCAACCACGCGGCGCAGGGGCAGGAGTCCGCGCATAACATGACCTACTGGCGTTACGACGATTACGCAGGCATCGGTCCCGGCGCGCATGGGCGTCTCACTCTTGATGGAAAGAAGCAGGCGACGCGCGGCCACCGCGCGCCGGAAATCTGGCTTGAGCGCGTAGGGCAGAGCGGCCACGGCGGGCATGGTTTTGAAGAGATCGGCGCGGAGCAGCGCTTTACCGAGGCCTTGATGATGGGACTGCGGCTGAAGGAAGGCGTATCGCTGGCGCGGCTGTCGGAAGAGGCGGGCAGGCCGTGGGAGGAATGTTTTGAGCGGAAAAAGCTGGATGTGCTGATTGCCGAGGGGATGATCGTTGTGGACGATGAGACACTGACAGCTACAGCCGCGGGGCGGCAACGGCTGAACGGGCTTTTGGGGTATCTGCTTTAATCAAGGAGCGGCCGGCGTTCCCGCGCCGCTGCCCTGCGTTGCCTGCATCAGCATGTTCAAATCCGTGCCGTTCAGCATTGCCTGGCCCTGCTGGTTCAGTTCGAGTTTGTAGGTGCGTATGTCGCGGCCCTTGTCATCCTTGTCCATCTGGCCCGCCATCTTGACGATGGCGAGCGTGGCTAGCGTGTCCTGGATGCTTTTCTTTTTCGCTTCGTCGATTTTTGGATCGGCTGCCGCCGCGTTCATGGCGGCGATGAGATTGTCGATGCCGTAGATCCGCGCGTTCAATGCGCCGGTCGCGCCCATTGTCGCCTGCATGTTGGCAGTGAGCACGCCGTCCGCCGCCACATCGTAATGTTCGTTCCCGATAGAGCTTTTGCCGAGCGCGATGTTGGTCCGGGCCTGCGTCAGGAGCTGGGGCATCGTAGCGATGACCTGAAGCCAGGCAAGCTCGCCCATCGCCGGGTTGTCGATGACGCTTTGCAGGGAGGAGCGGCCCATCTCGACCATTTCCCTGAAGGGCAGCTTGTTTACGCCAAGGCTTAAACTGAGGTGATCGGGGGCGGCGTTGCTGTAATTCGCCGGGAGGGGGGCGAACGCTAACCCGTCATAGGAGAAATTCAGTTTCAGATCGGCATTGCCGGAGCGTATGCCCGCCATGCCGTAGCCGAAGGCGGCGTTCGCGATTTTCAGCAGGCCGGGAGGCGAGCCGGGAATGGCGGGCCGGGTCAGCGCCACGTTTTTGACGCTCAGGTTGCAATCGAAATTGCTCCATGAACTCATCAGGTCGAAAATCAGGTTGTAATAGCCCATCATGCTTTGCGGGCTTGCGCTGGGGGCATCGCCGCCTTCCAGGCTTTCGACGATGGCGTTCATCTTTTCCTGATACGCCACCGCGGTCTCAAGCGAGTAATCCTCGATTTTCGATTTTAACGCGACTTCGCCGATGCGGGCAGTGGAGCCGTCTTTGTCAAAATAAACCTGAAGATCGGAGAGTTTGAAATCGGCGGGGCCGGACCACAGGCCCGGTTTGGTTTCCTGCATGTCGTAAACGAGTTTGGCTTCGGGAATCAGGATGCGGGTTTGCTCCGCGTGGTCCCTGATCTCGATATTGCCGTAGTGCGCGTTCAGCCTGGTGAAGTTGCTGAATTTTTCGTTCCAGACGCCGGCGAAGTTCTGGCCGCCGAAAGTCGTGGTCACCAGCGGTTTTTTCATGGCGTCGTAATGGATGATGGGGGTGGGGAGGGCGACCGTCATGTTCCACCTGTCCGGCGCGTCGCCCGGCAGCGCGTTCACGGAAATCATGCCGATTTCGGTGTAGGAGCCGTCCGGCTGCTTCACCGTTATATGCGGCAGGGTTATGGCGTAATAGGTTTCGCTGGGTTCGACCAGGATGCTGCCTTCGGTCATCAGTTTCGCGCCGTTGGTTTCGGCGGTCTTTTTATACTGGTCCAGCAGCTTGCCGAAGACGGCTTCCAGCCTTTTCTGCCCTTCCGGCCCGATCGTCCCGGCGAAAGCGGGCAGCGATATGACGAGGATCAGGATAAATGTCATAAAAGAGGGAAAACGCATAATTTTTCTCCGGGAATTAGGACCTGTCCCTCAGGCTAACAAAAAAGCCGGAGGGCCGCAATGCGGCTTGCAGGCGGGCGGCAAGGGTTTTATAGTACGCGCCATGCCTGACATACAGCCCAAGCAGTTCAGACTGACGGATGAGGGTGTTATCCTTTACCAGCCTGACCCGACCAATCCGCTCCCCGGCAATCCCGCCGGCAGGATCAGGAAGGGTTCGGCCCTGCTGTCCCCGGAAACGGAAACGACGGATCCGGCTATGGACGCGGCGAAAATCGCCGAATGGGCGCAGGCGCATATCAATGAAGTCCTCCAGCCCATTATCTTGCTTAACGACGAAGAGCAGATACAGCAACCCGCGCGGGACATCGCGCTCAAGCTGCATGAAGCGCTGGGCATCCTGCCGCGCGCCGATCTTGAAGCTTCGATTGCCGCGCTGGACGAGGAAGGCCGCCGCGCGTTGAGAGCAAGAAAAGTGCGGCTTGGGCCCGTGCTGGTGTTCCTGCCCGCGCTTAACAAGCCCGCGTCGGTGCGGCTGCGGGCGCTGCTGTGGAATTTGTGGCACGATAAGCCGCTGCCCGCCGTGACGCCGCCGGACGGGGTGACGTCGATTTCGGTCGCGGGCAAGGATATCGACCCGGTTTACTTCCGCGCCATCGGTTACCCTGTGTATGGACCGCGCGCGATCCGTGTCGACATGCTGGATCGCCTGATCGGCTCTATATATGACGGCGCCGACAAGGGCGTGTTCAAGGCAAAGCATGAAATGGCCGAGTGGCTGGGCTGCACGATCCCCGATCTTTATGCGGTGATCGAGGCGATGGATCACAAGAAGATCCATGATCCCGCCGACGACGTTAAGCCGGAAGCGGAAAAGCCTGCGGAAGCGGCTTCTCCCGTTCCTGCCGCGGAGCAAGCAGCGGAACCGGCAGCCGCGCCGGTCGCTGAACAGCAAGCGGCGGAAAAACCTGCCGTGCAGGCGAAACCGGAACTCGCGACATTCCGCCTGCGCCGCGGCAAGGCCTACGGCAAGCCGCCTGCCCGCGAGAAGCCGCCGAAGAAGCCGCACAAGGAATCTTCGGAAAAGCCGTACAACAAAGTGCGCCGCGAAAAAGCAAAACGCCCGCCCGAACGGAAGAAAGAAAGGGAGGATCGCGGCGAACGGATTATTTCCGCGATGCCCAAGAAGAAGGCGGAAGATTCGCCGTTCGCAATGCTGAAGGATCTTAAGGTTAAAAGCAGTGATTAACCAATTCGCGCAAAACCTCCTCTCCCCCGTGGGGAGAGGGTTTATTATGGCGGTACTTCTTTTCTGCCTGCTGCTGGCTCCCCATCCTGCCCATGCCGTCCGCTTCTCCGGTGCCTATCTGCTCCAGATCTGCGAAAAGGACGACAAAGGCAAAGAGAAAGTCCCCGGCGGGCATGGCGCATGCCAGTCCTATATCGCTGGAGTGATCGACTACCACAACGTTCTGTCGTCGCTCAAAATCGCGCCGAAGGTCGATATCTGCATCCCGCAGAAATCGACGCTCAACGATCTGCATGACATCGTGCTTGCCTACCTGCAAAAACACGGTGAGCATGATTCTTTCGTCGCCGCGCCCGCCGTGACGATGGCGCTGTTTGAAGTTTATCCCTGCAAGTGATTCATCAGCCAGCCGAGCAGAACAATCTGCGGCACCGTAATCAGCGGCAGCGATAAAGCGGTCAGCCAGCGTTTGGTGAATTCGCGGATGACCAGAATTTCCGTGTAATCGGTTGCGACGCCCGCCATTAAAAAAGTGAAACCGTTGCCGGGCGCGCTTGCCCTTGTCACGAGTTCCGCGCCGATGGGGGCGGAGCCTTCCGAGCAGACCTCGATGACCGTCGCGGCCAGCAGCGTCAGCAGAATGCCGAGCAACGAAGAGCCGAAATATTCGAGCATGATTTCTGTGGGGATAAAGGCGCGGATCGCGGCGGCGATAATGATGCCGAGGAACAGCCAGCGGATGACCATTTTTCCCTCGCGCCAGCCGGCGGAAACTATGTCGCTGAAAAACTGTTTGCCGGGGCGGAAGGTTTTAAGGCGCTGTTTTGCGTCCGCGATAATCTTGAAGTCTTTATCGGGGACAGAGAGGTTAGGATTTTCCGGCATGATGCCGCGTTTTGTCAGCACGAGGTAAATCCATCCTGAAGCTATGGCAATGAGCGCGGAACCGGCGATGAAGGCGAGCGTCCATGGCAGGCCGATCAGGGTGATGAGGATCAGCGTGAGCGTAATGGAGTTCCATGGGCTTGCGATCAGGAAGGTCATGACCTGCGCGAGCGACGCGCCGCGCTCATATAATTTCGCGCCGACCATCAATATGCCGTGCGAACAGAGATCGAGCAGCAAGCCCGCGAGCGCCGCGCGGACAAGGCCGCCGAACGTATCGCCGCGCCCTAGCAGCGCGTGGAAATATTCGCGCGGCACCTTGTTCATCAGTCCGACGGCGACAATGCCGAGCAGGATTCCCCACCAGACGGTTTTAAGAATACCGGCAAGCGCATGAGAAAAATGCGTCAGGTGCGGGATTGCGACAGGCAGAAGATTCAAAATGACGGCGGCGGCGATGACGGCCAGCGTCCCATACAGCAGGTAATCGGGACGGCCCCGCGGATGGCAGGCGGCCCCGGCTTCCGGCTTCGTATGGCAGCTTTGGCTGGTCATTCGTCAAACCTTTGGAACAGTTCCTTGATTTCTTCCAGTTTTCGATCTGTTTCCTTTTTATTGCCGCTTGCGACGGCGTCCGCGACGCAGGATTTAAGGTGCGTTTCCAGTATGTCGGCCTCAACGCGCCGTATCGCCGCCCGCGCCGCGCGCAGTTGCGTGATGATGTCGGGGCAGTAACGCTGCTCCTCAATCATACGCTTGACGCCCTCGATCTGTCCCGCGATGCGGTTTAGTTTAGGCAATTCGCAACCGTGGCAGGGGTAGCGGTTTTTGGCGTCCCTGGGCATTTTATTTCTCCAGCACGTAAGGGGCAATGAACGCGAAAAAGAATCCTGTCGCGAAGCAAAGCACGGAAAATCCGTAAATCCACCAGCTAACCCTGCGCAGCCGCATGCAGGCTTTCGCCTGCGCGGGGTCGGCGGGGCAGGGCAGGTTACGGGCGCGATATTGCATGAACCCGGCGGCGGAAAGCATCAGCGCGGCGAAACCGAAAACAAGCCCCTTATATTCCGAGAGCCAGACGATCTGGGGAAAGCCGCCGACAAATCCCGCGAGCGCCGCGCCCATGCCGAGCGTTACCAGCAGGGCGGGCAGGGCGCAGCAGACAAGCGTTCCCGCCGAAGCGAACAGGCTCAGAACCGGCAGAAGCGTGTCCTTTGGGCTGAAACTTTTTGTCATTCCTCTCCCCGCGAAATTTTGGTCACGTTATAGCCGGAGTCGGTAATCAGTTCCGTGATTTCCTCATCGGAAATATCCGTGCCTTTTACAACTTCGAGGGTGACTATTTTGGTATCGAGGTTGACGTCAACGCCTTCGACGCCGTCACGCTTGTAAAATACTTTCTCCAGCGCGCGGGCGCAGAAATCGCAGACCAGACCGTTGACGCTCACCGCGATTTTATCCACGGCGGCGTGCCCCGCTTCGTGATGCGCCAGCGCTGGCGTTGCCGCGAAAAGCATCATTGCGATTGTCAGGAACAGTTTTCTCATTTCGGCCTCCTTTAGAATTGCCATGTGAAATTGAACAGCATGCCGCCGTCCATGTTGTAACCGGCCTCACCAGATAGTCGTCCTTGAACAGGCGCACCATCGGCGTCAGCGAAAAATCGTCATCCTTGCCCGCGTCATAATCGGCCTGCAGCATCAGCCATGTATGCAAATCGCCGTAATCGCCGACATAAGGCGCAACGCCTATACGCGCGGTATGGCTGATAAAACGCTCATCTTCCTCCGCCCAAAAAAAGCGGTTCTCATAGAGCGTGAAAAAGCGCCGGTCTTCCCAGTCGATTTCCATCCCGGTATAGGCGGCGGGATTGGTTTCATCGTCTCCATATGCGGCGCCGAGTCCCGATTTCAGATAAAGATTGGCCTGCGAGTCGGGCAGGTTCCAGCGTTTTAGCAAATTGTCGACCGTCACCGCGTCCATATGGATTTCGGAATCGCGGAAATATTCATGCTGGATTCCGAGCGCAAAGCGGGGAGTCAGAGTGTAATTAAGCTGCGCCGCGTTGCTGTCGGCATCGTTCATGACCATCAGCATCCAGCCGCCGGGATATGAGACGGGCCGGGCGTATGCGGGCAGGGAAACAGAAAGAGCGAGTAAAAATATAAAAAATCGCATTAATACCTCCATGGGGTATAATTCAATCATATACCTATGGGGGGTATAGGTCAAGTCCCCCTCTCCCAGCGGGAGAGGGCAACGAAGCTTCGCTTTGCGGTACGCAAAGCGTTAGCTGAGTGGGTGAGGGGTTACGGTGTTAAAAGTCGAGCACCGTAACCCCTCACCCAGCTACGGTTAAGCGCAAGAGCGCTAAGCCGTAGCAACCCTCTCCCACAGGGAGAGGGAAAAAACAACGGGGACACAATAGATCTATTGTGTCCCCGCGCAATAACCAGGTTGCGGTTATATTAAGCCGCTTTTTTCGCTTTTTTGCTCAGTGGGTCTTTCACAAGGCGCAGGTATTTGGTCACGGCCCTGAAGCCTTCCGGGAACATTTTCTTCGCGTCGGCGTCGGAAACGCTCGGCACGATGATGACGTCTTCGCCGGGCGTCCAGTTGGCGGGGGTCGCCACCTTGTATTGCGCCGTGCGCTGCATCGACTCGATGACGCGCAGGATCTCGTCGAAGTTGCGGCCGGTTGCCATCGGGTAAGTAATCATCAGCTTGATCGCCTTGTCGGGGCCGATGACGAATACGGTGCGCACCGTGTAGGTGTCGTCCGCTTTCGGGTGGATCATGCCGTATTGGGACGAAATGCTTTTGTCCTTATCGGACACGATCGGGAAGTTGACGGTGCAGCCCTGCGTTTTGTCGATGTCCTGCACCCAGCCTTTGTGGTCTTCGACAGAGTCGACGGACAGGCCGAGAACCTTGACGCCGCGCTTGTCGAATTCGCCCTTCATGCGGGCGACCGCGCCAAGTTCGGTCGTGCAGACCGGGGTGTAATCTTTCGGGTGCGAGAACAGGATGCACCAGTTGTCCCCCATCCATTTGTGAAGGCTGATCTTGCCTTCGGTGCTGTCGGCGGTGAAATCAGGCGCAATATCTCCAAGACGCAATGTCATGTGTAGTCTCCTTTTTTATTTAAACAAGTGGTTGTTTGAAGTCACTAAACTACGCGGCCAAAGGTTAACAAAAGGTAAAGCCGCGGGCAATGGGCAGCTCAAACCCGCCCCGCCTTTAGGTTTGCCGGGACCGCAACGTCCATCTTTTTCGGGTCGGCGAGCTTCAGTCCGTTCATGATCTCGGCGAATCGCCTCTTGCTGTTTTCCATTTTAAGGCGCGGATTGTATTTCTTTTCCTCGCCGATGGTCGAGGACAGCATGCCCTTATAATCGTGGCCCGGGTAAACGACCGTCGCGTCGGGCAGGGTGAAAAGCTTTTCGCGCACGCTGTCGAACAGGGTTTCCGGCGATCCGCCCTGAAAATCGGTGCGGCCGCAGCCTCTGATGAACAACGCATCGCCGGTGAAAACAGTTTCCCCGGCAAGATAGCTGACGCATCCGGCGGTGTGGCCGGGGGTGAACAGGGTCTTGATCGTGGTTGATCCCAGCTTTATTTCTTCGCCGTCCTTTAGCAATTTATCCGCGCCGTCAATCTGGTTGGCGGCGCCGTAAACGATTTCCGCGCCGGTCATATTCTTGAGCTTCGTCGCCCCGGTAACATGGTCGGCATGGACGTGGGTTTCGAGGATATAAACGAGTTTGACGCCGAGCTCCTCGATTAGCTTGCAATCGCGCTCCGCCTGTTCGGCGACAGGGTCGATAATCGCGGCCTTGCCACTGGCTTTATCGGTCAGGATATAGGTCCAGGTGGAGCTTTCGGGGTCGAAAAGGGGGCGGATTAAATATGTGCTCATGCCCGGAAAACTAGCCTGAAACGGGAAAAAGATAAATAGGGATAAAGGAAATATATTAAGATATTGAATTAATTATATATTTTTTGCAGGTTTGACCGCCGGAAACCGGGAAAAAGTAATATATCAGTAACTTATATAAGATATAAATTATGTGTGTAGGTTTAATTCCGGGGCGCTCGCTTAACATGCTCAAAAAGCTTCGCATAGAACAGTTTGTTATTATTGACAAATTGGAACTCGATTTCTACAACGGGCTCTCGATCCTGACCGGGGAAACCGGTGCGGGTAAATCCATTCTTATCGACGCGATGGGCTTTATCCTGGGCGCGCCCCCCAATGCGGAATATGTCCGGCAGGGAGCGGAACAAGCCCTTCTCGAGGCGATATTCGAGCCTCCCCCCACGCATGCCATATGGAAGTTTCTTATCAAGAACGACCTGACCGAGCCTGGCCAGCAAGGGCTTGTCATACGCCGCACGATAAGGCACGGCGGTTCTGCCGGTGAAGGCGCCATTACGCTTAACGACAAGCCTATCGATGTCGAGATTCTAAGAAAAGTCGGCGCCATTCTTTGCGAAATTCACGGTCAGTTCGCCAACCAGAGCCTGACGGATCCCGTCAACCAGATGATTATGCTCGACCTGTCGGGCGACTTCCCGCCGGAATATTTTGAAAACGTAGCGAACGCGCTGCACGAAGTGCGCCGCTTCGAACGGGAACTCGCGGAAGAAAAGGATTTCCTGTCCACTTACCGGAACGACTTGCCGAAAACTGAGAAAGTCGTGCAGATGTTCGAGCGGATCGGCATGGGGAAGGGCTTTGTCGAAGAAGTACAGACCGAATACGCGAAACTGCTGACCGCGAAAGAAACGTCCGAGACGTTCCAGTCGATTTTAGGGCAGTTCGTCGCCGCGAACGGCGTCGTGGTCGCTCTCTTGTCCGCGAACGAGATCATGGGGCGGCAGGAGAACATGGATGTCGAGAAGATAGCGGACCTCGTCAAATTTCTCGCGGATGCGCTCGATAACGTGCGCAACTCGGTCAAGGAAATGCAGCGGCTTTCGCCTGAATACGATATCGATACGAGCGCCATTCATAAATACGAAGACATACTGGCCGTGCTGCAGCACATATCGAAAGAACATAAAGTCGGCTTTGAAGGCCTGTTCGATCTTTTCGAAAAGATGAGCGCGAAGCGCGACCGCCTGCGCAACGGCCGCAACAAGCTCGCCGAACTTGAGGAAGGGCTTAAAAGAGCGAAAAACGTATTCAAGCATCATGCCCATATCCTGACCGAAAAACGCATCGTCGCCGGCGAGGCGCTCAGCAAGTCGATTACCGCGGAGCTGATGCCGCTTAAACTGATGAAGGCGGAGTTCCAGATCACGGTCGAGGAGCGGCCCGAGGATCCGTGGACCGAACGCGGATTCAACCTTGTCACATTCATGGCGCGGATGAACCCCGGCAGCCCGTTCAGCCCGATTAAAGATACGGCGTCAGGCGGTGAATTGGCGCGTATGATCCTTGCGATCAAGGTCGTTCTGCAGCGCGTGATGGCGACCCCCACGCTTATCTTCGACGAGGTCGATACCGGCATCGGCGGTTCGGCCGCGGCGGCGGTCGGCGAGCGCTTGGCGCAGCTTGCGGAAGTGACGCAGGTCCTCGCTATCACGCACAGCCCGCAAGTCGCTTCACGTGGCGTACAGCACATGCATGTCAGCAAGCATACCGACGGCATTACGACGACGTCCAATGTCAGGGTGTTGTCGCAAGAGGATCGCGTTCTTGAAATTTCGAACATGCTGGCTGGCGACATCAGCACCGAGGAATCCCGGGCCGCCGCGAAAAGCCTGCTCGCCGAAGCCGGCATGGCGGCGACGAAGCGGCATCCTCCTCCGCCCGCTCAGCAAGACGCGGCGGGGTAATTCCTGTCTTCAGTTAAAGCTTATTGTCTTTTTATTTGAAATAGACTGTTCTGATTTTTATGTTTTGCATCAAAAATGCCGCTTGGCGAATGCTCTGCCTGAGCCGGATTTTAAGTACTTTTCGAAAGCGTATGCTTTTTTCTCGTCTTTAAAAGCAAAATAATTTTTGACAGTCCATGGCTTGAATTTTGCCGTATGAAAAACTTCTCCGGCGTTGTGCTCTTTCAATCTGATTTTCAGATCTTTAGCGATACCGCTATAGAATCGACCGGGATCGTTAATGCTTTGAAGAATGTAAACATATAACATTTTAGTTCCTGTGGCTTGCCGAGCCGTAGCGAGCGCGGCAACCAGTCCGCCTTCGCCCGTTGGGCTACGGCGCGACATCCTTCGCTCGCTCGCGCTCGCGAAGGATGGTCGGGGCGAGAGGATTCGAACCTCCGGCCTTTTGCTCCCGAAGCAAACGCGCTACCAGGCTGCGCTACGCCCCGCCTTTTCAGAGAACAGGCTGACTTATAAGGGATGACCGGGGTTTTTGTCCAGTTTAAATCCGGCAAGTTTACAGAAAAAAGCCCGCATGAAGCGGGCTTTTTGTTACAGGCTTGAATTTAAGCGGCGGCGGGGCTGCCGGTTTCGGGTTCGAAATTGTAGGCCCGGACGCCAAGTTCGGCGAGGTCGCTGCCGATTTCCTCTTCCGCGCGGCGCAATCTGATGCCATAGGTCAGTTTCATGGCGAACCACAGGGCAAAGCTTATCGGAGCGACGAAAGCGGCGATGCTGGCGATGCCCGCAAGCTGTGTGAGGAGCGATGCGTCCGGGTTCGACAGAACCACGGCCAGCGTGCCGAAAATCCCGCCGGCGAGGTGGACGGGGACCGCGCCGACGACGTCATCGATGCGCAGCCATTCCAGCGCCCTGAACGCGCCGAGCATGACGAACGCGCCCGCCGCGCCGATGATGGCGGACAGGCCAAGGCCGGGCATCAGCGGTTCCGCGGTGATGGCGACAAGGCCCGCGAGCGCGCCGTTCAGCGTCATCGCGACGTCGATTTTGCGGCGGGTCGCGCCGTAAAAGCACATCACGGCCACAACGCCGGCGGCGGCGGCCATGTTGGTGTTCGCGAAAATTTTCGCGACGGCGATGGCGTTGTCGATCCCGGCGATGGCAAGCTGCGAGCCGCCGTTGAAGCCGAACCAGCCGAACCAGAGAATCATCGTCCCCAGCGTTATCAGCGGCAGGGAAGAGCCCTGCATTGCCTGCGGCAGCCCTTCCTTGCTGAAACGGCCGCGCCGCGCGCCCAGCATGATCGCGCCGGTAAGCGCGGCCCAGCCGCCGACGGAATGGACGAGCGTTGAGCCCGCGAAATCCTTGAAGCCCATTTCGGCGAGCCAGCCGCCGCCCCATACCCAGCTTCCCGCGACGGGATAGATGAAGGCGCAGAGCAAGCCGCAGAAAATGAAGAACGGCCAGAGCTTGATCCGCTCCGCCAGCGCTCCGGACACGACCGAAGCGGCGGTGGCGGCGAACACCATCTGGAAAAACCATCCGGCGGAAGAAGCGTATTTCGCGCTGAAATCGCCCGACAAAGCCGCGCTGTCATCCGGCGTCCAGATCGCGAGCGAACCGATGAAGCCGCCGGCGACGTCCTTGTACATCAGGTTATAGCCGAACAGGAAAAACATCAGCCCGGCGACGGCATAAAGCCCGATATTCTTAATCAGGATCGCCGCGACCGACTTGCTGCGGACGCTGCCTGCCTCAAGCATCGCGAAGCCCGCAGCCATGAACATGACCAGCGCGCCGCAGAACAGCAGGAAAAATGTGTTAATGACAAAATCAGTTTCGGTAATCATGTTTTTTCACCCTCTCTTACGCTAGATATGTAGATTATGCATATCTAATATGCTCAAAGTGCGTACGTCAAGAAAAAAGTGAGCAGATGCACAAAAAAACGGTGACTGTCAGGATCGGCTGAAATCCGTTAGTCTCAGGACAAAAGACAGAACAGGGAAGGATACGATCATGAAAGCTTTGCAACGGACATTGGCTGTGGCCCTGACGGGGGCTTTTCTGGCGGCGTGCGCCGCGACCGCGATGCCGGTGCAGGAGGAAAAGGGGCCGGCGCTGACCCCGGAAGAGCGGAAAGCGGTTTTTCTTTACCGCGAATATCAGGATTGCCTTGACCGGGAGCAGGCGATTGGCAAGGGCGCCGACCGCGAGACGAGGATACAGCTTTCAAAGCTTTCCCAGACGATCTGCATTGAGGAGCTCGGCATTAAAGACATGGACGCCTATGTCGGCCAGATGCTGACGATATTCGCAAAGCATGGTGTGGAAGTGATGAAGATCACCGGGCCGCGGCCTTCGCCCGCCCCATAATTTCAATGCCCGCGGCGGGTGCTGAAATTTATCAGTTCATCCAGCAGTGAAGACAGTTCGCTCTTGCCCGCTCCGGCGAGCGCCGCCCTTGCCTTATCGCCGTAGTCGCTCGCAAGCTTCAGGGATTGCTCCAGCGCGTTGTGGCGCTTCAGGATATTTTGCGCGGTTTTCAGGTCGCCTTCGGTCTGGCTTTTACCGGCTATCGTTCTCTGCCAGAAGACGCGTTCCTCGTCCGTTGCATCCTTCAGCGCGAGAATGACCGGCGCGGTCATCTTGCCTTCGCGGAAATCATCGCCGACGGTTTTGCCGAGGAGCGCCTGATCCGCGCTGTAATCAAGTACATCGTCGGCGATCTGGAAGGCGATGCCGAGATTGAGGCCGTAGCCGCGCATCGCGGTGGCATGCTCCGGGCGGTTCGCGATCACAGGGCCAATCTCGCAGGTGGCGGCGAACAGCGCGGCGGTCTTCGCGCTGATGACTTCGATATAATCTTCCAGCGTCGTTTTGGTATCGTTCGCGGTGGTCAGCTGCATCACTTCGCCCTGCGTGATGGTCGACGCGGCTTCGGAGAGAATGCGCAGCACCTCGATGGAGCCGTCCCTGACCATCAGCTGGAAGGCGCGCGAGAACAGGAAGTCGCCGACCAGTACGCTCGCCTGGTTGCCGAAGACGAGGTTGGCCGCGTCCTTGCCCCTGCGCTCCTCGCTGCCGTCGACGACATCGTCGTGCAGCAGCGTCGCGGTATGGATGAATTCAACGGAAGCGGCAAGGCCGTAAGGGCGCTCGTCCCGGCAGCCGTAAAGCCGCGCGCAGGCAAGGGTCAGCAGCGGCCTGATGCGCTTGCCGCCCGAGGCGATCAGGTAGCCCGCAAGCTGCGGGATCAGCTTTACGTCCGATTGCATGTTGTCGATGATCAGTTCGTTAACTGCGAGCATATCGTCGCGGAGCAGCGCCGCGAGCCGGTCGAGCGGGCTGGAAGAGGGGGGCTGTTTTGCTGCCTGTAGAGCCATGGGTAATGGTTAAAGAAGGTTATGCGACAAGGCAAGACGATAATTCCCTCTCCCAAGGGGAGAGGGAATTAATTATAAACGTTTTAAATCGCTGTCCCCAGCAATCCCCCTACCGCGGCGGCCACCCCTGAAACCATCGCGGTGCCGACGGTCCACCAGGAGGCGGCTATCGCGCTTTCGCGGGCGTGTTCCGCCGCGATGATCGTCCGGCGGCTGATCTGGTTGTAGCGCTGCACGGCCTGATCCTCGATGTGGTGGATTTTGTCGCTGACGGCGTCGCGCGCTTCCAGCGCCTTGTCGGCGATCATTTCCGCCTGGCTATCCGATATGTGAGAGTTGGAGGACAGCAGCGCGATGACAGTATTCTTGTCCATTTGCGCCAGACGTTCGCGCAGCACCCGCGGCGCCGCCGACGGCTCGTGCAGGATTTCGGCGAGGTCGGATTTGAGCGCTTCGTAATTAAGTTCCGGCTGGTCGAGAGATTCGAAATAGGCGGCGAGTTTTTCCTCGACTTTTCCGGGGAGTTTCTTCGCCTTGTTCTCCGGCATATGCAGGCCTTTCGCGTGGTCGACGGCATGCATTATCATGGACGCGTATTTATCGGCCTGTTCCTCGGAAACCCGCGGATGATTGATCAGCAGTTTGTGGATTGTATTTTTGTCGACGGCGGCGAGGCGGCGGCGGATGATTTCGCCTCCGGCTTCGGGATGCGCGAAGATGTTTTCAATGTCGCGCTTGAGTTCTTCGGGATCGAGTTCCTTTGCGCCGCTAGCGGTAAGATAATCCTCGATTTTTTTCAGGTAGGGTTGCAGCTCTTCCGGCTTGACAGGGATCACGGTCTGCGCCGCGGCGAGAACTTTTTCCTCGGGCGCTTCGTGTTTTTGCGCTTCCCGGGTCGCTTCGCGCGCGGTTTTTACCAGTTTGGTGGCGCTTTGCTTGTTTATCAGATGGCCATTCTTTTCAAGGTGCAGCGAGAGGATGCGCATGACGTCCTCTTCGCCGACATTGATTCTTTCCTCGATCCTGATGTGGTCGATCAAATCCTTTACATCGTCCCTGATGCGGCTGTAATCGGGCGTTTCCGCTTTAAGGCCGGCGAGGTAGTCATGCAGTCTTTTGTCCAGATTTTCCTGATGCGCGATCTCGCTGATCTCATCGTAGATCGCGCGCACGGATTTGCGGCTTGCGTCCTCGATCTGCTTCGGCAGCGAGGGGGTGAAAGTGCCCCTGACGGTATCGAAGGTGTTGCGGAAGCTGGCGAAGGCGAGGCTCGCGATGCCGCCGGCGGCGCTGCGCACGGTGCGCAGTTCCAGATACGTCATGATGACGAAGAACGCGGCCCAGATGACCAGTCCCAGCACGAGCCCGATTTCGGTGACGTTGACAAAGCTGAGGCGCACCGCGAGCCATGTGGCGAAGAACAGCGCGACGCTGGTGGTGATGAGCGCCCAGAAGCCGAAGGTTGCCGTTACCCTGACCGCCATCGACCCTTCCTTCCTGATTTTTTCCTCATCGTCGTCGATATAGCCATCCTTGCGCGCCATCGCGCGCGCCTGACGCTTTGCGGAGAGTTCGGTCAGGTCGGGAATGGCCGAAATGCCGACCGCCACCGACAGCGCGGTCAGAACGGACTGGAAGCCGAAGGCGAGAAGGATGCCCGCGACGATGGAAATGAAGAATTGCGGGGCGTTCACGACCCCCAGCAGCGGGTCGTGGGTCACGACCGTTGCGGCTTCCTGCGCCTGCGCCGCGCCGGTTGCCGCTATAAATAAGCCTGAAGCCAAGAAAAGTTTCACAATTTTTGCGGACATGGTTTATCTTCCTTTCCGGGTTTGACTCTCTATTAAATCAACCCGGAATTTTGAAGAAAGGTTCCTTTGGGCGACACTGTGGAAATTCACGTTCTCGGCAGGAAAGTCCGGCTGCTGCAGCCGGAGAAGGGATTCCGCACTTCGCTGGATAGCGTCATGGCAGCGGCGGCCTGCCCGGTCAAAAACGGGCAGAGCGTGCTGGACATGGGCTGCGGCGTCGGCGCGGTCGCGTTCTGCATTCTGCACCGCGTTCCCGATGCTCATGTGACGGGCGTGGATATCCAGGAAGATTATGTCGATCTCGCGCGGAAAAATATCGCGCTCAATAAGCCGCAGCCGTCATCCCGGCGAAAGCCGGGATCTTGTGCCGCAACGGAAGAAGATCCCGGCTTTCGCCGGGATGACGATGCAAGAGCGGATTTTATTTGCTCCGACATCCGTGATTATACCGCTGAAACACGCTTTGACCATATCGTCTGCAACCCGCCGTTTCTGGAAGCGGGGCATTATACGCCGTCGCCGCAGGAAGGGCTGGCGAAAGCGCGGGGGCATGATGACGAGGGCATCGACGTTAAGGACTGGATTGACGCCGGCTTTCGCAATCTCCGCTCCGGCGGCAGCCTGACGATGATCCACCGCGCCGACAGCGTCGACCGCATCATACAGGCGCTGGGGCGGCGGTTCGGCGCCGTGGAAATCATCCCGTTGTGGCCGCATGCGGGCGAAGCGGCGAAGCGCGCGATCGTGCGCGCGGTCAAGGACCGCAAGACGCCCGCCGTAATTCATGCGGGAATTGTGCTTCATAAATCGGACGGGACTTACACGCCGGAGGCGGATAAGATACTGCGTGACGGGGAAAATTTGACTTAGACATTTATATACTGATATATATTGTCATATAATAAATGGGAAGGAAGAACAGATGAAATTATTCAGGTCCAAAGCGCCGGCGGGTAAAGTCGTGCCGGTCGTCAGTCTCAAGGGCATTATCATGAGCGGCGGCAGGTCGCCGTTTTCCGGCGGCGGGCCGACGCTGAACATCGATCACATCAAAGGCGAACTTACGCGTGCTTTTAACACGGCGGGCGCTGTCGCGGTGGCGCTGGACATCAACAGTCCGGGCGGTTCGCCGACGCAGAGCGAACTGATCGGGGAGATGGTGCGCCGCCTTTCCGAGGAAAAGAAAATCCCCGTCATCGCCTTTACGCAGGATCTTGCCGCTTCCGGCGGCTACTGGCTCGCCTGCGCCGCGGATGAGATTTACGCGGCGAAGACCTCGACCATCGGTTCTATCGGCGTTGTCAGCTCCAGCTATGGCGCGCCCGATCTCTTTAAAAAACTTGGCGTGGAAGAGAGGACTTTCACGGCTGGAAAATCCAAGCGCCGGATGCTTATGAGCGAACCTGTCAAGGAGGAAGACCGGGAATGGATGCGCGGGAAACTTGAAGAGATTCACGCCATGTTCAAGGACTGGGTAAAGGAGCGGCGCGGCAATCGCCTGGTTGTTCCTGCGGGGCAGGACAGAACCCAGTATCTCGACGATAACGTATTCACCGGCGATGTATGGTCCGGCGTCAAGGCGAAGAAAATGGGCCTTGTCGACGGCATCGGCTATCTCGAGCCCAAAATGCGGGAAAAATTCGGCGCGGATGTGAAGTTCGATTATCTCGCGCCGCCGCGCAAAGGCATGTTTGATCTTGTGAAGCAGTTCATGGGGGTATCAACCCCTATTCAAAGCATGCCGCAGATGACGGCTGCCGCCGCTGTGGCAGCCGCCACGGAAGTCCTGCGCGCGGAAGCCGCGTGGGGCCCTTACGATATGCGCTGAGCGGGTAAGGATTGACAGTTTCGCAAATTCATTCAGACTGCCGCTTATGAAAGAACAGTGGGACGCATTTGTAAAATTCGTGAAAGACCTTCCCGGAATCGGCGAGCTTTTTGACAAGCGGCCGAAAATCCCGGTTATCCGGTTTGCGGGGGTTATCGCCGATACGGCCTTTAAAAAGCAGGGGATATGTCATTCGCGTTTTGCCAAAGTCATCGAAAAGGCTTTCGGGAAAAGCGGGGCGGTGGCGGTCGCGCTTGCCATCAATTCGCCGGGCGGTTCCGCCGCGCAGTGCTCGCTGATCGCGGGGCATATCCGGCAGCTTGCCGGGGAAAAGAATATCCCGGTTTACGCTTTCATTGAGGACGTGGCGGCGTCGGGCGGTTACTGGCTTGCCTGCGCGGCGGACGAGATCCATGCGCAGGAGGCGTCTATCGTCGGCTCGGTCGGCGTCATATCGGCGAGTTTCGGGTTCGAGGATTTCATCGAAAAGCACGGCATCCACCGCCGCCTGCATACAAGCGGGACGGAAAAATCGTTTCTCGATCCTTTCGTGCCGGAGCGGAAAGAAGATCTTGCGCGGCTCGATACTATCCAGAAAGACATTCACGGATCGTTCCGCGACTGGGTGCGCCAGCGGCGCGGCGACAAGCTCAAGGGAACCGACAAAGCGCTGTTCGACGGCCAGTTCTGGACGGCGGGGCCGGCGCTCGACAAAGGCCTGATCGACGGCGTTGCCGACATGCGCAGCGTGATGCGCGAAAAATTCGGCGACGAAGTGCGCTTTGTCGAGATGACGCCGGAGAAGAGATTTTCGCTGCCGTTCCCTTTCAGCGGACTGGAGAGCGCGGGGCTCGCGGACGAAGCGCTCGATGCGCTGGAGAGCCGCGCGCTGTGGTCGCGGTATGGCTTATAACCTTTCCTCTCCCTGAGGGAGAGGGGAAGAAATGTTTTTATGGTTCCTGTTTACGAGGCGGAGGGATCAGGGTTACATCCGGGCTCAGTTCGATAGGTTCAGTTAGACAGCGGGGTTCGGATTTTTTGCTGAATAAATTTTTCAACGCGCCGGCAAAGCCATTGTCTATCAGATCGCTATATATGTTTTCGCAGAAAATCCGCGCATCGATTGCCCGGTCGTTGAAAGCCATCGCCAGTCCGCGCCAGCGATACCCGATATCCCGGCCATGTTCCATTAAAAAACATTTGAACCTGTCACACTGGTACCAGAGTTCCAGCCGGACAGCTTCCCGCAGGGTTTCTTCTTTCTTTTTGCTCATGGGCATGCGGGACGCATATCCGTGGTATTTCCGGGCGGTTTAATGCCGGTCAGTTTATCGCCAAGAATGACGGGAGCCTGCGTCAAAAGCGCATTCCGCGCTTCCGTGAAATTCGCGGCGCCGCGCATGGCTTGCCCCAATGCGAAAAAATCGGCGGCGGTCGTATCGCCGGTAACGTCCAGCGTCACTTCGTTGCCCAATCCGTTCCCGTCGCTAAGGTAAATCCAGAATTGGCGCTCCCCTTTAATGCCGCCGCGGCTTCCCGCCAGCAGGGAATGCGCGGCGCTTTTTTGCGAGAGCATCTCAAGAGCGTCGCCGCTGTAGGGCGCGCACCATAAGCCGCCCGATTTCATGAATCCTTTGGACTTGTAAAGGTCGCTGAAGGTGCGTTCGGAACCCGCGACGTTAAGGCGGAATTCCTTCGCAAGCCGCATCCTGTTGGTTGCCGCGATATACAGGGCCTGCCCCGCATAACAGGTTAACAGGGCGAACAGCCCCGTAATGCCGATGGCCGTGTCCGCTACCGTTTTCAATGCTCTTGCGCTCATTTCCGTTCTCCTAAGGTTATGAAGATGGAAAATGTAGCAAAAACATTATGTAATATACAAGAAAATTATTTCGCCATCAACGCCATTTCGCGGCGCATGTACTCGACCACGCTGTCCATCGAAATGCGGTCCTGCTTCATCGTGTTGCGGTGGCGCACCGTGACGGTTTTGTCATCGCGGGTCTGGTCGTCGATGGTGAAGCAGAAGGGGGTGCCGATTTCATCCTGCCTTGCGTAGCGCTTGCCGATGTTTTGCTTGATGTCGAGATCGACGGCGTAATGCTCGCGCAGGTCCATATAGAGTTTGGTCGCGAGCGGGACATGGTCTTCCTTCGCGGTGAGGGGAAGGATCGCGGCTTTTTTCGGCGCGACGCTCGGGTGGAAGTTTAAATAAACTCCCGACGGGCGGTTCGGGTCGGGCGTGTAGGCTTCGCAGATCAGCGCGAGTACGCCGCGCGTCAGGCCGGCGGCGGGCTCGATCACATGAGGAGTGAAGCGCACGTTGTTTTCCTGGTCGAACCACTCCAGCTTCTGGCCGGAATGTTCGGTGTGCGCTTTCAAGTCGAAGTCGCAGCGGTGGGCGATGCCCTCCAGCTCGCCGTAGCCGGGGGCGGTGAAGGGGAATTTATATTCGATGTCCGAGGTGCCGAGGCCTTCCTTCGCGTAGTGCGAAAGCTCGTCCTGTCCGTGTTTGCGCATTTGCAGGTTCGCGTCCGACAGGCCGAGAGAGCGCCAGAATTTCGTGCGCTCCTCGAACCAGAAATCCATCCATTTTTTCGCTTCGTCCGCGTGGCAGAACCATTCCATTTCCATCTGCTCGAATTCGCGCGAGCGGAAGATGAAATTGCGCGGCGTCACTTCGTTACGGAAGGCCTTGCCGATCTGGGCGATGCCGAACGGCATTTTGACGCGTGTTGAATCGACAACGTTCTTGAAGTTCAGGAATATGCCCTGCGCGGTTTCGGGACGGAGATAAACTTTGCTGGTATTTGATCTCTCGATGCCTGTGTAGGATTCAAACATCAAGGAAAAGGCAACTGGATCGCCTAGCGATCCGCCGCAAAGGGGGCAGGGGTCTTGTAAGCCCGTGGTGTGCAGTTGTCCTGTCGCCAAATAACGCACCATTTCCATCATTTCGGGCGGCGCGTCCGGCTGGCCGTTCACGCGGGTGGCCAAAAACGAAAGCGTAACCTCGGGATTTTTGACAAGCGCGAGGTTTGGAGCGAGTTTTTTTCCTTTGCCCTTTGCCCATTTAGTCAGACGTGGCGTATCAATTTCGCCTGTTACGGGCGTAAATTCCTGTAAAAGAGAGGAGAGCCATTCGCAATCCGTGGCCAGAATGTCCCATAAATGATCGCCGCGCACGAAATGTCCGCAGCCCGTGCATTTACGCATGGGATCGCTAAATCCGCCGACATGACCGGAAGCTTCCCAGGCTTTCGGATTTTGGATTATTGCAGTATCCACACCGACGATCTGCACCGGCTGGCCGTCGGGGCCGACGGGCGGGGTCGTCACCATGTGCTTCCACCACAGGTCGCGCAGGTTGTTCTTGAGTTCGACGCCGAGGGGGCCGTAATCCCAGAAGCCGTTGAGGCCGCCGTAAATGTCCGAAGCGGGGAAGACGAAGCCGCGCCGTTTGCACAGGGCGACGATGTCTTTCATGTCGATTGCGGGTTTTTCTGCCATTTGTTCGTTCTTCTGGGGTTGCGCCATTTGTAGTCCTTTATTTGGGCACAGAGAAAAATAATTACAGTGTCATCCCGGCGAAAGCCGGGATCGAGTAAATGCGAACCCGATCCCTGCTTGCGCAGGGATGACAATTAAACTCTGCGTTCTCTGTGCCTCTGCGTTTCATTAAATCTTTCCTGACAACAGGTTCTGCAATATGTTTATTCCATTTTGAGGCGCGGAACAATGGAAAAGGATGAAGAAAAGGGCAACCCGGGGGCTGTTTCTAAACCGAAGCAGTCTGGCTTATACTATCCGCAGGGAGAATCACCCTTATGCAAACCAATATCTTCGTTTCCGCGTTCAAACACCTGACTTCCCTGCTCGGCATCCTGATCGGCAATATCGTGCCGGTGGCCGTCGTGATAATTGAAAAGGGCAGCGTCGAGGATCTGCTGTTTTTCTACTGGCTGGAGACGGTGCTGATCGTCGTCGTGATGATGATAAGGATGCTCGTCTTCGGATTTCAGGGCAAGGCGTCGTTGTTCTGGATGACGTTATTCGCCGCTGCCGCGGGGGCTTTTTTCGCCGCCTTTCTCTATTTTATGTTCTGGCTCGGCATCAACATGGCGGTTATCCGCGATACGGTTAACGGCACGCTCGATCATCTGCCGGACATGGCGGATCTCGATGAGCCTCTGAAAGTGCTGCAGGAAGCCATGCGGCCCGGCGTGTGGAGTTGCATCGCCGGTTTCATCGCGGGGCAGGGGTTCTCCTTTTTCGATCGCTACAAGCATGCGGAGCATTATCGCGAAGCACCGGCGATGGAGGTGTTCGGGCATACGATGCAGCGGTTCCTGCTGCTGATGGCGATCTGGGTGACCGGTTCGACGGCTGCGATTATCGGATCGAGTATGATCTTCTTCGCGCTGGCCATGCTTGTGCTGAAACTGATTTACGAACTGTGGGAAAATTCCCGGTTCTTCGATCCGCTGGCGTGAAAAAACCCCGCAAAATTTAAATGCCGGATGAGAGGGCTCTTCTCATCCGGCATTTATTACCCGTCAGGGCAGGAGGGGTCACGTACCCACTTCGCGTGGGGCAGCAGGGGCGAAGACCGTATCGCACCAGGTCTGAACCCTGGATGAGCGATAGGCGTCACGGGCATAGGCTTCGCACAGAAGGCGGCCGCCGTCCTGCCCGTTGATGGAAATGTCATGTTTCCAGTAGTTCAGGCCGAAAGTCCGGGCGCAGTATTCCCAATTGCTGACACTGCTGATCTCAACCGGACCCGCCGAGATCGTATGAAACTCGGCGGTTTGCCTGCCGTCGATCTTGGCCTGAACGAATTCCTTGCACACTCTCACCTGATAGCGGGCGTCGGTCTCGCTGGTGTTCTTTGTGCCTGTGTAATAGAGATAGGCGATTTCATACTTGAACTGCTCCTGCTTGATCGCGAACAGCGATGTAACGGCGCAGCATCCTAAAACGAACGCGGCCATGCGCCAGTGTTTGCTCACAACGTATATGCCGTCGCCCCAGAGTCTCGCGCTCAGAAGCACTCCGATAACCACAAACCCCGCAACTATATAAATCCAGTAATCGTCCCACATGATTTCATTTTACATAGAATAACATTGAAGAATCGTTATTTATAGTTTTAGCTTGAATCGAAGTTTTTGTTGTTTAGAGAAAAAATCTATCCAAAGTTTTTCTGTATTTATTTAAAAATTGGAGTAGTTTTACCGGCCATGACAGCAATCAGACAAGCCACGGAAGCCGATATTCCTCTTTTATATGGGCTTCGCGCCGGCAAAACGCCGGGTTATTTCGAGCGTTGCCTTGAAGAGCAGCGGGACGGGCGGCGGCAGGTGTTCATCGTGGCGCTCGCCGGGGACGCGGCCTACGGCATGCTGAACTGGCAGCCGCAATACGCGCTCTATAAAAAACTCGGCATGCCGGAGATTCAGGATATTTACGTGATTCCGCGGGCGCGGCGGCAGGGCGCGGCGGGCGCGTTGATCGCCCATTGCGAAAATCTCGCGCGCGAAAAAAATTGCGAGCATATCGGCATCAGCGTCGGGCTTTATGCCGATTACGGCCCGGCGCAGAGACTTTACGCAAAGCTCGGCTACCTGCCCGATGGCTACGGCATCACCTACGACCGCCTGCCCGTGACGCTGGGCGAGATACGCCCGGTCGACGACAATCTGTGCCTGATGATGGTGAAATCGCTGTACCGGGACTGATTTTGTTTATAAGGTGGCGCAAATAAATTCATTCTTTACGGAGGCAAATCATGAAGAATATTGCGCAAGGGCTGGCGGCAGTCACACTGGTTCTGGGTTTTTCCACTGCGGCGGATGCCGGCACGCTTTACATGAGCAGGGTCGATTCAATACAGGAGGCCGGGACTGCCGGCGGCGAGACGACCGTGGATGTCGGATTTACCCGGCGCTGCGGCGACAGATTTATCGGTCTTGTAACGCAAACTATTCCGCCGATGGCGGCCGCCCAGGCAACCGTTGCTGTCGGCGTTCTGATGGAAGGGCCGGAGCCGGACGAACGAATTGTATGCATCGACGGTCCGCAGAACGTGACGGAGTCGTTCAAGGTTCCGGCATTTAGCGGTTCTTATGTGTTTGAGCGGATAGGGCCGGAAGAAGATCTGCGCATGGCTCCCATCACATCGATACAGGAAGTCAATGCGGAGAACGGGGACCGGATGGCGCAGGTCAAATTTATGCAGGGCTGTTCGGAAGACTTTTTGGGGGTCGTAACAAAAGAAATGCCTTCTGAAAGACTTGCCGAAACGGTTATTGCAACCGGGGTATTGGTCGACCGGGAGCCTCAGATGTGCCTGGCTGAACCGAGGGAGAGCACGACGCCGCTGGTTGAAGTTCCCGATGTCAGCGGCATTGTCAGTTTCAGGCCGATTGCGCCTTAGATTCAGGCGGCAAGATCTATTGCCGACGCGCTGATGATTATCATGTTCCGGCACGGTTCCTTTTGCGTCAGGGCTGACGCATCGACAGCGCCGTCAGGATATTTTCCGGTGAAACGGCGCCCGGTTTTTGCAGCGGCAACTGGACTGTCTCTTCCCGTTCGGGCCTGAGATCGTGTTGTGTAATCCTGTTCAGGGTATCCTTGTAATCACTGTGCGAGGATATGGCGAAGGGAATCAGAGCGGAGTCTTTTGCAAAAAATAAAACCCTTTGTCCCGATCCCTGTCCTGTGCTGGAAAGCGGGGCGCTGAAGATGGCAAGATGTCTTATAACCTTGCGATCCAGAAGGCAGCGGGGGTTCTCCAGCACCTTTTGCAGCGTCGTTTCAAAGGAATCTGCGAGGGCCCTGTTTTTCTTCAGGGTCTTTGCGAATTTTTTTGTGACTGTCATTGTGTACATGCCCGACATAATAAAGGATTTTTGTTTATTATGTCAAATAATTAATCCCCTCGGACATTGCATCCCGGCATCCCAGCCGTTACTCTGTGAATCGCTTCGGATATTTGAAAATACAGCACGGGCCGCAGGTTTCGGAACCCATCTTCAGACAGGGACGTTATTAACCACTGGAGATAATTAATAAAAGGGAACGAAACCGTGACAGTGAAAGCAAAACCGACGGGGATAAGAATCATGCCTGATAAATGGGTTTACAGTTTTGGCGGCAGCTTAACCGAAGGCCGCGCGGACATGAAAGAACTTCTAGGGGGCAAGGGCGCCAATCTCGCGGAAATGTCGTCCATCGGCCTGCCGGTGCCGCCGGGTTTTACCATCACCACGGAAGTGTGCACCCGGTATTACGAACACGAAAAAGACTATCCCGCGGATCTCAAAGAGGAAGTATCCAGGGCGCTGGCCCGTTTAGAGAAGGAAATGGGCGCGAAGTTCGGCGACGCGAAAAACCCGCTGCTGGTTTCGGTGCGTTCCGGCGCGCGGGCGTCGATGCCGGGGATGATGGACACGGTTCTCAATCTCGGCCTGAACGATAAGACCGTCGAGGGTCTGGCGAGAAAATCGGGGGATGAGCGGTTTGCGTGGGACAGTTACCGCCGTTTCATCACTATGTATGGCGACGTCGTGCTCGGCGTTCCGCATCATGATTTTGAGGATATTCTCGATACGCACAAGCGCGATGAGGATATTACGCAGGATACGGAAGTCACCGCCGCGGGCTGGAAAAAAGTCGTCGGCGAATACAAGGAAATGATCGAGCGCGAACTGGGCAGGCCGTTTCCGTCCGACCCGGAGGAACAATTATGGGGCGCGATCGGCGCCGTGTTCAGTTCATGGATGGCGCCGCGCGCGATCACCTACCGCACGATCCACGACATTCCCGAAGACTGGGGCACCGCCGTCAACGTGCAGTGCATGGTGTTCGGCAACATGGGCAATGACTGCGCGACGGGCGTTGCCTTCACGCGCGATCCGTCGACGGGCGAAAATTATTTTTACGGCGAGTACCTCGTCAACGCGCAGGGCGAGGATGTCGTCGCCGGCATCCGCACGCCGCAGTCCCTCACCATCAAGGGCAAGGAAAAAGAGGGCAGCGCAATGCCCGCGATGGAAGAGATCATGCCGGAAGTGTTCAAACAGCTTTGCGATGTGCGCCTGACGCTGGAAAAACATTACCGCGACATGCAGGACATCGAATTCACGGTGCAGCAGGGCAGGCTTTACATGCTCCAGACACGCACCGGCAAGCGCACCACGGCGGCCGCGCTTAAAATCGCCGTCGACATGGTCAGTGAAAAACTGGTGAGCCAGGAAGAGGCGTTGCTGCGCATCGACCCGCAATCGCTCGACCAGCTTTTGCATCCGACGCTCGACCCGATGGCGCACAAGCATATCCTCGCCAAGGGCCTTCCGGCGTCGCCGGGCGCCGCCTGCGGCGCGGTGATATTCAGCGCCGACGACGCGGAGGAACGCGCCGCGCAGGGCGTCAATGTCATTCTCGTGCGCCGCGAAACCAGCCCCGAAGACATTCACGGCATGCATGCCGCCGTCGGCATTCTGACCTCGCGCGGGGGGATGACGTCGCACGCCGCCGTCGTCGCGCGCGGCATGGGCCGCGCCTGCGTCGCCGGGGCGGGATCGGTGCAGATCGATTACGAAGCGAAGAAAATGATCGCGGGCGGGCATGAGATTAAAGAAGGCGGCCTTATCACTATAGACGGCTCGACCGGCGAAGTGATGCTGGGCGTCGTGCCGACGATCCAGCCGCAGCTCTCCGGCGATTTTTCGACCGTCATGAACTGGGCCGATATGCACCGCCGCATGGATGTGCGCGCGAACGCGGAAACGCCGGCGGACGCCGAAACCGCGATCCGGTTCGGCTGCGCCGGGATCGGTCTTTGCCGCACCGAACATATGTTTTTTGAGCCGGAACGCATCCAGAATGTGCGTGAAATGATTTTTGCGGGCAGCGTGGAAGACCGCCGCGTCGCGCTTGAAAAACTGCTGCCGGAGCAGCGCGCCGATTTTGCCGAGCTGTTCCGGATCATGCAGGGGCTTCCTGTCACGATCCGTCTTCTTGATCCGCCGCTGCACGAATTCCTGCCGCAGAGCGCGGAGGATATCAGGATATTCGCGTTCGCGGCCAAACTCGATGAGGACCGGGTGCGCCGCCGTCTTGCCGAGCTGCATGAAACCAACCCGATGCTCGGGCATCGCGGCTGCCGCCTCGGCATTACCTATCCGGAAATTTATGAAATGCAGGCGCGGGCGATTTTCGAAGCGGCGCTGGAAGTGCATGCGAAAGACGGCCACACGGTGATGCCCGAGATCATGATTCCGCTGGTGGCGACGCGCAAGGAATTTTCGCTGATGAAAGACCTTGTCGAGCGCACCGCCGAAACCGTCTTCAAAGAGCGCGGCGTTCACATCGACTATATTATCGGCACGATGATCGAGCTGCCGCGCGCCGCGCTGACCGCCGACGAGATCGCGAAGGAAGCGCAGTTCTTCAGCTTCGGCACCAACGATTTAACGCAGACGACGCTCGGACTTTCGCGCGACGACTCGGCGAACTTCATGGGCGATTATATCCGCGCTGGGGTTTTCGCCCGCGATCCGTTTGCAACGCTGGACCGCGACGGCGTCGGGCAACTGATCCGCATCGCGGTGGAACGCGGGCGCGCGACGCGCCCCGATCTCAAGCTCGGCATCTGCGGGGAGCATGGCGGCGATCCGGCATCCGTCGCGTTCTGCGAGGAAGCGGGGCTCGATTACGTTTCATGCTCGCCTTACCGCGTACCCATCGCAAGGCTTGCGGCGGCGCAGGCGGGAATTAAAAAGGCGTCCGGCAGCGCACAAAAACCTGCGGAAAAATCGCAAAAGAAAAGGGCGGCTTAAATTCTTCCCTCTCCCTGTGGGAGAGGGCAACGAAGCTTGGCTTTTCCTCTTGGAAAAGCCGTAGCTGAGTGGGTGAGGGGTTACGGTGCCCGATTATTAAACGCCGTAACCCCTCACCCAGCTTCGGCTAGGCTCGCCCGAAGCGGGGCTCGCCAAGCCTGCGCAGCCCTCTCCCGCAGGGAGAGGGGTTTTTAAGAAAGGCAAAGATAATGAGCGATCAAAATACCGAAAAAGACAAGGGCGCGACCTTTGACATGTATCATTTTTTCAGCCGCAAGGACGTCATTCTTGCGGCGGCGGTGATAGTCGGGCTGCTGCTCTATGTCCTGTTCCGGTTCTTTACCGGCGCGCATGCGGTATGACCAGGACTCCGCCTCTCTGAGCAATCAGAGTTCAAGGTCGGGATGCCTGTTCTTCAAATTCTCCCCGGCTTCCATCGCGGCTTTCCGGATGTTCATTGTCGTCATTTTTTCAGTTGCCTCAATTCCCCCTGCGGCGTAAACGGGAGCTAGCACGAGGGGAAGAAAACCTGTCACTATGCCGAACCCTATTGCGAGGCTTATGATCGCTTTCGTCTGGGTGCCGACGAAATGGTTTTTCAGTGCTTCGATATCTTTGAGGCCGAATGGAACTACCTGATTTACCGCTTCTTCCAGCGGCCGCAAATCGTCCTTCAGCTTTTCGCCGAAATCTTTCGTGGCTTCGTTGAAAACGTCGCACAGTATCAGGTTTTTTCTGCGCCCGTTATAGATATCCCAGGCGATATACCCGACAAAGGCAGTCACGGCCAAAGTGGCAAAAGAAGGCAGGAAAACTGCCGCGCCTATCGTGCCGGCGATGGCGGCTATATTTACAATTGCGTCCTGTTTCAGCGTGCTTTTCGCCTTTTCGTGAAAGGCGTAAGTAAGTCCGAACGCCTGCTGCTCCGGCGTTTGTTGCTGCGCGGCAGCCGGCGGCGGCGCTTCGATCAACTCGTTCATATCCCGTTCCCCTTGTTAAAGAGATGAGTTTAACAGGGAATTATGAAATGCGCAAGACCTGTATGGATTGCCCCTGCAGCAGCGGCAGCAGGTCGTCTTTCAGCAGCGCGAGCCCGACATCGCCGCAGGAGGAGCGCATTTCGCCGATCAGCTTGTCTCTCGCCTCGATATCGACGCCGAAAACGGGCACGGCGCCCTGCACCGTGTAGAGGTGCTTTTTGGCAAGGCCGCGGTGGTGCATGCGGGCGGTCAGTTCCTGCCCGACATAGCAGCCTTTTTTGAAGCAGATGCCGTTGAATTTGTCGATGTTGCACTCGAGCAGCGTCGATTTTTCGGCCATCATGTCGCGGCTGCCGTCCGGGATGCCGAGCAGGATGCGGCGCCGGTCCCAGGCCTCGAAGTCGCGCTCTTCCATATCCTCCGGCTTTTCAAAGCCGCGGGTTCCCATTTCGGGATGGCGGGGGTCGGGAATGCCGGAACTGCGCGATCCAAAGATCGCATAAACCTCATTATTTTCCTCGACCGAAATCTGCACCTTTGCGCGCAGCCGGTAGAGATTAAGGCGTTTATAAAGATCCTGCGCCCGCTCCCCCCCCTCGCAGTCCAGCAGCAGGAAGCCGTCGCCCTGCTGGATGAAAAAATCGTGCAGGAATTTACCCTGCGGGGTTAGCAGGCAGGCATAGAGGGATTTCTGCTTTGCCAGCAGCCCCATGTCGTTGCTGACCAGATTTTGCAGAAAACCGGTCCGGTCATCGCCTTCGATATGGATGAGGCCGCGATGAGGCAATTTTACGAAGAATTTATCCATGATACCTTATAACCGTGAATGGACAGCGATGCACATAAATGGTTTATAATTATAGAGTTAATAATTAGAGTACCTTACGATCATTCTTGGTTAAAAATATGAACATTTTATTTATTACTTCCAGCCGTATCGGGGACGCCGTTTTATCGACGGGCCTGCTGGATCACATAATCCGGACGGAACGGGATGCCGTCATAACAGTGGTCTGCGGCCCGCTGGCGGCCAGCCTGTTCGAGGGCATGCCCTGCCAGCGGCGGGTTATCCCGCTTGAGAAAAAAGATCATAATCTTCACTGGGCCGAGCTGTGGCTGAATATCGTTCTGGAAAAATGGGACATCGTCGTCGATCTGAGGGACAGCATGGTTTCGCGTCTGGTTCTGACTGGACGGCGTTATGTATTCTCCAGCCATATCGATAAGAAGCGCCACAAGGTCGAGCAGTGCGCCGACGTCATGGGGCTTGATTTCACCCCGCCGCCGCGACTGTGGTCATCGCTGGAGCAGCGCAGGCGGGCGGAAGTGCTGGTTCCCGACGGCGGCCCCGTGCTGGCGGTCGGGCCGGCGGCCAACTGGATCGGCAAGACATGGCCGGCGGAGCGCTTTGTCGAGGTTATTAATTCCGTCACCGGCGCGGGCGGCTTCATGTCCGGTGCGCGGGTCGCGGTTTTTGCCGCTTCCGGCGAGGAGGATACCGCTCGCAAGGTCCTGTCGGCTTTGCCCGCCGAGCGGCAGATCGACATCATCGCGAGGGCGGACCCGGGGACGGCGGCGGCGGCGTTGCGGCGCTGCGCGCTTTATATCGGGAACGATTCCGGGCTGATGCACTGCGCCGCGGCGGTCGGTATTCCCACCTTCGGCCTGTTCGGGCCCAGCTATCCCGCGATCTACAAGCCGTGGGGCAAGCTTTCGGGCTATGTCTCGACGCCGGAAACTTTCGATGAACTGATCGATTTCAAGGGGTATGACGCGAAGACGCTGGACCGCAGCCTCATGCTTTCACTGAAAACGGATGTCGTGATTGCCGCGCTCAAAAAATTCTGGGACGAGCACAATATTACCGCCCGGGTTCCTTCCTTGGACAGATAATCTACCAGTCGTAACGGAGGCCGAGCCGCAGGGCGTAGGATTCATCGTTGACTTCGTTCAGGCGGATCAGGGCGGTGTCGTTATCCACAAAATACGTCCTGTCGATGCCGTATTCCGCTTCGCGCAGGTTATACATGGCATCCACGGTCAAAGCGTAGTCATCATCGAGGGCATAGGCGTATTCGGCGTTCATGAGGAAGCCGTCGCCATTCGCTTCATGCTTATAGCTCGGATCCTGCCGGAATACGGTTCGCCCACGCCAGAAGCCTTCACCGTAGAAATCCAGATAATGATATTCGCCGCGCAAGCGGACCATATTCTTTTTGCCGCTGATATCGGCTTCAAGACCGATAAACGGGCCGTACCATGTCGCAAGGTAATGCGCGTCGAAATCCCTGACGCCGAGAATGCCTCCCGCCGGAATTTCCCTGACGACATCCGACATGCTGTATCTTTGCTGCTGGACGGAGTAACCGGCGAGCGGGGTCATCGTGATCGCGGGAATGGCCTTGTTCGTTGCCTTTTTGATCGCATGCGCCTTCCGCTCGCGGCGGGCCTTCGCGTTCCTTGCAATGGCCACGGCCCGTCTTGACGGATCGCCCGTCAGGTAAATCCTGTAACCGACGGCGGCCTTGCCTCCGACGGAGTAACCGCCGGTATCGGCGATCGTGCGCGAAAACTCGTCCGTGCGGTCATCGCCGTTAAAGTCGGAATCCTGATTTTCGCCGCTGACCGGAAGACCGGCATTTATGGATCCTTCAAGATGCAGGCCGCCTTCGATAAAGAAAATATCCAGAGGCTCTTCATGGCGGATTTCCGCCTCGCCTTCCAGCAGGACGACATCGCGCCATTCCAGTTCGGAAAGAATGTTGGGCGTTGCGGTTCCAGTTGCGTCCGAGGCTATGTTCCAGTCGAAATTGTTTACGCGCGCGCCGACGGTAAATCCCCATGTCGTGTCGCCGCGGGTCAGGAAAGGCTGGAAGTCTTTTCCGACGCGGGATTGCGCCATTGCCGGCGCCGCCAGAACTGCGGCCAGGATCGCAAAAATTATGTATCCGCACGCATTTCGCATGTTCATATCAATCCCAGATGTAACGCAGACCGGCCCGCATGCCTTGCGACTCGTCGTCTACTTCATACAAAAGGACAGTATCGGTGGCGCTTAGATTATGCGTGCCGCGATCCGTTTCCCTTTTCTGATAAAATCCTTCCAGCGTCAGGGCGTAATCGTCGCCCAGGGCGAGCGCATATTCCGCGCCCAGCAGATAGCCGTTGCCGTCGGCTTCATTGTCGAGCGAGGTGCCCGCCACATGATCCTCCAGACGGGCGTCATAGGTCAGATCGTGATACTCGCCGCGCAGACGCAGCATATGTCTTTTATTCCTGATTTCGCCTTCCATGCCGAAGAAGGGGCCGTACCAGTTTGCAATATAATCCGTGTCGAAATTGGCTTCATCGAATACCGGGATAAGCGTAAAACCTTCCTCGATAGTATAGGTCTGCTGGTCCGCGCCGTATCCGGCAAGAGGCGTAACACTGATATAGGGCCCTGCCTCATTGAGCGTTTTTTGCAGATACTGTTCCTTGCGCATCCTGTCTCTATACGAACCGGGCATCTTGCTCCGGACAATATTGCGCGCCTTTTGCCCGGGCGTACCAGTCAGGTGAATTTGATAGCCGACCGCAACGGAGCCGCCGATGGCATCGCCTTTCATCTTGTTGGTTGACGCTCTTGCAACTTCGTTTGTGCGGAAATCTCCCGCGTAAATGGAGCGCTGGGCAAAACCGTCAAGGATTATGCCGCCCGTCAGTTCGGCTTCCGCCATTACGCCGCCCCTGATGAAAGCCAGATCAAGCGGTTCCACATGGCGGACTTTGCCCTGTAGCTCGATCAGGGTGACATCGTCGAGGTGATCCTGGCTGAGGACGTTCGGCGTAACCGTTCCCGTTATGTCCGAAGCAACTTCAAAGCCTGTCTTGTTTTGCCGCGCCCCGAGGCTGATCGACCATGTCGTCTCGCCTCTCGTCAGAAAGGGTTCGAACTGCTTCTGGCGCAAATTTTTGGTTTGCGCATGGGCAGGGACCGCCGCCGCGAACAGGGAGAGGCATAGAAGGAGAGCCCGGCGAAGTCTGCGCATGAAGTGCTACCGTGAATCGATAAACCAGTATCCGCTCAAGGATAGCCGCTTGCGCCGGGATGCCTAGAGATAAGAGGTTTGAGAAAGGTTTTTTCTGTGGATAGGAGGGGAGGAACTGGAACTCCCTCTCCCTCAGGGAGAGGGCAACGAAGCTTGGCTTTTCCTCTTGGAAAAGCCTTAGCTGAGTGGGTGAGGGGTTACGGTGCCTAAATATTTATCACCTTAACCCCTCATCCACCTACGCTAAAGCTTCGGCGGACAGGCCCAGCTTCGGCTAAGCGCGAGAGCGCTAAGCCTTCGCAACCCTCTCCCACAGGGAGAGGGAAGATTAAATGCAAAGTTAAATTGATTTAATCGTTCGGCATGTAATCCCCGACGCCCGCGTCTTCCATGTAGTATGTGCGGCGCAGGGTCTGGGTCTGGTAATGCTCGCCGATGATGGCGTCGATGTAGTTCTCGCGGCTTTCCTCGGCGATATCGTAGGGAACGCCGTCGATGCGCTCCCAGCCTTTATCGATCATGCAGGTTTCAAAATCGTGGAACTCAAGATGTTCGGCGCGCATGTAACCGTCACGCTCGGGCGTGTCCCAGTCGTTCAGCGACATGCCGGGCAGCGCTTCTTCCTTCATTTTCGCTTCGGGCGGGATCAGGCCGTATTCGTCCATCTCCGCCGGCGTGACGCGTCGGATGGCGCCAAGGCGCTTCAGTTCGCGGATTTCGGTGACGCAGCGCGAAATGTCGCGGTTCAGCATCTGCTGCGCCTTAGGCCCGCGCTGGTAGATCGCGGAGCTTGCTTCGGCGCGCTGCCAGTAATGCGGCTCGTTAAGCAGCTTCTCCCTGTTGACGGCGGCAGTCTCGCACGCGGCGAGGCCTGCCAGAAGGGCGCTTGCTAAAACCAGTCGGGAAAATGATTTGGACATGAGACAATTCCGCACGAATCAGGACAATGCACCTTAACAGGATACCAGCAGATTCACTCCCGCTCAACGCCCATTTTACACTTTTCCCCTGAAGGACGAAAAGTCACTGGCTGGCCTCTTCCGCCCACCATGTCTCAATGACCATGCCGTAGAGCGGCGTGGTTTGCGGGCGGTGGATGAAATTGCGGTAGGCGACATAATCCTTGCCGGCATAGTAAAGCGGGATGACGTAATACCCCCAGGTCAGGATACGGTCGAGCGCCCGCGCGTGGGCGGTCAGGTCGCCGTAATCTTTCGCGTTGGCGATGCCCGCGGCGATGGCATCGACGGCGGGGCTGCAAATGCCGGGATAGTTCCAGCGCGCGGGCTGCTTTGCCGATTCACAGCTCCAGTACAGCATCTGCTCGGTCCCCGGCGAGAGGGTGTTGATCCAGTGATAGATCATCATGTCGAAATCGTAATCGTTGATGCGGCCGCGGAAATTGGCGGCGTCCAGTACGCGCACGGTCGCGGTAATGCCGAGGCGGCGCAGGCCTTCGATGAAGGAGAGCGCGATTTTCTCGTCTTCCGGGGCGTCGAGCAGGATTTCAAATTTGAACGGCGCGCCGGTTTTTTCATTGACGCGGGCGCCGTCCCTGATGACCCACCCCGCCTGTTTCAGAAGTTCATCGGCCTTTTGCATGTTGGCGCGCTGCGCCGACTGGCCGCCGGGCGGGGGCTGCCATGCGGCTTTGAATATATCGGCGGGAAGCCGGTCTTTAAACGGCTCCAGCAGCGCAAGTTCGGCTGCGCCGGGCGCGCCGGATGCCGCCAGCGCCGCGTTGGGAAAGAAGCTCGTGATGCGGCGGTACTGGCCGTGGAACAGGTTCGCGTTGATCCAGTCGAAATCGGGGACGAGGCTCAGCGCCTCTCTCACTTTAATATCGTCGAACGGCGCGCGGCGGGTATTGAAGATCAGCGAGCGCACGCGCTCCGGCCTGCCGTGGGCGAGGTCTTCCTTGATAACATCGCCTTTTTTTAAGGCCGGAAAATCATAGGAAGTCGCCCATTTGCCCGCGTTCAGTTCGCGCCGCAGGTCGAAGTTGCCGGACTTGAAGGCTTCGAAGGCGACCCCATCGTCGCGGTAATAATCGTAGATCACCTTGTCGAAATTGAAGTGGCCCGCGTTTACGGGGAGGTCCTTGCCCCAGTAATCCGCGACGCGTTCATAGACGATTTTCCTGCCGGGATCGACTTCGGCGATGCGGTAGGGGCCGTTCGAGAGCGGGGCTTCCAGCAGCGTTGAATCGAACTCGCGCCCGGCCCACCATGCTTTGGAGAGGATCGGCATCATCGCCACGATCATCACGGTTTCGCGGTCGTGGCCTTGCCCGAAATGGAAATAAATTTTGCGCTCATCGACGATCTTAACCTCATCGACCAGCTTATATATGCGGCGCATGTTGGGGCGGCCGAAGTCGCGCAGCGTTTCGAAGGAGAATTTCACGTCCTCCGCCGTGACGGGGGAGCCGTCATGGAATTTCGCCGCCGGGTTCAGGTGAAACGTGACCGAGGAGCGGTCTTCCGCGATCTCCGCTTTTTCCGCGATCAGCGGGTACATAGTGAACGGCTCGTCCCACACCCGCGTCATCAGCCGGTCATAGACAAGGCTCAGCCCTTCCGCCGCCTTGCCCTTGATGGCGTAGGGGTTGAGATTGTCGAACGTGCCGATGGCGGCCTGCCGCATCGCGCCGCCCTTGGGCGCGTCCGGGTTCGCGTAGTCGAGATGGGTGAAATCCGCGCCATATTTCGGCTCGCCATGCATGGCGAGTCCTTCGGCGCGGGCGGGAGAGAAAAAAAACAGTGGCGAGATAATATAAACCGCCAGGACGCCGAGACGCCAAGAAGGCATGTATTCTTGGCGCCTTGGCGTCTTGGCGGTTAAAAATACTGCGGTTTTTAAAATCTGATCTATAATCCTGCCCATGGAGAAATTCATACCAGAGCCCCGCAAGCGTTCCAATGCCAAACTGATTGGCCGCATCGTCCTTAAAATGGGCGATATCACCAAAGAGAGCGATGTCGACGCGATTGTCTCCGTCATTCCCATCAATATGGATGTGGGCGGCTCGCTGAACCAGTCCCTGATCGCGGCGGCGGGGCAGGCGCTGGATGAGTTTATTCTCGACAATATCTTCAAGCCGCGGCCCGGCGATACGTTCGTCGCGCCGGGGTTTGGGCTGCCGGTTAAGAACATCATTTTCGTCGTCACGCCGCTGTGGCGCGATAATTTCGACAAGGAAGACGTTCACCTGCTGCGCTGCTACCGCCACGCGATGGAGCTGGCGCGGAACATGGGGCTTCGCAGGATAGCGTTTCCGGCGATCGGGATGGGCCGCCGCGGCTATCCGCCGGAGCGCGCGGCAAGGCTCGCGCTTCAGGGCGTCATGGACCGGATGCAGGACGATGTCGGCGAGGTGCGGATCGTGTGCGATGACGATAAGGTTTACAATGCGTTCGCGGAGAGGCTGAAGAAGCTCGGCTAAAGCATTCCCTGGTAATGCCTTTGCGTCATCTCGTCGATCTCGTCGTCCGAGAAATCGAAATTCTGGCCCAGTTCCTCGATCATCACCTGCCGCACGAGGGCGCTCAGGTCGTCGCCCGTTTCGCACCAGAGGTCGAGCAGGGGGCGGCGGAACAGGATCAGGATGTCGTCGTCGTTGGCGACCTTTTTCTGGACGCCCGGCGCGATCTGGCCGCCGCTGCGGTAGAGGGCGACCAGTTCGTAGGGGTCTTCGAGGTCCATGTCGTTCTCGATCGCCTCGTCCGCGAGTTCCTCGATCTGGATGACGAGGGATTCGCAATGCTCCCCGATCTCCTCGGGCAGGCTGGCGACGATGGATTCGGCAATGACCATCAAGTCGTCGGCGCTCGGCGGCCGCGTGAAGTTCATGATGATCTGCTGCTCCATGGATATTTATTCCGGTTACATATATAAATTGATTCACGGTTAACTTACGACAAAACGGAGATTTCGACAATGGCTGAAAAACTGGCGGGCACGGAGATCGAAAAAGCCATGGCGGAGCTGAAGGGCTGGGAGAAGCTTAAGGAAAAAGACGCGATCCGCAAATCCTTTAAATTCAAAAACTTCAACGAGGCGTTCGGTTTCATGTCCCGGTGCGCGTTGCTGGCCGAGAAAATGAACCATCATCCCGAATGGTTCAACGTGTGGAACCGCGTCGATGTGACGCTCAATACGCACGATGTGGGCGGGCTGTCGGAGCTTGATTTCAAAATGGCGAAGAAAATGGATGACTTCGCGGGGCATTAAAGGCCTTCACCTTTTTCTTGCTCTTTCATTTCTGCCCCTGTATAAGCTTATGGAAATCAGGACGGGACATGAAGAAACCCAAAGCCGAGCCCACGCCCGAACAGGAGGTTGTATATACAACCTTCCTCATGCCCCCGCCTTCGCTGCGGCGGGAATTCATGCGCGTGGCCGCCCGCGCGCCCGAGGGCGTCATTTCCGTCCAGCGGGAAGACGATCTTCACATCACCCTCAACCAGTTCAAAATGCCCCGGAAAGGGTCGAAAACGCTGGTGAGCGCAAAGCTCGCCACTATTGAATTTCCGCCTTTTGATATCCGGATAACCGATGCCGACGTTTTTTACCGCTCGCCGCCCCAGCATGAGTCGCATGTGGCGTGGCTGCGGCCCGACGGGCTCAGCAGCTTCGATATCCAGGATCTTCACGCGCGTATCCATCTGCTGTTGCGGGGGAACGGCTATACCGCGGGGCCGGCGGAGATGGAATTCAGGCCGCACATGACGCTGCTGCATCACAGTTTCAATGCAGCCGCGCGGTCTTTCCGCTCGTTTTTGAAACAGGCAGCAGGGCATAATTACCCCGTCTGGCCGGTGGACCGGTTTTTCTTTGCGAAAAAACTCTTTATGGATCATCCCAAGCACCCGGCGAATAACGGTGACAAGGGCAGCAAATACGAGATTATCGGGACGTTTCCGCTGAAAGCACTCTAAACGACCAGCTTTCTCTGCTCCTCCATCCCCATCGCGAGAATGTAGGGATCGCTTTTCTGCCGCGCGATGAAGTCTTCTTTGCTTTTCCAGCCCTGCCAGTTGATTCCTATAAGGCTTTGCGCGACCGCGCCCCCTAACGTTGCGCCGGGGCCGAGGATGATGACGCGGTCGGGGGCGAATTCCTTTGCGCCGGTCTGCACCGCCGCCGTGAAGTCGTAGTATTTATACATCTGGTGGCCGAGCGTGTAATCCCACAGTTCGCGCGCGCCGGTCGAATGCGGCTGCCAGATATGCCCGCGCCCGTCGATGAGCGGCACGCCGGGCCGCCGGAACAAATTATCGTTGAGGGCCGTCCGCGCGCGTTCGGAAATGGGCCGGAGCAGGCGGGTGTGGAACGCCGCGTGGTTCTGCAGGCGCATCGGGAACTTGCCTTCGGGCGGCAGTTTCTTTTCAAGCTCCGCGAGCGCCTCGACGCTGCCGCCGAACACCAGCATGCCGCCGAGTTCGATCGACACATATAAATCCTCGATCTCGTCGATCAGCGCCATGAGCATATCGCGCCGTTCCGGAATGGCGCGCCAGTTCTCATCGACGAGGCTGTAAATCATCTGCCCGCCGATCAGCGTTTCCTGCATCATCGTCCCGGTGGTGTTGAGAATGTGCAATGCATTTAAATCTGCGGCGGCTTCCCCGCACCCCAGCGCGATATACCACCCCATCGAATTGCCGGTGATCGCGGCGACATCGTATTTGTCGCGGTCGATGGACAGGTAATCCGCATAGGCGCAGGCGTAAATCAGCGGCGAAGCATTATCGCCCCGGCTGTGGTCGGAGAGCACGAAGCGCTCCGCGTTGTCGAGTTCGCTCACCGTCTTCTGGTTTTTTTTCGCGCGGTAGCCGTCGACCGCGCCGATAAAATCCTGTTTGTCCGCGTGATACCGTTTCAGGTATCCGAGTTCTTCTTTATTGTAGGTGCCGCGGCCGGGGCAGATGATGAGGGCTTTTTGTTTCATGACTCTTCCTTAAAGCCCTCTCCCCAGGGGGGAGAGGGTTGGGTGAGGGGGACATGACTCGCGCCAACCAAACAACATTATATCCCCCTCACCCGTCGCACTCCGTGCGCCGACCTCTCCCCGAGGGGAGAGGTAAGAAAGGGGCAGATGACGAGGGCTTTTTGTTTCATGACCTTTTCACGCTGTTATTATAGGAATATATTCATATTTTGTCAATGCGGATAATTGAAAATATTGCTTTTTCCCGCAAATAGCATATAATTATAATTACAAATGGACGTTAGTCCTGTCCCGCCTCTCCGGAGGCGGATTAAAAGAAAGCCCCCTATCGGGGCTTTTTTCATTTCAGGTAAGATAGCAGCCTTAGCTTTATATTTCTAAATTCTTTTTCTTCCATGCGCCCCATTTTCGTTGTTATCCGGCTGGCGTCGAACAAACGCATCTGGGTCAGCATGGCGCATTGTTCGCGCCCTTTAAAAGCAAAGCGGTGATAATGAGAATTGTCCTTCACCTGGGTCGTCAGCGGGACGCCCCAGAACAGGCGGCGGTTGAATTTTTTCACGACCAGAACCGGGCGGTTATATTCGGCGTTCTTGCCGTCCTGTTCATGGCCGATATTGACGCCGATGCAACCCCACCAGATTTCGCGCTCTTTCCAGTGCGGCGGGAAATTCCCATCGGCGTTCAGGCGTTTTTTGAGAGCGTTCCAGCCGTCGAAGTCCTTGGTCATTTCTTATATTCGCGTCATTTAAAAAATTGTTCTACCACCGGGACGCGAAGCTGCCAAGGTTTGTTCTTTGCATTCATCCTTCGCCGTCATTCCGGTTTTCGCCGGAATGACGTCATTAAAACCGTCATCGCGAGCGACCAGCCTTCGCCAAGGCTACGGCTGGCAGGCCGGAGGGAGCGTGGCGAACCATAACCCTGTATGGATTGCCGCGTCGGCTTCGCCTTTCGCAATGACGGTGCTTTTTGTCTCATGGCACTTCCTTGCTCTCTATAATACCAAGAAAATTAGAATCATCTATATTGGTATATAAAGTTTTTATTTTATGATTGTTTTTGTATATCTTCATTTTGCCGCAAATCATACAAAGAACATAGTCGTAGATATGTCCGTCTTTAATGACTCTTAATGCATGATGCGGATAAAAACACTCTCCCAAACAAAATGTGACGCCATAACTTCCTTCCCAGGAGACTGCATTTTGAAAGACTAGGGATGCCTTGCGGGTCTGTTGTTTATCCAGCTCACTTTGGCCCTCAATTATATAACCATGGAGTGCTTGTCCAATACGCTTCTCCGGATCAAGAAAGAAGATGATGGCTTTGTCTGGTTCGGCTAAGGCATTTGATGCATCTTCGGGCATTTTATTGTCTTCTTCCTTGACGGGTTCATCAGGGAAAAGGGAATACTCGAATTCCGCATATAGGCGCGTTGCAGAAACTGGATTAAAAGCAATAAACATTCCCGTTATTAGAAGAAGCGCCAGCGAAACTCCAAAGAAAGCCCAAGTTTTTTTATTGCGGCGATCTTTTATCAATCTACACAATAAAAAAATATAAATAGCTGCGATGATAAAAGACGTTATTACTGTGGCCCATAGGAATAAAGAAGGCATCTGGTTTTATCCAGCTTTCTTCATGGATTTTGCTGCGCTCACCAACTCCACGCCTGCCTCGATAATCATGTCTTTTGAAGGCATCGTCACCGTCGCCACGCGCCCGAGCGGAATAAAGCTGTCCTCCGCCGCAAGCCGCCGTGTGTTCGGCGGGGGGGACAATCCCTCCTGCACCATGCTCATCAGGGTTTCGCTCAGCGAGCCGGTCGCGCGGCATTCGTCGATGATCAGCAGGTTTTTGCAGGGTTTCACCGCGCTCAAAATCGCTTCCTCGTTCAGCGGATTGAGCCAGCGCAGATCGACGACGCGCAATTTGATGCCGCGTTCCTCCAGCGTCTTCGCCGCCTGCCGCGAGAGGAAATAGCCGTTGCCGTAGGTTAAAATGCACAGATCCTTGCCGTCGCCGTACTGGCCGATTTCTCCGAACCTGATTGCGCGCGCGCGGGCGGGGTCGGTGTATTCGGCGCTCCACAATCCGTCTTTTGCCTCGTGCAGATCGCGCGTCATGTATAAGGCGATGGGTTCCAGAAACACGACGACGCGCTGTTCCTCGCGCGCGAGTCTCACACATTCGCGCAGCATCTCCACCGCGTCCGCGCCGTTGGAAGGGCAGGCAAGGATCACGCCGGGAATGTCGCGCAGCACGGCGACGCTGTTGTCGTTGTGGAAGTGCCCGCCGAAGCCTTTCTGGTAGCCTAACCCCGCGATGCGGATCACCATCGGGTTTGTGTATTGGCCTTTCGAGAAGAAACTCAGCGTCGCCGCCTCGCCCCGGATCTGGTCTTCCGCGTTGTGGACGTAGGCGAGGAACTGGATTTCGGGGATGGGCAGGATGCCGTTATGCGCCAATCCAATCGCAAGGCCGAGAATGCTCTGCTCATCGAGCAGCGTGTCGATGACGCGGTGCGCGCCGAAGCGCTGGAACAATCTGGATGTGACGGCATAGACGCCGCCCTTGCGGCCGACGTCCTCGCCGGCGACGACGGCGTTCGGATAGGCGAGCAATATGTCGGCGAGGGCCCAGCTTAAAAGCTTCGCCATGTTTTGCGGTTGTTTCATTAATGTTGTTTCGTCGGCGAACATGCGTTCGCGGCGAGAGGCTCCCCCACCCGACCTCCCCCCGTTGGGGGGAGGGGAAGAATTATCATCATTATTCCTCCCCCCAACGGGGGGAGGGTAGGGTGGGGGGGTGGTGCGTCCGGGCGGGACGATGCTTTCCATCACCTCGGCAGCGGTTTTCATTTTGGGCCGCTTGATCGCTTCTTCCGCCACCCGCGCCACACGTTCCGCCGTGCCGTTGTAAATATCGAGAACCTGTTCGCCGGTGAGAATATTATTTTCAATCAGCAGCGCCGCTGAACTTAAAAGCGGGTCGCACGCCTCCCACTGCTCGATTTCCTCCGCGCTCATATAGGCATGTTGCGCGTCCGCGCCCGCGTGGCCGAATAACCTGATGCAGGTCATGTGCAGGAATACGGGCTTGCGGTTCACCCGCGCATATTCTTCCGCTGCCTTGGCGGCCCGGTAAGTGTCGAAAATATCAAGGCCGCTGCACGAGAAATATTTAATGCCGGGCCGTTGCCCCATGCTCGCCCTGATCCACCCCGACGGCGTGCGCACCGAAATGCCGATGCCGTTATCCTCGCACACGAACACTAACGGCAGGGGGACGTTTTTGTAACTCGTCCACCCGGCGGTGTTGAACGCGCCCTGCGCGGTCGAGTGGTTGACCGAGGCGTCGCCGAAGCTGCACACGATCACGCTGTCTTCGGGCAGGCTGCCGCGGTTGCCGAGTTTTTTATTAAGCCCGATGCTGAACGCCGCGCCGACCGCTTTCGGCAGGTGCGAGGCAATCGTGCTGGTCTGCGGCGGCACGAATAAAGGAACGCTGCCCAATACTTTATGACGCCCGCCGGAAATGGGATCTTCGCTCGACGTCGTAAAACTCAGCAGCATGTCCCAGAGCGGGGTGGAGCCGGGGAGCTGTTTTGAGCGCTGGATGAAAAACGCGCCGTCGCGGTAATGCAGGAACGCCATGTCGTCGACGCGGAAGGCGGCGGCGATGGCGGCGTTACCCTCGTGGCCGGAACTGCCGATGGTGTAGAACGCTTCGCCCCTTGCCTGAAGTTTGCGGGAGATGAAATCGAGGTGGCGGCTTAAAACCTGGCTTTCGAAGATTTCGACGGCCTGCGCCGCGCTGAGGCCGGAATCTTCAAGATGCGATTCCACTTCCGGAAGGTTTTCATCCTTCAGGCGGGAGAGAAAATTATTATGTACAATCTCGGGGCGATCCTGCATCGGCGCATTTTCGCAAGGAAGCCGCGCGCAGCGCAATAAGGATTTTCAACCACGAAAACACGAAAACGCGAAATTCCACCTTTTTCGTGCTTTCGTGTTTTCGTGGTAATAAAAAAGCCTGAAATTTCCCATTGTTTTACGCCTGAAATCATGAGAATCTTGCTACGGGAACGGATATTTTCATTCATGGTTTATCAATTTAAAAACGCGACTATCCTTGTCGTCGACGACATGCAGCCGATGCTGGCGCTGACCGGCTCGCTGCTCAAGATATTCGGATTCGACAATGTCATCCTCGCGCACGACGCCGAGGAGGGGTTCCAGAAGTTCATCAAGCACAATCCCGACCTCGTGCTGACCGACTGGCTGATGGAGCCGTTTGACGGGACGCAGCTTATCAAGAAGATCCGCACCGACGACAAATCCCCCAACAAGTTCGTGCCGATCATCATGATGACCGGCTACAGCCACAAAATAAGGGTGGAGCAGGCGCGGGATTCCGGCGTGACGGAGTTCCTCGTCAAGCCGTTCCGGGCGCGCGATCTTTATGCCCGCATCGAGCAGCTGATTGAAAAGCCGCGGCGCTTTGTCGACGCCAAAACGTTTTTCGGCCCCGACCGCCGCCGCAAAAGGAATCTCGAGTATGACGGGCCCAAGCGCCGCGAGGTCGACGAATTCACCGATATCGCCGGCATGGAAGAAGGCGAAGCGGCCAACCTGTTGCGCAGCCTGAAGAAGCAGGTGAAGCAGGCCGGCAAGGACAAGGCGAAATAACATGACCAGGAAAGACGTAAAAAAACCTGCCGAAAAAGCGCGGTTCATCGACCCGCCGAACATCCTGCGCCAGAAAATCGGGCGCGGCGGGATCGAGCCGCTGCGGATCGAGCGGGCGGATTCGTTCATCGACGAAAACCCCACCGATTTCGGGCCTTATGCCTTTGAATTCATGGCGCGTCTTGATGAAATCGTGAAAAAAGCGAAGTCCGGCAAAATCAAGGACAAGCAGGCGATCGACATGCTGACCCAGCCGATCATGGAGCTGAAGGCGAACGGGGGCATGTTCAAATACATGCTGGTGACGCATATTGCCGATATCGTATTGAATTTTCTTGAAAATATCGACAAGCTTGACGACGATGTCTTCGAGATTATCGCCGCGCATCAGAATGCCTTGACCGTCATCGTCACCAACAAACTGCGCGGCGGCGGCGGCAAGGAAGGCAAGGCGCTGTCCGATGAGCTGGATAACGCCTGCAAGCGTTACTACAAAAAGCACCATGTCGCCCCGCGCGGCTAACCTGCCGTTAACCGCTTGCGTGTATAATTGAGGTTTAGGGAAAGGATTTCCTGCAAATGGCTGAAGTATCCGCCGGTATAGCCGTCCAGCTTGCGATGACGCAGCAGGCCATAGCCCTTGAAATGCTCAAGCAAAACGCGCAGATGCAGCAGAGCGTCGTTGCGCTGCTTGAGGAAAATATCCTCAATGTACCCGTTTCCGGGACGCGCGGCGGCAGCGTGAATATTTCGGCTTGATTTAATGCCGCGGCGTAAACACGCCCTCGCCGAGCTGGTCTATGTATTTCTCGATATCCCCCAGATAAGCGTAAGATTCCTGCGCGCCCTTCTTGAGACAGGCGAGCGATCCCGCGACCGAGGCCATCTGCATCGCCTCCATCAGCCCGCGCCCTTCATGAATGGCGGCGGCGAACGTGCCGCACCAGGCATCGCCCGCGCCGGTCGTGTCCACCACCTTGTCCAGCTTCAGCGCGGGAACCGTCACAAGATCTCCCTGCCTGCTACAGGCGATCGCGCCTTTTTCCCCGAGCGTTATGACGCAGCTCAGCTTTGCCTGTTTTGAGATCGTAGTCGCCATTTTGTCGGCGGCCTCCTCGATTTCCATGTCCAGCATCTGCGCCATCTGCCGCGCCTCGATCTGGTTGACGATCAGGTAATCGAGTTTTTCGAGCGCGCTTTTGGGAATGTGAATGGCGGGGGCGAGGTTCAGAACTGTTTTCACGCCGCGCGCATGGGCGCGGTCGATCAGCTTCCAGTTTTCCTCCGGCGCCATTTCCATCTGCATCAGAACGAGGTTGCCGGGCTTCAGTATCTCATCCGGCACCTGGTCGGATTTCGCGTGGCTGTTCGCGCCGCTTGCGACGATGATCTGGTTGTCGCCGCGCTCATCGGTCATGACGACGGCGCAGCCGGTCAGCAGGTCGGGAGATTCCGCGACCCCCGTCGTCATCACGCCGTCGCGCCGCAGCGCGCGCAGCATCCGCAACGCGGGGCCGTCATCGCCCACCGCGCCGACCAGCGCCACCTTGCCGCCCAGGCGCGCGGCGGCCAGCGCCTGGTTCGCGCCCTTGCCGCCGGAAGCGATCTCGTAAGCGCCGCACAGCACCGTTTCGCCGGGGGCAGGCAGCTTGTCCGCGCGGAAAAGCATATCCATATTGATTGAGCCAAAAACGATTATCATGGTTTATTTATCCCTTGGCTTGTTCTATAAACGTCCTGGAACTGCACTGAGTTAAGCCCTGAGAGTAGTGTTATGATACAAGGTTGTCCACTGAACTATAACGATTTTTTCGCCGGACGGGTCGAGGATCTCAAGGCCGAGGGGCGTTACCGGACATTCGCGACGCTGGAGCGCATCGCCGGGCGGTTTCCGCGGGCGCTTTACCATGTCCCGGACGGGGATAGCCGCGAGGTCATCATCTGGTGCAGCAACGATTATCTCGGCATGGGGCAGAATCCCGCGGTGCTGAACGCCATGAAGGACGCCATCGACCGTTCCGGCGCGGGAGCGGGGGGGACGCGCAATATCTCCGGCACCACGCGCTATCATGTCGAGCTGGAAGAGAGCCTTGCCGATTTGCACGGCAAGGAAGCGGCGCTGGTTTTTTCATCCGGTTACACCGCCAATGAAGGCGCGCTGGGGACGCTCGGCAAGCTGCTGCCCGATTGCGTCATTTTTTCCGATGAACTCAACCACGCCTCGATGATCCACGGCATGAAGAGCAGCGGCGCGGAGAAAAAGATTTTCCGCCACAACGATGCCGCGCATCTGGAAGAGCTTTTAAAAACCGTTTCTCCGTCGCGCCCGAAAATCATCGCCTTTGAATCCGTTTACTCGATGGAAGGCGATATCGCGCCGATGAAGGAAATCATCGAGCTTGCCGAGAAATACGGCGCGCTTACTTATCTGGATGAAGTGCACGGCGTCGGGCTTTACGGCCCGCGCGGCGGCGGCGTCGCGGAAGAGCGCGGGCTGATGGGGCGCATCGACATTATCGAAGGCACGTTCGGCAAGGCTTACGGACTGATGGGCGGTTATATCGCCGGCAAGCGCGAAACGGTGGACGCCGTGCGCTCCTTCGCTTCGGGATTCATTTTCACTACCGCGCTGCCGCCCGCGCTGCTTGCAGGGGCGAAGGCGAGCGTTGAATATCTCAAAGTCTCCGGCATCGAGCGCGCGCGGCAGCGCCGCAATGTCCGGCTGCTGAAAGAACGGCTTGAGAAAGCGAACATGCCGTTCCTGAAAGGCGAGAGCCACATCGTCCCGCTGGTGGTGGGCGAGCCGACCTGCTGCCGGATGGTGAGCGAAGCGCTGCTGAACGCGCACAATATATATGTGCAGCCGATCAATTACCCGACTGTGCCCAAAGGGACTGAGCGCCTGCGCCTCACCGCCACAGCGGCGCATACGGTGGAGGATGTCGAATATCTTACCGGTGTGCTGGAGCGCCTTTGGCACGAGAACCACGTGTTCCAGTACGCGGTGGCGTAAGTCTTGTTTAAGCCGTATTAATCCTCCGGCGTTCCCCAGAGTTCTTTCACGCGCTGGTCGCGGCCGCAGTTCCAGCGGTAAAATTTATAACGCGCCGGGTTCTTTTGGTAATAATCACGGTGATATTCTTCCGCCGGCCAGAAGGCCGTTGCATCGGCGATTTCGACCGCAACCGGTTTTTTAAGTTCTGCCGAAGCTTTTTCGCTGGCTTTTTTTGCCGCCTCGCGTTGCTCGCCTGATAGCGTAAAAATAACGGGCCGGTAAGCCGCGCCGCGGTCGCAGAACTGACCTCCGCCGTCGAGCGCGTCGATATGATGGAAATAATAATCGAGGAGCCTTGCGTAGGTTACGACGGCGGGGTCGAAAACGATCTCGACGGCTTCTATGTGCGGTTCGATTTCCGGGCCTGTGTCGTGATAGTTTTCGTAGGTCGGATTTTCAATCGTGCCGCCCGTATAGCCCGAGGTTGTCGTCAGAACGCCCTGCAATTCGTCCATGTCGCTTTCAACGCACCAGAAGCATCCTCCCGCAAGGATGGCTTTTTCCGTTTTTTTCTGCGCCATTGCCGCGGCAGGCAGGGCGGTCGTTAAAATCACCAGTAAGAGTATGCGGCATAATGTCATCGCTTCGGTTCCTTTGAATACGATTTTAAAAGCATCGGCCGTTAACAAGCAAAGCTTAAATTCCGGGAACTCCCCTGAATGAAATGCGTTGGCATGATTATGGAGGCTCGTTCATGAGCGATTACCGGCACGATCTGATCGATCTGGAGAAGAGGAGGGAGCGTCTTGACGCCATCCTTATTGCCGGGCTTTTTTCCTTCGCCCTGCTGGTTTTCCTGCTGGTGCTGTTCTAGAATTTTATTGACATATCGCAGATGTTGAATTATGCCATTTCTGTTTTCAACAAACAGGGGATTAAAATGGCAGACGCTATTAATGGTATTGATAGTCGCAGTATACGGAATGGCTTAAGGATAGGCGGTGCAGCACTTGCTGCCCTTGCATTTGTGGCATTTGCGGGGTTCGCTATGAGAGGCAGCGACATTGAAATGGATATCAGCGAAGAATTTGCGGCACACGCGGCAAAGGGGAACTTGACGGCCAAAGATTATTGCAACGCGCTGAACGGGCTTAAAACCGCTCTGGATAGCTATATCGAGGATCAGGGCGGTGCCGAGGCCGTGCCGAACGTCCAGACGCTCTGCCTCCCACTGGCGTTTCCACGTTAAATCCCCAGGCTCTCCGCCAGCCTCTCCGCATGGCCGAGATTTTTATCCAGCGCCGCCATGGTTTTGCCCATGTCGGGGCTGTCGTCGTCCATCCATGATTTGAGGGTTTTGAGATAAACTCCCGTCAGGCCCGCGATGCGGAGCGCGCCCCTGATCCCGCCGGTGTCGATGCCCGCCGCTTCCAGCATCCAGCACATCGAGCGGCCAAGATGCGGCAGGCTTATGACCGCCTGCCTGGGGTCGTGGCAGAAAGATTTCAGGATGGCGCGGACGCCCTCGCGCCGCTCGTTCAGTGCATCGAAACGCTCCATCAAAATATCGAACAGCCGACCGCGCGGCGATAAATCCGGATCGGGCGTTCCGGTATTCTCCAGCACCTTGCGGTCGATGGAGCGGCCGTAGGCGGCCAGAATATCGATCCGGTCCTCGAAATGATCGCGCAGTTCCGCGAGCGGGATTTTGGCCTTGCCCGCGATATCGGCCAGCCCGGTATTCTCCCAGCCTTTTTCGGCGGCGAGGGCGAGGACGGCGTCGATAGCCTTTTCTTTTGCCGATTTTACCGATTTTGTTGATTTCTTTGCCATATCGTCTTAACGTCCGTCTTTGATCCTTCAATACAAATAAGGCGAAGAGGCTCCAATGGCAAAGAAAGAATTCGGACTCGTGGCGGTCGGCAATGCGCTTGTGGATGTGCTGGCGCTCACGGACGAGGCGTCTTTTGGGAAACTGGCGCAACAGTTTAACATGCAGCGCGGCGCGATGAACGGGATTAGCGCGGAGCGCGGCAATCAGCTCCACGCGGCAATGGGGCGGGCGACGGAGATGCCGGGCGGATCGGCGGCGAATTCGTTGTTCGGTTTTGCCTCGTTCGGCGGCAAAGGTGCATTCATGGGCAAGGTGGCGGGCGACCGGTTCGGACTGGTTTTCGCCGGCGACATGTGTGTGCAGGATATCCATTTCAAAACGCCCTTCCATTCGGGTACGCTTGAAACCGGCCGCAGCTATATTCTTGTGACGCCGGATAAAGAGCGCACGATGAATACCTATATCGGAGCGAGCGCCACGCTCTCGCCGGCCGATATGGATGAAGAGCTGATCGCCAAGTCCCGTATCATGCTGTTAGAGGGCTATCTGTTCGACAGGCCCACTACGAAGAAGGCCTTTATGAAGGCCGCGCTGGCGGCGCGAAGCGCCGGGACGAAAGTCGCTTTCACGCTGTCGGACCATAATTGCGTGCTCAGCCATCATGCCGACTTTCGCGCCCTTGCCGCCAATCACACCGATATCCTGATCGGCAACGAGAAGGAATTTATAAGGCTTACGTCTTCCAGGGATTTCGAGATGGCGGCAAGACGGGGACAAAAGCTTTGTGATACGCTGGCTATGACCAGGGGTGCGCAAGGGGTCCTGATTATCGACCGGGGGCAGCGCTATGACATACCTGCCGAACCGGCGCAAGTGGTCGATACGACCGGCGCGGGCGACGCCTTCGCGGCGGGCTTTCTGTTCGGCATTTCCGAAGGAATGACGCCGGAGGAGGCAGGAAAACTGGGGGCCAAAGCCGCGTCCCGCACCATCGGCCATGTCGGCGCCCGCCTGCCCGGCGCGAAAAATTCCGATTTGCTGTTGTAAAGCGCTGCGGGCAGCTTTAAGTTTTAACGCGGAGATCCGGAGAATCGGAGTTTCATTGCTCCGCTTCTCCGGATCTCCGCGTAAATTTTTTAAAGGAGATAATTATGTCCGAACCTAAATACGATCTCGTCGCCATCGGCAACGCTCTGGTTGACGTCCTTGCCCACTCTTCCGAGGAGTTTATTGCCCAGCAGGAAAGAGTCCACGGCATGAAAAAAGGGGCGATGAGCCTGATCGACGAGCGCCGCGCGGTCGAACTTTACGGGGAGATGGAAGCGGGCATCGAGGTGTCGGGCGGTTCCGCCGGGAACACGATGGCGGGCTTCGCCTCGTTCGGCGGCAGGGGCGCCTATATCGGCAAGGTCGCGGACGACCAGCTTGGCGGGGTTTTCCGCCACGACATGAAAGCGCAGGGCGTGACCTATACAACCCAGCCGCTGGTCGTCGGCGCGCCGACGGGGCGGTGCCTGATCCTCGTCACGCCCGACGGGCAGCGGACGATGAATACGTTTTTAGGCGCGGCGGTGGGGCTTTCGCCGATCGACATCGACGCGAACATTGTCGGTTCCGCGAGGGTCACATATCTGGAAGGCTATCTTTACGATCCGCCGCAGGCGAAGGAAGGCTTTAAAAAGGCCGCCAAGATCGCGCACGACGCCGGGCACAAGGTCGCGCTTTCGCTGTCCGATCCGTTCTGCGTCGGCCGTCACCGCGCTGACTTTCTGGATCTTGTCGAGAACCATGTCGACATTCTGTTCGCGAACGAACATGAAATCATGGCGCTTTACGAGGTCGATACGTTCGATCTCGCGGCGCAGCTTGTCATGTATAAATGCGAAATCGCCGCGCTGACCCGCAGCTCAAAAGGCTCGGTCATCATCGGCGCAAACAAGGTCATCGAGATTCCGCCTGAAAAAGCGAAGGTCGTCGATACGACCGGCGCGGGCGACCAGTATGCCGCCGGTTTTCTTTACGGCTATACGCAGAAACTGGACCTGCGCACCTGCGGCGTCCTCGGCACCCTCGCCGCCAGCGAAGTCATTGGCCATATGGGGCCAAGGCCGGAGATGAAATACGCCGACCTGATCCGGAAGGCGAAGGCGGCGTAAATCATCCAGCCAGCCTCTTGCAACTTTCTTTGTTATGTAATAACCTCCTGAAGAAACAGGAGAAGATATAATGTATTCAGTCAGTTTCAGGCTGCCGCCGGAGCATGCGTTCGCAGAGGTTATCAACGTCCAGCTCGGATTCAAGGACGCCAATGTCGATCCTTACCGTTCGGATAATATTTCTTCGAGCGTGTTCATAGAAGAGGTGGGCGGCGTTTCGATGTACCGGAAATGTGTTGCGAAGCTGAACGAGGAAACCGGAAAGTTCGACGTTACGTCCAGCCGCGATTACCGCGGGCTGCGCTGGCTTGCGAACGCGACCGGCCTTAACAGGATTTTCAATGCGCTGGGCAATCCGGATGCCGTCACGCACAGCAGGGGAAAAAAGATGGATTTCAGCGAAGCGCTGGCGGTGGTGAAGCTGTATGAAACCAAATGCCGTGAGTTCGGTCTTGAAGTGCATGAAGACGCCTTGACGATTCCCACGCACTATACGTTCGCGCAGGCTTTTGAAAAAGACCGGGAACCGCTCATCAAAATCGAGCCCGAAGCCTTCATCGGCAGGCCGGAGCCTGTGCGGGAGCCGGGGTGCGATTGCAGGTGTTACAGGTAATTTTTCCCTCTCCCGGTGGGAGAGGGTTGCGAAGGCTTAGCGCTCTTGCGCTTAGCCGAAGCTGGGTGAGGGGTTACGGTGTTAAATGTTTGTCACCGTAACCCCTCACCCACTCAGCTAAGGCTTTTCCAAGAAAAAAGCCAAGCTTCGTTGCCCTCTCCCACAGGGAGAGGGATATATTTTAAGCCGCCAGTCCGCGTTCCATGAACTGCGACATCCGCCGCGCGAAGCTCGCGGGGTCGGGGATGGGTTCGCCCTGGATGATGCGCGCCTGATCGAGTAGCAGCCACGCGGCGTCGGAGAGCCCTGCATCCGTCTCATTCTTTTCCGCAAGCTTTGCGAGCCGCTTTATCAGCGCGTGGCCGGGATTGATTTCCAGCACACGCTTTGCGTTGCTCTCGTATTTCTGGTGGATGCGCAGCACGCGCTCCATGCGCAGGTCGACCTCGTTCTCGCCCGCGACGAGGCAGACGGCGGAGTCGGTGAGGCGGCTTGAAAAACGCACTTCGCCGATTTCCTCGGCCAGCGTTTCGGTGATGATGCGTTTCAGCCTGCCCAGATTTTCATCGATCTTTTCTTCTTTCTCATTTTTCTTTTCTTCCTTTTTATCCGTTTCAAAACGGTCAAGGTCGATATTGCCTTTCGTCACCGACTGGAACGGCTTGCCGTCGTAATCGAGCACGGTCTGGAGCCAGAAATCGTCGATCGTGTCGGTGAAGAACAGCACTTCGAGGCCGCGCGCTTTAAAGCCTTCAAGCTGCGGGCTGTTTTTAAGCGTGTTCAGGTTTTCGCCGCTCAGGTAGAAGATGCGGTCCTGCCCCTCTTTCATCCGGGAAACATAATCGGCGAAAGAGGTCAGCTCGTTATCTTTATGCGTTGAATAAAACCGCACGACCTTGAGCAGCGCCTCGCGATGCTCGAATGCGTCATACAGCCCTTCCTTCAGCGCCGAACCGAACTGGCCCCAGAACGCGGCGTAGGCGATGGGATCTTTTTCGGAGAGCTTAGCAAGATCTGAAAGTACGCGCTTTGCCACGCCGTTTCTTATCTTGTCGATGACCGGGTTATGCTGGAGCATTTCGCGGCTGATATTGAGCGGCAAATCCTCGCTGTCGATGACGCCGCGCAGGAAGCGCAGCCACGGGTACATAAGCCCCTTGCAGTCGTCGGTGATGAACACGCGCTTCACGTAAAGGCGCACCGCGTGCTTGCGGCCCGGATCGTAAAGATCGAAAGGGCGCATCGTCGGGGTGTAGAGCAGGGCGGTATATTCTATCTTGCCTTCCGCGCGCCAGTGGCTGGTCATCAGCGGCACATCGACGCCGTAACCGATATGGCGGAAGAAATCGATATGCTGCTCCTCCGTCACGGATTCCTTCGGGCGCATCCACAGCGCGGTGACGGAATTGACGGGTTTTTCATTGTCTTCCTGCTCCATGTTCATGAAGATCGGGAAGCTGATATGGTCGGAATAGGTTTCGATCACATGCTTTAGTTTCTGATCGATCAGGAAGTCGCTGCCCTCGTCGGTGACATGCAGGATGACCGCCGTGCCGCGTTCGCCCATCAACTGCTTTTCTTCCTTACCTTTTGCCTCGCGCACGGTGAAGCCGGTCTTGCCGTCGGATTCCCACAGCCATGTTTGCTTGCCGCCCGCCTTGCGGCTGATGACCGTGACTTTTTTCGCAACCATGAAGCTTGCGTAAAAGCCGACGCCGAACTGGCCGATCAGGCTCAGCCTGTCCTGACCTTCTTTCGTATCCCCGATTTTTTCCATCATCGCGGCGGTGCCGGATTTGGCGATGGTGCCCAGATGCTCGATCAACTCCCCGCGATCCATGCCGATGCCGTTATCGAGCACGGTCACGGTGCGGTCGGTTGTGTCCTTGAACACGCGGATTTTAAAAACCGGGTCGTCTTTAATCAGGTCGGGTTTTGTCACCGCCTCATAACGCAGCCGGTCGCAGGCGTCCGAAGCGTTGGAAATCAACTCGCGCAGGAACACCTCGCGGTTGGAATAAAGCGCGTGCGCGACGATATCCAGCAGGCGTGAAACGTCGGCGCCGAAATTGAGTTTTTCTTCTTTCATTGTTCTAACCCCATTGTCATCCCCGCGAAAGCGGGGATCCGGTAAACCAAACGCGATCCCCGCTTTCGCGGGGATGACACCTGAAATATATGCCGCTATTCCGTTTATATTTCAAGGGAACAGCATCTCTTTATCCCACCCGCCGCCGCCTTTTTTATAGACGATCCGCGTATGCAGCCGGAACGCGCCCTCGTGCCAGAACTCGATAAGATCGGGGGCGAGCAGGTAGCCGCCCCAGTGGGGCGGGCGGGGGATTTCGTTTACGCCGCTGAATTTCTTTTCCGTTTCCTTCACTTTTTCCTCAAGCTCCGCGCGGTTTTCAAGATGACGGGACTGCGCCGAGGCCCAGGCGCCGATGCGGCTGCCGCGCGGGCGGGTTGTGAAATAGGCGTCGGCTTCGCGCTCGCTTATTATCGACACGGCGCCTTCGATCCGCACCTGCCGGCCGAGCGATTTCCAGTGAAAGTTCAGCGCCGCCGCCGGGTTCGCGGCCAGCGCCAGCCCCTTGCGGCTTTCCATGTTCGTGTAAAACATGAAGCCGCGCGCGCTGACGCCTTTCATCAGCACGATGCGCGAACTGATCCTGCCGTCCGCGCCGAGCGTTGCAAGGCACATCGCGTTGGAGTCGGCGGGCTCGGTTTCCTCGGCGTCCTCCATCCACTGCATGAATAATTCGATGGGGTCGGCGGGGGCGTCGTCCGGCTTTTGCAGCGTTTTTATGACATCTGTTTCACTCATTTTTCGCTGGCCTTTAACCCTGTTTTGTCCTAATTCTCATGGAACTGATTTATAGCGAAGGGTATTTTTCCTTCCTGCGTATAACAGTATTCTATAACCAGAAAGAGGGCTCTGAATATGAGAAAAACGGTTTTGACAGGATTAGTAGCGGTCGCGCTGGGGCTTGCCGGCTGTACGACCGACCAGTGGGGCACCAAGCAAACTCTCGGCACGGGCGCAGGCGCGGTCGCGGGCGGGCTTCTCGGCTCGCAGGTCGGCGGCGGTTCGGGCCGTCTGTGGGCGACAGGTGCGGGCGTTCTTCTCGGCGCCCTGGTCGGCAGTGAAATCGGCGCATCGCTCGACAAGGCCGACCGCATGTACATGCAGCAGGCGCAGCATCGCGCCTACAGCGCGCCTGTCGGCGAAACGATCGTCTGGAACAACCCCGAATCCGGCAACCACGGCACTTACGTCGCGACGCGGGAAGGCAAGAGCAAAACCTCCGGCAGCTATTGCCGCGAATACCAGCAGACGATTTACGTCGGCGGCAAACAGGAATCGGCCTACGGCACGGCCTGCCAGCAACCCGACGGCAGCTGGGAAATCGTGAACGGATAAGAATTCCGGTATCTTGAACAAAAGCCGCTGCCCCGCAGCGGCTTTTTTTTTGATGTGACGCTATAATTAAAATATCATTTTTGATGTATTAAACTGATTTTAATGATTTATAAATCATAATTGATTGTTATTTATTAAACATCATATATGATATATTATATCTAGAAAGACTATTTAAACATTAAAAAGAGATGTTTTATGAGGATTGATGCCCATATATCGGACATGGCCGTTTTAAGCGAGCTGGGCTCCCGTCTGGCCCGCTACCGGCTTAACCGGAACATGAAGCAGGAAGCGCTGGCGAAAGAGGCCGGGATTTCACTGCCGACCCTGCAGAGAATAGAGCGGGGGCATTCAACAAACATAACGAATATCATTCGCGTACTGCGGTCTCTCGGATTGCTGGAAAATCTGGAGATCGTCATTCCCGGCCCGCCTGTGAGTCCGATGATGCAGATGAAAATGGCCGGCAAGACCAGACGCCGCGCATCGCCGAAACAAAAAACATTGCAGTCCGATGAGCCATGGACTTGGGGTGACAAGGAATGACCGTAGCCGAGGTAAAGCTCTGGAATACGACCATCGGAGCCGTCAGCTGGGATGCCGGAAATGAAATCGCCAATTTTGAATACAGCAAGCCGTTCATCAAAAGCGGCATAGAGCTTGCTCCCCTGACGATGCCCTTGTCGGAAAGGATATTCTCGTTTCCCGCATTGAACAGGGAAACCTTCAAAGGCCTGCCCGGTCTTCTGTCCGACTCCCTGCCGGATAAATTCGGGAATGCCCTGATAGACGCATGGCTGACAAGGCAGGGCCGAACGCTGGAAAGCTTCAATCCGGTGGATCGCCTTTGCTACATAGGAACGCGGGGCATGGGGGCTTTGGAGTTTTTTCCGGTTCTTGGTCCGCCTGCCGGACAACCCAAAAAACTCGATATCGGTTCGCTTGTCACGCTGGCCGGCGATATTCTGACGCATCATCAGGACCTGAACGCTTCTTTCAGACCGGAAGACCGCGAGGAGACCATGCGGGATATTCTGCGTGTCGGAACTTCGGCCGGCGGAGCGCGCGCCAAAGCCATCATCGCGTGGAACCCTGAAACAGACGAGGTGCGGTCGGGACAGGTGAAGGCGGGAAAGGGATTTTCCTACTGGCTGCTGAAGTTCGATGGCGTCAAAGGAAACAAGGATAAGGAACTTGAGGACCCTGAAGGCTTCGGACTGATAGAACACGCCTATCACAAGATGGCTACGGCTGCCGGTATCGCGATGAGTGAATGCAGGATACTGGAAGAAAATCATCGCAAGCATTTCATGACCAGGCGATTTGACCGGACGGAAGACGGGGGAAAAATTCATATGCAGTCCCTGTGCGCAATGCGTCATTACGATTTCAATCAGGCCGGGGCCTATTCATATGAACAGGCCTTGCTGACAATTAAGGATCTCGGCCTGCCGATGGAAAGCGCCGAGGAGCAGTTCCGGAGAATGGCGTTCAATATCATGGGAAGAAATCAGGACGATCATGTCAAGAACATAGCATTTTTAATGGGAAAGGACGGGCGATGGGCTTTGTCGCCCGCGTTTGACGTTACCTACAGCTATAACCCGTCGGGGCAATGGACGGACAGGCATCAGATGACGTTGAACGGGAAGCGCGACGATTTCGACGTGGAGGATTTTAAAGCCTGCGCGAGGAATGCGTCCATCAACACCGCGAGTGCGCTCAGAATATTGAGACAGGTTCAGGCCGCGATTTTAAAATGGCCAAAGTACGCTAAGGAATCGGGAGTGCCCGGCAGGATCGCGGAGAGAATTGACAGGGCGCTGAGAAAGTCCATCGTGGCCTAAGGATGGCGCCGCCGTTATTCTTTTGCCTCTTCATCCACCTGATGTTGCTGAACAGCAGCGGTTTGCCTTGCGGCGTTTTTTCTTACGCCGCCCAGTCCCGGCGTGGAGGCCGCGTAGGCAGGTGTTGTCGGCGCTGCGGCGAGCGCGGGCGCGGGCGTTTTCGGGCCGGGTTTCGGTTCCGCCGGGCGCAGTTCGTCGGCGGCGGCGAGCTTGTTCCTGTAATGCGGGTCGGCCATGGTTTTTTCCACGGACTGGCGCAGGGATTTGAGGCCTTCCATGTCGCGGGAGAGTTCCTTGAGGTCGCTCATCGTGACGGGACTGCCCTGCCGGTGCGAGCGGATTACGCGCTTGCCCAGTTCGCGCAGATCGTCCCAGCCGGCGCCGCGTCTTTTGTTCTCGAACTCCTTGGAGATGTAGCGCTCCGCTTCCGCGGCGTCGTCCTGTTTTGCCGAATCGTATGCCGAGCCCGCCGCCTGCAGCGCGGACGCGCACCAGCCTATGGCGCGGCCTTCGGTGAGGGACTGGTTCTGCTGGTTGGCCATGTTCCAGAAGGGGAGCGAGCTTTTCTGCTTGAGGCCCTGCGCGATGATGTCCTGATAGATCTGGTCGATCATCTTGTCGTGGAGCTTTTCGTTGAACTCGTTGTCGGCGAACGGGCTGTAGGTTTCGCGGATAGATACAATCGAGGCGGGCTCGATTTTCGCGAGCTCGGAAATCAGGTAGCCGATGGCGCGCACATATGTATTGGGGCTGGTGTTGATGGCGGAGCTTAAAATTTCCGCTTCGCTGAAACCCTGCCATGCCATGTCCTGCGCGGGTTCGGCGAAGGCGAGCCAGTTCTTGAGCGTTATTTCATCGAAAGTCATGCCGACTTCCTTCGCGAGCCTGAGCGCCATCGGCACGATCCTCTTTTTCGAGATCTGCTGCGGGTCGACCTGGCTCAGCGCGAATTCGGTCGCCTCCAGCGCGATGACGAACGGATAATATTCCGGGCTGTAAAGCGATTTCGTATGCAGGGCGCTGAGGCCGCGCACCAGCGCGGCGCGGCGCGGGGCTTCCTGGTCGCGGTGGAAGGAGGATATGGCCGCGCTGAACACATCGGCGCGCAAATTGGCGGACGCCATTTCAAGCGCGTTCCTGCGGCGGATCATCACTTCGGTCGAGCCGCCGGTGCGGTTCAGCGGGTTCGCGTGATATTCGGCGGCGTCGATCGCGTGCCATGCCAGGTGATAAGCCTGCCGTCTTGCTTCCTTGAGGCTGTTGAAATGGTCGATATTGATCGTGCACAGGGCAAGGACGGAGTCCCGCGTCGCGAGGCCGAAAAACAGGTTCTGGCGGGCGACCGCGGTGCCCAGCAGCATCGATTCCTCGGAACGCCTTTGTTTTTGCAGGATGTGCATCGCGGTTTCCGAGGCGGGGTGCGAGAGTATGTCCTGTGCGGCGATGCCGAGCGCCTCGGTACGCTGGCCCTCGTGGTGGACGATATACTGAATGGTCAGGTTTTTCTGATAATCCTTTATTTCACGGGTTATCAGGTTGCAGGCGTGCGCAACGGTATCTATCTGTAACGCCATGTATTTAAAGCTCTCCCACGGATTCCCGGCCTTCAGGTACTTTAGCATCCGAATGTTAACAATTTATCAAGACCTGTGTCCTCCCCCTCCCCATGAAATGGGAGGGGGAGTTAGAGGGGGAGGGCGGCTTCGGGCCGGTAGTAAATTTGCCCTCCCCCCTTTATCCCCCCTCCCGAAGCGGGAGGGGGGAGATTAAATCCCGGTTTTCCGCTAGATTTCGGCGTGGAAATGTGTAGGATGCTTAGGGCACAAATCGTGCTTATGCATAATAGGAATTCATTCAAATGGCTGAAAACAAACAAATCATGGCGGGCAAGCGCGGTCTGGTGATGGGCGTCGCCAATGAACGCTCGATCGCCTGGGGGATTTCACGCGAACTCGCGGCGCAGGGCGCGGAGCTTGCCTTCACCTTCCAGGGCGAGGCGCTGGAAAAACGCGTGAAGCCGCTGGCCGAGAGTATCGGCTCCAAGATCGTCTTGCCGTGCGATGTCGCTAACGATGCGGATCTCGACAATGTTTTCGGGGCGCTCGCGAAAGAGTGGGGCAGGGTCGATTTCGTCGTCCACGCCATCGCCTTTTCCGACAAGAACGAGCTTGACGGGCTTTATCTGAACACGAGCCGCGACAATTTCCGCAAAACGATGGATATTTCCATCTATTCCTTCACCGCCGTCGCCCAGCGCGCAGCGCCGCTGATGCTAGAGGGCGGCAGCCTGCTGACGCTGACCTATTACGGCGCGGAGCGGGTGATGCCGCATTATAATGTGATGGGCATCGCGAAGGCGGGGCTGGAAGCGTCGGTGCGTTATCTTGCCTGCGATCTCGGCCCCAAAAATATCCGCGTCAACGCGATCTCGGCGGGGCCGATCAAGACGCTCGCGGCTTCCGGCATCGGCGATTTCCGCTACATATTGAAGTGGAACGAACTGAACTCGCCCCTGCGCCGCAATGTCACGATTGAAGACGTGGGCCGTTCGGGGCTGTTCCTGCTCTCCGATCTTGGCAGCGGCGTGACCGGCGAAGTGCTGCATGTGGATTCCGGCTACCACACGGTCGGCATGGTGCAGGTCGATGCCGCCGCCGAAACCGCCGAACTTTTGCAATCCATCGCGCCGAAGAAAACGGACAAGGCGGCCTAGACCGGAAACGCCCATGCGGCGGCGTATTTTTCTCCGCCGCTTTTTATGTTCTTGAAACCGCTATAAAACCGTCCCGGCTGACGCCAGTCCGCGGCGAGCGCTCCCTGTTCTTTAATCTTCAGGCACAGCGCCCATGCCTTTGTGAGTTTTTTCACATCGGGAAGAGGGGCGTCATCCGGCCATGCCTGCGAGAACATCGCAGCAAGTTCGCCGTACAAAATGCGTTGTGGCCCCGGATCCATCGTTGCGTCCGTTGTCCGCTTGTCCTTCATCGCCCCCATGTCGAGCGCGACAGGCATACCGCGCGGGTTTTCCGAATCCGTCAGCGGCAGATAACCAAAGTTGTCTTCGCGGATTTCCTTAAAGTCAGGAAAGACGATGCCGTCATCGCGCAGCCAGGTCGCCGCGCGTACAAGATCATCCTCGCTGCTGACCGGGGATCTTACGCCCGGAAAAATTTCCGCGCGGAAAATACCGAGGTTCCTGCTGAACACCGGCTGCAAAACCGCGCGGTGGACGATAGCGGGAAAGGCTTCATTAAGCGTAAAACGCAGCACACAGCCCGGCGCATCGAGAAAGACCAGCCCCCCTTTATCGGTGGTAGCGGTGTATTCCCCCTTCTCCGGCACAGGCATCGCCATGGCGTTGAAGAATGCCGTCAGGCTGGCGGCATCATCTTCATTCGCGTGAAAACAAATTCCCTTGGGTAAATTCATGCCGGCATCTTATATAATTATGAAAAATAATGCAAGGAAATTCAGTTTGTTAAGCCTGCCGAATTCCAATACCCTTTCTTCATGACCGGCAACCGTTTCGGCACATTGTTTCAATATCATAGCTGGGGGGAATCCCATGGGCCCGCCATTGGCTGCGTGATTGACGGGGCGCCGCCGCGCATTCCGCTTTCCGAAGCCGATATCCAGAAATATCTCGACAAGCGCAAGCCGGGGCAGTCGCGCCACACGACGCAGCGGCAAGAGCCCGATGCGGTCGAAATCCTCTCCGGCGTGTTCGAGGGGCAGACGACCGGAACGCCGATCGGTTTATTGATCCGCAACGAAGACGCGCGCTCGAAAGATTACAGCGACATCAAAGACAAGTTCCGCCCCGGCCACGCCGATTTCACCTACGACGCCAAATACGGCATCCGCGATTACCGCGGCGGCGGCAGATCGTCCGCGCGCGAAACCGCGATGCGGGTGGCGGCGGGGGCGGTGGCGAGGAAGATACTTGAGCATGACATACCGCGTCATCCCGGCGAAAGCCGGGACCTTCCGGCCAGACGCTCAAAACAAAAAGATCCCGGCTTTCGCCGGGATGACGGCGGGATAGTAATCCGCGCCGCCGTCATTCAAATCGGCCCGCACAAAATCGACCGCGATAACTGGGACTGGAAACAGATCGACAAAAACCCGTTCTGGACTCCCGACTCCGCCATCGTCGCCAAGTGGGAAAATTTTTTAGACGCCCGCCGCAAGGCAGGCTCCAGCGCCGGCGCGATCATCGAAGTGCATGCAAGCGGCATCCCGGCAGGCCTCGGTGCGCCGGTCTACGACAAGCTGGACGCCGACCTCGCCAAGGCGCTGATGTCCATCAACGCGGTGAAGGGCGTTGAAATCGGCGCTGGCTTCGATTGCGTCCTGCTGGGGGGCGAAGACAACGCCGATGAAATCCGCATCGGAAAGAACGGCAAGCCGAAATTCCTGTCGAACAACGCGGGCGGCATATTGGGCGGCATTTCAACGGGGCAGGACATCGTCGCGCGAGTCGCCTTCAAACCGACCAGCTCGGTTTTAACCCCGCGCAAAACCATAGACACGAAAGGCCGCAACACCGATATCTCCACCAAAGGCCGCCACGACCCCTGCGTCGGCATCCGCGGCGCGCCGGTCGCGGAAGCGATGGTCGCGTGCGTATTGGCGGATCACTGGTTGAGGTTTAAGGCGCAGTGTTTGTAATCACATCTAGAAATTTCTATGGATGAACACGTAGTAGAGATAGAAATTAAACCGCAGTCAAAATCTGACTGGAAGAAACTACAGCGAGCGGTTATAGAATTTGGCAAAAAAGATATGTCCTTAGCCATATCGATAAAAAGATTTAGAAAGAAAATCCTTCTCAAGGGAACGAGTGAAGGACATCTCGAAACTGCGCTTCAATGCATTCAAATAGAACATAAGATCGATTTAACATTAAGCCCCATGGAGATTATTTATCAGTTGTCCAACGAAGGAGGCATTGTGCAAGTTCTGGAGCCAATAATGAAAATAGAAGTCAGGACTCCAGTAAGATTCTTAGAAGTTGTAAAGCAAGACTTGCATAATCGTGGAGCCAAGATTGAGAACCAGGACAGACAAAATGATATGTCGATGATTGGTGCCACAAGCGCGCTCATATGCTTGCTCGGATGGGAAAGTGAATTACGTCGAACCAGTCATGGGCTTGCCAATGCAACTGTGAAGCTTGACCGTTATGAACCAGTCGAGTTTCCGGAAGGCGATCCTCCATTTGCGATGGCAGCAGCTATGCGAGCACGAAAATAAGTACCTTGGTCTGAAGGGATAGGCCAATATTGCTCTTCGTGTAAAACCTTATTCCGCCGCAATCATCTAAACCGTGATCTTGAAATATTTCTCCGGCCCGTTTATTTCGATGGCGATTTTCTCTAGAAAATCGCGGCCCAGAATTCCGCCCTTCCAGCCATCGACAAAGTCGAAACCCATGACACTTATGTTCGCAAGATAAAAAGGCGGCGAGAAAATGTCGCAAGTCATGTCTATCTGATAGAGATTGACGCTGCGCTCGGCGGTGGCGAACCTGACGGTTCTTTTTTCCACCGGCTGCAGATTCATGGCTTGTATGGCTTTTGTGCCGATGGCCGTTTTTGACGCTCCTGTATCGATCAGCATGTGAAGCCGCGTTTCGGACCGGGCAGCGTATTCTTCCCCGTAGATATCTATGGGCTTGCTGACGATGACGTCGATGTGGGCACCTGTTCCGGGATCAAACTGGTTGCGGTATTGGGGCATGAGAAAACCAGCCGAGATCTATAGGTTTCTGGGTTACTTCCTGAACCGAATATAACCCGTCTTTATATGTTTTCGTGGCATATATCAATGCGTCTCTTGTGGTATCAAAAAACTCGACAGGTTCTTTGTGGCGCATCAGCGCAAATTTGCCTTCATGTTTTTTCATCAACTGAGGCAAAATTTCGAGAAACGCGTCATAGTTCTCGTCGACTTCTCTTTGTTTTTTTTCCAGATCGGACATTTTTTTGTTACAAATTTATGGCTTGACACATTCTGTTTGAGATTCTGATAGAACCTATAGTTATTTTAGACAGGCAGGGTCAATCTTTCAATTGACTAAATTTTTTTTGTCAACTTCTGTAATCGCTCCATCTTGACAAATTGTGAATAAATTCCTATAATCTCCCCATGAAACCAAACGATCCCCCGCCGCCCCCGGCGGCAGAGCAGGAGAGCGTCCCGCCGGACCTTCCCCTTCCTTACATCCAGGCGGCGCGCAGCCTTGCCGCCTGCGAGCGCCCCTTCAACGAAAACGTCACCGCCGACGGCATGCTGGCTGAACTCGAATACACGTTCATGGCCGACGGCGATTGCGAAACCCTGCTGTTCACGCAGACGCGCGTGCTGGATTCCATGTTCCACCGCGCGCTCAGCAAGGCGCTCGAGGGCAAGGGCAACGCCAACTGCCTTGACGATGACCGTTTCAAGCTTGCGATGCGTTCGCAGAAGCTTTCCCGGCAGGCGGCGGAAGCCCTTGCGCGGGTGAAGGCGTTCCATGCGGTAAAAAATGGACGAACAAAATGAAGGGCCATGGATCATAAAGGAATAACAAGAGGTTGGCCGCCAAAACGCCGCCGGGAACAGGCCGAACGCATCAGGCGGCAAAAGCCCTGGCTCCGCGCCACCGGCCCGCGCACCGTGGCGGGCAAGGCGCGGGTTTCGCGCAACGCGTATAAACACGGCTTCCGCTCCCCGGCATACAAGGAAATCTGCCGTCTGATGCGCTGGCAGCGCGATTACGTCAAGGCGGTCATGGCGCTGGTGACATTAAAAGAAAAAGAACTTTGCTCCGGAGACACGGAGAAAAGCCGGACGACCAAGCTGATAAGGAGACATAATCTTGTCAACCACCAAGACACCAAGGCACCAGGATATAAGGTTGTCCCCGGACCCTTGGTGCCTTTGTGTCTTGGTGGTTTTAAAATTGCCCTCACCGCTTGCCACAACCCCCCAAGCCATATACCTTTCTAAAGTCATGATGCATCGCAATCGTCACCGTCCGCTCTTTTCCTCCCCGCACAGGCCCAAACCGCCGCAGAAAAAATGGCGCATTCTGCATTTTCTGCGCACCGGATTGCGCCGCACTTGCACGGCGCTCGGCGCTGCGGTGCTGTTCAGCATTGTCATGGGCATGTTTTATTCCTCGATGCTGCTGCGCGATTTCGGCGAGCCGGCGGTGCTGCCGGATGAAATGGTGCTTTATCTGCCGCTGAAAACGGGACTGGCCGAGCATGAAAACTCCGCCGGGCGTTACGCCTTTAAAGATGACACGCTGACGCTGCGCGATGTCACCAATGCGCTCGACCGCGCCGCGGGCGATCCGCGGGTTCGGGGCTTCGTCGCGAAGCTCGCGGGCGGGGAGCTTGAGCTTACCCATGTCGAGGAGCTGCGCGAAGCCATCGCCCGGTTCCGCGAGAGCGGGAAGTTCGCTTATATATACGCCGCATCCTACGACACGCTCGGCCAGTACTACTTCGCGAGCGCGTTCGAGCAGATATGGCTCCAGCCGATGGGCGTCGTTTCCATTCCCGGCGTGCAGGTGGAAATTCCCTATGCGCGGGCGGTGCTGGATAAAATCGGGGTGCAGCCGCAGATCTTCGCGCGCAAGGAATACAAGAACCTGTTCGAGAGCGCGACCGAAACTGAAATGTCGACCGCAAGCCGCGAGATGATGACGGCGCTGGTCGGCGATCTCGGCAAGAGCATTATCGACGGCGTGACCGTGAGCCGCGAGATGAAGCCGGGCGAGTTCCAGGGGCTGGTCAACAAGGCGCTGTTCACCAGCGACGAGGCGCTTGATGCGGGGCTGATCGACAGGCTCGATTATGCCGACGGTTTCAACGCCGAGATCAAGCAGATGGTCAAGGGCGATCCCGAGAACGACGACGACCTGTTCGCGACTGTTTCCGCCTATGTCGATGACGGCATTGCCCGCAACCTGATTGCGTCCGCGGGGCACAAGCCGCGGGTCGCGCTGATTTACGCGGTGGGCCAGATTTCGCAGTACGACGAGTCCGGTTCGGATCTTGCCGCCGCCGATACGCTGGTTGCCAATATCAACGAGGCCGTGGACGATGAGCAGACGAACGTCATCGTCCTGCGCATCGACAGCCCCGGCGGCGACCCGACGGCGTCGGAAACGATCCGGCGCGCCGTTGTACGGGCGAAGGAGAAGGGCAAGAAGATCGTCGTGTCGATGGGCGGCTCCGCCGCGTCGGGCGGCTACTGGATCGCGACGGACGCCGATTACATCTTCGCCGCGCCGACGACGTTCACCGGTTCTATCGGCGTTACGGGCGGCAAGTTTTCACTCAAGGAAATGTGGGCCAAGATCGGCGTCAACTGGGACGGGGTGCGCTGGGGCGATAACGCGGGGCTATGGTCGTTCAACCAGCCCTATACGCCCTCGGAAGCCGCCCGCATGGAAGCGCTGATGGATCATGTCTATAACGCGTTCGTCGAGCGCGTCGCGAACGGGCGCCACATGACGCCCGAGCAGGCGGACAAGATCGCGGGCGGCCGCGTCTGGACGGGCGCGCAGGCGAAGGAAAACGGGCTGGTGGATGAGCTGGGCAGCCTTGACCGCGCACTCGATTACGCGGCGACGCTCGCAGGCGCGACCGACCGGCACGGGATCAATGTCATCGTGATGCCGCGGGTGCGGACGCCGTTCGAGAAGTTGATAGAGCTGCTGGCGATGCAGGTGTCGATGGGGAATTATTTCCACGCGAACAAAGACGTGTTCATGAAGGTTTCCGCGGCGCTGCGCGACGTCACTTCCTTTGAACCCGGATGGGGGATTGCAGGGAAGTGAGCGTCTTTCCGCCGTGCTCGATCCAGCCATAGCGCATCACGGCGCTCGACTGCGCGGCGGCGACGTCTCCCTTGTTGTCGATCATGATAAAGCCGCCGTCGCCGTCGACTTTTTTCACAAGATACCGGATTGCATTTTTCGCGGCCTTGCCCGCGTCAAGGCCGTTCTGCTCGATCAGAAAGCCGATATAACCCGCGAGAACCGTGCGCATGAAATGCTCGCCGATGCCGGTGCAGGAAACGGCGGCGCTTGCGTTGTCGGCGAAGTTGCCAGCGCCGATGACCGGCGTGTCGCCGATGCGGCCCGGCATCTTGCCGCTGCGCCCGCCGGTCGATGTCGCGGCGGCGAGGTTGCCATTCCTGTCACGCGCGACCGCGCCGACGGTGCCGTATTTGCGGTGCTTTTCGATCAGCGCTTTGGCCTTGCGTTCGGCGGCTTTGAAATAAGCCTGCGTCGTCATTTTAATGTCATGCGCGCGGGCGAAGTCGGATGCGCTCTTGCCGGAGAGCATCACATGCGGGGTTTTCTCCATCACCAGCCGCGCAAGCTCGACCGGGTTGCGGACATTCATGACAGCGCCGACAGCGCCCGCTTTCAGGGTCTTGCCGTCCATGATGGAAGCGTCGAGTTCATAGCGGCCCTCGCTGTTGGCGACCGCGCCGCAGCCCGCATTAAAAAGCGGGCAGTCTTCCAGCAGCCTGACGCACAATGTAACCGCGTCGAGCGCGGAGCCGCCGTTTGCCAGAATCTCGCGGCCCGCTTCGAGAATATCGTGCAGTTCGCGCCGCACTTCCTGTTCGGTTTTGGCCGCCTTGTCGGCGGTACCGCCCGCGCCGCCGTGGATGGCGAGGCTAAAAGATTTTTGTGACTTTGCCGGCATGCTGTTCCTTGTCCGCGAAAAAATCTTTCAGTTTCGGTTCAAGATCCTGCCAGCCCATGATGATGTGATCGGGGCCGATATTGTGCTCCAGCACGGCGATGGCGGCGTTCAGCGTATAGGCGATCGGCTGGATGTCGCAGGGCAGGTGGATGTCGGCGGCGAGCGCGGCCTTGACGTCCTTGTGCCGGTCGCCGATATACCAGATGACATCGCCTTTGCGCGGCGGCGCTTTCATCTTGCCGAGCGCCTGCAGGATCGGGTCGGGATAGGGTTTCGCGCGGGTGATGTCCTCGCGGAAGATCTTCACCTCGAAGTATTTTTCAAGGTCGAATTTTTTGAGGACGTCATGGCCGTAGCCTTTGCCGAGGCCGTTGCTGATGATGCCCATCGGCACGTTGTTTTCTTTCAGGAAATCGAGGATCGCGTAAATGCCGGGGCAGGGCTCGACGATTTCCTCCACCTCCTTGCGGCGGAATTTGTGCATGGCGCGGTGGACGAGCAGCTTCGGGCGGCGGCCGTCGCGGAACTCCACCAGCGGACGGCTTTCGATGGGACGGTTGAATATCCACGAAACAAGCTTCGCCGCGCGGTGCGAAAAATCGTCGATGCGCTCCAGCGCGTGCAGCAGCCACGGCCTGATGTGGCGCACGGTCGTGCCGTCCATGTCGAAAAGTACGATTGTGGGTTTGTGCAGTGTCATTCGCTTATAAAGTTACCGGAGCCGGAGACGCTTTCTGTTCTAATCTGGCGCTCTGTGGACAGTTTTCAAGGTAGCGCAGAAATTCGCCATAGTCAGCAAAGATAATGCCGTCCTCAACAGCTTCTTCTTTCCATAGAATCCGCAGTTCTGCCGCCGCGCGGGACTGGCTGCCGATGGCGACGGGGATGATTTTGTACGGAACGGCTTTGGAAGCATTCACGGCTGCGAGAATATCGGTTTCCATGTCGCCGGCGAAGAAGACGGCGGAGTTTTCGGAAAGCTCGCCGTCCCATTTTTTAAGCGCATGCAGGATAGCGAACGGACAGTTATTATTTACTTCTTCCAGAACCACCCAAACACGGCGGTCGCCGCGACGGCGCCGAGGGCTTGCGCGGCGATGAAGCCTACGACGTCCGCGGGGCGGATGCCGGTGAAAGTATCCGTCAGGGCGCGGGCGATGGTGACGGCGGGGTTCGCGAAGCAGGTCGAGTAGGTGAACCAGAACCCCGCGGCGACGAACAGGCCGACGGCGAACGGGATGACATCGGGGCGGTGGCGGGCGCAGCCGAGGATGGCGGTGAGCAGGCCGAAGGTGGCGACAAATTCGCTCAGCCACATGCCGATGCCGGTGCGGGGCTCGGCCACCGACAGCGCGATCAGGTGTTCTCCGAACATCAGGTGGGCGAGGACCGCGCCGGCGACGCCGCCGCCGATCTGGGCGATCGCGTAAGCCGCGCACTCGCTCCATTTCATTTGCTTTTGCAGGGTGAAGGAGAGGCTGACGACCGGGTTGAAATGCGCGCCCGATATGGGGCCGAACACGTTGATGAGCACGATCAGCATCGCGCCCGCGGCGAAAGTGACGGCGAACAGGGCAAGCGCGATATTGCCGCCCGCAAGCTTGTCGCCCATGATGCCGGAGCCGACGATGGTGGCAAGCAACAGGGCCGTTCCGAGGGCTTCACCGGCGAGGCGGCGGGAGAAGGTGAATGTTTGTGTGGCGGGCATGATTTGCTCCTGTTGTCCGATTGATCCTTCGTATTCATACCATGCGAAAGACCGGCAGCCAACTTTGGATAACCATGAATACACATGATCTTTTCATTGATTCGATTTGGATCGTATCTCTGGAATTGCGCATGGGAGAACCGGTAAATCTTAAAGATTTCAAAAAAGCCAGTCGGGACAAGAAAGATGAACTGGTTTTTATGCATGTGCTGTCGCGGCATATGGCGGAGTCTCTGGCGGGCCGCCGAAGCCGGATGGGCCCTAGCGCGACGGTCCAGGCGCGGGCCCAAGGCGGCTGCCGCGCCAGTAATGGAAAGCGTTCAGACCCACGCCGAGAGCCGCGCTGAGCGTTGCGGTCGTGTATTCGCCGGAAGCGGCGGCGTGAAAAGCGTTGATAAGGGCGCTTCCCGTCAAGAAGCCCGTCGTGTACGTGCCCGCAGCGGGAAAATAACCGCCCAGTGAAGGGAATGTATCTGTCACAAATTTTACCGGCTGGCCGGAAGATCTGCCGATTGTTGTGACGATAGAATTGAAGGCTTCACTGAAGCTTCTTGAAATATCCGCATAGGTCATGTTTGGTTCCTGTCATTTGAACATATATTTGTATATTAAATTATATGTGTGTCAAGGGGTAAAAATGGGATAGACGGCGGGTTGCCGCCGTGAGAAGATTGGTTTCCACGCCCGTCCGGGCACGCTTTTTCATTTTCTTTGCAATCGGGGGGATCATCATGGTTCGCGGGAAGATCGTTTATACGGCTTTGGCTCTCAGTCTTGTATCAGGAACGGCGCTGGCGCAGGGGCCCGCCGACAAGTGGCAAGGCGGCAAGAGATACGTGGTGCCCAACAGGGTTTCGCTGCCGATGCCGGATGAGGATACATCCATAAGGCGCGCGCCCGCAATCGCGCGGGGGCAGCAGGCGGTTCCTTATTACACGCCCGCCGCGCCGCGCCCGGTGCCGCAGGCGTACTCCGCGCCCGCCCCGCTGCCGCAGGCGGAGCCGATGCCCGCGCCCGCCGTGATGCAGGAGCCCGCGCCGGCTTATACTTATGAGTCAGTGGAAGCGGCGGTGACGCCGCAGGAACCGTCTTCTTCCTCTTCCTCCGGCTGGGGGATGGCGGGCGGCGTTAATTTCACGACGGATTATGTGTGGCGCGGCTATACGCAGACCGACGCCAATCCCGCGGTGCAGGGTTATATAACCGCGAAGTACGGCAGCGGGCTTTCGGCGACGTTGTGGGGGTCCAACGTCGATTTCGACGACGGCGACCAGGCGCATATAGAAGTCGATACCACGATTGCTTATGCGTTCGATCTCGGGCCCGGTTCGATGACGCTGGGCGGGGGTATTACTGGTATCCGGGCGCGGACACGACGCTCGACTATGATTACGGCGAGTTCACCGTCAATTACAATCACAGCCTGTTCGACGATATGTTCGCGCTGACATGGATAGGTCACTGGTCGCCGCAATTCGCCAACGATTCCGGCAACGAATTTTACGCGGCGCTCGTGCCCGCTGTTACCTTGCCGTTCATGAACGACCATTCCTTCACGATCAAAGGCTCGGCCGGGCACACATGGGTCGAGGACAATACCCGCGCGGGCATCCCCGATTTCTGGAACTGGAGCGGCGGGCTCGGTACGTCATGGGACAAGCTGAGCTTCGGCCTGATGTACCACGACACGGATGTTGACGAAGCTAACTGCAATGACAATTGCGGAGAGAAGGTCGTGTTTAATGTGGCGTATGATATGTAGGGGCTACTCTTCGCGGGAAACGATTTTCAGATTTCGGCCCTTGCGAAGGTAGTTAACTTTCAACTTTATCGTGTTGAGCAGTTTTTGCGGTAGAAAGCCGTAAGTGAATTTGTCTTTCTTCGTTCGCGATACCGGACGCAGATCGGGGCCGGGCCAGATGAACCTGTTGGCTTCATCGCATATAATCCATGAGCGTTTGCCGTCCAGTCCCAGCCTTTGTTTGGTTGCTTGTGGAATTTCAACAGCCGTTCGCGGATCTTCCGGCGGCTGATGCATTACCGGCAGCACAATGACGATCGTTTCTCCATCATGACCTCAACGGCGGCAATGATGGCGCAAGGCCTGTCCTTGCGGCCTTCGGTTTCCCCGGCTTCGTTCTGATCGCGCCAGAGATAGGAATAGCTGATGACAAGACCGGGCCGCGGTTCGGGAAGCGGCATCAGTCGTCCAGTTCGTCATCGAGGTGAGCATGTTCGGGCGGCACCCTGGCGGCCATGATGGCTTCCATATCGGCATCGGATAATTCCGTGACGTGTAAAGCCTGACGCATGCCGCGGCGCAGGTTTTTATATTCCTCATAAGACATCATCACGATATGAGGGCGGTCGTGTTTCATGATCGTCAGGGGCTCGACCAGCGCCGCGTCCTGATAGAGGCCGGGTTTTCTCTGGAAGTCGGTGGAATTGACCTGTTTCATTTGAACTCTCCGTATAATATGTATTATACGTGAAATACGTATTTTGTCAAGGTTGGATTAAAAGCTGAAATGTTGTGTATTACACAACATTTCTATTGAATTAAATTTGTAGTGTGATAAACTACAATTATTATCGCAACGTCACCTGGGAATTTACCGACATGATAAAGACCTTTGCCGACAAGGTGACTGAAAAAATCTGGAACAGGGAAGTTGTAACGAAATACCCAATGGATCTTTTAAAGAAGGCGCGGAGAAAGCTGGGGTTTGTTAACGATGCCGCCGAACTAAAAGATTTGCAGATACCGCCCGGCAACAAGTTGCGAAAGATGAAGGGAGAATGGAAAGACTACCACAGAATAAACGTCGATCAGCAATACCGGATCAAGTTTTTATGGGATGGCGGCGATGCTTATGAAGTGGAGTTTTCCGACGACCATGACGATTTGTAACGATGAAGAAAGGAGTGCTCCATGGCTAAAAAAATTCCGTTAGAACACCCCGGAACCATTTTACTAGAGGAGTTTCTGGAGCCCAACGGCCTGACGCCCAGCAAGCTGGCGGCGATGATCGGCGTCGACCGGCGCCGCACCTATGACATTGTGAATGGCAAGCGTCCAATTACGGCGGACACCGCTATGCGGCTTGCGATCCTGTTCGGCAACACGCCGCGTTTCTGGATGAACATGCAGGCGCGGTATGATCTGGAGGTGGAGCAGGAGGAGAAGTTTGAGAGATTATTGAGGGAGATTGAGCCGTTGGCGGCGGAGTAGGTTTTTTACCGCGAAGACGCGAAGTGGCGAAGAGAATGCGTCATTATTGTCATTTCGAGCGAAGCGGAAATTTGATTTTTAATCGCAGAGGCGCAGAGGACGCAGAGTGAAAATATATGGTGTCCCGGTTTCGATGTCCCGGTTTTCCGAGGGCTTCCCCGATTTCTGGAACTGGAGCGGAGGGCTCGGCACTTCATGGGACAAGCTGAACTTCGGCCTGATGTACCATGACTACGGACGTAGATGAAGATAAACTGCAACGATCTGTACGGGGAGAAGGTTGTGTTTAATGTGGCGTATATATCTAGCCGGGCGGTTTAGGTAGGGGGATCATATTCTATAGGCCGTTCCACTATTATGTTTCCGCCTGCGTCCACGATTTTCTCTGGAAATAAAGATCTCTCGATATGAAGGGTTTTAATCGATTGTAAATCTCGTTTTGGTTTTTGAACGGATTTTGCTAGTTCTTTACTATGATGATAGTTTGGAGGAGCAAAAACTCTTACTCTTTTATGTGGAAATTCTTTCAAGACCATGCGTATTGGGGGTGCTAGATCGCTGTCTCTACTAACAACATAAGCAACATCATAACTATCTTTATATGCTTCGTTCAAAAGACAAAGTGCGAGATTTACGTCAGTTTCTTTTTCTTCGTGGCCTTTCCATTTACTTCCGCAAGAGCGACAAGACCTATCTTTCTCTTTAAATTGCCCCATGATCGTAACGACGCCGCTGTTTACTAGAGCGTTATGGTTTTAGGAGGAATCGGTTCGGTTTGGTGATTCCCATGGGATCGGGATTGTGATTCAATATACTGGCCGGAAAGGAGGCTGGCATGGATGGGAAGACCTTATTCGAAGGA